>Ga0316600_10000010_pt1 | contig 274832 bp, 274 predicted proteins | sample OWC_soil_day5_CT_FD_207652 | JGI IMG/M metagenome (GOLD analysis project Ga0316600, IMG submission 207652) | Wetland soil microbial communities from Old Woman Creek delta, Ohio, United States - OWC_soil_day5_CT | ecosystem: Environmental > Terrestrial > Soil > Wetlands | place: USA: Ohio... | reverse complement strand
CGATCGCGAACCGTCCGCCGGCATCGTCGGTCAGACCGTAGCTCAGCGTGGCACCGGCATCCGGATCAACGCCAGCCACCGTGCCGACCACCGTGCCAATCGCCGCGTTCTCCGCCACCGTGCCGCCGCTCAGCGTCAGATCGCTCGGTGCCTCGTTGACGTTGGAGAGGGCGACAGTGAAGCTCTCGTCATAGGTGAGCCCGCTCTGATCGGTCACTCGTACCGTGATGGCATGCGAGGTGGCCGCCTCGTAGTCGAGCAACGCGCCATTGGCCACCGTGACCTGTCCGGTCGTGGCATCGATCGCGAACCGTCCGCCGGCATCGTCGGTCAGCCCATAGCTCAGCGTGGCACCGGCATCCGGGTCGACGCCCGCTACCATGCCAACCACCGTACCGACAGTCGCATTCTCCGCCACCGTGCCGCCGGTCAGCGCCAGATCGGTTGGTGCCTCGTTGACGTTGGAGAGGGCGATGGTGAAGCTCTCGTCGTAGCTGAGCCCGCTCTGATCGGTCACTCGTACCGTGATGGCATGCGAGGTGGCCGCCTCGTAGTCGAGCAACGCGCCATTGGCCACCGTGACCTGTCCGGTCGTGGCATCGATCGCGAACCGTCCGCCGGCATCGTCGGTCAGACCGTAGCTGAGGCTCGCCCCGGCATCCGGGTCGGCGCCCGCCACCGTGCCCACCACCGTGCCGACGGCCGCATTCTCCGCCACCGTGCCGCCCGTCAGCGTCAGGTCGGTTGGCGCTTCGTTGACGTCGGTCAGCCCGATCGTGAAGCTCTCGTCATAGCTGAGGCCGCTCTGGTCGGTCACTCGTACCGTGATGGCGTGCAAGGTCGCGGCCTCGTAGTCGAGCAGCGAGCCGTTGGCCACCGTGACCTCACCGGTCGTCGCATCGATGGCGAACCGTCCACCGGCGTCATCGGTCAGGCCATAGCTGAGGCTTGCACCGGCATCCGGGTCGACGCCGGCCACCGTTCCCACCACCGTCCCGGCCGCTGCATTCTCGGCCACCGTGCCGCCGCTCAGCGTCAGATCGGTTGGTGCCTCGTTGACGTCAGTCAGGCCGATGGTCTCGGAAAAGCTCGCTGGGATGCTAGTGCGATTCACTTTTAGACTCCCGTCAACAAAACCAAAAAGACGTGTAGGGCGGCACAGTTCTGGTGGTCAGCTCAGCTTTCGGAGGTGGTGTGGGTCTGACGATCGGTCGTTCAGAGGAGCACGAGAACGGCAACAAAAGCCCCGCGTTCGACAGGGCATTCGCCTATGCTTTCTCGCAATGAAGCGCTCACATGCGTGAGCCAATTGCTCCCCAATTCGGCCCGAATGTCGGCCCCCGCCTCTCCTCTGACGGCCAACGCTGTGTTCCCGGAAACAACTCGATACAAGACGTACATGGAACTCCCGTGTCAGCGCAACCATCTAGACGCAGCAACCAGACGACACACCTTTTGGCACTTAATTCGCAAATGTGGGTGGATGGAAATGCCGAGCACAATTCCGTGCCCGAAGCGTCAGGAGCTGAGCATTCATGAATGCCGGGAAACCGCCCGGTATCCGTATTTTTATCAGCCGGTGTGAGCGCTGCGGAATACGCCGCCTAAACCTAACGCCAGTTCAGCTCGCCTCAGGACGTACCGAGACTAGCGCCAAAAATCAGTATTCAAACGGATCAAGACCGAAGGGCCGCCACTTAGTGAATACTCAATACCTTCGGAGTCTGCGGCGGCGAGACAAGCGAACGACATGGGGTGGGCTAACGGGAACCCGGCTCGCCATCTACATTCGGTCTCCGGACAGAGGTGCTTGACCTTGTCCGGGACATATCCCTTCCAGACTGGACCGAGCTCCGCAGGAGCCGCTTTGGCTTGGTCGCTCGCCCAGCATACCCATCGCTAGTTCACTGGTGACTCTTTGGTGACACCAATAAGCAAAGGGCTCAGCGATTTCTCGCTAAGCCCTTGGAAGGAATGGTGGGCGTGACAGGGATCGAACCTGTGACCCCTACGATGTCAACGTAGTGCTCTCCCGCTGAGCTACACGCCCGTTTCCGATTTTGCGGGGCCGCCTTATCGGCGGCGTGGGCGGGGATATAGCGTCCTTTCCCTCCCCACGCAAGGGGTTCGAGGCGCTTTTCCGAATTCCCCGTCAAATCCTTGATTCAGAACTCATTTCCAGTGGAAAAGCTGCGTCTTGCCGTCAAGCGGCCGCCAGCATCTTCTCCACCTCGCGCACGAGATCCTTGAGATGGAAGGGCTTGGACAGCACCTTGGCATCCTTGGGCGCCTGGCTGTCGGGATTGAGGGCCACGGCGGCAAAGCCGGTGATGAACATGATCTTGAGGTCGGGGTCGAGCTCGGTGGCCCGACGGGCCAGCTCGATGCCGTCCATCTCCGGCATGACGATATCGGTGAGCAGCAGCGTGAAGGGCTCTTCGCGCAGCCGCTCATAGGCGCTCCGACCATTGTCGTAGGAAACCACGTCGTAGCCGGCGTTGGCGAGCGCTTTGGCCAGGAAACGGCGCATGTCGTTATCGTCTTCGGCCAGGAGAATACGGTTCATTTGCAGGTCCGGTCAGAAGGAAGCGGCGTCGGGCCGCACGGTGTCCAACTATCTCACAAGAGCACCAGCACGGTAAACTTGTGGTTAGCAGGCCGCGTCTCGGGCTAATTTCTCCTGTGTAGAACTTTTCAGGGGAGCGTTCAAACCCCGTAGTGGAGCGCATTTGACTTTTGGTTTCCGTCCGAGGGCGTCTGGCTTCCGCTGAGCGGGTTGTCGGGCCTCAGGGGACGGTGCGCGAACGAGCGGGGCGGTCGCTCATCCACCTTAGCAATGGACAGGTTTGGCAAAACAGGGCAGATTCCAGAATCAGGAGTGCAGAAGCCCTGTTTTCCGGCCATCTTGGGGCCGAGAGAGGGGCTCTACGGACTGGAGAAGGATGCGCGTCGTCACCGATTTCCTCTCGGAACCGCCCTTCGAGATTCTGTCCCCCGTGGAGCAGACTCATCCTTTCGTCTTCAACTCACCGCATTCCGGCACCGCCTATCCGGAAGACTTCCTCGCCGCGAGCCGTCTCGACAGCCGCCGCATCCGCCTGTCGGAAGACGCGCATGTGGACAAGCTGTTCATGCATGTCGTCACGGCCGGCGCGCCACTCCTCCGGGCACATTTCCCGCGCGCCTATCTCGACGTCAACCGCGAGCCCTACGAGCTCGACCCGCGCATGTTCGATGGACGGCTGCCGGCCTTTGCCAACGTCCGCTCCATCCGGGTCGCCGGTGGTCTCGGCACGGTGCCGCGCGTCATTTCCGAGAGCGAGGAGATCTACGCCGGGCCGATGCCGATCGAGGCGGCGCTCGATCGGATCGAGACGCTCTACAAGCCCTATCATGCCGCGCTCACCCGTCTTCTGGCGCAAACCCACGTGCGTTTCGGCCGGGCCGTGCTGATCGACTGCCATTCGATGCCGTCATCGGTGAGGGGGCAGGAGAGCAAGGGACGGTGCGACTTCGTGCTGGGCGACCGTCACGGCACGTCAGCGTCGCGGGCGTTGACCGACCATGCCGCCAGCGCACTCACCGCGCTCGGCTACAAGGTGGCGATCAACCGGCCCTATGCCGGCGGCTTCATCACCGAGCATTACGGCCGGCCGGCCAAGGGGCTGCACGCCCTGCAGATCGAGATCAACCGGTCGCTGTACATGGACGAGCGAACGCTCGATCCGCATTCCGGCTTCGTCCGCCTATCTGCCGAGCTTGCCGATTTCATCGATGGGCTGATGCGCCTGCCGCTCGAGGTGGTCTGTCCCTCTCCCGGCCGTTTCGCGGCCGAATGATTGGCACCCGGCTGCTCCGCCACGAGATCGTCATGCGCCCTGACGGACACAAGGTGACGATCCAGTTCCTGCTTGCGCATCGGATTTTCCGAAAACCGGATTCCACTTTTCGGTCCGATGCCCTAAGTGATCCATTCGCCTTTGAAACGTTTCGGACGGGAGGCCTCTGGCATCGGTCTGCCTGACGCGATAGGCTGAAAAGAAAAGGGGCCGTCGCGATTGCGGCGGCCCAAGTCTTAGGGAGGAAACGCCCAAGGAGGGCGGGTAGTGCAGAAGCCTGCGCTACACCTTATTAAAATGCCTACTTTCGTCTAATTGGTCAACCCCTCGTGGTAGAGGGGTACGGCCCAACTCGCGTTTTGGTGGGGGATAACGCCGCCAGCAATCGGGGCGCTCAGCGGCCGAGAAATTGCTTTTCTTTGAATCCAAAAATAAAAACAACGGGATGAACCAACCGCCCAGGCAAGGTTGAAACGTTGCGCTCCGACCTTTCGTTATGTGGGAACATATCAGTCATGCAGATCACACCCATCTCCAAAGCCTTCTTCGACAGGTTGGCCGACGCGGCCTCGGCGGCGATCCTGCCGCATTTCCGCACCGCGCTTGCTGTCGAGAACAAGATCGAGGGCGCCTTCGATCCGGTTACCATCGCCGACAAGGCCGGCGAGATGGCGATGCGGGAGCTGATTGACGCGACCTATCCCGACCATGGCATCCTGGGCGAGGAGTTCGGCAACGCCGGCCTCGACCGGGAAAATGTCTGGGTGCTCGATCCGGTCGATGGCACGCGGTCGTTCATCGCCGGCATTCCGCTGTGGGGGACGCTGATCGGTTTGAGATCCGGTGGTCGGGCGGTCCAGGGCATGATGGCGCAGCCCTTCACCGGCGAGCGCTTTTATGGTGACGGCGCCTCGGCCTGCTACAGCGGGCCGGGCGGCGAGCGACCGTTGCGCACGCGCCCTTGCGGCGACCTGTCTCAGGCCACCCTGTTCACCACCTCGCTCAACCCCTTCTCGGATCCCGAGCGGGAGTCTTACCTCTCGGTCGAACGGCAGGCGAGGCTCGCCCGCTACAGCGCCGATTGCTATGCCTATTGCATGGTGGCGGCCGGGCAGGCCGATCTCGTCATCGAGGCCGGTCTTCAGCCCTATGACATCACGGCGCTGATCCCGGTGATCGAGGGGGCCGGCGGCGTCGTTACCTCATGGACCGGCGGCAGCCCCATCGATGGCGGTCGCGTGGTGGCGAGCGGCGACCGGCGCCTGCACGAGCAGGTCCTGAGGCTGCTTGCCTGACGTCTACTCCGACGATCCCGGAATGAAGGCATCGAAGGCCGCCCAGAACTGGGCGGCGTAGATGTCGCGTTCCATCAGAATCTCGTGGCGGGCGCCATGGATCAGCACGTAGGCCGGGTTGCGCAGGCGGCGCGCCATGGTTTCGATGGCGAGGCGGCTCACCACCGTGTCGGCACCGGAATTGATCAGCATCACCGGCACCGGCGTGTTGTCGACGAGGTCACGTGCGGCAAGGCGGTCGAACATGCGCGTCGCGGCCGACACCCAGCCGAGCGTGGGGGCGGCGAGCCGGGAGATCGGCTGGGCGGCTGAGATCGCCTCGTTGACGCGGTAGCGGTCAGGATCGGAGGTGAGCGGGTTGTGCTCGAAGGTCCTCGCCTTGCTTGCCCGGCGGCGCTGGCCGGGAATGTAGCGGGTCCCGGCACCACAATAGACGGCGAAGCGCAACAGCAGCCGACGGAAGCCCGGCATGGTCGCGCGTTGGGGAAGGCCGAGCATCGGCGCCGTCAGCACCAGTCGATCGAAGGTGGGGGCAAGGAAGCGGCCGGCCGACAGCAGAATGCCGCCGCCCATGGAATGGCCTAGCGCGAAATAGGGCGGCGGGCAGTCGGGCAGAACGACGCGGCGGCGAAAGGCCTCGATGTCGCGCAGATAGTGGCGGAAAGAGCGGACGTGACCCTTGGCGGGGTCGCCGGCGAGTCGGGTCGAGCCGCCCTGGCCGCGCCACTCGAGGATCGCCACGGCAAAGCCGCGCTGTCTCAGACGCTCGATGACGTGGAAATACTTCTCGATGGTTTCCGACCAGCCGGGGAACAGGCAGACGGTACCCTTGGTTCCGCCCGGCGGCGCCGGCCAGCGGGCGGTGCGCAGGCGGATGCCGTCTGACGTGGAGATCATTTCCAGCCGGCAGCCGGCCGGAATGGGATTTTCGGCGAGATCGAGAAGATCCATGAGCGCTCCCAGGCGACCACACGCAGCCGTCGTCGCGCCGTTTCTAGCATGGAGGCGATGGCGGATGCCATCATTGGAAGGCCATCCGTGCAGCCTGTCTTTCCCTCTTGAAAAGCGTTCTTGCCGCCCCAAATCAAGGAACGCGGATGCCCCGACGGGATCCACGGCCGCCGGACGTTCCGCCTCGGAGAGGGGAACAGAAACCCGGTCGACCAACCCAAGACTGTCGCTCAACTGGAGGACATCATGCGTAATTTCGACCTTTCTCCGCTTTATCGCTCGACCATCGGCTTTGATCGCCTGTTTTCGCTGCTCGACCAGGTGTCGGCCAGCGACGCGTCGGCCCAGACCTATCCGCCCTACAATATCGAGCGCACCGGCGAGAACGACTATCGCATCACCATCGCCGTCGCGGGCTTTTCCGAGGATGAGCTGACGATCGAGGCGCGCGAAGCCGTGCTGACGGTCAAGGGTGAAAAGAAGGCCGAGGCCGAAGACAACGGCCGCGAGATGCTTTATCGCGGCATCGCCGCCCGCGCCTTCGAACGGCGCTTCCAGCTTGCCGATCATGTCGAGGTGAAGGGCGCCTCGCTGGAGCACGGCCTCCTGCACGTCGATCTCGTGCGTGACATTCCCGACAGCAAGCGGGCGCGTACCATTCCGATCGGCAAGGGCGAGACTCCGCAGATCGAGGCAACCATCAACTAAGGTGATCGACAAGGACGAGCGGAGATCTCTTCGCTCGCCATCCATTGAAATGACGAAGGGCGCCCCGCAAGGGACGCCCTTTTGCATGTCGCGCTGCGAATCGAATTACTTGCCGAGCGCCTTCAGGAAGTGATCGACCTCATGGGCGGCGGTGGCGAAGGACGTGACGAGGCGGACGAGATCCTCGTCGGCGCCTGGCTTCTCGCTGGCGTCGAGGCCTTCCGGATTCCACTCGTAGAACTGGGCACCGGCCGCCTTGAGGCGGGTGCTGACCGCCTTCGGCCAGATCGCGAACACCTCGTTGGCCTCGGGCTCCCACAGGATGCGCCCGGTGGTCAGCTGACTGATGCCGGTGGCGAGGCGCTTGGCCATGGTGTTGGCGTGGAAGGCGTTGTCCAGCCAGTGGCCACGGTCGAAATAACCCTGGAACTGGGCGGCGACGAAGCGGCTCTTGGAGAACAGCTGGCCGGCACGCTTGCGGATATAGCCGAAATCCTCGGCCTTCTTGCCATTGAAGAAGACGACGGCCTCGGCACACCAGCAGCCGTTCTTGGTGCCGCCGAAGGACAACACGTCGACGCCGGCCTTCCAGGTGATGTCGGCCGGCTGGCAGCCCAGGAAGGCGAGGGCATTGGCAATACGCGCGCCGTCCATATGCACCTTGAGACCATAGGCGTGGGCGACGGCGGAGAGCGCGGTCACTTCCTCCACCGTATAGACGGTGCCCCATTCGGTGGACTGGCTGAGCGAAACGGCAACCGGCCGGCCGTGATGGACGGCGGCGGGGAAGTAGCGACCGATCGCCGCTTCCAGCGCATCGGGCGTCAGCTTGCCGCGGGCGCCGGCAACGGTGACCAGGCGGCCACCGGACAGGAACTCCGGCGCACCGGCTTCGTCGGCGGCGATGTGCGCCACGTTGTGGCAGAGCACGATGCCGGCCGGCTTCATCACCGAGGCGAGCGACAGCGAATTGGCGGCCGTGCCGGTGGCGACGAAGAAGACGGATACGTCGTGTTCGAAGACTTCCGAGAACCAGTCGACGGCGACGCGCGTCTGGTCGTCGGCGCCATAGGCGGGAACGGAGCCGTTTCCGGCGTTCAGGAGGGCATTGGCCACTTGCGCCGAAGCGCCGGCCCAGTTGTCGCTGGCAAAGTACATGGAGCCGAGTTTAGCCTTGAACATCTCGGGCGACAGCCGCCGAGTTTGCGCACCACCCATGCAGGCCGTTCATGCCGGCGTCAATCCGGATTTTGCCCCCAAAATAATGGGTCAGGATGGTTGACGGGACCACAAGGTTATGCAAATAACGCATCGCACATTCGGGGCTGCGATAGTTTGGTTCCAAATGGGCGGATCCGGGGGCTTGGGCCAACTTTTCGGAGGAAAGGACGGCCAGCGCATTTTCCCGAATTCCACGTTTGGCGATTTTCGCTTGCCTCGCCGAGGCAACCGGTGCAAAGCGCGAAACGGAGGGGTCCGGGGAGGAGTGAGCTTCGGGATCATCTGGCGAAACGGCTGTCGAAGCTGTCTCCTTGTTCCGGTTTGACGGGATGAGGACGACGGCTGTCGCTGTCGCGCCGTCCGGCGGCTTCGCCGGAAAGGACGGATGGGTCCACAGCGGGGGCATAAGCGGGTATATAGGGAATATCCCGCTCCTCGCGCGGAGGCGTCCGGAAAGAGACACCCATCGGCGGGCGTTAAGTCCGCCGGCATACTGATGAGGACTTCGCCATGAAGACGCTCGACGAATCGATGCCGCACCTCGTGCCTGCCGCTGCGAGCGCCACGCGCACGACGACCGAGATCGCCGATATCCGTGCGAAAGCCGGGGCGGAGGGCCTCTACAGTGCCCAGCACGAGCATGACGCCTGCGGTGTCGGCTTCGTGGTCGATATCAAGGGGCGCAAGAGCCACCAGACCGTCACCGATGCCCTCTACGTGCTTGAGAACCTCGAGCATCGCGGCGCCGTCGGTGCCGACCCGCTGATGGGCGACGGTGCCGGCATCCTGGTGCAGATCCCGCATCGTTTCTTTGCCGAAGAGTGTCTGAAGCTCGGTTTCGAGCTGCCGGACGCCGGACGCTACGGCGTCGGCCAGTTCTTCCTGCCGCAGGACGAGGCCGAGCGGACCCGTGCCGTCGAAATCGTCGAGCGGTCGGTGAAGGCTCAAGGCCTCGCCATCCTCGGCTGGCGCGAGGTGCCGGTCGACAACTCGGCACTGTCGGACGGCGTCAAGGCCACCGAGCCGGTGCACCGGCAGATGTTCGTCATACTGCCGGGGACGTCCGACCAGGAAACGCTGGAGCGCAAGCTCTACATCGCCCGCAAGGTGCTGTCGGGCGACGTTTACGAGGCCGACTGGAACGGTGCCACCAAGCGCGACCAGGACAGCTTCTATGTGGTGTCCTTCTCCTCGCGCACCGTCGTCTACAAGGGCATGTTCCTGAGCTATCAGGTCAAGCGCTACTACCCCGACCTGTCGGACGTCCGGTTCGAGTCGGCGCTGGCGCTGGTCCATCAGCGCTTCTCCACCAACACCTTCCCGTCGTGGAAGCTGGCGCACCCCTATCGCATGGTGGCCCACAACGGCGAGATCAACACGCTGCGCGGCAACGTCAACTGGATGTATGCCCGTCAGGCGACCACCACCTCGAAGGTGTTCGGCGAGGATATCGAGAAGATCTGGCCGATCTCCTACGAGGGCCAGTCGGATACCGCCTGCTTCGACAACGCGCTGGAATTTCTGCTGCGCGGCGGCTACTCGCTGCCGCACGCGGTGATGACGCTGATACCCGAGGCGTGGGCCGGCAACGAGAGCATGGATGCCGAGCGCAAGGCCTTCTATGAGTATCACGCCGCCATCATGGAGCCGTGGGACGGCCCGGCGGCCGTCGCCTTCACCGACGGTCGGCAGATCGGCGCGACGCTCGACCGCAACGGCCTCAGGCCGGCCCGTTACATCGTCACCGACGATGACCGGGTGATTCTGGCCTCCGAAAGTGGCACCCTGCCGATTCCGGAAGAGAAGATCGTCCAGAAGTGGCGCCTGCAGCCGGGCAAGATGCTGCTGATCGACCTCGTCGAGGGCCGCATCATCTCCGACGACGAGATCAAGAAGACGATCTCGACGGCACAGCCCTATGCCAAGTGGATCGACGACACCCAGCTGGTCCTCGAGGACCTGCCGGCGGTGCGCGCCCGCGCGCCCAAGTCGTTGGAAAACCTCCTCGACCTGCAGCAGGCCTTCGGCTACAGCCAGGAAGACCTCAAGGTGCTGATGGCGCCGATGGCCATCACTGGCCAGGAAGCCACCGGCTCCATGGGCACCGACACGCCGATCTCGGTGCTGTCGTCCAAGTCCAAGATGCTCTACACCTACTTCAAGCAGAACTTCGCCCAGGTGACCAACCCGCCGATCGACCCGATCCGCGAGGAGCTGGTCATGAGCCTGGTGTCGTTCATCGGCCCGCGTCCGAACCTGTTCGACCGCGGTGGCGATGACGCGCAGAAGCGGCTGGAGGTGCGTCAGCCGATCCTGACCAACGAGGATCTCGAGAAGATCCGGTCGATCGAGAGCGTCGAGGGCTCCGGCTTCAAGACCATCACCATCGACATCACCTATCCGGCGGCCAACGGTCCCTCCGGCATGCGGCCGGCCCTCGAGGCCATCTGCATCCAGGCCGAGGCGGCGGTGCGCATGTCGGCGGCCGGTCAGGTCTACAACATCATCATCCTCTCCGACCGAGGGGTTGGGGCCGAGCGCATCGGTATTCCGGCGTTGCTCGCCACGGCGGCCGTGCATCATCACCTGATCCGCAATGGTCTGCGCACCCAGGCAGGTCTGGTGGTGGAATCGGGTGAGCCGCGCGAAGTGCATCACTTCGCCTGCCTCGCCGGCTATGGCGCCGAAGCGATCAACCCGTATCTCGCCTTCGATACGCTGATCGCCATGAAGGACAAGCTGCCCAAGGGGCTCGACGAGCACAAGCTCGTCTACAGCTACATCAAGTCGATCGGCAAGGGTCTCCTGAAGATCATGTCGAAGATGGGCATCTCGACCTATCAGTCCTATTGCGGCGCCCAGATCTTCGACGCCGTCGGCCTGTCGTCTCGCTTCGTGCAGAAGTATTTCTTCGGCACGGCGACCCGTATCGAAGGCGTCGGCCTCGACCAGATCGCCAAGGAAACGGTGGCCCGCCACGCCCGCGCCTTCGACGGCGATCCGACGCTCGCCACCATGCTGGAAGTGGGCGGCGAGTATGCCCAGCGCATGCGCGGCGAAGCGCATGTCTGGACGGCGGGCGTCATCGCCGGCCTGCAGCACGCCGTGCGCGCCAACTCCTTCGAGCAGTTCCAGAAGGAATTCTCCGAGGCGATCAACGCCCAGAGCGAGCAGGCGATGACCATTCGCGGCCTGTTCCGCATCAAGTCCGCCGAGGAAATCGGCCGGACACCGGTGCCGCTCGATGAAGTTGAGCCAGCTAAGGACATCGTTCGCAAGTTCGCGACCGGTGCCATGAGCTACGGCTCGATCAGCCGTGAAGCGCATACCAACCTTGCCATCGCCATGAACCGGATCGGCGGACGCTCGAACACCGGCGAGGGCGGTGAGGAGGCCGATCGCTTCAAGCGACTGCCGTCGGGTGACAGCCTGCGCTCGGCAATCAAGCAGGTCGCCTCGGGCCGGTTCGGCGTCACCACCGAATATCTGGTCAACTCCGACCAGATGCAGATCAAGATGGCGCAGGGTGCCAAGCCCGGCGAGGGCGGCCAGCTGCCCGGCCACAAGGTTGATGCCATCATCGGCAAGGTGCGTCACGCCACCCCCGGCGTGCAGCTCATCTCGCCGCCGCCGCACCATGACATCTACTCGATCGAAGACCTGGCCCAGTTGATCTTCGACCTGAAGAACGTCAATCCGACCGGCGAAGTGTCGGTGAAGCTCGTCTCGGAAGTCGGCGTCGGCACGGTTGCCGCCGGCGTTGCCAAGGCGCGCGCCGACCACATCACCATCTCCGGCTTCGAGGGCGGTACCGGCGCTTCGCCGCTGACCTCCATCAAGCACGCGGGTTCCCCGTGGGAGATCGGTCTTGCCGAGACGCAGCAGACGCTGGTGATCAACGGCCTTCGTTCGCGTGTCGAGCTGCAGGTCGACGGCGGTGTCCGCACCGGTCGCGACGTGATTGTCGGCGCGCTGCTCGGCGCCGATGGCTTCGGTTTTGCCACCGCGCCGCTGATCGCCTCGGGCTGCCTGATGATGCGCAAGTGCCATCTCAACACCTGCCCGGTTGGCATCGCCACCCAGGACCCGATGCTGAGGAAGCGCTTCGTCGGCCAGCCGGAACACGTGATCAACTACTTCTTCTTTGTCGCCGAGGAAGTGCGCCGCCATCTCGCCGCGCTCGGCTTCCGCAAGCTGGAAGAGCTCACCGGCCGCACCGACATTCTCGACAAGCAGGCGGGCATCGAGCACTGGAAGGCCAAGGGCCTCGACTTCTCGCGCCTGTTCTACCTGCCGAAGGCGGACCCGGCCGAGATGCGCCACACCACGGTGCAGAAGCATCCGATCGACGACATCCTTGACCGGAAGCTGATCGCCGAGGCGATGCCGGCGCTCGAAAGTGGTGAGACGGTGAAGATCGAGACGCCGGTGAACAACGTCAACCGTTCGGTGGGCGCCATGCTGTCTGGCGAGATCGCCAAGCGCTATGGCCACGTCGGCTTGCCGGATGACACCATCCGGGTGACGCTGACCGGCACCGCCGGCCAGTCGTTCGGCGCCTGGGGTGCCCATGGCCTGACGCTCGACCTAATCGGCGACGGCAACGACTACGTCGGCAAGGGCCTGTCGGGTGCTCGCCTCGTCGTGCGGCCGAATCCCAAGTCGAAGATCGTGCCGGAGAAGTCGATCATCGTCGGCAACACCGTGCTCTACGGCGCCATCGCCGGTGAATGCTACTTCCGCGGTGTGGCCGGCGAGCGCTTCGCGGTGCGCAACTCCGGCGCCATCGCCGTCGTCGAGGGCGTGGGTGATCACGGCTGCGAATACATGACCGGCGGCATTGTCGTCGTGCTCGGCAGCACCGGTCGCAACTTCGCGGCCGGCATGTCCGGTGGCATCGCCTACGTGCTCGACGAGGACGGCAGCTTCAACAAGCGCTGCAACATGTCCATGGTCGAGTTCGAGGAGATGGTCGAGGACGAGCTGGCGCTGCCGATTGGGCTCGACGGCAAGGTCGACGTTCGCGCCGACATGACGCGCCACGACTGCGAGCGCCTCAGGGCCCTGATCGAACGGCACCACGCCTGGACCGGCTCGCCGCGTGCCAAGGCCATCCTCGACGACTGGGCCGCCTGGCGCGGCAAGTTCATCAAGGTGATGCCGACCGAGTATCGCAAGGCATTGGAAGCCATGACGGCGAGCCGCCTCGCCGCCGAGTAACCGAGAGGGGCGGTCTCAGGGCCGTCCCGTCCCACCGAGACAGAAAAGGGTCCTCAACTCTCCCCCCGCGAGTGGCGCCAAGGACGGCGCCCCCGGCTGGCGAGCGGCCCCATACAGGCTAGACGGAGTGAAAGATGGGCAAGGCTACCGGCTTCCTCGAGTTCGAGCGTCAGGAGCTCAAGTACCAGAAGGTGGAGGACCGTGTCCGCCACTACAACGAGTTCACCATTCCGCCGCTGGAGAGCGACATGCAGACCCAGGGCGCCCGCTGCATGGAGTGCGGCGTGCCCTACTGCCACCGCGGCTGCCCGGTGAACAACCAGATCCCGGACTGGAACGACCTCGTCTACAACGGCGACTGGGAGACGGCGGCGCGCAATCTCCACTCCACCAACAACTTTCCGGAGTTCACCGGCCGCGTCTGCCCCGCTCCCTGCGAGGCGGCCTGCACGCTGAACCTGTTCGAGACGCCGGTGACGATCAAGCAGATCGAATACACCATCGCCGAGCGGGCCTGGAAGGACGGCCGTGTGCAGCCGGAAATCGCCAAGGTCAAGACCGGCAAGAAGGTGGCGGTGATCGGCTCCGGTCCGGCTGGCCTTGCCGCCGCCCAGCAGCTCGTCCGCGTTGGTCATGACGTGCATGTCTACGAGAAGAACGCCCGCGCCGGCGGTCTTCTGCGCTACGGCATCCCCGACTTCAAGCTCGACAAGCACATCGTCGAACGGCGCGTGCAGCAGATGGTGGCCGAAGGCGTCGTCTTCCACTTCAATGTCAACGTCGGCGTCGACGTGAAGGTGGAGGACCTCAAGGCCGAGTATGACGCCGTGTTGCTGGCCGGCGGCTCGGAAAAGTCGCGCGACCTGCCGCTGCCCGGCCGCGAGCTGCGTGGCGTTCACTTCGCCATGGAATTCCTGCCACAGCAGAACCGCCGCGTCGGTGGCGAGCCGCTTGGCTCCGTCGATCCGATCTCGGCGTTGGGCAAGCGCGTGTTGGTCATCGGCGGCGGCGATACCGGCTCGGACTGCATCGGCACCTCGAACCGTCAGGGTGCCACCGCCGTCGTGCAGCTGGAAATCATGCCGAAGCCGCCGGAAAAGGAAGACAAGCTGCTGACCTGGCCGAACTGGCCGCTGAAGCTCAGGACATCGTCGAGCCATGAGGAAGGGGCCGAGCGCCTGTTCGGCGTCACCGCCACTTCCTTCGAGGGCCAGAACGGCGTCGTCAACAAGGTCAACTGCGTCAAGGTCGACGCCAAGTTCCAGCCGATCCCCGGCACGGAATTCGCCATCGATGCCGACCTGGTGCTGTTTGCCATGGGCTTCGTGCACCCGGTGCACGAGGGCATGATCAACGAACTCGGCGTCGACAAGGACGGTCGCGGCAACGTCAAGGCCACCGAGGCCGACTATCGCACCTCGGTCGACAAGGTGTTCGCGGCCGGTGACATGCGGCGCGGCCAGAGCCTGGTGGTCTGGGCGATCCGCGAGGGCCGTCAGGCGGCGCGCGCCATCGACGAGTTCCTGATGGGCGCCACCGTTCTGCCGCGCTGAGCGGCGGACGGCAATCAATCGAGCGGCCGGGGTTCCCTGGGGGAGCCCGGCCGCGATCGTATTTAGCTGCGTTTATTCGGACGGGAAGCCGTATCAAACGTCGAATGCCGCTTCCCGCATACGGTCTTCCATGAAGCGGCGCGCCTTGATCAGCTCGGCGATCGGCTCTTCGGCTTTCTCCGTCCACATTTCGATCAGGAAAGCGCCGCGATATCCGAGCTGGCCGAGGGTGCGGAACACCCCGGTGAAGTCGACGCCGCCCTCGCCGAACGGTACGTCGCGGAACTGGCCGGGGAAGGTGTCGGTCACCGCTCTGGTGTCCTTGAGATGGATGGCGGCGATGTGGTCGATGCCAAGCCCGAGTTCGGCGGCGACGTCGTTGCCCCAGGCCGTGAGGTTGCCGACATCGGGATAAACGGTGAACCAGGGCGACCGCAGCTTGTCGTCCCAGGTCTTCCAGAGGCTGATCGAGTTCATGAAGGGCGTGTCCATGATCTCGACGGCCAGCATCACCTGGGCGGCGGCAGCGCGTTCGACGGCCCAGCGCAGTCCTGCCTCGAAACGGGCGCGCGTGCCCTTGTCCTGCTCCTCGTAATAGACGTCGTAGCCAGCGAGCTGGATGGTTCGGATGCCGCAGTCGCGGGCCAGGCGAATGGCCTTGTCCATCACGTCCCGCGCACGCTCGACGACGGCGGGGTCGTGGCTGCCGAACGGAAAGCGGCGATGGCCGGATAGGCACATGGACGGCACCGGAATGCCGGTCTCCAGCGAGGCGCGCACCAGGGCGAGGCGCTCCTCTGTGCTCCAGTCCAGGCGGGACAGGCGATGATCGGTCTCGTCGACCGACATCTCGACGAAGTCGAAGCCGCAGGCCTTGGCCAGCGCCAGACGTTCCGGCCAGCTGAGGCGGGATGGTAAAGCCTTCTCGTAGATGCCAAGGGGATGTCTGCGCATTGACGTTCCTCCAGGATGAGCGGTCATCGCTCACATCGCGGGTGACAAGCGATCGAGCGCAGCGGCAAGCTCCAGGAAGCGCTCGTACTTGCGCCGGTAGGGCTCGGCATGGGCGAGATTGGGTTCGATCCGACTGGCGGCTGGGCACATGGCGTTCATCGCTTCGATGAAGGATGGATAGACGCCTGAACCGATCGCGGCGGCGATGGCGGCCCCGAGACAACCGGATTGTTCGACGTGGACGACCTCGATGGGCAGGGCGGCGATGTCGGCGACCATCTGCATCCAGGGCCGTGATTTCGCCGGCCCGCCGGTCAGGCGCAACTGACGCCCCCGGCCCGATAGTGCGAGGATGCGGTCGAGATGAACCTGCTGGGAGAAGCAGATGCCCTCGTAGACGGCTTGTACCACCTCGCCGAGGCCATAGGCGTTGGCCAGGCCGTAGAAGCCGCCGAGGAGGTTGTCGCCGAGGTTTGACGAGAAGAGATAGGGCAGGAATTGGACGGGCGTCGATGCTGGCGGAAGGGTGCCGAGCAGCCGGTCGCATTCGGCATAGGGCTTGTCGTGACCGGCCATGAAGGTCCTTACGAACCATTCGAGGTTGGAGGCATTGGTCGGGCTACCCTCGTGGACGAAATAGCGGCCGGGGATACAATAGCGGCCCCAGGTGTAGGGATATTCGCTCACCGGAATGTGGTCGGTGGTCCAGGTCACGATGGTCCAGGTGCCCATGGTGACGTTGATGCGGCTGTCGTCGGCGAGCCCCGAACAGACGGCGGCGGAGACGACGTCGAAGAAGCCGCCGAACACCGGGGTTCCGGCCTTCAGGCCTGTCTCGGCGGCGGCGGTCGCGGACAGGCCTGCCGGACTTTCGGTCGAGCCGACCGGCTCGGGTATGCGCTCGCCGATGTCCTCGATGCCGAACAGGGCGAGCAGGGCCGGATCATAGGTTCCGGTGTTGACGTTGAGGAGATTGCTGCCGGAAATGTTGGTGACCTCGCAGCCGAGGTGGCCGGTCATGCGGTAGCGGATCCAGTCGTGCGCCATCAGCACGTGGCCGATACGGCCATAGGCGTCGGGATCATTGTCCTTGAACCAGCGCAGGATGGCGGCGGGATGGCTGGGCCAGAGCTGCTGGTAGCTCATGGGATGGATCTCGTCCGGCACGCCGGCCGCCTTGAAAGCGCGTACCTCAGGCATGGCCCGGTTGTCGGAAGAGATGATGCCGTTGCGGAAGGGCTTGCCGTCGCGATCGACCAGATAAAGGCCCTTGCCGTGGGCCGAGAAGCTGATGCCGGCGATGTCGGCGGCGGGCGTTTCGGTTTTGTCGAGCAGTTCGCGGATGGTGCCACACACCGAGCGCCACATGGCGTCCATGTCGCGCTCGCTCCAGCCGACGTGCTCGGCGACGGCGGCGTCGTTCATCGACGCGACGCCGACTTCACGGCCGGTCTCGTCGTAGAGCCCGCTCTTGATGACGCTGCCGCCGATGTCGATTCCGAGAAAATGGGGCACGCTCGCGTTCCTCCAGGATAAGTCTGGCGACTGCCCGTCGCGCGCGGGCCCATGCGGGGACGGTCTCCCGCCGGCCCGCGGCGGATGTCTCCACCGCCAGTTCCGGGCAGCCATGATGTCGGTATTCGGTTTGGCGAAGCTCATGGCCGGTCGATGAGACCGACCATGCCTTGGTTATTCGGCGACGGGCACAACGCCCTTTTTCAGAATGATATTTCCGTATTTGACGCGCTGGCCGGTCACCACCACGGCATAGGCTTGGCGGGCGCGCTCGTAAAAGGCATAGCGCTCGATGCGACGGATTGGCGGCGTCGCCGGCCAGTGCCGATCGATCTCCGCGCGATAGGCCTTCTCGACCTCCGGATCGAGGCTGTCACCCGGCACGGCTTCCATCATGATGACGGGGTCGCTCACGAAGTCATCGATGTTGATCAACCGCAGGATGCCGTTCAGCAAGTCCGGTATGCCGATGCCATCGGCACGTATAACCCGTTGCGAAAACGTATCTCCGGGGAAGAACGAATCCGAAAGAACGATTTCATCACCATGCCCCATTCGGTGGAGCGCGGTAAGAAGTTCCGGGGATATATAGGGGGAAACGCCTATAAGCATGATGGCTCCTTGGTGCATTTGCGGGGAATTTCCGCGAAGTGTTGGCCTCTCTATCAGCTCGTCAGTGATGGCTTGTCAAGCTTATGGACAACGTTTGCCTGATTGGAATCGCTTGAAGATGGCGGCCTAAGTCTTAGTCGAATCGAGGCTTAATCGGTTTATATACCTCTATTGGGCGGTGTTTATCCCTTCGTATAATTGGGCGAATGCTGATTGACAGAAAATTGGACCAGGACCATAACCCCGATCAAGTCATCTGTTGGCCTGTTTAGGACAACGATTGCATGATGGTCGGCGGGAGGACGGAAATATGGCTTCAGAGTGGCTTCTAGAGATGGTTGGAATCTCCAAAAGCTTTCCTGGCGTCCGTGCTCTGGACGACGTTTGCCTGCGTGTTCGGGCTGGTAGCGTGCATGCCCTCATTGGTGAGAACGGCGCCGGCAAGTCGACGCTCATGAAGGTGCTCAACGGCATGTATCGCCCCGACGTCGGCGAGATACGACTGCGTGGAGAGCCGGTGCAGATCAACGGTTTGAAGGGCGCACTCGATCTTGGCATCTCGATGATCTACCAGGAGCTCAACCCCATTCCGGCCATGACCGTCGCCGAAAACATCTTCATCGGTCGCGAGCCGGTCTACGGTCGATCCGGCGTCGTCAACCGTCGCAAGATGAACGCCGATGCCCGGCAGCTGTTCGAAACGCTCGGACTGGCGATGAACCCGTCGGCCAGGCTATCGAGCCTGTCGGTGGCCGAGATGCAGATGGTGGAGATCGCCAAGGCCATCTCATTCGACTCCGAAATCATCGTCATGGATGAGCCGACCTCGGCGATTACCGACCGTGAGGTTGAGAAGCTCTTCGAGATCATTCGCACCCTGAAGGCTGCCAACAAGGCGGTGATCTACATCTCCCACAAGATGAACGAGCTTTTCCAGATCGCCGACGAGATGACGGTGATGCGCGATGGCCGCTACATCGACACCCAACTGACCGACAAGCTGACGACACAGAGTCTGATCTCGATGATGGTCGGCCGGCGGATCGACGAGATGTTCCCCAAGGAGGATGTTCCGCTCGGGGAAGTGGTGCTGTCGGTGGACGGGCTCACGCAGGGCGATCGGGTCCGCAACGTCTCCTTCGAGCTCAGGCGGGGAGAGATTCTGGGGATCGCCGGTTTGATGGGCGCCGGACGGACCGAACTGGTCGAGACCATCTTCGGCATCCGCAAGTCGTCTGCCGGACGGATTCAGATCGGCGGGCAGCCGGTGTCGATCGCCACTCCGCGCGACGCCATCCGCAACCGCATCGCGCTGGTCTCCGAGGACCGCAAACTGATGGGCCTCAACCTCCGTGCTTCGGTGAAGGACAACATCTCCCTCATCAATCTCGCCCGCTACTGCAATCTCGGCGGCGTCATCCGCGCCCGCCAGGAAGTGGAAGTCGCCCGCCGGCAGATCGATCGCTTCAAGATCAAGGTGTCGTCCTACCGGCAGATCGTCGACACGCTGTCGGGCGGCAACCAGCAGAAGGTGGTGATCGCCAAGTGGATCCTCACCAATCCCGACATCATCATCCTCGATGAACCGACGCGCGGCATCGACGTCGGTGCCAAGTCGGAAATCCACAAGATCATGGTGGCACTGGCCAGAGAGGGCAAGGCGATCATCATGATCTCATCGGAGTTGCCCGAAGTTCTCGGAATGAGCGACCGCATCCTCGTCATGCACGCCGGCGAGGTGACGGGCGAATACGCGCGGGCGGATTTCAGCCAGGAAGCCGTCATGGCTTCCGCCACCGGAAGCCACTAGGAGGAGAACAATGAGCATGGCATCTCTGGCCAGCGCCGACGGTTACGGAAACAAGGTCAAGCAAATCGCCGCCCGCTACGGGATCTACATCGCCTTCGTGGTCATGTTTGTCTTCCTGTCGCTATGGTCGCCCTGGTTCCTGACCTTCGACAACATCCTTAATATCCTGCGTCAGTGTTCGATCAATGGCATCATCGCCGTCGGCGCTACGTTGGTGATCATCACCGGCGGCATCGATCTGTCGGTGGGCGCCATCGTGGCGCTGGCGGCGGTATCGGCCGCTTCGGTGGCCCATCCCGATAGCTATCCGGTGATCGTGCCGATCCTGGTCGGCCTCGCGGTCGGCGCGCTGTTCGGTGGCATCAACGGCTTCATCATAGCCAAGGGTCGCATTGCGCCTTTCATCGTCACCTTGGGCATGATGACCATCGTCCGCGGCGGTTCTCTGGTCATGTCGGACGGCCGGCCGGTGATCAACCTCAGCGACGAGTACAACACCATCGGTGGCGGTTACCTGTGGGGTGTGCCCCTGCCGGTGTTCTTGTTCATTGCCGTGGTGCTGATCGGCGCCTTCCTGCTGCACTTCTGCAAGTTCGGCCGGCATGTCTATGCCGTCGGCGGCAATGAGCTGGCGGCTGTCGTCTCCGGCCTCAACGTCGGCCGTGTCAAGATGGGCGTCTATACGCTGGCCGGACTGTTCGCTGGTTTTGCCGGCATCATCCTGTCGTCCCGCGTCATGACCGGATCGCCGGCAGCCGGCGCCGGCTACGAGCTCGATGCCATCGCGGCGGTGGTTATCGGTGGCACCAGTCTGGCCGGCGGCACCGGCGCCGTCCTCGGCACGGTGATCGGTACGCTGATCATCGGCACCATGAACAACGGCCTGGATCTGCTGAACGTCTCTTCGTATTTCCAGCAGATCGTCAAGGGAATCATCATCATATCCGCAGTTCTTCTTGATCAATACACGAAGAACTCGCGCTGAAAATTTGAGGATCGGTCAAACAACAAACAGACCGAATAAAGGAGGAGACGACCAAATGAATAAAGCTCTCATGTTCTGCGCGGCGTTCGCCATGGCTGGCGGTCTGATGTCGCCCGCGTCGGCCGGGTACCGGATCGGCGTCAGCTATCAGAACCTTCAGAACGAATTCATCGTCAATATCGCCAAGGCCGTCGAGGCGAAAGCCGGGGAACTCGACGTGACCCTGATCGAGAGCGACGGTCAGGGCAAGGCCGAAGTGCAGATCTCCCAGGTAGAAAATTTCATCGCCCAGCACGTCGACGCCATCTTGCTCATCCCGTTCGACAAGGAGGGTTGCGTGCCGGCGGTGCAGAAAGCCGTGGCCGCCAAGATTCCGCTGGTGGTTTTCAACGCCCAGGTGGCCAACGTCGAGCTTGCCAACACCTACGTCGGCTCCGACGACGTCGAGGCCGGCAAAATCGAGATGCAGTACATCGCCGATCTCCTGAAGGGCAAAGGCAACATTGCCATCATCCATGGTCCGAATGGCCATTCGGCCGAAGTGCAGCGTACCGAGGGCAACAAGGAAATTCTCAAGAAGTACCCGGATATCCAGGTGCTGTTCGAACAAACCGCCAACTGGGACCGCGCCCAGGCGCTGAGCCTCACCGAGAACTGGTTGCAGACCGGACGGCCGCTCAACGCCATTGTTGCCCAGAACGATGAGATGGCTCTCGGCGCCTACAAGGCGATCGAGGCGGCAGGCAAGGCCAAGGACATCCCGGTGATCGGCATCGACGCCATCGCGGATGCCTTGAAGTCGGTCAAGGAGGGCAAGATGGCTGCCACCGTCTTCCAGGACGCTCATGGTCAGGGCGCGACGGCTGTCGAAATGGCCGTCAAGATCCTCAAGGGCGAGGAAGTCCCCAAGGTTGTGAACATCCCCTTCAAGCTTATCACAAAGGAAACTGTGGATAGCCTGAAGTAAGGTAAAAGTGGCTGCGATCCGGCGGTTTGGCCGCCGGGTCGCACTGCGAGGGACGGCCTCGCTCAATGGGGGATTTGAAGGTTGGCTTCACTCAAGGATGTTTCCAAAGCTGCGGGCGTCTCGCCGTCGACGGTATCGCGGGTCATCACCGGCAGCCGCCCGGTCGACGAGGAGACGCGGGAGCGGGTGATGAAGGCCATCCGGACGCTCGACTACCGTCCCAACTTGCTGGCGCGAGGCCTCCGGAACAAGTCGCGCAAGAGCATCGGCCTGATGGTTCCGAGCATCCTGCATGAGACCTTCGCCAACTTCATCTACTTCGTCGAGGAAGCCTGCGTCAGCAACGGCTTTACCATGCTGCTTGGGAACACTCAGGCCAATGCCGAGGCTGAAGAGCGGGTGCTCAAGAACTTCATCGGCATGAACGTCGACGGCGTCATCGTCTCGCAAGTCTCCGACGAAAGCTCCGTGGTCAAGAGCCTCAACCGGCTGGGCATTCCCGTGGTCGGCATCGATCGGGCACCCGATGACGAGGAGGCGGATCGGGTCGTGGTGTTCAACCGGGAGGCCGGCGAGATTGCTGCCCGCTATCTCTACTCCATGGGGCACCGGCAGATCGCCTGCATCAGCGGCCCTGAGACGGTCAGCCTGTCGCGAGAGCGGCTCGAGGGCTTCCGCAGCGTCCTCGCCGAAAAAGGCGTCGACGTGCAGTATGTCTCCGGACCGGACTTCGAGTTCGAAACCGGCATCGCCATGGTGCGCAAGCTGTTCGGACAGGGATACGAATTCACGGCGATCTGGGCCCAGAGCGACTTGCTGGCCATCGGCGCCATGCAAGAACTGGCGCGGCTCGGTACGCGCATCCCGGAGGACGTGTCGATCATGGGCATGGACGGCATCCAGCTTGGCGAGATGGTCCGACCGACGCTGACCACGATACGCCAGCCGTTCCGCGAGATCTGCCAGCACGCCGTGCGTCTGCTACTCGAACGCATCGAACACGGCCACACCAAGCCGACACGCATCGTCGTGCGGCCCGAACTCATCGTCCGCGACTCGGTTTGTCACAAATGACGACGAACTGACGCCTGCGCGGCCCATCCGCCCCAAAATCGATTCCACTGAAAAACGATCCAAGGAGGTCGCTGTGATTACTTTGTCTAAAATCCGGGGTGCTTTCGAACAAGGCGAAGGGGTGCTGCGTCTTGCCCCGGCATTCGTTCCGCGCCGTTTCTCCTCGGCCGGCCAGCGCCTGCGCCTGCATCCCGACGATTATTACGCGCTCGGCACGGCGCGCGGCTCGATCAAGGAGCGCTGGTTTTCGTCGGTCATCGCCGCCATGAATGGTCCGTTGGCGCCGGCCGACGAGGGTATGAGCTACGTCGATCCGACCGGGCGGATCGAGGATAAGTTCCTATTCCGCGACGCTGTCGCCGAACTCGGCGCCGACATCATAGGCTCGGAGCTCAAGGCTAAGTTTGGCACGTGGCCGATGTACTCGAAGTTCTTTGATTTCAACGCGCCGTTGTTCCTGCACCTGCATCTGCGCGAGGAAGACGCGCGCCGCGTTGGCCGCAAGGGCAAGCCGGAGGCCTATTACTTCCCGCCGCAGCTCAACAACCACCCGGGCCTGTTCCCGCACACCTACTTCGGCTTCGATCCGGACATGACCAAGGATGAAGTGCGGGCCCGCCTTGCTCTTTACCAGCAGACGGACAATCGCGTCACCGAGCTGTCGCGCGCCTATCGCATCCAGCTCGGCACCGGCTGGTACACGCCGCCGGGCGTCGTCCACGCGCCGGGCTCCTATCTCACCTACGAGCCGCAGTGGAACAGCGACGTCAACTCAGTCTACGAGAATGTCGTCAACCACGAGGTCTATCCTTACGAGTTCCTGGTCGAGAATTGCCCGGAGGAGAGCAAGCAGGACCTCGACTACGTCATGAGCCTGATGGACTGGGAGGCCAACGTCGATCCCTCCTACCGCAAGACCTATTTCCGGCCGCCGCTGATTGCCTCGGAGAGCGAACAGCACGTCGAAAAGTGGGTCGTCTATGCCACCGGCTATATCGCCGCCAAGGAACTGACGGTCTATCCAGGCGCCAGCGTCACCATTCGTGACGTAGCGGCCTATGGCTGCGTGCTCACCCAGGGGCACGGCAAGCTTGGTGTCCACGACGCCGAGACGGCGACCATGCTGCGGTTCGGCCAGCTGTCGGCCGACGAATACTTCGTCAGCGAGCTGGCGGCCAAGGCCGGTCTCACCATCGTCAACCAAAGCAAGGTCGAGCCGCTAGTGATCCTCAAGCACTTCGGCCCCAACGCCGGTGACCCCAAGATTGTCTGAGCTTGGGCTAAGTTCCGGTGATCGCAGCCGGTTCTGACGGCATCGAAACGCAGCGGTCGGGTTTCCCAGTGGAGCCCGGCCGTCGTCATTTTCAGGCACAGAAAAGTGTCGTTATCCCTCTTACCTCAACGCCGTGGAATCGTAGCGGCCGGGCACCGGATCGAGCGGCAGGCCCTCGACGACGAGGCGATGGAAAGGGGTGCCGGGCTTGGGCGGCGTCAGGTCGGCGGCGGTGATCAGCTTGTCCTCGCCAGCGGCGCCGGGATCGTTCAGCAGCATGACCAACCCGCCACCGGACACCTGTTGCATCAGGTTGGCGGTGGGAGCGGCGATGTCGAGCACCGAGCCGAGGCTCTGCTGGACATAGAAGGCGAGCTTGCGGGCGCCGGAACGGGTGAAGCCGACGCCGTCCTTCAGGCGCAACTGGCGCACCTGCCCGTCGAGGTCGGGGCCGCTCGCCACGAAGGCGCCGCTCTGCGAGAAGGGCTCCCAGACATCGATATAGGTCGCTCCCTTCTCGCTTGCCTCGTCGCGGATGACGCCGTCGATATAGGTAATGTCGTTGGTGGCCTGCGGGCTGGCGACCGGCACCAGGCCGACCCATTGGAAGGGCACGGCATGCTCGCGCGAGACGCGCATCAGCTCATTGAGCCGGGCCTTGTAAATGGTCTCCCAATCGGCCGAGGGAAACTCGACCACCCGGTCGGGAAGCTCGATCGGCTGGCCGTCGGCGCGGCCGATCAGGGCGACGACGGCGGCCGGCCGCGGTTTGTCCAACAGGCGTTTCTCAAGGAAGGCTTTCCAGTCGATATCCTCGGTGGAGGCGAGGCCGGCGTCATCGATGGTCTTGGTCTCGATGCGCACATCCGGCCGATCGGCGAAGGCTATGTCGAGGCCGCGCCCGAGGTCGGTGGCCAGCCGATCGCCGATCACCAGAACCACGCGCGCGTCGTCCTGTTTGGGGTTTTGCGGCTTGACGACCACTGCAGGCGCTGCCGCCGTCTTGCGTTGACCACCGGGAGAGCCGGCTGGCGGCACTTTGATGATGCGAGCACCACCGGCTGGCGGCTCGACTGGTTCGGGCCGGCCCAAGCCGAACAGGCGCATCAGAAAGGGTCGGTTGTCCACCTGCTGCTGCTGTTGCGGCGGCGGTTGCGTCTTGAAGAACTGCGCCGATGCCGGCGTCGCGAGCCAGGCGACGGCGAGTATGACGACAGCCAACGGACTTGCCCAGCCACGAAACACGGACCCTAACCTCCAAGCCGAGGCCGTCGTTCTCAGCCGTTCCGCAGCAGCGTCAGAAGTTCGAGCGACGCGTTGCCGGTGACAGCGAGGCCGCGCTGCGCCTCATAGGCGCGGATGGCGGCGACGGTTTCGGCGCCGACCTTACCATCGATCTTTTGCAGAGGGAATCCAATCGCCCTGAGCCGCGCCTGCACCTCGGTACGGCCGGCCTCGTCGAGCGGTGTGTAGCCGCGCGGCCAAGGCGTGACGAACGGACCGCCGCCGGCGATGCGGTCGGCGAGATGACCGACGCCGAGCGCATAGGCAGTGGCGTTGTTGTAGCGCTTGATCGCCTGGAAGTTTCTGAGCGTCAGGAAGGCCGGGCCGCCGGGACCGGCCGGCAGCAGCAAGGTGGCTTGATCCCCCGGGCGTGGGAAGGCGCCGCCGGTGGCGCGATTGACGCCGCGCGCCGTCCAGTCGCCGAGCGACACCGACCGCCCTTCCTGCGAGGCGTCGAAGCCCGGCGGCAGGATCACCTCGTAGCCCCAGGTGGCGCCGGCCTGCCAGCCGGATTTCTGAAGGTAGTTGGCGGTGGAGGCCAGCGCATCCGGTACCGAAGTCCAGATGTCGCGGCGGCCGTCGCCGTCGAAGTCGACGGCATAGCCGAGATAGGTGGTGGGAATGAACTGGGTCTGGCCCATGGCGCCAGCCCAGGAGCCGATCATGTGGCGGGCGTCAATGTCGTGATGCTCGAGGACGCGCAGCACGGCGTTGAGCTGCTGGCGGCCATAGACCGCGCGCGAGCCGCCGCGCCAACCGAGCGTCGCCAGCGCCCGCACCACGTTCTTGGCCTTGGTGGGATCGCGGAGGATGGCGCCGTAGGTGCTCTCCATGCCCCAGATGGCGACGACCACCTCACGGTTGACGCCATAGGTCGCCTCGATGCGGTCGAGCAGCGACCGATAGCGCACGAGCATGTCGCGGCCGGTGGCGATGCGGCTCTCCGCCGCCATGTCGTCGAGATAGTCCCAGATGGCGCGCGAGAATTCCGGTTGGATCGTCGCCTTGACGAGCACGTCGTCGTCGGGGCCGACGCCTCGGAAGGCGGCGGCGAAGGTGGCGCGCGTGACGCCGCGCACCTCGGCGGCGGGCCACTGGCTTTCGACGAAGGCGGTGAAGGCCGGCGGGATCGGGCCATCGGCGAGCGGTGGCAGGCCAGGTTCGCCCGAAGAAGCGAAGTCGTTGCCGAGGATGGCGCAGGCGCCAAGGAGAGCGGCAAGCGACAGGGCTACGGCGCCTCGGGCGATCCGCGACATGTTCGGCATGACTGACGCTCCTTTTCGGTCTTGATTGTCTTTCCAGAGACGAGATTTATGGTAAACGATCGGTTAAATTCCGCAGCATTTCGTCCTCGGACGTCCGGCTTCCGGACCCTTCGCAAAGGAATTTATTCGCCCGAGCCCACAATTCCAAAATTAAACATTTTTCCGCTATTGATGGTCCCGCCCACGCGGCAGACGTTCCGACATCCGGACCGTCACCAGACTTGCCGCTCAGGAGTGCTTCATGTCCAAACGTATTCGTAAAGCCGTCTTTCCCGTCGCTGGCCTCGGCACCCGTTTCCTTCCGGCCACCAAGGCCGTTCCCAAGGAGATGATGACCGTCGTCGACCGGCCGGCGCTCCAGTATGTCGTCGACGAGGCCAAGGCGGCCGGCATCGAGCATTTCATCTTCGTCACCGGTCGCGGCAAGGAAGTGATCGAGAATCATTTCGACGTCGCCTATGAGCTCGAGGCGACGCTGATCGCCCGCAACAAGACGGCGGCGCTCGAAGAGCTGCGCGCCGAACGCCCGGCCGCCGGCACCACCTCGTTCACCCGCCAGCAGGAGCCGCTCGGCCTCGGCCACGCCGTCTGGTGCGCGCGTGACATCGTCGGCGACGAACCTTTCGCGGTGCTGTTGCCCGACATGCTGATGAAGCACACGGTGCCGTGCCTCAAGAGCATGGTCGACGCCTATCAGGTCAGCGGCGGCAACATCGTCAGCCTGGAGGAATGCGATCCGGCCCAGACGTCGTCCTACGGCATCGTCGCCCTCGGCAAGACGCTTGCCACCGATGTGTTCGAAATCACCGACATGGTCGAGAAGCCCAAGCCGGCCGATGCGCCGTCCAACTTCTTCATCTCCGGCCGCTATATCCTGCAGCCGCGCATCTTCGAGTTGCTCGGTAACCAGGAAAAGGGCGCCGGCGGCGAGATCCAACTCACCGATTCCATGCTGCGTCTTGCCAAGGAGCAGGCCTTCTCGGGCGTGCGCTTCCGCGGAACCACCTTCGACACCGGCACCAAGCTCGGCTTCCTCAAGGCCAACATCGCCTATGGCAGCGAGCGGACCGACATCGATCCGAACATCGTCAACGAGCTGAAGAGCGTTTTGGGTTGACCCCAACACGTGACGGACGTTGCGTACGACCGGAAGCCGCCTTCGGGCGGCTTCTGTTTTTTGGGCCTCACGCGCCGGCGGGCCTTCGCTTCGCTTTCCGCCCGACGGGGCCTTGCCACGTCTGGCCCGCTCCGCGCGGCGCCGCTTGGCGCCGGAAGCCGCCTTCGGGCGGCTTCTGCCTTTCTGTGGCAAGCCGTTCGAGAAAACTTGAGAAGCACACTTGCCTTATGGCCGATCCTATGGATTGCTCCCAGGAGACAGGTGGAGGTGAACATGTCCATAGAGGTTTGGCTGGCTTTCGTCGCGGCGTCGGCAGTCCTGTTGGCAATTCCTGGACCGACCGTCCTCTTGGTGATTTCCTACGCGCTCGGTCATGAGAGGCGCACGGCCACGGCGACCGTGGCGGGTGTCGCCCTGGGCGATTTCACGGCGATGACGGCGTCGATGCTTGGTCTTGGCGCGCTTCTCGCCACGTCTGCCGCGTTGTTCACCGCGTTGAAGTGGATCGGTGCCGCCTACCTGATCTATCTCGGTCTCAAGCTTTGGCGGGCGCCGGTGGCAAGCGATGAAGCGTCGGCAGAGGCGGCTTCGGCCCCTAAAGAGCGGCCGCTCCGCATCTTCCTGCACGCCTATGCCGTCACGGCCTTGAACCCCAAGAGCATCATCTTTTTCGTGGCGTTCCTACCGCAATTCCTCAATCATGCCGAACCGCTAACGTTCCAGATGGTCATTTTCGAAGCGACCTTTCTCGGGCTGGCAACGGCCAACGCCATGACCTACGGCCTGATGGCCTCGCTGGCGCGCCAGACGATCCGCAAGCCGCGTGTGCAGAGGCTGGTCAATCGTACCGGAGGATCGCTGATGATCGGCGCCGGCCTTCTCGCCGTTGGATGGAAGCGTGCCACAGCCTGAGCCTCGACTAGAGGGCAATGGAGGGCAGCGCGCTGCTTTGGTGATTTCGGCAGAAGAAAGCGAAGTCGCGCAGGAACTGCTCGGCCGGGTCCCGGTTGGCCGGCGCTTTCACAATGTTCAGGATGGCCTCCGGGGTTTCCTTCATCAAGGGGAGACGGAAGAACAGGTCGCGGTTGAAATTGGAACTGATGGTCATGAGCACGGTTCGCAGGATTGCCAGCATATCGTCGCCCCGGTGCGACGCATGCACCAGCGCGATCGGTTTGCCGACCACCTGATCGCCGGATACCAGCCAGTCGATGGCATTCTTCAACCCGCCCGGGATGCTGCGGACATATTCCGGGCTCGCGATGAGAAGCCCGTCGCTCTGAGCAACCAACCGCATGAAAATCCCGACACTGTCGGGCAAATTGGCGCCTTCCCGATCGGGCGAGAAAACCGGCAGGTCGCCGATCCCATCAAAGACATCCAGGGTGATGTCGTGGGGTGCGATTGCCCGCAACGCCCTCAACAAGGCGGTGTTGGTCGAGGCTTGGCGGGCACTGCCGGAGATGGCCAGGATCTTCATTGGCCAAAGCTATCGCTCTTGATAGGCGCTCGCAATAGATCGCGTTCAACGGACCGGCCTGAAGCTGCGGCCCCGGCCTTATGACATGGCAAAAGGGGCGCCCGTGAGACGCCCCTTTTTACTAGCTGTCGACGATGGAGCTGATCAGAACTTCAGCGCCTTCACCTGACGCACAATCGGGATGGCCTTGACCTTGTCGAGCACTTCTGCCGGCACGTCTCCGTCCACCTCGACCAGACAGATGGCGTCGGCGCCCTGTTCGAGGCGGCCGAGGGCGAAGGTGGCGATGTTGATGCCGGCGTCGCCCAAGAGGCCTGCGAACTTGCCGATGAAGCCGGGCTTGTCCTCGTTGGTGACGTAGATCATCGACGGGGCGAACTCGGCGTCCATCTTGATGCCCTTGATCTCGACGATGCGCGGATGGCCGTCGGCGAACACGGTGCCGGCGATCGAGCGCTCCTGGCGGTCGGTGGTCAGCGTCAGGCGAATCAGGCTTTCGAAGTTGGCCGAGGCGTTGTTGCGCACCTCGGCAACCGCGATGCCGCGCTCCTTGGCCATCACCGGCGCCGACACCATGTTGACCGACTGCAAGAGCGGCTTCAGCACGCCGGTGATCGCCGCGGCGCTGAGCGCGCGGATGTTCATGCCGGCCACTTCGCCTTCATATTCGATGCGGATCGACTTGAGGCCGGTCTCGGTGAGCTGGCCGGCGAACGAGCCCAGGAGCTCGGCGAGCTTGACGAACGGGGTGAGGCGCGGCGCCTCCTCGGCGGTGATCGAGGGCATGTTGAGGGCGTTGGTGACGGCGCCCTTCATCAGATAGTCGGACATCTGCTCGGCAACCTGCAGGGCGACGTTCTCCTGCGCTTCCGTGGTGGAGGCGCCGAGATGCGGCGTGCAGACCACCTTGGGATGGCCGAACAGCGGATGGGCGGTGGCCGGCTCAGTCTCGAACACGTCGAGGGCAGCACCGGCGACGTGGCCGGAATCGAGCGCTGCCTTGAGGTCGGCCTCGACGATCAGGCCGCCGCGGGCGCAGTTGATGATGCGGACGCCCTTCTTCATCTTGAGGATGGCCGAGATGTCGATGATGTTGCGCGTCTTCTCGATCAGCGGCACATGCAGCGTGATGAAGTCGGCGCGGCGGAACAGATCGTCGAGCTCCACCTTCTCGACGCCGAGCTCGACGGCGCGCTCGGCCGACAGGAACGGGTCGTAGGCGATGACGCGCATCTTCAGGCCAACGGCGCGATCGGCGACGATGGAGCCGATGTTGCCGCAGCCGATGACGCCGAGCGTCTTGTTGGTCAGCTCGACGCCCATGAAGCGGTTCTTCTCCCACTTGCCGGCGTGCGTCGAGGCGTTGGCCTCGGGAATTTCGCGGGCGAGGGCGAACATCAGGGCGATGGCGTGCTCGGCGGTGGTGATGGAGTTGCCGAACGGCGTGTTCATGACGATGACGCCGCGCGCCGTGGCGGCGGGCACGTCGACGTTGTCGACGCCGATGCCGGCGCGGCCGATCACCTTGAGGTTCTTGGCGTTGGCCAGCAGCTTCTCGGTGACCTTGGTGGTCGAGCGGATGGCGAGGCCGTCATAGTTGCCGATGATTTCGGCCAGCTTGTCCTTGTCCTTGCCGAGATCGGGCTGGTAGTCGACTTCGACGCCGTGGTCCTTGAAGATCTGGACGGCGGTGGCGGACAGCTTGTCGGAAATGAGAACGCGAGGAGCCATGGGAGTCATCCTGGTTGGAAGGCGCCTGCACCTTGTCCTTTCCCGTTCATTGGAACGGAGAGGAAGACACCGGTGGCGCCGGATGGAATGTCACTGCGGCTAAAGGGATGTCCCGCCCGTTTCAGGGGAGGGCAGGGAGGAGGCAAGCAAGAGCTCGCCTCTCCGAATTGTCCGGATCAGGCGGCCTTCGAAAGGCCGGCCAGCGCCTTGGCGAAGGCCCAATCGATCCACGGCGTCAGGGCGGCGACGTCGGACGTCTCGACAGTGGCGCCGCACCAGATGCGCAGGCCCGGAGGGGCGTCGCGATAGGAGGCGATGTCGAAGGCGACGCCTTCCTTTTCGAGAAGGCCGGTCAGCGTCTTGACGAAGGCCTGCTGGCCCTCGATGTCGAGCGCGGCGACGGTGGGGTGCACGATGCTCAGGCACACCGAGGTGTTGGAGCGGATCGCTTCGGTCTTGGCCAGGAAGGCAACCGACGGCGTCTTCTTCACCCAGTCGGCGATCGCCCTGGTGTTGGCATCGGCGCGGCCGATCAGCGCTTCGAGGCCACCGATGGCGTCGGCCCACTTCAGCGCATCGATATAGTCCTCGACGCAGATCATCGAGGGCGTGTTGATGGTGTCGCCTTTGAAGATGCCTTCGATCAGCTTGCCGCCGGAGGTGAGGCGGAAGATCTTCGGCAGTGGCCAGGCCGGCTTGTAGCTCTCGAGCCGCTCGACGGCGCGCGGCGACAGGATCAACATGCCGTGGCCGCCTTCTCCGCCGAGCACTTTCTGCCAGGAGAAGGTGACGACGTCGAGCTTGTCGAAGGGCAGGGACTGGGCGAAGGCGGCGGAGGTGGCGTCGCAGATGGTGAGGCCCTGGCGATCCGCCGGGATCAGGTCGCCGTTCGGCACGCGCACGCCGGAGGTGGTGCCGTTCCAGGTGAACACCACGTCGCGGTCGAAATCGACCTTGGCGAAGTCGACGATGTCGCCATAGGGCGCCTCGAAGATGCGGGCGTCGAGCTTCAGCTGCTTGACGACGTCGGTGACCCAGCCGGAACCGAAGGATTCCCAGGCCAGCATGTCGACGGGCCGCTGCCCAAGCAGCGACCACAGCGCCATCTCGACAGCGCCGGTGTCGGAGGCGGGAACAATGCCGATGCGGTAGTCGGCGGGAACACGCAGCACCTTGCGCGTGAGGTCGATCGCCTCAGCGAGCTTGGCCTTGCCGATCTTGGCGCGATGGGAGCGGCCGACCGGCGCCCCCTTGAGTGCCTCGACGGTCCATCCTGGGCGCTTGGCGCAGGGGCCGGAGGAAAAGCGGGAATTAGCCGGCTTCAAAGCCGGCGCGGCGGTCGCGTCAGTCATGTAACTATCCTCTCAGATAGGTGCTCCTCGGTGGGGAGGAGTGTCCCGCCGCCTGAGCTATATGAAAGGCCGTGCGCCGTCAAGCGGGGTTGAGTCGCCTCGACGAAAGGTGTTGCTAAAAGACCCGCGGCGGGAAGACCCAAGTCTTCCCGCCGCTTAAGCAAGGTAGAATTGACTGATTCTCAGTTGAGATAGTAACGCAGACCGAGACGTATCTCGTGGGCCTGGATATCTTCGTATTTGATTTTGGTGGTCTTGCCCGCAACGCCACCGCCAAGATTCTCAGTTACGGAACCCGTCTCTGCATCGCCGAGGTTGAGGTAGCGGTAGCCGAGATCGAGGCTGAGGCGATCGGTGATGGGATATTCAACACCGGCCATCAGCGCCCAGGCAAAGTTCCACTTGCCTTCGCCCTTGGGATAATTGCCGCTAAAGCCGTCCCGAGCGCTGGATTTGACGTCACTGGTCCTGAGATAGGAGGCACCGGCGCCGCCGCCGATATAGGGCTTCAACCCGTGGAAGTCGCCGAGGTCGGCGTAGACATTGGCCAGCGCGCTATAGGCGCTGATCTTGACACGCTCGGAGTCTTCCCATCTGCCGCTCGGCGCCACGGGGCATCCCAAACTTGGGTCTTGACAGAAGGCCTGCCCACGGAATTTCGCCGGCGTCTCGTAGTCGAGCGTCAGGTCCGTGCGCAGGTAGTCGTTGAACTTATACCCGACACCGACGCCGAAATCGGCGGCACCTTGCATCTTCTCGCTACCAAGTTCGCCGTTGTTGCCAAAGCTGCCCCAGCTTCGGTCGCTCAGAACGCCTTTGGGAGCCTGATAGAATTTGTAGCCGATGTCGCCGCGGAGATACCAGCCGCCAACGGCAGGCAATGGCATCGGGTCGGGCGCCTCGATGATCGGCGGATCTTCCACCAGCATATCGGCGGCGCGGACAACGCCGGAGAAAGCCGCGAGGCCGAATGTCGCAGCGACGGCCAGAGAAAGGTTCATTGTGAGACCGCGCATAGTTCGATCCTTCCGGAGAGCATGATCGCGAGGCGGTGGGCCGCCGGTTCATCATCGCTTTCGGTCGATCTCTAGAGCAAATCGGTTAATCCGAACTTAACTACGTTGCTTAACCGTGATGCGCAGGGGAATGCCGCTTGTCTCTGCCCGGCTGTTCTAGTACAGCGAATGAATGCATGGCTGCATTTTTCTACCAGAAATAGGTTGTATTCACGAAACCATGCCGTGGATCCGTTTTAGCTGACATGATTTTATCGAATACCCGGCATGGCGGCGGCCTCAGGTGGCGTTGCCGATCGCCTCGACGATGTCGCCGACCGCCGCGGCAACGAGGTCGGCATTGTCGCCCTCGCCCATGACGCGGATCAGCGGCTCGGTGCCGGAGGCGCGGACGAGAATGCGGCCGCCGACGCCGAGCCGGCCCTCGGCGGCAAGAATCGCCGCCTTGACGCTTTCCTCCTCAAGCGGCTTGCCACCCTTGACGCGCACGTTCTTCAGAAGCTGCGGCACCGGATCGAAGCGGTGGCAGACCTCGCTCACCGGCTTGCCGGAGCGCTTGACGACGGCCAGCACCTGCAGGGCGGCGACGAGGCCGTCGCCGGTGGTGGCATAGTCGGAGAGCACGATATGGCCGGATTGCTCGCCGCCGACATTGTAGCCGCCGGCGCGCATCGCCTCGACGACATAGCGATCACCGACCTTGGTGCGAACAAGCTCAAGGCCGATCCCGTGCAGATAGCGCTCGAGGCCGAGGTTGGACATGACGGTGGCGACGATGCCGGGTCGGGCGAGGCGACCGTCTTCCTGGAAGGAGGCGGCGACGACGGCCATCAGCTGGTCACCGTCGACCACCTGCCCCTTTTCGTCGATGATGATGACGCGGTCGGCGTCGCCGTCGAGCGCAATGCCGATGTCGGCCCTGACTTCCCGCACCTTTTCGGTGATGGCGGCGAGGCTGGTCGAACCGCAGTCGCGGTTGATGTTGAGGCCGTTGGGGTCGACGCCCAGCGCCACCACTTCGGCACCCAGCTCCCACAGCACTTCCGGAGCGACCTTGTAGGCGGCGCCGTTGGCGCAGTCGACCACCACCCGCAGACCTTCGAAGGAGATCTGGCGCGAAAGGGTGCGCTTGGCCGATTCGACATAGCGGGCGCGCTCGCCGTCGACGCGCTTGGCGCGGCCGAGATCGGCGGGGGCGGCGAGGCGGCCGGTGAAGTCGCCGTCCAGCATCTCCTCGATGGCCAGCTCCACCTCGTCGGACAGCTTGTAGCCGTCAGGCCCGAACAGCTTGATGCCGTTGTCGGCGAAGGGATTGTGCGAGGCGGAGATCATCACGCCGAGGTCGGCGCGCAAGCTGCGCGTCAGCATGGCGACGGCCGGTGTCGGCACCGGGCCGGTCAGGAAGACGTCGACGCCGACGGCGGTGAAGCCGGCGGTCAGCGCCGGCTCGATCATATAGCCGGAGAGGCGGGTATCCTTGCCGATGACGACGCGATGGCGGTGGTCGCCGCGATGGAAGGCGAGGCCGGCGGCCATGCCGACCTTGAGGGCGATTTCCGGGGTGATGGGCCAGCTGTTGGCCGTGCCGCGGATGCCGTCGGTTCCGAAAAATCTGCGTGCCATGTCGTTCGTCTGCGCTTTCCTCGTATGGCGCCGACTGAGGCGCCCCGTTCTTTTCTGCGGCTCGGATGATAAACGGCCGGTGAACGGCAAAGGGTCAAAAATTGTGAAAGACTGTTACGCCCAAAGCCGCCGTTGACCGGAGGAAACTCCCCGGTCGTCAAGCGAATGCACCAAGCTGGTCGCCTTGTATTGCCGGCGGGGTCAGCGCTCAGTCAGTTTCAGCTCGATGCGGCGGTTCTTGGCGTTGATCTCGTCGCTGGTACCCTCTTCCAGCGGTTGGAATTCGCCGAAGCCGGCGGCCACCAGATGATTGGGTGAGATACCCTTGCCGATCAGGTATTTGACGACCGATATGGCGCGCGCCGACGACAGCTCCCAGTTGTCGCGGAAACGGCCATTGCCGGAGAGCGGCCGCGCATCGGTATGACCGTCGACGCGCAGCACCCAGGCGATCTCCGGCGGAATCTGCCCCTCGAGCTGCAACAAGGCCTCGGCCAGCTTGTCGAGTTCGCCCTGGCCGGCCGGATTGACCTGGTCGTTTCCTGAATCGAACAGCACTTCCGACTGGAAGACGAAGCGGTCGCCGACCACGCGGATGTCGGAGCGCTGCGACAGGATCTCCCGGAGGCGTCCGAAGAAGTCGGACCGGTAGCGGGCCAGTTCCTGCACCCGCTGGGCCAGCGCCACGTTGAGGCGGCGGCCGAGGTCGGCGATCTTGGCCGAACTTTCCTTGTCGCGGGATTCGGAGGCGTTGAGGGCGTCCTCAAGGGCGGCGATCTGCCGACGCAGCGCGGCGATCTGCTGGTTGAGCAGTTCCACCTGGGCGAGCGCCCGCTGGCTGGCGCGCTTCTCGTCACTGAGCTGGGTGGCCAGCGCCTGCATCTTGGTATCGGCGGCATCGGCGGCGCCCGATTGACCGGCGATCAGACCCTGGAGATTGTCGCGGGCGGCCTGGGCGTCCTTGAGGTTGGATTCCAGCAGCGACACATTGTCCTGCAGGTCGCGGTTGGAGGCGCGCTCCATGGCCAAGAGCTCGGTCAGTTCGGCGATTTGGGCGTTGAGGCGGCCGAGCACGGTGTCCTTGTCGGTGATCTGCTGGCTGAGGAAGAACTGGGCCAGCGAGAAGACCGACAGCAGGAAGATGATCGACAGCACCAGCGTGGTGAGCATGTCGACGAAGGCCGGCCAGTAGTCCTGCTGGGTCGAAAACCTGCGGCGTCCGAGGGCCATGGTCGGTTACTCTCCGAGTTGTCGAAACTTTTCCGCGCACTTCCGGACGGAAAACCGCCGACACTTTCCTGGAATTGCTTCAGCCGCGGTCCGACCGCTCGACGGCGCCGGTTAGCAGCTCGAGCAGACGGCGGATCTCCTTCTGTTGCTCGCCCTGGCTCTCCGCCCAGGCGCGCACCAACTGCTGCTCGGCGCGCATATGCTGGACGAGGCCCTGGATGCCCTCGGCGAGGTTGGCCATCGCCTGGCCGGAGCGGCTGCCGGTGCCGCCGTCCTGGATCTGCTTGGACAGGTGTTCGAGGGCGCCCCTGAGGTCATCGATGTTCTGGGCGTCGCGGATGCTGGCGCCGACGTCACCGGCCGAATCGAGTTCGGCCTGGGTGGACAGCCAGTCTTCCAGGTCCAGATAGAAGCGGTTCTGCGCCTGCCCGGCCTGAAGGTCGAGGAAGCCGACGATCAGCGAGCCGGCGAGGCCGAACAGCGAGGACGAGAAGGCCGTGCCCATGCCGCTGAGCGGCGCCTGCAGGCCGCTCTTCAGGTCTTCGAAGATGACGCTGGCCGTGCCGGAGCCGACGTCGAGACCCTGGATAGTGGCGCCCACCGAGTTCACGGTGGAGATCAGGCCGTAGAAGGTGCCCAGAAGGCCGAGGAAGACCAGGAGGCCGGTCATGTAGCGGGAGATATCGCGCGCCTCGTCGAGACGGGTAGCGATCGATTCGAGCAGCGAGCGCATGCCCGAGGCGGTAATCGCCCGCTGGCCGAGCCGGTCGCCGAGCAGCGTCGCCATCGGCGCGAGCAGCACCGGCTGCTTGCGCACTTCGAGGCCAGGATCGCCAAAGCGGTAGGTGTTTACCCAGCGCACCTCCGGGAACAGGCGGATCACCTGCCGGAAGATCAGCAGAATGCCGACGAGCGCCACCGAGAAGATCAGGCCGTTGAGGCCCGGATTGGCCATGAAGGCGGTCTTGAGCTGCCGCGACAGCAACAGGCCGACGAAGGCAGCAATGACCAGGAACACCGCCATCCGCCAGAGATACACCTGGGGGCTGGTGAGCTTGATACCGGACGCGTCTCTGGCCATGGTTCTATCGCTTGCTCTTCACTGATCGCGGCACATAGTAAACGCGATTTGCGGCGAAAAGAGCAAGGCATACGGCCGGTTCCCCCGAATTTTTCGGGGGAGCCCGTCCGTTTATACAATGCTTTGACGTCAGGCCTTCCTGAGCGTGGCGAGAAGCTGGGCGTGGATCGCCTCGTTGCCGGCGACCAGCGTGCGGGAGGCATGCATGTCGTCCTTGCCGGCCTTGTCGGTGATGAAGCCGCCGGCCTCCTTGATCATCAGCCAGCCGGCCGACGTATCCCAGGGATTGAGGTCGTCTTCCCAGAAGCCATCCAGCTTGCCGGCGGCGACGTAGCAGAGATCGAGCGCAGCCGACCCGAGGCGGCGGATGCCGGCGCAGTTGGCCATCACCTGCCGGAGTTCGTTGAGATAGTGCGGGTGGTTGCCGCGGCCGAGGTGCGGCACGCCGGTGCCGATGACGCATTCGGGCATCTCGCGGCGGGCGGAAACGCGCAGGCGGCGGTCATTGACGAAGGCGCCGGCGCCGCGCTCGGCGGTGTAGAGTTCGTCGGTCGCCGGGTTGTAGACGACGCCGGCGATCGGCACGCCATTCCTCTCGAGCGCCAGCGAGATCGAAAAGATCGGGATCGAGTGCAGGAAGTTGGCGGTGCCGTCGAGCGGGTCGACCACCCAGCGGTGTTGCTCGTCCTCGCCGGCCACTTCGCCGCGCTCCTCCATCAGGAAGCCATAGGTGGGGCGCACCCGCTTCAACTCGTCGAACAGCACCTGCTCGGAGCGCTTGTCGGCCGACGAGACGAAATCGCCCGGGCCTTTCATCGACACCTGCAGGTTCTCGACCTCGCCGAAATCGCGGGCAAGACCACGTCCGGCCTTGCGGACGGCCTGGACCATGACGTTGAGGAGGGCGGAACGAGCCATTTTCTGGGGATCCTTCAGGGAAAAACGTTGGCTGCGTAGCCATCACAAACGGCCGCCGAGCGCAAGTGTTGGTTTTGTTTTCTTGCCTCAATCGCCGGCGAGCCTCCGGCTCTTGGCTTCCGCTCCGCTTTGCGCCTGACGGGGCGATACTCGCCACGTCAGGCCCGCTCCGCGCGGCGCCCTTTGGCGCCGGAAGCTGCTTATGCAGCTTCGGGAGTTATTCTCGGTGCTCTTGGCGGGAGACCGATACCGGCCGCTTGGTGCCCCCTGCCTGGGGGCCTGGCGTTCGACAGGATGACGGCATGATAGGGATGCTCAACGCTATGTGTTTGGTTCCTATATATAATACTGTCATCCTTGCGCAGGCGAGGACCTCGGGCAGAACAGAGCTCAACGCGGATATAGCTCGCCAGCGACCTAAGGGAGCCTGATACATCCCTCGTCAACATCTCGTCCTGAGGTCCTCGCCTGCGCAAGGATGACAGTATTATATATATGTTTCAATAAGTTATTGGTGCGCGAGTACTATGTCGAGCCGTCATCCGCAACTCTACCGTGCCGTTAGTTGCCGGCGTCGACGCCGGGCAGGTTGGGGGGCTTTTCCTCGGCTTTCGGGGCGTCCGGCTTTGGCGCTTTGGGTGCCAGCGCCTGTTCGAGCCAGTCGTCGGTAAGTCCGGCCGCCTTGGCGTAGCTGTACCAGTGACGGGCAATGGTGAGATCGCGCGGCACGCCCTCGCCGGCGGCGTAGAGGCGGGCGAGGCGGCTCTGGGCCACCGGGTTGCCGGCTTCAGCGGCCACCTTGAACCAGGCGGCGGCGATCTTCTGATCGCGGACGACGCCGGTGCCGTTGAACATCATGATGGCATATTCGACCTGAGCGGCAATGTGGCCGGCTTTCGCCGCCTGGCCCATCAGCCGGGCGGCTTCCGCCTCGTTCTTCGGCACGCCCTGGCCCTCACGGGTGAGGGCGGCGAGCGCGTAGACGGCGTCGACGTTGCCCTCGTCGGCGGCCGCCTTGAACAGGGCGGCGGCGCGGGCGTAGTCGAGAATGCCGGAGGAGGGGTCGATGCAGAGCAGGCCGAGCCAGTAGTTGGCTTCGACGACGCCTTTGCCGAGCGCTTCTTCGAGGTAGTTCGCCGCCTTCTTCTTGTCGACCGGCATGCCGATGCCGAGCGCGGCGAGGTTGGCCAGTTCGACGAGGGCCTGCGGGTCGCCGTTCCTGGCGGCGAGCTGGTACCAGATGATCGCCTCGTCGGGTTTCCTCGGCAGGCCGAGACCGTTGGCGTAGAGGTAGCCGATCAGGCTTTGCGCCTTGGCGTCGCCGAGCTTGGCGCGCTCGACGGCGATTTCGAAGGCGGTGAGATAGAAGCCGCGCTGGAAGGCGCCGAAGGCGTAGTCGATCTTGTCGCTGTCGGGCAGCGACTTGAGCAGGTCCGGGACTGCCGGGGTGGCCTTGGTCGCCGGCGCGGGCTTCGGCGTGGGCGCGGATTCCACCGCTGCCGCCGGCACGGCGAGGAGACCGAGGCCGATCGCGGCGGCGAGACAGGTGGCGCGGACTTCAGGCGGCATCGGCATCGCGGTTTCGGCTCTGCCGGAGCATCTGCCGGTGAGGCTCGATCAGCCTCATCGCAAAGCGGATGCTCCGCTGGTTGATCTGGGTTGTGCGGGCAGCGTTAGCCGCCAAGTTGGCCGGGAATGCGGCAGCTGGAGCCAAGCTGATCCGCCACGTTCCAGGCTTTTCTCGCTCGCATCCGCTTGGTGCGGATGCGTTTACGCGTCTGGGAGTTCGGTGGCGACGCGGTCGAGAATGGCATTGGCCTCGGCAACCGCGGCGGCAGGCCCGTCGGGATGGTCCCAGATGGCGGCACGGACGGCGACGAAATCGGCGCCGGTACGGGCGCAGACTTCGACCGAGGCCATGGAACGGCCGGACAGCAGCACGCAAGGCGGCTCGAACAGTTCGGCCCACCAGGCGCCGAGGTCGATGGTCTTGCGATGAACCTCTTCGCCTTCTTCAAGGTCGAGAAGACCGAAGAAGATGTAGTCGGCACCCGCTTCGCCGGCTTCCATCGCCTCGTGGCGGACGCGGATATTGCCGGCGCCGACGATGGACTTCGGCTGCAAGGTTTCGATCGCTTCCTTGAGCGCCGTCTCGCCGGCCTCGATGTGGATGCCGTCGGCACGGGCGCGGCCCATGACGCGGCTGTCGCCAAGCACGAGCGCGGCGACGTCGTGCTTCTGGGCGATCGGCACCAGCGTCTCAGCGATCGCCTGGAGGTCGACATCGGGGGCGGCGTCGGGGGCGATCAGCAGCGAAGCGACATCACCGGCGGCCAGCGCCGCCTCGAGCTTGGGTGCGAACGTGGCGGCATCGACGACGCGAGGCGTGATCAGGAACAGGCGGGCGCGCAACTTGACCTCCGGATAAGGAAAGCCCCGTGCCCCTGATTTTCCGGGGCACGGGGCGCTTCATAGCACAAAGAAGTTCAACAAGAACTAGTTAGTCTCGAAGCCGCGTCAGTGGCTTCCGGCGCCAAGCGGCGCCCGCGCGGAGCGCGAAAGCCAAGGCCGGAGGCCGCCGGCGATTGAGGCGAGACCAAAGTCAGTGGCTTCCGGCGCCAAGCGGCGCCCGCGCGGAGCGCGAAAGCCAAGGTGACGGATGTCACCGCCGGCGACTGAGGCCCGGGAAAAAGAGGCTCAGCTTTCCAAAGCCTTCACGCCCGGCAGCTCCTTGCCTTCCATCCACTCGAGGAAGGCGCCGCCCGCCGTCGAAATGTAGGTGAAGTCGTCGGCAGCGCCGGCGTGGTTGAGCGCCGAGACGGTGTCGCCACCACCGGCGACCGACAGCAGCTTGCCGGCCTTGGTGGCGGCGGCGGCATACTTGGCGGCGGCCACGGTGGCCTTGTCGAAGGGCTCGATCTCGAAGGCGCCGAGCGGGCCGTTCCAGACCAGCGTCTTGGCCTTGTCGATGGCGGCCTTGACGGCGTCGATCGACTTCGGACCGGCGTCGAGGATCATGGCGTCGGCCGGAACGGCGTTGACGGACACGACCTCGTTGGCGGCGCCGGCCTTGAACTCGCGGGCGACGACGGCGTCAACCGGCAGCACGATCTCGCACTTGGTTTCCTTGGCCCGGGCGAGGATGCGCTTGGCGGTGTCGGCGAGGTCATGCTCGCAGAGCGACTTGCCGACGGCGATGCCCTGGGCGGCCAGGAAGGTGTTGGCCATGCCGCCACCGATCACCAGGATGTCCACCTTGGCGACGAGGTTTTCCAGGAGGTCGATCTTGCTCGACACCTTGGCGCCACCGACCACGGCCAGCACCGGACGCTTCGGCGTGCCGAGGGCGGCGCCGAGAGCGGTCAGTTCGGCCTGCATGGTGCGGCCGGCATAGGCCGGCAGCTTGTGGGCGAGGCCTTCGGTCGAGGCGTGGGCGCGGTGGGCGGCCGAGAAGGCGTCGTTGACGTAGAGGTCGCCGAGCTTGGCGAGGGCGTCGACCAGCGCCGGGTCGTTCTTCTCTTCGCCCTTGTGGTAGCGGGTGTTCTCGAGCAGCAGGATGTCGCCGTTCGACAGGGCGGCAACGGCCTTTTCAGCCACTTCGCCGATGCAGTCGTCGGCAAAGGCGACCGGCTTGCCGATGGCCTTGGCCAGCGGGGCGACGATCGGCTTCAGGCTGTCCTCGGCCTTGCGCTCGCCCTTGGGGCGGCCGAAATGGGCCAGCAGGACGACCTTGGCGCCCTTCTTGGCGAGGTCGCGGATGGTCGGGACGATGCGGTCGATACGGGTGGTGTCGGTGACGACGCCGTTCTCGATGGGAACGTTCAGGTCGACGCGGACGAGGGCGCGTTTGCCGGCGACGTCGGCGTCATCGATGGTCTTGAAGCTGCTCATGGGTGGATCCTCGCTTCGTGCGCCGCCGGCTCCGGTATGCGCGGGTCGCGCTTGCGGCGGAGGGCGGTCGGCCGCGGTAAGAGCGGTCGAGCCCGCCTCCGGCCAGACCCCATGACGGGGTCCTCCAGAGAGCGGGCTCGGCCTGTTCGGTCTAGATCAGAGGGTCTTGGCGATGGCGACGGCGGTGTCGGCCATGCGGTTCGAGAAGCCCCACTCGTTGTCGTACCAGGAGAGGATACGGACGAGGGTGCCGTTCATGACCTTGGTCTGGTCGAGGTGGAAGATCGACGAATGCGGGTCGTGGTTGAAGTCCGACGACACGTTCGGCTGATCGGTGTAGCCGAGCACGCCCTTCAGCGGGCCGTTGGTCGCGGCGGCCTTGATGGCCTCGTTGATCTCGGCGACCGAGGTGGCGCGCTTGGCGTTGAACACCAGGTCGACGACCGACACGTTCGGGGTCGGCACGCGGATGGCAACGCCGTCCAGCTTGCCCTTGAGCTCCGGCAGCACCAGGCCGACGGCCTTGGCGGCGCCGGTGGAGGTCGGGATCATGGAGAGGGCGGCAGCGCGGGCGCGGTAGAGGTCCTTGTGCAGCGTGTCGAGCGTCGGCTGATCGCCCGTGTAGCTGTGGATCGTCGTCATGAAGCCGGTGTCGATACCGATGACGTCGTTCAGAACCTTGGCGACCGGCGACAGGCAGTTGGTCGTGCACGAGGCGTTCGACAGGACGATGTGGTCCTTGGTGATCTTGTCGTGGTTGACGCCGTAGACGACGGTCAGGTCGGCGCCGTCAGCGGGGGCCGAGACCAGCACGCGCTTGGCGCCGGCCGTCAGGTGCATCGACGCCTTGTCCTTGGCGGTGAAGATGCCGGTGCACTCGAGCGCCACGTCGACGCCCAGTTCCTTCCACGGCAGCGTGGTCGGGTCCTTGATGGCGGTGACCTTGATCTTGCCGGTGCCGACGTCGATCCAGTCGGCGCCCGTTGTCACTTCATGCGGGAAGCGGCCGTGAACGCTGTCGAAGCGAATCAGGTGGGCGTTGGTCTCGACCGGGCCGAGGTCGTTGATGCCGACAACCTCGATGTCCTTGCGACCGGACTCGACGATCGCGCGCAGAACGTTACGACCGATACGACCAAAGCCGTTGATGGCGACCTTTACTGCCATTGTCTGTCTCCTGATGCAGAGGCGGGCATCTTCCGGCCCGATCCTCGTTTGGTCTGGGGACGGCCCGGCGGGTTCCGGATCGCTCCCCCAACTTTCCTCGCCTGACGGGAAAGGCGGAGGCCGCCGTCCCCGTCGAGCAATACCGTTAGGCCAGCTTGACCGAGACCAGCTCGGCGATGTGGCTCGCGGAAATGCCGAACTTCTCGTAGAGCAGCTCGATCGGCGCCGAGGCGCCGAAGCCGGTCATGCCGACGAAGATGCCGTCCGAACCGATGATCTCGTCCCAGCCCATGCGCAGGGCGGCTTCGACACCGACCTTCACCTTGGCGCCGCCGATCACTTCGGCACGGTAGGCGTCGGACTGGGCGCGGAAATTCTCGAAGCTCGGCACCGAGACGACGCGGGTCGGATGGCCGGCGGCGTCGAGCATCTTCTTGGCGTCGAGGGCGATGGCGACCTCGGAGCCGGTGGCGAAGATCGACACTTCCGCCCGGCCCTCGGCCGCGGCGACCTCATAGGCGCCCTTGGCGACCTTGTTGTCGGCGCTGACCTCGAAGCGGACCGCCGGCAGGTTCTGGCGCGACAGCGCCAGGGTCGTCGGACCCTTCTTGTGGTTGAGCGCGAATTCCCAGGCCTCGGCCGTCTCGTAGGCGTCGGCCGGACGGATCACCGTCATGTTGGGGATGGCGCGCAGCGAGGCCAGGTGCTCGATCGGCTGATGCGTCGGGCCATCTTCGCCAAGACCGATCGAATCATGGGTCATGACGTAGGTGACGCGCTGATGCATCAGGGCCGACAGGCGCATGGCCGGACGGGCGTAGTCGGAGAACACCAGGAAGGTGCCGCCGTAGGGGATGAAGCCGCCGTGCAGCGCGAGGCCATTCATGGCGGCGCTCATGCCGAACTCGCGGATGCCGTAGTGGATGTAGGTGCCCTTATAGTCGGGCGCCTTCACCGCGACCTGGCCCTTGGTCTTGGTCAGGTTGGAGCCGGTGAGGTCGGCCGAACCGCCAGCCATCTCGGGGATGGTGCCGTTGACGACTTCAAGGGCCATCTCGGAGGCCTTGCGCGAAGCGACCTTCGGCAGCTCGGTGACGAGCTTCTGCTTGTAGGCGGCCATGGCCTCAGCGAAGGCGGCCGGCAGGTCGCCCTTGATGCGGCGGTCGAACTCGGCGCGCTTCTTGGCGTCCATGGCGTTGTAACGAGCAAGCCAGGCCTCGCGGTCCTTGGCGGAGCGCTTGCCGGCGGCGCGCCAGTCGGCAAGGATCTCGGCCGGAATCTCGAACGGGGCATAGGGCCAGCCGAGCTTCTCGCGGGCGCCGGCGATTTCCGCGGCGCCGAGCGGCGCACCGTGGACGGCGTGGGTGCCGGCCTTGGTGGGGGCACCGAAGCCGATGGTCGTCTTGGCGGCGATCAGCACCGGCTTGTCGGACTTCTTGGCCCGCTCCAGGGCGGCGAGAATGGCCACGGGGTCATGACCGTCGATGGCGTCGGTGTTCCAGCCGGCGGCGCGGAAGCGGGCCGGGATGTCGCCACTCTCGGAGACCGAGATCGGGCCATCGATGGAAATGCCGTTGTCGTCCCAGAACAGCACGAGCTTGTTGAGCTTGAGGTGGCCGGCCAGCGAGATCGCCTCGTGGCTGATGCCTTCCATCAGGCAGCCGTCGCCAGCCAGCACGTAGGTGCGGTGGTCGACGATGTCATCGCCGAACTCGGCGTTCAGCATGCGCTCGGCGAGCGCGAAGCCGACCGACATGGCAAGGCCCTGGCCGAGCGGACCGGTGGTCGTCTCGATGCCCTGGGCAAAGCCGTATTCCGGGTGACCGGCGCACTTGGAGCCCCACTGACGGAACGATTTAATGTCGTCCATGCTGATGTCCTCGACACCGATCAGGTGGAGGACGGAATAGAGCAGCATCGAGCCGTGGCCAGCCGACAGGATGAAACGGTCACGGTCCGGCCAGGTCGGGACGGCGGCGTCGAACTTGATGACGTCGCCGAAAAGAACAGTGGCAATGTCGGCCGTGCCCATGGGCATGCCGGGGTGGCCGGACTTGGCCTTTTCGACAGCATCCATCGCGAGCGCGCGGATGGCGTTGGCCATATTCTTGTACCGGGCAGAGTCAGTCATTGTTATTTCCTGACGGGATTTGGCCGGAAACTCCTTGGGCGGGCCGAATGACGGACAAATGCGTATCTTCCGGCAGATACGCCACGCCATTACGTCTTTCGGCTAAAGCGGCCGATCAATAGCAGGGCGGTATCATCTGTCAATGACAACCGGCCCCTGCCAAAGGGCTGGCGGGCCAAAAAAGGGGAAAGCTGGTATTTTCCCAGATCACTCTCCCAACGGACCGTTGTCAGGTCTTATGGTTTGTGGCAACCAGACCTGAGAGACCGTCTCGAAATTCTACTCCGGCGGCCGTCTGACCCAGCTTTCTGTGCTTCCGGTGCTCACGGACCTCAACGTCCGCTCCCGCACCGGTTCTCGAAAGCCGTGCCAGCCAACTCTCCGGAGCGAATTTCAAAACGGTTTCTGACAAGCGATGAATTCTCCGGACGATTTTCCGTCGAACCGGGTGAGCATCCGGAGGCGGTCATGGCCGGAGCGGCGTCGTTGGACGCGGCCTTTGAAAGGCTCGACCAGGCGCTGGGGCGTCTGGAACTTGCGGTGGAGCGGCGGCTAGCCGGCGAGCACACCATTTCCGGTCTCGAGGACGAGTTGTTCCGTCTCGGGGAGGATCGGTCGCGTCTGGCCGGCGACCTCGATGACGCGCTCGCCAAGGCCGGCCGGCTCGAAGACGCCAACCGCGAGGTCTCCCGCCGCCTCGTCGCCGCCATGGAGTCGATCCGCTCCGTTCTCGATACGCACGGAGGCTGACCCTTGAGCCAAGTGACGGTGACGATTGCCGGCAAGACCTACCGCATGGCCTGCGATGACGGCCAAGAGGAGCATCTCTACGGGCTCGCCAGCCGTCTCGACGCCATCCTCAACGAGATTCGCGGTGTGTTCGGCGAGATCGGCGACCAGCGGCTGACCGTGATGAGCGCCATCACCGTGCTCGACCAACTGTCGGAGACCGAGCGGCGGCTAAAGGGGCTCGAAGCCGAGGTGCATTCGCTGCGCGAAAGTCGCGACGCATTGCTCGAGCGGCAAGGCGAGGTGGAACGCCGTCTTGCCGAGAAAGTGGTCGCCGCCGCCGCCCGCATCGAGGCCGCCGCCGAAAAGATGGTGTGATCCCAAGGTCGCCCCGCCAACGCTTCGATCAACTGCCGGATACGCTTGAGCTTTCGTCTACTGGTGGCAGGGGCGAAAACAGGGCAGGTTTGCCCGGGGGGTACCGATCGACTGTTCCGGAGGGTCCATGCAGGTCGCGCAAGGCTGATGCGGCAAAAGCACCGTTGCCTCGCTAAGGATAATTCCATATACGGGGCGCGACAGGATTTTCCGGAGGACTTACATGGCCAGCCACGAGTCGACAGCCGAAGCCCAGGGCGTCAGCGCCTGGAAGGTGTTGGCGGCGATGGTCGTGATCCTCCTGGTCGGTATAGGGGCGGTGGCGCTGTTCGGCTACCCCGCCCTGATCGTGCTTGCCCTGGCCGGAACGGCGGCGATGCTCTGCACGCTGGTCGTCATGACGGCTGGTCGGTAACGGATACTGCGATCCGCGCAGCGACTTGGGCGGCGGGCTTTCCTGCCGCCCTTCTTTTTTGCCCGGATCCCGACGGAAACTTTGTCGGGTCTAGGCCCTTTGCCGGATCACCGGTCTCGCCTATATAGGGAGCGTGGCGTAACTGCGCTTCTCGTTAGGAATAAAATATCCCCGGGGCCTTACTGATCCCAAGGGAGCTGTCACCGTCCGGACCCGTGGGTTCGGGCACACGGCGCCCACCTACGTTGTAGGTTTCCCGGGATCACAGTTCCGACGGTCGTTCGCGGGCGCCACACCCTGTTTGCCGCCGGTCAAAGCGGGTCGTGATCTCCCTGGATTGCTTGATCCAATTCGCGCTTTGTTCAGCCGCCTGTTTCTGGCGCGAAATTGCCGCGCACTTCTGTGCGACATGCTCTTGCCGTCTCCCGTCCTGTCCGGAGGCTTGCCATTCCCATCGACGTCGCCTCCGATTCTCCCCGCGCTCTGGTCGCCGCCGAAAAGGTCCGCGTGCGCAAGCTGGCGCTCACCCGTCGTGACGGGCTGGCTGACGCCGTGCGCGCCGAGGGGTCGGCGGTCATTTCCGCTTCGGTGCTGGCGCTCGACCTTGAGCGAGGCTCCGCCGTTTCCGCCTTTCTGCCCATCCAGAGCGAGGTGGATCTCACCGAGGCCATTGCCGGGCTCGCCGAGCGCGGCCATCCGGTGGGGTTGCCGATCATGGTGCAAGACGGTCTGGTGTTCCGCCGCTTCCGGCCGGGCGATGCACTGGTGCCGCTCGGCTTCGGCACGCGCGGCCCCGGTCCGGAGGCCGACGAAATTCTGCCGGACGTTCTCCTGATGCCGCTCAGCGCTTTCGACCGGCTTGGCGGTCGCGTTGGCTATGGTCGCGGCTATTACGACCGCACCGTTGCCGGTTTGCGCGCCGCTGGCCGCTTTCCCCGCTTGATCGGCATTGCCTTCTCGGTGCAGGAAGTGGCAGCGGTGCCCATGGAGCCCCATGACGCGCCACTCGACATGATCGTCACCGAGCGGGACGTCTTCCGCTTCGCTCGTTGACTTCAACAGAACGTTGGGGGGAGAACGCCGGACAATGCGATTGCTGTTCGTGGGAGACGTGGTCGGCCGCTCGGGTCGCAATGCCATTTCCGACATCCTGCCGGGCCTGATCGCCGACTATGCCCTCGACCTCGTCGTGGTGAACGGTGAGAACGCGGCCGGCGGCTTCGGCATCACCGAGGAGATCTGCCAGGATTTCCTCGATGCCGGTGCCGATGTCGTGACCACCGGCAACCACGTTTGGGACCAGCGCGAGGCGCTGGTGTTCATCGAGCGGCAGCCGCAGCTCCTGCGGCCGGCCAATTACCCGTCGGGAACGCCGGGGCGGGGCGGTACCGTTGCCATCGCCAGGAATGGCGCCCGGGTGCTGGTGGTCAATGTCATGGGCCGCATCTACATGGATGCCCTCGACGATCCGTTCGCCGCCGCCGAGCGCGAGCTTTCCGCCTGCCCGCTCGGCCAGATGGCCGATGCCGTGGTGGTCGACATGCACGCCGAGGCGACATCCGAGAAGCAGGCGATGGGCCATTATCTCGATGGCCGGGCGTCGCTGGTCGTCGGCACCCACACGCACGTGCCGACCGCCGACCATCAGATCCTCGACGGCGGCACCGCCTATCTCTCTGACGCCGGCATGACGGGCGACTATGACAGCGTGCTCGGCATGGAGAAGGACGAGCCGCTCAATCGCTTTCTGCGCAAGATCCCGACGGCGCGTTTCCAGCCGGCGCTCGGTGAGCCGACGCTGTGCGGCGTCGCCGTCGACGTGAGCGACGTGACGGGTCTTGCCGAGGCGATCGGGCCGGTCCGGATCGGCGGTCGCCTTGCCGAGGCGTTGCCGACCTTTTGGTAAGCGCCCCGGCTGGATTTAAGGCCAACAAACGCCTATAAGGCGCCCCATTCGTGGATTTGTGCCGTGATCGTTGGTCGCGGAGGCGTGCCTGCGCCCCGCCCCCTTTCGCGGTTCTCTCTGGAGGCACTATGGCCGGTCATTCACAGTTCAAGAATATCATGCACCGCAAGGGTGCGCAGGACGCCAAGCGGTCGAAGATCTTCGCCAAGCTCGCCCGCGAAGTCACCGTGGCCGCCAAGATCGGCGGTCTGGATCCGGCGATGAACGCTCGTCTGCGTCTCGCCATCCTCAACGCCCGCGCCGAAAACATGCCCAAGGACAATATCGACCGGGCCATCAAGAAGGCCGCCGGCGCCGACACGGAGAACTTCGACGAGGTGCGCTACGAGGGGTACGGCCCGGGTGGCACCGCCGTCATCGTCGAGGCGCTGACCGACAACCGCAACCGCACCGCCTCGGTGGTTCGTTCGGTGTTCACCAAGGCCGGTGGCGCGCTGGGCGAAACCGGTTCGGTTGGCTTCATGTTCGACCGTCTGGGCGAGATCAGCTATCCGCTCACCGCCGGCTCCAACGACGCCGTTCTGGAAGCCGCCATTGAGGCTGGCGCCGATGACGTCGAGTCCGACGAGGAAGGCCACTTCATCTACTGCGCCTTCGAATCGATGGGCGAAGTGACCAAGGCGCTGGAAGCCTCGCTGGGCGCCGCCGCGTCGATCAAGTCGGTCTGGAAGCCGAAGACCACGTCGAACCTCGACGAGGAGAAGGCGCAGAGCCTGATGAAGATGGTCGATCTCCTGGAAGACGACGACGACGTGCAGAACGTCTACACCAACATGGAAGTCTCCGACGAAGTGGCGGCCAAGCTCGCCGGCTGAGGCTGACCTCGTTCACCCATTTGCGCCCGCCGTTGCCTTCGGGAGACGGCGGGCGTTTCGTTTGGCCGTGCGCGGAGAAGGCTGCCTTATGCCGCCCCTGCGCCCCTTCCTGCCCGAGGTCCTGCGCCTGCGCGCAGGAAGACAGAAGGCCTTCGGCCCCTTCTTCGGCCCTCTGGTGTCGGCGCCGAACGATCGCCTCGCCTGGACGCGCGGCGAGCCCTCCTGGTTCCATAGTTCCAACAAGGTGCGGCTTCTGCCAGCACTATGGCACGCCGCTCGCCTATGACTGGGGCGGACTGGCGCTGGAGCTGGCCATCGGCGCTTTCGACGATCCCGAGACCATATCGCCGACCATCCAAGTCGGGCTCGAACATCGGATGCGCTGGCTCTCGACGCTGCCCGATCTTCCGACCCGGACGCCGGACGAGCAGGAAAAGGTTAGTCGCTTTCAGGCGGACATCGTTTCATTCCAGCATCCCGGCCACGATACCTGAGGGGACGAGGCGCTTGCTTGTTTGGTGATCTCCTTTGCCCATAGTTTGTTCTTGAGGTGGGGGAAGGCGGCTGTTAGCCCCGCGGAGGGTGCCCGCTGCAGCATCCGCCCCGTTGCCTACTGTCAAGGAGCTGTCATGAACCCGTCCCTTCTTTCGCTTGCCGCCGCTGGCGCAATGATGGTCTCTCCGGCGATGGCAGCCGATGCACCGGTCGCGCCCAAGGTGCTGGTGATCAGCATGTTCAAGCACGAGGCAACGCATTGGCTCGAGGGTGAAAAGCTCGATATCAAGATGCCGATTCCGGGGCTGTCCGAAGCCTTTCCCGATCTGTCGTGCAACGCGGCCGGTCTCTGTGTGGTCACGACGTCGATGGGCTACGCCAACGCGGCAAGCTCGATTTCCGCGCTGATCCACTCCGACAAGCTGGACCTCAGCCACACCTATTTCCTGATCGCCGGCATCGCAGGTGTTGATCCGGCCGACGGCACCACCGGGTCGGCTCTCTGGGCCCGCTATGTGATCGACGGTGGCCTGCAGTGGGAGGTCGACGCCCGTTCGCTGCCGAAGGGCTGGAACACGGGCCTGTTCGGCATGTACTCCAAGGCGCCGGGTGAGAAGCCGAAGTCGGTTTATGGTACCGAGACCTACCATCTCGACGACGCGCTGGTCGACAAGGCCTATGCGCTGAGCAAGAACGTCGCTCTCGCCGACAGCGATGAGGCGCGTGCCTACCGAGCGCTCTATCCTGCCGCGCCGGCCAACGCCGCACCGACGGTGTCGATCTGCGACACCGTGTCAGGCGACACCTGGTGGCACGGCAAGGCGATGAGTGATGCCATCAATGCCTGGGCGAAGCTCTTGACCGACGGCGCCGCCAACTACTGCACAACCCAGCAAGAGGACAACGCCACGCTGACGGCGCTGAAGCGTGGCGCCGACATGGGACGGCTCGATTTCACGCGGATCGCGGTGCTGCGCACGGCTTCGAACTTCGATCAGGAGCATCCCGGGCAACTGCCCAGCGACTCGCTCAATGCCAACTCCGGAGGGTTCATGCCTTCGCTTGAGAATGCCTATCGCGTCGGATCGGCGCTCACCCGCGCTATTCTCGCCGACTGGGCTGTGTGGAAGGATGGCGTTCCCAAGGACTGAACGTCATTGAAGGCGAAAGACGCCATTCCATTCGAGAATTTCTCAGATCTCTCAGGCAATTGAGGAATTCTCGATTACCTCAACGAGCCGATGCGCCAGCGTCTTGGCGAGCTGATATGTCGGGACTGCACCGCCGGCGTTGCGGATAACGCGTTGGCTCTTGTGTCATTTCCCGGCTTCACGGAAATGTTCACACCTTGGCACTTGGCCGGAGGGGCGGTGCGCACTAGAAATGCGTGCATATACCCCCAGTTTTCAGGTCGACTTAGAATTCAGTGCTGTCAGGAGCCAATCCATGCCCACCCTTTTTGATCCGGTCCGCCTCGGCGCCCTCGAACTCAGCAATCGCATCGTCATGGCGCCGCTGACGCGGGCGCGCGCCACCGACGACCGCGTCCCCACCGACGTGATGCGCGAATACTACGAGCAGCGGGCATCGGCTGGCCTCATCCTGACCGAGGCGACCATCGTCACGCCAAAGGGCGCCGGCTACGCCCGTACGCCCGGCATCTACTCCGACGCTCAGGTCGAGGCCTGGAAGCCGATCACCGAAGCCGTGCACCGGCGCGGCGGCAAGATCGTCATGCAGCTCTGGCACGTCGGCCGCATCTCCGACCCGTCGCTGCTCGACGGCGATCTGCCGGTGGCGCCGAGCGCTCTGCAGCCGGCCGGCCACGTCAGTCTGCTCCGGCCGATGCGTCCCTATCCGACGCCGCGCGCCCTCGACATCGCCGAGATCCCCGGCATCGTCGAGGCCTTCCACAAGGGCGCCGAGAACGCCCGCAAGGCCGGCTTCGACGGCGTGGAGATCCACGGTGCCAACGGCTATCTGCTCGACCAGTTCCTGCAGGACAAGACCAATCAGCGCACCGACGCCTACGGCGGCCCGGTGGAGAATCGCGCCCGGCTGATGCTGGAAGCGGTGGACGCGGCGATCAGCGTCTGGGGTGCCAGCCGCGTCGGCCTGCATCTCGCGCCGCGCGGCGACAGCCACGACATGGGCGACAGCAACCCGAAGGCCACCTTCGGCTACGTTGCCCGCGAGGTTGGCAAGCGCGGCATCGCCTTCATCTTCACCCGTGAGCATTTCGGCGAGGATCGCCTGACGCCGCACATCAAGGAAGAGTTCGGCGGCGTGCTGATCGCCAACGAGGGCTTCACCTTCGATCAGGCGACGACGGAAGTCGCCGCCGGCCGGGCCGATGCCGTTGCCTGGGGCAAGGAGTACATCGCCAACCCAGACCTCGTCGAGCGCTTCAGGACCGGCGCGGCGCGCAACCCGCTGGTGCCCGAGACCATCTACGCTGAAGACGCGCTCGGCTATTCCGACTATCCGGCGCTTGAGACCGTCGCCGTCTGAGCGGCCGCTTGCCAAGACGCAAACAGTGCCCCGCGGCGATAGCGTCGCGGGGCTTTCTTTTGGCCGGAATGGTCAGTTGCCCTCCGCCTCCTGCCGATATTCGAGGATGTCGCCGGGCTGGCAGTCGAGCACTTCGCAGATCTTGGCCAACGTTTCGAAGCGAACGCCGCGCACCTTTCCCGATTTCAAGAGCGACAGATTGGCCTCGGTGATGCCGATGGCGGCGGCGAGGTCCTTGGAGCGCATCTTGCGCTGTGCCAGAACGACGTCGAGGTTGACGACGATAGCCATCGCTCAGACGAAACTCCGATTTTCCTCGGCAAGACCGAGCGCTTCCTGCATCACCAGCGAGAAGACAAGGAACAGAAAGCCGAACATCAGACCGGCCAGCGCTTGAGAGTCGACGCCGATGGACAGGATGTGGTGGCCGGGCGGGTTGGCCGAGGTCATGAGCAGGATCACCACTGTCTTGCAGACGACGGTGGCGGCGCAACTGGAAAACGCCAACCAACCGACGCGGCCGAGCCGGCGCGGCACCGCCGGATCGAAAACCTTGTTGGCGGCGAACAGCCGGAACAGCCACCCGAGTTCGATGAGCATGGCGACCAGCAGAGCGATCGGCGCCATGGCTACGGCGCCGGCGGCTCCCAGCATCATCGGGGAGGGCGTCACGAGGATGCCGTCGACCGATTTGGCAAGCCAATCGGCAAGCGCGCCATCGATCAGCCAGACACAGGCCGTGGCGACGACGATGAGCGTCGCGGAGGCGAAGCTGGCCCATGAGGCGAAGCCGGAAAGCCGGATCAGTCGATGGTGGCGCGATGTGTCGGCCGGAGCCTGCGCCATGTCTGGAAGTGAAAGCGAGTTCATAGTGTCCACACCTTTTCTGCGCTGACAAAATTATCGTAATTCAATAATTTTACGCCGTCAAACAGAAATTAATCATCGCCACACGTGATCTGTCCGTTCATATGCGCCACGCAGTTCGCCGTTCCGCCGGCGGCGTCGACAATGCCGCGTCCGTCGCTGGCATCCGCGAGGTCGAGATGGACCGACTGGCCGTCGCGCGGCGGACGCTTCAAGGCATTGCCGCCGCCCCCGACAATCAGCCGGCCTTCACCCGCCAGGGCGACAATCCGGCTGCGCGCGAGGCCGAGTTCGGTCGCCAGCAGGCGATCGAGACGGATGCCGACCGGATAGGGAACGGCGAGGGCAATCTCGACGCCGGCCGCACCGGTCGCGCCGCCGGTCACCACCTTCTCGACATGCACCTCCTCGGACTGGGCGATCACCGAGGTCTTGCGGCGCAGGGCGGCGAGATCGAAGGCGAGGTGGCGGACAACGGCCGGATCGCCCGATTTCAGCGCGGCGAGATCGTCGGGCGGCAGGTCGGTCGCCAGGCGACGCTCTAGGAACGGTCGGTTCCAGGTGCGGTCACAGTCGCCGCATTTGTAGATCACCCAGGCGTCGAGCCGCTTGCCGTTGGCGTTGAGGCGGATCTTGCCGCTCGGATGGAACGGACGATCGACGCCGCAGGTCGGGCAGGCGAGGATGGGGCGAGGACAGTTGCGCGGAACGATGGTCCAGCGGACGAGGACGTGGTTGGACATGCCAAGGTCTTCCTGGAAGGAAGCCCAGCGGCATGACGGACGAGGCCCGACGGGGCGGGCACGGCTTGGCGGATGCGCGGATTATTTCAGATGGTGTGCGGCGGGTGCCGACGGCGGCAAAGCCAGGCCGGTCTCGATCCGCCACCCGATGGACATCAAAAGCCGTTCGGAAACCGGGGTTTCCGATGATGCGGGTGCTGCAGGATGAGACCGGCATTACAACGGCAAGGTGACGCCTCTTTTGTTCCTTCAAACAGAGCGGCTGAATAGCATGGCCGGCATCCGTTGCAACCAGGAAAAGCGGGCGCCGTTACCTTTGGTTGTCGTCTGTTGCGGCGCTGCAATGACGATCACGCCGACCTCAATCGTCGGGTGGAGGCCCACATCAGGCCGAAGAGACCGGCGATGACGCCCGTGAGCGCGGTGAGCTGATAGGTTTCAGCCGTGGTTCCGAGAAAGACCATGGACAGAAACAGGCGCATGCCGCCCGGCGGCAGCTCATGGCGCGCCGGCTGCTCGGCAACCGCCCCTATTCGGCCGATCCCGATGGACTGCATCTCTGGCTGCCGCTGCCGCCGGAGTGGCAGGTCAGTTCCTTCGCGGCTGCCGCGCTCGAGGCCGGCGTGCGAGTCAACGCGGGCGATCTGTTCGCAGTTGGCGCCGACAAGCCGTCGGCCGTCCGGCTCTGCCTCAGCCATGAGGTGGATGATCGTCGCGTCGAGGATGGCCTTGCCATCATCGCTCGCCTTCTGGCCGACGGTGGCCGCATCGTCACTTGACGGTGGGACAAGATGTGGCCGCATCAGCCGGACGAGATGGCATTGCGCTCAAAAGTTGACGTTGAGAATATTTATTGTGAAGTATACAAGTTTTGCTAATTGCTCCGGCGTAACCTGCAACCCGCTTCGCTGCACCCGGGAGCTACTGTTGCTCCAGAGAATTGTCCGATTTTTGGGGAGCGCATCATGGGATCCAATCATACCAGGCATCCGGAAGGGCAGTCTGATGCTCTTGTCCAGGTCAAGTCTGCGCAAACCAATACGAATGCCGACGCGCGCGAATACGAGGCGGAAGTCATTGCGCTCAAGACGCAAATTTCGCATTACCGGATGGCATTTGATAACATTTCCCAGGGCGTCTGCCTTTTTGACGGCTCTCGCAAGCTGGTCTTTTGCAACGATCGCTACGCCGAACTCTACCGTCTGACACCCGATCAAGTGCGCCCGGGAACGCCCCTTCAAGACATCATTGAAGCACGGTGTGCCGTCGGAACGTCACCCGTGTCGCCGGAAGAGTATCTGCGCCTGGTGGCGGAAATCAGCGCCTCAGGGACCCCAACATCCAGGCTTACCGAGCTTCCAGACGGTCGCCTCATTCATATTTCGAACCAAAGCATGCCAGGTGGCGGTTGGGTCTCGACTCATGAGGATGTGACCGAGATCACGACGGCGCGCGCCTTGGCGTCCGAGCGCATCTCATTGCAGCTATTGATCGATCTGGTTCCCGACTACTTGTGGGTCAAGGACGTCGAAGGCCGTTTCGTCGTTGTGAACCGGGCTCTTGCGACCGATACGCACTACGCACGCACAAGCGACATGATCGGCACGAGCGACGCGCAGCTTCACGCCCCCAAAATCGCCAAAGAGTTTCGAGCGATCGAAGTCGAGATCATGCGCAGCGGTATTCCGATGGTTGATCGGGAAGAGCTTGTCACCGACGCGGCCGGCGCCAAGAAATGGATATCCTCAACCAAGGTTCCACTTCGCAACGATCGGAACGAGGTGATCGGCTTGGTCGGTATCGCACGCGATATCACTGCCCGGAGACTTGCCTCGGTTTTGCAGGCAGGGCAGATCAAGATACTTGAAGAGATCGTTGCGGATGCGCCGCTGGAAGACATCCTAGATCAGGTGGTTCTCCTGGCGGAATCCCAGAGCGTTGGTTTGTTCTGCTCCATACTTTTGCTCGACGCCGATGGCGTTACCTTGCGGCGCGGGGCGGCGCCCAGTGTTTCCGAGCCATTCTTGGGGGCTACAAAAGAGATACGCGTGGGCCCCTACAACGCATCTTGCGGGGCGGCCGCTCATCGACGCGAGATGGTTGTCGTGTCCGACATCCTGAGCGACCCCCTGTGGAACGAATACCGGCAGGTGGCAAGCGTACATGGTTTCCGTTCCTGCTGGTCCACGCCGATTATTTCGCGCCAAGGCGATGTCCTCGGCACTTTCGCCATGTATTCGAGGTCTGTGCGGGAGCCGGTCAAAGTCGAATATCAGTTGATCGAATTTGCCGCGCATCTCGCGAAGATCGCGATCGAGAGAGCCCGGGCAACCGCTGCTTGAAGAGGCGGCTGTTCAGGGCGGAGGACTTGGGTCGGCCATGTCGCTTGCGCGACGATCAGGGGGTCGTTCGGTGGGCCGCTGACGGGGCGTTGCGCCCATGTCGCCATGCGCCAGGACCCGCTCGATCCTTCGCCGTCCGCGATCGGTGGAGTTTTCTGGCGCCGTCTGTACAAACCATGAACAGGCGGATAGCGTGCCGCCATGACCACAGTGACGCGAATCATCGGTATCGACCCCGGCCTCAGGCACACCGGCTGGGGCGTCGTCGACAGCCTCGGCAACTCGGTGCACTTCGTTGCTTCCGGGTCGGTCAATTCCAATGGCGATCTGGACCTCGCCTCGCGCCTCGTCCAGATCCATGACGGGCTGGACGCGGTGCTGCACCAGTACCAGCCGGATGAGGCGGCGGTCGAGATCACCTTCGTCAACAAGGACGCCGGCGCGACGTTGAAGCTCGGCCAGGCGCGCGGCGTGGCGTTGCTGGTGCCGGCCAAGCGCGGCCTGCCGGTGGCCGAATATGCGCCCAACGCGGTGAAGAAGGCGATCGTCGGCGCGGGACATGCCGAGAAGGGGCAGATCCGCGTCATGGTCAAGGTGCTGATGCCGAAGGCGACTTTCGACAGCGATGACGCGGCCGACGCGCTGGCCATTGCGCTGACGCATGCCCATCATCGTGGTTCGGTGGTCGGCCGATTGGCGAAGTTGGCGGCTGGGTGACGGACGGGGGAAGAGCATGATCGGCAAGCTCAAGGGTGTGGTGGACAGCTTCGGCGACGATTGGATGATCCTCGACGTGCATGGCGTCGGCTATCAGGTCTATTGCTCGTCGCGCACCTTGCAGCGACTGCCGAAAGCCGGCGAGGCAGCGGTGCTGGCCATCGAGACCATGGTCCGCGAGGACATGATTCGCCTCTACGGCTTTTCCAACGACATCGAGCGCGAGTGGTTTCGCCTGCTGCTGACGGTGCAGGGTGTCGGCGCCAAGGTAGCGCTCGGCGTGTTGTCAGTGCTCGATCCCGGCCAGCTCGCCACCGCCATCGCCATGCGCGATCTCACGGCCATCGCCCGGGCGCCGGGCGTCGGCAAGCGCGTTGCCGAGCGCATCGCCACCGAGCTCAAGGACAAGGCACCGGCTTTCGCCGACGCCGATCCGTCGGTGATCCGCATGGCCGTCGATGTCGCCGAGGCGCGCGTCTCCGGCCCGGTGGCCGAGGCAGTGTCGGCGCTGGTCAACCTCGGCTATGCGCAATTGCAGGCCGCCGCCGCCGTGCAAGCCGCAGCGAAGGCGGCCGGCAGCGAGGCGACCACCACCCAGCTGATCCGCCAGGGCCTGAAGGAATTGGCGCGCTGACGCGGGACGACCCTATGGTCGCCGCCAACATTCAATCAACGGGAGGCCGCCATGGCCGAGGATATCATCACAACGGGCAAGGTCGCGGTGATCACCGGCGCGGCGCGTGGCATCGGCCGGGCTGCGGCGCTGCGGTTTGCCCAGCGCGGCATGAAGCTGGTGCTGGCCGACGTGCTCGGCGGTGAACTGGCGGCCACGGCGTCGGCGGCGAAAGCGGCTGGCAGCCCGGACACCATCGCCGTTCCCACCGACGTTGGTGACAGGGCGGCAGTCGAGGCGCTGGCGGCCGCCGCCTTCGAGCGCTTCGGCGGCGTCGACGTGCTGATGAACAACGCGGCGATCGGCGAGGGCGGTGGTGTTCTCGAAAACCCCGACAATTGGCGCAAGCTGATGGGCGTCAATTTCTGGGGCGTCGTCAACGGCGTGCAGACCTTCGTGCCGCGGATGATCGAGGGCGGCAACTCAGGCTATGTGATCAACACCGGTTCCAAGCAGGGCATCACCACGCCGCCCGGCAACGCCGCCTACAACACGGCCAAGGCGGCGGTGAAGGTGGTGACCGAACAGCTCGCCCACGAACTGCGCAGCCGGAGCAGCCGGCTCTCGGCGCATCTTCTGATCCCCGGCTGGACCTTCACCGGCCTGACCGCCGCCGACCCCTCGGCCGAGAAGCCGGCCGGGGCCTGGCACGCCGTGGAAGTAGTGGACTTCATGCTGGCAGCGCTCGCCAAGGGCGACTTCTACATTCTCTGCCCCGACAACGAGACGCCGCGCCGCCTCGATGAGAAGCGCATGGCCTGGGCGATCGGCGACGTCATTTACAATCGTCCGGCGCTGTCGCGCTGGCATCCGGACCATAGGGACGCCTTTGCCCGCTACATCGAGGAGGGCGGCGAGCCTTTTTGACGAACGGGCGTATCCTTGACGAGTCGGGCGTCCATGGCGGGCCGTGCCGACGATGAGTCGCACTGAGTCCCGGTTGAGTCGCTGTGATCCCGCATGGACTCCCATGAGTCCGTCAGGACAGGCGCGCGTGGCCCGGTTCAGGCCGCGCGATCAGTTGGTGACCCGGTGGTCGGCGGTCGCCAGCACTTCCACGTCGGCGTCCTCGCCGGAGACGACGCTGACGATGCGCTGGAATTGACCGTCTTCGTGGTTGGCGATGACCGTATAGTCGCCCTCGGCCAGAACGAAGGATGGGAAGGCGCCGACGCCGGAGGTGACGAGATCGCCCGCCTGGGTCAGGATCGACCAGCGGGTATCGGCGATGGCCTCGCCGCCGTCGGTGCTTACCAGCTTCAGAGTGATCTTGGCGGCCTTCTCGGTCAGCGTGATGTCCGAGAGCTTGCCGGCCTTGACGTCGATGTCGGCGGTGGTGCGGGCGTTGGCGTCGCCGTAATTGGCCGTGACGTTGTAGGTCTTGGCCGGCAGACGAACGATCGTTCCGGGGGCGATGTCGAGGGCGACCGCCTTCGGCTCGCCGTGCGAGTCCAGCTCCTGCGAGAAAATGTCGAAGCTGAGATCATCTTTGTCGAGCGGCGGCTTACCCTTGCCGCTGACGGCGTAGAGGCGAACGCCACCAGCGTTGAGGACGACCGAAGCGGCCTTCAGGCCGGTACCCACCACCACGTGCTCGGTGGTGCCGGCATAGCCGAAGCCGCAGTAGACGAAATAGCCGCCCGGCTTCAGGGCGAAGTCGGCCGAGCCACCATGCCGCTCAGCCACCAATTCGCGCGTGCCGTCCGGGCCCTGTGTCTCGTTGAAGACGCGCCAGACCACGCCGGCGCCAATCGGCGGCCCGTCCGGCGTGAGTCGTGCCGTCAGCGCCAAGGTCGCCGTCTCGCGCGGCGCGACGGTGGCAAGCGGCTTGGCCGGCGCGGCCGGGGCGGTGCTGGGCGCGTAGGGCGTTGCGGCGTCTGGAAGCGGCGCGACCGGAGCGGGGCCGGGTAGGAGCTGCAGAGGCCCCGAGCCGGGCTGCATGAAGCCGGGCATCGAGCCGCTGGTGCCAGGGCCGCCGGGCGGCGGGCTCTGGGCAAAGGACGGCGTTGCGACCATCAGTGCGAGGGTCACAGACATCCACCCGATGCGACTGGCACTCCACCGCGCCATGCCCTGCCGTTTCCCGTCCACCATGCTGTTCATGAACGCAAGTCTTCGCCGATCATCGTGGTGATTTCAAGTCCGGTGGCAGGGATACGGGTGGGGGCCCGCGCTGCTGTCCCGGCAGGGAGTGGCCGGGATGTTCGATGGCGTCGGCCGGTGCTCTAAAGCATCGGACCGAAAAGTGGAATTCGGTTTTCGGAAAATCCGATGCTCCAACAAAGACCTAGATCGTCATCTTGTGTCCGTCAGGACGCACGACGATCTAGGTATTTCCATGGAGGCCGAATGGCGATATGCCGGTTTCAGCTGTTCTATTCCGCTTCGGAGCCCCGTCCCTCATGAATGCCACACTTGACCTGCTGCTCACCCGACGTTCCGTGCCGGCGGCCCTGCTGGCCGCGCCCGGCCCGAGCGCCGACGAGTTGCAAACGCTGCTTACCATCGCCTCCCGGGTGCCCGACCATGGCAAGCTTACGCCCTGGCGCTTTATCGTCTTCGAGGGCGAAGCGCGGGTGGAAGCGGGGCGCCAGCTCGCCAGGATCGCCGAGCAGCGCCAGCCGGACATTTCCGAAGCGCGTCTCGAGGAGGAGCGGCAGCGCTTTTCCAAGGCGCCGCTGGTCGTCGCCGTGGTCGGGCGGACCGCCGAGCACCCCAAGATCCCGGTGATCGAACAGGTCTATTCGGCCGGTGCCGTTTGTCTCAATCTGGAGATCGCTGCCCACGCCATGGGTTATGCCGCCTGCTGGCTGACCGACTGGCCGGCCTATGATGCCGAGGCGCGCGCTGCGCTCGGGCTTGCCGAGGCGGAAACCATCGTGGGCTTCATCCACATCGGCACGCCGACCCTCAAGCCGACCGACCGGCCACGGCCGGCGCTGGAGGATATCGTCAGCCGCTTCGGCGATTGAGGTCGGTTCCGAGCCCCACTCGGGCTCAAGGTCTTTGGGGCTCCATCGGGAGCGCGGTGCTCTTCCGGCGCGGGAATTACCGGCTCATTTGGAGCCTTGCCGGGGGCGGCGAACGGCCCTGAGCTTCCAGCGCCTCCGCCTCCACAGAAAAAGCGATCGCGGCCATCGAACTCCAGTCCGGAAATGCCGGTTCCCGGCCGCGCTGCATCGAAGAGGGCCCCAAAACGACAAAGCGCCCGAACCGGTCAGGTGCGAGCGCTCAAGGTCGTATTTGGCTTGCCGGCTTTGTGCCGTCAGATGCTCAGAGGCTGAGGCCCCGGTTGCGGCGGCTGAGGTTGCGCTCGCGGGCTTCGAGGTCGTAGCGGTCGCCGGCTTCGTTGAGGTAGGCCAGATCGCGCTCGGCCTGGGTGGGGGTGCGGAGGAGCTTGGCAGTACGCTTCAGGGTGGCGAACATTTGGATTTTCCTTCTTCCAGACCGGAGGTTTCCGATCTCTGTTCTCTTTTCTCTTGACGCCCTCAATATAGGCCCTGAGACCGTCGCGACCTAATCGCAAGTTCTGAATGCAACCTTCAGTTTTTCTATAGGTAGAAGCCCGCTGGCAAGCCGAGGGGCGCACCTTTCCAAGACTTGCCGCATTTGCTTGGCAACAGTGGAGCGATTATCCGACCGGAAGATCATGGCGCGGCGAGCGGAGCGCTCACAGTTGGCGGAGGGATGGGGCGAGGGCTCTTGGCGGTGCGCTTGGATGTCGAGAGAGGGATGTTGGTCCGAGTAGCCGATTTGCAGGGGGGCGCGCATGTCACGCCAAGCAATCGGCGGCGTCGCGAGTTCCGCCAAAAGTCGAGGAACCAAAACGGACGTCCTGTTCCGATGAACGCCCGCATTATTCCGCGAATGTAATTTCGCGGCGCTCTGCTCGTTCGTACATTTGGGTGCAAAAAACTTACGGTTGTTATCGGTGCGGAATTCAGAATGACCGGATTACGAAGTGAACTGCCTAAAAGTTTTTGCAATCACCCATTTTTCTTGATCTGCTCTTGCGCTACGCGTATTAGGCTATCCCATAATTTCTTTGGACACTTGGAGCCCACCCGATGAACGACTTCGACGACAACCTGACCACGCTCGATCTGGCGGCTAGCATTGTTGCGGCCTATGTCGGCAACAATTCCGTTCCGGTGCCGGAGCTGCCGGCTTTGATCGCCAACGTTCATGCTGCCTTGGCGCGCGTTCGTGGCGACCTGGGCGCTGTCGAGAGCCAGGCCGTCGTGGCAGAGCCGGCCAAGCCGGCTGTTTCGATCAAGAAGTCGGTGACGCCCGATTATCTCATCTGTCTTGAGGACGGCAAGAAGTTCAAGTCGCTCAAGCGCCATCTCCGTACGCACTACAACCTGTCGCCCGACGAATACCGGGCGAAGTGGAATCTGCCGAGCGACTACCCGATGGTCGCCCCGAGCTATGCCGAGGCTCGCTCGAATCTCGCCAAGCAGATGGGCCTTGGCCAGCAGCGCAAGCGTTCATAACACTCCACAGCCCGGCTGAGCGAAGGCCAAAGGCCCTCGCTTGGCGGCAATGGGACGTGAAAAAAAGCGCCGCAGGGGTTCCCCGCGGCGCTTTTTTCTTGATTGAAGTGGCTCGGGAGGCGGTCAGATCCGGCCGGCAGCGGCCAGCATCGAACGACGCGGCGCCTGGGCGGCGGCCGCGGCGGCCGGGACGTAAAGGCCGCGACGATCCGGAGCCGGCTTGAAGGCATCGGTGAGGCCGACCACCGTCTCGGCGGCGCCGAGCACCAGGTAGCCATCCGGCGCCATGACCTTGGAGATGCGGCCGAGGATGTCGATCTTGGTCGGCTGATCGAAGTAGATCAGCACGTTGCGGCAGAAGACGATATCGAACTGGCCGAAGCTGGCGAAGCTATCGAGAAGATTGAACTTCCTCCACTGCACCATGGACCGGAGTTCCGGCGAAATGGTCCAGCTTTCGCCCTGTTGGGTGAAATACTTGAGCAGCAGCTGGATCGGCAGGCCGCGCTGCACCTCGAACTGGGTGTAGGTGCCGGCCTTGGCACGATCGAGCACCTCGTTGGAGATGTCGGTGCCGAGGATCTCGATCCGCCAGCCGACGAGCTGCCGCTCCATTTCCTTGAGGCACATGGCGAGCGTGTAGGGCTCCTGGCCAGTGGAGGCGGCGGCGCACCAGATGCGAATCTTCTTGCTCGCGGCGCGCGCTTTCAGCATCTCCGGCATCATCATCTGGGTGAAATGCTCGAAGGGCGTCTTGTCGCGGTAGAAGAAGCTTTCGTTGGTGGTCATGGCCTCGACGACGGCCTCGGCAAGCACCGTCTCGCGCGGCTCCTTGAGCTTGGCGACCAGGGCGGCGATCGACTGCAGTCCGGCCTTGCGGGCCACCGGCAGAAGACGGCTTTCGATGAGATACTGCTTTTCGTTCGACAGGACGAGGCCGGAGCGACTCTTCAGGAACTGACGCAGGTAGTCGTATTCCGCCGGATTCATGGACGGCCTCCGAGCAGGATCTTGGACACCTTCCGGCCGATTTCGTTGAGCGGCAGAACGTCCGAACACATTCCGGTATGGGCGGCGGCGCCGGGCATGCCCCAGACCACCGACGTTTCCTCATCCTGCGCGATGGCGCTGCCGCCGATCTCGCCGATCCGGCGCACACCTTCGGCGCCGTCGGAGCCCATGCCGGTCAGCACGACGGCCAGCGTCGCCGTGCCGTAGATTTCAGCCACCGACTTGAACAGCGGGTCGACGGCCGGCTTGCAGAAATTGACGGGCGGCGCATCGCTCAGCTTGACGACGACGTCATTGCCGTTCTTGACCAGCAGCATGTGCTTGCCGCCGGGTGCCACGTAGATGTGGCCGGGCTGGATCACCTCGCCGTCGCGGCCTTCGGCGGCAGGACGGCCGGCGGCCTTGGTAATGTGCTCGGCGAGAATGGCGGTGAAGGTCGGCGGCATATGCTGGGTCAGCACCACCGGAACCATGCCGATGGCCGAGCCGATCTCGCCAAACAGCGTGTTGAGCGCCTGTGGGCCGCCGGTCGATGAGCCAATGGTCAGGATGCGTGGCCGCACCGAGGAATAGGAGCGAATGGTAAAGGTTCCGGGTCGGGACGCGCGGAGCGCGCTTTGGGCGGGCGGGCTGCCGGGGGCGCCCGGGGACCGCGGTATCGGACGGGCGGTGGGAGCCAGGCCGGGCAGGCCGCGCTTCCTGGCGCGCAGGCCGAGGTTGGTGACTTTCTCGATGAGTTCGCGGCGGAATTCGGCTGACGTGGTGACGCCGGAATTGGATTCGGGCTTGGGCACGTAGTCGGCGGCGCCGAGCGACAACGCCTTCAGCGAAATCTCGGCATTGCGGCGGGTCAGCGTCGACGCGACGACGACGACGAGGTTCCGCTTTTTCTCGATGAGGAGCGGCAGGGCGGTGAGACCGTCCATGTCCGGCATCTCGATATCGAGGATGACGACATCGGGGTTGGATCTCAAAACGTCGTCCACCGCGAGGCGGCCGTTGCGGTGGCTGGCGACCACGGCGAGGTTGGGGTCCTCGTCGAGCCAACGGCCGAGCAGGCCACGGATGACCACGGAATCGTCGACGACCATCACGCGGATAGGGTCGGTGACAGCTCCGGAAGATGAAGGCGCGCGCGCGATGGCCGACATTGAATCGGTCTCCAGTTTCGCATCGATCTTTGAACCGTCAGAGAAGTCCGACTTCCTGGAACTTGGCTTCGACAATTTCCCGATCAAAGGGCTTCATGATGTATTCGTTCGCGCCGGCACGGATCGCACGAGCGATATGGCCTACGTCGTTCTCGGTGGTGCAGAACACCACCTTCGGCGTGTCACCTCCGTCCAGCTTTCTGAGCTGGGCGAGGAATTCGAGGCCATCCATGACTGGCATGTTCCAGTCGAGCAAAATGGCGTCAGGCATGGTTTCCTGGCATTTCTCGAGCGCCTGCTGGCCATCTTCGGCTTCGAGAATAGTGAATGACAGATCCTCGAGGATGCGCCGGGCCACCTTGCGGATGACGCTCGAGTCGTCGACCACGAGACAGGTCTTCATTGTTTTTCTCCTCACGGCGGTGACGCCGGCTATCTTGAGTCGTCAGGCGGCCAGATCGCCATGCATGCGGCCGAGCACACGTTCGACGTCGAGGATGACCATCAGCTGTCCTGACAGGCGATGGACGCCGCCGGAGATTTCCGCCCAGCGAGCGTCGAGGTTGGCCGGGTTGGCTTCGCGGCCGGCGGCGTCGAGGTTGAGGACTTCGCCGACCTCGTCGATGATGAGGCCGTAGGACTCCCCACGATACTCGATGCCGACGGCCATGATGCCGTGGTTGCCCTCGCGCTGGGGCAGACCGAGACGGCGGCGCATGTTGATCGCCGTGACGATGCGACCGCGCAGGTTGAGCACGCCGGCCACTTCCGGCGCCGACAACGGCACGCGCGTCATGCTTTCGGGCACGAAGACGTCATGCACCTTGTGGATCGGCAGGCCGAACAGCTGACCGCCGATGAACACGGTCACATATTGGGTCGAGCCGGAGTGGCTGTCATTGGCGGCGGCGCCGGGGGTATGGCTGGTGGCGGTCATGCTGCAATCCCATAGTCAGCGCTGGTGATTTCCTTCAGGGCGGCGATCAGGCCCGGACGGTCGAACTTGGCGACATACTCGTCAAAGCCCGCTTGGCGGCCGCGTTCGATCGAAGCCGGCGTGCACAGAGCCGACAGCGCGATGATCGGCGTCTGCCGGAAGCGGGCGTCGCGACGCAGCATCTCGGCGAACTCGAAGCCATTGACCACCGGCATCTCGATATCGGAGACGATGACGTCGAAGGCGGCACCCTCGCCGAGCTGGCGCATGGCCTCGGTGGCCGAGGCGCAGACCGTCACGTCGAAGCCGGCGGCTTTCATCACCGGACCCAGCATGTTGCGGAAGAAGGCGCTGTCGTCGATGAACAGCAGCTTGCGCGTCAGAGAGGCCGACGAGATTTCCTTGCGCTTGAACCAGTCCTCGAAGGCAAGCGGCAGATAATGGCCGATGTCGAGGATCTCCGTGGCCTTGCCCTTGATCACCGCCGAGCCGAGCACGCCCGGCACATCGGAGCCGACTTGGATGTTGAGCGCTTCCTCGACGATGTCGACGATCTCGTCGACGACGAGGCCCATCGAACGGCCGGAGTCGGAGAACACCAGCATCGGCTGGGTGCCTTCCTCGCGACGGCGGACGTCGCAGTTCGGGTAGACCAGCGGCATCAGCGAGCCGCGGTACTGCACGAGATCGCGGCCGTTGGAATGCTCGATCTTCTCGATCTCGAATTCCTCGAGGCGGGTGACCAGCGACAGCGGCACCGCCTTCGGCTCGGGCGAACCGGCGCGGAACAGCAGCATGGAGATCTTGGCGTCGTTTTCCACGCCACGGGCGCCATCGGTGTCGGCATGGCTTTCGAGCGTGTCGGAGGTGACGGCCGTGCTGATGGCACTGGCGACGCCATTCGGATCGACGATCATGATCACCGAGCCATCGCCGAGGATGGTGTTGCCGGAGAACATGGTGATGTGGCGCAGCATCTTCGACATCGGCTTGACGACGATTTCTTCCGTGTGGAAGACGCCGTCGACCACCAGGCCGAAGGTGACGTTGCCGACCTGCATGACGACGATGAAGCCCTCGTCCTCGCTCTTGCCGGTCGAAACCTCCACCTTGAGGAGGCCGGCCAGCGGCACCAGCGGCAACAGCTTGTTGCGCAGGCGGAGGACCGGGGTGTCCTTGATGCGCTCGATGCGATGCTCGGAGTTGTTCTGCACGCGCACCAGCTCAACGACGCTGAGCTGTGGAATGGCGAAACGGTCGCCGCAGCTCTCGACGATCAGCGTCGAGACGATGGCCAGCGTCAGCGGGATCTTGATGGTGAAGGTGGTGCCCTTGCCCTGCACCGACTTCAGATCGACGGTGCCGCCGATGGTCTCGATGTTGGTGCGGACGACATCCATGCCGACGCCGCGGCCGGACACCGAGGTCACCTTGGCGGCGGTCGAGAAACCGGGGGCGAAGATATACTTGAAGATCTGGCCTTCGCTCATCTTCTCGAGCTCGGCCTCGCTGGCAAGACCGTTCTCGACGATCTTCTGCTTGATGCGGTCGATGTTGAGGCCGCGGCCGTCGTCGGCGATCTCGATGATGATGTGGCCGCCCTCGTGATAGGCGGCGAGGCGGATGGTGCCCTTCTCGATCTTGCCGGCCTTGCGGCGATCGTCGGGACGCTCGAGGCCATGGTCGGCCGAGTTGCGCACCATGTGGGTGAGCGGGTCCTTGATCAGCTCCAGCACCTGCCGGTCGAGTTCGGTGTCGGCGCCGATCATGTCGAGTTCGATCTGCTTGCCGAGTTCCTGGGCAAGGTCGCGGACGATACGCGGCAGCTTCTGCCAGGCGTTGCCGATCGGCTGCATGCGCGTCTTCATGACGCCTTCCTGCAGCTCGGCGGTGACGTTGGAAAGGCGCTGAAGCGGCACCTTGAATTCGCTGTCCTCATGACGGCGGACGATCTCAAGCAGCTGGTTGCGGGTCAGCACCAGCTCGGAGACCATGGTCATCAGGTGTTCGAGCGTCTCGACGTTGACGCGGATCGATTGGCTCGACACGGAGCCCTTCTCGCTCTTGGCCTCGGCTTCGGCCTCACCCTCTTCGGCGGATGCCTTGGTCTTCTCCGGCTTGCCGTCCGGGTTTGCCTGCTTCATGCGCGCCTCGATCTCGGCGGCGACACGGGCAAAGTCGATGCCGACCGGCGCTGGCGCTTCATCGGCCGGTGCCTCGGCGGCGGGGATTTCAATTTCGACGGCGGTCTCGCGGAAGGCGCGCTCGAGTTCGTCGAGCGACACCTCGCCGGGGCGGAGTTCGCGTTCGAGAACCTGGGCCACCAGCGTGCCGGCGGTTTCCTTGTGGTTTTTCTTCGGGGCTTCCTTGCGGGGCGTGGCCTCGGCCATCGCCATGGCCTCAAGCACCGCGATCAGGTCGCGGTCGTCGCCCTTGGGCTCCTCGCCCTCGTTGGCCTCCAACTCGGCCAGAATGCCCTTGATGCGGTCGATGGTCTGCAGGACGAGGCTGACCGCCTCCTCGGTGACGGCGGCGCCTTCACGGAATTTGCCCATCAGCGTCTCGGCGGCGTGCGCCAGCGCTTCGAGGCGCGGCAGGCCGAGGAAGCCACAGGTTCCCTTGATGGTATGGACGAGGCGGAAAATGTTATCGAGAATGCGGGCGTTGTTCGGCTCTTGCTCGAACTTCACCAATTCCACGTCTACGGTATCGAGCGACTCGTTTGTCTCGGTGAGGAATTCACGCAAAAGGTCGTCCATACTTCACCCCCAGGGAAGGCAGAACCGGAAGCGCCGCGTTCCGAAATGGCGTTCGCTCTACCAGTCGCTTTAGGGTGAAGTGTCCCGTCAAACTGTTAATATTGATTGAAGTCTCGACCTCAAACGTGCGTTTGCCGCAAACATGTCGAGGCTCATCGACAGTTGCCACAGGGCACGATCCTCATGGATCGCCACTACCATCAGTAATTGTGGAAGCGGTTAACGTTTTATTCAGCTCGCTCGCCCTGAAAGGCGTCGTCGGCTGCTTTCGCCTCGAAGATCACGGTGTCGCCGTCCTTGGAGATTTCGATGGCGAGGCCGGCGGCGCGGGCGAGTGCACCGGCGTAATAGGGCTGGATGGCGTGGGCGTCGACATGGTCGCCGAGATCACCGGCCAGCAGTTCGACGATGCGGGGCGGAATGCGCGAGGCAGCCCCGGTGGCTTCGATGCGCTGGGTCGGGAAGGGCAGGTCACCCTCGACGCGCACCACCACTCGGCCACCGCGCGGAATGGCCTGCAACGAGATGAGCAGCAGGTTCAGCAGCAGCTTCACCTGGTTCTTGGGCAGCAGGCGGCGGGTTGCCTGCCAATCGATATCGGCCTTTTCGCTTTCCATGTAGCGCTTGGCCACCGTCTCGGCGTCGCCCAGGTCGACCTCCGCGCCAACTGATCCGGCGGCGCCGAAAGCGAGGCGGGCGAACTGCAGCTTGGAGGAGGCGGTGCGGGCGCTCTTGCGGATGAGGTCGAAGGCAAAGGCCTTCATTTCCTCGTTGTTTTCCTCGTCGAGCACCTCGAGGCCGTTGGTGATGGCGCCGACCGGCGAGATGATGTCATGGCAGACGCGCGAGCAGAGCAGCGAGGCGAAATCCAGGGCTTCCAGCTTGGCCAGGTCGGACATGATCGGTTCCATTGGTTCAGGGCCGACGGGCAGAGCCCACCGACGAATCGGACGGTTGTTTGGGTTCATGGATAACGCCCGCCGCCACGGCTCACAAGCGCGGCAAGGCGGCATGCGGTGACGAAATGGCCAGAAGGGAGGTCAAAGCGGCCGACTGTGAGGAGAGTGCTCCAATATCCAGACGAGAACGGCCCTTGGAACCAGACTCTCGCCGCCCAAGTCACCGACCGACCAGTCGATGGCGGTTTGCCCAGGAGGTGATGGCCTCGGCGATGGCCAGCGGCTGATCTTCCGGGCAGATGTGCGCGGCCGGGCCGCAGGCCTCGACGTCGAGAGCGGCGATGTTGGCTTGCGCCCAGTCGATCATCTTCGGCCCGATCATCAGGGTTCCCTCGGGGCCATCGAAGGTCAGCAGCAGTTTGGGGATCGACGGCGAGGACGCCAGCCAGGAGTCGTAGTTTTCGATCCGTTCGACCGTGTCGGCCGGCTCTCCCTCGATGGGCATTTCCCTCGGCCAGGCCAAGAGAGGGCGCCGGCTTTCGCGGGTCAGATAGGGCTGGCGGTAGACGTCGTGGTCCTCGGGTGCCAGGCCGGAGCGGACGGTCAGCTTGAGCGCCTGCTCGATGAAGAAATTCTCGTCGAGCACCTTGGCTTCGCCGCTGCCGGGAGCCCGCAGGGTTTCGTATCTCGTCCGGTGCGGCCCCGGAAAGTCGTCCCATGTCATCGGCCGCAGGATGGTCTCCATCAGTACCAGACCCCGGACGCGGTCGGGATGGCGCGCCGCCCAATCCATGGCCAGCGCCCCGCCCCAGTCGTGGCCGACCAGCACGACGCTGTCGAGCGCCAGCGCGTCGAACCAGGCATCGATATAGCGGGCATGATCGGCGAAGCGATAGGCGCTGTCGGGCTTGCCGGACTGCCCCATGCCGATCAGGTCGGGTGCAAGGCTGCGGACGGGCAGGTCGACGTTGGCAATGACGGTCCGCCAGAGATGCGACGAAGTGGGATTGCCGTGCAGGAACACGAACGGCTCCCCGGCACCGACCTCGCGATGGAACATGGTGGAATCAAGAATGGGCAATGAAGGCATGGCTTTATCCCCTCGCACGAATTAGTAAGGTACCTGTCAATGTGGACAACTGGTCAGCTGCCTGACTATATATGCCAATTAGTCAGGTGCCTGTCAATATATCGGAGGCTCCATGCCATTTCCCCCATCTCTGGGCGTTCTGTTGCGGCTCGCCCACCAGCATTTCTCGAGCGCGGTCGACGAGGCGCTCGGCGAGGCGGGCTTTGGCGATATTCGCCCGCACCACGCCAACGTCTTCACCTTCGTGCCGCCCGAGGGCATTCAGATGTCGGAGCTGACGCTGAAGGCGGGCGTTCGCAAGCAGTCGATGGCGCAGGCGTTGGAGGAACTGGAAAAGCTCGGCTACATCGAGCGAAGGCCACACCCGAGCGACAAGCGGGCGCGCCTTATCTTCCTCACGGCGCGCGGGAAAAAGATCCGCCCGCTTGCCATGGCCGCCGGCCAGCAGGTCGAGGAGGAATGGCGACGCCTGCTCGGCGAGGGCGACCTTGAGGCCTTGCGGGCAGCGCTGCAAAGGCTGCTCGACGCCTTGCCGGACGATGGCCGGCGGGCGTGACGGGCGGGCCCGCCGCGACGATTTACCCGCCGATGCGGAGGCCGGTCGTTCGGGCCGCTTTCGGGTCGTCGCAAATATGCAGACGGACTTCGACGAGCTTGGTGCCTTCGAAGCGGAACTGCTCGGCGATGAAGATGGTGCCGTCCGAATGGGCGAGCCCGGCGCGAACCGTCGCGAAGACCATGTCGCCATCGCCGTAGACGCCGAGAAGCTCGAAGCGGCTGAAATCATAGAAGTCCCGGACCTGCGGATAGAACTTTTGAAACTGCTCGAGGCCCACGTAAGTGCCGCCGAACGGCAGGCATGCCGGCTCGTGCATCACCAGAGTCCGATCGAAGCGATCCGGATAGTTTTCAAGCCGTCTCTTGCTGCCCAACATGTCCTTGATGAAGGCTTTGTTTTCTTCGGTGATCGTCATGTTGACCTCTCCTGGGGATGAGGGACATCGAAAACAGGTCTACCCCGGCTATCGACATCTGGCGGAGTGTCGGGACGAGTCAGCCCGATTGCAGCGTCGCGGCGCGGTAATGCTCGGCGATCTCGTCGCTCGTTGTCAGCCACACCCCGTCATGGGAGGCGATGTAGTCGAGCGCCTTGTCGAGATACTTCGCCCGGAAAGCCTGGCCGGTGACGAAGGGATGCAGCGCCAGCGCCATCACGCGCCCGGAGGTCTCGCTGTCGGCGTAGAGCTGATCGAACTGATCGACGACGGTGCGATAGAAGGCCTCGCCGGTCAGTCCCTTGGCGCCGAACAGGCCGAGGTCATTGAGTTCGACCGAATAGGGCACCGAGATCAATCCCGGCAGGTTGAGGGCGAAAGGCTGATCGTCGGCCGTCCAGTCGAGAATGTAGGAATAGCCGAGTTCCTTCAGGATATTCGGCGTCTCGAAGGTCTCGGAAAGGCCTGGCCCCATCCAGCCCGTCGGGCGTTGGCCCGTCGTCGCGGCGATCGTTTCGGTGATCTCGCTCAGCAAGCGCCGCTCATCGTCGGGGGCCATGCCGGTTTGCAACATGGAATTCGTCTTGCCGTGCGCAAGCCAAGCCCAGTGCCGCTCACGACCGGCGGCGACGATCTCGGGATAATGCGTTGCCGCGTCGGCGTTGAGAAGGGCGGACGGACGGATGCCGTGTCGGTCGAAGGATTCGATCATGCGCCAGATGCCGACGCGCGGACCATAGTCGCGCCACCCGTGGTTCAACGGATCCGGCGTCAGGTTGGCCGTGCCTTCCCAAATGCTCGTGGAGGGCTTGCCCAGTTCGAAATATTCGATGTTGAGGCCGACGTAGAAGGCAATCCGTGCGCCCTTCGGCCAGCTGATCTTGGGCCGGGAAGCGATGGGCGAGTAAGCGTAGAGCGTATTTTCCATCTTGAGCTCCAAATCTGGCGAACCGGCCGGGAGCGCTATCGCTCGTCGGTTCCTGCTTCCGATGAGCCAAAGATGGCGAGTTGCGACATTTCGGACAATTGAGCTACATTTCCCATCAATTCGGACAAAAGTTCTAAAATCAGGAGGCCAGCTTGGACAAGATCGGGGCGATGACGGCCTTTGTTCTGGCGGCGGATGCCAGGAGCTTTACCGTGGCGGGGCGGCAGCTCGGCCTCTCGTCATCGGCGGTGGGCAAGTCGATCGGCCGTCTTGAGGCGCGGCTCGGAGTCAGCTTGTTTCACCGCTCGACGCGGACGGTCACACTGACCGAGGAAGGCGCCATGTTCCTGGAACGATGCCGCCGCATCCAGGCCGAGATCGAGGCGGCTGAGCTGGAGTTGGCTGAGACGCGCGGCGCCCCCGGCGGCACGCTTCGCGTCAGTCTGCCGATCGTCAACGCCTTCATGGTGCCGATGCTGAACGGCTTCATGCAGGCCTACCCCAATGTCCAGCTCGATCTCGATTTCCGCGACGATCTCGTCGACATCATCGAGGAGGGCTTCGATGCGGTCATCCGGGCCGGCAACGTCTCCGACTCGCGGCTGATGAGCCGCGCTCTCGGCGAGTTTCATCTCAAGCTGGTGGCTTCGCCCGACTATCTGTCGCGCGCCGGCACGCCCCGGCTACCCGACGATCTTTCGCACCACGCCTGCCTGCTGCACAGGTTTGCGACCAGCCGCAAGTTCGAGCGTTGGCCGCTGGTACGAAACGGCGAGGATCTTGATCTGGCGCTTCGTCCGACTGCTGCTGCCAACACCATCGAGCCGCTGCTCTTGATGGCCGAGCAGGGGCTTGGAATCGCCTGCCTGCCGGATGTGCTCGTGAAGGAGCAACTGGTGAGTGGTCGCCTCAGGACAGTGCTTGACGACCACGTGGCGCACGCCGGCGTCATGCGTCTTCTCTGGCCGGCCAGCCGCTACCAATCGCCAAGACTGCGGGTCTTCATCGATTTCGCGTCGAAGCAGCTGTTTGCCGAGAGAAGAGATTCGCTGTCCGGCTGATTGCCCACTCCTTTTGGCGAGACATCAGTAGGCCAGCCGCTTCAGCACCTCCGGCCAGTTGGCTGCTGCGGCGGCGATCATCGCCTCGGGATCGGCGAGAAAGGCCTGCCGCTCGTCTTCGGAGGCGAAGAGATAGAGGCGGTTGCGATGGATGGCGAACAGGGCCGGGTTGCCGGGCTGAGCGACGCCACGGATGATTGCCGCCATGGAATACCCGCCGAAGCCGGGAATATAGGCGGCCGGCGCGGCGCGGAAGGCGGCGGCGTTGGCTTCGGTGGCAAAATGCCAGTAGGTGTCGCCGTAGACTTCCTCATAATCGGCAAGGCCGGGAACGGCGGCGCCACCGACGAAATAAGCCACCGGATCGTAGCCGCCGAGCGACAGTCCGGTGTAGGGATCGAACACTATCCTTTCGTCTAGCGCGTTTACCGGCTGGCAAGGGATGAGGAAAAACAGCGACAAGACAATGGCGCGGGCGATAAAACTCACCCAATCTTGCCGTCGTGATGTCTGATTCGTCTGTATGATCATGATGTCACCGGCCGACCCTCCCGTTCATCTTGCCTGGATGGGGTGTCGGCGAGGTTAATGTTCTGATGGTCTCGCACCTTGCCGTTTCGGCGGGCGGTGCCTGGGACGTGGAGGATTGCCGATGTCGCGTCTGTCGGTGCTGAAAGCGCTGCCCTTTCTTCTGCTTGCCCTCTTGGCCGGGGCACCCGTCGCCGCCGCCCAGCAGGCCAGGCAGACCTATTCGTCATCGGAACTGGTGGATACCGGTCACAAGTTCTTCGGTGAAATGTCGAGCGGCCTTGCCTCGGCGATCGAGCGGGCGGCGTCGAGCTATGGCGAGCCCAACGGCTATATCTTGGGACAGGAGGGCTCGGGCGCCCTGTTCGGCGGCCTGCGCTACGGCGAGGGAACGCTCTATACGCGCAACGCCGGAACCGCGCGGGTCTATTGGCAGGGGCCGACCTTCGGGATCGATTTCGGCGGCGATGGCGCCCGCACCATGATCCTCGTCTACAATCTGCCCTCGGTGCCGTCGATCTACCAGCGCTTTGGCGGCGTCAATGGTTCGGCCTACCTGGTTGGTGGCTTCGGCATCACGGCGCTACGCCTGGGCGACATCACATTGGTGCCGGTGCGCACCGGCGTCGGCGCCCGTCTCGGCGTCAATGTCGGCTATCTGAAGTTCACGCCGCAGGCAACCTGGAACCCATTCTGATGTTTCCTGCGGTTGGCGGGCCGGTTCTTGCTAGTTTTTTCGTCATCCTCCGGACGGGAACCTCTGTCCGCCCTTGACCGTTTCCTTCTCAATGCGCGACAAATGGTCGTTGGTGGATGGATCTGCCACGGGATGGCATGACGTGATCGAGACGGTGCTGATCTTTCTGGCGGGCGTGCTGACGGCGGGGCTTTTTGCCCTGCTGTTGATGCCGGCGATCAATTCGCGCGCCGTTCGTCTTTACCAGCGCCGGCTGGATCAGCAGTTGCCGCGCTCCGTCGCCGAGATGGCAGCTGCCAAGGACGCGATCCGGGCCGAGATGGCGGCCCGCATGGCCCGCATCGAGATCGAGCTCGACACGGCTCGGCGGGCGGTGGCCGCCGCCGAACTCAAAAGCTCCAGGGATCGCCAGCTGGCCCGGGCGCTTGAGGCGGAAAAGATCGACTTCGAGGCGGCGATCGCTGAGTACGAAAAGCGTCTTGAGGAAGCCCATTCGATCGCTCGCTATGCCCATGAGGCGGTGGCGCGCGTCGACGCCGAGCGGCGCGATCTTCAGCGGCAGGTCAAAATTCGGTCGATGGAAGCCGAGGAAAGCCGCGACGAGGCGGAGTCGTTGGCCGCCGACATGAAGATGGCGCTGGTCGAGGCCGAGGCGCGCATCGCCGTGTTGTCCGAGACCATCGCCGATCTGACCCATACGCCACCGCTGATCCATCCGCCGGGCATGACCTCGTCGGCGTTCTCCCCACCCATGGCGCCGGTCATTCACGTGGATTTCGGCGCGAAGACCGAACGGCAGGCGGATAAGCCGGCCGCCAAGGGTGTCGATCTCGATGAGGACGCCCGGATCGATGATCTTGCTCACCGGCTGAAGCTGTTGCGCGCCCGCAACGCCGTCGCCCGCCAGCGCATCGAATCGGCGCTCGCCAAGGGAACCGAGCCGTCGGGCGACGCCCCGCAATCCGGCTCCTCCTGAGAGACCGTCCGTCGTCTTTGTCCTGATATCCAACGGGATGAGCTGAGCCGCTTTACCCGGTGCGGTGCCGTGCCGGCCTGAAACGCGCCATCAGCCCCCCCATCGGTCCGAATGTCACGGAGAGGGCGTAGAGGACGCCGGCGGCGACGATGATCGCCGGTCCCGACGGCAGGTTGGCGGCAAACGAGGCGGTGAGGCCGATCACCGAGGCCACGACGGCCAGGAACATGGCCAGCGCCGTCATGGTGCCGAGCCGCCTCGTCCAGAAGCGGGCGCTGGCCGCCGGCAGCATCATCAGGCCGACCGACAACAGCGTCCCGAGCGCCTGAAAGCCGGCGATCAGGTTCAACACCATCACCAGCATGAAGGCGACGTGGATGACGGCGCCGCGCCCGCCGACCGCCTTGAGGAAGCCGGGATCGATGCATTCCATGACCAGCGGCCGCCACAGGATGGCGAAGGCGACGACGGTGATCGAGGCGACAATGCCGATGAACACCAAGGCGGTATCGTCGATGGCCAGCACCGAGCCGAACAAGAGGTGCATGACGTCGACCGCCGATCCGCGTGCCGAGATGAGGATGACGCCGAGCGCCAGCGACACCAGGTAGAGCGTGGCGAGCGAGGTGTCTTCCTTGAGCGGCGTCAGGCGGGTAACGGCGCTGGCCATCAGCGCGATGGCGAGACCGGCGACGAGGCCGCCCGCGGTCATGGCCCAGAGGTTGAGGCCGGCGAGCAGATAGCCGGCGGCGACGCCCGGCAGAATGGCGTGGGCCATGGCATCGCCCGTCAGCGACAGGCGACGGAGCATCAGGAACACGCCGATGGGCGCGGCGGCCACCGACAGCACCAGACAGCCGGCGAGCGCCCGGCGCATGAAGGCAAAGTCCGTGAAGACGGACAGCAGATCGGGAAACGTCATCGGGCGGGCTCGGCCTCGCAATAGGGGGCGGCTTCGTCCCAGGCTTCGATGTAGTGGCGGGCGGCGGCGAGATGCTCCGCCGTCAGCACGGAGTCGGTGCTGCCCTCGGCGACCACCCGGCGGGCAAGCAGCAGCGTTCGCGGAAAGCTGCGGCGTACCAAGTCGAGATCGTGCAGGACGGCGACCACCGTGCGCCCCTCGGCGTTCCAGCCGGTCACGATGTCCATCAGGTCGCCGACGGTGCGGTCGTCGACGGCGGTGAACGGTTCGTCCAGCAGGATCAGCGGCGCGTCCTGCAGGGCAAGGCGGGCAAACAGCACCCGCTGCAGCTGGCCGCCGGACAAGGTGTCGAGCGGCCGCTGTTCGAAGCCGATCAGGCCGACGCCGGCCAGCGCCCGCGCCACGTCCTCGTCGTCGTCGCGACGGAAACCGCCAAAGGCGCCGCGTCGGCGCCACAGCCCCATGGCGACGAAGTCGAACACCGGCAGCGGAAAGTTGCGGTCGATTTCGGCAAGCTGCGGCAGATAGGCGATCTCGGTCCGCCGGCAGCCGCTGATCCAGACGTCGCCCTCGATCGGTCGGATGTGACCGATGGCCGCTTTCAGGAGGGTGGATTTGCCGGCGCCGTTGGGGCCGACGACGGCCGTCATGCTACCGGCTGGAAAACTTGCGGAAACATGATGCAGCGCCGGATGGCGATCATAGCCGATGGTGGCGTTCAGGAAGGCGAGCGCCGCGCCGCCGGTTGGCTGGGTATTGGTCTTGAAGTCCATCACCACAGCACCCAACCGATCAGCATCCAAATGGCGCCGACGAGGCAGGCCGCGCCAATGAGGCGGAAGCCGAGACCGAAGCGCAGGACCGATGGCCGGATGACGACGAAGGCCGGCCGACCGGCGTCGGCTAGGGGGGAAGGCAGGGGGCGAGGCGGATTTTGCAGCATGGCGGCCCCTGGTTTGGCGACGCGGTTGAGACAGGGTATAACTGTTATGATATAACGTTTTTGCGGTCAACCATCCGCTTTTAGGGCCGTTTCGCGGTACTTTTTAATTTGTCGAGATCGGAGGCGATCAAATCTTATTTACCGCGTAAGATCATCCAGATACATTCCAGTATGTAAATGTAATTAGGGCTGCGTCTGGGAAACAATTTTCATTGCTGTCGCGGTTTACGGAAACTTTCGAAAAGACTTGAACGACCGTGTGCTATTCGCGTCATGTGCGAAGCGCATGCTTGAAATCTCTGGTGTTGTTGTTTAGTAGGATAAAAACGTAACCCGATTCTCTCAAGGTCGAAGCAAGTGGTCAGCAGCACCCTCCTTTCCTCCGTTCGGCAAAATGCAGGGGAGGCAGCCATGGCGGCCCAACCCGATATCATGAAAACGTTTCTGCTGGCCTACGAGTCGGTGATCGAGACGTTGCGGCCGAGCATGAAGGTTGCCGGTCTCACCGAACCGCAGTGGCGGGTGCTGCACGAGTTGCAGGCGCGATCGCCCATGATTGCCTCGGAACTTGCCGCCAACACATTCGTCCGGGCGTCCAGCCTGTCGCGCATTCTGCGCGATCTTGAGGCGCGCGACCTGATCAATCGCGCCCAGCAGTTCGAGGATCTCAGGAAGACGCTGGTGTCGCTGACCGACTACGGCCGCAAGACGATCGCGCCGATCGAGGCGGACTATGCCGATCTGGTCCAGCGCATCACCGACACCGTCGGCAGCGAGACCGTGAGCGCCTGTGCCGCCGCCTGTGCCGGCATCGTCGCCCAGATCGGCGCGCAGCCCGGCGACGATTGAGCGCGTCGGCCGCGCCCATCGCTGGGGTTCGGCGGGACGTGTTGTCCGTGGAATGTTATGAAACTATTTGCCCGGGAGGGACCGTCGGAACGGTCCGTCCCGGGTTTTTGTTGGGGGCAACCTGGCCGCCTCTTCACGGGATCGGGCCTCTGCGGGTAGGGTCAGGCCTGCGATGGCGCCGTGACCAGCACCTTGTCGATGCGTCGGCTGTCCATGTCGACGATCTCGAAGGTCCAGCCGCGCCAGGCGACGATGTCGCCGGTTGACGGAATGGCCTTGGTGACCGATAGCACGAAACCGGCCAGCGTTTCGTAATCGCGGTCGGGGTCGTCGAGGCCTTGGCAATTGATTTTTTCGGCCACCAGATCGACGCCGAGATCGGCGTCGATCAGCCAGCTGCCGTCGGCGCGCATGACGATCTCGCTGGCCTCGTCGTTGTCTTCGCCACCGAGATTGCCGACGATGGCGGTGAGGATGTCGGCGGCCGTCACCATGCCTTCGACCGAACCATATTCGTCGATCACCATCACCATTTGCAGCGGCGAGCGGCGCAACGTGTCGAGCACGTCAAGGGCGGAGGCGGTGTCGGGCACCATGTCAACCTGCCGGATGCGGTTCCTGATGTCGAACGATTCGCCCTTGAGGTGCTGATCGAGCAGATCCTTGGCCTGAATGACGCCCTGCACCATGTCGATCTCGCCGGTGAACACCGGATAGCGCGAGTGGGAGGAGTTGGCGATCACCTCGATGATGCGCTGGTCGTCCCAGTCGAGATCGATGCCGGCGATGTCGGGGCGCGGGGTCATCACGGCGCGGATCGATCGATCGCCGAAGCGCATGACGCCGGCCATCAGTTCCTTTTCTTCCGGTTCGAGAATGCCGGAACTGGTGCCTTCGGCGATGACCGCCTTGATCTCTTCGTCGGTGACCGCGCTTTGGCCGGTCGATTTGAGGCCGAGGGCGCTGATGATCAGACGGCTCGAACGCTCGAGAATGAAAGCCACCGGGGCGGCGACGAAGGCAATGCTCAGCATCGGCTGGGCCATCAGCGAGGCCACCGCCTCCGGGTTGGCCAGCGCGATCTGTTTGGGCACCAGTTCACCGATCACCAGCGAGAAATAGGTGATGAGGCCGACCACCAGCGCAATGGAGAGCGCCGAGGCGATGGAGGCGGGAACACCGGAGGCGAGCAGCAGGTCGGCGAGCGGCTCCGACAGCGTGGCGCCGGAATAGGCGCCGGCCAGGATGCCGACCAGTGTGATGCCGATCTGCACCGACGACATGAACCGCCCGGGATTGGCAGCGAGCTTCAACACCGTCGCGGCGCCCTTCGAGCCCCTGGCGGCCATCGCCTCAAGGCGTGGCCGGCGGGAGGAGACCACCGCCAGCTCGGACATGGCGAAGAGGCCGTTCAGGATCAGGAGAATAAAGATGACGCCGATTTCAAAGAGGTAGCCCATGGGGTGCGGGGGGTGCCCGGCTGCTCCGTCGCAAGTTGCTCGTTTAGGAAAAATACAGGCTGTTCGGGTTTCTCGCTAGTGGTTCCGCCCGGGCATTTGCGCCGCGCGCCGCGTGCCGCTTGCATGAGGCTGAAACGACGAGCTCTGGATAATATACTGATCCTATTTATGGTTTGCCTTTGCGCCTGATCGGGCGCCCGGCACCGGTCAGGATTGAAATGCCAAATTCGCGCCGCTAGCGCAAAAGACCGGTTGTCGTCCGTCGAGAACCACTCGCCGCTGGAGAGCGGGCATTGCCATCGAGGTTGACGAGAAGATGGGTGAAGCCGGCGACGGCCGGCGCGCCGGACGGCGACAGGCTGCCCGCCCCGGTGAGGTAGGTCGGCAGGCCGAGCGCCGCGCCGGCAAGCGCCACCAAGCCGGCAGCGACGGAGCGCGGGGCGTCGACGGTTCCCGTCGCCCCCAGGCCAAAACCGTCGAGATCGATGCCGATGGCGGCAAGCCGCCGCGACGACGGCAGATTCCGCGTAAGCTGAAGGGCGGCCCCCGGGCCGGCGATTTCAAGGATCAGCGCCAGCGCACCGTCGGCAAGGCCGAGTTCCGCTTCCTTGACCGACAGCGCCACGGCCATTCGGTCGGCCGGCGCCAGGTCGTCGCGGACGGCAACCAGCACGGCGCGGGCGCCGGCGGCGATGGCGGCACCGGCGGCGTCGGGCTCGCCGGTCGCGACGGAGAAGGTGACGCCTGGCGGCGGGTCGCCGGCCGCGACAAGCGGCCATAGCAACGCCGGTCGATTTACCAAGTCTTTTCTGATGTTTCTGCCGAGTAACTGGAAGATGTAAGACATTTACTAATCCTTAACCATTCCCGCCGAAAATGATTAACAAAGAACTAATTGAGACTGGCCACCTCATCCTTCCGACCCACCGGGGCCAGCCGGAGGGTCATTGCTGGTGGAATACCCATGAATCCGGTTTTCCAATGGGTCTACGGGACGCCGGCGCAGAAGACGACGGCGCCGCCGACTACGTCAACAAGCATTTCGGGGACGGGCATCTCGGGACGCATCGAGCAGGCCTTCGATGCGGCAAGCGACACCACCGGCACGTCCTTCCAATATCTCCTCGATACCGCCCAGCGGGAATCCTCCCTGCGCTCCGATGCCAAGGCGCCGACGACGTCGGCGTCCGGTCTGTTTCAGTTCGTCGAGGGCACCTGGCTCAAGACGCTGAAGGAGGAGGGGCCATCGCTGGGTCTCGGGCAATACAGCGCTGAAATCACCAAGACAGCCAGCGGCCACTATCAGGTGACCGACCCCGCCGAGCGGCAGAAAATTCTGGCGCTGCGGGAAGATCCGGAAGTGTCCTCGCTGATGGCCGGCGCCCTGACCCGCCGCAACGCCGATTCCCTGCGCGAGAATATCGGCCGCGAGGCGACGGCGGGCGAGCTTTATGTCGCCCATTTCCTAGGGGCCAAAGGCGCGTCGTCGCTGATCGGCGCGGTCGGCAGCGACCCGACGTCGAGCGCCGCCGATCTGTTTCCGCAAGCGGCGCGGGCCAATCCGACCATCTTCTACGAAGGAGGTCGCGAGCGCTCGGTTGCCGAAGTCTATGCCAGCCTGACGGGCAGGCACGGCGAGGCGACGCCGGTCGCCGTCGATGCCGGCCATGTCGTGGCCCGACTGGACAGAACCGAGGCGCCCGTCGCGACCCGCTGGGATCCGGCGCTTGGTTATACCGATGCCGAAACGGGTGGTGGCGCGTCGCGTCGCATCGCCGAAGCGGAATCGGCGCTCTCGGGACTGACATCCGCGGAAGGCACCTCCAGCTCCGGCTGGGCGGCGGCGGCGCCGACCAGCGCCTTCTCGGCAATCTACCGTACCGACACCCCCGCAACGGCCAACGCGGCATCTTCCTTCTGGCAGGGCTTCAGCCTGTCGCCGAACCTGTTCCACGCCGCGCTTGCCGACGACAGCTCGGGCCTCACCAAGGCCACCGCCGATGCCGCCGACACCAGCGCGGCCTTGCGGGCCAGCCGACCGGGCCAGATTCTCGATCGCGGCTTCAAGACGAGCGGACCGCTCGATCTCGCCAAGTTCCTCAACGACAACTGACGGGCAGTGGGCGGCTACGGCTCGCGCCCCCACAAAGGCGCGTCGTTCCTCGCTTTCCCGGCGCGTCGTAATCGCGGAAAGCCGGTTCCGTCCTTCCGCAGACGCTCCGACCATCATGGTGAACCAATCCTTAAGGGTCGGCATGGGAACATCCCGTTGATGTTGCTGGCCAGTCGCCGGCGCAATGGCGTAACGGGACGTGGAGCATGGGGCGTTTTCGGCTCATCGACTGGATGGAACATGCTCCGGCGCCGGCTCGATCCTCGGCGGTGCCGGCGTTGGTGCGGAGCTACGTCCACGGTGATCTGACGGCCGAGGCGCGCGAGATGATGGAAGCGGCGTTGACGCTGCTCTCCGACGATCCGTCGCCCGACGTCCGCCGCGCGCTTTCCGAGGCGCTGTCGATCCAAGAAACGGCGCCGCGTCATCTGATCGTGGCGCTGTCCCAGGATCTGCCGGCTATCGCCGAACCGATCTTTCGCCGCTCGCCCTGCCTGATCGACAGCGAGCTGGTGGCGGCGGTGACGCTCGGTGCGCCGTCGATCATCAAGGCGGTTGCCAGTCGCCCGTGGATATCCTTCGAAGTGGCGGATGCCATCGCCGCCGAGGGCGACCGCGACGCCGTGCTGGTCATGCTCGGCAATCCTGGCGCCGATCTCGATGGCGAGGCCTTCGCGGCGATCGCCGACCGCCTGGGAGCCGATGGCGATATCCGCGAGGCGCTGTTTGCCCGTCATGACCTGCCGCTCGCGGTGCGGCAGTCGCTGATCTCGGCGCTCGGCGAGAAGCTCGGCCGCTTCCTGATCGGTCGGGCCTGGATCGCGCCCAAGCGGGCCGGCGTGATGCTGCGCGAGGCTTGCGACAAGGCGACCGTGTTCCTTGCCGGCTCGGCCGACGAGGCGGAACTCGCCGCGCTGGTCGAGCATCTCAGGGCTTCCGGACAACTGACGACGGCGCTGCTCATCCGATCGATGTGCGAGGGCCATATCCGCTTTCTCGAAGCAGCGCTCGCTCGCCTGTCCGGGCTGCCGGCCACCCGCGTCTACGCGCTGTTGATCGATGGTCGGCCGGGCGCGCTCAAGGCGCTGTTTGCGCGCGCCGGATTGCCGGAGCGCAGCCATGCGGCTTTTCTCGCCGCGCTCGACGTCTGGCGCGAACTCGACTACGACGGCCGCGAAGGCGACGAACCGCGCTTCGGCCGCCGCATGGTGGAGCGCATTCTCACTCGCTATCAGGAATTCGCGCCGGGCGAGGTGGACGATCTGCTCGCCATGCTCAGACGGCTCGCCGCCGAAAGCGCCCGCACGGCCGCGCGCGACATGCTGGCGGCACGGCGTGAGCGCCAGCGGACCGCTGCCTGACCATCCTCCGAAGTCAGGTTTTATTGCGCCGAGGAAAATGGCCAAGGCCGATCGCCCGCCAGACGGGCGATTCCCAATACCAAAGGATTAAGAGGCTCTCAGAGGTCGCGAATGATGACGCCGTCGTCGTCTTCGTCCACACGGCCGTGACGGGCGATATAGGCTTCCGTCACCTCGAACAGGGTCTGCGTCAAGGCGGAGCCGACGCGGTTCTGCTCATCCTTGGCGCGCTCGCGAACGATGGCCCTGATCGCATCGACATGTTGGTTGATCAGGTCGGTTGGTACCAGGGCGCGGTCGGTGATGCGCTCCAGCAGAGCGCAGAGACTGCCGGCCACACGGGTCGCCAGCGGGAAGCCGAGCGTCGTCGACTGGCCCTTGATGTCATGGACGGCCCGGTGAAAGGCGCGTTTCTCCTCGCCTTCGCGATAGTCGACGGCGACCCAGGCGTCGCGCGTCGCGAACATCGTCTTGACCTCGTCGAGCATCCAGTCGTCGAAATGCGTCGACAGGATCTGCAGCGCCGCCTCGGCGCGCTTCACCGGATCGTCGGCCGGCGAGCGACGACGAATCTCCCGCACCTTCTTGCGGAGGTCGTTCTTGGCCTCGATGTATTCAGGGACGTCGGAAGGCTTTGACATCGGCGTGGTTCCGTCGACTACACGGCGAAGAGCCGCAAGAGGCGATTGTCGCCGCCGCCGCTTAAGGAAACGTTGCGCCCTCAGGTCCGGAACTGCTCCGTGAGGATGCGTTCCTCCCAGCCATGGTTGCGATCGAACAAAATGAGGCTGCGCTGCCGCACGTCGGCCTTGATGGCGACGCGCAGCACGTCGCGCACCTCCTGGTGGTCGGCGGCGACGGAAACCGGTCGCTTCTCGTGCTCGAGCACATCGATGACGATGGAGCAGCGATCGGGAATGACGGCACCGCGCCAGCCGCGCGGCCGGAAGGCACTGATCGGCGTGACGGCCAACAGCGGCACGTGCATCGGCAGGATGGGGCCGTGGGCGGATAGGTTGTAGGCGGTCGAACCGGCCGGCGTCGCCACCAGCACGCCGTCGCAGCTCATTTCCTCGAGACGCACCTTGTCGTCGATGGAGATTCTGAGCTTGGCGGCCTGATAGGTCTGCCGCATCATCGACACTTCGTTGAAGGCGTGGGCGAGGTGGGTATCGCCGGTGACCGTCGTCGCCTCCATGGCGAGCGGGTGCAGCGCGGTGACCACCGAATCAGCCAGACGCTCCCGGAGCCCCTCGACGCGGAACTCGTTCATCAGGAAGCCGACGGAGCCGCAGTTGAGACCGTAGATCGGCTTGTCGGTGTTGATGAAGCGGTGAAGCGTTTGCAGCATCAGCCCATCGCCGCCCAGCGCCACGATGGTGTCGGCGTCCTCGGCGGGCACGTTGCCGTATTCGGCGGCGAGCCGCGCCTTGGCGTCCTGGGCCTCGGGTGTATCGCTGGCGACGAAGCAAAGGTGCTCGAAGGAAGGGCGTCCGTTTTGCGGCATCAGGTCCGTCGCGTCAGTCGTCTGGCTCCGGCCGGCTCACGCCGCCCCCTGCCATTGCCGGCATCCGGACGATGCGCCCGCCGCAAATGGGGGTCCACTTTCGTGGGATATGCTCTAGCATGGCCTTGTGGAAAAGGAAACGTGCCTCGCTGCCGGCGATTCTCGCGGGCGTGGTAACGTCCTGAAGTTGCGGGAGAGCTTATGTCGAAATCTGTCGACGACCTACGCATCGTCACTGTCACCTGTCCGGACGAGGCCACGGCCCTCGTCATCGCCCGCCTCGTCGTCGAGCGGCGCCTCGCAGCCTGTGCCAACATCGTGCCGGGCGTGCGCAGCGTCTATCGCTGGATGGGCGAGATCAACGAGGAGAGCGAGGTGATCGTCACCATGAAAACGCGCGAGGATTTCGTGGAGTCGCTGTTCACGGCGATCGTCGCCAACCATCCCTATCAGCAGCCGGCCATCGAGGTGGCGGCGCTCGCCGATGCCGGGCGGGGGGTTGCCGCCTGGATCCGGGCCGAGACCGGTGGCGAGGACAGCATGGCGCTGCCCAGGACCTTCAAGTCGGTCGAATAGCGAGCCGCTATCAATTTGCGAAGATGCTGGCGCATCCGCTCATTGAGGCTATTGCCGATTTCTCATTTGCATCAGGGGCATGAGAAATCGGCAAACGGAATACCAAGAGGCATTTTCAATGCATCTTGGTACAAAAACAAAAACCCCGGCCAAAGCCGGGGCGAAACCGAGCGCGGCGCGAAAGGGGAAAAACGCGCCGCTGCCCGTTCTGTCGGATCGTGTCAGACCGCTTCCTGGATCTCGTCGGGTTCGCGCAGCACGTAGCCACGGCCCCAGACGGTCTCGATATAGTTGCGGCCATCGGTGGCATTGGCGAGCTTCTTGCGAAGCTTGCAGATGAACACGTCGATGATCTTGAGTTCCGGCTCGTCCATGCCGCCATAGAGATGGTTGAGGAACATCTCCTTGGTGAGCGTCGTTCCCTTGCGCAGGGAAAGCAGCTCCAGCATCTGGTATTCCTTGCCGGTCAGATGCACGCGATTGCCGTTAACCTCGACGGTCTTGGTGTCGAGATTGACCACGAGGTCGCCGGTGACGATGACCGACTGGGCGTGGCCCTTGGAGCGGCGAACGATGGCATGGATGCGGGCGATCAATTCGTCCTTGTGGAACGGCTTGGTCATGTAGTCGTCGGCGCCGAAGCCGAGACCGCGCACCTTATCTTCGATATTGCCGAGACCCGAGAGGATCAGGATCGGCGTCTTGACCTTCGACACGCGCAGAGTTCTGAGTACCTCATAGCCGGACATGTCCGGTAGGTTGAGGTCGAGCAGGATGATATCGTAGTCATAGAGCTTGCCAAGGTCGATGCCTTCCTCGCCAAGGTCCGTCGTATAGACGTTGAAGCTCTCAGACTTCAGCATCAGCTCGATGCTCTGTGCGGTCGCGCTGTCGTCCTCGATCAGCAAAACTCGCATTCCGTTATCCCCTTTTTCTAGGGCCTCGGGCCCGACTTTCTGTCGGAAGCGTGTCCGGTCTTCCGCCGGACGTATGCTCTCAGATCCAAGGCTAGTCCCGAATGGTTAACAAACAATGATTCTCGGCCGCAAGCACTTTGACGAAAATCCGACGAAAGGTCGGGCAGGTCCTTAGGAATCAACGATAAAATGGCTTCGGTTATCCTCATCCAGCAAATTAAGATATTTGCCTAAGCGATTCTGCCGACTCCACGAAGATTCCTTGTCCACACCCCGGTTGCCGCCGGTCGGTCGCCGCCGCACTCTTAAGCAAAGTATTAACGCCCGACCTTAACGAAGCGTTACACTGGTCAGGAAATCCGAATCAATTCGGAAACCTTTTGCTCGGAAGCCCCGCAGATGCCTCTCGACCGGCTCGCTGCTGAAATCGCCGCCCTGCGTTCGCTCGAAATCTACGGACGCGTCTCCAGCGTGCAGGGCATGCTGGTGGAAGTGGCCGGCCCGGTGCAGGAAATGAGCGTCGGCGCCCGCCTGTCGGTCAGCGGTTTCGGTGGCGCCCAGGTGCCGGTGGAAGTGGTCGGATTCCGCGACGGCAAGGCGCTCTGCCTGCCGTTCGCCTCGATGGAGGGCGTGCGTCTCGGCGCCAAGGCGACGATCATCACCTCGTCGGCGTCGATCAGGCCATCGGAGGGCTGGCTCGGCCGGGTGATCAACGCCTTCGGCGAACCGATCGACGGCAAGGGGCCGTTGCCGATGGGCCCGCTCGAGATGCCATTCAGGGCCTCGCCGCCGCAAGCGGCCGAGCGGGCGCGGGTGGGCGAGCCGATCGATCTCGGCGTGCGCGTCCTTAATACATTCGCCACCTGCTGCCGTGGCCAGCGCATGGGCATCTTCGCCGGCTCCGGCGTCGGCAAGTCGGTGTTGCTCTCCATGCTGGCCCGCTACACGGCCTGCGACGTGTCGGTGATCGGGCTGGTCGGCGAGCGTGGCCGCGAAGTGCAGGAGTTCATCGAGGACGACCTCGGCGAGGAGGGTCTCGCCCGCTCAGTGGTGGTGGTCGCCACCTCCGACGAGACGGCGCTGATGCGGCGGCAGGCGGCCTACCTGACGCTGACCATCGCCGAATATTTCCGCGACGAGGGGCAGGATGTGCTCTGTCTGATGGACTCGGTGACGCGTTTTGCCATGGCCCAGCGTGAGATCGGCCTGTCGGCCGGCGAACCGCCTACGTCCAAAGGATATACGCCGACGGTGTTTTCCGAGCTGCCGCGCCTTCTGGAACGCGCCGGTCCCGGCCCGGTGGGTGGTGGCACCATCACCGGCCTGTTCACCGTGCTGGTCGATGGCGACAATCATAATGAACCGGTGGCCGATGCCGTGCGCGGCATCCTCGATGGCCATATCGTCATGGAGCGCGCCATTGCCGAGCGCGGCCGCTATCCCGCTGTCAATGTTCTGAAAACGGTATCGCGGACCATGCCCGGTTGCATCGAGGAGGAAATCCGGCCGATGATCCGCGACGCCAAGCGGCTGATGGCCACCTTCGCCGACATGGAAGAACTGATCCGCCTCGGTGCCTACCGGCGCGGCAGCAATCCGGAAGTCGACCAGTCGATCGACGTTTCCGGGCCGCTCGAAGCCTTTTTGACGCAGGGAAAAGACGAATGTACCCGTCGTCATGACGGTTACCGCGATCTTGCTCACCTTTTGGAAAGCACTGTCGGTTTACGATACGCGCATTCCGGGGAGTAATTTGAAATGAAATCTCGCAACAGTCTTATCCGACTCAAGCGGTTTCAGGTCGACGAGAAGCGTCGGCAGGTGATGCAGATCGAAATGATGATCGCCGAATTCGAGCGCATGGCGTCCGAACTCGACGAGCAGATCCTGGCCGAACAGAAGCGCAGCGGCATTACCGATGTCGCCCACTTCGCCTATCCGACCTTTGCCAAGGCGGCGATGGGCCGGCGCGACAACCTCATCGGTTCGGCCAATGATCTGAGGGGGCAGCTCGACGCGGCGCAGGCGGCGCTCAGCGAGGCGGTCGAGGAGATGAAGAAGATCGAGCTTCTTGAGGAGCGCGATCAGATGCGCGAGAGGTCCGCTCAGGACGCCGCCGAGCAGGATGCGCTCGACGAAGTGGCGTCGCGCCGCTCCTACCACGCCAGCTGATCCGAACAGTTGGCGGTTTCTTCATCGCTCCGGATCGATTTTGGGCGGGCATGCTAAGGTGGCGTGTCCGCCGTTTTCTTTGGGACGCTTTGGTTTGAGCGTGGGTCTGAACGCCGGTTTGGGCGTTTAGGGCGCCTGCCAGCTGGTGGCGACGCCGGCGCCGGCTGTTGCCGAGATCTCCACCGTAACGCTGAAATCCCCTGGCCAAATTCGGTCGGGCAGGGTGCGGGCGGCGACCATGGTGGTCAGCGCCACCAGCGCGGCGGCGATCCAGCTCAGAAGTTTGGTCTTGCGGGCCATAGCGTGCTGCCGATGCTGCTGCGGCGCGGCCCCTTCCGCGCCATGATGTCACCTTATTGCCGCCGGCTTGAACGGGCGCCGAACCCGCCGTTCATCTCGCGTTCATCGCGGTAAACGGTTGGTAAACGCAGTGTTCCAGGAGAAGCGGAGACAAGGATCCAATATCAGAAACGCCAACGCCGCCGCGAAGGTTCCGCGGCGGCGTCAAAAATGTGGCGATAGTGCGATCAGGTGTTGAACTTGAACAGCATGACATCGCCGTCGGCGACGACATATTCCTTGCCTTCGTCGCGCGCCTTGCCGAGTTCCTTGGCCTTCACCTCGCCATAGGCGATGTAATCCTCATAGGCGATGGTCTGGGCGCGGATGAAGCCGCGCTCGAAGTCGGTGTGGATGACGCCGGCCGCCTGCGGTGCCTTGGTGCCCTTGACGATGGTCCAGGCGCGGGTCTCTTTCGGGCCGACGGTGAAATAGGTGATCAGGCCGAGCAACTCGTAGCCGGCGCGGATCAGCCGGTCGAGGCCGGGCTCTTCGAGGCCGAGCGTCTCCAGGAATTCCTTCTGCTCGGCATCGTCGAGCTGGGCGACTTCCGCCTCGATGGCCGCCGAGATGACCACGGCCTTGGCGCCAAGCTTCTCAGCCATCTCGAACACGCGCGCCGACTGGCTGTTGCCGGTGGCGGCCGCCGCTTCCTCGACGTTGCAGACGTAGAGCACCGGCTTGGAGGTCAGGAGGTTGAGGCCCGCGAAGGCGAGTTCGGCGCCCTTGGGAATGCTGGCGGTGCGGGCTGGCCGGCCGTCGCGCAATGCCTCGAGGGCGAGGTCCATCAGCTCGACCTGTTCCTTGATGTCCTTGTCGCCACCCTGGGCGCGTTTCCTGAGTGGCACGACGCGCCGCTCAAGGCTGTCGAGATCGGACAGCATCAGCTCGGTTTCCACCGTTTCGGCGTCGCTCACCGGATCGATGCGCCCCTCGACGTGGGTGATGTCGGTGTCTTCGAAGCACCTGAGCACGTGGACGATGGCGTCCACCTCGCGGATGTTGCCGAGAAACTGGTTGCCGAGGCCTTCACCCTTGGAGGCGCCGCGCACCAGGCCGGCGATGTCGACGAAGGTGATGCGGGTCGGCACGATCTGCGCCGACTTGGCCTTCTCGCACAGCACGGCAAGGCGCGGATCGGGAACCGCCACTTCGCCGGTGTTCGGCTCGATGGTGCAGAAGGGATAATTGGCCGCCTGGGCGGCCGCCGTCTTGGTGAGCGCGTTGAAGAGCGTGGACTTGCCGACGTTGGGCAGACCGACGATGCCGCACTTGAAACCCATGGTGATCAGGCTTTCGTCTGGAGCGAAGTGTTGGCCGAGGTGTTAGAGCCTGACCCAAAACTCTACTGGGGCGGGCATCTAGCTTCGATTTCTGCGCTTCCGGTGCTCACGAACATTAAGTTCGCTCCGCTCCGGTTCTCGAATTCATCGCTATCTACCGCACCCCAGCGAGTTTTGAGTCAGGCTCTTAGGGAAGCGTCCCGCCGGCCGTCAAGCGAATTGTCGGGTGATGGCCACTGTCACCGCCGGTTCTTCTGGGCGAGCAGCGACTTGAGGATGGCCGCCATGGCGTTTTTCTCCGGCGGCTTTTCCGCTGTGGGCTCGCCGGCTGGCGCCGGCTTGTCGATCGCCGCGTCAAGCTTCGGTTTGCGTTCCGGCTTCGGCTCGGTGATGGCGTGGACGCGGTTGGCGAAGGTGGCGTCGGCGCCTTTCACCAATTCCTCGGCGTTGTCGGCGATGGCGTCGAGCAGTTTCACCAGCCAGTCGCGGTCGGCCTTGGCAAAGTCGGAGAGCACATGGGCGTGGACCAGCGCCTTGTCGCCGGGGTGGCCGATGCCGAGGCGCATGCGCCGGTAGGCGTCGGTAATCTGCCCGGTGATGGAGCGCAAGCCGTTGTGGCCGCCGTGGCCGCCGCCGACCTTCATCCGGAGCTTGCCGGGCGGCAGGTCGAGTTCGTCGTGGATGACGACCACGTCGGACGGCGCGAGCTTCAGGAAGCGCACGGCGTCGCCGACCGAACGGCCGCTTTCGTTCATGTAGGTCTGCGGCTTCATCAACAGCACGCGTTCGCCACCGATGGTGCCTTCCGACACCTCGGCCTGAAAATTCTTCCGCCAGGCGGGAAAGCGGTGGCGGGTGTGGATGACGTCGGCCGCCATGAAGCCGATGTTGTGGCGGTTCGACGCATATTTGGCGCCGGGATTGCCGAGACCGACAAGGATAAGCACGCGCCTCTCCCGAAAAGATCAGGGGTTCCGATCTCGCGACCGGAACCCCGAATGTCAACGAAACGCCAAGCCGGAAAATCAGGCCTTGGTCGCCGGCGCCGGAGCCGCCTCGGCGGCTGGAGCGGCGGTCTCTTCCGACGTACCAGCAGCCGAGCCGACGATGGCGGCAACGGAGAAGTCGTCGTGCTCGACCAGCTTCGCGCCTTCCGGCAGCGTCACGGCGGAGATATGCACGGAATCGCCAATGTCGAGCGCGCCGATGTCGACCGTCAGGTGCTCGGGAATGTTGTTGGCGGAAACCAGCAGCGCCACTTCGTGGGCCGTGATGTTCAGCACACCGCCACGCTTGATGCCGGCCGACTTTTCCTGACCGATGAAGTGCACCGGCACGTCCACCCTCACCTTGGTGGTGTCGGAGACGCGGATGAAGTCGACGTGGACGAGGGTGTCGGTCACCGGATCGAGCTGATAGTCGCGCGGCAGAACCCGGATCTCCTTGCCGTCCACCTTGAGGGTGACGACGTGGGTCAGGAAGCCGCCGGCATGCAGCTTGAGGAAGGTTTCCTTGGTATTCACAGCGATCGCCAGCGGCGGCTGCTTGTCGCCATAAACGACGGCGGGCGTCTTGCCTTCAAGGCGCAGGGCACGGGCGGACCCCTTTCCCACCCGGTCGCGCGGCGAGGCGATGAGCTCGTAGGTCTGAGCCATTTTCTCGTGCTTTCATAATCGGAGTACTGGCGGCGGCGGCCACGCGGCCGACACCGATCCGGCGCTCCCTCCAGGGGGGTCGGCGCGGATGCGGGCGCTATAGCGGAAACGGTCGGGGAAGGCAAGGGAATGCGGGATTTTCTCGGGTCTGCCCGCATTGTCGGGGCGGCGACCATTGTTAAGGAAAGGTGGAACCGACGAAGGGCGAGGATGGATTTCTTTCACTACTTCCGGTTACAAACATCCCGTTGTCAGTGTTGTTTTCCAACGGGGCCGATATGAAATCCTTTGCCGTCGTCCTTGCATTTGCCTGCCTTGCCGCCGCTGCCTTGCCAGCCCTCGCTGAAGACGCCCCTGTGCCATCGCCCATATTTCCGGGTTGGGTGACCAAGGTGGCCGAAACGGAAACCGTCTTCTATTACTGCGTCTCGCCCAAGATCTGCGGCAAAGGCTCGATCGTCAGTTTTCATTTTCATGATGAACCGGCACCGACCAAAGCCGATATTCGGGCAAGGCAAAAGGAACCTCGCTTGCCGATTACCTGTCGAAATGCCGGCAGCTACGATACCTGCGAATATCCCAATGCCATCGACAAAAAGGGCCGGCCCACACATTGGCGGCCAAGGCCGGAGCTGAGCTTTCCCGCTGATTACTTTCACAGCGGCTTTCTGTCGGAGCATACGCCGGCTGGGTCCGGTAGCTATTTCCTCATCACGCTTGCCAGTTCGGCAGCAAACTATCAGCAGGCCAAGAAGAACTATGCAATGTTCCAGGTCTTCCTGGGCAAATCGCTCACCCGTTCGATGGCTGACCTCGCGCGTCGCTCCACACTCTGATCGGGCCGACGCTTCGGATCTCTCCTGTCTGGAATTCCCGATGAAAACGTTTAGGACAGCGGAGCCGGGCCGTGTGTTCGGACGGACAGGAGCGAGAGGACCATGGCGACGGGCGACAAAGACATGCGAGCAGAAGTTCTTCGCGAACTGACGGAGAATATCCTGCCGTTCTGGCAGGGCCGCATGCGCGATCCGAGCGGTGGCTTTTTCGGCGCTGCCGACTGCGATGGTATCGTTGACAAAACGGCAGCGCGCGCTTCGGTCGTCAATGCCCGCATCCTCTGGACCTTTGCCACGGCGACGCGGGTGCTCGGCGCCAACTATCGCGCCACGGCAGAGTGGGCTTTCGATTACCTCCGGACGCGCTTCATCGACGGCGAGCATGGCGGTGTTTATTGGCTGCTCGACGCCGAGGGACGGCGGCTGTCCGACCGCAAGCAGATCTACGCTCAGGCTTTTGCCATCTATGCCTTTGCCGAATATGCCCGCGCCACCGGCAATCGCGACAGCCTGGGTCTGGCGATCGATCTGTTCCGGCTGATCGAGAAGCATGCCGCCGATCGCCCGCGGGGCGGCTATATCGAGGCGCTCGATCGTGCCTGGCAGCCGCTCGCCGACATGCGGCTTTCTGAGAAGGACCTCAACAGCCCGAAATCGATGAACACCCATCTCCACATCATGGAGGCCTACACCAATCTCCTGAGAATATGGCGCGATCCGGCGCTGGTGGCGCGGCAGGCCGAGCTGATCGCCATCACGCTCGACCGCATCGTCGACGGTGAGACCGGCCATTTCAAGCTGTTCTTCGACATGGACTGGCGATCGCTGAACGATCACATCTCCTATGGCCACGACATCGAGGGCAGTTGGCTGCTGGTCGAGGCGGCCGAGGTGCTGGGCGATGCGACGCTCATTGCCAGGGCGAAACAGGCGGCCATCCTGATGGCGGCGCGGACGCTTGCCGAGGGGCGCGACCAGGACGGTAGCCTCCACTACGAGGCGCATGGCGATGGCCGGCTGATCGACGCCAACAAGCATTGGTGGCCGCAGGCCGAAGCGCTGGTCGGTTTCCAGAATGCCTGGGAGATGACGGGAAATCCGGCGTTTCAGGACGCCGTGCGCGATGTCTGGGCGTTCATTCGCGATCATATGGCCGACCACACGCACGGCGAATGGCACGCCAAGCTGACGCCGGACGGGCGGCCCTATACGGCGGCCGAGGATGCCGATGCCTGTCTCGCCGGCCCCTGGAAATGCCCCTATCACAACGGCCGCGCCTGCTTTGAGATGCTGGAACGGCTCAAGAGCTGAGACCGTCTTAAAGTTCTACTCCGGCGGCCGCCTGATGCGGCTTTCTCCGCTTCCGGTGCTCACGGACCAAATGTCCGCTGCGCTCCGGTTCTCGAAAGCCACACCAGCCGACTCCCCGGAGCGGATTTCCAAACGGTCTCTGACCGGCGCTGCGCGCGGCAGCTGAAAATAAAAACGCCGTGGTTCGCCTCGCGAGCCACGGCGCCGATTTGATAAGGGCGTTGCCGCTCAGATGAACAGGCTCGACACCGACTGCTCGGCGGCGGTGCGCGAGATGGCTTCGCCGATCAGCGGGGCGATGGAGATCGAGCGCAGTTTGGGGCTGGCCACGAAGTCCTCGGTCGGCTGGATGGAGTTGGTGAAGACCATCTCCTTCAGCTTGGAAGCGTCGATTCGGGCGATGGCGCCGCCGGTCAGCACGCCGTGCGTCGCATAGGCGGTGACCGACTTGGCGCCCTTGAGCAGCAGCGCGTCGGCGGCGTTGCACAGCGTGCCGCCGGAATCGACGATATCGTCGACCAGGATGCAGTCGCGGCCGTCGACGGCGCCGATGATGTTCATCACCTCGGACTCGCCGGGGCGCTCGCGGCGCTTGTCGACGATGGCCAGCGGCGCGTCGATGCGCTTGGCCAGCGCGCGAGCACGCACCACACCGCCGACGTCGGGCGACACGATCACCACGTTGTCGGTGGCGTAGCGTTCCTTGATGTCGCGCACGAAGACCGGCGCGGCGAACAGGTTGTCGGTGGGGATGTCGAAGAAGCCCTGGATCTGACCGGCGTGCAGGTCGAGGGTGAGGACGCGGTCGACGCCGGCGTTGGTGATCAGGTTGGCGACCAGCTTGGCCGAGATCGGCGTGCGGCCCTGCGAGCGGCGGTCCTGCCGGGCGTAGCCGAAATAGGGCAGCACGGCGGTAATGCGCTTGGCCGAGGAACGACGGAGCGCGTCGGTGATGATCAGCAGCTCCATCAGGTTGTCGTTGGCCGGGTAGCTCGTCGATTGGAGGACGAAGACGTCCTCACCGCGCACGTTCTCAAGAATCTCGACGAAAATTTCCTGGTCGGCGAAGCGCCGAACCGATGTCTTGGTGAGCGGCCGCTCCAGATATTCCGAGACCTGTTCGGCCAGCTTCGGATTGGAGTTTCCAGCGACAAGTTTCATGAACGTCGACCTCGCGAAAAGACCTCGCCGCCTCCATGAGAGACGAGAGCGGCGACCGGCTGGCTGGCTGGTTTCGCGCGCCTTTTAGCAGCGCTACGGGAAGGCGTAAACACGCGATGTCGCGAATGCTGCCATGTTGTCGATGTTATGCGCCGTCTTATGAAGTCAGAGCGTGCCGGCGGGCGGCTTCGTCGAGGCGACGCCCGCCTGGGCGGCCTGTGCTCCGGTCGCGGACGCCTGCGGCAGACGATTGATCCAGGCGTAGACGTCCTCGACCGTGCGGGCGGCGATGGTGTCGAGCACGCTGCCGTCAACGCCCTGCCACGGATCGTCGTTGGCGCCGCCGGTGATCTCGATTCCCGAGAAGCGCAGCACGCGGTTGCCGCTCTGGTCGAGAATGTCCCAGACATAGGTGACATTGGTACCGACGTCGCCGCCGACCGCCGAGAGATATCCCCAGACGTGATAGGTGGCGGTGGTGTCGGTGCGACGGACGAGGTGCAGGTTGCGCAGCTGGGCGTATTTGGCGATCGCCTTGGCCAGCTCGTCCTGCTTGTTGGTGGGCACGCCCTTGATCTGGTCGAAGGAGAACGTCGCCATGTCGGCGGGGACGGCGGGCGCGGCCGGCTGCGTCGCCTCGGGCGGCGCCGGGACCGTCGGCCCGACAACGACCGATGGCTTCGGCCGGGCAGGCGCGGTCGACTGGCAGGCCGTGAGGACGGAGGCGAGGACGATTGCCAGGACGGCGCCCGACAGTCGGAGCGATCCAGTGCGCTTCGTTCCGCTCATAAAACCCATCCATCCGCCTCCCGGCAAATCACAGCCGTGTGCCGTTAGAGCATTTTTCGGCTCGCCTGAAAACCGTTTTTGCGTTGCCTATCCCTTGGTTGGAGGGCAACGCCCCTGGCCGGCATCAGGGGCCTTCGAGCGCGATCGCCGCGAGGTGCCGACCGTAGTCGGCCTCGCCATTCAGCGTCATCCGGCGATAAGAGAAGAAGCGGGTCTCGTCGCCATAGGTGCAGAGGCCGAGATTGTTGGCGCGGATGCCAGCCCGTTCCAGCCGGAAGATGATGTAGCCGGGCAGGTCGAACATGGCGTGGCCCGTCCGTTTCGATGGCGCGAACCAGCGATCGATGTCCTCGCCTGCCTCGCGGAAGCGGGTGACGAATTCCGGCCCGACCTCATAGGCGGCGGCGGAAATGGTCGGGCCGAGGCTGGCCATGATGTCGCCGCGCCGGCTGCCAAGCGCCACCATGGCGTCGATGGTTGCCTCGAGCACGCCGGTGAAGGCGCCCTTCCAGCCGGCGTGCGCCGCGCCGATGACGCGCGCCTCGGCGTCGGCGAACAGTACCGGTCCACAATCGGCGTGGCTGGTGCCCAGCGCGATGCCGGGTACGCGGGTGACCAGGGCGTCGGCTTCCGGGTTGTTCTCGACGGCCCAGGGCTCTTCGGCGACCACGACGTCGGGCGAGTGCACCTGATAGAGGGTGACCAGCTTGTGGCGCGGGACGCCGACGGCGTCGGCGATGCGGCCTCTATTCTCCGTGACGTTGGCGCGGTCGTCCTTGGAGCCGTAACCGGTATTGAGGCTGGCGTAGAGCCCGCCGGACACGCCGCCCTCGCGGGTGAACCAGCCGTGGCGGATGCCGGGGAGGGCCGAGAGAACGGGCGAACGGACGATCATCGATGGGTTCCGGAGGAGAGCGGTGGCAGGTGTCTATGTCTCTCTAAGGACGATGCAATCGCGACCATTTTCGGGCGGCTGTTGGGAAAGAGCGTGACTTCGATCCGGGGGCTTGGCTTTGCTTCCGCCGGCTTCAGAAACCCGGCAGCTCCATCGGCGGGTGCGTCACCGCCATCGCCTTGAACAGCGTTCCCATCTCCTCGGGGCCGGCCAGCCTGTCGACGGCGGCGACGATGTTCTGTTGGTCCTCAGCGTTGCGGCCGGCGCCGAGCGCTCCGGCCCGCTCGGCGAGGCCCATGGCGAGCAGGAAATTGCCTTGCGTGACGGGTCCCAGCACCGAGGCTCCCTCGGTGCCGGCGGCCCGGGCGAGGCGGTCGAAGTCGACGTGGGCGGTGAGGTCGCATTCACCGGGCTCGCTGAGCGGATCGGCATAATGGTGGGCGCGCACGGCCTGCAGCGTCTCGCCGAAGCCGCTCTTCACATGCCCATAGTCGAGGACCAAGGCGGCGCCGCCGAACTGGACGAGGCGATGGGCGAGGCTGGCAATGATCGCCTCGGCGGGGCGGTTGATTTCGGCCACCGCGCCGACCGGCGCCTCGCTGGCGCCAAGTGGCAACAGAGCCAGATCCGGCGCGGCGGCGCCAATGCCGAAGGCGAGGTTGTCCTGGTCGTCGAGGCCGACGACGCGTTCGCGCCAGCCACGTTGGCCGCGGACGAACTGGCGGATCGGCAGCGCGTCGAAGAACTCGTTGGCGACGACGATCAGCGGCCCGTCCGGCAGGTCGTCGATGCGGTCGTGCCAGACGGGGCTGGCGAGGCCGCTGAGACAGTTCGCCTGGCGGCGGCGCAGTTCCGGGCTGATTTCGACGAGGTGCACCTCGGCGGCGCGGATGAAGCCGGGGTCGACACGACCGGCCCTGAGCAGGTCGGCCATCAGCGTGCCGCGGCCCGGACCGAGCTCGGCGAGCGTCACCTGCCGCGGCCGGCCGAGCGCCTCATAGGCGGCGACGCACCAGATGCCGATCAGCTCGCCGAACATCTGGCTGATCTCCGGCGCGGTGATGAAATCGCCTTCGAGGCCGATGGCGGTGCGGGTGGTGTAGTAGCCGTGTTCCGGATCGGACAGCACGAGGCTCATGTAGTCGGCGACCGAAATCGGGCCGACGGCGGCGATCAGTCGGCGGAGCTTGTCTTCGAGGCCGGTCATGACGACGGTTCCGGTCGTCGCGTCCGGCCGCCGAGCGCCAGGATCATCAGCACGAGGGCGGCGACGGCGGTGATGGCCGACAGCAGCATGCCCATGGTCAGGAAGCCGCCGGCGAGGAAGCCGACCTGCGGGTCGGGTTCGCGCACCGTTTCGACCAGGATGCGGGCGGCGGCGTAGATCAGCCCGAAAATGCCGACGGCAAGGCCCGGTTTCTTGAGAATGCCGGCCTTCCAGATCAGCGGCGTCAGCACGGCGAAGATCAGGAGGCCCTCAAGACCGGCCTCGTAGAGCTGGCTCGGATGGCGGGGCAGGCCGTCGGAATTGGGAAAGACGAAGGCCCAGGGCACGTCGGTGACGCGACCGTAGAGTTCGCCGTTGACGAAGTTGGCGAGGCGGCCGAGGAACAGGCCGACCGGCACGGCGGCGGCCGACAGGTCGAAGACCGTGAGCACGTTGAGACCGCGTCGGCGGGAGAACAGATACTGGGCGATGGCCGTGCCGATGAAGCCGCCGTGCACCGACATGCCGCCGTGCCAGATCTGCAGGATCTCCCAGGGGTTCTCGCGATAGGCGGCGAAATTGTAGAACAGGATGTAGCCGAGGCGGCCGCCCAGCACGACACCGAGGGTCATCCACACCAGGAGATCGTCGATGTCGGTGGCCTTCGGACGCTTGAGGCCGTTCCACAGTCGTTCGGTTTTCACCAGGCGGATGATGTACCACCAGCCGAAGATCAGGCCGGTCACATAGGCGAGTCCGTACCAGCGGATGGAGATGGGGCCGAGTTCGACGAGGACGGGGCTGATCGGCGGGAAGGGCAGGGCGAGAAGCGGCATCGTGGTCCTTCTGTCGAGTGGCGGCGCAAACCCCCGAGGGTAACGTTTCCCGCCGCCGAGGATTGATGGGCGTTCAGCCCGTCGTCAAGCCTGATGAGGGCTTAACTTTGGCGGTTATCCGCTTAACTGGCGTTGTTCGCCTGACGATGTCGGATTTATTCGCAAATCCCGGTGCCGAAGGTGCTATCGCTCTTCTGTCCATCTTCCGCTTGAAGCGGAGTGGGCGAGGGGCCAAATAGAAGATCTGAACCGCCATTTGAGAGACGACTGCCATGCCGACCGGACCCCAGGGACGCATCTACGACGAATTCACCAAGCTAATGAACGACGCCACCGGCTTTGCCCAGTCGGCCGGGCGGGAGGTGTCCTCCGCCTTCCGCGCCCAGGGCGAGCGGCTCGCTTCCGAACTCGACCTGGTTCGCCGCGAAGATCTCGAGACGGTGCAGGAGATCGCCACGCGCGCGCTGGCGGAAGTGGAGCGGCTTTCCGCCCGTGTCGCCGAGCTGGAAAAGCGGCTTTCCCACACGGAAGCCGAGGTCGAGACGACAGAAACACCGTAAGGGCTTCCGTTTTCGTGCCCTTCAGGCATATTCTGGAGTCAACGTGAGATTCGTGCGCCGGCTGTCTTCGGTATGGGCGCATGTCGGGTTGCTGTATTCCGGGGCGGTTTCGGCCGTTTCGGTGTTGCCGGTCGGCGCATTGTCGCCATCGGCTAAAAAGTGTCGGCCTCGGCGTTTCCGCTCTCGGGCGGTACAAGGGTGGTCGACAACGGTATCGGCACACGCTGTTCCGCAGCGGCAACCCTGGAGGTCAAGATGACCCTCATCGACGTGCATCCCGAACGAATCGCCAATCCTGTGGATGAGATCGAACTGCTCGCCGCGCAGAACGACTGGACGTTCGAGCGCTCGGACGAGGATGAGATCGCCATCTCCATTGCCGGCGACGCTACGGATTACAACGTCGCGGTCAGCTGGCTCTCCGAGATGGAGGCGCTTCACGTGGCCTGCGCTTTTGACATCAAGGTGCCCGCCACTCGCAAGAACGAGGTGACGAAGCTTCTGGCGCTGGTCAACGAGCAGCTCTGGATCGGCCATTTCGACATCTGGCAGGCCGAGGGCGTGGTGATGTACCGCAACACGCTGCTGCTCGCCGGCCAGGCCGAGGCGACCTCGGAGCAGATGGAAGCGCTGATCGAAACGGCGGTCGACACCTGCGAGCGCCACCGTCTCGCCTTCGACTTCGTGGTGCGCGGCGGCCGCAACGCCAAGGAAGCCCTCGACCATGCACTGCTGGAGACGGTCGGCGAGGCCTGATCGTTCCGCAAGCAATGACTGAAAAGGTCCCGGCAGGTTCTGCCGGGACCTTCCTTTTGGGGAGACCACTTTGTAATTCTACTCCGGCGGCCGTCTGACGTGGCCTTCTGTGCTTCCGGTGCTCACGGACCTGAACGTCCGCTCCGGTTCTCGAAAGCCGCGCCAGCCGACTCTTCGGAGCGAATTTCCAAGCGGTCTCCGCGACTGCCGCCATCGGCTGACGCAGCGGTCGCTGATATGATAGAGAGCCGCCCTTCGCGAATCCCCTTGAGCCCATGACCGACGATCCCGATCTCATTCCCGATACCGACGCCGACGACGCCCCGACTACCGAGCTGCCCGAGCTTGAGGATGCGGTGGAGGAGGAGGGCGGCGAGATCGACCTGTCGACGGCCGAGACCCGGCGCGGCGTCGAGGTGGTGCAGGCGATGGTGCGCCTGTTACCCAACAGCCCCGGCGTCTATCGCATGCTGTCGGTCTCGGGCGATGTGCTCTATGTCGGCAAGGCCAAGAGCCTCAAGAAGCGGGTGACCAACTACACCCGGCTCGGCCAGTTGCCCACCCGCATCATCCGCATGGTGCAGGCGACGGCGGCGATGGAATTCGTCGTCACCAAGACCGAGACGGAAGCGCTGCTCTTGGAGGCGAACCTCATCAAGCAGCTCCGGCCGCGTTTCAACGTGCTGCTGCGCGACGACAAGAGCTTCCCCTACATCCTGATCACCGGCGACCACGCGGCGCCGCAACTCGTCAAGCATCGCGGCGCCCGCTCGCGCAAGGGCAGGTTCTTCGGGCCGTTCGCCTCGGCTTCGGCGGTGACGGCGACCATCAACGCCATGCAGAAGGCCTTCCTGATCCGCACCTGCTCGGACGGCGAGTTCGAGACGCGGACGCGGCCCTGCATGCTCTATCAGATCAAGCGCTGCTCGGCGCCGTGCACCGGCGAGATCGACGCCGCCGGCTATGCCGAGCTGGTGGCCGAGGCCAAGGATTTCCTGTCCGGCAAGAGCCGCCAGATCAAGGAGCACCTGGCCATCGAGATGAATGCCGCCGCCGAGGCACTCGACTTCGAGCGGGCGGCCGTCTGCCGCGACCGCCTCGCCGCGCTCAGCCACGTGCAGAGCCGGCAGGGCATCAACCCGCAGGGCATCGAGGAAGCCGACGTGTTCGCCGCCCACCAGGAAGGCGGGCAGACCTGTGTCGAGGTGTTCTTCTTCCGCACCGGCCAGAACTGGGGCAACCACGCCTTCTTCCCCAAGGCCGGCGGGACTGAAGCCGGCGAAGTGCTGTCCTCGTTCATTGCCCAGTTCTACGACGACAAGCCATGCCCGTCGCTGGTGCTGGTCAGCCATACTTTCGAGGACATGGCGCTGATGACGGAGGCGCTCAGCGAGAAAGCGGGCCGCCGGGTCGAGGTGCTGCGTCCGCAGCGCGGCGAGAAGAAGGACGTCGTCGAGCAGGCGGTGCAGAACGCCCGCGAGGCGCTGGCCCGCCGCATGGCCGACACGTCGAGCCAATTGAAGCTCCTGGAAGGCGTCGGCCGGGTGTTCGGCCTCGCCGAGGTGCCGAAGCGCATTGAGGTCTACGACAACGCCCACATCATGGGCTCCAACCCGGTGGGCGGCATGATCGTCGCCGGACCCGGTGGCTTCGTGAAAAACCAGTATCGCAAGTTCAACATCCGCTCGACCGACATCACGCCCGGCGACGATTTCGGGATGATGCGCGAGGTGATGGAGCGGCGCTTCTCGCGGCTGGTCAAGGAGCACGGCAGCCGCGCCGAGGCGCCGCGCGACGAGGACGGCTTCGGGCCGTGGCCGGACCTGGTGCTGATCGACGGTGGCGCCGGCCAACTGTCGGCGGTCAAATCGATCATCGACGAACTGGGTATCACCGACGTTCCCTTGGTCGGTGTCGCCAAGGGGCCGGACCGTGACGCCGGCCGCGAGCGTTTCTTCGTGCCGGGGCGGCCGGACTTCATGCTGCCAACCCGCGACCCGATCCTTTATTTCATCCAGCGGCTACGCGACGAGGCGCATCGCTTCGCCAACGGCAGCCACGCGGTGCGGCGTTCCAAGCAGATTTCCGAGGGCGGCCTGCAGGAGATCCCCGGCGTCGGCCCGACGCGCAAGCGGGCGCTGCTCAACCACTTCGGCACGCTAAAGGAGATCGAGCGGGCGGCGCTCACCGATCTCGAAAAGGTCGCCGGCATTTCCGCCACCACGGCCAAGGCCATCCACGACTTCTTCCGCAAGGGGTAGGAGGGACCGGCGCCCGATATCGGCCGTTCGTTCCATCCTGCCTGAGGTCCTACGCCTTCGCGTAGGATGACAATTTATGTATATGTTTTCATTGTATAATTCTGTCATCCTACGCGAAGGCGTAGGACCTCAGGCCGAAAGGGGCGCGGGGCAGCTATAGGGCGCGGGCGAGTAGCGCGCCCCTTACAACAAGCTCGCGCCGACGTTGATGGCCAGCGCCAGGATGGCGGTGTTGAAGAAGAAGGACAGCACCTCGTGGGCGAGGGCGACGCGGCGGATGCGTGGCGAGGCGATGGCAATGTCGGCTGTCTGTGCGGCGACGCCGATGGTGAAGGCGAAATAAGCAAAGTCCCAGTAGCCAGGTTCCTTGATGTGGTCGGGAAAAACGAGGCCGGGTCCGCTGCCCTCGCTGAGATAGTAGTCGTGGGCATAGTGCAGGGTCATGATGGAATGCAGGAACATCCAGCTGATCATGATGGTGATGGCGGCGGCGACCGGGCGCCAGAGCTGGACAACCGTTTCCAGCCGCGCCTGATGCAGCTCGGCGCCAATGGCGATGAGGCTCGATAGCGTTGCCGCCACCAACAGGACGATGATGGTCCATTCCCCCTCATCGTACAGGGCGGCGCGACGGCGCAACTGGTGAAGGTCCGAGCGGACCATCATCCGCCAGGTGGTGACGAGGTAGAGCAGGACGCCGGCGTCCCAGCCGGCCAGCATTCGGGTCTGCCATTCAAAGCCGGGCAGCAGCAGGCCGACGGCGGTGCCGACGACGATGCCGACGATCAGGCGTGGCCGCACCCTGAGGACGTGAAATCCCCGGTGAACGATGGAACGGCGGGACGTGGGGGTAGTCATGGGGCCTCGCGTGACGATCAGTCTCTCCAGCTTTATCCGGCGCACGGGCAGAAGCAATTGCCTTCGTGGGAGCGGTGCTTTGGCGATCGTCGCCCATCCCTATGGCAAGAAGGTGTTTTCGTCGAACGCGTTCAGCCGAGGCGGTCGCTTAGAGCAACATGCGTTCTGACGAACGCAGATCGTTGCTCTAGGTTTTTGTTGTCGCATTGTTTTTGCGGAAAACCGGTTTCCACTTTTCCGCACAATGCTCAGCTTCCGCTGCGCGTCTGCTGGACAAGAAAGTCGCGCATCTCCGCCCGCTCCTCGACGGTGACGCCGGTCAGGTCGGCCAGCCAGATGCCGTCCGCCGCGAGGCGGATGGCGGCGAGCGCCTTGGTGCCGTCGGTGGCGCGATGCCGCTCCTGGCGTGCGCCGACCCAATCCGACCACAGACGTCTCAAGTGCGGGTCGGTCAGCATGGAAATGGCGAGCGCCGCCCAGACGGCGCCGTTGGTTTCCGGCTCGATGTCGAAGACCGAGTCCAGATAGGCGCGGGTGAAGGCGCCGCGCGGCTCGGGGGCGGCGGCGATCCGTGTGTCGAGCTGGCGGTCGAGCGCTTCCAGAAGATCGGCGAAGACCGCCGTGATCAGCGCCTGCTTGCTCGGAAAATGATGCAGCAGGCCGCCCTTGGTGACGCCCGCCGCCTCGGCGACGGCCTGAACGGTGACGGCGGCAAGACCCTGCTCGACGGCCAGTTTCGCCGCGTGATCCAGCAGGGCACGGTGGACGAGTTCCGGCTGCTTTTTGCGCCGGTAGCCAGTTTCCGGAGAGTCCGTTTCCATCTCAGTGGACCGTGCTGCGCGACATGGTGTTCAGCACGATGGCGCCCAGCACGATCAGGCTCATGCCGAACAGCGCCCAGGTGTCGAGCGACTGACGAAAGATCAGGAAGCCGATGGCGGCGGTCAGCACGATGCCGACGCCGCTCCAGATCGCATAGGCGATGGCGAGCGGAATGACCTTCAGCGCCTGCGACAGGAAGAAGAAGGCGCCGGCAAAGCAGATGGCCATCCCCAAGGTCGGCAGGGTCTTGGAAAACTGCTCGCTCTTCTGAAGCAGGGACGAGCCCGTCACCTCCGAGATGATGGCAAGCGCAAGAAAGCCGTAGGCGGAGAGGGACGGATTCATGGGGGGCTCCTGAGATCGGCATGAAAGATACCGTATGGTCGGTTTCTTTTCAAGCGATGGCAGGCTTGCAGAATTGGAAGAGACGATGGTGATGGCATCACGCCACGGTGACCGCAGAACGTTCACCAGTGCGACTTTCAGTCCGCGCCGACCCTTGCCCTCACGGGAACATCGTGCAATGTCTTTGACGGATCAACAAATGTCGGCGCTATGAAATTCGTCTGGTCCCTGCCCAACATCCTCACCTATCTCCGTATCGTCGCCGTTCCGGCGGTGGTCGCCGCCTTCTACATCGAGGGTGACGCCGGGCGCTGGCTGGCCTTTGGCCTGTTCGCCGCGGCGTCGATCACCGACTATTTCGACGGCTATCTGGCCCGTCTGTGGAAGCAGCAGTCGACGCTCGGTCGCATGCTCGACCCGATCGCCGACAAGCTGCTGGTGTCGGTCTGCCTGTTGGTGCTCACTTATTACGGCACCGTCGGCGGCTTCTCGCTGTGGGCGGCGGTGATCATCCTGATGCGCGAGATCTTCGTGTCCGGCCTCCGGGAATTCCTCGCCGACCTCAAGGTCAGTGTGCCGGTGAGCCGCCTTGCCAAGTGGAAGACGACGCTGCAGCTGATCGCCATCGGCATCCTGCTGCTGGGTCCGACTGGCGACAAGCTGGTGAACGGCATCACCGAGCTCGGCATTGCCATGCTGTGGACGGCGGCCATCGTCACGCTCTACACCGGCTATGACTACTTCCGCAGTGGCGTCGTCCATCTGATGGAGGAGAGCCATGAGCCGTGAGCCGGTGCTGATCCGCTATTTCGCCTGGGTGCGCGAGCGCATCGGTCTTGCCGAAGAGCAGCTGTCGCTGCCGGAGAGCGTCGTCACGGGGGGCGATCTGGTCCGTTGGCTGGCCGAGCGCGGCGAGACTTATGCCTTTGCCTTCGAGACGCCCGACACCATTCGCGTCGCCGTCGACCAACTGCATATCGAGCAGGACGAGCCGATCGGCGAGGCCCGGGAGATCGCCCTGTTTCCTCCGATGACCGGCGGCTGATGGTCATGGCAGCCGTACCGCGCATCATCGTTTGCGTTGGTCCCGACGATTTCGACGTCGGCGCCGAGATCGACGCCTTGCAGGCCGGCGATCCCGCCGTTGGCGCGGTGACCAGCTTCGTCGGCTATTGCCGCGACGAGGGCGGCCGTCTCGCGGCGCTGGAACTGGAGTATTATCCCGGCATGGCCGAGGCGGAGATCGGCCGCGTCGTCAAGGAGGCCGTCGCCCGCTGGCCGCTTCTTGCCGTCACCGTCATCCATCGCGGCGGCCGCATCAAGCCGGGTGAGCGAATCGTGCTGGTCGCGGTGTCCTCAAGCCACCGCGAAGCCGCCTTTGCCGCCTGCGACTACGTGATGGACTTCCTCAAGACGCGCGCCCCCTTCTGGAAGAAGGAACACCTGGCCGAGGGAACCAACGGCGGTTGGGTTGCGGCCAAGGCCGACGACGATAAGCGGGCCGATCGGTGGAAAAGCAAGACGGACTGATTGCCGTTTGAGAAGGGCGCTTGATGATTCCCTCGCGCCTCTTTCGGCCTGAGGTCCTGCGCCTTAGCGCAGGATGACAATCTATCCATATGTTTTTTCTATATAATCTGTCATCCTCTGCGCAGGCAGAGGACCTCAGGCAGAATGAAGCGATTGGCCGATATCGCGCTCAAGGCACGCAAGCGAGCCTTATACGACCCTCAGTGACGTCTCGTCCTGAGGTCCTCTGCCTGCGCAGAGGATGACAGATTTATATTTGTAGGCAAATACTTAGTCGATTTTCGCTCCCTATCAAGCTGTCATCCTGCGCGCAGGCGCAGGACCTCAGGCAGGATAGAGCAAGCGGCCGATATGGGGCGCCCTCTGGCTCAATCTCCGGCCTTTATGAGCTTGGCCGGGTCGCCGAACCTGCCGTCGCGGTAGTCGGCGTAGGCCTGTTTGATTTCTTCCATGGTGTTCATGACGAAGGGACCGTGCGCTACCATTGGCTCGCCGATCGGCAAGGCATGGCCGAACAGCAGCACCGAATCGTCGGCGGCGCCGACGATGAACGTGTCTTCATTGTCGGTGAGTTCGACAAGGTTCCACTTGTCGACCGGCGTGCCGGCCACATCCACCCGGCCGGAGACGATGTAGAGGAAGACGTGCCGTCCCTTCTCCACCTGAAGCGCCGTCTTGGCGCCGCCCTTCAGCTCGATGACCGACATGAAGATCTCGGTGAGCGACTCGATTGGGCCGGTCTCGCCGGCAAACTCGCCGGAGATCAGGTGCAGTGCTCCATTGCCGGCGGCGATCGACAGGGCGGGGATGTCGGCCTTCTGCACGCCGGTGTAGCGCGGTTCGATCATTTTCAAAGCCGGCGGCAAGTTCACCCAGAGCTGCAGGATCTCCAGCGGCCCGCCGTCCCGCTTGAACTCGTCCGGTGACAGTTCGGCATGGACGAGGCCGGAGCCGGCGGTCATCCACTGCACGCCACCGGCTTCGATAATGCTCTCGTGGCCGCCGCTGTCGAGGTGGGACAGGCTGCCCTGGAGGATGAAGGTCACCGTCTCGAAACCGCGGTGCGGGTGCGGGCCGAAGGGCAGGCCCTGGTTATTGGGCGGGTAGACCTGCGGGCCATGGTGATTGAGGAACAGGAAGGGGTCGATCTGTTCGACGTCCGGTCCCGGCAACGGCCGGCGTGTCACGAGGTCGGCAATGTCGTCGCGGTGGGCGGGATGGACGGCGATAACGCTACGCATGAAGGCCCCTTCCGGATGGCTACGGAGTTTCGCCTAATATAGGCCACAATCGGCAAGGGGCAACTCGTTGTCGGCGTCAAGCCGAGTGCTGCGACAGAGCCGAAAGCGGGCCGGTCTTGCTTGACACTTCTCGCCGATCCCCAACCACCACCACGCCGTCCGGGCCTCTCATGGTCAGAAGGGCGGCGCTGAAGCTACCGTGCCGGATGTCCTCGGGGTCATGCCGGTGAGGGGCGCCGACGACGATGCGGCTGGCGGCGAGGGCATCGGCCAGTTCCGACACCTTGCGTGCCGCCGCGCCGGCGGTGGCGTCGATGATCTGGCCTTTGGCCGCGATGCCGGCCGTCGTCAGCCGCTCGACGGCGAGGCCGATGATGGCGGCGGCGGTGGTCGTGTCCTCCAGATCGGCTTCCTCCTCGTCGATCACCTCGGCCATGCGGACATGGACGACCAGCACCGGCCGCCCTCCGGCACGGGCGAGGGCGGCGGCGCGATCGACCACGGCGGCATCGCTCGGGCCGCCGTCGACGGCGACGAGCAGCGGCGAGACGGGAGCGGGCGCCGCCTCGGCGGACGGCCGCGCCAGGTGGTGGCGGCGCAGATAGAAGGTGAGCGGCGCGGCCAGCGCGGCGGCGGCGGCGACGGCGAAAGCGACCTCGACGCCACAGAATTCGGCGATCTTCGGCACTGCATAGGGAGCGATGACGCCGGCGAACCAGCGCAGGAAGTTGTAGCCGGCCGAGGCGACCGGCCGAGGCGCGTCGGAGATTTCCAGCGCCAGCTCGGTGAACAGCGTGTTGCAGATGCCCATCACGGCGCCCGACAATATGACGCAGGCGGCGACGCGGTGAGACTTGTCTTGACGGTTGGGCGGGGCAGGTGCGGCAGGAACAGCGCGATGGCGATCAGGCCGACGGCCATCAGGCTCGCCGTGCCGAAGAACGGCCAGCGCCAGGAGTAGCTGCCGAGCAGGGCGCCGAGCAGCGGGCCGCCGGACAGGCCGAGGCCCATCGCCGCCTCGTAGAGCAGCACGGCGCGGCCGGTGCCGCCGGCCGTCACCGCCACCAGCACCGACAGCGCGGTGACGACGAAGAAGGCGTTGCCGAGGCCCCAGCCGCCGCGGAATAGCACCAGTTCGGTGACCGAGGTGGAGTTGCCGGCCAGGGCGGCGAAGACGACGATCAGCGCCGCGCCGATCATCATGGTCGAGCGGCTGCCGAGCCGGCTCGACACGAAGCCGGTGATCAGCATCATCACCGAGGTGACGAAGAAGTAGCTGGTGAACAGCAGCGATACCTCGGCCGGCCCGGCATTCAGTCCCTTGGCGATCGACGTCAGGATGGGATCGACGAGGCCGATCGACATGAAGCCGACGGTGCAGGCGAAGATGGTCGCCCATACGGCTTTGGGCTGATCGAAGAAACCTGGGGCCGGCGCGGCGGACGCGGTAGAGTGGGACATGAAAAACTCCAGCCCGAAGGGCGACCGGGCATGCGGTGTGTTCGTGTATGATACACATATATTGGTGTACGATACACTTAAATAGAGGAAAAGAGTCATGGCTGACCTGCCGGAGGACGCGGTCTCGCGCCTCGAACCCGAGCTGGCGTTCCTGGTCCGGCGGCTGGAAATGAACTATCGCAAGCGCGGTTATCCCATGGAGCGCGCCCACTACCTGCTGCTCGGCCGGCTGGAGGACGGCGACAGGAGCACCGGCGAGATTGCCGAGGAACTCGGTCTCGATCACTCGACGGTGGTGCGCCAGGTGGCGGCGGTGGAGGACCTCGGTTTTGCCGAGCGGCGGCCCAACCCCCGAGACCGGCGGTCGGTGCTGGTCCATCTGCTGCCGGCGGGCGCGGCGTCGATCGCCGCCATGCGCGACGCGCGCCAGAAGCGGCTCGGTTGCATTCTCACCGGCTGGAGCGAGGACGAGCGCGAAGGGTTCGCCGGTCTGCTCAAGCGGTTCAACGCAGCTTTGCTCGAAGCCGACCGGGCGGAGAGCATTGCCGGCTGAGAAAGCTCTCGGCATGGGGCGCGAAGATCGCTATGAGGCGGGATAATGGCATCCTCCGAAGGCGGTTCGATCGACGCCCGCCGGAAAATGAGACCAATATGCAAGACGTCACGCAGGCCGGCTCAAGCAAAGTCGCCGTGAGAATTCTGCCGCTGCTTTGCCTCGGCTATGTGGCGGCGTACCTCGATCGCATCAACGTCAGCTTCGCCGCGCTTCAGCTCAACGAGGATCTCGGTCTGTCGCCGGCCGCCTATGGCCTGGGGGCCGGACTGTTCTTTGCCGGTTACGTGCTGTTCGAGGTGCCGAGCAATCTCATCCTGCGGCGCGTCGGCGCCAAGCTGTGGATCTCCCGGATCATGATCAGCTGGGGCGTCATTTCCGCCCTGACGGCCTTCGTCCACAACGAGGCGACGTTCTACCTGTGCCGCTTTCTCTTGGGCGTTGCGGAAGCCGGCTTCCTGCCCGGTGCCATCCTCTATCTGAACCAGTGGCTTCTTCCGAAAGACCGCGCTCGGGCGCTGTCGGTGCTTGCGTCATCGACCGCCGTGGCCGGGCTGGTCGGCAGCCCGCTGTCGATGGCGCTCCTCGGGCTGGACGGCACGTGGGGAATGCGCGGCTGGCAATGGTTGTTCGTCCTCGAGGGCATACCGGCGGTCATCCTGGGCGTGCTGGTTCTCTTGGCGCTGCCGAATACGCCCATGGCGGCGAAATGGCTGAGCCAGGGGGAGAAAACGGCTCTCCAGGCTGCGCTGAACAAGGAGGCCGCGCATCTGGAACGTCACCGGTTCGATGTGATCGGCCGCGACCTGTTCTGGAAGGTTGGCCTTCTGGGGATGGTCTATTTCTGCATGGTGCTGGGCATGTATGGCGTGGCCTTCTGGATGCCGCAGATCCTGAAGGAAATCCTCGGCGGCACGAATCTGTCGCTGCTCGGATGGCTTAACGCGATCCCCTTCCTCGCCGCGATCGTCGGCATGCTGGCGATCGGCTGGAGTTCCGACCGCTTCGGGGAGCGAAAGCTGCATGTGGTCGGCGCGCTTGTCCTGGCGTCCGTCGGCTGCGTTCTCGCCGGCGCGGCCAGCGGTCTCGTCGGCAGCCTCGTCGCGTTGTCGCTGGCGCTGATCGGGCTTTGGTCGGTGATCGGCCCCTTCTGGGCGTTCACCACCGCCCGCATGGGCGGTCTGGCGGCGGCCGTCGGCGTGGCGCTGATCAACTCGATCGGCAACATGGGCGGCTTTTTCGGGCCGTACATCATGGGTTGGCTGAAGAGCGCGACCGCCGACTATCGCGTCGGCCTCGACGTGCTGGCGCTGGTGCTCGTCTTTGGCGTGGTCTGCATGGTTCTGGTGCGCGGCGACAAGCCGGTCGAGACCGCCGTCAGAGCCTGAGAGGAGGCCATTCGTCAGCCTGTCGCCATCGGTCGAGCACGGCAGCGATCCGCCCCTCGAAGCGCGACACCCGTTCCCGGGTCGGCTTCTCGGCCGAATGCAGCGACAGCATGTTGAAGCGGACGCCGCGGGCGCAGGCGCCAAGAATGGCGATGCGGAGGATGCGCCGCACCGGCTGCCACAGCACCAGCGTATCGATCCACCAGGGCGAGCCGAGCGTGGTGACCGCCAGCACGCGGGCAAGCTTGAGGCGCGGCTTGATCGGCCCGAAATTCGCCGCGTGGTCGAAGGCGATGCCCGGCGACCAGACGCGGTCGAACCAGCCCTTCAGGACGGCCGGGAAACCGTACCACCAGGTGGGAAACACCAGCACCAGCGCCTCGGCCTCGGTGAGCCGGGCCGCTTCGCCTGCCAAAGCCGAGGCGTCGAAGGCGGCGGCGTAATAGCTCCGGCGCTCGGCCTCGGTCAGTGCCGCCTGAAAGCCGGCGCCGTAGAGATCCTCGACCGTCACTTCATGGCCGGCCGCTTCGAGCCGGGAAACGGCAAAGCCGGCCAGCGACCGGCAAAGGCTGTCCGGCAAGGGATGGGCGATGACGACGAGGCATTTCATGGGAAGGACTCATGGTGAGGAAGGCCGCGCCAACTTTGCACGTCCGGCGTATCGTGCCTACCCGATTCCCGTGTTTGGCCCGACTCTTATGCGGTCTTCTCTGCCCTTGGCACCAAGTGGCTTGGGTGGTTGCTCAACTTCGGAGCGTGGCTCCCAGCTGTCGTGTCGGTGGCCCATGCCGGAGGTGTGATCGCCCTGTCTCTTGACGGCAAGATTTGTCCATTTATCTTGATATCGAGATAATTGGAGTGATCATGCACCGGCTTTCCGACATCGCGCTTACGGCACTGGCGCCCCTCATCTGGGGCAGCACCTATATCGTGACGGTAACTTTCCTGCCGGGCCTCGACCCGCTGCTGGTTTCCTTCCTCCGGGCGATGCCGGCCGGACTGTTGCTCCTTCTGTTTACCCGCCAGCTTCCGAAGGGGATCTGGTGGCCGCGCATCTTCCTGCTCGGCGCGCTCAACTTCTCCTTCTTCTGGTGGATGCTGTTCACCGCCGCCTATCGGCTGCCGGGCGGCGTCGCCGCCACGGTGGGGGCGGTCCAGCCGCTGGTCGTGGTGTTCCTGGCGCGGTTTTTCGTGGGGACGCCGGTCAGAGCCGTGTCGATCCTTGCGGCGGTGGGCGGCGCCCTGGGTGTCGGCCTGTTGATCCTGAAGCCCGGCGCCGCGCTCGATGCGACCGGTGTTGTGGCGGGTCTGGCCGGAGCCTTGTCCATGGCGCTGGGCACCGTGCTGACGCGGCGCTGGCAACCACCGGTGCCGCTGCTCACCTTCACCGCCTGGCAGTTGACGGCCGGCGGCATTCTGCTGCTGCCGGCCTTGTTCATGAACCTGCCGGCACTGGCCGCCTTCACGGCGCACAACCTGATCGGCATGGCCTATCTGAGCGTGATCGGTGCCGGCCTCACCTATATTCTCTGGTTTCGAGGTATCGCCCGGCTCAATCCCAACCTCGTTGCCCAACTCGGCTTCCTCAGCCCAGTGACGGCCGTCGCGCTCGGCTGGCTGTTCAAGAACGAGACCCTGTCGGCCCTGCAATGGCTGGGCATCGCCCTGATCTTCGCCAGCATCGTCTTGGGGCAGAGGGGGCTGCGGCGGGGGAGATAGGAGCGGATTACGTTGGCCCGCCGGCCCGTGCCTTCAAGACGGCCATCGCCCGGTGGGTGATAGATGGTCTGGCCGGCTTCGTCGAAGATGGCGTCTTCATCATCCTAGCCGTACCGGCCGGGCATGTCGACTATCAGGCTATGACTGCCGGAGGTGAGCGTCAGCAGGCGAACGCCGGGTAGGTCCACGGAGGTGCGAACGCTCCCTATGGATTTGCGTCCTGGAGTCCGTCCTGCAGTTCGGGCGGCAATTCATTAGCCGCCGCCAGCAAGGCCTTCCAGGTATCCGGTGGATTGCCTCGGTTGAGCATGGCCTTGAACACGGCGTAGGGATCCGACTTGCTGCCCCTGGCCCTCAGGGTGGTCTCGTCGTTCACCCAGGTGAATACAATGATCCGGCTCGCGCTGTCGTATCGGAAGAACAGCCTGAATCGCTGTCCGAATTTCGCTCGGGACCAATGGCGGTAATCTGGCCCCATGGTATTGCCGATCCGGTGATCCGTATGCCCTGGGTCTTGCGGAATGACCTGCAACGTCAGTTTGGCGACGGACGCGAACACGCGGACGTTGGCGTTGGAACGGAAGCCAATGGGGTCGGCGGCGCGTGCCCGGTTGAAAGCATCGGCCAGCGTCCTGATCTGGCCAAGCATCATGTCATGGAAAAGCAGCGTCCAGCCGTTGACGATCAGAGGCACACGTCACCTTCGATCGGCTCGTTCAGATCGACCTCGACGTCCTTGAGGGCGTGCTGGAGGCTTTCAAGCAGATCGTCGGGAAGCGTGCTGACACCCGTGGCAAGATCGTTGGCAATCAGGCGCAGGAAAGCCTCAATCGCCGGATCGCTGTGCTCGGCCTCGACCTGCTCGATGGTGATACGCCGGCCTTCCGCGCGCACGATGATGTGTCCGCCCTCGGCAACGCCAAGGAGTTGTCGCACGACGAGCGGGAGCGTGGTTTGTCCCTTCCTGGTCACCGCACAGGTTTTCTCGATGACGGCGGGCGCGTTCATAACTCGTCTCCTTTGCCTCGTCGAGATGGTAGGGAATTTTCATTACCACGTCAAGATCCCTGAATATGCCCTTCGGCCGATCTCGTCGCCCAACTTGGCTTTCTCAGCCCGGTGACGGCCGTCGCGCTCGGCTGGCTGTTCAAGAACGAGACCCTGTCGGCCCTGCAATGGCTGGGGATTACGCTGATCTTCGGCGCATTGTGCTGAGGCAGAGGGGGCTTTCCGCCTTCAGGGAGAAGGAACGACTGTTCCCTGGTGAAACAGCATTTGCCAGCGGTCATCGATCAGCTTCCAGATCGAGCTGCGCAATGTTGTTCTTTCCGCTGTTCCGTCTGGGCGATGGCGGCTGCTTCGGTAGGTCACCAGGACGGCGTCCGACGCGAGTGAAAGAACGGCGAAATCATGTATGTCCGGAACGAGAACGGCCTCCGCCGTGGACTCGCTGGCCAGGGCCTCGATGATCGATGCCTTGTCATAGACCGTCCCCGAACTGCCGAATTCGACGAACGCATCGGCCAGGAGCGCACGCACGGCGTCACGTGAACGGCGAATGTCAGGGCGGTGCAGCTTCTGTTCGAGCGAGCGAAAGAACGTTGCGTCAGGATTGTCCGCCGTCATGTTCGTTCTTTCGCATTGCTTGGTCCAAGCGATAGGGGGCTGCCTACTTCCCCCACCGCCCGCGCTTCTTCCCGCCAACCGTCCCCGCCGCCGTGCTGGGCGGTGGGCGCTTTGGCGGTTCGCTGCCCATCGGCACCTCGGTGCGGCCGACGGTCATTTCGTCGAGGCTGTTCTTGCGGATGCGGGACGGCGGCGTGTTGCCGGCACGGCCGTATTTCTTGCCGCCGGTGAAGCCGCCGCCGGCCGCGTCGACGTCGCTCTGGCGGGCCATTGGGTCGTCGGCGATGGCCAGTTCCGCCGCCTGCAGTCGCTTCAGTTCGTCGCGCAGGCGGGCCGCCTCCTCGAATTCCAGATCGGCTGCCGCCTTGCGCATCCGCTGTTCGAGGTCGGCCATATGGGCCTTGAGGTTGTGGCCGATCATCTCGCCTTCCTCGGCGAGGCCGGTGTCGACGCGCACGTGGTCCTGCTCGTAGACCGAGTTGAGCACGTCGCCGATCGACCGCTTGACGCTCTCCGGCGTGATGCCGTTGGCGGTGTTGTAGGCCACCTGCTTTTCGCGGCGGCGATTGGTTTCGGCGATGGCCCGCTCCATCGAGCCAGTCATCCGGTCGGCGTAGAGGACGACCTTGCCGTCGACGTTACGGGCGGCGCGGCCGATGGTCTGAACCAGCGAGGTTTCCGAGCGCAGGAAGCCTTCCTTGTCGGCGTCGAGGATGGCGACCAGCGCGCATTCGGGAATGTCGAGGCCCTCGCGCAGCAGGTTGATGCCGATCAGCACGTCGAAGGCGCCGAGGCGCAGATCGCGCAGGATCTCGATGCGCTCCAGCGTGTCGATGTCGGAGTGCATGTAGCGGACCTTGATGCCCTGCTCGTGCAGGTATTCGGTGAGGTCCTCGGCCATGCGCTTGGTCAGCACGGTGACCAGCGTGCGGTAGCCGGCGGCGGTCACCTGCCGCACTTCGCCCAGGAGGTCGTCGACCTGGGTGCGGGCCGGGCGGATCTCCACCGGCGGGTCGATCAGGCCGGTGGGGCGGATCACCTGCTCGGCGAACACGCCGCCCGACTGATCGAGCTCCCAGCCGCCAGGCGTGGCCGAGACGCAGACGGTCTGCGGCCGCATGGCGTCCCATTCCTCAAAGCGCAGTGGGCGGTTGTCCATGCAGGACGGCAGGCGGAAGCCGTATTCGGCCAGCGTTGCCTTGCGGCGGAAGTCACCGCGATACATGGCGCCGATCTGCGGCACGGTGACGTGGCTTTCGTCGATGAACACCAGCGCGTTGTCGGGCAGGTATTCGAACAGGGTCGGCGGCGGCTCGCCGGGCGCGCGGCCGGTCAGGTAGCGCGAGTAATTCTCGATGCCGGCGCAGGAGCCGGTGGCCTCGATCATCTCCATGTCGAAGGTGCAGCGCTGCTCGATCCGCTGCGCTTCCAGCAGGCGGCCGTGGGCGTTCAGCTCTTCGATGCGGGCGCGCAGCTCAGCCTTGATCGACTTGATGGCCTGGGCCAGCGTCGGCTTGGGCGTCACATAGTGCGAGTTGGCGTAGATCTTGACGAACTTCATGTCGGCCGACTTGTGGCCGGTCAGCGGATCGAATTCGGTGATCGACTCCACTTCGTCGCCGAACAGCGAGATGCGCCAGGCGCGGTCCTCCAAGTGGGCCGGGAAGACTTCGATGGTGTCGCCGCGCACCCGGAAGGTGCCGCGTGCGAAGCCGACATCCGCCCGCTTGTATTGCAGGGCCACGAGGTCGGCCAGCAGCTGCCGCTGGTCGATGCGGTTGCCGACCTCCAGGCCGAAAGTCATGGCGGTGTAGGTCTCGACCGAGCCGATACCGTAGATGCAGGAGACCGAGGCGACGATGATGACGTCGTCACGTTCGAGCAGGGCACGCGTCGCCGAATGGCGCATGCGATCGATCTGCTCGTTGATGGTCGATTCCTTCTCGATATAGGTGTCGGTGCGCGGAACGTAGGCTTCCGGCTGGTAGTAGTCGTAATAGGAGACGAAATACTCGACGGCGTTGTCGGGGAAGAAGCTCTTGAACTCGGAATAGAGCTGGGCGGCCAGCGTCTTGTTGGGCGCCAGAACCAGGGCGGGGCGGTTGGTGGCGGCGATAATGTTGGCCACCGTGAAGGTCTTGCCGGAGCCGGTGACGCCGAGCAGCACCTGCGTCTTGTCATCCTGTCCGATGCCGGAGAGCAGGTCGGCGATGGCGGTCGGCTGGTCGCCCTTCGGCTCGTAGGCCGAGGACAGGCGGAAGGGGATGCCGCCTTCCGACTTGGGCGGACGCTCCGGCCGGTGCGGCACCCAGGGCTGGCCATCGCGGAAGATGTCTCGGCCCTTCTGGATCATCTCTTCCAGCGCCTTGACGGTGGCAGTGACGCCGCCGAGCGGCAGCGCCTCGGCCTCCTCCATCGACACCGACATGCCGGCGACGGGATTGAGGCCGCCGGCGGCGCGCGTCTTCGGATCGGTGGAGCCGCCCAGCGAGCCGCCGCGCGACGATTTGCGGGTGGTCGGCTCGGCCTTGGCCCGGCGCTTGCCGGGCTTGACGATGGTCTCCTCGACGACCCGCGACTCCGAAGGCTGGGGCTTGGCGGCGTCGTCCGAAACGTCCTTCAGCCAGTCCGAGAAGGAGCCCTTGAGCGGCGCTCCCTCGAACGGCGCCTGCGGCATCTCGGAAAAACCGGGCGCCGGATCGGTGTCGGGGGCGGAAGCGGGCTTGCGGGGTGCCATGGGCGGACTCATCGATATCCTAAGCGAAGGGACAGCTTATCACACCGACCGATGTCAGGGCGTGGCAGCAGGGCGACAGGTTGAAACGCCTGTTGTCCGAGAGCGGCGGATGCCCGGATATCTCCGGCTACACCGCTCTCGATTTTTGTTTGCAAGCGGAGCTTCTCACACTGCCTGAAGTGTGGCTTATGGCCTTCCTTGGCAAGGGGGTGCTCGCGGCGTGATCAGGGTGAACGCGGCGGTGCAAAGGACTCGGCAATGAAAACCTTCGTTATCGATCCAGGCGGTCGCCTGGGTAATCAGATGATCCAGCTGATGGTTGCCAAGCGCCTCATCGCCGATCTCCCCGATTTCGAGATCTATGGCTACGACATGCCCGAATGGCGGCTGTCCCGGCCGCTGGACAATTGGCAGGACGGCGCGCCGTTGCTCGTCTCGACGACGGCGCCGCTTGGGGTTGTTTCCTTTTTCTGTCGCCTGGGGCTTGTGAACTCGGTTCTGCTCAAGGCTATCCCGCTGGATCACCGCTGGTTCCCAGCCAAGGAACAGGTGCGGGCGCTTTTCCAGCCGTCGGCGGAGGATGATGTCCCGGGGTTCGATGGCGATCACATCGTGATCCATATTCGCGGCGAGGACATTCTGCACGGCAAGCATCCCGATTACGGGCCGATACCGCTGGAATATTACAGGAGCGTGCTGCGCGAGACGGGACTGAAGCCGGTGTTCGTCGGACAGATTTCGTATGATTACTACAGCAATTTGCTGCGGCGCACCTTCCCCGATGCCACCTTCGTGTCGCCCAGGTCCCGGATCCAGGATTTCCAGCTGATCCGAAACTCCAAGAACATCATCGTCAGCATGAGCAGCTTTTGCTGGATCGCCGCCTGGCTCTCCGATGCGGATCGCATTTATATGCCGTTGATCGGCGGCTGGAATCCCAGCCAGAGGCCAGATTTCAACCTGACGCCGCTCGACGACCCTCGCTTCGTCTATGACGTTTTTCCCGTTCGTCATTGGCGGGCCACAGCCGAGCAGATTGCGGCGCTCGAGCAGGACGGCGATTTTCGTCGCGTGACGTCGGCCGAGGTTGGCAAGCTGAGGGATCGGCAGAAATGGATGCTGATGCGCCGTTGGATGCGGAAAACGCTTCAGCTGACGCGCTACACGCTGAAGCACCTCGTCGGCCGGGGAACCGGCAGGATTTGGGCTTTCCGCCGGTAACGGCTGTCCCGGACGTCACACCAATTCGCGAAGATGCTGACGCATCCGCTCATTGAGGGCATTGCAGATTTCTCATGTGCATCAATGGCATGAGAAATCTGCAAGCGGAATACCAAGAGGCATTTTCAATGCATCTTGGTATCAATCGTTGCGGCAGACGCCGTTCACCCACTTGCAGGGCGCGCCGGGCTTGCCGACCGCGCCGCCGTATTTGGGCTTTGTCTCGGTGGCCGGCGGCGGCGCCGCGGCTGCCGGCTGGCCGGAGTTGGCGACCGATGGACCGGGGGACGTGGCGGGTGGCGTCGTCGGCGGGCTCGGCTGCGTCACGCTGACCGACGGCGCGGTTGGGGCAGGCGTTGCCGGCGGCGTGCTGGTGGCGACCGGCGGCGGAGCGGTGACCGACGGTACGGTCTGCGGCCGCGGCTTGGCGCGATAGAGCCCGACGTTCGGCTGGGGCAGTTCCGGCATGGGCGGTCCCACCGTCACCGGCGGCCGGTAGACATAGACTGGCGGCGGCTCGATGTAGATGTCGCCGGGATAGACTTCCTGCGAGTTCCAGTCCGGTTTGCGGTAGACTGGCGGCGGGTTGGCGTAGACGGGAGGCTCGCGGTAGATCGGCGGTGGCGAGAACACCGGCGGCCGCATGATCTGCTCTTCGGGAGACCAATTGCCAACAGCGCCGAGATAACGCGAGGCCAACCAACCCCGCATGTTGCCGTAGCCGACGTCGCACCAGTCGCTGTCGTTGAGACAACCATAGACCTCCACCGGCGCGCCGGGTGGCAGCACGCCGATCGCATAAAACTGCGCACCGGGACCTGTGCGCAGGTTGACGGCGGCCAAGACTTCGGCCGGCGCGGCCAGCGCGCCGGTCGTGGAGGAAATCAGGCCGGCCAGGCAAAGCGGCGCGGCCAGATGTCGCATCCTCATCGCGATTTATCCTCCGTCATGCGTCGCTCCTCGGAGATCAGTTCGGACAATAAGGCGCATCGTCCGGGCAGAAGGGCCGACCCGTTCGCGGATCAATGGGCGGCCGGTCGCCATCCCGGCGGTCGCGATTCCAATCCGGACGCGGCTGGTCCTGATAGAAGTCCCGACGATCCCGATCGCGGCTCCAATCCTGGCGATCGCGGTCGCGACCCCAATCCGGACGCGGGCGGCCCCAATCCGGGTTGCGATCCCAGTCCCGTGGACGGTTATGATACCATGATCTGTCGGCGTAGTGGTTGTCCCAGTAGCCGAAATTGAAGGTCAGGGAAGGCACTGACCTGTAGGGCCGGGGCCGATAGACGGGGCCACTGTAGAACGTGGAAAGATAGCGCGACGACACCCAGCCACGTTCGCGGCCATAGGAGACGTCGCACCAGGTGTAGCCCTGAAGGCAGCCGTAGAGTTCGACGGGCGCGCCGGCCGGCAACACCACGATCGGATAATATTGCGTCCCCGGCCCGGCCCGAAGGTTGACGTTGGCCGTGACCTGGGCGGGTGAGGCGGAAGCCACCGCCGGGGCGGCCACGGTTGCTGCGGCGGTGAGCGCGGCAATCGACAGCAGGGATTTCAACATTGGGTCTCTACTCCTTTGCCGGTCAAGCCGGCGGGGCATTCCTTCGCCAGTTCAATCGGGCGTCCCATTATCGCGCTTATGGCATCGTTCCCTTGAGCGAGGCCTGAATTCGTCGTTCATAGGCCGTTCATCTCCGACTCAACGTTTGAGCCCGAGCTTGGGTTGCAGATGCGGCGGCACTACGGCCCTTGGACGGCAACGGCGAATTTCCTTGCTGCCGGATGGGGCGATGTTCTAGCTCTCGCGCCATGAACTATCGTCACGCCTTCCATGCGGGAAACTTCGCCGACGTGCTGAAGCACGCCGTGCTCGCGCGCATCCTCGCCTATCTCGGCCGCAAGGACGCCGGCTACCGCGTCATCGACAGCCATGCCGGCATCGGCCTCTACGATCTCGCCGGTGACGAGGCGCTGAAAACCGGTGAATGGCATGGTGGCGTGGGGCGTATTAGGGCGGCGCGCCTGTCACCGGCGCTGGCCGACTGGCTCGCCCCTTGGCTTTCTGCCCTGCGCGCCGTCAACGGCGGCGACGACCTTCTCCTCTATCCAGGCTCGCCCGCCATCGCCACGGCGCTTGGGCGGCCGCAGGACCGCTATCATTTCAACGAGTTGCACCCACAGGATGCGGCGGCGCTGTCCGCGCTCTATGCCGGCGACCGGCGGGTGCGCGTCGGTTCGGAGGATGGCTATGTCACCATCCGCGCCCAACTGCCGCCGCACGAGCGGCGTGGCCTGGTGATCATCGATCCGCCCTTCGAGGAGGCCGGCGAGTTCGATCGCCTCACGCGCGCCGTGCAGGATGCCTACAAGCGCTTTGCCACCGGCTGCCTGATGATCTGGTATCCGATCAAGGATATCGCGGCCGTCGATGCCTTCCTGAAGGCCGCGGCCGGGGTGGGCTATCCGCGCCTCGTCGCCATCGAGCAATGGGTGCGCGAGCCGGGCGGCGACGGACCGCTGGCCGGCGCCGGCGTGCTCATCGCCAACCCGCCGTTCGCGCTGGCCGGGGAGACCGAGGCCATCCTGCCGGAGCTGACCCGTCTGCTGGCCGAGGATGACGAAGCCGGCGGCCGCGTTCTGAGACTTGCCGAGGACGACTGAGGATCGATCTTGGCCTTCGTGCCGTTGGGTGTGGGCCGGTGGTGTCAAGTCAAAACGTAGACCGATCAACGTGTTGCCATTCCAAAGCCGCAACACAAAAATCATCAACCAAATTAACGGGTTCTCCGCGAACCCGGTAATAATTTCTCAATGTACATGGATCAGAATGCTTTGATGGAGGAGGTGAATTTTCTCATCAAGGCGGGAATGCTTCCGCTTGGCGGTCATCTCCGGTGATCACCTTCCTGGCCGCTTCACAGGTTGAAGGGCGCAATTGGGCCGGCCGCCGTGCCGCGAACGACAGGAGCCGTTGCTGCCGACCTGGCAGTCGCCCTGCAGATCGTCGAGGCAGGCAAGGGCTTGGCAACACTAGGTTTCGGTTATGGAGAAAAGCTCGTCGCGTTTCAAAAGGCTGCGAAGGGCACGGCTCGACGAAGCCGCAACAGAACGATGGGGGCGGATACGGCAAAAAGTCAGATGGCCCGACCTCGGATCGGCGTTCACCTCCTCGGCGAACTTGGCGGTGAGGCGGACACCTGCCTGCAAGGTCTTTTGTCGCAGGGCTTTGCCGCCGACAGGGCGGCGCTGCCGGCCGAGGACACCGCCACGGCTGAAGAGCAGGACATTCTGGCCGTCACCGGACGATATCGGCCCGAGCTGCACACGCCGACCAATCTTTCCAGGCTGGTCGGCGCCCAACGGGACCGGACGATCCTGTTCCTCAGCCATATGGACCCCGCCAGCTTCGCGCTGTTCGAACAGGCGGGCTTTTCCTTCATCAACGTCACCACCGATCAGACGGTGAAAAGCCTGGTCGGCCTGATCGCCCAGATCGATCCCAATGCCGTCTACCAGGCGTCGAAAGCCGCGGCGATGCGGGCGTCGATGTCCAACAAGGTCGCCCACACGGTGGTGGATCTGTTCAGCCGGCTCCGGGCCAATCCGGCGGCGCCCAAGCTCGCGGAATCCAAACTCCAGCGGCGGGCGATGAGCGAGCTGATCGGACAGTCGCCGATGTCGGTCTGGATCGAGTTGATCCAGAATTATCACGACGGCACCGCCCAGCATTGCTCGCTGGTGTCAGGATATACACTGGCCTTCGCCCGGGTGCTCGGCGCCGGTGAAGTGCAAACCGGACGGCTGTTCGACGCGGCCTTTTTCCACGACGTGGGCAAGGCGATGATTCCCCTGGAAATCCTCGACAAGCCCGGTCGCCTCGAGCCGGCCGAGTGGAAGATCATGCAAGGGCATGTCATCCACAGCTACGACATCCTGTCGCGCGACGAGCATACCAGCGGCGAGATCGCGCGCGTTGCCCGCGATCATCACGAGTATCTCGACGGCAGCGGCTATCCGAACGGCATCGCGGCCCGGGGCATCGACGACATAACCCGCATCATCACCATCTGCGACATCTTCGCCGCCTTGACCGAGAAACGGGCCTACAAGCCGCCGAAGCCATTCGACGAAGCCTATTCGATCCTCAAGTCGATGGCCGGAACGAAGCTCGATCCGGATCTGGTACGCGTGTTCGAGAAGGTGGTCGACGAATGCGCGGGCGGCCATTGGGCTGTCGCTTCCGCCGCCTGATGGGGATGAGCGGGGTGCGCGGAGAGAGGACGATCATTTCGACCGGAAAAGCAACATGCTGAACCTCAGGGCGCTCATTGTCGACGATTCCGCGATCGTCCGGACGCAGTTGCGGAACGAGATCCGCGAAATCGCGCCCGACTGCCATGTGTTCGAAAGCGCCAGCGTGCTGGAAGCCGGGCGGTTCCTGCTGCGCAGCGTGCCCGACGTTCTCTTCCTCGACCTCAACATGCCGAACATCAACGGTATCGAGCTGCTGAAGCGGTTCGATGCCGTGCTGGAGGGCCGTCGTCCTCCCATCGTGGTGTCCATTTCCACCGACATGCGACCGGCGACCCTTGAGGCGCTGAAGGCGCGGGGTGCCTATGCGCTGCTGCCCAAGCCGTTCGACAAGACGAAAGTGGCGATGATGCTGCTCAGGGTCGTCAAGATGGTCCAGTTGCGCCGGGTGTTGATCGTCGACGACAGCGCGACCGTCCGCACGGTGGTGAAGCGGATCATCGAGCACAGCCGGTTCAAGCTGGACATCGAGGAAGCCGCCAACGGCACCGATGCCATACGCCTGTTTCGCGGCGGCGGCTTCGACCTCGCCTTCATCGACGTCGAGATGCCGGGGATCGATGGCCTCGAAGCGGCGGGGGAGATTCTTTACTCCTCGGGCGACGCCCACGTCGTGCTGATGTCGGGCAAGGACGATGAGTCGATCCGCCGCGCAGCGTGCCATATCGGCGTAGAGTTTTTCCTCAGGAAGCCATTCTACGCCAAGGATGTCGATGAAGTGCTGCACAGTCTCTACAGCGTCGCCGAGACGGAATTCGTATCGGGCCGGGAACCCGACGTATTCGAAGACCCCGAGGCCGATGTCTTGTACGTGCCCTGATCGGCGTTCCGATGGCCGAAATTCTGGCATGTTGAAAGCGACGATTGTTTCGCGCAAGCCACGCTCGTCAAGACTACGCGGCGATATTTATTGAAGGCCGAATTAAGCATTCCTCGATAACTTATTGGTAGCGTTAAGCGTCTTCATCGAGGTCCCGAAAAATGAACCGACTGACCGTAAGCTTGACCCTGAGAATAACCATCGCCGTGCTGGTGGCTGGCATTCTAGTCCAATTGGGGGTCGGTGCCTGGACCTCATGGCAGAACGCCGGGACGGCGGCCCGCATCGAAACGGTTGCGCGGGCCACCACGCAGATGTTCCGGGCCCTGCCCAACCTGCGCATCGATCGGAGCAGCACCGGCAGAGCTATCAAGGCCGACCAGGGGCTGGACGGCTACGTCAAGCAGGTGACCGACGCGCGCAACATCGAAATGCCGGCCATCGAGGCGGCGGTTGCCACGCTGGAGGCCGCCGATCTGCCCGATGGCGCGCAGCTTGCCAAGGGTCTGCGCGAAAAGTTCGACGCCCTCAAGTCCGTTCAGGCCAAGACCGACGAAGCCTTCAAGCAGGACAAGGCCAGCCGTCAGGCGTCGCTTGCCGACGACTACACCAAGGCCGCCACGGCGATGATCGACCAGTTGTCGTCGGTGTCCTCCAGAATTGCCGAGGAGGTGCGTCTGGCCGACGGCCTGATCGACCGCCTGCTCGACATCAAGGCGCTTGCCTGGGTGATGCGCAACACCGCCGGCGACGCCTCGGCCATCACCGCCAACGCCCTGGGACCGATCGGCGTGCCGGAGAACGGGCTGGAGAGCTACACGACCAATATGGCTGCCGCCCAGGTGGCGTGGAGATCCATCAAGGACATGTCGTCGGGTGTCGATCTGCCGCCGGCCTTCGCCGAGGCGATCGCCGCCGCCGACCGCGACTATTTCAGCTCGGGCGCCATCGATCGTCAGACATCCCTGCTCAAGACGGTGATCGGCGGTCAGAAAGCCGATACCGACACGCTGGGCTGGAGCAACTACAACGCCCCCCGGTTGACCTCTCTGCTCAACGTTGCCAACGCCGCGCTGGCCATCGCCGAAATCAAGGCTGTCGAAGCCAACAGCCGGGCGACGTGGTCCCTGTGGACGCAGGTCGGCCTGTTCGCCGGCGCGCTGGCGCTGGCCCTGCTGATCGTCCTGGTGGTGCAGCGGCGCATCATTCGGCCGCTCGGCGTCATCGGCGAACGCATGATGGCGCTGGCCAATGGCCAGTTTTCGATCGAGGCGCCCTACGTGGAGCGTAACGACGAGATCGGTGCGCTCGGCAAGACCATGGCCGTGTTCCGCGACAACATGCTGGAAACCGAAAGACTGCGTGCCGACAAGGCCGACCAGGAGCGCCTCGATCGCGAACGCCGCGCCGCCGACATGAACAATCTGGCGCTCAGGTTCGACGAAGCCGTCGGCGACATCGTGACGATGGTCGCCTCGGCCTCCACGGAACTGCAGATGTCCGCCAAGTCGCTGACGTCGCTCGCCGACTCCACTCAGAACCAGTCGGCTTCGGTGGCCGCCGCCGCCGAACAGGCCTCGGCCAACGTCGCCTCGGTGGCGTCGGCGACCGAGGAACTGTCGTCGTCGGTGTCGGAGATTGCCCGGCAAGTGGAGAAGTCCTCGGAGATCGCCTCGCGGGCGGTGATCGAAGCCGAAAGCACCAATGACAAGGTCAGGGGGCTGGCGGCCGCCGCCGAGAAGATCGGCGCCGTCGTCGAACTGATCAACTCCATCGCCGGTCAGACCAATCTTCTGGCCTTGAACGCCACGATCGAGGCGGCCCGCGCCGGCGAGGCTGGCAAGGGCTTTGCCGTAGTCGCCGCCGAAGTGAAGCAGCTCGCCGACCAGACCGCCAAGGCCACGGCCGAGATCGGCGCCCAGATCGGCGCCATCCAGACGGCGACCTCCGAGGCGGCCGAGGCCATCCACGGCATCGGCACCACCATCGAGACGATGAACGACATCGCCAAGTCGATCACCGGCGCGGTGGACGGGCAGAACGCCGCCACCGAGGAGATCGCCCGCAACGTTCAGGAGGCTTCCATCGGCACGGGGACGGTGTCGCATAACATCACCTCCGTCACCATGGCCGCCAGCGAATCGAGCAGCGCGGCCACGCAAGTCCTGGCCTCGGCCTCCGAGTTGAGCCGCAATGCCGAACGCCTCAAGCACGAACTGGCGACGTTCCTCGGCTCGATCCGCGCCGCCTGATATCGTCCTTCCGCCGACGACGCCCGAAGGACGATCAAGCCGGGCTCCTTGCGAGCCCGGTTTCGCCTTCCCGGGTGCGCCTTGCCCAGCCGAACGCCGTGGCGGAACTTTGGTGAGGGAAACCTGGGCTCGTCAAAGATCCCGATAGCCTTCCGTGGGAACGCGCCTACAATCCCCTCAACGACGAGCGTGGCGTTGTGACGCTCCGATCCAGATGTTGGTGGAGAGTGTTCCCGTGATTGACGGCCAGAAACCCTTTCGCACCCTATCGAGCATCACGCTCGGTGTCGCCGATCTGCCGCGCGCCCGTGCCTTTTACGACGCGCTGGGCTTCATCGCCGACCCGGCCTCGAACGACGAGTATGTCATCTACAAGCTCGACAGCGTGGCGCTGTCACTGTTTCCGAGGGCGCTGCTGGCCAGGGATGCCGAGGTCGAGAACGATGGTCTCGGCTTCGACGGCATCACCTTCGCCCATGATTACCCCTCGGAAGCGGCCGTCGACGCGGCGATGGCCCACGCGCTCGCAGCCGGCGCGGCGCTGCGGCGACCGGCCCGAACCGTGTTCTGGGGCGGTTATTCGGGCTTTGTTGCCGATCCCGACGGCCATCTCTGGGAGCTCGTGTTCAACCCGTTCACCTAGCCGTTCGGCTCTGAATCCGCCCCCGATCGATAACCATCTCCAATCGATGGCAAATTTTCTCGATTTCTCGATTTCTCGCCTTTGGCTGCTGAGTGCCTTGGGACCATCAGAAGCCCTCGCTGCGAGCCGCGCCTGTGACTTGCCGATGGACCTCCACGGTCAGTGTCTCGACGCGCTCAGTTAGCGTCTTGATGGTTTCCGTCAGCGCGGTGTTTTGCTGAACCAGATCGAGGAGCATGGCCGTCTGTTGCGCGGCCACTGCTTGGCGCTGTTCATTCGCGTGAGCAATATCCTCACGATGCCGAGCGTCGGCCTCGGTGTGGGCCTTGTCGCGGTCGGCTTGACGCGTCTGGGCCAGCAGGATGAGGGGAGCCGCATAGGCAGCCTGCAAGCTGAAGGCGAGGTTCAGGAGGATGAAAGGGTAAATGTCGAAATGGGTCCATCCGGCGACGTTGATCAGAATCCAGGCTGCCACAATCGCCGTCTGTCCGATGAGGAAGGAAGGTGTCCCGAAGAAGCGGGCAAATTTCTCGGCCTTCAATGCGAACCAGTCATCACCGAAGACCGAGTGCAAATGCGCGTGCGGAAGGTGAAATCGGAAGAAGACTTTCAGATCATTGGCTCCGGTTGGCTCGATTTTGCCGCCGTTGGACATACAGGTCTCCTCCGAACAAGTTTCGGCTTTCCCGGCATTTGCCAGATCGCCAGCCGAGCGTCTCATCATTGACGGGAAAGTGGCCGAATTCCGAGCTGACCGACGCGTGAACGGATGGGACGACGGTTTTTACTGACCTGCGTCGTTGCCTCGATAAACATCAGGCGTTTGCGCCGCTCGGTCTCAGTCCTACGAGAGTTCTGGTATCGGCCGATAACGGCCCCGGCTGGCCGACAGATGCGATTGAGATCAAGCAAGAGTCATCCAGACGGCCTATGGTTCACCCCTCCGGAGGGTGGAAGATGAACAGACGGTCATTGCTCACAGGATTTGGCGGACTCGCCCTACTGGCCGGCGCCGGCGGGGCGGGGCTGCATGCGGCGACCGGTTCGTCCGCGACCTACGGGCGCTACACCGCCGGCTTGCGCAAGCTTGCCGCCGATTCCAGCATCCCCGAACTCATTCGCCTGGCGACGCTCGCTGCCAACAGTCACAATACGCAGCCCTGGCGGTTTCAGGTCGCCGAAACCGCCATCGATATCCGGCCCGATCCGTCTCGGCTCACGCCGGTGGTCGATCCGGACGAGCATCATCTGTTCGTCAGCCTCGGTTGCGCCGCCGAAAATCTGGTCATTGCCGGGGCGGCAACCGGCGTACATGGCGTGATGGAAAGCAACCCGGACGGCAGCCTGCGCTACAGTTACGGGCTCGGCACGCCGCAACCCGATCCGCTGCTGGCGGCGATTGCCGAGCGCCAGTCCAGCCGCACCGTCTATGACGGACAGGCGGTCGCGGCCGCTGACATCGAGACCCTGCGTCGCGCTGCCGAAACCGATGGCGTGCGTCTCGTCCTCATCGACGAACGGGCGCGGATCAATCAGGTCCGCGATCTGGTGGTCGCCGGCAACGATGCGCAGATGCGAGATCCGGCTTTCCGCGCCGAACTCAAGCAATGGCTGCGTTTCAGCCCGCGCAGCGCCATGGCGACAGGAGACGGGCTCTATGCGCCGGCGAGCGGCAATCCGGCCTTGCCGGATTTCGTTGGCCGACTTGCCTTCGATCTGTTTTTCACGGCTGCCGCCGAAGGCGACAAATATGCCAAGCAGATCGATTCCTCCGCCGGCATCGCGATCTTTCTCGGCGAGCGCTCGGACATCCAGAATTGGATCAGGGTTGGCCGCGCCTGCCAGCGCTTTGCCCTCACGGCGACGATGCTCGGGCTCAAGCACGCGTTTATCAACCAACCCGTCGAGGTGGCGAGCCTGCGCCCTGAACTCGCGTCTCTGGTCGGCGAGCCCGGTCTGCGCCCCGACATCGTGATGCGCTTCGGCCACGGGCCGCAAATGCCGTGGTCACCGCGTCGGCCGGTCGCGGCGGTAATGGTGTGACGGACCAGTGCTTGGCGCACGTATCGGCGGTGTTGATTTGTAACGATCGTTGCATTAGTTTCGTTACATGACGAACCTGGCCTGGCTTCTTCTGACCTACAAGGTGCCCCCCGATCCCGCCACCAAGCGCATCGCGCTGTGGCGGCGGCTGAAGGGAATGGGCGCGGTCTACCTGCAGAACGGGGTCTGCGTGCTGCCGAAGACCGACGATCACGTCCGTCGCCTGAAAATGGTCGAGAACGATATTTCCAAGATGAAGGGCGAATCCGTCATCCTGGAGACGGTGGCGCTCGATCGGCTGCAGGAAGACAAGGTCGTCTCCCGCTTCAAGGCCGATCGCGATGACCAGTATCGCGAGTTCCTCGGCCGCTGCGCCGATTTCGAGGCGGAGGTCGCCAAGGAGATCGCGATCGAGAAGTTCACCTATGCCGAGCTCGAAGAGGAAGACACCGACCTGAAGAAGCTTCAGCGCTGGCTGGAGAAAATCAGGAGGCTCGACTTTTACGGCGGCACGCTGGCGCAGGAGGCAACCAGCCGATTGCGCGATTGCGAAGCCTTGCTCGACAGTTATGCGCAACGGGTCTTCGATGCCCATGACGAGAATCGTTGACATGAAGCCGGACGCCGCCGACCCGCCGATGGGCGAGGCCAGACCTGATCGCCTTGCCGGCATTCCAGCGGCCATCTGGGTGCTCGGCTTCGTCTCCATGCTGATGGATATCTCTTCGGAGATGATCCATGCCCTGCTGCCGATCTACATGGTCACCGTGCTTGGAACGTCGGCGCTGACCGTGGGCGTCATCGAGGGGATCGCCGAGGCGACCGCGGCGATCACTAAAGTCTTTTCCGGCGCGCTCAGCGACTGGCTCGGCAAGCGCAAACTTCTGGCGGCGCTCGGCTACGGGCTCGCCGCGCTCACCAAGCCGGTCTTTCCGCTGGCGACGTCGGTGGAATGGCTGGTCGCGGCGCGGTTCGTCGACCGGATCGGCAAAGGCATTCGCGGGGCGCCGCGCGATGCCCTCGTTGCCGATCTCGCCCCGCCGCATCTGCGCGGCGCGAGCTTCGGTCTCAGGCAATCGCTGGATACGGTCGGCGCCTTTCTGGGACCGATGATGGCCATCGGCCTGATGTGGCTGACAGCGGGGCATTTCCAGGCGGTGTTCTGGTTCGCCGTGCTGCCGGCTTTCCTGTCCGTCGGCCTGATCGTCGTCGCGGTACGGGAGCCGGAGCGGCCGAAGGAGCTGCGACGCGTCCGGATGCCGCTGCGTCGCGAGGAACTCGGCCGACTGGGAGCGACCTACTGGCGGGTGGTGGCGGTGGCGGCGGTCTTCACGCTCGCCCGCTTCAGCGAGGCCTTTCTGATCTTGCGAGCCCAGTCGATCGGTCTTTCGGTCACGGTGATTCCGATCGTTCTGGTCGTCATGAGCCTTGCCTACTCCCTTTCGGCATACCCGGTCGGGGTGCTGTCGGATCGCGTCAACCGGATCACGCTTCTCGCCATCGGGCTGGCGCTGCTGTTCGGAGCCGATCTGGCGCTGGCTTTCGCCGGCGGCATCGTCTGGGTCGCCGTGGGGGTGGTGCTCTGGGGGCTGCACATGGGCTTCACCCAGGGACTGCTGGCAACCCTGATTGCCGAATGTACACCCGCCGAACTCAGGGGGACCGCCTTCGGCATGTTCAACCTGATCACCGGCATCGCACTGCTGGTTGCCAGCATCGTCGCCGGCGCGCTTTGGGACGGGACGGGGCCGCAGGCCACATTTCTGGCGGGAGCGGCCTTCACCCTGTTGACCCTCGCCGGCCTGTTCATCTGGCGCACCAGGCTGGGCGTTCGGGTCGCCGCTTGAGCGCGATGTCTGGAAACGCTTGGGCGAGAAGCGGAGATTGCCGATGTATGAACTCGACGCCACCATGACGCATGCGGTCAATGCGCTGGCGGGACATAGCGCCGCCCTGGACTTCCTGATGATCTGGGTCTCCAGCTTTGGCGTACCGCTGATGGTTCTGGCGGTCGCCGTTCAATGGTGGCGAAAGTCCGACAGGCCGCGCACGCGCCATACGCTTGTCGCTGCCGGATTTTCGTTCCTGCTGGGGCTGGGCCTCAACCAGATCATTCTCCTCGGGATTCACCGAGCTCGCCCCTATGACGGCGGGATCACCAGGTTGCTGATCGAGCGAAGCGCCGACTTCTCGTTTCCTTCGGATCACGCGACGGCGACCTTCGCGATCGCGACGGCCTTTCTCTGCCATGGCTCACGACGAGTGGGACTGGTCTTCCTCGCCGCTGCCTGCCTCATCACCTTCTCGCGCGTCTATATTGGGACTCATTATGCCAGCGACGTTCTCGGCGGTGCGCTGACAGGCGTTGTCGCGGCGTTCGTCGTGCGCGCGGCGTATCGGTTCGACACACGGGCCGACCGGCTGATCACCCGCCTTTTCTAGGACATCGACGGTGTTGGCATCCTTGATCGCAGTGGCAACCGACTGGCTCAGCGCGCATTCTCACATCGCCTATTTCGCGGTGTTCCTGCTGGCCTTCTCCGAGTCGATCCCGATCGTTGGTGTCGTCGTGCCGGGCACGGCGGTGATTCTGGCATTGAGCGCGCTCGTTCCGAGCGGCGTCGTGAAACTATGGCCGTTGCTGATGGCAGCGACGACTGGCTCGATCGTCGGCGATGGCGTCTCGTTCTGGCTCGGCCACCGATATCATCGCGCGATCCTCGGGCGCTGGCCGCTCAACCGGTATCCGGAGCTGATCGAGCGGAGCGAGGCCTTCTTCGGGCGGCATGGCGACAAGAGCGTCTTCATCGCCCGGTTCGCACCGGGCGTTCGCGCCTTCGTTCCGCTTCTCGCCGGCATGTTCGGCATGTCGGCGAGGCGGTTCTATGCCGTCAACATCGCGTCGGCCCTGGTCTGGGCGCCGTCGCATATCTTGTCGGGCGTCTTGTTCGGGGCGACGTTTCGCGCCCTCGGGGCAGCGGCAAAGCCGGCGGCGATCCTTGTGGTGGTGCTGGTTGCCGCGGGCTGGGTTCTCTGGAGTCTGGTGCGCTGGGCGTTACGGCGCGTCGTTCCGCTGGCAGATGCCGGCTTCACCCGTTTGCGCGGTTGGGCCGAAGGACGCGACAGCAGGCTCAGCCGCGGCATCGGCCGGCTGCTCGATCCCGCAGGCTCCGAAGCGCGCGTCCTGGCCTTGATGCTGGCGTTTCTCGCCGGCGCGGCCTGGGTGTTCCTCGGCATCCTCGAAGACGTCGTCAACGGCGATCCGCTGGTGCTCGCCGATCACGCCATCTACCGGGCGCTGCAGGACATTCGCACGCCGGCCGCCGATGCGGTGATGATCGGCATCACCGAGCTTGGCGACGCCCGGGTCGTGGTGGCGGTGACCGCCGTCGTCTTTGTGTGGCTCGCCTGGGAACGCGCGTGGCACACGGCCGCCTTCTGGCTGGTCGCCGTGGCCGGAGCGTCGGCGCTCAACACGGTGATCAAGGTGACCCTGCACAGGGTGCGGCCCGACGAACTGCTCTATTCCGGCTGGAGCGCCTTTTCCTTCCCGAGCGGCCACAGCACGACCAACATGGTGCTCTACGGCTTCCTCGCGGTTCTCGTCGCGCGGGGCCTTCGTCCATCCCTGCGGGTACCGGTTGCGCTTGCGGCCCTGACGCTGATCTTCCTGATCGCGGTCTCGCGCCTCTACCTCGGCGCCCATTGGTTTTCCGATGTGGTCGGTGGGGCGGCGTTCGGTTCGACGTGGCTGACGCTGCTCGGCCTCTTCTATCTGCGCCGGCCGGCTGAACTCATCAGCTCACCCTCCCTGCTGGCTGCCGCGTGCGCGGCGCTGCTGCTGGCGGGGAGCGCCAACATCTTCCAGAACCACACGATCGACGTCCAGCGCTACGCCGTCCAGCAGCGGGCCGAAACCGTGGTCGCCGACTGGCAGACGACAGGCTGGCAGAGGCTTTCGGCATGGCGGGTTGATCTGACCGGCGAAGCGGAGGAGCCGCTGACGTTCCAGTGGGCTGGCAGCCCACAAGCCCTGCAGGACAGCCTTGGGAAGGACGGATGGACGCCTCCGGTGGGCTGGTCCACCGCGACCGCGACGGCGTGGCTGACCGCGTCCGGTGACGCCGCCATCCCCGTGCTTCCCAGCTTTGCCAGTGGGCGCCTTCCCGAACTCACTCTCGTCAGGCCGCTTGCCGTTTCCTCCGCTTCCCGGCTTGTTCTGCGTCTTTGGGCAACGGATACGCAGTTGGCGGACGGAACGCCGCTTTGGACCGGTTCGGTTGTTGAGGAGCGCATCCGCCACCCGCTGTCCCTCATCACCGTGGTTTCGACCCAACCGGATTTCAACGCGCCGCGACAGGCGCTGGCCCAGTCTTTGGGCAGTGCGAGCCTCAAGCCGAGGGCCGACACGGACACGAGCGCCGCATGGGACGGGCGCGTTCTGCTGGGAGCTGAGGCGTCCCGGACGCCCATGCCATAGCGGCGCCGGCCGTATTCGCCGAAAAATCAGATCGACAAGCGGGCAGGTCCGTTTATCCTGCCTACCGCTGCCACCGGACACACTGGGGACCGATCATGCGTCTTGCCGCTGCCGCCTTGCTTGCGCTCTGCTGTTCGACGGTGATGGCCGCCGCCGGGGACCTTCCCGCCTGCGACAATGCCGCGGTGCTCTCAACCCTGTCGGGCCGGCAGGCCTGGGCCGAGGCGCATACCTGGAAGGACGGCGTCACCATCGCCGCTGTGGACCGGGTGGGCGAGCGGCGGCTGGTGACCGAGGGCTTCAGCGCTATCGACCGGCGCTACTGCGCCGCCCGCGCCGAACTCACCGCCGCCCGCCCGACGGCGCTCTACTACGTGGTCTCGGCAAACGAGGGCTTCGCCGGCTATGGCTGGAACGTCGAGTTCTGCCTGTCGGGCCGTGATCCCTACTACGTCTACGGCGCCGACTGTCAGGTCCTGAAGTGATCGTCCGCCTCGTTCGGCTGCTGATCCTGTTGGCCGTCTGGCCCGTCGCCGCGCTGGCGGGCGACGTGCCGGGACGCTTCGATTTCTATCTGCTGTCGCTCACCTGGTCGCCGAGCTATTGCGCGGCGGAAGGCGGGGTGCGGGACGACGCGCAATGCCAGAGCGGCCGCCGTTACGGCTTTCTGGTGCATGGCCTCTGGCCGCAATATGACCGCGGCTATCCCGAGGACTGCCCGACGCGCGTTTCGCCCGCCGAGGCCGATATCCGCGGCCTTTCCGACCTGATGCCGGCCGATGGCCTCGTTCGCCACGAGTGGCGCAAGCATGGCGCCTGCGCCGGTCTGGCGCCCGCCGATTATCTCAAGACGATCCGGGCGGCGCGCGAGACGGTGCGCATCCCCGCCGCTTTCCAACGCATCGACAGCTACAAGACGGTTTCGCCCGCCGAGGTGGAGGCTGCCTTTGTCGCCGCCAATCCGGGGCTGAAGCCGGAGGGCGTCGCCGTCACCTGCGACGGGCGGCGCCTGCGCGAGGTGCGCATCTGCCTGACACGCGATCTCGGCTTCCGGGCCTGCGACGAGGTTGATCGGCGCGCCTGCCGCGCCGACCGGGTGGTGCTGCCACCGGTGAGGTGAGCACCGTCAGGCCCTTGAGGCGCGTGTGGTGGTGAGTACGTCGAGCACGGATGCGCCCTTTCGCACGAACACAGGCAATTGAGTGATCGGCGTCGGACAACTGATGGTCTCGCCGCCCGCGACGACGCCCCCTGTCCAGGCGTCGATCCAGTCGGTGCCGACTGGCAGGTAGACGCTGCGTTCGGTCTGCCCGGCCGTGAGGACCGGGGCGACGAGGATGTCGTTGCCGAACATATACTGGTCGTCGATGTCCCAGCAGCGGGCATCGTCAGGGAAGGCGTAGAACAGGGTACGCATCAGCGGATCGCCCGTCTCGTGCGCTGTCCGCATCAGCTCGCGGACATAGGGGCGCAGGCGCTCGCGGAGGTCGGCATAGCCTCGCAGGATCGCATAGACGTCGTCGCCGAAGCTCCAGAGTTCGTTGCCGGCGCCGCTGTCGCACTGGGCGACGCCGTCGCGGAACGGCACGGCCGGCGGCGTGGTCGGCTCGCGATAGCCGTGCATGCGCAGCACCGGCGAGAACACGGCCCACTGGAACCAGCGCACCAGCAACTCGCGGAAGACGGGATCGTCGACGTGACCGCCATGGAAGCCGCCGATGTCGGTGGTCCACCAGGGAATGCCGGCCAGCCCCATGTTGAGCCCGGCGCTCAGCTGATTGCGCATCGAGGCGAAGGAGCTCTGGATGTCGCCCGACCAGATCAGCGCGCCATAGCGCTGACTGCCGGCCCAGGCGCATCTGACGAGGCTGACGATCTCCGTCTCGCCGGCCGCCCGCAGCCCGTCATAGAAGGCCTGAGCATAGTGGGCCGGATAGGCGTTGCCAACCTCCAGGAGATTGCCGGTGTGATAGCGGTAGTTCTCGAAATCGTAGACGGCATATTCCGGCTCCGCCTCGTCGAGCCAGAAAACCCGGACGCCCTTGTCGTAATAGTTCTTGCGGGCGACGCTCCACAGGAAATCGCGGGCGGCGGGATTGGTTGGGTCGATGAAGCGGCTGTTGCCGAGGAAATCGAACTGCACGGGAATGCCGCGGTTGGTGTTCACCAGATAGCCCTTCTCGGCCATCTCGGCGTAATTCTCCGATCGCGCGTCGACGGTCGGCCAGATCGACACCATCAGCTCGGTGCCCATGGCTTTCAGCTCGGCCGCCATGGCGGCGGGATCGGGCCATTCGCGCTCGTCGAAGCGCCAGTCGCCCTGCACCGGCCAATGGAAGAAGTCGGCGACGATCACCGACAGGGGGATGCCGCGCGCCGCGTAGTCGCGCGCCACCGCCATGAGTTCCTCCTGCGTGCGGTAGCGCAGCTTGCTCTGCCACAGGCCCAGCGCGAAGTCCGGCATCATCGGGGCCGTGCCGGTCGCTTGCACGTAGTTGCGCAGGATGTCGGCGGGCGTATCGCCGGCGGTCACCCAGTAGTCGATGCCCCCTGCGGCTTCTGATATCCAGCGCGTACCATTCCTGGCAAACGAGGCTTCGCCGATCGCTGGCGTATTCCACAGAAAGCCGTAGCCGTGGCTGGAGACGACGAAGGGCACGCTGGCCTGCGAGTTGCGCTGGGCGAGCTCCAGCGTGCAGCCGGCAAGGTCGAGGTTGGGCTGCTGGTATTGGCCCATGCCGTAGAGCCGCTCGCCGACAACCGGCTCGAAACGGACGGTGATGCGCGAGGCGCCACCGTGGAGCGGTTTGAACTCTCGCCCTGAAAGACAAAGCGCGCTGATGGTCTCCGCCGCGTGGTCGCCGATGGTCCAGAACTTGGTCAGCGTGTCGCGCTGCCGCCACTTCTCTTCGAGCAGCACGGTGCCGGCTCGGTTGAGAAATTTGACCCGTCCTTGCAGGTCGACCTCGGCGGCGATGGCGCCATTTTCGATCCGCATGCCGCTTTTTAGCTGGCTAATGATCGGCGTATGACCCTGCGAAGGAAGGAGTGCGCCGATGCCGCCATCGCGCGCCGGATAGATCGATGATCTCAGCCGGAGGCCATCCTTGCCATGGGCCTCGATCCTCAGCCAGGCGCCGTTATAGGACCAGCACAGCGCATCGCGCTCAATCGACAGAGTTTCCAAGGCAAAATTCCTTTCCCGCGAGGCGGTCGGACCACCCCGGTCATTCAGTTCTGGGAACGCAAAATCCTAAAGCGCGCGGCCGGTTTCCGGGTCGAACAGGTAGATGTCGTCGCTGGCAATGCCGAGCGTCAGCGGCGCACCGGCCTCGGTCTCGTAGGTGCCGGCGTAAGCCACGTTGAGCAGATCGCTGCCGATCCTCGCCTCGATGAAGGTCATGGACCCCGTGCCTTCGATGATGTCGACGGTGGCGGTGAGCCTTTCGCCGCTGCCGTCGAGGCGGAGGTGTTCGGGCCGGAGGCCGGCCAGCACCTTGCGGCCCGGCTCCTGCGCTCGGGGGATTTTCAGTAGTGTGCCGGTGCCGATGGCAATCGTCCGACCGTCGGCGGTCACTTCGGCCGGCACGAAGTTCATGGCCGGCGAGCCGATGAAGCCGGCGACGAAGCGGTTGGCCGGGCGGCGGTAAAGGTCGAGCGGCCGGCCGATCTGCTCGATGCGGCCGTCGTGCAGCACGACGATCAGGTCGGCCATGGTCATCGCCTCGATCTGGTCGTGGGTGACGTAGACCGAGGTGGCGCCGAGGTTCTTGTGCAGCTTGCGGATCTCGCTGCGCATCTGCACGCGCAGGGCGGCATCGAGGTTGGAAAGCGGCTCGTCGAACAGGAAGACCTTGGGCTTGCGCACGATGGCCCGGCCCATGGCGACGCGCTGGCGCTGACCACCGGAGAGCTGCTTGGGCCGCCGCTTCAATAACTTCTCGAGGCCGAGAATGCGCGCTGCTTCGCCGACGCGCTCATCGATCTCCGCCTTGGGGCGGCGGCGCAGGCGCAGCGAATAGGACATGTTCTGCTCCACCGTCATGTGCGGATAGAGCGCGTAGGACTGGAAGACCATGGCGAGGTCGCGCTCGCGCGGCGCCTTGTCGTTGACCACCTCGCCAGCCACACGGATGGTGCCGGAGGTAATGGTCTCCAGGCCGGCGATGGTGCGCAAAAGCGTCGACTTGCCGCAGCCCGATGGCCCGACCAGGGCGACGAAGGCACCGACGGGAATGTCGAGGCTGATGTCGTGCAGCGCCTGCAGCGATCCGTAATTCTTGTTGAGATGCTCGATTTCGATCTGGTTCATCGACGGGTGATCCACGTTCATTTCAGCGCGCCGGAGGTGAGGCCGGTGACGATCTGCCGCTGCAGCAGGATGAAGACGATCAGGATGGGCGCGACATAGATGCCGGCGTAGTTCATCAGGCCCACCCAGTCGGCCGAATTGGCGCTGAGGTAGGTGGCGAGATTGACGGTGGCGGTCTGGAGTTCGCGCGTGGCGATGAAGCTCCGCGAATAGACGTATTCCCCGAAGGACTGCAGGAACACCAGCACCGAGGTGATCAGGATGCCGTTGCGAGCAAGCGGCAGGATGATCAGGAAGAAGGCGCCGAGGTGGGAGTTGCCGTCGACCAGCGCCGCGTCCTTCAACTCGCGCGGCACCTGGGTGAAGGTGGCGCGGCAGAGCACGATGTAGAAGGCCAGCGTCTTGGCGGCGGTGGCCAGCACAACGGCGGTTCGCGGGTAATCGAGCAGGCCGACGTGGTTGAAGGCGACGAACAGCGGCGTCACCATCAGCGACGGTGGCAGCACCTGCAGCACGATGACCAGAAACAGCGCCACGTTGGCCTTGGCACCACGGGCGTTGGCCAGCGCATAGGCGGCGCCGGTGCCCAAGAGCATGGTGATGGCGGTGATGCCGCTTGCGACCAGCAGCGAGTTCCACAGATAGCGGCCGATGTCGTGCTCGGCGAAGACGCGCGACACCTGGACCAGCGGCTCGGAGGGCCAGAGTTCCGGCGGATATTTGAAGATGCTGCCGGAGGTCTTCAGCGCCGTCGCATACATCCAGTAGACCGGGAACAGGTAGATGGCGGCGAACAGCAGGGCGAACGCCAGGAGGAGGTATCTTTTCATCGTCGCTTCCCGCTCAGAACGACTGTTCGCGCTGCACCGAGCGCACGTAGATGACGGCGACGACGATCACCAGGGCGATCATCATGGTGGCGACGGTGGCGCCGCCGGAGATCTCGTAGGTCTGGAACGACATCTGCCAGGACCAGTATTGCGCGACGTTCGACGCGTTGGCCGGCCCGCCCTGGGTGAGCGCGGCGACGAGGTCGAACTGCTGCAAGGTGAAGATGACGCCGAGCGCCACGACGGCGCCGAGTGTCGGCCCCATCATGGGCAGGGTGATGGTCAGGAAGCGCTGGATGACGTTGGCGCCGTCCATCTCGGCCGCCTCGTAGACGTCGCCGGGGATGCCGGCGAGGCCGACCGACAGCAGGATCATGTTGAAGGGAATGCCGAGCCAGATGTTGGCGATAATCACCGAGTAGAGCGCATAAGCGGGGTCCGACAGCCAGTAGATCTGGCCGTCGATCAGCCCCAGGCTCTGCAGGGCATAGTTGAGGACACCGAAGTCGCCGGCGAAGATCCAGCGCCAGACGGCGCCGACCACCAGCGCCGGCAGAATCCAGCCGGCAAGGAACAGGCCGCGCACATAGGTGGAGCCGGGAAAATCCTGCAGGAAGAACAAGGCCAGTGCGAAACCGATGGTCAGCTGGAAGGCGATGGACAGCGTCACGAAGATCATGGTGTTCCAGACGATCGGCGCGAATTCCGGCCGGTGGAACAGGTCGGTGTAGTTTGTGAGACCGGCAAAGGGACGGACGAGCGTGCCGAGCGTGAACATGTCGACTTCCTGGAAGGACATGACCACGGTGTAGATGAGGGGGAAGGCTGCGAAGACCAGGAGGTAGAGCACGGCGGCGACGATCAGCGTGCCCTCGAAGCCCTTGCCGTCCCTCAGATATTTTACAAGACCCGATTGAAGCATGATCCCGTCGTCCGATGCGGAAGATATCCGTCTGGTCGTGGCGTCCGGGACGATGGGGGATCGCCCCGGACGGAGGCGCCGGGTTGCAGGAGAGGACAACCCGACCGGTTTCAGGTCACTTGATGAGGCCGTCGATGGTGCTCTGGGCGGTGTCGAGGGCGGTCTTGGCGTCGGTCTTGTGCGTCAGGGTGTCCTGGATCGCCGTCTGGATGGCCTTGGAGACCTTGGGCCACACCGGCGACGGACCACGGCCACGGGCATATTTCATCTGCTCGGCGAAGACGGCGTAGGCTTCCGGCCACTTCGGGTCCTTCGGCGTGGCGGTCTGGTCGAGCGGCAGCCAGCCGTATTCGTTCCAGTCGCGCGAGCTCTGGGCGTAGATGTATTCGAGGAACTTGAAGGCCTCGTCGGGATGAGCCGAGGTCCTGGGAACGGCATAGGCGAGTTCGCCGAGGGCGGAAGCGCGCGGTGCGCCGGCCTTTTCGATCGGCATCAGCGCGACGCGCCAGTCGAATTTCACTTCCTTGGCAAAGCGCGGCAGCTCCCAGCAGCCGGTAACGATCATGCCGATATTGCCGGCAACGAACTGGCTGCCGAGGTCGGGCTGGTTGAGCACCAGTACTTCCGGAGTGGCGACCTTGTCGTCGACGAGCTTCTGCCAGAACTGCAGCGCCCGCACCGAACCGTCGGTGTTGATGGCGTTGAAGTCGCCACCGGCCGACTGCGCCCAGGGCAGGAACTGGAAGGTGGATTCCTCGGTGGCCACTGCCGAGAAGCCGAAGCCATACTGGCGCTTCTTGGCGTCGGTGAGCTTGGCGGCGGCGGCGGAGATTTCGTCCCAGGTCTGGGGCGGCTTGGTCGGGTCAAGGCCGGCAGCCTTGAACAGGTCGGCGTTATAGTAGAGGCCGAGCGTGTTGCCGCCGCGCGGGAAGCCGTAGATCTTGCCTTTCCAGGTCGATTGATTGATCGGGCCGGGATAGAAATTCTTGGCGTCCACCACCTTGGAGGCAGCGATGCGGTCGCTGAGGTCGAGCAGCACGTCATGCGAGGCGACTGAGGCGATGTCCGGATTGTCGAGCATCAGCAGATCGGGCGCGGTGTTGGTCGACACGGCGCGGATGGTGTCGTTGAGAATATTGGCGAAATTGACCAGCTTGATGTCGAGCTTGATGTCCGGGTTCTTGGCCTCGAATTCCTTGGCCATGTTTTCGGTGAAGTGAACCGGCTCGTCGAGCGCCCACACTTGCAGCGTCACCGGCGCGGCGATAACGGCGCTTGTGGCGGCTGTCGAGAAGACAAGCCCAAGCAATAGCTTCCTCATCATAGTCGTTTTCCTCCACTTGGCATGCAAAGGCCCGTTGCCGCGCCGTTGAAACAACGCGACATGCTGCGTCATCGCGAATCGTGACGCGATTTGGATGTATATCCATGCGTAAAGCGTCGCAGCGCTGGTTACTCTCTCCGCCCAGTGCTGCTGTAAACGATTGCGAATTTACAATTCATCGAATGTCGAGTCAAATTGTTTTTGGACGAGACGTTCTGATGCTGGTATCAGGAGGGCAGGTGAAACGGAGAGGGCTTGTTCCGGCAGAGGGCTTCCGGTGAACGCTTCTGGCTTGTAGTCTTTGGTCAAAAGGGCGGGACGATCGTGGGCATCAAGGAACTGGCTGACTATCTCAACGTGTCGATCGGCACCGTGTCGCGGGCCCTCAACAACCATCCGCTGGTCAATGCCGAGACACGCCGCCGGGTGCTGGAAGCGGCCGACGAACTGGGATACGCGCCCGACCAATCGGGCCGCAGCCTCAGGAAGGGCACCGTCAATTCCATCGCGCTGGTGCTTTCCACCGACCGGACGTCGAGCCAGGAAGCGATGATCTTCATGGAGATCAGCCGCAGCATGCAGTCGGTTTTCCGGCGGTTCGAGCTCGATCTGATGATCCACCTCAACGAGCCCGGCCAGGAGCTCAACGATCGCGTCCGGCGCGTCGTCGAGCGCCGCCAGGCGGACGCCATCGTGCTGGTGGAAACGCGCGAGAACGACCCCCGTCTCGACTACCTGACCAAGCGCAAGATCCCGTTCGCCACCTGGGGGCAGAGCCGGTCGGGCGGCCAGCATCCGTGGCTCGATCTCGACTTCGACGGGGCGATGACCACCATTATCGACAGGCTGATGGGGTTCGGTCATCGGCGCATCGCGCTGGTCTCCAAAACGCCCGTCCTGATGTTCGATCAGTTGCTTCAGGCGGCCTACCAGCGCGAGCTCGATACGCGTGGATTGCCCTTCCGCCTCGTGCTGGAGACCGATGCGGACGAGAAGGGCGGCTACAAGGTGGTGGAGCGGGTGCTGGCCGCGCCCGAGCGCCCAACGGCGGTGGTGTTCTCCGACTCCCGCCCGGCGGCGGGAGCTTGCCTTGCCTTCAGCGAGGCCGGCGTCGTTCCCGGCCGTGACATCGCCATCGCCAGCTGTTCGGTGGATACGCCGATGGCCGGCTATCTCACGCCCGGCCTCACCTGTTTTCGCGTCGACCTCAAACGCCTTGGCGAGCGTCTGGCCGAGGCGGTCCTGTCCGGCATGCCACGCTTTGCCGCGGAATTCGGCGGCAAACCGATCCAGGAGATCTTCCCGCTGCATCTCATCGCCCGGGAGAGCGACGCCTTTCAGCTCTGATCCAGCCGGAAATCGGGTCGCCTTTCGGTCGCTCGACAACTGTGTCATGGTCCCCCACCTAAGAGGAGGTGCGCCTTCCACGCCCGCGCGGCGGTTGCCGCTTGCGAGACGATGCGAGGTGAGGCGATCGGGGGAAACATGTCGCGGCGATTGGTTTTCGGAATAACGCTGCTGGCGATCGCCCTCAGCACGGTGATGGACGCCGCAGCCGCGGAACCCAAGCGGTTCGGTGCCTTCTCGGTGGTCTGCGACGAGAGCAAGCACTGCGCGGCCAGCGTGCAGGCGGTCAACCCGGACAAGGCCAGCGTCTTCGTGCTGTCGCGGGCGCCGGATAGCCGGGCGCGCTGGACGGTGCTGATCTCGACGCAGGGCGTGCTAGCCGACCGCGATCGGCCGGTGGCCCTCTCCGTCGATAACGGGGTCGACATCACGCTTCGGCCAGTGTCGGACTATGCGCCCTTCGTCCATCCGTCCGACTATTACCTCGTGTCACAGACCTCGCTCGACCGGCTGATGCTGCAGGTGCAGCGCGGCCACATGCTGCGCTTCTCCTTCATCGACCTCGCCGGCGCGGCGCATTCCGACCGTTTCCCGCTCGATGGCTTGGCACCGGCCCTCAATGAGATCGACACGCAGCAGGGCCGCATCCCCGGCGATCGCCGGGCCGGACCGCCGGTCGGCCTGCCGGAAGCGCCGGATGTCGACGTCGCCGCCCATCTGGCCGCCGCCGGCGTGCCGCCGCGCCTTCTCGAACTGCATCTCGCCTCGGCCGCCTGCGAGGCGCCCGACGCTGCCGACATCGTCGACGCAAAGCCGCTGATCGCACCGCTCAGCCAAACGGCGACGCTCTACGCCATTCCCTGCTTCCGCAACGCTTCGGGCCTTGTCTCGCGCCTTTACATGATCGAAAGCGGCGAGATCGGCGGTATGGCGCCGCTGGTCTTTGCCGGCTTCTCCGACCGGCTCGGCTGGTATGGCGTCGATGTGCTCTCGGCTGTCGCCTACGATCCGGCAAGCCGTCGCCTGGAAGCGACGGGCGCCGACGATCACGGCTGCGCCTTCCGGGGCAGTTGGACCTTCGCCGACACCGCTTTCCGCCTCGACCATCTGTCGGCGGCCACCAGTTGCGGCGCCACCGCGACGAGTTGGAGGGACGTCTATCCGGCGCCCTGAGTTTTGTGAGTCTTTGCCATGTCCGACATGATTCTGCGCGCCAGCCTGACCTCCCCTTTCGGGCGCAAGCCGCGCCTTGCCGCCGCCGTTCTGGGACTTGCCGGGCGGATCGAGGTGGTGGTGGCTGATACGTTCAACGACCACGACAGCCTCCGGGCGCAGAACCCGCTGGGCAAGGTTCCGACGCTGCTGCTCGCCGACGGCTCGGCGCTCTACGACAGCCGCGTCATCCTCGAATATTTCGATTATCTCGCTGGTGGCGATCGAATCATCCCAGTCGAGCCGGCGGCGCGGTTCGCGGCCCTGAAGCTGCAAGCGATCGGCGACGGCATCCTTGATGCCGGCGTGCTCCGGCGGCTCGAGACGATGTTTCGCGACGAGCCGCTGTGGTCGAGGCGCTGGCTTGGCTATCAGGCCGGCAAAATGAACCGCGCCCTCGATGTGTTGGAAGCCGCGCCGCCATCGGAAACGGACATCCTCGTTGGCGAGATCGCCGTTGCCTGCGGGCTCGGCTTCATCGACTTCCGCCTCGGCGACGACTGGCGCGCCGGTCGACCGCGCCTTGCCGGCTGGTTCGAGCGCTTCGGCGCGCGTTGCCCGGGGTTTGTCGAGTCCATGCCGCGCTGAGCCGGTGCCCAAAAAGAAAGGCCCCGGAAGCCGAAGCTGCCGGGGCCTTGTCATGCCTGAGATCTCTGGAGATCAGAACTTGTAGGCGACACCGAGCTTGACGGCGTTGCCGCTGAGGTCGCCGTCGCCGCCGGCCGAACCATAGTCACGGGTGTTGGTGCCGGTGTAGAGATACTCGGCACGGGCCGTGATGTTCTGGGTCAGAGCGGCTTCGACACCGGCGCCGACCTGATAGCCGACGTGGGTGCGGGTGTTGGAAGCGCCGTTGTTCTTCATCTCGCCCTGGCCAACCAGGCCACCAACGGTGCCGTAGACCAGGATGTTGTCGAAGGCATAGCCGGCGCGGCCACGGACGGCGCCCGTCCAGGTGGCCAGCGGGTCTGCGCCGCCGTAAGCGACTTCGCCTTCACCACCAACGACGATGTTGTTCTGCATCTGGTAGTTATAGCCAGCGAACACGCCACCGACGACCGCGTCGTGGTTCTTGCCGATGGACGAAGCCTTGTTGGCCCAGCTGTAGCCGACGTCGGCGCCGACATAAGCACCGGTCCAGTCGAAAGCGGTGCTGACCGGAGCGACATAGGGGGCCGCCGGAACCGGCTCGTTGAGATCGGCCGCAAAGACCGGGGCCGACAAGAGAAGGGCCGAACCGGCGACGGCGCCAAGAAGCAGCTTGCTCATTCTTTCACTCCTTACACATCTGGTGCGGTGACATTGGGAGCTGCCCCGCACACCTTGCATCTGGCCGTAAGCAATCACTGCCCGGCTGTTCGATGAGTGGAAGATGATGACCAAATGAGGCGATGTCCATGCGAGAATTTGACCAAATCTGGGCAAGACCAGGGCGCATTTCGGTTGATGTATTGATGCAACAGTATGGTTATTGATCTGAAACGGTGCGGCAATCGAAATTTAATACAAATGAATATTATCACAATTGCGCGATTTGGGGACACGTTTGGTTAACCATAAATGGGGCGACCACAGCCGGCAGGCGACGGCGTTCTCGTGGGGGCGTGCGAATCGGCGGTCGGCGAGTCGTTCCGAAGGTCGCCGCGGCTTTCCCGACCGGCCGATTTGTGGCAGACCGGAGGCAACCGGATCATCGGCCCCGTATGCGTGTGGTCGGGCCGGACGGGGAGATCACCATGCCGTTTTCGGATATCGGATCGCTCGTGCTCGTCGGAGCCGGCAAGATGGGCGGAGCCATGCTGCACGGCTGGCTCAAGAAGGGGATGAACCCCAAATCAGTGGCGATCGTCGACCCGCATATCGGCTCGGAAGCCTTTTCGATGCTGATCGAATATTCGATCACCCATTATAAAGACGCCGCCGATATCGGCACGTCGGCCGACGTGGTGGTTCTCGCCGTCAAGCCGCAGCAGATGGGCGAGGCGCTGCCGGCGCTGAGGCGCGTGGTCGGGCCCACGACGTTGGTGGTGTCGATTGCCGCTGGTACGACGCTCGCCAACCTGTCGGCGGCGCTCGGCGACGGACCTATCATCCGCGTCATGCCCAACACGCCGGCCCAGGTGGGGCAGGGCATGTCGGTGGCCGTCGGCAACGGCGCCGTCACCGAGGCGCACCGGCGCGCCGTTTCCGGCCTGCTCAACGCCGTCGGCAAGTCGGCCTGGATCCGCGACGAGGCGCTGATCGACGCGGTGACCGGTCTGTCGGGCAGCGGCCCGGCCTATGTGTTCCTGCTGGTCGAGGCGATGGCCGCCGCCGGCGAGAAGGCGGGCCTTGCGCCCGACCTTGCCATGCTGCTGGCGCGGCAGACCGTCGTCGGCGCCGGCGCGCTGCTCGGCGGCGTGCCGACCGATGCCGCGACGCTGCGCAAGAACGTCACCTCGCCGGGCGGCACCACCGCCGCCGCGCTGGCCGTGTTGATGGGCGAGCACGGCTGGCAGCCGCTGGTCGACGAGGCGGTCGCCGCCGCCGCCCGCCGCTCGCACGAACTGGCGGGCTGAGGCATGAGCGAGCTGATCGGCTATGACGACTTTCTGAAAGTCGATATCCGCGTCGGCCGCATCCTGGCGGCCGAGGTGTTCAAGGAGGCGCGGCGACCAGCCTACAAGCTCGTCATCGACTTCGGGCCGGAGATCGGCGAGCGCCGCTCTTCGGCGCAGATCACTGAGAACTACAAGGTGGAAGACCTGGTGGGGCGGCTGGTGCTCGGCGTCGTCAACTTCCCGCCCAAGCAGATCGGTCCGATGCGCTCGGAAGTGCTGACGCTCGGCGTGCCCGACGCCGCCGGCCACGTCGTGCTGGTGGCGCCCGACAAGGACGCGGTGGTTGGCGGGCGGCTTTATTAGGGACCAAGATAGAGCAAGTTCTGGTGAAGCGAGGTTGCCGAAAAGTCGGAACAGGAGCGCCGCCTTGTATGTCGGAGACCTATATCGACGTCATCGCCTTATTCTGCACGAGGTCCTGCGCCTTCGCGCAGGAGGACTGTTTTATATAATAAAAACATATACATAGATTGTCATCCTGCGCGCAGGCTCAGGACCTCAGGCAGGATGGAGTGCGGCGCAGCTATAAGGCTCCCAAGGGGCTGCCTCCAGGATCAAAGTCTGGCCGAGTCCTTCGGGCGGACAAGCTTTCTCCCAATGCAGCCGCTGGATTCGAAAACGCTCGCCGTTTTCCCTCCGACTGCCTTCACCGCCCCTCGTTCATCTCCTCGACTTGAGCGTAGAGCCACTCGACGAAGCGTGTCACCTCCGGCTTCGGCCGAAGGCGGTCGCGGCGAACGAGATAGAAGTTGTCGACGCCGGCGGCGACGATGCGGAAGGGCGCCACCAGACGGCCGAGGCTGAGGTCGTCGTCGATCATCGACAGGTCGGCCATGGCAAAGCCGCGTCCCGCCTCGGCGGCGCGCAGAGCGGTGTCCATGGTGTCGAAGGTCTCGCCGTGCTCAACGTCGACGGCGCTGTCGCCGAAGGCCCTGACAACCCAGCGCTTCCAGTCGGTCATGCCGGAACAATGCAGGATCTGGCCGCGTCGCAACTGCTCCACCGGTTCGAGGTGGGCGACGGTCTGGTAGTAGCTCGGCGAGCAGACCGGTGTCAGCCGCTCCATCAGGAAGGGCACCAGTTCCTCGGGCTGCCACTGGCGCGATTCGTAGAGGATGCCGACGTCGTTCTCGACGTCGCTGGGGTCCATGTTCTCCCACAGCACCGAGACGCGCACGGTGAGATCGGGATTGGCCGTCTCGAAGCTGCGGAGGCGCGGCAGCAGCCAGCGGGCGCCGAAGGTGGGCGGTGTGCGGACGCGGACGACGCCGGGGCGGGCACGGATCTGCTCGACACCGCGCCGGATCGCCTCGAAGGCGGTGCCGAGCGACAGCGCCAGTTGCTCGCCCTCCGGCGACAGGCGGACGCCGCGATGGACGCGGCGAAACAGCTCGACGCGCAGATCCTCCTCCAACGCCCTGATCTGCCGGCTGACGGCGCTTTCGGTGACGTTGAGCTCCTCGGCGGCGCGGTTCAGCGCTCCGAGGCGGGCGACGCTTTCGAAGGCCTTGAGGGCGTTGAGACTGGGCAGGCGATTGACGGCCACGTTCGGCACTCCCCCAAAAAGGGTTCCGGTTGATTTTCATGCACGGCACGGCGCCGCCGCTTGTTTCGGCAAGCGCCCATCGACCAAGGTATCAGAAGCGCTTTGCCATCCCTCAAATCCCGTAGATTCCAGCCGACAAGCGGCTGTTTTGTCAGAAATATGACGGCTTTCCACGCAGTTCTCCGTATGGCTCACCGGCCGTTGCGCGGTTCGTCGAACGCATTTGGTAAGGATTTGTTTACGGTTGAGTTTTTGGAACGTCAAGCCACCCAAAAAGGCGTTTGAAGGGGTGGGCGGGCATCGTCATATAGAGACCAAGCGAACAGTACGGAGTTCTATCATGATCAACTCGATGTCCCTCCGTCAGTGGGCCGGCGGCACCTTCAATCCGAGCCAGCTCTATCGGCAGTGGCGCAAGCGCAGTCTGCTTCGGCATGACCTGCAGCGGCTGGTCGAGGACCCGTATCTGCTCGACGACGTTGGTTTCTGCCGCGAGACCGCCGAGCGCGAGATTGACCGCGCCGTTTGGGAGCCGGTGGCCAACCTGCGCATGCCGCCGCATCAGCGCGCCGCCTGACGACAATTCTCAAGTGAACAGCAAAGCCCCGGTGCTATCCGCGCCGGGGCTTTTGCATGAAAAAGCGGAGCCTTTCGGCCCGTTGAGTTTGCTGGAGGATCGGGGTTGGAGGCGTGAGGTATCACCCCTTGTTTTTATTGTAGAGGCCGAACACCACGGCGAGCAGTGGCCAAGACGATCTTCCTGAGATGAGGGACGATCCGACGGATCGGCCGCAGGCCGCGTCGCGCTCACCTCGACGAAAGATGTCGCAGTCCCGCCGTCACCGCCGTTTGCACGTGTTCATCCTACCAGGCCGGCGGCCTTTCTGATCCGCAGGATCAACTCGTCTTCATCGGGGGGCTCTAGCGTCTCGACGTCGACGATGGGCCAGAGTCCGATGGGTGTGGCGCGAGCCGCCAGCTCTGCCAGCTCGGGGGCGTAGCCGGCAGGTGGATGGCCGGGGTGGCGAAACGCGGCACGGGCGCGGTAGCGTTCGGCGCAGACTTCGGGCGGGGCGTGACACCAGATCTCCACGACAGGACCAGCTCCCGCCCGGGCAAGATGGGCCTCCAATACTTCGAGGGGCACGAACTTGTGCCAGGCGTCGACAATGGCGCCGAGACCGTCCGGAAAGCCGGCAATGCTCGAGAAGATCGCCTGATAGCTCGCCCGCCCGAGCTTGCGGTTGTAGTCCCTGTCACCAATACCGAGATGGTCGAAAAAGGCTTCCTTGATGGTGTCGAGCGTCAGAATGGGTAGTGACAGGCGCCTGGCGATGATGCCTGCGACGGTGGATTTGCCACTGGCCGGCACGCCATTGACGAGAAAGACCGGATGCATTGAGCACATCTCACGGCTGTTGCGGGATAAAGACAGGCACACGGCCAACATCGGCCGCGAAGGCCGGCAAGCTGGATTGCGGCACTCCTTCGCGACGGTGCGCCGCCAACGCCCACAGGCCGCCGCCGATGACACCGGCGTCGTCGCCCAGCGCTGCGGCCCGGAAGTCGTAGCTGTACCAGCTTGTCTCGGGCGGCAGCTGCCCGAGCGCCCGGACCATCGCGTTACCGAGACCGCCGCCGAACACGATGAGGTCGGGATCGAAAGCGGCGGCCATCGATGTGGCGGCGTCGCGCATCGGTTCCGCCCAGGCGCGCAGCACGGAAGAGGCGACGCCATCACCAGCCTCGGAACGAGCGAACAGGGTCTCCACCGTCGTCTCGGTGGCCAGCCCGGCCTCGCGGATCAACCGTCCCAGCGATGTGCCGGAACTGGTCGTTTCGACGCAGCCTTGCCTGCCGCAATTGCACCGCTCTCCGCCGGGGCGAACCGTGATGTGGCCGAGTTGACCGGCGGTGGCGTGGCCATGCAGCGGTCGGCCGCCCTGGACGATGGCGCCGCCGATGCCGGTGCCAATGGTGAACATCACCACGTTTTCGGCGCTGCGCGCCGCGCCGATGGCACATTCGGCAATCAGCGCCATGGAGCAGTCGTTCTCGACGACCACCGGAAGGCCGGTGGTAGCCCCGAGCCAGGCGGCCAGCGGCAATCCGCCGATATCGAGGTAACCTGCCGACAGAACCAGGCCGGCCGCCGCATTGACGCGTCCCGGAATGCCGATGCCGATGGCCCCGACGTTGGGGCTCCGATAGCTGGCGACGAGCTCGGCCAGCCGGTTGGGAAAGGCTTCCCGCCCGTTGGTGACCCGCTCGGCATGGCGCGACAGAATGCGGCCGGCCGAGTCGATTTCGGCGATGCGCAAGTTTGTGCCACCAACGTCGATGCCGAGAGCGGTCGCGCTTTCCGTCATGGGGGCCTCATCTTTTTCGCGGGGGATCATAATTGGAAGTGCGCGAAAGAGCGCGCGAGGAGGCGGCCTTTCGGCCGCTCCTTTCGTCTAGATCGTCGCATCGGATTTTCCGAAAACCGGAACCCACTTTTCGGTCCGATGCTTGGGCTCAGGCCGGCACGAGCGCCGGCGCGGCGAAGGCTTCCAGAATCTTCTGGATTTCCCTGAGGCGCGGCGTGGCGATGTTGGCGAGTCGGTCCTGCTCGACCTTGCGATCAAGCGAGATGCAGTCCTTCCAGAGCGCACGGCCGGCGATGACGCCGGAGGCACCGTTCCGCATCGCCGTCTCTACCTGGCCGAGGAAGGTCTTGTGGTCGACGCCCGCCGACAGCACGGCCCAGGGCACGTCGCCGGCCATGTCGGAAATGGCGCGGCAGGAGGCGGCGCTGCCGGGGAACGGCAGTTTCAGAACCTTGGAGCCGTTGTCGAGCGCGATGCGGGCACAGCCCTCGATCAACTCGCCGAACTTTGCCTTGTAGGCCGCCTCGTCCTCGCCGTCGAAGGCGTAGGTCAGGATCTCTACGACCAGCAGCAGATCTTCCTTGGCGAAGTCGGCGACGCAATCGCGAATGATCTTGATGTTGTGCGTATTGGCTTCCGGGCGGTCGGGGCGCAGATAGACCATCAGCTTGCCGCCGGTGCCGCCCAATTCGCGGACCCGACGGGCATCGACGCCCGGCACCAGCTTGGAAAGGCGGTAGCCTTTGGCGTCGACGTCCCAGCCGGAGGCATCGAGGCCGATCAACAGCGCGGTGTTGCGGCCGAGCACGCCGTCGTCGATGACGCGCGGCACGGCGCAAACCGGATCGAGCAGCACGCAGGAGGCGGAGTTGGCGAGGTAGGCGACGATGTCGGACTTGACGTCGCCGAGCTTGTTCTCGTCGATCTTGGCCCGTTCCTCGGGGGTCGATGCGAGGATCTGGCGCATGGCGCCGCGCTGGTCGCAGGCAACCACCATCATGCGGCCGTTGGCGCCGCAGATCTGCTGGTAGCCGCGATACTCCGCGGTTGTCATCCTGTTGGGCATTTTGAATTTCCTGTTCGGTGTTGATTGGATTTGGCAGAGAGCGGTCAGCCGACCATCAGGCGGACGACTTCGTTGGCATTGGTGTCGGCGGCTCTGAGGTCGGCGACGGCGCGGCCGCGCCGCATGATGAACAGCCGGTCGGCAACCTCGAAAACGTCCTGCATGTTGTGGGAGATGATGATCACCGGCACGCCGCGCGACTTCAGCGTCTCGATCAGCGACAGCACCTTTTTCTGCTCGGGCACGCCGAGCGCCGCCGTCGGCTCATCCATGATCATCAGCTTGGCTTTCCAGTAGACGGCGCGCGCGATGGCCGTCGCCTGGCGCTGTCCGCCGGACAGCGTGCGAACCGGAGCTTCGAGATTGCGGATGTTGATGTGCAGTTCCGACAGGACGGCTTTTGCCTCGGAACGCATCCTGGCGTTGTTGAGACCGGGCAGGCAGCCATAGGCCTTGCCGGGGACCTCGCGGCCGAGGAAGATGTTCTCCGCCGCGCCGAGGTTGTCGCAGAGCGCCAGGTCCTGGAACACCGTTTCGATGCCGAGGTCGCGTGCCTGTAGGGGCGAGGGGATGTCGACTTCCTTGCCGTCGAGCTCGATGGTGCCGCCGTCCGGCCGATGAACGCCGGCGACCGTTTGGATCAGCGTTGACTTGCCGGCGCCATTGTCGCCGAGCAGCGCGACGGTTTCGCCGGGGTAGACGTCGAAGTCGACCTGATCGACGGCGACGAGACCGCCGAAGCGCTTGGTGATCTTGCGGCAGCGCAGGACCGGCGTGAGGCCTTCGGGGTGCGGGGCCTGGGGGATCGACGCGGCGCCGGAGGCGGAGTGGGGGGCGAGCATGGTCATGGGAAGAACCTCCCCTTGGCCTGATCCACCAGGACGGCCATGATGATGACGGCGCCAACGGCGACGTATTGCCAGAAGGGGTCGATGCCGAGGATGACGAGGCCGTTCTGGATGACGGCGATCACCAGGGCGCCGACGACGGTGCCGAGGATGCGTCCCTGGCCGCCCAGCATCGACGCGCCGCCGATGGCGATGGCGGCCACCGAGGACAGCATCAGCGCGTCGCCGGCATTGGCGACGCCGCCGTTGAAGCGCAGCACGTAGAGAAAGCCGGCGAGCGACGCCGAGACGGCGCAGAGCACGTAGATCTTGAACAGCGTCCAGCCGAGCGGAATACCGGCCCGCGAGGCGGCCTTGGGATTGCCGCCGACGGCATAGACATGCCGGCCGAAGCGGGTGCTGCCGAGCAGCCAGCCGCAGAAGGAAGCGAGAATGACGATGTAGACGACCTGCAGCGGGAAGAAGCCGAGAACATCGCGCACGGCCGTTCCCGTCACACCGCTGGGCATGGCCAGGAAGCTGACCCCCGCCTCGGGGTGGAAATAGGCCAGGAAGCCGTTGCCGAAGAAGCCGAGACCTCGGGTGCTGATGGACACCGGCGGGCCGCCGGACAGCACATAGGCAACGCCTTCGGCGATCGACAAGGTGCCGAGCGTGGCGATGAACGGCGGCACGCGCATATAGGCGACGAGCACGCCGTTGACCGCGCCGGCGGCCAGACCGATGAACAGCGTCGTCATCAGGCCGAGCAGGATGATCACCGGCAGCGGGTAGCCGGTCAGCGCCTGCATGACGATGGCGCTGGCGACGCTCGACAGCCCCATCACGAAGCCGGTCGACAGATCGATGCCGGCGGAGATGATGACGAAGGTCTGCCCGAGGCCAAGCACCAGCAATACGGCCATGTTGGCGCCGACCGCCTGGAAGTTGAAAAGATCGAAGAACCCCGGCGCAGTGATCGAGAAGAAGACGATCAGGGCGATCAGAAACAGAACCGCCCACATGCGACCGGCGAAGGCGACGAGATTGGAGGGCGCCAGGACTTCGTCTTGCATCGTGGCGGCATCTTGGGCCGGGGACGAAAGGCTGGTTGATTTGGCACTCATGGAGCGCGTCCTTGAGCTGGAAGGTGGAGGGGGCGCGCACCGCGCCGAACGCCATCGACCTGTCGATGGGCGGTGAGGCCGCCGAGGCGGCTCCGGGTCGCGTGAGGGAAGACATCGACCCGGCGCCGCGCTTCGGCAGGCGTCTGGGAGAGGGGAGTCTCCCAGACGGGCCGTGCAGTGTTATTTGGCCTTGTAGATCGCCGACTGGGCTTCCGGGCTGTCGACGTTGTCGCGGGTGATCGTCACGAAGGGGACGGCCACCTTGGCGGCAATGTCGGTCTTGCCCATCAGGGAGTCGTAGACCGACTGGACGGCGACGGCGCCGATCTGGCCGGGCTGCTGGGCGATGACGATATCGATCAGGCCGTCCTTCAGGCTGGCGATGGCTTCCTCGGGCGCATCGAAGCTGGCGATCTTGACGGTGCCCTGCAGGTTGGCCGTGCGAACGGCGGCGGCGGCGCCCTGGGCGCTGAACAGATTGCCGCCGAAGACGGCGCCGATGGTCTTGTCGCGCTGCAGCGCGGCCTGCGTCAGGTTGGTCGCCGTGGTGGCGTTGCTCTGGGTATAGTCGACACCGGCCAGCTTGACCGCGCCGTTGGTCGCGTCGACGGCGGCCTTGCAGCCATCGCGGCGCAGCGTGTCGGAGGGCACGTTCGGCGTCGAGACGAGCACGTAGAGCGAGCCCTTGCCGCCCATGCCGTCGATCAGCGCCTTGCAGGCCGTCTCACCACCGGCGAAGTTGTCGGACGACACGCCCGCCACCGGGAAGGTGACGGTGCCCTTCTTGTAGTCGCCATCGCCAATGAAGGTGTCGGCCGTGGCGAGGACGATGCCGGCCTGAGAGGCGCGCTCCAGGACGGCGATCATGGCGGTCGGATCATTGGGCACGGCCACCATGCCGTTGACCTTCTTGGCGATCATGGCGTCGATCAGCGGCGTCTGAAGCTGCGGGTTCCACTGTGACGGGCCATCGGCAACCAGCGTGATGCCGAGTTCCTTGGCCTTGGCGCGCGCGCCCTTTTCCATGGTGACGTAGAATGGGTCGCCCTTGATGCCATAGACGAGGGCGATGGTGATGTCGGCGGGCTTCAGCGAAGCCGCCGTGACGGCGGTCGTCGAAACGAGAACGGCGGCGAGCGCGGCTGCAATCTTTTTCATGTGTTTCCTCCCAAATCCGGCAGCGTTTCCTCAAACGCGCCTTCCGTCTGGACGGCCATCTTGGTCGCACGAGATCGGCGACATAGACGTAACATCTTTCCGAAACAAATTTCAATAGAGAGTGATGAAAATTTCCGGAATCGTTCAGACGCTGTGAAATAACTTGCTGAGACCGGTGTCAGGCTGTGCTGGCAAAACGAGACGACCGCACGACGACACTGCGCCAGCGGAGCAGCCGGCGGCATTTCGTAGGTCTGCCCAGTGCGAAGCTCAGGGAGCTTCACACCGAATTGGCCGATTACGTGATTGTATTCCCGGTGGTTATCTACTGTCTGTCTCGTTCCTGACTCTGGCGGCTAGCCGCAGAGATCGAGAACGGCCTGAGCGGTCCGCACGTCGGTGACCAGGGTATTGATCAGGCGAGACCGGGAAGCGCCAACGATGGCGGCGGCCTTGGCGGTCGAAACGGCAACGCCGATGACCGAGGGGATTTTTCTCAACTGTTCCACCGACAGGGCGATCAGCCGGTCGGCGCCGCTCCAGGACACCAGCTGTCCCTGGGTATCGAAATAGTGGCGGATGACGTCGCCCGCCGCGTTGGTGAGCTGGCGCTCGTCGGCCGTCACACCGAGCTGTCCGGGTGTTGGCGACAGATGCGGCAGGCCGATGCCGACGAGAGCCGCGTCCGTCCGCTCCCAAAGGGCAATGGTCTCGCGGATGCTGGGATCGCTCAGGAAAGCCTCGCGCAGGGCGCTCGATGGCAGGTAGGGAGCGTGCAGGAAGCGTGGCGTGCCGCCCATCTGTTCGGCCGCCAGGCGAACGAACTCATTGATCTGAAAATGGTCGGCCGTTTCCTGCATGCCGCCGTTGGCCGGAACGGTGATGACACCGGGAAACTTCTGCAGACCGCCTTGAATGATGTCCCGGACGGCGCGCCCCCAGCCGATGGCGACCACCGAACCGGGGTGAAGCCCCGCATCGGCCAGGCAGCTCGAGACGGCGCCGGCCAACGAGCTCACCGCGTTGGCCTCGGGAACCTCGGCAACGACGGCCCGCTTCAATCCAAGGGCACGCTCAAGGTCGCGCGCCAGAGCATCCGGTCCCACCAGGTCCCGAACTTCGATCCGGACGATGCCTTCCTCGCGCGCCCGCTTGAGCAACCGCGAAATCGTGGCTGTCGAGAGGTCGAGCTGTCTGGCGATCTCGTTCTGTGGGATGTTCGACAGGTAGTACAACTTGGCGACGGTGTGCAGCAGGGCACGCGACGAACCCGACTCCTGTCCGGTGGACTCTGACAGATCGACCTCCGTGAAATAGATTGCAGCCACCCATAACATCGAGGGAAATTTATTGAAACAAGGAATCCGTCGATAGACTACGCATGCTCAGGCATCACCAGAGGCCGGGAATTAGCCTCCGACTGACACGGCGGGCATAATCGTCGTAGCCGACGAGTTCGGCCCGCAACAGCCGGTCCTCCCAGGATGTGCGCAGGACGAGCGTTGCCGACGCCAGCGCGGCGGGCAGGAGCGCGAGGGCCGAGCCGAGCGCCAGCGCCATGCTGAAGAACAGGGCGATGGCGGCGATATAGCCGGGGTGGCGCACGAAGCGGTAGGGACCACTGTCGATCACCCGCTGGTGCCGTTCGGACTGAATGCGGACGCCCGGCTCGAAATAGGGATTGACCGCCTGCGCCCAGGCGGTCACGGCGATGGCCGCGAGCAGACCGACATAGCCGCCGAGAACCACCCAGAGCGGTACGGGCAGCCAATGGAACCGCCCGGCATCGAGCGCCGCAACCGGCAGGATGGCCGTCATCGCCGGCAGGATGACGGCGAGCAGTGCCTTGTCCCAGGCCTTGGTTCCCGCCTGAAAGCGGCTGCGGGCCCGATAGATGATGGGATTGACCCGGGCGAGGACGAGGGCGGAAGCGCCAAAAGCCACGGTCAGGGCGGCGACGAATATCCAGCCCGGTCCCCAGGCGATGCTGCCGGCCGGCAGGAAAATCAACACAAGCAGCGAGAGCGGCAGGCCGATGGCATAGGCGATGGCCGTACGGCGCGACATGGCGCTTGGCTCGCGGGGCGTTTCGATCTGATCCATGGTGCTTACCCTTTCGCGAAAGTTCGGCCTTACGCGGGGAACGGCAACCGAACGCGCAGTCTGTCACGGCCAAAGGCTTTCGCGCCCTCGGCGTGGCTCAGGCCGGTAGTCGCACCGTTGCCTTGAGGCCGCCGTGCGGGCTGGGGCCGAGTTCGATGTCGCCGCCATGGCTGCGGGCGACGTCGCGGGCGATGGCGAGGCCGAGGCCGGTGCCGGGCACGTCCTGATTGCGCGCCGCGTCCAGCCGGTAGAAGGGCCGGAACACCGCTTCCAGCTCGTTGTCGGGAATGCCGGGGCCGTCGTCCTCGACGACGATCGACAGCCAGCCTTCTCGTCGCTCGCCGGTCACCCAGACCGTGGAGCGGCCGTAGCGTGCGGCATTGCCGACGAGGTTGGCGATCAGCCGGCGGAAGGCGGTGGGGCGCAGCGTCAGCGCCCCGTCGCCGGTGAAGGTGAAGTGGACCGTCCGCCCGGCCGGCTCGGCCGTCTGGCGCAGGCAGTCGGCGATGGTGGCCTCGACGTCGATCGGCTGCGGCGTCTCGTCGGCATCGCCGCGGGCAAAGTCGACATAGGCCTCCAGCATGGCTTCCATCTCGGCGACATCGGAGCGGAGGTCGGCGGTCTCCTCGCCTTCGGGCAGCAGCGCCAAGCCGAGGCGGAAGCGGGTGAGAATGGTCTTGAGGTCGTGGCCGACGCCGGCCAGCATGGTGGTGCGCTGTTCGATCTGCCGTTCGAGGCGGCGGCGCATGCCGATGAAGGCGTGGGCGGCCTGCCGCACTTCGCGAGCACCGGACGGCGCGAAGCCCTCCACCGGCCGTCCGCGGCCGAAGGCCTCGGCGGCGGCGGCCAGCCGCTCGATCGGCTTGATCTGGTTGCGCAGGAAGATCAGCGACACCAGCACCAGGAACAGGGCGGTGCCGACCATCCACACCAGGAAGAAGTGCCAGTTGGCGGCATAGGCGAGGCTGCGGGCGAACTCCACCTTCAGCACGCCACCATGAACGACCATCCGGACCTCGACGCGGTTGTCGTCAAGGTCGCGGATGGCGAAGGGCATGTGGGTGCGCTTGAGGATGCCCTCGGCCAGCATGGAATGGACGATGTCGGTCGATGACCGGCGAACCCGGCCGATCTCCGTCGTCGGCATGATTTCCGGATGGAGCCCCATGGCCTGGCCGGCGGCGGTAATGAGTTCGAGGCGTTGTGCGTCGGTGAGGTCGACGTTGTCGGAAATGGTGGCGATGCCAACGATCTGGCCGGCAACGGCGTCGGACAGGCGCTGGGTGACCAGGATCCAGTGGCGGTCCATGAATACGCCGGTCAACACGCCGAGCAGGATCAGCATCGGCACGACGACGATGAGCAGCGACCGGCCGAGCAGCCCCTTGGGCAGCAGCCGGTTGATGGCGCGGCCGGTGCCAATCCAGGCGCGGCGCAGAACCGAAGGGCTGTAGCGGCCGACGAAAACGCGGATGTGCCGGATAAGGTCATCCAGCCGATCGAGGCCGGCGGCAATGCGGCCGCGCGGCTGGGCAGGTTCGGGCGCGGGCGTTTCCGTCATTTTCCTCATACCAATTCGCGAAGATGCTGACGCATCCGCTCATTGAAGTCATTGCCGATCTCTCACGTGCGTCAAGGGGATGAGAAATCGACAAACGGAATACCGAGAGGCATTTTCGATGCCTCTTGGTGTCACTCGAAACGCAGGCGGTAGCCGACGCCACGCACCGTCTGCAGGAACAGGGGATTGCCGGGATCGACCTCGATCTTGCGACGCAGGCGGTTGATCTGCACGTCGATGGTGCGTTCCCCCACTTCGCCAGGCTCGCCGGCCAGCGCTTCGCGCGACAGGGTGCCATCGGGGCTGGCGGCGAACTGGCCGAGCAACTGCCGTTCGCGGTCGGTCAGGCGCACCGGCATGTCACCGTCGCAAAGCTCCTCGCGCTTGGCGTTGAAGACGAAACGGCCGAAACGGATCTCCTCGCGGGTCAGCGGCGCCTCCGGCAGCGGTCGCCGCTTCAGGATGTTGTTGAGGCGGAGCAACAGTTCGCGCGGCTCGAACGGCTTGGTCAGGTAGTCGTCGGCGCCGGCCTCCAAGCCACGGATGCGGTCGGCGCCATCCGACTTGGCGGTCAGGAGCAAGATGGGAACGTCCTGCTCCGAGCGCAAGGATTGGGTGAGGCTGAGACCGTCCTCGCCGGGCATCATCACATCGACCACCAGGATGTCGAATTCGATGGCCGAGATCTTGCGGCGCGCCTCGGCGGCGTCGGCGGCGGCGGTGACCCGATAGCCTTGGCCGCCGAGATATTTGGCCAGCAGCTGACGGATGCGGCTGTCGTCATCGACGACGAGGACGTGAGTGGCGGCGTCGGCAGGGGCAGGGGAGGCCATGGTCAGCCTTTCCTATCGACGGGCGCGCCGGGCGCCGGCGCGTCGATCATGTTGCCGAGGAAATCGCGAACGATGGCGCGGGCGCCCTGGGGCAGCGGAGCGAGCGCCCGCATCAGGCGGACGTGCTGGCGGGCGGACAGATCGGAGGCGAGCTGCTCCCCCTTCTCCGTGGCGTAGAGCAGCCGCTCACGCCGGTCGATGGGGCCGGGGCGCTGCTCGATATAGCCGTCGTCGATCAACTGCTTCAGGACGCGGCTGAGGCTCTGCTTGGTGATCTGAAGAATGTCGAGCAGATCGGACACCCGAAGGCCGGGGTTGCGCATCACGAAATAGACGACGCGGTGGTGGGCCCGGCCGTAGCCGATGGCTTCGAGAATGTGGTCGGCCTCGCCGACGAAGTCGCGGTAGGCAAAGAACAAAAGTTCGATCAACTCGAGATCCAGCTCGCCGCCGCCGCTGCCAATCGGGCGATTCGCATCTGACTCGTCAAGCGGAGGTGCGGCATCAAAAGAGAAATTTATGGCAGCCATGTTGACATACTTCGATTCATTTGTTACTTGAATAGTCGTCACGACGAAACGATCGTTCGCACGACGCGGTCGTCACAGACATTCGGCGCCCCAGGGATCCATTGGTTTCTGAGCATAACCGCTTGTCAACGCGGAGGCAAAACGCTTCGCCCGTGCGTGTCCTATCGTTGTCCGGAGATGCCGGACAGCAGAGAGAAAAGAAAAGGTCTGGGAGTTCAAGATGGCCAGTGTCCCCTTTGACAGCCGCGACGGTGTGATCTGGTACGACGGCAAGTTCGTCGACTGGAAGGACGCCAAGGTGCATGTTCTGACCCACGCGCTCCACTATGGCAGCGCCGTCTTCGAAGGCGAGCGCGCTTATGGCGGCGAGGTCTACAAGCTCAGGGAGCACAGCCAGCGGCTGATCGAGTCGGCCGAGATTCTCGGCTTCAAGCTGCCCTACGGTCTTGAGGAGATCGAGGCGGCGACCAACGCGACGCTCGCCCGCTCGGGCCTCGTCGATGCCTACGTCCGACCCATCGCCTGGCGCGGCTCGGAGAATATGGGTGTCGCCGCCCCCAACAATACCATCCACATGGCGATCGCCGTCTGGGAGTGGCCGAGCTATTTCAGCCCCGCCGAGAAGCTGAAGGGCATCCGGCTGACCTGGGCGCCCTATCGCCGCCCCGATCCGATGACCATCCCCTGCAAGTCGAAGGCGGCCGGTCTCTACATGATCTGCACCATCTCCAAGCACGCCGCCGAGGCACAGGGCTACACGGATGCCCTGATGCTCGACTATCGCGGCTATGTGGCGGAATCGACCGGCGCCAACATCGTCTTCGTTCGCGATGGCGAGTTGCACACGCCGGATCCGGATTGCTTCCTCGACAGCATCACTCGCCAGTCGGTGGAGGCGATCGCCGCCCGCCACGGCATCAAGGTCAACCGCCGGCACATCCTGCCGGAAGAGCTTGCGAGTTTCACCGAGGCCTTCCTGGTCGGTACCGCCGCCGAGGTGACGCCGATCTCCGAGATCGGCGAGTATCGCTTCAAGCCGGCGAAGATCAGCGAGCTGCTGATGCGTACCTATCTCGAAGAAGTGCAGCCCAAGAAGGCCGCCGCCGAGTGATCGGCTGGCCAAGCTGACGAACAAGCCCCGCTGCGCGACGCGCGGTGGGGTTTTTCATGGGACAATTTGCGTGCGGTCAGCGATACCAGGTCGGTCCGACAACCAGCCTGCGGACCGTGAAGATGCCGCCCACCAGGGCGATCATGACGGCAAGCCAGAACAGAATTCCCATACTCTGGAAATAGAGGAGAATGGCCAGGACGGCAGCCAGAGGCGCCAAAAGCCAGATCGCAAGGAGGAAGACCAACCCTCGGGATTTTCGATTGAAGTATACATAGCCTTTCTCCGCACCGCACGCAGGGCAGATAGAGCCGCGGTCTGGTATATTCGTCAAACAGTACGGGCAGTGCGCCATTTCATAGCCTATATTGGAAAGTAACTTAACGGGCTTTCTGCATATATATTATTTATGTTTTGTACCTTAACCTGATCAAGGCTTTGTCGACATCTTTCCAGATCGTGTCTGGGGTTCGTTTCTGGTGTGGCAAACGTATTGTGGGGCAGTGAATCGAGGAAATCTTCCAACTCCGCGAGCTTCTCAAGCAGTGCGCGGCGGGCGAGCATTCCTTCCTCGGAGATGGCTGGAATTCGGAGGACACACTCCACGCTTGTCTGAAACTGCCTCTCGAGGCTCTCGGCTTTCTCTTCGCCAAGATATAAAGCGCCGGCAAGCCGAACACGCTGTGCAAGCGTGATACAGGCCATTTTGATGTTTCCATCCAGTTGAGCAAGCTGTTTGGACAGGATGGCGCTGCGCCTTTTCAGAAATTTAGGATGCATGAATATCCTCAAATGGATTTCGTGAAATAACAAGAGCGGACGGTGAGAAAATATTCGTTATAAAGTCTACGCCATACTACTTGTGGTTCTTTTCTAAAAAATGTGCTCGTCTTAGGAATTCTCCCGGCAGCAAACGCTCGGGGCCTTCTTTCTGATGGGGGGTGCAAGTATATTTCGATCAAGGGATGCGTGATGTAACGAGCAACACGTTCCGCTTCAAAAAAATCGGGTACCATAAAGATGCCGTTTAGACTGTGCTCGGCATCCACTTGAAACAATAGCCTATCATAGACAAAAAGATGACAAAACAAAAGCAATAAAGCGGGAGAAATACCCGTCAACTACGCTACATCCTCGCGCATCAAGCCAATGCCCTCCGTATATATGCCAGATATGCCGGTGCAAGGGGCTTCGATCACCTTCCTTGGGGCGCGTAAGGCGATGGGAATTATCCAATTTGGTCTTCTTTACCTTCGGTTGCGGCAACAATAGCATCAATTTGATCGGTTGCATATTATGGCAAGACCTTCGTCAGCGCTCATCGCGCTCTCGGCTTGTCCCTGTCGGCCGGGTTGCCATATCGAGCTGGATGTCTGGAGGAACAGCTCGTGCCTCTTTCCGATCCGTGGGACAGCCGGCAAGCCACTTTGCTGCGCTCCGCCCATCGTTATGTCTGGCCGTCCGAGCTGAACCTCATGGCGCAGATGGCCGGCTTCGAGCAGGAAGAGCGGTTGGCGGACTGGGGTGGAACGCTCTTCACCGCCGGGTCCGGGGCGCACGTCTCCGTCTACCGGCTTGCCACCCGGTGATGGACGAGCGACAAGGCGTATGGATGAGGCTCGGCGGGTACTCCAGCAAATGAATCTGGAGCATTCGCCCCGCTAGGGCGTCAGCTCTTTGCGGTCGCCTGCCGCTTCAGCACATCCACGCAGGCCGACGTCAGCTGGCTTTTGTGGTCGGCAAAGCATTGACGCAGCCCATTGCTTCCCGGCTGGAAGTCACTGCAAAAGCGCTGGTAGTCGGCCGAGCAGGCGCGTCGCATTTCCGAACGCGATGGAGGGCTGGATTGATCGACCGTCTGTGCGACCGCCGCCGAGGCGAACAAGCAGAGAAGGGCAACGGAGACCGTACGAAGCAACATCTTTACCTCCCTCGGCGGCACCGTCGTCCGGTGCCGTCCGCATGGTAGCCGCCACAGCGATGGGGAGCATAATGGTGAGGCGGCGGAACGACAATAACAGGCGGTGCAACACGGACAGACCTTTCCGCCATTGTCATGTCCAGCCGGTCGAACGACTTCGGCTTGGGTAATGCCCTCGGAAATGGCTCTGCTCGGCCAAGCGCGGAAGCTTCATCAAGCCGTAAGTGTTTCATGATATGAAGGATTAGCCGGTGATGGCGGGCGCGACAGCTCGCAACTGGCTGGGGAAGGGGCACATTATGAAATCAGGATTCGTCGCGGCCGGTATCGGCGCACTGTTCGCCATTCTGCCGACGTTGGCCGCCGCCGGCGAGAAGGTCGACATGGCCGAACTCACCTGCAAGCAGTTCCTGGCCGATGAGGAAGGCATTCTGCCGACCGTCATCTGGATCGACGGCTATCTCAGCCACCAGAGCGGCAACACGGTGATCGACATGGATCAACTGGTGGAGAATGTGAAGCAGATCGCCAACGACTGCGCCTCCGAGCCCGACAAGAAGATCATGGATCTGGTGCCGCAAGACGAATAATCCCAATTCGCGAAGATGCTGACGCATCCGCTCATTGAGGCTATTGCCGATTTCTCATCTGCATCAGAGGCATGAGAAATCGGCAAGCGGAATACCAAGAGTCATTTTCAATGCATCTTGGTGTAATCCGCCACAACTGTCCGTTCAGCGTCAAAGGACCGCTCCCTGGCCGCCGGCCGGCGAGCGGTCTTTTCATTTGGCTGGGGCTGGCCGGGCGGGAGTGGGCTTGGCGGGCGCCGGTTGGGCGGGCGCGGGCGCCGTCGGCGTGGTGGCCGCCAACTGGGCATCGATGGCGGCGATCAGCGCCACGACGTTGGCGGTGTTGCGGCCGAGGTCGTAGTAGCCGATCTGGCTGCGCGAATAGATGTAAAGGAAGGAACCGCCGCCGCGGGCGGGCGTGACCATCAGCGACAGCGTCGAGGGCATGCGCAGGGCCGGCGAGAAGACGATCGCCCTGAGGCGCGTGTTGACCGGATTGGCGCCGACGACGCGCACCTTGCCGGGCAGATGCCGCACCACTTTCTCGACGACGGCGAACAAGGAGGCCGGCGGCAGGTCGTAACGGCGTGTCTCGATGTCGGGGATGCCCTTTTTGCATTCGTCAGCCGGGCAGGCGAGGCTGTCGTTGAGCTTGCCGGTGCGCGAGGGCACCGAAAAATCATAGGGGCCGAGATCGGGCGACCCGAATACCGCTTCCCAGCTGGCTTCCCGGCCGTAGGTGTTGAAGGCCAGCACCAGGAGCGCGAACGCCCCAAAGAGGGCCGCGAACACCAAACCGAGGAAACGCAAAGGGGACATTGGATACCGGGGTCACGAGCGCGAGCGATCCCAGCTTTTAACCCGATTGAACAGGGCGCGCCAGAGGTCGGCGGATACCGTCAGCCAACCGGCCAGGACCGCCATGACGACGATCATGGCCAGGCTGTTCGACTGGCCGCCGGTCGGGGCGATGGCGTAGCTCATGTCGCGCGATAACGCGGTCGCGAAAGGAACGGGATCGCCGGCGGGGTGGATGGCGCCGGTTGCTGCGTCGAGGGTGGCAACGGCCGGCGCGACCTCGGCCGCTCTGACCGGCGACAGGCTGGCGAACAGCAGCGTCACCGCCAGGATCAATGAGGTGGCAACGGCGATGACGATCGAGGCGCCGGCGCCGACGGAAAGTTCATGACCGCGTCCGGTGGTGGAATTGAAGGCTGTGTCGTCGATCCTGTCGGTCATCATTCTCGTCCTTGCCGCTTCAGTTTCCGGCCGGGCCTTCGGTCGGTGACTGTCGATGGCCAAAGGAATGCCCCGCGAATGGGTCGCGTCGATGCCGGGAATGAGGTGGGTGACGGGAGATATCATGGCGATTTCGTGGCGGGGTTAACACTTGACCGGTGGAGGGTTGGTGGAGAAGATGAGGGAGTTACGAATCTCCAGTTCTTTCAGTATGTTGGGCGGCACCGCTCGCGTGGTTTGGTTAACGCCGCGTAAACCCGAAAGCTTGCTTTTTCCGCATCGCCAACTGGTGGCGGCGGCCGCGCAAGGCCTCGAACCGGATTGCGTCCCGCTCAAATATAGTTGTATCATGCAACTATATTTGAGCGGAGCTGCAGAAGTGAAAGCCGATCCTTTCCTCGTTGAGGACATCCGTTCCCTGTCGCGGGCGATGGTTCGCGCCTGGGGGTTCATGGGCGGCGATTTCGCCGGCACCGATCTGTCGCCGTCGGCGGTGCACGCGCTGATCGAAATCGAGAAGGGCGGCCTCACGGCAGGCGAGCTTGGCGCCCGCCTGCGCCTGGAAAAATCCAGCGTCAGCCGCATGCTGCACAAGCTGGTGGCCTCCGGCGACGTGGAGGCAGCGGCGGCGGAGACCGACGGCCGCGTCAAGAGGCTGTCGCTGACCACGGCCGGCAGGGCGCGTGTGGCGGCCATTCACGCTTTCGCGCGCCGGCAGGTCGCCGATGCGTTGTCGCGCCTGAACCCCGGCGAGGACCGCGTCGTGCTCAACGGGTTGCGCCTTTACACCCAGGCGCTTGGCGGAGGGGTGGGCGAGGATGCTCCGGCGATAGAAATCGTGGAGGGTTATCGGCCTGGCCTCATCGCCCGGGTCACCGAAATGCACGCGCTCTACTACGCGCGGGAGCATGGACTCGGCCGGCGCTTCGAATCGCTGGTGGCGGGCGGTCTGGCTGATTTCTGCGGCCGTCTGGACAACCGGCGAAACGCGATCTGGACGGCCGCCGCCAAGGGCCGCATCGTCGGCTCGGTGGCCATCGACGGCGAGGACCTGGGTGCCGGTATCGCCCATCTGCGCTGGTTTATCCTTGCCGACGGCCTGCGCGGCGGCGGGGTTGGAAAAAGACTGCTGGACACCGCCCTGGCCTTTGCCGACGGGCAGGGCTTCGCCGAGACGCATCTGTCGACCTTTTCCGGTCTCGATGCCGCTCGTCATCTCTATGAATCGCGGGGCTTCGTGCTGGCCGAGCAGCATGCCGGCGCCCAATGGGGCAAGGAACTGCTGGAGCAGTCTTTTATCCGGCGCCGGAAATGAAAAGGGACCGGAGCCGAAGCTCCGATCCCCCAATGTTTGGTCTATATCTTCAGGCTTACGACAGCGAGGCGGCGAAGCGCTGGATGCGGATGCAGGCCTCTTCCAGGTCCTTGGTGGCGGTGGCGTAGGAGATGCGGAAGTTGGGGCCGAGGCCGAAGGCCGAGCCCTGCACCACCGCGACGCCTTCCGACTCCAGGAGCTCGGTGACGAAGTCGTCGTCGGAGGCGATTACCTTGCCGGCCGCCGTCTTCTTGCCGATCAGGCCGGCGCAGGACGGGTAGACGTAGAAGGCGCCTTCCGGCGTCGGGCACTGGATGCCGCGTGCCTGGTTCAGCATGGACACCACGAGGTCACGGCGCTCCTTGAACACCTTGTTGTTCTCGGCGATGAAGTGCTGCGGGCCGGTGAGGGCCTCGAGCGCCGCATATTGCGAGATCGACGAGGGGTTGGAGGTCGACTGCGACTGTATCGTGGCGATCGCCTTGATCAGTTCGACCGGGCCGCCGGCATAGCCGATACGCCAGCCGGTCATGCAATAGGCCTTGGACACGCCGTTGACGGTCAGCGTGCGCGACATCAGCGCCGGCTCGATCTGGGCCGGCGTGGTGAACACGAAGTCGTCGTAGACGAGGTGCTCATACATGTCGTCGGTCATGATCCAGACGTGCGGATGACGGACGAGCACGTCGGTCAGCGCCTTCAGCTCGGCGCGGGTGTAGGCGGCGCCCGACGGGTTGGACGGCGAGTTGAAGATGAACCACTTCGTCTTCGGGGTGATCGCCTTCTCAAGCGCCTCGGCGGTGACCTTGAAGTTGGTCTCCATTGATGCCTCGACGAAGGTGGGGGTGCCGCCGGCCAAGAGCACCATGTCCGGATAGCTCACCCAGTAAGGCGCCGGGATCAGCACCTCGTCGCCGGGATTCAGCGTCGCCATCAGCGCGTTGTAGAGCACCTGCTTGCCGCCGGTGCCGACGGTGATCTCGGCCGGCTTGTAGATGAGGCCGTTCTCGCGCTTGAACTTGTCGACGATGGCCGCCTTCAGCTCGGGAATGCCGTCGACCGCCGTGTATTTCGTCTTGCCGTCCCGGATCGCCTTGATGGCGGCTTCCTTGATGTTGTCCGGCGTATCGAAATCCGGCTCGCCAGCACCAAGGCCGATGACGTCGCGACCGGCGGCCTTGAGCTCACGCGCCTTGTTGGTCACGGCGATGGTGGCAGAGGGCTTCACACGGGCGAGCGACTGGGCAAGAAAAGACATGAAAGGGCGTCTCCAAACGTTGGGACAGATCAATCGTATCGGTTTAAATACGACCCTCCTGCTCTATTGCGGTGCGCCGGCTCGCGCAAGGTCAAACCGCGCGAAAAGCAAGCAATTCCGGTTCCCGAAATAGAACTTCGGCCGCCTGCCGGGGAGCAGACGGCCGATATCCAGGTATGCGCCGGGTGGCTATCAGGCGTCAGGCGGCGCGGATGCCGTCGAGCAGGGCCTTGAACTGTTCGTTGAGGCGGGTGGCGTTGTCGGCCAGCATGCGGGCGGTCGCCTGCATCCGGTCGGCGCCGGTGCCGGTTTCGGCGGCGTTGCGATAGACGGTCTCGACCCGGCGGACGATGCCGTTGGTGCCGTTGGCCACCTCGGTGATCGAGCGGGCGATCTCCTGCGTTGCCGCCTGCTGTTCCTCGGCGGCGGCCGCCACGTCGTTGGAGGCGGTGTGCATGCGCTTGATGGCTTCGCCGATGCCCTTGATGTTGCCGACGGCATTGTGGGTGGCGGCCTGCAACTGATCGATCTGGGCGGAGATCTCCTCGGTGGCCTTGGCCGTCTGGCTGGCCAGCGTCTTCACTTCCTGTGCCACCACGGCGAAACCCTTGCCGGATTCGCCGGCGCGAGCGGCCTCGATGGTGGCATTGAGCGCCAGAAGGTTGGTCTGCTCGGCGATGCCACGGATCAGTTGAACGATGTCGCCGATGGTCTGGGAGCCGCTGGCCAGCGTCTGCACGTCGTGGTCGGTGCGCTCCACCTGTCCCACCGCGTCGGCGGCGAGGCGGGAGGCGGTCAGGATGCGCTCGCCGATCTCGCGGGCGCTGGTCGCCAGTTCCTCGGTGGCGCCGGCCACGGTCTGGACGTTGTCGGTGGTCTGACCGGCCGCCTGCGACAGTTCGCCGGCGGCGTTGCTCGTCTCGCCGGCGCTGCCGGACATGGCGGCGGCCGTCACCTGCATATCGCTGGCGGCGATCGACAGCGACGAGATGAGCTCGCCGACCTGACGTTCGAAATTGGCCGCGACCTCATTCATCATGCGGTGGTGTTCGACCGCCGCCTGGCTGTCGCGCTGTTCCGCCTCCTTCTGCAGACGATGCCGCTCGGCAAGATCGTTGTGGAACCCCGTGACAGCGCCGATCATTGCGCCGATCTCGTCGCGACGGTCGGCATCCGGCAGATCGACGGCGAGATCGCCGTCGGCCATGCGATGCATCGCCGTGGTGAGGGCGACGATCGGCCGGGCAATGCCGCGATTGGCGAGCAGCAGGCTGATGCCGATGCCGGCAATGGTGGCGACGGCGGCCGAAACCAGGAGCACGAAGGCCGAACGGTCGGCCTGGGCACCGGCGTCGGCGCGGGCGGCCGCCATCTTGTCGGAGGAATAGGTGCTGTAGATTTTCACCTTGGCGGTGACGTCCTTCTGTTCGTCGAGCGCCTTGCCGAGCGTGGCTGCCACGGCTGCCTTGTCGCCGGTGGCGGCAACATCGACCATGGCGTCGATCGCCTTGAAGTAGGCTTCCAGCGAGCTACGAACGTCGGATAGCTGCGTCTTCTCGGCGGCGTCGGCGACGGCTTCGAGCTTGGGCAGGCGGGCCAGCATCTCGGATGACCGCTTGGCGGCTTCGGTCTTGAAATCCGCCGCTTTTTCCGGGGCTTGCGCCAGCTGGTAGGTCATGCGGCTGATGGCGATGATGTCAACGCGGAGGTCCATCGCCTCGCGGGCTGCTTCTTCCGAGCGGCCGACGTCGGTGTAGGTTTCCGTCGTCGACCGCAGTTCAACCCAGCCGATGATGGCGATCGCCACCGCGACAAGGCCGACCAAAAGGACAACGGCCAGGATCTTCCGAGCAATCGAGAGGTTTTTCATCGGGGGCTTCGCCTTCATTCGGCCTTAGGTCACGTTGAGCAAATGATTGGCGAATATGTCTAATTTGAAGTTAATTGAGACCTGCGGGCCTAATGTTTGACGGCGAGTATTCGCGCTCCCAATGATCGGCATCGACTTGTTCAAGGTGAACTCGCCTTGTGCTTCAGGCTGTCAACGCTGGTGACTACGCCGTTCTTCACAAAAGTCCGACCGGCGGCTCCCCTTGCCCTAGCAGACGATCGAGATGGGACCGCCGCGATATTCGACTGAAATTCCCGCAGCCGGCGTCATCGGCGAGACGCCCGGACGGATGCGATGGATCGTCAGGTGCCGCTTGTCCGGCATGCCGGCGTGGGCGCCGCGGCATTGCCCGATGTGAAGCGTGCTTTCGGCATCGTTCCAGGCGAAAGAAATGCGGGCGCATTCGCCGCGTTGATAGCCGAGCGTAAGGCCATCGTCCTCGTAGAGTTCAAAGCTGCCGTCGCGACCGGGGAAGACGTAGATGTCCAGCGTGTCCTGCACCATGCCGGCGGTCGATTGCCTGATGGGGCCGAGCGGCAGGATGCTGCCGGCGCGCGCATGCAGCGGGATGCGGTCGAGCGGGCTCGGGACGTCGTGAATACGGCCGCCGGCCCGATGCTCGCCGGTCCAGACATCGAACCAGCCGCCGTCGGTTTCCGGCAGATAGACGGGCCAGGTGTCCACGCCGGCCGCCAGGACCGGGGCGACATGCAGCGCCCTGCCGAACATGTAGCTGTGGACCTCGTCGAGCGCGCAGGGATCGTCGGCGAAATCGAATACCAGGGGCCGCATCATGGGAATGCCGGCCTCCGCCACCTCCGCGGCCGTCGCGTAGATGTAGGGCAACAGGCGATAGCGGAGTTCGAGATAGGCCCTTGAGACGGCCTCGACCTTGTCGCCATAGCGCCAGAACTCGGTGTCGGTCTCGAAGCCGTGGACGCGCTGCATCGGCAGGAAGGTGGCAAACTGGAACCACCTGAGGAACCGTTCGCGATAGGCTTCGTCGTCATATTGGCCGGGGCCGGGGCGGAAGAAACCGCCGGCGTCCACCGTCCAGTAGGCATAGCCTGATGCCGCCATGTTGAGGCCGGCGGCGATCTGGTTGCCGAGCGTCGCCCAGTCGTTGCCGACATCGCCGGACCAGGTGAAGGCGGGATAGCGCTGCTGGCCGAGGAAGGCGCAGCGGGTCAGGATCAAGGCGCGGGTGTCGGGCACGGCGGCCTGCCAGGAGTCCGAGACGGCGCGGGTGACTTCAAGGGGGTAGGCGAGCTGGACGTGTTCGCCGCGTCCGGCGGCAGTCATGCGGCCGGCCAGGTCGTCATTCTCAGGTTCGGTGGCGTCCTGCCACCAGGCGTCGATGCCGAAGCGCCTGAGACGGGTTTCCTGCTCGGCGGCATAGAAGGCGGCGGCGTCGGGGTTGAAGAAGTCCACCCAGTCGGTGCCCTCGATGAAGTAGCCGCGACGGACAAACTCCTGGCCGAGCTCCGAGGACGGATCGATGCGCGCCCATACCGACAGCATGAAGCGGGCATCGCGCCGGTGCACCTCGTCGATCAGCCGCTTGGGATCGGGGTAGTGCGCCTCGTCGAAGCGCATGGCATTCCAGCCGTGCGAGCCCCAGTATTGCCAGTCCTGGACGATGACATCGAGCGGCAGCTCGCGGCGGCGGAACTCGTCGAGCGTATCGATGATCTCGGCCGAGGAGTGGAAGCGCTCGCGGCAATGAACGTAGCCGAAGGCCCAGACCGGCAGCATGGGCGTTGCGCCGAGGAGCTGGCGGTAGCCGCCCATCACTTCGGCGGCGCTGGGGCCGGCGATCACCACATAGTCGATGGCGTCGGTGACCGGCGACCGCCAGACCGTGCGATCGGTGACCGGTCCGTAGTGCAGGACCGGCTCGTCGGTTTCGTTGGCTTCGACGCGCACGATGTGGCGGCCGGGCGTGAGGTCGGCAAAGAAGCTGGTGGTCGGCGGGAGCCAGAAGTTGTCGTGATCGGCAAGGGTCTGGCCGTCGATCTCGACCCGGTAGCGGGTGCCCATTGTCTTGCCGATGTCGAGCAGCATCGCTTGCCGGCCGCCCGTGGTGATCTGGATCTCGCCCTCGAAGACGGCCATGCGCCGCTCGACGTCGGCGCCGCCCGAGGAGGTGGTGACCGTGGCGGTCTGCGCCTTGCCGACGGCGCGCTTCACCAGGGCGATCCGGTGTGGCGGCGGATTGAGTTCGCTCTGGCCGCGGTGGTGCCAGATCAGCCCGTAGCCTTTGCTGGACAATAGGAAGGGCAGGCTGATCTGGGTGTTGACCTGAGTGAGGCGGCGCGGCAGGCCGCGCAGATCGAGCGCGCCATCCTGAAAGCAGCCGGTGCCGTAGAGGTGCTCGTCGGGCGGACAGGCGAAGGCCTGCTTGGCGACGTGGACCGTTTCGCCGCCGAGCTTGTCCGCCGCCAGCCACCGTCCCGCTTCGATCTCGCTGAGCAGGAGCGTGCCGTCCGGTCCGAAGAAGCGCAGACGGCCGGTCGCCTCCATCACTTCGCAGGTGAGATGCGGCAGCGTGAGGCGGGTGGTTCCACTGCCCGCGCTGACGGACGCGGCGACAGCCGGCAGATCGTCCACCAGGATCCGGCTTTCGGGCATCGTCCCGTCATGTCCGCTGGGTGCGAAGCGGACCCGGAAGGCCCGGTCGCTCAGCGCTGCGACGGACAGCACGCCGCCGGGGTAGGCCTTGGTGAAGTCCGGCTTGGAAAGAGTGCGTGTGGTCATGATACCCGGAATTTTGCTGTGGGATGGAGGAGGCCGATCGTCAACGGTGGTCAGCCCTTGACCGAGCCGCTGGTCATGCCGGCGATGATGAAGCGCTGGCCCATGAGATAGATGACGATGACCGGGATGATGGTGAGCAGGATGTCGGCGGAGACCAGGTTCCAGCTGCTCTGGTACTGGCCGAAGAAATTGTAGACGGCGAGCGTCATCGGCCAGTTGGAGCTGCTGTTGAGGTAGTAGAGCGGCATCATGAAGTCATTCCAGATATTGAGGAAATTCAGGATGCCGGCGGTGACGAGCACTGGTTTCAAGAGCGGCAGGATCACCAGGAAGAACAGCTGCCGCGGTCGACAGCCATCGATGATCGCCGCTTCGTCGAGTTCGCGCGGGATGGTGTCGACGAAGCCGTAGATCAGGAAGATCGAGAAGGGCACCTGCAGGGCGGCGTAGAGGATGATGATGCCGATCTTGGTGTTGATGAGGTGGGTGACCTGCATCATCGTGGTCAGCGTGAAGAAGTTGATCGGCAGGGCGATGCCCATGATCAGGAACAGATAAAGGAAGCGGTTGAAGCGCGTTCTATGGCGCGACATGACGAAAGCCGCCATGGCCGAGACCAGCGTGGCGAGGACGGTGGCCGAGGTGGCATAGAGCAGGCTGTTGAAGAAGCTCTGGAGCAGCTTGCCCTTCTCGATGGCGATCAGAAAGTTCTCGAAATGCAGCTCGGTCGGCAGATCGACGCTCATCGTGCTCGCCTCGGGCGTGGATTTGAGCGCGTTGATGGTGATGAGATAGACCGGCAGCAGCATGATCAGGCTGGCCAGAAAGGCGGCGAGATGGGCAGCGGTGGCGCGCAGATTCCTAGGCATCGCTTGGCTCCTCACTCGCGATCCGACTGGCGTTCCATCACCCGGATCACCAGGTAGCCGGTGACCACCAGGATCAGGAACAGAATGCTGGAAATGGCGGTGCCGAGCCCGAACTGGCCCTTGGAGAAGGCCTTGAAGATCTCGGTCGACAGCACCTCGGTGGCATAACCCGGCCCGCCGTTGGTCAGTGCGTAGACGATGTCGAACACGCGCAGTCCGTAGAGGACGTTGAGCACGGTGACGATCATCAGCGCCGGCATCAGCATGGGGAGGGTGATGAAGCGGAACTTGGCCCAGGCGCTGGCGCCGTCGATAGAGGCGGCCTCGTAGAGATCCTTGGGGATGGTCTGCAGGCCGGCGAGCAGGATGACCATGATGTAGCCGATGCCCTTCCAGCTATCGGCGCCGATCACCGAATAAAGCGCGATGCGCGGGTCGGTCAGCCAGGGGAGCGCCAGCGCGTCGAGGCCGATGCCGCGCAGCGCGCTGTTCAGAAGCCCCGAGGCCGGATCGAGGATCGAGCGGAAGATCAGGGCGACGACCAGCGTCGGCAGGATCACCGGCAGATAGATCAGCACGCGATAGCCGTTGACGAACCAGCGGACGCCCTGGTTGAGCAGAAGCGCCAGCGCCAGGCCGAACACCGTCTTGATGATGATCGTCCAGAAGGTGAAGAGCAGCGTGTTGCCGATGAACGACAGGTAATTCTCGTCCGGCGACAGGATGGTGCGGAAATTATCGAGGCCGACGAACTCGACCTCGTCGGAATAGCCGCTCCAGTCGGTGAACGAATAGGCGATGCCGCTGAGGCTCGGAATGATGAAGAACGTCACATAAAGGACGAGGGCCGCGACAACGAAGGTGAACGGATAGGACCTGTGCGATTTCATTGCGATGTTCCGTCGCTCGCGGTCGCCCCCGGCCAGGGAGTCGATGCTCCGAGGCCGAGGGAGACGGCGCCAAGCCGAGGCGAAGCAGGGAGGGGCTACTTCTTCCAGGCGGGATCCCTGGCGGCCTTGGCGAGATCGGCGCGACGCTTGTCGATGTTGGCGAGCACCTTGTCCGGCCCCATCGATCCGGTGAACATGGCGGTCAGGTCGGCGCCGATGTCCATCCACTGCGGGTTCACGTAGGCGACGGCGGTCTGATAGACGGTGCCGCGCGCCTCCTTGTGGCTGTCGAACAGCGCCTGCACGTCGGGGCTGAACTTGCTCTTCGCCCCCGTAAAGGGCAGCGTCATGGCGGTCGGCGTATTGTCGATGAAATAGTCGACGTTCTCCGGCTCGGCGAGGAACGCCAGATATTGCTTGGCCGCATCGACGTGGGCCGAACCTGCGTAGATGAAGTGGGTCGGTCCGGCCGGATTGATGTTGACCTGCTGGTTGTCGGCGAGCGGCATCAGGAACACGCCGATGTCCGACGCCTTCATGTCCGGGTAGTCGTGCTCGACCAGCGAGCCGAAGCCGGTATTGGCGAGCACCATGCCCACCTTGCCACTGGCCATCGCCTTGGAGGCGCCGGTGTAGACGTCGGCGAGGGCGTTCTTGCCCATGTAGCTGAGGTCGAACATTTCTTTGAGCTCGGTGACGGCCGAGAGCATGGTCGGGTTGCCGGCAAAGGTCGCCTTGTTGGCGTTGAGCGCATCGGCAAGGCCGGGCGTCACCTGTTCAAAGCGCGGGCCCAGCTCGGGGAACCACAGTACGTGGTGCCAGCCATCGGCGACCGGCTCGTAGATCGGCTGGATGCCGTTGTCGAGGAGCTTCTGGCAGGCGGCCTTGAACTCGGCGTAGCTCTTGGGCTCGCTGAGGCCATATTGAGCGAACAGCTTCTTGTTGTAGCTGATCACCCAGGTGTTGCCGAGAATGTCCCAGTAGGTGAGGCCATAGAGCTTGCCCCCCAGGGTGGACTGGGCGGCGATCAGCTTGTCTTCCTTGGCCGCCCACGGCTCGTTCGTCAGATCGACGGCATTCTTCTCGACGTTGTACTGCAGCTTGAGATCGGTGACGCCGCTCTGGCCGCCGAACAGGTCCGGGCCTTCGCCGGAGTTCAGCTTGGTCTGCAGAACGTTGAAATACTGGCCCGACGGCAGGATCTGGAAATCGATGGCGATCCCGGTCTTTGCCTCGAACTTCTTGGCGAGCGCCTGCTCGGCGTCCTTCACCCAATCCTGGCTGGCCATATAGGTCAGCGTCACCTTGTCCGCCGCGAAGCTGGCCCCGCCCGTCAAGGCGAACACCAGGCACGAAGCGCCGGCCAGGGCCAGCATATGCATCGCGCCCCTGGCGGTCGTGCGATTTTCATGTGTCGCTGTCATAGAATCCTCCCTTGTTGCGTGTCCCAATGGACCGCGCCGTCCTCCTCAGGCGGCTTCGATCCGCAAACCTCATCCGTCACAATTCGCGGTGCGCCGATCCGAAGCGCCCGATCCGGCCGACATCTCCCTTGTTATGGCAGTTTTCCGCCATTGTAAGCGCTTACAATTGTTGTGCTGTTTTCTCCATCGCCGTCCGTTGCATCCTCTCCGGACAGACTTGAGATCGTGGCTGTGTTATTGTAAGCGCTTACAATGCTAAGTTCGTCGCTCACTGTCTGTCAATGGGGTGGCGAACGATCGGAGGATTTTATGAGGGGAATCGCCCGTCTGGCCCGGGAACTCGGCGTGTCCACGGCCACCGTATCCCGCGCGCTCAACGGCAATCCCAACGTCAACGCCGAGACGCGGCAGAAGGTTCTGGAAACGGCGCAGCGCCTTGGTTATGCCGCCAATCAGGCGGCGCGCTCGCTTGCCCAGGGCGTCACCCATTGCGTCGGCCTGATGATCGAGCTCGATCAGGAAAGCACCGCCAGCACCGACTATTTCTTCATGGGGGTTGTCGAGGGCATGCAGGCGGTTCTGGCCGCCCATGGGCTCGACCTCCTGGTGCTGCCCTGCGCCAAGAGCCAGGACAACTTCACCTTTCTCCAGCGCTTCGTGTCGCGCGGCGCCGTCGACGGCATGATCCTCGCCGAAACCAGGCGGATCGACCCTCGCATCGATCTCTTGCAGGAGTCGGGCATTCCCTTCGTCACGTTGGGGCGAAGCGACAGTGGCAGCGGCTATTCGTGGATCGACCTCGATTTCGAAGGGGTCATGGCGACCGCCGTCGATCGCCTGGTCAAGCAAGGCCACAGGCGCATTGCCGTGACGGTGCCCTCCAGCGATGCCAACTACGGCGCCATCTTCGCCCAGGCCTATCGCGACAACCTCGTCCGGCACGGCCTGGAAGTCGACGAAACGCTGATGTTCCCGACCCGCCGTCGGGAAGACGACGGCGACAGCGTCGTTGACGGTCTGCTTGACCGGCCCGCCCCCGCCACGGCGATCATCCTGTTCTACGAGGTGACGGCCATCGGCATCTACCGGCGCCTCGCCGAAAGGGGTCTCAAGCCCGGTCGCGATCTGTCGGTTATCGGCTTTCGTGGCGAGGACTCGGTGCGCTTCCTGACGCCGCAGGTCACCTGCTTCCACCTGTCGCTGCAGGACCTCGGCATGGCCGCGGCCCGCGCCATGCTGGCGCAGATCCCCATGACGGCCTCGGATGTGTCGCCGGGCGTCGTGCAGTGCCGGGTGCCCCTGTCGCTGGTGCCGGGCGAGAGCGACGGGCCGGTTTCGCGGCGCTAAATCCTGAAACGGTCCGCATGGCGTCAGGTCAGGATCGCCCAAGCTGCTGGAGCGCTGCTCTTCTCACCAACAGCCTGACGAAAACCCAAAGCCATTCAGGTGACTGTCAGCTTCACATGGTCTTCTGTCCGATGATGGCGGGCGAGATCATCGCTCGGCGCAATCATGTCGGGAATTCGTGTGGTAACCCGCCATGCGGCGCGATTGGGGGATTGAATGGACATGCCAGACGCGCCCTTGCCGCGTCTTGAACGCCGACTGCGCGATGGCGTCGGGCAGCGTCACAACGGCTGACGAAGCCGATTGTGCCATCACGATCTGAAACAACTCGACCTGCGAGCTCGATATGCCGGTGATACTTCGCATCCGAAAATACCATGCCTTGTTCGTGCTTCTGGTGCCGATCGCCTACCTGTCGGCTGAGGAGGGCGATATCCACTTCTGGGTCGGATATGGTCTTCTGGCCGTTCTTCTGGCGTGGTTGCTGTCGCAGCTGTTCGGCGGGCGCCAGAGCAGGCTGTCGCGCCATCTGCCACGATTTGGCGGAATGACCCTGGCCGATGCTCTGACACATCGCGCGGTCAGCAAGAGTCTGGTTCTCGGAATACTCCTGTCCCTCATCGGCACCGTCGGCACCGGTGTGGCCCTCGACCAGGGGCAGACGCTGGGGATCGCCCAGAGCGAGATGGTCACGCCTGCCTTGGCCGACGACGGTGAAGGCGATGAGGAGGGAGGCGAGCGCGAGAGAGAAGACGGCGGGTTGCTTGGCGAGATTCATGAGACGCTGGCCAATCTTCTCATGATCTTGATCGGTGTTCACATTGCCTATGTCCTGGTCCTCAAGCGTTCGCTGGCCAAGCTGATGCTGTTCTGGCCTCAGGGCAGCGCCAACGCGGCACGCTGATACCCAATCGGCGGCAACTTCAGGAGCACCACGTGAATTTGGAAGATCTTTTCAAGCAAACCAAGGGCCGGGTTTCTCAGAAACACCGCTTCCCTCACGAGCATTCCTCGGATCGAGACGATCGTTTCGGAGGAATCGGCGCGTTGCTCAATCGCGCTCAACGGAATGGCAAATACCGCGGTGAAGAACACGACATCTCGTCGGTTCTGAGGCCCATACTTCAGAACAGAGGCCTGCTCATCGCGGCCCTTGTAATCCTCCTGCTGCTGGGACTCTCGGGGCTGGCCATCGTCCTGGCAGCTTTGCCGCTCATCGAAAGTGCCTTCGCTTTTCTGCTCGAAAACGGCCTCGGCGGGGTCGTGGATACGGTTACGCCCTATGCCGAGAAGATCTGGAAGGGCAGCAACTGAGCGCACTTTCCGAGTAGGTCGATCCACTCCCGGGACCTCTGGCCTTGCCGGTTGTCGCACCGACGGCGTCGTAAACGAAGGCGATGGGCCGGTGTTCTGGCGTTAGAGCGCTGTTCGATCTGATTGAATCAGATCGGCGCTCTAAGCTTTTCTTTTGGAAGCATCATCTTGTCGATCCTCGTTTCACTCCGGTCGGATGATGCTCTAAGCCAGGGCTCGGCCGCTGGAGAACGTTGGCTGACCCTTTTCAAGACAGGATGTCAGTGGCCTTGTGGTCGGGATCGACGCCGTCGATCAGGATGGCGACACCGGACGAATTGCCCGTCCTGAGCGGCAGGATCGCGCGATAGGCGGGCGAGTCGTACCAGGCCCGTGCCGTCGCGAGGTCCGGGAAGGCGATCACGATCAGATCGTCGGGCCACGAGCCCTCCAACTCGATCTTCGGACCGCCGTGAATGATGAACCTGCCCTCGAAGGGGGCGAGGGTCGCATCGATGCGTGTGAGGTAGGTCACGATCTCCGGTCCCATCTTCACGTCGGTCAGCCGTGCCACTGCGAAGGCGGCCATGCGCTTTCTCCATCCGTCGTCGATCAATGCGCCGCACGGGTTGTCCGGGGCTCGCAGCAAGCCTCGTCCGTCAGGGCGGTCCGCTCAATTACCTCCGAGGTAATTGAAGCCGCGACGGGCTGCCCTCAGTCTTGCCTCTGCGAACGACGCATCCGAGCAATTCCAGCAAAAGTGGTTTGCGGTTTTGCGTTGGGAATTGCGTAGACGCAAAAAGACTGATCGTTGGAGGCAATGATGACCCATGCAACTGAGATCGCAGCCCGCTATATCGCCGCCTGGAACGAGAAGGATCCGTCGCGGCGAAATGCGCTGCTGGCGGCGCACTGGACCGAAGACGCCGAATATGTCGATCCCATGATGGGCGGCAAAGGGCGAGGCGAGGTGGGGGCGCTGATCGGTGCCGTCCATGAGCGGTTTCCGGGCTTCCGCTTTGCGTTGTCGGGGAACGCCGACGGCTATGGCGACCGGGTGCGCTTTTCCTGGACGCTTGGCCCGGAAAGTGAGCCCGATATGATCGTCGGCACGGACTTCGTTCTTCTCGACGACCATCGGATCAAGGCGGTCGCGGGTTTCCTGGACAAGATTCCGGCCGGCGGCTCGGACTGACGGAGGGGGACGATGGAAGAAACTGTTCCGAGGGCGAGCGATTTCCTGCGCAGCTGGCGGCAGCGGCGCCGGCTCAGCCAGCTCGACTGCGCGCTCGAGGCGAATATCTCGCAGCGGCACCTGAGCTTCATCGAAAGCGGTCGCGCCACGCCCAGCCGGGACATGCTGCTCCATCTCGCCGAATGCCTGGACATCCCGCTGCGGGAGCGCAACGCCGCGCTTCTCGCGGCGGGGTTTGCCCCCGTCTACCCGGAACGGCGACTGGACGATCCGATGATGAGCGGTGCCCGCGAGGCGGTCGACAGACTGCTGAAAGGGCATGAACCGTTCCCGGCGCTTGCCATCGACCGTCACTGGAACCTCCTAGCGGCCAACGCCGCCCTGGCTCCCTTGCTCATCGAGGTCGAAGACCGGGATCTGCTCGCCCCTCCCGCCAACGTGCTGCGGCTCAGCCTTCATCCGAGGGGGCTGGCGCCGCGGATCGCCAACCCTCCGGAATGGCGGGTCCATCTTCTCGAGCGTCTGCGACGCCAGATTGCCACCACGCAGGACGAGGCGCTGAGCGGGCTTCTGGTGGAACTCGCTGGCTACCCCAGCGACACCGCGCGGCACGAGGCGTCAGCCGAGCATGGCGCCGTTCTCGTTCCTTTGCGCCTGAAGACGCAGCGCGGCGAGCTGTCGCTGATTTCGACGACCACCGTCTTTGGCACGCCGCGTGACATCCTGCTTTCCGAGATCGCGATCGAGGCCTTCTTTCCGGCCGATGCCGCAACCCGCCAAATCCTGGAAGCCTGGCCGGCGGTGTCGTCTGCCAGTGCCTGACACTTTCGGGACGAAGGTCAAAAAAAAGCCAGGCACGAAGCCTGGCTATTAGTTTTGGAATGCGGTTCGCAGGGACGACCCGCACCTTCCAGAGGGGAACAGCTGAAGATTCGCTTTCGTCGGGAGGATGACGAGGGAACCAACACATCAGCTGACGTCTATATGCACCTGCGACGGGTGCAAAACAAGCAGGCAATCTGCAAATCTGCTATGCAATATCCCGGTTAATTTGCCCAAACCGTAACATCATTGTGATGATTGCGCGGATCATCGGTGTTTTCCGTTAAGGGAAAACGCGAGTCCTGCGCGGGATGCACAATGATACGTTGGCGATGTTTGCCAGGTTAATATGACCAGCGCTGGGCCTTGGACACCAGGAAGTCGCGGAAGGCGTGGACGCGCGCCGAGTTTCGGAGTTCGTCGGGGTAGACGAAATAGGTGTCGTAGGACAGGAGATCGACCTCGGGGATCAGCTGCTGCAAGCCGGAGTCCTCCTCGACGATATAGTCGGGAAGAAGGGCGATGCCGACACCGCGCTGCACCGAATGCTTGATGGCGACAAGGTTGTTGACGCGCAACACCGGCAGGCGCGGATTGTCATAGGGCCGGCCGACGCTTTCCAGCCAGTTCATGTCGCGCAGGTAATTGGGCGCGGCGACGCCGAAGGTGATGATCCGGTGCTGGTCGATATCCTCGATGGTCTTGGGGCTGCCGAAACGTTTGATGTAGGCCGGCGAGGCGAACAGGTGGAAGTGCACCGTGAACAGCTTGCGCTGGATCAGGTCGGGCTGGGTCGGCTGGCGCAGGCGGATGGCGACGTCGGCCTGCCGCATGGCGAGGTCGAGTTCATCATCATTGAGAATCAGCTGCAGTTGCACATCGGGGTAGAGGTCGACGAATTCGTCGACGCGCGAGGTCAGCCAGGTGGAGCCGATACCGACGGTGGTGGTGACGCGCAGCGACCCGGAGGGGCGCTCGCGGCTGTCGGTCAGCCGGCCCTGCACGTCCTCGAGCTTCAGCAATACGTCATGGGCGGCGCGATAGAGCAGCTCGCCCTGTTCAGTGAGAATGAGGCCACGGGCGTGGCGGTGGAACAGCGGCACGCCGAGATCCTGCTCAAGGGCGCTGACCTGACGGCTGACGGCGGACTGGCTCATGTTCAGCGTGTCGCCGGCATGGGTAAAACTACCGGCATGGGCGGCGGCATGGAATATTCTGAGCTTGTCCCAATCCATCGCGTCCCCCTTTGCCGCCCCCATCGCTGCTGACGGCCGATCTCGGCCACCGCTCTCTCGTCGGAGCAAGAACCAGACGACGGGGCCGGTCTTGCCGCTCCTTGTTTTGTCCCATCCGCTTGTCCGAAAAGTTTGGCAACTTTTCGAAGAGGCTCGTGATTTCTTCCTATTGCATCCTTTTATCCGAAAAGTGTGAAAACTTTTCGGGTACATGCTGTGCCTCGGCCGCATCCGCTGATCCGAAAAGTCTGCAACTTTTCGGGTTGATGCTCTAGGTTCAACGCTTCCTCGTTCCGGCGCAAGCCCTGAATTGCGCCGTTGCGCCAGTTGCTTACGCAACCTTTGTATCAGTTTCCAAGGCGCCGATGTAGCGTTCGGCCTCCAGCGCCGCCATGCAGCCCATGCCCGCCGCCGTCACCGCCTGGCGGAAGTGCTCGTCAGTGACGTCGCCGGCGGCGAACACGCCGGGCACCGACGTCGCCGTCGAATCGGGCGCCGTCCAGATATAACCCGACGACTTGAGGCGAACCTGACCGGTGAACAGCGAGGTGGCCGGGGCATGGCCGATGGCGACGAACACGCCGTCGGTGGCAACGTCGCGCGTGTCGCCGGTGACCATGTTCCTGAGGCGGACGCCGGTAACCGAGGGGGGGAAGCCCTCCTTGCCCAGCACCTCGTCGACGACGCTGTTCCAGATCACCTCGATCTTGGGATGGTTGAACAGGCGGTGCTGCATCACCCGCTCGGCGCGGAAGGCCTCGCGGCGGTGCACCACCGTCACCTTGTCGGCGTGGTGGGTGAGATAGAGCGCTTCCTCGACGGCGGTGTTGCCACCGCCGACCACCACCACATGCTTGCCGCGATAGAAGAAGCCGTCGCAGGTGGCGCAGGCCGACACGCCGAAGCCCTGGAACTTGTGCTCGGACGGCAGGCCGAGCCAGCGCGCCTGGGCGCCGGTGGCGATGATCAGCGCGTCGGTGGAATAGGTGTCGCCGGAATCGCAGGTGAGCTGGAACGGCCGCTTGCTGAGGTCGACCGAGGTGACGATGTCGGAGACGAGGCGGGTCCCCATGTGCTCGGCCTGGCTGCGCATCTGCTCCATCAGCCAGGGGCCCTGGATGGCGTCGGCAAAGCCGGGGTAGTTCTCGACATCGGTGGTGATGGTGAGCTGGCCGCCCTGCTGCAGGCCGGCGATCAGGATCGGCTCCAGCATGGCGCGGGCGGCATAGATGGCGGCGGTGTAGCCGGCCGGGCCGGAACCGATGATGAGGGCCTTGGTATGGGTGTGCGTCATGCTCGTCTCGTTGCGTTCGCCGGCCGCGATGCGGTTCCGGCTGGACGCCGGCCGGCGGCGTCTGGAATCGGTTGAATGGTAGGTGCCCGACGGAGCGGTTTCAAGGCGGCGCGGCCTCGGCGGGCCTTGGTGCGGTTCGTCGTCCCCTGCCGAATGGCTTTTGTAACGGTTGACCGGGTTATAATATGTGTTCGTGTCGCCGAAAGATGCTTTCGTCGCGACGACCGGAACGGTATGTTCCGGGCCGAAACGCGAGCCGCCGGCTCCGGAGGATGTGACATGAAGGCCCGTCTCGACGCCATCGACTGGAAGATCCTGCGCGAGTTGCAGGGCGACGGGCGGATGACCAATGTCGAGTTGGCGAGCCGCGTCGGCATCTCGGCACCGCCGTGCCTGAGGCGCGTCAGGGCGCTAGAGGAAGCCGGTGTCATCCAGGGCTATCGGGCGCTGATCGACGAGAAGACGCTGGGCTTCGACGTGACGTTGTTCGCCTTCATTTCGCTGACCTCCCAGTCGGAAGCGGAAATCCTGGCCTTCGAGGCGCGGGTGAAGAACTGGCCGCTGGTGCGCGAGAGCTGGATGCAGTCGGGCGAAATCGACTTCATCCTGAAATGCGTCGCCCCCGACCTCAAGACCTGTCAGAACTTCGTGATCGAGCAGCTGACGGCGACGCCCAACGTCGGCCAGGTGCGCACCAGCCTGACGCTGCGGCAGGTCAAGAACGAGCCGGTGATCGTCTGAATCCCGCCTTGGCGCCCGGATCGCAGCCTTTTCCCGCCTTGACGTAAGCGTTCGTCGCGCTGTTGACAGGCGCCGCCGGGCGTAGCATTTCCCTGCGGTCTATTTTTAGGCGGCCTTTTGTGCGAAAAGTCGCGCGGATTTTGGGACCGCCGCTTATCTGTCGCTTTGGCCGGCGGGACCGGTTGGACGTGGAGTATGCACTTGAACTTCCTGAAGGGCCGGCTCGAAGGTTTCGTCGGAACGGAGCAGAAGCTCGGGCCGCTGGTGCGCCTTTTCCGGGCCAATTTTCGCCCCTATGCTTGGCGTTACGCCTACGCGGTTGCGATGATGCTCATCGCCTCGGCTGCGACGGCCGGTAGCGTCTATATCCTCAAGGACATCGTCAACAAAATCTTCATTGAGAAGAGCCAGGGACTGGTGTTGACCATCGCCGGCCTCATCGTCGGCATCTATCTCGTCAAGGGCTTTGCGACCTATTTTTCGTCGGTAACGCTGACCAAGATTGGCAACAGCATGGTCGCCCACCTGCAACGGCAGCTCTATGGGGCGATGTTGAAGCAGGATATCGCCTTCTTCCAGCGGCATACTCTCGGCGACATCATGGTGCGCATTTCGCAGAACGCTGGCGCGGCCCGATCGGCGATCGATCTCATCGTGATGAGCCTTGGCCGCGACTTGTTCACTCTGGTGTCGCTGGTGAGCGTCATGGTGTGGCAAAACCCGATGATGTCGCTGCTGTCGCTGGTGATTGCTCCCCCAGCCGTCTTTGGTATCACCCACCTGCTCAGGAAGGTGCGTTCTGCGGCGCGCAAGGAGGTGATGACCTCAGCCCAGATCGTCACCATCGTGCAGGAGAGTGTCCAGGGCATTCGCGTCGTCAAGTCCTTTGGCCTCGAAGATCGGTTGCGCCGGAGTTTCGATGCGGCCACGATCAACTCGGAGCGGCTTGCCAACCGCATGGCCACGCTGGGTGCTCGTTCGAGCCCGTTGATGGAGACGCTGGGCGGTTTTGCCATCGCTTTCGTGGTGCTGTTCGGTGGCTACCAGATCGTCCACTACAACGCCGATCCCGGTTCCTTCTTCTCCTTTATCGCGGCGCTGATAATGGCCTACGAGCCAGCGAAACGGCTGGCCCGCTTCAACCTCGACCTCGAGAGATCGCTGGTCGGCGTGCGCATGATGTACGAGGTGCTCGATCTCGTTCCTGAGCTGCAGTCGGCTCCGGACGCTATCGAGGCCGAGTTCGACGCGGCCATCGTTAGCTTCGACCGCGTCGATTTCGCCTATGGCGAGGCGCCGGTGCTGCGGGAGCTCAGCCTGACGGCGCCGGCCAATTCGGTGGTGGCGCTGGTCGGTCCCTCCGGTGCCGGCAAGTCGACGGTGTTCGCGCTGGTCGAGCGCTTCTACGATCCCAAGGGCGGCGCGATACTGATCAACGGCACCGATATCCGCCGCTTCACCGTGGAATCGCTGCGCCGGCACATCGCGCTGGTGACGCAGGACACCTTCCTGTTCGATGGTACGGTGGCGGCCAACATCGCCGACGGCCGACCGGACGCCACACCCGCCGAGATCGAGGCGGCGGCGCGCGACGCCAACGCCTACGAGTTCATCATGGCGATGCCCGACGGTTTCCAATCGCGGGTCGGCGAGGGCGGCGGCAATCTGTCCGGTGGGCAGCGCCAGCGCATCGCCATTGCTCGCGCCATCCTCAGGCAGGCGCCGATCCTGCTGCTCGACGAGGCGACCTCGGCGCTTGACGCCCAGGCCGAACGCGATATTCAGGAAGCGCTGGGCCGGCTGATGAAGGGGCGGACGACCTTCGTTATCGCTCATCGCCTTGCCACCGTGCGCGATGCCGACGTCATCTACGTCATGGATAGAGGCGAGGTGGTGCAATCCGGCAACCACGCGCAGCTGATGGCCGAAGGCGGGCTCTACGCCCATCTCCGGGCGCTGCAGTTCAAGGACGAAAAGCCGACCATCGAGGCGGTGGCGGGCTGATTAGCGTTTTCCCTCGCTTAGCCGCTGCCACGCGGCCAATACGGCGTCAGCAACATCGCTCGTCGAGTTGATTGGCGGGTAGGTGCCGCTGGCCGGCGCCACAGGGAAGCGGCCGACGTGCGCTTGCTGACTGAGAAGAGCGATGAACGTGTCGATCTTTGGGTGACCGCCAGAGGGGTGGAAGATCTGGATCGGCCGGCCGGTGGTGGCGGCTTCGCCGATCATGTTGGTGGAATCGGCGGTGACGATCAGTTCGTCGGCCAGCGCCATGTAGGCGGCCAGCGGATTGGCGCCTTGGCCATTCCAGAAGACGACGCGGTCATTCTGCTCGGCGAGTGACCTGAGCGCGCCTGCCAGCACCGGCGGCGTGCGCCTGGAGGCGGTGATCATCAGCGAGGCGCCGGTAGTCAGCCGTTCCTTGAGCCCGGTGATGAATCCGGTGATGTCATCCGGCGTGAAGCGATGGTGGCGGCTGTCGCCGCCCACCAGCACGGCGAGGCGCGGCGGCGGCAGGGCCGCGAGATCGGCCGGCGGATTGGCGCGGATTGCGTCGAGCCGGGCCGGCGGCAGGCGGTTGGGCGCCGTCGTCACCACCTTGACCGACGGACCGCGCAGTTTGTCGTGCGCCTGGACGATGATGAGGTCGGCACCGTGGCGGTGCGTCCTCGGGTCCTTGAACAGCACCGTGCAGGTGGCCGGCGACAGGTGCTTCAGATGCCGGAGATAGGCGACGGCCCGTCGCCCGGTGGCCAGGCAGATGTCCGGGTAGGGCGGGGCGAGCGGCGAGCCGGGCTGGTCCGGCCGGTCGCGCCAGTCGATCGGTCCCCAGGGCATCAGCCAGGTGAAAGGCGCGCGCGGGTGGACGCGGCGGACCTCCGGCGTGACGCCCATCGCCTCGGCGATGCCAGTCAGCGGTTGCTCGTCGCCCGCCTTGCCATCGGTGAGGATCCAGACCGAGGGCAGGGTCATGGCGCGGTGTCCATCAGGCGGCGGTAGGCGGAGAATTCCTGTTCCAGCATGCGCGTCGTGGTGTAGTTCTCAAGCACGAAGGCGCGGCCGGACCGCCCCATCTCCTTGAGCCGCGAGGGAGAGGCCAACGCTTCGCCGATGGCGCGCGCCATGGCCTCGGCGTCGCCGGGCGTCACCAGCCAGCCGGTGCGGCCGGGCAGCACGGTCTCGCGGCTGCCGCCGTGGTCAGTGGCGATCACCGGCGTTTCCATCGCCTCGGCCTCGATGGCGGCGCGGCCGAAGGCCTCCGGCTCGGTGGAGGCGGAGAAGGCGAGGTCGGCGGAGGCAAGCAGGGCCGGCACGTCACGCCGGCTGCCGGCGAGAACGATCCGCTCGGCAAGGCTGTGGCCGTCGATACGCGCCTTGAGATTGGCGATGGTCCGCTCGTTGCCGCTGCCGACCAGCACCAGGCGCCAGGGGTGGTCGGCGAGGCGGGCGAGCGCGTCGACCAGCACGGCGTGGCCCTTCCAGCCGGTGATGCGGCTGACCATGATCAGCATCGGCTCGCCATCGCCCACGCCGAATTCGTGCCGGATGGCCGCCCGTTGCTCGGCGCTGACACTCGCCGGATCGAACAGGTCCGGCTGGATGCCGCGTGCCGCCACCACGATGCGACCCTTGGGATAGCCGTAGACGGTCTCGATATGATCGCGGATGAACTGGGAGTTGGCGACCACCAGGGGACCGCGCAACATGACGCGATTGTAGAACCGCTTCAGCGCGTTGCTGTGGCCATAGACGCCGTGAAAGGTGGTGAGGAAGCGGCAGCGACGGTGGGCAAGCCGTGTCGCCAGCCATCCGGCCCAGGCCGGTGCCCGGCTGCGGGCGTGGACGATGTCGATCGCCTCGCGATCGATCAGCTTTGCCACGGCAAAGGCGTTGCCGATGATAGACCAGGGGGATTTGCGGCCGACCGGAAGGACGAAATGCGTGGCGCCGCCGGCCTCGACGGCCGTTACCAGGTCGCCGCCGCCGCTCGCCACGAAGTTGACGATGCCCTTGCCGCGCAGGTAGCCGACCATCTCCACGGTGGAGCGCTCGACCCCGCCGTCGCCAAGCGCGGGGAGAAGTTGCAGGATGCGGGGAGCATTTTGAACTGGGCTGGACATGCTGTCTTATAGGCCGGTCGGCACCGGCAAATCCACGGCATTTGGGGACGACGAAGGCAGGTACTCGCCGAGCTTCCGCGCCCAGGTCTGCGCGAGGGCGTGGTCTTGCGCCGCCGCGCCGAGGCGGGTGCGGAGATCGGCGTCGGACAGCAGGCGCGTCAGTGCCGAAGCCACCGCTTGCCCGTCGGCGCCGTCGCAGAGCAGGCCGGTCTCGCCGTCCTTGATGGCGTCGGCCGCGCCGCCGTCGGTGCCGCCCAGCGAGGGTTTGCCGTACCAGCCGGCTTCCAGATAGACGATGCCGAAGCCTTCGACCGATGCCCCTTCGCGCCGGCTCGGCATGGCGAACACGTCGCAGAAGGTGAGGAGCGCCGCCTTTTGGCGCTCGTCGATGCGCCCGAGAAAATGGATGTTCGCGGCGGCCGGCGACGACCGCGCCATCTCTTCGAGGCGCGGTCGATCGGCACCATCGCCGGCGATCAACAGCCGCGCGGCCGCCAGTATCGGGTGTGCCGACATGGCATCGATCAGCCGGTCGATGCCCTTGCGCGGTTCGAGGCGGCACAGGGAGGCGATGGTGAGGCCGGTGCCGAACTTCCGCGCGATCTCGGCGATGGCGGTAGGATCGGCGGCCGGCTGTGGCTGGACCGGCGGCGTCACCACCGTCAAGCGCCCGGCATCGACATAGGGCGCCGCCAGCGAAGCCGTGTAATGAGAATTGGCGATCACCCGCGTCGCCTTGGCCAGCGCGGCGCGAATACGAGCGGTCTTGGCCTCCGATGGATGCGGCGGGAACTCCATGCCATGGGCGAGGCAGATGACGGGCTGGCCCGAGGGCTGGAAGCGCTCCAGGCTTTTCCAGCTATCGGCAAAGACCGCATCGACCCTGCCGGCGCGGACCACTCGCTCGGCGGCCTTGGCTTTCAACCAGCGACGGAGCGGCTTGAAGCCGCGATAGCGGCGGATCTGGTAGCCGGGCATCGCCGACGGATCGGGCTCGCCGTCGGCCAGCACCAGCAACTCGGCACCCGAAGCTGCGATCGTCTCTGCCAGCCCGCCCATCATGTTCTCGATCCCTCCGATCTTCGGAGGGAAACACTGCGTCAGCATCAAGTGCATCCGATCCTCCTCGGCGGGTGGCCGCGTGCCTTACGATTGCACATTGACTTACAGCATTGAGCTTTCAGAAAAAAGCGCCGCCGACCGCCCTCAACCGGCCAGTTCCGTCGGCTTCCGGCGCGTGCTAGGACAGACGGTGTCGCGCCAATCGAGGACCCCCCCATGTCACCCCTACCACTGTCCGTCTTCGTGATCTGCAAGGACGAGGCCGATCGGCTGGGTCTGGTGCTGGAGGCCTTGGACGGATTGACGGATGACCTGGTGATCGTCGACAGCGGCTCGACCGACGGCACCCTCGATATCGCCCGTCGCCATACGACACGCGTCTACCATCGCGACTGGACCGGCTTCGGCGAGCAGAAGGTCTACGCCGAAAGCCTCTGCCGGCACGACTGGGTGCTCAACCTCGATGCCGACGAAGTGCTGCTCGACGAGGTGAAGGCATCGATCCGTTCGGTGTTCGCAGAGCCGGAGGAGGGGCGTGCCGCCGCCTATTCGCTCAGGATCCGCCATGTCAGCCGCTTGGCACCCAGCCTTCAACCCGGTCTCTTTAACCCGACCAACGTCACGCCCCGCCTGTATGACCGGCGGCGGGCCGGCTTCAAGTCGAGCGCCGTCCACGACAAGGTGGAGATCCGCGATGGCGGCAAGCCGGCAACGCTGAAGGGCGATGTCGCCCATATCTCCATGAAATCCTTTGCTCACATGTGGGATAAGATCCGCAGCTACAGCGAACTGTCGGCCCGCGATTGGGCGCAGAAGGGGCGCAACCCCGGGATCTCCAGGCTGATCGCCGATCCCATCTGGTTTTTCGTCAAGAACTATTTCATCCGCCGCCTGTTCGCCGTCGGCGCCGAAGGCTTCGTCATTGCCGTCAGCCTCAGCGCCGGCCGGGCGCTCAGGATCGCCATGACCTGGGAGGAAAGGCGGAAGCTGCGGCTTTCCTGAGAAGCGGGCGCGCTGCCACCCCCCGATCCGCCTATCGTCGATCCGCCGTTGCCTTGGCATTCCGTTGTGTCGGCCTGTTCCACAGTCGGTGGCTCGTGGGCGCCCATGCTTTTTTGTTGTGCGGGGAAACGTTTGTACCTAGAAAAATACAGAAGAGCTGCAAATTTCAACCTATGGACGCATTATGGCTTTGTTTGATCTCTGCGTGACCGCTTCCCGCCGTCCGGATCTTCTGGCCATAACGCTTGAGAGCTTTTCCGATCGCATTTTCTCGCATTGCAAGCCGGACCGCGTGTTCGTGAATCTGGACCCCATTTTCGGTTCCGAGGAAAACCATCTCGCGGTGGTTTCTCTCGTGCGCGACCGGTTTCCGGCTGCGACCATCTTCGAGCCCGAGACGCCTTGCTTCGGCGCGGCCGTAAAGCGGCTGTGGTCGGCCACAGAGGCGGATTACGTCTTCCACATGGAAGACGATTGGGTGGCCAATTCCGATGTGACGGACGAAATATTCCGTCCCTTTGAAGACCCGCGCATTCAGCAGGTGTCGTTTCATAGAAATCAGAATTGGGATTTCCGAAAGAAGGGGCACTTCCACGAGAAGAAGGACTATTTCAGGATACTGGGACTGAAGCTGCCGTTTTATAAGGCCACGCCCCAGTTCACCACCTCTCCCTCCATATTGAGGGGCGAATTCGCTCGCGTCGCCGCGGCCCTCATGGATCCGGGTCATGATCCGGAGAAGCAGTTTTACTCGTCGGTGAACCTGGAACTCGAAAGGTTCGTCAAGCCGTTTCGCAACTATATCTACTCCCAAGACGGTGGGCCGGTGATCCGGGATATCGGATGCGAGTGGCGCGACACGCGGGGCATTCAAAAAGTCATCAAGGACGGGATTTCGACCTGGGAAATGCCGGCATAGTCGAAGGCCAATCTGTCAAAGGCTCCCGGTTTGCATGTCGGAGATCGGGAATTGGGTGCTCAATTCGCCGTCAGGGCCACGTTCCGGAAGAGGATGGTTGTCCGCTCCGGCCGCATTCCGACCATCTCGAAGCCATTCCGCAACAGCAAATTGACCACGTCTGGCGCTGTGCTGGCCCTTTCCTTGCCTCGCTCGAAGCCACAGTCCGCTGTTATATAATGGATTTTTGGCAGAATGCCCTTGGCCCCCTCCAGCACTTCCGGTTCCGCACCTTCCGCCTCCAGCTTTAGCAGGAACACATCGTCGATGTTCTTCTGCCGGCAGTAATCATCCAGCGTGATCGCATCGACCGTCACGATGGTGTCGAACCCATCCATCTCGATTGCCGAGGAATCGGCGCTTTTCTTCTTGCTGTAGAACGTCAGAATTTCGGTCTTTTTCCAAAGCGCCGCCTTTGTGCAGGTTCCCAAGGGATTGTTGAGCTGACACAACCGATGTTCCGGTTCGCTCGGCTCAAAGGCGTGATAGTTCAAGGTTTTCGATTTTAGCCGGAGGCCCATGCCGACCTCGCCGATATTGGCGCCGCAATCGATAATCGTGGCATTCGGCGGTATTTCCATGTTTTCCAACATGTAGTCTTTCAGGAGACTTTTGAGGCGCCCGCTTATACTCGATTTGTAAAAGGGCGTGCGTCTTGGAAAGGCATAATGGATCTTTGCGCTCCGGGTGTCGGTCGCGATCAGGTATCCGTCTTGCGCTTCAATCCGTATTTTCCAGGCCCGACTTATGAAAGTATAAAACTGCATTCTTTGGCAAAATAATTCAGGAGAGGTGGTCTCCCAAAGGAATCTTGTCTTCAGCTTCTGCATCGTATTCGTGAATATTGGGAGATGTCTCATTTCAGGGCTCGCTTCGCCGTGGTATATCTACCCTCGGGCCTGTCTTGCCTGCGAATGTATAACTGCGGAGCAGCCCAGGCACTTCGTATGGCAGTGGACGTCGTAGGGTATCTCGCGCGCCGACTCGCTGGCCTGCTCCATCACCTTGCGCGAAGACGATGACGTCAACGGTCGCCTGGGGGACGGCCTGGTGAGGCTTGTCGAGCTGCGCACCCTCGGTGGACTCGTAGACCTTTGCAAACGGTCCCTTGCAGCGCCGGTCGCCGGAACCGGCGTTCGGAACGCGGCAGCCCGGCAGCAGGGATACGGCAAAAGCGGCCGGCGCATGGGCCAGCCATTTCCTCGATGACTTCACGGATCAGCTCCCCCCGAAGCGCCGCATAGAGCCACATTCAGAAACGTGGGAAAGCTCCCCATCTCCGGATGTCAGCGTGGCTGAAACTTCCACAGTTGACTGCCGAAAGGAAGAGGACGGGAGCGTTTTGCTCGAAATTATCGTCGGTTAGGTAAGCATGGCAGGTTTGCCGCCGGCTCCTCGCCCGTTACGCGGTCTTGTTTCCCGTCTTTTCCCGCCTGGAGCAGCCGCTTTTCGATCAGGTTGATTCAACCTGATCGGCGGGTGCTCTAGACGACAGAAACGCCAGGTAGGCGTCGGCGATGGCTCTTCGGGAATGGCTCGCTTCCAGCTTGGCGCTGGCCGCTTCCACCAGGCGAGGGCCGAGGGTGGGGTCGGCGATCAGCCGGCCAAGCGCGGCCGAGACGGCGGCGTGATCGTCGATCGGGGCGAGCAGGCCGTTGACGTCATCCTGGATCAGCCAGCTCGGGCCTTCGCTGGCCGTGGCGACCACCGGCTTGCCGGCCGCCCAGGCTTCGAGCACCACGTTGCCGAGCGGCTCGTGGCGCGAGGGGATGGAGAGCGCATCGGCGGCGGCGAGATAGGGGCCGGGGTCCATGCTCCAGCCGAGAAAGCGCACGCGGTCGGCGCAGCCGAGATCGGCGGCGAGCCGGCGCAGCTTGTCTTCCTCCGGGCCTTCGCCAACCAGCCAGAGCACGGCATCCGGCAGGGGTGCGACCGCCCGGATCAACGTATCGAAGCCCTTGCGGTCGACGAAGCGGCCCATGCCGAGAACGACGAAGGCGCCTTCCGGCGTGTCGAGCTTGGCGCGGTCGATCGGCGTTCCCTTGCGCACATCGGTGAAGTTGGAGATGACGCGGGTACGATTGATATCCCAGCCGATGCCGGCGGCGGCGCGGGCGATGTCCGGCGTATTGCAGACGAGGTAGTCGCAGTTGACGAAATAGTCGAGCCGCTCGGGATAGTCGCCGAGGCGGGCGGCCGTCAGGATATTGGGATCATTGGGGATCCAGCGCGTCGCCTGCGGCATCCACGACATCATGGCATGCGGGCGGAAGGCGCGGTTGATCCTGGCGATGCGCCGGTTGGTGAAGAAGCGGGCGATGTGGGAGCGGCTGAACCCCATCTCCTCGATGCCGCAGACCGCCTCGATGTCCTTCTTCCAGACCCGGTCGGGAAAGATCAGGGCCTTCTGCTCGACGCCCCGCTCGGCCAACGCGTTGACGAGGCTGACGAAGAAGCGCTCGGCGCCGCCCTTGATCCCGAGGTGGACGTGGACCACCCGCAGTGCTTCGCCTTCAGGGACCATCAGTTGCCATCCAGGGTGCTGTAATAGTTGGGAAGGATCGTGAAGAGGCCCCGGAAGATGCCGAGGCCACGGGCCAGCCGCAGCCGGCCGCGATAATAGCTGTGGGTCGCCTTCTCCAAGCCCAGGCGCTTGCCCGGCCAGAACAGGGCGACGGTCAAGGCACCGCCGATCAGGCGGCGGATGCCCTTGAGGGCGAATTTCGCGAAAGTGCGCGGGGCGCCGCGCCGGATCTTGGCGGCGAGCACCTGGGCGGCGGCGGTGGACTGCACGCGGGCGATCAGCCGTTCCGGCTGCACGCGGCTCGCCGGGATGGTCTCCTCGACGAAGGCGTCGGGCGACCAGACGATGCGGTAGCCGAGTTTGTGGGCGCGAGAGAAGAAGTCGATATCCTCGTAGCCGAAGGTCAGCGCCTCGGCAAAGCGCAAGCCGGCACCATCGGGGCGGATCAGCTTGGCACTCAAGAGCGTGTTGTTGGTCGGCGCCTCGTTGAGCGGCATGCCGGCCGGGCCGACGATCGGCTTCAGGAGCTTCCACCACTTGGGCGGCGGCGCCTCATAGCTGCGGCGCACCGGGCCGGACACCACGTCGGCGCCGTGCTCGATGGCCGTCCGCATCAGCGCGGCGAGCCAAGTAGGATCGGCGCGCTCGTCGTCGTCGATCAGCACGATCCAGTCGTAGCCGTTGGCAAGACCGACCTCGAGCGTCTTGTTGCGGGCAAACGGTATGCCGCGGCGCGGCTCCTGGTAGTAGCGGACCTTGACCGGCGAAGCGGCCGGCACGTTTTCGACGACGCCGCGCGAGTTCGGTGTCGCGTCATTCTCGACGACACAGACCTCGACCTGCCAATCGGCCTCAAGCTGCTGCGCGAGCAGCGATGCGACGCAATCCTGCAGCATGCGCGGCCGCTCCGCCGTGCAGACCATGATGCCGATCCGCGTTTCGCTCATCTAGTCAGGCCCCCATCCCCTTGTGGACGCTAGCATAGATGTCATCGAGTTGGGCAGCCGACCGCTCGATGGTGAAAGCGGTCTCCACTCTTTTTCGACCCTCTACGGCAAGGCGATGGCGCAGCGCTTCGTCATTGACGAGGCGGCTGATCGCCTCGGCGATGGAGGCGGGATCGTCGGGATCGATGGCCAGCGACACGCCGTCGGCGATCTCACGGAGGCCGCCCCGCAGCGACGAGATCAGCGCCGCGCCGCCGGCCATGGCCTCGATCGCGGTGCGGCCGAACGGTTCTTCGAAACGCGACGGCACAAGGGCGATGGCGGCGGTCCGGAAGGCCTCGCGCACGACGCTATGCGGCTGGTCACGCAGGATCTCGGTCCGGGTGCCGAGCGGGCGCAGCGCGTCGGTCACCTCGGCCGCGTAGCCGGCGTTGCCATCGAGACCGCTGAGGATGAAGCGGATACGCCAGTCGGGGGCTTCGATAAGGGCCGAGACGGCGGCGCGCGCCGCTTCCAGCACGCCCTTTTCCGGCACGGCCCGGCCGACGAACAGGACTTCGCGGCGCCTGGCGTCAGTGGCGGGCCATTCGCCGAGGTCGAGGCCGTTGTGCACCACGTGGGTTTTGGCTTCGAGGCTGGGGAATGTTTCGATGAGACGGTCGCGGCAATAGGCGCTGATCACGATGATCCGGGCAAAAGGCGCGTATTTCCGTCGCTCGAGCCAGCGGCCGAGGAAACCTTTTGGCTGCTTGGGGTTGTTGTGCCGGTGCAGCAGCACTGGACGATCGCCGAAGCGGGCGGCGATGCGCCGGGCCGAGGGGATGTGCTGGTGGACCACCACCAGATCGGGCCGTTCGCTTGCGGCCGCAGTGGCGAGCGCATCGGCGAAGGCGGACTGGCTTTTGCCGGCGCGGGACAGGCCGATGAAGCGCACGCCGTCGAAAGGCTTCTCCAGGGTCTCACCGATGACGACGGTCTCGTCGCGATAGCGGGAAAAGCGGACGAAGTCGTAGGCGCAGAGGTCGATCGCGGTGGCCCTGTCGGGGCCGAAGTGCGTTCCGCGGGGCAGGATGACGGCAATTTTCACTTGGCGTCGCAGTCCCGAATGGGCGTCGCGCCGGAGGACCGGCGCGACCTCAACCTCACCTGAACATCACGTCCAGAATCTCGTAGCCACGCGCGCCCCCGGGGGCGGTGACTTCCACGGAATCGCCCACCGACTTGCCGATCAGGGCGCGGGCGATCGGCGAGGAGATGGAGATGCGGCCGCCCTTCACGTCGGCCTCGGCATCGCCGACGATCTGGTAGGTCTTGTGTTCCTCGGTGTCCTCATCGATCAGCTTCACCGTGGCGCCGAACTTCACCGTCTTGCCGGTGAGCTTGGAAATATCGATGATCTCGGCGCGCGACAGCATGTCCTCGAGTTCGGAGACGCGGCCTTCATTGTGGCTCTGCTGCTCCTTGGCGGCGTGGTATTCGGCATTTTCAGAGAGGTCGCCATGGGCGCGCGCTTCCGCGATCGCCGCGATGATGCGAGGCCGTTCCTCGGATTTGCGCCGCTGCAGCTCGCTCTCGAGAGCGGCATGCCCAGCGGCGGTCATCGGGATCTTTTCCATCGGTCTCAAGGCCTTTCAAAAAATCACAGCGCCCGGTGCCAAAGGCACCGGGCCGCGATGTTTCCTGTGCCGTCGGCGTCGAGCCCCTTTCGGGCTCCTACCGTCGGCTCTGTGACACGGGCACGCCGCCTTTCCGCATCCGCTTTTTCCGAAAAGTCTGCAACTTCTCGGGCAGATGCCTAGCGACACGCCAATTCTGTCCTACCCAGCCGGGGCGAAGTAGGATTGCAGCGGGCGGACTTCGCGTACGCCAGAGGACCAAGCCCCGATTCCGCGCGCCGCCGCGATCGACCCCGCCAAGGTGGTATAATACGGGACTTTCTGCAAGAGGGCAGCACGGCGCAATGAACGACTATCGCCGAGCGCCTGCGCACCCTCCGTCGTATTGAACACCAGTTGCACTTCGCCGTTGTTGATGGCGTCGACGCAGTGCGGCCGGCCCTCGCGCACCTTCTTGGTCAACACGGCGGGAATGCCGTGCTCGACCAGATAGGCATGGGTGCCGGAGGTGGCGATCACCTTGAAGCCGAGTTCGACGAGGCCGCGCACCGAATCGAGGATGCGTGGCTTGTCGGCGTCGCGCATCGAGACGAACAGCGTGCCGGCGGTCGGCACCTTGGTGCCCGAGCCGAGCTGCGCCTTGGCAAAGGCCACCGAGAAGTTGCGGTCGAGCCCCATCACCTCGCCGGTCGAGCGCATCTCCGGGCCGAGGATGGTATCGACGCCGGGGAAGCGGGCGAAGGGGAACACCGCCTCCTTCACCGCCACGTGGCCGAGCTTCTGCTCGGTGAGCGCGAAGCTGGCGAGCGTCTCGCCGGCCATGATGCGGGCGGCGATCTTGGCCACCGGCTTACCGATGGTTTTCGCCACGAAGGGCACCGTGCGCGAGGCGCGCGGGTTCACTTCCAGGATGTAGATGACGCCGTCCTTGACGGCATACTGGACGTTCATCAGGCCGACGACATTGAGCGCCAGCGCGAGCTGGCGGGTCTGGCGCTTCAGTTCCTCGACGGTGGCGGCCGGCAGCGAGTAGGTCGGCAGCGAGCAGGCCGAGTCGCCCGAGTGGATGCCGGCCTCCTCGATATGCTCCATGACGCCGGCGACGAACACGTCCTTGCCGTCGGAAAGGGCGTCGACGTCGACCTCGATGGCGTCCGAGAGGTAGCGATCGAACAGCAGCGGGCTCTTGCCGAGCACCATGTTGATCTGGCCGGTCTTGTCGTTGGGGTACTGCGCCTTGACGTCGGCCGGCACCAGGGCCGGCAGCGTGCCGGACAGGTAGGCGTCGAAGCCGGTTTCGTCGCGGATGATCTCCATGGCCCGGCCGCCCAGCACGTAGGAGGGGCGCACCACCAGCGGGAACTTCAGCTCGCTGGCGACGAGGCGCGCCTGCTCGATCGAGTAGGCGATGCCATTCTTGGGCTGCTTGAGGCCGAGTTTGTCGAGCAGGCGCTTGAAGCGGTCGCGGTCCTCGGCGAGATCGATGGCGTCGGGCGAGGTGCCGAGAATCGGAATGCCGGCGCGCTCCAGCGTATCGGCGAGCTTCAGCGGCGTCTGGCCGCCGAACTGGACGATGACGCCGTGCAGCGTGCCGTTCTGCTGCTCGACGCGCAGGATCTCCAACACGTCCTCGCCGGTCAGCGGCTCGAAGTAGAGGCGATCGGAGGTGTCGTAGTCGGTGGAGACGGTCTCCGGGTTGCAGTTGACCATGATGGTCTCATAACCGACGTCGCTCAGCGCGAAGCAGGCATGGCAGCAGCAATAGTCGAACTCGATACCCTGGCCGATGCGGTTGGGGCCGCCGCCGAGGATGACCACCTTCTTCTTGTCCGAGGGGCGCGCCTCGTCGGCCAGTTTGCCGGCAAACGGCGTCTCGTAGGTGGAATACATGTAGGCGGTGGGCGAGGCGAACTCGGCGGCGCAGGTGTCGATGCGCTTGTAGACCGGGTGGACGCCCAGCTTTTCACGCAGTGCCGCCACCTCTTCAACCGGCTTGTGGGCCAGCTCGGCGAGGCGGGCGTCGGAGAAGCCCATGGCCTTGAGGCGCGTCAGCCAGCCGGCCGTCTCCGGCAGGCCATTCGCCCTGATCTTGGCCTCGGTATCGACGATGCCCTTGATCTCGCGCAGGAACCACATGTCGATGTGGGAGATGTCGTAGATCTCGTCCAGCGTGAAGCCGCGGCGCATCGCCTCGGCAACGTGGCGCAGCCGGTCGGGCGTCGGCACGCCCAGAGCGGCGCGGATGGCACCACGCTCGTCGATGCCGGCACCGCCGATCTCGATCTCATTGAGGCCGGAAAGGCCGGTTTCGAGGCCGCGCAGCGCCTTCTGCAGCGATTCCTGAAAGGTGCGGCCGATGGCCATCACCTCGCCCACCGACTTCATGGCGGTGGTGAGGTTGGGCTCGGCGCCGGGGAACTTCTCGAAGGCGAAACGCGGGATCTTGGTGACCACGTAATCGATGGTCGGTTCGAAGGCGGCCGGCGTGGCGCCGCCGGTGATGTCGTTGGCCAGCTCGTCCAGCGTGTAGCCGACGGCGAGGCGGGCGGCGACCTTGGCGATCGGGAAGCCGGTGGCCTTGGAGGCCAGCGCCGAGGAGCGCGACACGCGCGGGTTCATCTCGATGACGATCATCCGGCCGTCGGCCGGGTTGACCGCGAACTGCACGTTGGAGCCGCCGGTCTCGACGCCGATCTCGCGCAGCACCGCGCAGGCGGCGTTGCGCATGATCTGGTATTCCTTGTCGGTCAGCGTCAGCGCCGGCGCCACGGTGATCGAGTCGCCGGTGTGCACGCCCATCGGGTCGATGTTCTCGATGGAGCAGATGATGATGCAGTTGTCGTCCTTGTCGCGGACGACCTCCATCTCGAATTCCTTCCAGCCGAGCACCGATTCTTCCACCAGCACCTCGTTGGTGGGCGAGGCCTCGACGCCAGACATCACGAGGTCGTAGAGCTCTTCGATGGTATAGGCGATGCCGCCGCCGGTGCCGCCCATGGTGAACGACGGACGGATGATGGCCGGCAGGCCGGTGACCTTGTAGGCCTTCAGCGCGTTGAGGCGGGCGGTGAGGTTGTATTCCTCGCGGCGGGCCTTTTCGTCGGCGGCCCATTCGCCCTCGAAGGCGGCGAGCGCCTTGGCGCGGGCGTCGTCCTCGGGGTGGGCGGCGATGGCGGCGGCGCGGCGCGACTCGTATTCGGCGCGGAACTGCTGCTTCAAGGCAGAGGTGTTGACGAAGGCGGCCTTCGGCGTGTCGAGGCCGATGCGGGTCATCGCCTCGCGGAACAGCTCGCGGTCCTCGGCCTTGTCGATCGCCTCGGCGGTGGCGCCGATCATCTCGACGCCGTGCTTTTCGAGGACGCCCATCTTTTTCAGCGACAGCGCGGTGTTGAGCGCCGTCTGGCCGCCCATGGTCGGCAGCAGGGCGAGGCGGTCATTCGGCCGCTCGGCGCACTCGCGCTCGATGATTCGCGCCACCATCTCCGGGGTGATCGGCTCGATGTAGGTGGCGTCCGCCATATCCGGATCGGTCATGATGGTGGCCGGATTGGAGTTGACGAGGACGATGCGGTAGCCTTCCGCTTTCAAGGCCTTGCAGGCCTGGGTACCCGAGTAGTCGAACTCGCAGGCCTGACCGATGACGATCGGGCCGGCGCCGATGATGAGGATGGTGTCGATATCGGTGCGTCTGGGCATCTTCACTCGCGTGTAAACGCGGCCGGTGCGCGGGGCACCGACCGGGGCGGGCAGCAAGAAGGGTGATCGTCGTTCGGACCGTTGCCGGGCTTATAGAGGAAAAGCGCGCGGCCGCAAACCCCGCTCCGCTTGAATTGGCGGCTTTGTTAGGCAGGTTTGCGATTGGCGCAGCTCTGTATCGTCTCGCAAGCTGGAGCCGTTGCTTTTGCTCATGGGGGCAGGGTATCGAAAGGGGCTGGAAGCGGGGAGGCGCGAGTGACCGGAAACAGCATGACGATCAGGCGCCTTGAGGCCACTGACGTGGATATCTTCAAGCGCATTCGCCTCGAAGCGCTTCGCCTAGAGCCTGCGGCCTATGCCGGCACCTACGAGGACTGGTCGGGTCTCTCGGACGAGGAGTGGCGCATGCGCATGAGCGAGCCCGTGTTCGCCGCCTTGGAGGGCGACGAACCGGTCGGTCTGACCGGCCTCATTCGCCTGCGGGGGATCAAGATGGCCCACCGCGCCACCATCGTCATGGTTTACCTGCGCCAGAGCCTGCGCGGAACGGGCTTGGCGTCGGGTCTCCTGAGCGCCGCGGCCAGCCATGCACGCGATATCGGCATCCGGCAGTTGGAGCTGAACGTCAGAGCCGAGAACATCCCGGCGATCCGCTTTTACGAGCGGGAAGGCTTTATTGAGGTGGGCCGGATTCCCGGCGGTTTTCTACACGAGGGCCGTGAGATCGACGACGTGATGATGGTGCGTCGGATCGTCTGATTGCCGGGGAAAGTTTCGCGACGGCGCAGGCGCGGCCGGGCAGGTTGCCGATGTCCTCGGACCCGTATATCCGCGCCCTATATCAGCGTCGCGCCTCTTTCGGCCCGAGGTCCTCTGCCTTCGCAGAGGAAGACAGCATGATGGCAGGCCGTGCGAGCGTCTATGTAGCTGTTTTCTAAATATAAATTTCCTGTCTTCCTCTGCGAAGGCAGAGGACCTCGGGCAGGATTGGGCGAGCGACTCATATAGAGCGCCGGCTGAATTGGCCGCTTCCCGAGGAGTGCGACAACGCGCGTTTCTACCCCACGGCTTTGGGCTCGCCCGCTTCGCTGCCGTCGAAATCGCGGATGCCTTGGCTGATCGCCCAGCAGGCAAGGCGCACGTGCTTGGGGATCGGCACCCGACGGCCGGCGCGTTCGCCCCGCTCGTAATACTGGATCATTCGGCGCTTGAGCCCGAGGTGTTGCGCCGCCTCGTCCTGCGTCAGGCCCTGGCGCTGCCGCCAAGCGCGAAACGTCTCTGCGTCCATGCCTCTTCCACACCCCTACAACCCGAAGGAGAACTTGCCTCAAGCCGGGCGATTTGTCCACCGCGCCAAAAGCCAAGCCGGCAAGGAAATGAAGCGCCTCTTCTGCTGCCATGAAACGGCAGTGGGTGGCATTAGGTTTCAATGCAGGACACCGGAGGCCGCAGATGGACGCCCTCGAAGATTTCATCATCCGTGCCAAGGCGGCGACCTATGCCGGCGGCGGCGCCCCGGCGGTGAGTTGCCGGCCGGGATCGCACGATCTTGCCTTTGCCGACGGCGACTATCGCTATCTCGACAGCTATTTCGGCGGCACCGATTTTTCCGGCCAGGAAGTGGTGTGGCGGGGCGACCGGCCGGTGTGGGCCATGGGCTACCATGGCCGGGTGCTGCGCGACGATCTGATCAGCGGCGCGGAAGCCGGCGCCACCATCAAGAAGGCACTCACCAAGCTCTATGGTGAGCATCGCTTTCTCGGCGGCTTCCGCTTTCGCGACGGCGGCCATGACTATATCGACATCGCCGACGGCGACTACCGGGCCTTCTTCGGCTTCGAGGAGATACGGGTGCGCGAAATCCGTGCCTACGGGTTGCGCTACTTCGGTGGACTCATCCGCGATTGATAGCGCTTTCACTTTCTCGTTGGACGGCATCCCCACTTCACGGAACTGACGTTCAACTGTCATCGAAACGATAAGCAGGCTCCCTAGCGTCCGCTCCCGAACCGTTCATCCCGCAAAGAACGGACCGCTTTACCCAACGCTTCCCGGGAGTGTGTCATGAACCGCCGTGAATTTCTGATGGTCAGTGCGGCCGCCGGCCTTGCCGCGTCTACCCGCTTCGCCGCCGCTGCGACGCGCCTCGATATGTACACGGCGTCCGACGCCAACATCTCGGATTTCTTCAACAACGTCATCAAGCCGGCCTTCGAGGCCGCCAACGCCGGTATCGAGCTCAACGTGGTGATCGCCCGCCCGTCGGCGGCGCTCGACGCCGTGGCACAGCGCGCGCTCGCGGCTCTGTCGGCCAAGGCCGATCCGCAGATGGACTTCATCGAGGCGTATGAGCCGATGCTGCCGGCCGGCGGCATCGAGGCCGGTCTGTGGACCGACTTCAGCAAGGCCGGCCTCAAGAACTACGGCGCGGTCAACAAGCTGGCGATCCAGACCACCTTCGGTCTGCCCTATCGCGGCTCGCAGGTGCTGCTCGCCTATGACACCACCAAGCTGCCCAAGGACAAGGCGCCCAAGACCTTCGCGGACCTCGTCGCCTGGATCAAGGCCAACCCCGGCCAGTTCATCTACAATCGCCCCGACAAGGGCGGTTCGGGCTTCAACTTCGTCAACCGCGTTCTGCATGAAGTGTCAGGCCGCGACCCCGGCAAGTTCAAGGTCGACAATTTCAATCAGGCAACGGCCGACGAGGTTCTGGGCAAGACCTGGGCCGTGCTCGCCGATCTCGCCCCCTCGCTCTACCAGAATGGCTCCTATACCGCCGGCAACACCGCCTCGCTGCAACTGCTCGCCCAGGGCGCCGTGACCATGATCCCGGCCTGGTCCGACCAGGCGCTGCAGGCGATCGCCAAGGGCGTGCTGCCCGAGACCACCGGCCTCGTGCAGCTCTCCGATCTCGCGCTGTGCGGCGGTTTCTCCCAGGCCGTCATCCCGACGAATGCCGCCAATCGCGACGCTTCCTTGAAGTTCGCCGACTTCCTGCTGCTGCCGGAGACGCAGGCGGTGATCATCGAAAAGCTGGGTGGCTTCCCCGGCGTCGACTGGTCGAACCTGCCGAAGGCCTTGCACGACAAGTATGCCGACGTCATCCCGTCCTCCATCCCGACCTTCCCGTCGGGCGACTGGACCAAGGCGGTGCAGGACGGCTGGTACCGCAACGTCGCCCCGAATATCTCGCGCACCTGATCCGGTCGCCATGGTCACCGTGTCCCACCCCAGGGCAGAGGGAGGGAGGCTTTCGGGCCTCCTTCTCGTCGCCCTTCCGGTCGTTCTGCTCATCTGGCTGGTGCTGTGGCCGGTGCTGCAGGCCTTCGTCGGCACGCTGTATTTCCCGGGCAAGGGCTTCAGCGCCGCCTCCTACGTCTATTTCTTCTCCGACGCCTACAGCCTCCGGAATCTCTGGCTGACGCTGTGGGTCACCGCGCTCACCTCGGCCTTGCGCGTCGCCTTCGCCATGCCGATCGCCATCTACCTGCGCTTTCGCAAGGGTTCTATCGCCGCCTTCGTCCAGAGTCTGGCGCTGTTCCCGATGTTCGTGCCGTCGGTGCTGGTGGCCTATGCCTTCATCCGCGTGCTCGGTCCCAACGGCATCATCGACACGCTGCTCGTCGCCGTGCATCTGCCCAAGCTGCCCAGCCCCTATCTGGCGCCGGCCGGCCCGATCATCGGTCTGGTCTGGGAAGGCTTGCCGCTGACGCTGCTGTTGCTGCTGTCCGGCCTCGGCCGCGTCTCCACCGCTTCGGTGGAAGCCGCCCGTGATCTCGGCGCCAAGGGGTGGACGATCTTCACGCGCATCATTCTGCCGCGCATCCAGAGCTCGATCATCGTGGCGCTGGCCTTCAACGTGCTCGGCCTGTTCTCCGCCTTCACGCTGCCCTATCTGCTCGGCCCCGCCTCGCCCGAGATGATGGGTCCCTACATGCAGCGCACCTTCTCCGACAATGCCGATCCGCTCAACGCCACCACGCAGGCGGTGATCACCTTCGCCTTCTGCGCCGCCTTCGGCGTCATCTACGTGCGCGCCATCGCCAAGGGCAGAAAGGGACCGGCATGACCGACCTCGCACCCCTTTCGCCCTTCGATGCATCGCCGGCGGCGGTCGGACGGATTGTCCGGCGTGAGCCGGTCGACTGGACCGGCATCGCCTTCCTCACCGGCCTCGCCGTGGTCGTCCTGTTGCCGCTGATCGTTACCGCCGTCTGGGCCTTTGCCGAGATCTGGCGCTTCCCGGCCATCGTGCCGCAGCGCATGGGCCTTGGCTATTGGCAGGACACGCTGTCGCGCAATGACGTCTGGCAGGCGCTGTGGTTGTCGCTCAGCCTCACCACGACGGTAACGGTGATCTCGGCGGCCATCTGCTTTCCGGCGGCCTATGCCTTCGCTCGCCTGGATTTTCCAGGCCGCAACCTGTTGTTCCTCGCCTTTCTCTCCGTGCAGGCTTTCCCGAAATTCGGCCTGATCGTCGCCACCGCCACCATCTTCCTGACGCTGCACCTCGTCGGCACCTTCTGGGGTGTCGTGCTGATCCAACTGGTCGGCACGCTGCTCTACATGATCTGGATCCCGGTTTCCGCCTTCCAGGGCGTCGACCGGCGGCTGGAGGAAGCGGCACGCGACGTCGGCGCCGGGCCGATGCGGGTGTTCTGGTTTATCACCTTGCCGCAGGCCCTGCCGACGCTGTTTGCCGCCCTGCTCATCACCTTCGTCAGCACGTTCTACGAGACCGACGCCGCCTGGCTGATCGGCCTGCCCAACGTGCGCACCATGCCGATGGTGATGATCTCCTTCATCAACAACGCCCTCGAAGTCCAATATGGCGCGGTGTTGTTCGTCTTCCTCTGGGTGCCGTCCTTCGTCTTGATGCTGGCGGCCCGCCGGGTGATGGGCGCCGATGCTTTCGCAAAGGGCCTCGGCGGCTGATTTCCCTCAAAGCCTGACCCAAAACTCTACTGGGGCGGGCATCTCCGGGCATCCACTTGGTCCGAAAAGTCTGCAACTTTTCGGGCGGATGCCTGAACTTCGATTTCTGCGCTTCCGGTGCTCACGAACCTTAAGTTCGCTCCGCTCCGGTTCTCGAAACCATCGCCATCTGCCTCGCCCCAGCGAGTTTCGGATCAGGCTCTCACAGTCAGGACAGATCCTATGGCTCAGGTTCGATTGAGCGGCATCGCCAAGACGTTCGGCAAGGTTACGGCGCTCGACGCCATGGATCTGGTGATCGATGACGGCGAACTCGTCTGCCTGCTGGGGCCGTCGGGCTCCGGCAAGTCGACGCTTCTGCGCATCATCGGCGGTTTCGAGATGCCGAGCGAGGGGACGATCGCCATCGACGGCGTCGACGTCACCGACCTGCCGCCGGAGCAGCGTCCCACGGCCATGGTGTTCCAGAGTCACGCCCTGTGGAGCCATATGACTGTGTTCGGCAACGTCGCCTTCGGGCTGAAGCTGCGCCACCTGCCCAAGGCGGAGATCCGCGACCGCGTCGAGCGGGTGCTCGATCTCGTCGGCCTCTCCGGCTATGGCGCGCGCCTGCCGAGCCAGTTGTCGGGCGGCCAGCAACAGCGCGTGGCGCTTGCTCGCTCGCTGGTGATCGAGCCGAAGATCCTGCTGCTCGACGAACCGTTCGCCAGCCTCGATCAGCATCTGCGCGAACGCCTGCGCGACGAGGTACGCGACATCCAGCAGCGCCTCGGCATCACCGCCGTGTTCGTCACCCACGGCCAGGACGAAGCGCTGGCGATTTCCGACCGCATCGTGGTGCTGGCCGATGGCCGCATGCAGCAGGTTGGCCGGCCCGGCGAGATCTATGCCGAGCCGAAGACCGCCTTTGTCGCCGGCTTCATCGGCGCCATGAACATGCTGGACGGCACGCTCGCCGACGGAGAAATCCTGGCGAGCGGTTTGAGGCTTCCTGCCGAGGGCAGCGGCCTGGCCCGGCTCGCCATCCGCCCCGAAGACATTTCGCTGACCGAGCCCGAGGAAGGCCGCACGATGACAGTGCGCCGGATGATCGATTTCGGCGCCCATGTGGTGATCGACGGCAAGCTCGCCGACGGGACCCATTTGCGCATCCAGACCGACAAGGCGATCCGCGTCAGTCAGGGCGAGCAGATCGGCATCTGCGTCGAAAGCTGGACGGTGTTCACCGATGGCGACGAGCCGCGCCGCTACCGCTCCGACACGGTGCGCTCCTTTCGCGGTGCCCGCTATGCATGATCTTGGCGAACCGGGTCTCGACCTCTACCGCGCCGGCCATCGCAGCCGGTTGAAGTGGCACATGGGGCGGCGCGTCCGCTCCGACGTGCCGTTCACGCCGAGCCGGGTGCAGGAGGCGATGGCGCTGGGCGCCAGCTTCGAGGTTGATCTCAACCCGCATGCCGCCGCCGGCTTCGCCGTGCTGCATGATGAGACGCTCGATCGGGAGACCGATGGCCACGGGCCGGTCGGTTCAGTGCTGCCGGATGATCTCAAGCGGCTGAAACTGCGCCGTCCCTCCGGCGAGATCACCGACGAGAAGGTGTTGCTGCTCGACGATCTGGCGGATCTGGTGCGCGGCGGTGCGGTGCATCCGGAAACGCTGATCCAGCTCGACCTCAAGGTGGGGATCGACGCCATCAGCGCGGCGGCCGTCGAAGCCTTTGCCAAGGTGATGGCCGGCGTTGCGTCGCATTTCATCCTCTCGGGCGGCGACCGCGCGGCGGTGGCGCAGCTTGGCCGGGCGACGGCCGGCCTCAACCTCGGCTTCGATCCCTGCAATGACGGCACGGTGCCGATGATCGAGGCGGGCGGCGATCTCAAGGCCTTCGTCGCCGATGCGCTGGCGGCGTTGCCGGAGGCGAGCCTCATCTATCTCGACTACCGGGCGGTGCTGGCCGCCGATCGACTAGGGTTCGACCTGATCGGCGCCTTCCACGCAGCGGGCAAGCGCATCGACGCCTATACGCTCGATCTCCAACACCCCGGCGCCGACGACAGCCTCAAGCGGCTGATCGAGCTCAAGGCCGACCAGATCACCACCAACGAGCCCGACGCGGTGGCGCGGCGGGCGGTTGAGTTGGGGGTGGCGGAGAGAAGCTGACGTTTGGCCTCAGGGTGACAGGTCGGGCACGACGGCCTATATCGGCGTCGCGTTCCATCCTGCCTGAGGTCCTCCGCCTTCGCGGAGGATGACCCCTTATAGATACGCTATGTATATGATTTTTATATATAATTTACCTGTCATCCTCCGCGGAGGCGGAGGACCTCAGGCCGAAAAGGGCAAGGGGCTAATATAGGTCCCCCTCACGCTATAAAGCGTTCCACCAGCCACGGATGAACGGTCTGCGTCGCTGCCAGCACGGCGCCGGTCTGCGGAATGGCATTTCCATCGAAGCCGCTGACGATGCCGCCGGCCTCCTCGACGATCAGCACCGACGCCGCGTAATCGTGTGGCGACAGGCCGTCCTCGAAGAAGGCGTCGTGGCGGCTGGCCGCTACATAGGCAATCGACAGCGCTGCCGAGCCCATCCGCCGCATGGTTGCGGCGTGGTCCATCACCTCCATCAATACTTCGCGATAGCGGGCGACGTTCATCGACTTCACCTGGCCTGGGATCGGCAGGCTGGCGCCGATCACCGCGTGGTCGATGTCGCGATCGGTCCGGATGGTCAGCGGCGCGCCGTCGAGAAAGGCGCCCTTGCCGCGCTCGGCATAGAACAGCTCGTCGCGCATCGGGTCGTAGACGACGCCGGCGTCGATACGGTCGCCGCGCAGGAGCGAGATCACCACGCCGAAGAAGGGGATGCCCCAGGCGAAATTGGTGGTGCCGTCGATCGGGTCGATCAGGAAGCGCGGTGCGTCGGGGCCACGGTCGCGGTCGCCGGCCTTCTCCTCGCCTTCGATCGACCAGCCGGGAAAGGCCGTGCCGAGCGCGGTGGCGATCGCCTTTTCCACGGCCACGTCAGCCGCCGTCACGTAATCGCGCGCGCCTTTCTCGTCCACCTTCGCCTGACCGCAGGCCGAAAAGTGCTGGCGGGCAATGTCGCCCCCCAAGCGGGCGGCGGCGATCATGGTGGCAAGCAGCGGAGAGGGGGCTTCGATCTCGGGCATGTCCAGACTCGGGCTAGAGGAAAGACGCATCTCAATGCGCCGACGAGACGACAGTTCTGTGTCAGCCGGCAACGAGAGGAACTTGCGGCTCGCATTCCTGTTATAACCTTTGGAAATGCGGAGGGCCGGGCATGCAGTGGAGAGGGCGTCGCCAGAGCGACAACATCGAAGACGTCCGGGATAGTGGTGGTGGCTTTTCCGGCGGCGGCATGCGCTTTCCAGGCGGCGGCTTTGGCGGTGGCGGACGCGGCGGTGGCCTTTCCATCGGCGGACTGATCGTCGTCGGCCTGGTGTTGTGGTTCCTCGGGATCAATCCGCTGGTGCTGCTCGACGGCAGCATGGGCAGTTCCACCCTCGGCAGCGGCTCGACGGCCATCGATCGGCCGCGCGCCGGCCAGCCCGACGAGATGCGCGATTTCGTCGCCACCGTGCTGGGCGACACCGAGGATACCTGGACGGACATCTTCAAAGCCAATGGCAAGCGCTACACGGCGACGCCGCTGGTGCTGTTTTCCGGCCAGATGCGCTCGGCCTGCGGCTTTGCCAGCGCAGCGAGCGGGCCGTTCTATTGCCCCAACGACGGCAAGGTCTACATCGACCTCGCCTTTTATGATGAGCTGCGCCAGAAGTTCGACGCGCCCGGCGACTTCGCTCAGGCCTATGTGATCGCCCACGAGGTCGGCCATCACGTGCAAGACCTCCTCGGCGTGCTGCCGGCCTTCAACCGGAAGCGCCAAAGCCTCGGCGAGGCCGCCGCCAACGCGCTGTCGGTGAAGGTGGAGTTGCAGGCCGACTGTTACGCCGGCGTCTGGGGCCATTATGCCGAGAAGAAAGGCATTCTGGAGCGCGGCGACCTCGATGAAGCGCTGAACGCTGCCACCCAGATCGGCGACGACGCCATCCAGAAGCGGACGCAGGGCTACGTGGTGCCGGAAAGCTTCAATCACGGCTCGTCGGCCGATCGCAAGCGCTGGTTCAAGATCGGCTTCGACAAGGGGGATGCCGGGGTGTGCGATACGTTCAAGGCGACGAGGCTTTGAATTCCATAATTAAAGCAAATACATACCTGACAAAGGCGCCGGATCTCAGGCCGAAAGGAAGGGAAAGGTCCATCCGACGGCCTTCGCGTTGCGGCCCTGTGTCGGCCAAGCGTTCGTCTTGTCGGAGGTGGAGCTGGCGAGTTGGATTTAGTCCACTGCCGGTTCATCCCGGTTGTCTTGCCGCACCTCCAGGATTCGGTCGACCAGCCCCCATTCCAGCGCCTCCTCGGCGGTCATGAAGCGGTCGCGATCCATGGCGCGTTCGAACTCTTCGTAGGTGCGTCCGCAATGCTCGGCATAAAGACGCGTCATGCGATGCTTGATCTGTTTGATCTCCTCGGCATGGATGAGCATGTCCGATGCCTGTCCCTGAAAGCCGCCGGATGGCTGATGGACGAGGATGCTGGCGTTGGGCAGCGTCGCCCGGTGCCCGGGCTCGCCCGCCATCAGCAGGAAGGAACCCATCGAGCGGGCCGTTCCCATGCAGAGCGTATGCACGGGCGCGCGGATGTAGCGCATGGTGTCGTACATGGCGAAGCCGCTGGTCACCATGCCGCCGGGCGAGTTGATATAGAGGTTGATCGGCAGCTTGGGGTTCTCCGCTTCGAGGAACAGCAGCTGCGCGCAGACCAGCGCGGACACCCCGTCGTTCACCTCGCCATTGAGGAAGATGATCCTCTCGCGAAGCAGGCGAGAGTAGATATCGAAGGATCGCTCCCCTCGGCTCGATTGTTCGACGACCATAGGGACGAGTTGCATCGCTTCGCGCATTGGCGAATTCCAATCTTCTAGCGTTGAAGGGAAGCTTGCCGTCAGGCGGCGAGCATGAGGGTGAGGTTGTTGCTGTTGGCGGCGGTGCCGGTCAGCCGATCGAACCGCGCGTCGGTAAGCTCGTGAATGATCCTGAGACTGGTGCCGCCGGTGGCGTTGGGGGTAATCCGAAAGGTGACCACGCTTTCGAGAAACGGCGGTTCGCTTTCGCGCATTCTGTAGCGAACCTCCTGCTCCGGCACGAGGGAGCTGGCCTCGGGATCGGCCAATGCTTTCCGCGGCAACCAGGCCTCCCGAAACTCGGGAACGCTGATGGCGCGCCAGACCTTGTGCGGCGGTTCGTCGAGTTCATATTCAAGCTCGACGGCCATTTCTCGATGCCCGATCTTTCCGTTGCTCATTGATCCATATCCTTCAGCAGGGCCTTGAGAGCGTCGACGCGCGCCGGCCAGTAGGCGCGATATTTCGCCAGCCATCCGGCGATGAGCGCCAGGCCGTCCGGATCGACTTCATAGTTCACAAAGCGTCCCTGCCGTTCTTCCCGCACCAGCTTCGCGCCCCGCAGGACCGCGAGATGTTGTGACATGGCGGGCTGGCTGATGTTCATGCCGGCGCGCAAGTCGCTGGCATTCATGCTGCCGGCCGCCAGCTTCTCGAAGATCGCGCAGCGGGTGGGATCGGCCAGAGCTTTGAAGATGGTGTTCTCGATCATGTCGACACATAAGCACGTACTTATGTGATTTGCAAGCCGTCCCATCTTGCAGCCGATGGACCAACAGCGCTGCCGGCGGCTGAAGGCGGATAGCAGGATATTGGCCGTGTCCGATTGACACCGGTTCGCTCCATTTGGTACATTTGTACATAGATACACGAAAATGGAGGTCACGATGGCCGGACCGGTGGTGGAGCGGGTGCAGACGGGCATTCGCGTTGAGAAGCGCATTCTGAAGGTGTTGAAGGCGCTGGCCGAGCATGCCGACATCACGCTCGGCGATCTCGTTGAGGGCATCGTGCTGCACGCCTTCGAGGGCAAGGCGCCGTTTTCGCCGGAGACTCTGGAGGTGATCGCCCAGCTCAAGGCCATTTACGGCCTCGATCTCGATGCCGGCGCCAGCCACAAGCTGACCGAACGGGGGGAGGGCGGCGGTGACTGACGCCCTCCCCGAAACTCGCCGGGGCGGCGGCTTCCTGCTCGCCACCGCCTTTCTCGACGCCGCCGGCTTCGGCTTGGTGCTGCCGGTACTGCCAGCACTGATCGCCTCGCTGACCGGCGAAGGCATGGGCGCTGCCGCCGTCGAGGGCGGCCGGCTGACCTTCGTCTATGCGGCGATGCTGTTCCTGTTCTCGCCGCTGATCGGCAGCCTGTCCGACCGTTTCGGCCGGCGGCCACTGTTGATCCTCGCCGTCGCCAGCTTCGCGCTCGACAATCTGATCTGCGCGCTGGCGCCGTCGCTCATCTGGCTCTATCTCGGCCGCCTGTTGTCGGGTATTTCCGGCAGCATCGGGCCGACCATCGGCGCCTATATCGCCGACACCTCGGCACCCGACGATCGCGCCCGCCGGTTCGGCCAAGTCGGCATGGCCTTCGGGGCCGGCTTCGTGCTGGGGCCGGCGCTCGGCGGCCTCGTCGGCGAGCTGTCGCCACGGGCGCCTTTTCTGGCCGCCGCGCTGCTGGCCGTCGTCAATGCATTTGTAGGCTGGGCGTTTCTGAAGGAAAGCCTGCCCGTCGAGCACCGGCGTCCGCTGGTTCTCGCCAAGGCCAATCCATTTGGCGCGCTACGCTTCATCCTTGGTGCCGCCGGCATCGGCCTGCCGATCGTCGTGCTGGTGCTGATGCAGGTCGCCCACGACTCGCTGCCGGCCGTCTGGACCTTTTCGCTGAAGGAGCGGTTCGGTTGGGGCGAGCGGGAGATCGGCCTGACGCTAACCCTGGTCGGCGTGGTGATGACGGTGGTGACCGGCGTCGTCGTCGGTCCCTCGGTGAAGCGGTTCGGCGAGCATGGCGCGGCGATGGTCGGGCTTGTGGTGGCCGGCATCGGCTTCCTGGGCTTTGCCTTCGCCACATCCGGCCTGATGATCACGCCGTTCATCGCCGGTTTCGCCTTCATTGGCCTTGTCGGGCCGTCGCTATCGGCGCTGATGAGCCGGCGCGTCGCCGCCGATCGGCAAGGCGAGCTGCAAGGGGCGATCGCCGCCGTCAAGGGCATCACCATGGCGCTGGCGCCGATCCCGATGACCGAGCTGTTCGGCTATTTCACCTCGGATGCCGCGCCGATCCGCTTTGCCGGCGCGCCGTTCCTGCTGTCGGCGGTGCTGATGGGGATGGCGCTGGTGGTGATCGGGGCGGATCGGAGGTCATCATGCCAACGAGGATCTTGAAGGGTGGGTGGCATTTTGCTACCTATAGAATGTATAGGAGGCGATATTGGCTCAGTCCGTGAAGCTTGCCGACGACATTATGGCCCTTGTCCGGCGCGAGGCCGATCTTCGCAGCCGCTCCGTTGCTGGCCAACTCGCGCATTGGGTCAGGCTCGGTCGTGCAATCGAGCTTTCCGGCACTTTCGACTACGCGCGGATTACGGCGGCGCTCGAAGCCGGTCTCGATACGACGGAACTCAGCGAAGAAGAAGAGGCCGCTTGGCTCGACGAGTTTACCGCCAAGATGGCGGAGCCATCGGCAACCGAGGTGGCGTTCTTTGCAAAGCGTAACGGGCTCGGCCGTGGCGTCGGTCTCGATGCCGGTGGCAATCTCGTATATGCAAAGGGTGATGTGGCCGAATGAGGCCCAGCCTGATCCTGCTTGCGGGGCCCAATGGAGCCGGCAAATCCACGCTCTACGAAACGCGTGTCGCCCCAAGTTTCGCCGCCCCTTTCATCAATGCTGATGCCATTCAACGCGATGAACTGAAAGACGTTTCTCCCGAGGCTTCCTACAAGGCGGCCGAGATCGCCGCGGCTCGCCGATCAAGGATGCTGACGGAGGGCAAGAGCTTCGCGACCGAGACGGTATTCTCGCACCCTTCGAAACTGGACATCATCGAGGTTGCCCGGAGGCAGGGATATATTGTCATCGTCATGCACGTCGGCGTCGATAGTCCCGATCTTTCGATTGCTCGCGTCAGGGAGCGTGTCGCCGAAGGTGGACATGATGTGCCCGAGGACAAGGTTCGCGCCCGTTTTGAGCGAGGTGGCACCTTGATCCGTCAGGCTGTGCTGTGCGCCGATCGTGGCCTGGTATTTGACAACTCAAGGCTCAACGAGCCGCCTCGACAGGTCCTTGTGTTTGCAAACGGACGTCTGACCCAGGCTGCAGCCTACCTGCCGCGATGGGTGCTGTCGATTTACGCCGACGACCTCGTCATCTAGCTCCCGCGTAGCGTTCTCCGAAAGCCGGTTTTCACTTTCCGGCTGAAGGGCTCGGCTCACACCCGCTCAGGCACCGGGGCTTCGCCCTTCTTCTCGCGGATCAGGTTGACGAAGCGCTTGAAGAGATAGTGGCTGTCCTGCGGGCCGGGGGAGGCCTCGGGGTGGTACTGCACCGAGAAGGCCGGCTTGCCTTTGACGCGCAGGCCGCAGTTGGAGCCGTCGAACAGCGACACGTGGGTCTGCTCGACATTGTCCGGCAGGCTGTCGGGATCGACGGCGAAGCCGTGGTTCATCGAGGTGATCTCGACCTTGCCGGTGGTGTAGTCCTTGACCGGATGGTTGGCGCCGTGGTGGCCCTGGTGCATCTTCATGGTCTTGCCGCCGAGGGCGAGGCCCATCATCTGGTGGCCGAGGCAGATGCCGAAGGTGGGGATACCCGAGTCGATCACCGCCTTGATGGTCGGCACCGCATAGTTGCCGGTGGCGGCCGGGTCGCCGGGGCCGTTGCTGAGGAACACGCCGTCCGGCTGGTGGGCGAACACTTCCTCCGCCGTGGCGGTGGCCGGCAGCACCACCACCTCGCAGCCTTCGTCGACCAAGAGCCTGAGTATGTTGCGCTTGATGCCGAAGTCGAGGGCGACGACCTTGTATTTCTTGGCCTGCTGGTGGCCGTAGCCCTTGTTCCAGGCCCAGCTTGCTTCCGTCCAGTCGTAGCTCTGCGGGTTGGTGACCTCGATGGCGAGGTCGAGGCCCTCGAGGCCGGTCCAGGCCTTGGCCTTGGCCTTCAGTGCCTCAAGGTCGAACTTGCCATCGGGCGAATGGGCGATGACGGCGTTGGGCATGCCCTTGTCGCGGATCAGCGCGGTCAGCGCCCGGGTATCGACGCCGGTGATGCCGATGATGCCGCGCGTTGCCAGCCAGGCGTCGAAGCCTTTCAGCGAGCGGTAGTTGGAGGGCTCGGTGACCTCGTCCTTCAGCACCACACCGCGCACACCGCTCTCGGCCGCCATGTTGACGGTCTCGATGTCCTCGTCGTTGACGCCGACATTGCCGATGTGCGGGAAGGTGAAGGTGACGATCTGGCCGGCGTAGGAGGGATCGGTGAGGATCTCCTCGTAGCCGGTCATTGCCGTGTTGAAGCAGACCTCGGCCACCGCCTCGCCGCGCGCGCCGATGCCGAAGCCCTCGATGACGGTGCCGTCGGCGAGCACCAGAACGGCGGTGGGCACGGGTTCCTGCCAGGCGGCGGTGGTCATGGCGGACGCTCCTTTGGGCTGAAAAAGGCATCACGGATGGCGCGGCGGCGCACCAAAAGGCCGGCGCGGCGGACCGCCCGGCAGATCTGAGGCTACATAGGCGAGCGGGCCGTCGCCGTCAATGACGGTATCGGCGACGCAAGCCGGACGTTGCCTGCTTTTTTGAGGTAGGTTGACGCGGTAATGCATGTGCATTACCTTATCTGCCCAGCAGGTGTGGAGGCGCTTATGTCGGCGTTGGTGCCCGAAGAGTCGAAGCTTACCGAGCGCTATCAGACGACGGTTCCCAGCGGTGTCCGCAAGCAATTGCGGATCGGCAAGGGCGATCGCATTCGATATCGGGTCGAGGCCAGCGGCCGCGTTTATATCGAAGCCGTGCGCGACGAAGAGGGCGACCCGGCATTGGGTGCTTTCCTCGATTTTATCGAGGCGGACATCAAGGCCCACCCCGAGCGGCTGAAGGCCTTCGATGGCACGTTGCACGATCGCTTGCAGGCACTGGTCCGTCATGTCGATGTCGACCTTGATGCGCCGCTTTCCGAAGATGACGAATGACGCCCTCGGAATCACGGACTGCCGCGCCTCTCGTCGTCAATGGCTGGGCGATCTTTGCGCATCCGATTTTCCTCAACCAGATTGAAGCGCTGGTCGAGGAGGTGGAGGCGCGCAAGACTCGCGATCCCGCCAATTATCAGAAGAAGAACTGTACCAAGCGTCTGGCGGCCATCTTCAAGCTGATCAGCGAAAACATACCGTCCGACCCCGATGGCGCGCCGTTCCGGCAGGGCGACACGCTGGGAGAGGGCCGCAAACACTGGTTCAGAGCCAAGTTCTTCCAACAGTACAGGCTGTTTTTCAGGTTCGATGAGGTGGCCAGGATCATCGTGCTGGCATGGGGGAATGACGAGGCGACGTTGCGCGCTTGTGGAAGCAGAACCGACGCCTATGCCACATTTAGATCCATGCTGGCGGACGGCAATCCGCCGGATGATTTTGCATCCCTGTTGAAGGCGGCGAAGGCATCGGCCGAACGGTTCAGGAGCGCCGTCGAGGCGGCTGGAGATCGCTGACGCGGGCGGTCAAGCTTCGGCCGGACATCTCATTGCCCTTTCAGCAGCGGGCCGATGGTTTCGATCTTGTTGGTCCAGACATAGCCGTCGAAGCCTTCCGGGATCTTGGCGGCGAGTTCCGGCGTGTCGATGCCGGCCGTGAAGTCGCTGCCGCCATAGGGGCCGACCAGGATCACGTCGGTGTCGGCGTCGCGCATGCGCTGCATGAAGCGGTTGGGCCAGCCCCAGGCATAGGGCGCGTAATCGATCGGCAGGGCGACAATCGTGTTGCGGCAGGCGGCCGGCAGGATGCCGGTCCAACCATAGGCCTCATAGGGAAGAAGGCAGGCCTTGAGAGAGGACTTGTCGAAACCCTTGAGGCCGTTGACCGCCGCCTCGGCCGCCCGCGTCGGCTCCTCGCCGCCATAGACGCCGAAGGTGGCGTCCTTCGCCTTGGGATTGGCGTTGAGCATAGCGGCCATCGCTTCACCCTCTTCCACGCGCTGGCTCTTGAAGTTGACGAGGAAGGAGCCGTCCGGGAAGGCGGCGTAGACCTCGTCGAGGCGCGGCATCAGGCCGACGCCCTTGCCGCGCAACGGAAAGGTCTTGCCGCCGTCGGCGGTGTAGCCGTAGCCGACATCGAGCGTCTTCAGCACCGGCCAGGGCGTTTGTTCGGTGACGCCGTGGCCGTTGGTGCGGCAGTCGAGCGTCCAGTCGTGCAGCACGGCGAACACCTTGTCGGGCGTCAGGTGGATGTCGAGCTCCACCACGTCGGCGCCGGCCGCGAAGGCGGCACGCATCGAGGGGAGGGTGTTCTCGAGAAAATCGTGGCTGGGCGGATCGGTGCGGTTGGCTGTGCAGGTTTCGGCGTCGACGCCGTCATGCGAAAAGGTCTGGTGAACGCCGCGATGGGCGATGATGCGCGGCGAGTCGTTGCCGGCCGGCGCGGCCAGCCAGGAGGCGTTGAGAAGGTAGACGGCAACGGCGACGACGACGACGCCACCCATGGTTTTCTTGCCGCGCATACGGGCCTCCGTTCGAGCCGCTGGCGAAGGGGTAAATTCCAAATGCGGCGGCTTGCTGTCAACGCAGGATACCGTCGAGCAGCGGCAGGCCGATGACGACGGCCAGCGCGATCAGGCTGAGGCAGATGCGGCGGAAGGTGATCTCGGAGGCGACACCGAACAGGCGCGCACCGCCCCAGAGACCGAGACCATAGGCCGGTGCGGTCATCAGACAGAGCGGCACCAGGGCGGTGACGAACAGGCCGCCCCAGAGATAGTTGAGAAGCGTCAGCGCCGTCGACACCTCGAAATAGAGGACGATGTTGGCGCGGACGATGTTGGCCGGAATGGCGCCGCCCAGCCAATAGGCGATCACCGGCGGCCCTCCCACCTGACTGGCGCCGGAGAACAGGCCCGACAAGGCGCCGACGCCGACGGTGAGCGGCGCCTTGGGCCGGCCGTGGTAGCGCCAGCCGGTGAGCAGCAGTCCCAGAAGGGCGGCGCAGATGGCGATGATCGCCCAGCGAATGGTCAGCGGATCGAGGTGGGTGAGCAGGTAGACGCCGGTGGGGACGCCGACAATGGCGCCGAGCGACATCACCGCCACCTCGCGCCGATCGGCGCGGCGGAAGGCGTCGGGCACCAGACCGACGGTGGTGACGGCGTCGATGATCAGGATCACCGGCGCGGCAAGGCGCGGGCCGATCAAGGCGCTGGCCACCGGCATGAAGATCAGCGCCGCGCCGAAGCCGGAAAAGCCGCGGGCAAGGCCGGCGATGAAGGCGGTGACGATGAGCAGCGTCAGCGGGATGGGCGTGAGATCGGCGGGAATCCACATGAACGGCGACTCGAAAGAACGCCGGGCCGGCGCCCACTCGTCCTAGCGCATCAAGCGAGAAAGCAGGAACCGGTTTCTTTCTCCGGAAAGATCCATTTTACCGCTGAGTTAGCTGTCGCCTCATGAAGAGACTTATGGGGGTTGCGGTATAGGGCGGGAAAGGCTCGCAGGCTTGATACCCTCCGCGGCGATAGAGCTGTTGTGCCTCGATATTGCGGACGCCAACTTCCAGCAGCATCGCGCCGGCTCCCCGTTTCAAGGCGTGGGCTTCCGCTCCTTAAAGAAGCGCCATACCGACACCCGCGCCACGCGAACTGGCGTCCACGATCATGCGCTTGAGTTCCATCATCTGATCGCTTCGGTCGAACAACACGCACAAGCCGACCGCCTTCCCGGCGATACGGGCGACGACAACGTAGGTGTCCGGCTTTGCGAGCGACTCGGCGGTGATCGGCCGACGGTATTCACCTGGATAAAGCATCGCCGCCACGGCGTCCGACTGCGACAGAAGCAACGAGACTTCCGTCTGCAGCGGCTGTTCGATGTCGACGGAAATTCGGTCCATCAAGGTAGAACACGTGTTGGCAAAAAGGGATCAGCCGACATGATTGCCGCCGACGCCCTTTGTCAACGAACCTTCGCGTCGCGGGCGGCCACGTCGCCGAGAATTGGCACCTCGAAGACAACCTGACGCTCCTCACCCAGTTGGGCAAGATCGCCAAGGGATAGCTTGAAGCGGGCGATCCCGAGGGTTGGCTCTCGGGACCGCAAGCTCATTTGGCGCCGGTGACGCGCCAGATGACGTTGCCGACGTCGTCGGCGACCAACAGGCCGCCGCGCGCGTCGGGCGTGACGCCGACCGGCCGGCCCTGGGCCTCGCCCTTGGCGTCGATGAAGCCGGTCAGCACGTCGCGAGGGCTGCCGGCCGGCTTGCCGCCGCTGAACGGCACGAAGATCACCTTGTAGCCGGCGAACGGCTTGCGGTTCCACGAGCCATGCTGGCCGACGAAGGCACCGGCCTTGTACGGCTGGGGCAGGCCGCTGTTATTTGCGATCGCCAAACCCAGCGAGGCGGTGTGTGCGCCGAGCGCGTAATCGGGAACGATGGCCTTGGCGACGAGATCGGGCCGGGGCGGATTGACGCGGCTGTCGACATGCTGCCCGAAATAGCTGTAGGGCCAGCCATAGAAGCCGCCATCCTTCACCGAGGTCATGTAGTCCGGCACCAGATCGCTGCCGAGTTCGTCGCGCTCGTTGACCGACGTCCACAGCGTGTTGCCGGAGAAGCTGAGGCCGTTGGGGTTACGGAGGCCGGTGGCATAGGGGCGATGGGCGCCGGTGCGGATATCCACCTGCCAGATCTGCGCCCGATCGCCCTCAACAGCCATGCCGTTTTCGCCGACATTGCTGTTGGAGCCGATGCTGGCGTAGAGGAGGCGGCCATCCGGGCTGGCGACCAGGTTCTTGGTCCAGTGATGGTTGATGGTGCCGCCGGGCAGGTCGGTCAGCTTGGTGCCCGGGCCGGTGATGGCGGTGGCACCCCGCTTGTAGGGGTAGCGCATGATGGCATCGGTGTTGGCGACGTAGAGATTGTTGCCGACCAGCGCCATGCCATAGGGCGAGTTCAGTCCGGTCAGGAAAGTGCTTCTGACATCGGCGACGCCGTCGCCATTGGTGTCGCGCAACAGGGTGATGCGGTTGGCGCTCGGCCCGCCGGCCCCGGCATGCGCCATCAGCCGGCGCATGACGAAGCCCTTGAGGCCAGGGCTGTCGTCGGGCTTGGGCGGCGTCGCCGTTTCAGCCACCAGTACGTCGCCGTTCGGGAGCGCCAGGACGTTTCGCGGGTGGTCGAGGCCGGCGGCGAAGGCGGTGACCTTCAGACCCGGTGCCGCCGTCGGCATCTCGCCGGATGGCCAGCCGACGGCCGGCGCGACGTTGACCGTGGGAACGGCGCTTCGGACCGGCTTGACGATCTGGGGGGCCGGCCCAATGTCGGCGTTGGGCGGCAGCAGGGAATGCTCGGCGCAGCCGGCGAGGCCAAGCGCCGCCAGCGGGAGAAGGAAATAAAGCGCCGGCGCAGTGACGCGCCCAGAAACCCCGAAACCGCGCATGCCAAGTCTCCATCCCAGTAAGGGAAATTACGCTGAGCGCATCAACGTGGACTGTCAAGCCGAGGGGGCTCGATGCTGCCGGCGGCGGCCAGCGAATAGGGCTAGAGGGCGACGGAGAGCCAGGGCCATCTGGCCTTGTAGTCCTGGCATTTCCGGAGGAACGGGCCGGTCTGGGGATTGTTGGGATTGATCCGCAGGATGCCGTCCCACATGTCGCCGAAGCCGTTGGGCGCGTAGACGTCGCCCGTGCCGAGGCCGATCCCGAACAGGGTGCAGGCGATCAAGAAGCGGTCTATCCCATCCTCGACGCGCGTCAATCGCGGGCAGGGTGCACCGAACTTCTCGGGGTACCAGAGATGAACGCGAGCCTGGTTTCTGATTTCAACCTTGCCCGCCAGATCGCCGAGCAGTTCCCCTGCCTTACGGATCACGGCGTCTTCTGTCTCCCACGACAGATCGCTGGGGTCGAAATAAAAGACGTCGTAATCCCGGATCGCCCAATCGGGTGCGTTGCCGATCTTGAGATTCCACACGGTCTGGAACAGGCAGCCCGCCGTCAAGGTGCCCTGGGGCAGCCTCAAAGCGGGAAGGATTTCCAGAAGTGTGCGGTTCGTCTCGTTCTGCTTTATCAGTTTGACGAAATGTGACCTGGAGATTGGCAATCCGTCGCCTCTGTGGTGAGCGTTGCCGCCGCCCTGTTCAATGCCGGTCTGGCGAGGGCGTTTCCGCGCTTGGAGCCGGTCCCTGCTCAGGGAGGGCCTTCGCGAGGAAATCGAGGATGAGCCCGGCCACCTGATCATGAATGGCTTCCCGCCCTCTCGTTCCGCCGTCCTTGCAGACGATACCGTCGCCCGGCGTGTCCTGCTCGATCAATTCGATAGCGCCCGGCTTGCAGAGTTGCATGAAGCTGAAATGCATCGCGTCGGGGATTTCGATGTAGGTCGTGGTTGCCTTCGGCAGGTTTTCGGCGAGGTAGCCAGACTCCAGCTTGGCCGGCAGGTCGCCGATATCGATGCCCGCGCCGAAGATCAGCGCCGGCACGTGGATGGCGGCAAGGCTTTCCGGCGTGAAGCCGCGGGCCAGCCCGAGATCGAGCGAGACGAAGGCGCCCACCCGGGGATCGCTCATGTCGGCATCAAGGGAGCCGGCGTTTGTCGGCGTGATGCCGAGTTCGGGGGCAAGGCCGCAGGTGCGCGGGTTCGGCTGGGCCTTGCAGTCGTCCAGGAAACGGCCGGGACTGAAGCGCGCACCGGCAAGGGCGGCCACCGTCCATCCGCCGAGGGAATGGCCTATAGCGGCGATGCGATGTGGCGTGATCGCCCCGGCTAGGGCAGGGCCGGCGGTCAGGGCGTCGATCACCCGGCTGAGATCGTGTGGGCGCTCCCAGAGCCTGGCGGCCTCGGACGGAGACTTGTCGAAGGTGGTCGTGCCCGGATGATCGGGCGCTGCGACGACATAACCACGTTGGACAAGGTCTGCCGCCAGCCAGCCGAGGTTTCGCCAGCTGCCGCCATAGCCGTGGGACAACACGACGAGCGGGTGCGCCGCGTAGGCCGGCTTGGCGTTGGTGATGGCGGGGATGCCATGGAAGACGCGGTTGGCGCCCACTTCCGCGACCGGGGCCGCATCATCGGTCGGATACCAGATGCTGATGTGGAGCGGCCGGCCGCCGCTCCCGCCCGGCAACGTGGCTTCCTTGAAGCCGACGGTGCCGGCGGCTTGCGCGGCGGACAGTAAAAGGGCGGCCAGCAAGACGGCGGGCAGGACGGATCTGAGCATGGGGACCTCCGGCAAGGATTGAATGGCTATTCCTTGCCGGATGCCGAAGCAACCGGAGACCTCAAACACGATCGAGGACCGATTTCAGGCCGCGCTTACAGCGCCTTTTCGACCGCCTCGACGACGATCTCCGCCTCGGGCGTGGTGTCGGGCGAGAAGCGGTCGATGACGGTGCCGTCGCGGCCGATCAGGAATTTCTCGAAGTTCCACAGCACTTCCGGCGGCTCGGTCGGTGTGATGCCGTAGCCGACGAGGGCGGCGCGGAAGTTGGTGCCGGGCACGGTGCGCGCCTCGGGCTTCTCGGCGATCAGTGCCTTGTAGAGCGGGTGCTTGTCAGAGCCGGTCACCGCGATCTTGGAAAACATCGGGAAGTCGACGCCGAAGGTGGTCGAGCAGAAGGTGGCGATCTCGGCGTCGGTGCCGGGCTCCTGGCCTTTGAAATCATTGGCCGGGAAGCCGAGCACGACGAGGCCGCGATCCCTGTAGTGGTTGTAGAGGCTGACGAGGCCTTCATACTGCGGCGTCAGGCCGCACTTGGAGGCGGTGTTGACGATAAGCAGCACCTTGCCGAGCCAGGGCTTCAGCGTGGTGGGCTCGCCAGCGAGCGTGGTGAGCGGCAGGTCGAACAGGGCATTGGTCATGGGCGTATCCTTCCGGGTTCGGAGGCCAGTTCAGAAGGGCTTGACGGTCATCAAACCATAGATAGCGACCAGCGTGACGATCTGGACGACGAGGGCGATGGCGAGCGTGCCGCTGGCGCCGAGGGCGAGCGCCTTGCGGCCGCGCACGCCAGCTGCGCCATGCAGCGCCACCGCGATCAGGCCGAGCCAGGGGAAGACGTGGGTGAGCCAGGCGCCCATCCAGACGATGACGAGGCCGGTAATGCCGGCAAGGCCGGTAGTCGCCATGGCGGCGATATAGGCCGGCTTCCAGAGGCGAGGCGCCGGCTGGTGCCGGAGCGTCGGGATAAGGGCGAGGGCCGCCCACAGCACGGTGGCGAGGCAGCCGAGCATGGCGAAGCCGCGATGGGCTTCGTAGAATGCGATGTACATCGGAACTCCCTAGGCGGGTCTGTGGATTTTCTGAGTTCGTGAGGATGGTATCCTATTCGTCAAGTGGGCGTCCTCGCAAAATTTCGTGTGAGCGACGAGCTCGCCAGATGCGAGGCTGCTATGATCGACCGGGAGTATGATGCTCCTGCGCTTTGCATTGGGGGCCTGCGTCTGAGTATATGGCGGCATGCGCTTTGAACCCTCCCTTCTCGACCAGATCCGGGCCCGGCTGCCGATCAGCCAGGTGGTGGGACGGCGCGTCACCTATGATAAGCGCAAGAGCCAGCCGGCGCGCGGCGATTTCTGGGCCTGCTGTCCGTTTCATAAAGAGAAGACGTCGTCCTTCCACTGCGACGACCGGCGCGGCATCTACCATTGCTTCGGCTGCGGGGCGACGGGCGACCACTTCAAGTTCCTGACCGAAACCGAGGGGCTGACCTTCCCGGAAGCCGTCGAACGGCTGGCCGAGGAGGCGGGCGTGACGCTGCCGAAACCCGATCCGCGCGACCGCGAGCGCGAGGCGGTGCGTGTCGATCTGGCCGGCGCCTCAGAGATCGCCGCCAAGTTCTTCGAACAGAAGCTGCGCTCGCCCGAGGGCAAGCCAGCCCGCGACTACATGCTGCGGCGCGGCATTCTGGAGAAGACGTCGATCGAGTTCCGCTTTGGCTACGCGCCGGACGAGCGGGACGGCCTGAAGCGCCACCTGATCCAGAACGGCGTCACGGAAGAGACGGGCGTTGCCGCCGGCCTGCTGATCAAGCCGGAAGACGGCCGGCCCGCCTACGATCGCTTCCGTGGCCGGCTGATGATCCCCATCCACGACGAGCGCGGCCGCGTCGTCGCCTTCGGCGGCCGCACGCTCGATCCGGAAGGACAGCCCAAGTATCTCAACTCGCCGGAGACGCCGCTGTTCCACAAGGGGACGATGCTGTTCAACGTCCACCGGGCGCGCGAGGCGGCACACAAGTCGGGGACGATCATCGTCACCGAGGGCTATATGGACGCGATCTCGGTCTATCAGGCCGGCATCCGCAACGTCACCGCCGCCCTCGGCACCGCCTTCACGGAGGACCACATCGCCCGCCTGTGGCGGTTTGCGGCCGAGCCGGTGATCTGCTTTGACGGCGACAAGGCCGGCGTGTCGGCCGCCCACCGGGCGATCGACCGCATATTGCCGGCCCTTCGCAGTGGCTATTCCTTCAACTTCTGCTTCCTGCCCGGCGGCCAGGACCCCGACGACATCGTGCGCGCCGGTGGCGCCGACGCCTTCCTCGCGGAAGTCGCCAAGGCCCGGCCGCTCTCGGAAGTGCTGTGGGACCGTGAGGTGGCCGACGCCCGCGTCGACACGCCCGAGCGCAAGGCGGCGCTGGAGGCGCGCATCGACGAACTGGTCCGCCAGATCAAGGACGAGCGCGTGGCGCGGCGCTATCGCCTCGCCCTGCGCGTCAACCTGTCCGAACTGTTCTGGAGCCACGACCGTCGCGGTCGAGGTGAGGGGCGCGGCGACTACCGGGGTGAGGGCAGAGGCGAGGCGAGAGGTGAGTTCCGGGGTGAGGGGCGGGGTGGCGAGCGGCGCGACGGCCGGCGCGAAGGGCAAAGCCTTGCCGTCTCGGCCGAGATGCGGCCGCCCAACGAGCCGGATCTTGCCAATATCGAGCGGGTGCTGCTCGGCCTGTCCGTCGAATATCCCGACCTTTATGAGGCCAACATGGAGCGGCTCGCCCGGCTGGATTTCCATGTGGCGGCGCTGGAAGACTTCAAGCAGGCGCTCTACCGCATCGCCGTCGACTTCGACGCGGACTCGGTCACCGACTTCTACGAGGGCCTCGATGCCCGCTTCTACTTCGTGCTCAACGAGGTGCACGGCGATGAGATGAAGCGCGAGGACGGCGTCAGCATCGGCCGTGGCCACAAGCTCCGGGAGCGGCTACCGATCCTGCGCTTCCATCCGCCGGAGAGCTTCGTCGAGACCTGCTTCGATCTCTTGGTCGAGCGGCTGTCGCTCCGGGCGCTGACCGCCGACATCGAGCGCGACATGAAGACGGTGACCGCCGACACCGACGAGAGCTTCACCGCCTACATCTACGAGCTGACGCGCGACCTCAACCGCCGACGCGAGGAACTGTTCCGCCGCGAACAGGAACTGGCCGAGGAGGCAAAGGCCATCCGCGATGCCACGACGGGCGGGCCATCGGCGCTGCCGGCTTTGTGGAAATAACAATCGGTGACCAGCCGAATCGGTCGGGCAGCGTCTGATTCGGACCGAATCACGAGATTCTCTTGCGAATCACCCTTGCGGAATCCGTTTGCGCCGCTAAATACACCTTTCCGGGGATTTTCGGCGGGTCGGCAGCGGCCCGCCTGTTTGGCTATGGTCTCAGCGATGCCGTGCGTTTTCCAGAGCGTCAGGGTTAAGTTGGGCTTAAGGCCTCACCCTTATTGGTAGCGCGGAGCCGCATATCGGGACCTTTTTGTCTCGTGGCGAGTTGAGCGAGTGGCAGACGCAGGCGTAACGGCGCCCGGCGGACGGCGGAGATGACTATGGCAACGAAGGCCACCGAAAACGACGAAGTCCAGGATACTGCTGGCGAAGGGCCGGATGGGCCACTTCTCGACCTCAGCGATGCCGCCGTCAAGCGGATGATCAAGCTCGCCAAGAAGCGCGGCTATGTGACCTATGACGAACTGAACGAAGTGCTGCCGTCGGACCAGAACTCGTCCGACCAGATCGAAGACATTTACGCGATGCTCTCGGACATGGGCATCAACGTGGTCGATTCCGAGGAGGCCGAGGAGGCCCCCGCCGACGACACCCCGTCCGAGGAAGAGGGCGAGGTTGCCGAGACCACCGGCACCGCCGTCGCCAAGACCACGACGACCCGCGAGCCGACCGACCGCACCGACGACCCGGTGCGCATGTACCTGCGCGAGATGGGCTCGGTGGAGCTGCTCTCCCGCGAGGGCGAGATCGCCATCGCCAAGCGCATCGAGGCCGGCCGCGAGGCGATGATCGCCGGTCTCTGCGAGAGCCCCTTGACCTTCCAGGCCATCATCTTCTGGCGGGATGAGCTCAACGAGGGCAAGATCCTCCTGCGCGACATCATCGACCTCGAAGCGACCTATGCCGGACCGGACGGCAAGGCCGGGGCGCTGCCGTTCGAGGCAGGCACCGAGGGTGCTGAAGAGGGCGCCGAGCCTGCCGAAGGGACGCCCGGTCCGCGCGGCGAAGACGGTGAGGAGAGGCCCGAGGGCGAGTTGCCGGAAGGCGAAATGTCCGACGAAGACGACATGGAGAACAACGTGTCGCTGTCGGCTATGGAAGCCGAACTGAAGCCGAAGGTTCTCGAAACCTTCGACCGCATCGCCGAGAACTTCAAGAAGCTGCGCCGGCTGCAGGAGCAGCACGTCGAGAACCGGCTGAAGAACACCACGCTCAGCCCGTCGCAGGAGCGCCGCTACAAGAAGCTCGAGGAAGAGATCCAGGAAGACGTCAAGTCGCTCTCCCTCAACGCGGCGCGCATCGAGGCGCTCGTCGAGCAGCTCTATGACCTCAACAGGAAGCTGATGGGCTACGAGGGCAAGCTGCTGCGCCTTGCCGAAAGCTATGGCGTCGGCCGCGAGGACTTCCTGCGCCAGTACCAGGCCTCCGAGCTCGATCCCAACTGGATCCGCCGCGTCGCGTCCCTGGCCTCCAAGGGCTGGAAGGAATTCGTCGCCCGCGAGAAGGAAGATATCCGCGAACTGCGTCAGACCATCCAGACGCTGTCGTCGGAAACCGGCCTCGAGCCCGGCGAGTTCCGCCGCATCGTCCACCTCGTCCAGAAGGGCGAGAAGGAAGCGCGCATCGCCAAGAAGGAAATGGTGGAGGCCAACCTGCGCCTCGTCATCTCCATCGCCAAGAAGTACACCAACCGCGGCCTGCAGTTCCTCGACCTGATCCAGGAAGGCAATATCGGCCTGATGAAGGCAGTCGACAAGTTCGAGTACCGCCGGGGCTACAAGTTCTCGACCTATGCCACCTGGTGGATCCGGCAGGCGATCACTCGTTCGATCGCCGACCAGGCGCGCACCATCCGCATCCCGGTGCACATGATCGAGACGATCAACAAGATCGTCCGCACGTCGCGCCAGATGCTGCACGAGATCGGCCGCGAGCCGACGCCGGAAGAGCTGGCCGAGAAGCTGGCGATGCCGCTGGAAAAAGTGCGCAAGGTGCTGAAGATCGCCAAGGAGCCGATCTCGCTCGAAACGCCGATCGGCGACGAGGAAGACAGCCATCTCGGCGACTTCATCGAGGACAAGAACGCCATCCTGCCGATCGACGCGGCCATTCAGTCGAACCTGCGCGAGACCACCACGCGCGTGCTCGCCTCGCTGACGCCGCGCGAGGAACGCGTGCTGCGCATGCGCTTCGGTATCGGCATGAACACCGACCACACGCTGGAAGAAGTCGGCCAGCAGTTCTCGGTAACGCGCGAACGTATCCGCCAGATCGAGGCGAAGGCGCTCAGGAAGCTCAAGCACCCGAGCCGCAGCCGCAAGCTCAGGAGCTTCCTCGACAACTGAGGAAGCCGGCAGGCAGAAGAAATCAGGACGGCGGGCCGCAAGGCTCGCCGTTTTCGGTTTCAGGCCATGGCCTTGGCCAGCCGCGCCTGCGTGGTCTCGAGGGCGCGGGAGAAGACCGTGGGGTCGTCGAGCGCCCGGGAGAGAACCAGCGCACCCTGGATGGCGATGATCGTTTCTTCCGCGAGCGAGTGGGCTTGATCGGGCGCGCAGCCGGCCCGTTTCAGCGCCGAGGCCAGCGCCGATCGCCATTCGGCGAAGTAGCCTTTCACCGCCGTGGCGAAGCGGTCGCGGACGTTGTCGAGGGCGAAGGCGCCGACCAGGCAGATGCGGCGGCCGGAGCGGAAATAGTCATCGACCGCGCCGATCATGCCGTCGATGGCGGCGCGCGGATCGGTGGCCTCGCGCAGCGGCCGATAGACCTCGGCCTCGAACCACCGGTCGATCTCCTGGAGCACGGCAGCCGCCATCTCCTCCTTGCCGCCGGGGAAGAAGTGATAGAGGCTGCCCTTGCCGAGGCCGGTCCTCTCGCCGATCACCGCGAGGCTGGCGCCCTCGAAGCCGTATTCGCGGAGCACTTCGGCCAGCAGGGGAACGACATCGGCACGCTCGGCGATGGTCTTTGCCATGTCTACAGCCCAAGTTCGGTGAGGCCGGGATGGTCGGCCGGGCGCGGCATCGACCGGTCCCAGAAGAACTTGCGGTCCGATTCCCGGATCGGCAGATCGTTGATGCAGGCATGGCGTCTCGCCATCAAGCCGTTGTCATCGAATTCCCAGTTCTCGTTGCCATAGGCGCGGAACCAGTGGCCGGAATCGTCGCGGTACTCGTAGGCGAAACGAACGGCGATGCGGTTTTCCGCGGTGGCCCACAGCTCCTTGATCAGCCGGTAGTCCAGCTCCCCCGTCCACTTGCGGGTGAGGAAGGCGACGATCTCATCACGCCCCTCGATGAATTCAGCGCGGTTTCGCCAGCGGCTGTCCGGTGTGTAGGCGAGCGACACCCGCTTGGGGTCGCAGCTGTTCCAGCCGTCCTCGGCGGCGCGCACCTTGAAGATGGCTGTCTCCTGGGTGAAGGGCGGCAGGGGCGGGCGTTGTTCGGTCATGGAGTACCTCGTTCCGTACCGATTGGTAAAGTATGTAACGATCGGTACAGTTAGAACGCGGGCATGTCAACTTCGCGCCTTGTGCCTACTTGGTGGTGCGGTCGTTCCCGTAGTCGTTTTCGGTTTGAGTCAACGCCGCACCAGCGCGGTTAGTTCCGTGACCAGCGCGTCGAACACGGCGCGGCAGCGGGTGTTGCCGCTGAGGTCTTCGTGCATCGCCACCCAGGTCTCCAGGTCTTCGTTGAAGGCGTCGGGCAGCACCCGCACGAGGTCGGGCTCGGCGTCGGCGATGATGGTCTGGCAGATGCCGATGCCGAAGCCGGCACGGATGGCCGTGAGGTGGGCGATGTTGCTGTCGACGCGCAGCGCGAAGCTGGCCCGGTCGAGGCCGGGATGGCGCTCGGCAAAGGCGCGGATGGCCGGCGTCTCGGCGTCATAGCCGATGATGTCGTGGTGCTTCAGCTCGTCCATGCTGGCGGGCGTGCCGCGCCGGGCGAGATAGTCCTTGTGGGCGTGCAGGCCCACCGGGAAGCTGCCGACGTGCTTGACGAGCAGCGCCTGCTGCTCGGGCCGGACCATGCGGATGGCAATGTCGGCCTGACGCTTCAGAAGGTCGTCGACGGCGTTGGAGAGCGACAGTTCGATAGTGAGCCGCGGGTAGCGCTGGCGGAGCCGCGTCAGGATGGCCGGCAGGTGGATGATGCCGACCACTTCGCTGGCGCTGATCCTGACGGTGCCGTCCACCTCGCCGCTGCGGCCCTCGGCGGTGCGGAGAAGGGCGGCCGACGTCGAGGCCATCAGCTCGGCGAAGGGCTTCAGCTCCAGCGCTGCGTCGGTGGGCGACAGGCCGCGCGAGGTGCGCAGGAACAGCGGCGCGCCCACCGCCTCCTCCAGCGCATCGATATGGCGGGCGATGCTGGGCTGCGTCAGGCCGAGCACCCGCGCCGCGCCGGACAGCGATCCCTCGGCGAGCACGGCGTTGAAGGTACGGTAGAAATCCCAGCTCGGTTCCTGGCTCATCTATTTCCGTATAGCCTCTGCATGGTTTTCGGCAATTTCGTTTATAAGTGAATAGCCTCATCTTCATCTCACCAACAGATGGAGACTGATGATGAACACCAAAATCGCACTCGTTCTCGGCGCCACCGGCGGTATCGGCGGCGAATTTGCCTCTCGGCTGGCGTCCGCCGGCTGGCAGGTGCGAGCGCTACACCGCGACCCGCAGCGGGCCGGCAAGGATGGCCGCTTCAACTGGATCAAGGGCGACGCCATGGTGGCGGCCGACGTGGCCTCGGCTGCCAAGGGCGCCACGCTGATCGTCCATGCGGTGAACCCGCCCGGCTATCGCGACTGGGACAAGCTGGTGCTGCCGATGCTCGACAACACCATCGCCGCCGCCGAGGCGAACGGCGCCCGCATCGTCCTGCCCGGCACCGTCTACAACTACGGCCCCGACGCCTTCCCTGATATCACCGAGGACGCGCCGCAGAACCCGCTGACCCGCAAGGGCAAGATTCGCGCGGACATGGAGCGGCGGCTGAAGCAGGCGGCGGCGCGCGGCAAGGCCAGGGTGCTGATCGTCCGCGCCGGCGACTTCTTCGGCCCGACGGCTGCCAACAGCTGGTTCAGCCAGGGGCTGGTGAAGGCCGGCAGCTTGCCCAAGGCGATCACCTATCCCGGCCGGCGGGGCGTCGGCCATCAGTGGACCTATTTGCCCGATATGGCCGAGACCATGTTGCGATTGGTGGAGCACGAGGGCCTCGACAATTTTGCGAGCTTCAACCTGGGCGGCCATTGGGATCCGGATGGCATGGCGATGATCGGGGCGATCCGCCGCGTTCTCGGCGAGCCGTTCCTGAAGGTGAAAGGCACGCCGTGGTTCATCATGCGGCTCGCCTCGCCCTTCGTGACGTTCCTCAAGGAAGTCATGGAAATGCGCTATCTCTGGAAGGTGCCGGTGCGGCTCGACAACGCCCGGCTGGTCGCGGTGCTGGGTTCCGAGCCGCACACCCCGCTCGACGAGGCCGTAAAAGCCACGCTCAAGGGCATCGGCTGCCTTGAGGACAAGGCTCCAGCCCGGACGGCGAGCGGGGCCAGCTTGTCCGGGACCTGAATAAGCATCTTCGCTCGGTACCGGTTCCTCGCGACGGCATGCTCAGACGGGAGGCCTATATAGGCCTTCCATTTCATTCTGCCTGAGGTCCTGCGCCTAAAGCGCAGGATGACAACCTATGTATTTGTTTTTATTAATATAACTATGTCATCCTGCGCGAAGGCGCAGGACCTCGGGCAGGAAGGGGCGGGCCGCCGATATCGGGCTCCCAGCCACGTGGTGTCCTCACTCCGCCGGCGTTTCCACCACCGCCGGCTCGCTCTGGCGCCGTGACACCATCGTCCTCAGCTTCTCGCAGCCGACGAAGATCACCGGGGTGATGTAGAGGGTGAGCAACTGGCTGACCAGAAGGCCGCCGACCACGGCGACGCCGAGCGGCTGGCGTAGCTCGGCGCTGGCGCCGTGGCCCATGGCAATCGGCAGCGTGCCGAGCAGGGCGCAGAAGGTGGTCATCATGATCGGCCGGAAGCGGCGCGTCGCCGCCTCGTGGATGGCCTCTTTGGCCTTGGCGCCATCCTCGCGCATCAGCTGCAGGGCGACGTCGACCATCATGATGGCGTTCTTCTTGACGATGCCGATCAGCATCAGGATGCCGATCAGGGCGATGATAGAGAGGTCCATACCAACCAGCTTTAGGGCGAGCAGCGCGCCGAGCGCCGCCGACGGCAGGCCCGACAGGATGGTCAGCGGGTGGATGAAGCTCTCGTAGAGCACGCCGAGCACCACGTAGATGGTGAGGATGGCGGCGACGATCAAAAGCGGCGTGTTGGACGTCGACTGGGCGAACACCTGCGCCGTGCCGGCGAAGGCGGTGAACACAGTGGTCGGCAGGCCGATCTCCTGCTTGATGGTGTCGATGCGGGCGGTGGCGGCGCCGAGCGACACGCCCGGCGGCAGGTTGAAGGAGACGGTGATCGAGGTGAGCTGTCCCGTCTGGTTGACGGTCACCGGTCCGGACTGCCGCTCGACGGTGGCAAAGGCGGTCAGTGGCACCAGCGCGCCGGTGGTGCTGGAGCGGATGCGCAGTTCGGACAGCCGATCGTTGCTCCAGGCGAGTTGCGAGGCATATTCGAGGATCACCGAATAGCTGTCGCCGGTCGACTGGATGTCGGCGACGGACTGCTCGCCGAAGCCCTCGCCCAGCGTCTTGCGCAGGGTGGAGGCGTTGATGCCGAGGCTTTCGGCCCGGTCGCGGTCGATGACGATGCGCGCCTGCAGCGCGTTGTTCTGCAAGTCGGTGGCGACGTCGGTGAAGGTGGCGGTGTCCTGGGCCATGGCGGCGCGCAGGCGCTCGGCCCAATCGCCGAGCTGGCCGGCGTCGAGCGACTGCACGACCAGCTGATACTGGCTCTGGCTGGAGCGGCCGCCGAGGCGCAGGCTCTGGGACGGGGTGACGAAGCTCTGCAGGCCGACGATGCGGCCGAGCGACTGGCGCAGCCGGCCGACTACCACATCCATGGTCTCGCGCTCGGCCGCCGGCTTCAGCTGTACGTTCATGTTGGCCGAATTGAGCTGCGATGAGCCGACCTGGGCATTGACATGGGCGACGGCCGGATCGCGGCCGACCACGTCGGCCGCCTTTTTCTGCAACACCGCCATGGCGTCGTAGGAAATGTCCTGGCGGGCCTGGGTGGAGATGGAGAGCTGGCCGATGTCCTCCTGCGGCAGGAAGCTCTTCGGCAGGTCGGCGAACAGCCAGGCGGAGCCGGCGAAGGTGCCGAGGAACACCAGCACCATGGGCAGCGGGTGGCGCAGCGTCCAGCCGACGCTTTTCGAATAGCCCTTCAGCACCTTGGAGAAGCCGATGTCGAACAGGCCGGCCGGGCTGTAGCGGGAGGGCGGCGCGCCGATATTGGCCGGCAGGCGGGCGGCCAGCGTCGGCGTCACGGTGAGCGACACCAGCGCCGAGGCGGTAATGGCCAGCGACACCACCATGCCGAACTCGGTGAACAGCCGGCCGACGACGCCGCCCATCAACAGGATGGGCAGGAAGACGGCGATCAGCGACAGCGACATGGAGATGATGGTGGAGGTGACCTCGCCCGAGCCCTTGAAGGCGGCCTCCATCGGTTTCTCGCCCTGTTCGATATGGTGGACGATATTCTCCAGCATGACGATGGCGTCATCAACGACAAGGCCGACCGATAGCGTCAGCGCCAGGAGCGACATGTTGTCGATGGAATAGCCGAGCACATACATCGCCCCGAAGGCGATCAGGATCGACAAGGGCACGGCGATGGCCGGGATGGCCGTGGTGTAGAGCTTGCCGAGGAACAGGTAGATGACCAGGATGACCAGGCCGATGGTGAGAAACAGCGTGAACTTGACGTCGGCGACGGCGGCGCGGATCGCCACCGAGTTGTCGTTCATCAGCGACACGTTGACGCCGGCCGGCAACTGGGCGGTGATGGCCGGCAGCGCCGCCTTGATGGCGTCCACCACCTCGACGGTGTTGGCGTCCGGCTGGCGCTGCACGGCCAGCGTGATGGCGCGCGTGCCGTCGTACCAGCTTGCCTGATCGCGGTTCTCGACGCTGTCGATCACGTTGGCGACGTCGCCCAGGCGGACAGGGCCGGCCTTGGTGGTGGAGACGATCAGCGGACGGAAGCCGGCGGCCGAGGTGAGCTGGGTCGGCGCATCGAGCGTGATGGTCTGGGCGGCATTGTCCATGCTGCCGACCGGCGACTGGTTGTTGGCGTTGGCGATGGCGGTGGACAGCTGGTCGAGGCCGATGCCGCGGGCGGCGAGGCGGTCGGGGTCGGCCTCGACGCGGACGGCGTATTTCTGCGAGCCGAAGATCTGCGCCTGGGCGACGCCGTTGATGGTCGAAATGGCCGGCGACAGCACGTTTTGAGCCAGCGAGTCGAGCTCGGTGAGCGGCACCGTCGGCGAGGTGACGGACAGCAGCAGGATCGGCATGTCGGCCGGGTTGACCTTCCGGTAGCTGGGGTCGGAGGTCATGTTGTCGGGCAGGCGGCGGCGGGCGACGTCGATGGCCGACTGCACGTCGGCGGCGGCGCTGTCGATGTCGCGGGAGAGTTCGAACTGCAAGGTGATGGAGGTGGAGCCGAGCGAGGAGCGGGCCGAAATGGTGTCGATGCCGCCGATGGTCTGGAACTGCTTGATCAGCGGCGTCGCCACCGCCGTCGCCATGGTCTCGGGCGAGGCGCCGGACAGCTGCGCCGACACGGTGATGGTCGGAAAGTCGACGCGCGGCAGGGCGGCCACCGGCAACAGGCGATAGGCGAAGAAGCCGGCGAGCGACAGGCCGATGGCCAGCAGGATGGCGGCGACCGGCCGGCGGATGAACAGGGCCGGAAGGTTCATTATTGCGCCTCCGCCGTGCTGGTCGGCTTGCTGCCCGCCGCCTGATCACCGCCCGGCTTGCCCTGCTTGCCGGTCTCGGGCTTGCCATTGGCCGTCTCGGCGGCGGCGTCGACCACCTTCATGCCCTCGGCAAGGCGCACCTGTCCCTCGACGACCACCCGCTCACCGGCCCTGACGCCGGCGGTGAGGCCGGAGCGGTCGCCGGCCGACAGCGCCACCGTCACCGGCCGGACGGCGACCGTGTTGTCGGCACTCACGACGTAGACGACGTTGCCCTGCTGCGTTGCCTGCAAGGCGACGGTCGGCACCGAGACCACCGGCGTCGAGCCGATGGCGGCCATGACGGCGATCGACTGGCCGGGCACCAGCTTGTCGGCGACGCCGGTGAGCGTCGCCCGCGCGGTGAAGGTGCCGGAGGTGGTGTCGACGGCGGCATCGATGAAATCGACGTTGCCGGTGAAGGCGTCGGTGGTGCCGAGCGGGGTGACGGACACCTTGATCGGTTTGCCAGCGGCCTGGGCGGTTCGCACCAGCGAGGCGTCGCTTTCGGAGAGGGCGAAGGTTGCGTAAAGCGGGTCGAGACGAGTCAGCCGGACGATGGCGGTCTGCGGCTGCACGAGGCTGCCGAGCACCACCTGGAGCGCGCCGAGGCGGCCATCGAAGGGCGCGCGAATGGTCTTCTGGTCGAGCGTGACCATGTCGGATTTCAATGTTGCCTGATCGACGGCCACCGTCGCCTCGGCGGTCTTGACGGTGGCATTGGCGTCTTCCAGCGACTGCTGCGACACCGCCTCGTTGCTGAGCAGCTTCTCTTGGCGCGTTGCGGTCTCCCTGGCGTGGTCGAGCGTCGCCTGATCGCGGGTGAGTGCCGCCTGATCCTTCTCCACCGTCGCCTCGGCGATGCGGCTGTCGAGGCGGACCAGCACGTCACCGGCTTTGACGTCGGCGCCATCCTTGACCAGGATTTCGGTGACGAGGCCGGAGGTTTCGGTGGAGACCGTCAGGTTGGCCGGCGAGGCGATGCTGCCGATGGTGCGGCGCTCGATCGGCATGTCCTCGGCGCTGGCGGATACGGTGGCAACGCGCGTCGGCCCGCCGGAGCCACGGCGGCCGCCGCCCTGTCCGGATGCCTTGCCGGCGGCCTGGCCCGAACCGCTGCCGGCGGCCTGGCCGGCGCCGTTGGCCGCCGAGGCATCGCCGTTCGCATGTTGCTTATGGCCGTTGCCGGTGGTGGCGGGGTCCTTGACGTCGGCCGGCGCGGTGGGCGCCGTGCCCGGCGATACGGCGGCGAGCGCCTGGGACACATAGGGCGTCGTCACGGCGACAATGCTGTCGCGCCAGTAGAGGCCGGCCGCGATCGCGGCGACCAGAATGATCCCGAGCGTCTTCTTCATCGCCGATGGTCTTTCGTGTCGTAAGTTCATGGAGCGCGCCGTCGTGGGAGGTCGACGGTGTTCGCCCCATGCATGCCATGTGCCGCTCTGGCGGTGCCGGAAGGCGTGTCAGCGTAAGCGGATTTCCATTGCGAATGTCAGAACAACTGTGGCGAATCGTGGAAATTGGAACGCCTGATACAGATTGATGCACTTTTGTCTGATTGACGGGCGATTTCTGATCGGCGTGGATCTTCGCCGCAAAGGAGCGCCGGGCCGCGCACGGCAACGCCGATTGGCGGATCTGCGCGGTATTCTAGCGCTACGCGGGACGGGAGACGAGCCAGGCATGAGCCGTCCTGCTGCGCGACTCTTGCGATGCCGCCCGTTCGGTTTGTGGCGATAAACTTCCAGCCGTTTACAGTCGCTCTAAATAGGGATATCGACTATCCTTAATAGACCTGACCGTGGAACGCGTGGATGATCCTGAAAAGCCAAGTCGAATGGGCGCTGCATTGCTGCGCCATTCTCGCCGGCCTGCCCGAGGGACGGTATTTGTCCACCAAGGCACTGGCGGAATTCCATGGTCTGCCGAAGGAGTATCTCTCCAAGGCGCTGCAAAGCCTGTCGCAGGCGGGGCTCGTCCACACCACGCTCGGCCCGTCCGGAGGCTACCGTCTGGCAAGGTCGCCGGAGGATCTGACCTTCCTGGATATCGTCGAAGCCGTGGAAGGCAAGACGCGGACCTTCGTCTGCAACGAGATCCGCGCCAACAATCCCTGTCGTCCGAAGGATCATCGCGAGAGCGCGCCCTGCGCAATCGCGCGGGTCATGTGGGGGGCGGACGAAGCCTGGCGCCAGAAGCTGCGCAGCGTCACTATCGCCGACCTCGGGCGGACCCTCGCGCGGGAGCTCCCGCAGGCACTCTTGCAGGATACCATCGATTGGGTGGAGGATCGCGCGGGCTGAGGGGCGCGTTGACAACCGGAGCGGGCTTTCGCCGCGCGCCGGCTGCGGGTAGGGCGATTGTTGGGGCTTAGTTCAAGCCCGCCTTGTCGAGGCCGTAGAGCTTGTCGGCCGAACCGGGCACCGCCTTGAAGGAGATGGCGAGCCGGTTCCAGGCATTGATGACCATGATCGAGAAGGTCAGGTCGGTGATTTCCTTCTCGGAGAGCTGGCCACGAACGCGCTCGTAGAGTTCGTCGGGGATGCCGCCTTCCGGCAGCCGGGTCACCGCCTCGGTCCAGGCGAGGGCCGCGCGCTCGCGGGGGGCGAACAGGTTCGATTCCCGCCAGATGGCGACGTGGTAGAGCCTCAGCTCGCACTCGCCGTGAATCTTGGCTTCCTTGACGTGCATGTCGAGACAGAAGGCGCAGCCGTTGATCTGCGAGGCGCGGATCTGCACGAGATCGCGGAGTTTCAGCTCGATGGCGCTGTCCCTCAGCGCCGTGCTGAGGTCGGACAGCTTCTTGAACAGTTCGGGGGCTTGCTGGGCGTAGTTCAGGCGCTGGGTCATGGTCACTCTCCTCAATCAAGGACATCTCACATCCTTATGGATATTTAGTATCCGTAATGTATGGACGGTAAAGCCGTTCCGTCATAAGCTCCGGGCATAAGGCCTATGCCGGGAGCGAACAGGGAATGGATATCGTTGGCGCGCTCAGGACCTTCCTGCGGGTGGCCGAGACGGGGTCGTTTTCGGCTGCCGCCATCGACCTCAAGTTGACGCAGCCGGCGGTTTCCCGGCAGATTTCGGCGCTTGAAGCTCATCTCGGCATGCGCCTCCTGCATCGGTCGACCACCGCGCTGGCGCTGACGTCGGAAGGCGAGCGGACCATTCCGATGGCGCTCAGGGTCGTCGAGGCGGTGGAGGCGCTCGGCGAGTCCACCGATCCGGCGGGAACCGTCTCCGGCAAGGTGCGGCTTTCCTTGCCTGCGCCGCTAGGGCTTTTCATGAGTGAGCGGATTGGCGCTCTTCTCGATCGTCATCCAGGCCTTCACGTCGAACTGTTGTTTCGCGAAGAGCCATCCGATCTGGTCGGCGAAGGCATCGACATCGAGGTGCGCCTCGGCCCCGTCAGCGATCCCGGCCTGATAGGCCGTCGGATTGGCTGGACGACCGCCTTTCTCGTCGCCGCGCCGCCTATCTCGAAAAGCGCGGGGTTCCCCGAACACTGGACGATCTGAGCCACCATGATTGCATCTGTTACCGACGCGGCGGCGACGGCCATTGCTGGCTGTTCTCCAACGGGGCGGAGGACGTGGCCGTGCGGATCGTGCCCCGCCTCGTCGTCGACAATGCGGTTGCCGTCCACCGCGCCGCGCTGGCTGGGGCCGGCATCGCGATCCTCTCCCACATCCTGGCGCTTCCCGATATCGAAAGCGGTCGCTTGGTCAATTTGATGCACGAATCTCCGCCGGCCCGTCTGCCAATCAATCTCGTTTATCCTTCCCGCCGCAACATGCCGCTGCGCGTCAGAACCGTCATCGATTATCTCGTCACGGCGATGCGGGAAGACGCCTTCATGGCTGCGTCTTCGGCGTAGAAGCCGAATTGGGGGGCAGGCGGTGGTCGGTTAAGACGCCCACAGGGACGCAAAACACGGCGTGAGGCTGACAGCGCCAATTCGGTACTTTCTGACTTGCCTACATACCAACTAGTTGGTATGTATTGTTGCGAGGAGGAGGCAATGGCAAGAAGTGCTGCGAAACCGGATGCCCGTTCAAAGTTGCTGGCGGCTGCCTTGTCGGTGATCCGGACCAAGGGCTATTCGGCAACCACGGTGGACGAGCTTTGCGCGGCGGCCGGGGTGACCAAGGGGGCCTTCTTCCATCACTTCAAGACCAAGGACGAGCTCGGCGTTGCGGCGGCGGACCATTGGTCGGAGACCACCGGGGCGATGTTCGCTGCGGCGCCCTACCATCAGTTGGCCGATCCCTTGGATCGCTTCCTGGCTTACATCGATTTCCGCAAGGCGCTGCTGCAGGGCGGGGTGCCGGAGTTCACCTGCCTGGTCGGCACCATGGTGCAGGAGACCTACGAGACGGCGCCGGCCATTCGCGATGCCTGCGATCGCAGCATCAGCCGCCACGCGGCGACGCTGGTCGCCGACATCGAGGCGGCGATGGCCGAACGCGGCATGACGCCGACGTGGACGGCGCAGTCGCTGGCCCTGCACACGCAGGCCGTTCTCCAGGGCGCGTTCATCCTCGCCAAGGCCAAGGCCAAGGACAAGAATGCGGCAGGGGTGGCGGCCGACAGCGTCGACCATCTCAAGCGCTACCTCGAATTGCTGTTCGGCCGGACGCCGAGCAGCATCACCTGAGCGTTCCGGTGAGGACGGTCACCGGTAAGCTCTCATGCGACCCTGAGGTTCAAGAGGAGGAAACTGACATGACCGATCTCGTGACGTGCCTGTGGTTCGACCATGGTGAAGCCAAGAAGGCGGCGGAATTCTATGCCAAGACCTTTCCCGATAGTCATGTCGGCAAAGCCGGCAATGCGCCCAGCGATTTTCCCGGCGGCAAGGCCGATGTCGAGCTGACGGTGGATTTCACCGTGCTCGGGCGGAAGTTCATCGGTCTCAACGGCGGGCCGACTTTCAAGCCGGACGAGGCCGTCAGCTTCATGGTGATCACCGAAAGCCAGGAGGAAACCGACCGCTACTGGAATGCCATTATCGAGGGTGGCGGCGCCGCGAGCGAGTGCGGCTGGTGCAAGGACCGCTGGGGCTTTTCCTGGCAGATCACGCCCCGCGTGCTGCTCGACCTGATGGCCAGTTCCGACCGCGCCAAGGCCAAACGTACCTTCGAGGCGATGATGCAGATGAGCAAGATCGACATCGCCACGCTGGAAAAGGCGGCCGCCGCTGCCTGATGCCACCCTGGGGGGCTTCGATGATTCCGACCATTACGGCCTTCGAGTGCTCGCCCGATCGCGGCAAGGGCCTGGCGCGCGACATGCGCGTGCGCTGGGCGCTGGAGGAGGCGGGCCAGCCCTATGACGTTCGGCTCGTTTCCTTTGACGCGATGAAAGAGGCGGCGCATCTGGCACTGCACCCCTTCGGCCAGATCCCGACCTATGAAGACGGCGACCTCGTGCTGTTCGAGACGGGATCGATCATCCTGCATATCGCCGAGCAGGACGCCAACCTGCTGCCCAGGGCGGCCAGGCCGCGGGCGCGGGCGATCACCTGGATGTTCGCGGCGCTGAATACGGTGGAGCCGCCCATCCTCGATCTCATGATCGCCAGGATCATCGAGAACGACATGCCTTGGGCCAAGGACCGCCTGCCGCTGGTGATGGACCGCATCCGCGTCCGGCTGGCTCAACTATCCGGTCGGCTCGGCGACGCCGAATGGCTGGATGGGGCGTTTACCGCCGGCGACCTGATGATGGTGTCGGTGCTGCTGCGGCTCAGGATGTCCGGGCTGCTCGACGAGTATCCGAACGTCGCCGCTTACGTCGCGCGCGGCGAAGCCCGCCCCGCCTACCAGCGCGCCTTCGCGGCGCAATTGAAGGTGTTCACGGACAGGACGTAGAGGCCTTATCGGGGCTATTGGCGTGGGAGGCGGTGCGACGGCACGGCCGAAGCCGGACCGCCGCACCAGGAGGCGCCGATGTCAACGTAAAATGGGGGCAATTCGGCGCAGAAAAATTCTAGCAATACAAATTTCAGTACACCTACAGCATCTCCGTCTCGATATACTCGAGACAGATAATAAAATTCCCATTTTACCAGTTTAGCAGGCATGAATTGCCTACAAGCCGCCTTGGCGCACATGACGTCATGGCGACAGTGAATCTTATTATTACGACTTATTTAATGGTTCAAGTGAGAAAATATAGAATCTACACAATATAGTATTAACCAATTATCATTGGTAATATATAAGAATTATTATAATGTATTCCTATAAATCAAACCTATTCAGTTTTATTATTTACAACTGGCATATCGTAATTAATATTTCGTTACTTACTGGTTGTTCGCAAGTTTAAATCCGTAGAGACGGAAATTTGATTGTGTGTTTTCTGCTTCTTGCTGCCGGTGGAAAACGCCGAGTGGGCGATGCGCTGATGGTCAACCTGGAGGCGCTGTCGCCAACGCTGATCCTGTCGACGCCCTCTCTCGACAGTCTGACGCCGGTACTCAAGAAAATCACGCCGGTGCTGCGGCTGTCCATTTATGACGCCAGCGGCGGCTCCGTGCTGCCGAAGGCGGAGGCGGCGACACGCATCCTTGGCGATCACCTCAATCGGCGCGCCGAGGCCGACGCCTTTCTTCAGCGGGCCGACCGGCACTTCGCCCGCTACCGCGAGGCGGTGCGGACGGCCGGCGCCGGCATCCTGGTGCTGGCCGACTGGGCCGGGCGCAACCTTGCCTTCCTCTATGAGATGCCGGCCGGGTTGGTGGCGGCGCTGATCGGCACGCTCTTGCTGTTGGCCTTGATCTGGCGGCGGTGAGCGAGGTGCTCCCGTTCGATGGTGGGCTACTGTCCGTCGGCGTCGGGGTCGCCGGCCATCACGCGCTCTCGATGGGCGAGGATGACCGCGGTAGCGAGGCTGGACCAACCTTGCAGCAGGGAGCCACGCCCATAAGGCGGGGAGAAATATTCCACGGCCCCCATCCATCCCTGGTCGAGGCAGGTTCGCCACCAGCGCGTCAGCGGATAGTACCAACCGTCGAGGCCGCGCTTGAGCCGCTCGTCGGCATAGAGCGCCGACAGATACGGCCAATCTGAACCGTTATGGTAGCGATAGGGGAACGACGATTTGGCTCGGGTGTCGCTCCTGCGCCTGAAGGGCGGGAAAGCGCACATCACGCCCCAGTCGCCGTAAGGCTGTTCGGCGTTGGCGCGGGTCTCCAGCCTGCTGGCGACGTGGCCGAGAATGGCGCGCGCCTGCTGCTCCGGCGCCGCGCCGAAGCGCAGCAGCGTGAGGCTGTCGAGGGTCAGATGATCCTCGGTGAACCCGTCGGCGGTGCGATAGTCGGCGTACCATCCTTGCGGCAGCAGCAACGCGGGGGCAAGCGCCGTCTTCGCCTCGGTGAGCGAGGTGGCCGCGGCGGCGGCCAGCTCAGGGTCCAGGCCGGCGCAATGCCGGACGATCGCCTCGAGCGTGCCGACCCACAGGCCGACGTCATAGGAGACCGAGCCGCCGCGATAGACATTGTCGGCCCAGTCGCGATCGTGTCTGGGCTTTTGCGGCAGGCCCTGTCCCGCTGCGGCAAACGCGGCGTAGCGTCGATAGACCGCCCTTACCTTGTCCAGATGCTTGCGCAGCGGGCGGTCGTCGCCGGTGGTGCGCACGTAGTCGTCGATGGTCAGGACAAAGAACAAGGGGCTGTCGAAGTGGTCGCTCCACCAGTCGCCGGGCCGCAGGTGGCTTTCCGTGACGTTGGGGTTTTCGAGCCGGGCCTGCTCCCAGGCGAGCGACTGCATCGGCCCCGTCATGATGACGCCGCTCGGCGCCTCGCCGTCATCCTGCATGCCCTCGGCGAGGATGTCGATCTGGTCGGCCAGCACCTCCGGGCAGATGGGGAGCAGCGCCTGATGGGTCCAGTAGCCGTCGCGATAGTAGGTGCGGGCCGGCGCGCTGTAGGCCTGTCCGGCGGCGAGGCCGGCAAAGGCGTTCCGCTCGTTGCGGCGGATGCTGGACAGGGCGGCGTGCAGCCCTTGCGAGACCATGCCGCGCAACAAGGCGCTCCCTTCGGGCAGGCCGTCGCAGCGCTCGACATAGGCGGCGGCTTCATCGGCGATCGCTTCGCTGGACAGCGCCAAGGCGGTCTCCGCCTCGCCGAGGCTGGCACCGCAGGCGATGGCCGTGTCCGTACCGCGCGTCTCGACGATGACCCAGCCCCAGCCGGTTTCGGCGAGACGCCGTTCGCCGCGCCGGTGGAGCGGCCGTCGTGGTTCGGTCAGTCCCCACCAGGCGCAACGCGAGGCCGGACGGATCGAGGTGACACGCGCGTTCCTCAGCAGCATGACCGGCTGCGACTGGGCGACCAGGGCCGCGCCATTGGCGGCAGTGAGCCGGTTCGGGGCGAAGACATAGGGCTGAGCCCAGCCGGAGAATCTGATGCTGGCAAGCGCGCCTGCCCCCCACAGGGCCAGCTTGATCCGACCGTCGGGAAACAGGTCGGCTTGCAGGCGTGGCGCCATGATCGGCAGCAGTACCGGCTGCGAGGACTGGATCTGGCCGTCCGGCCGCGCCGTGAGCAGTGCATTGTCGACCCGGTAGGATTCAGGGGTGCCCTTGGCCATCAAATCACCTTTTCGATTGGCTCCAACGACGTCGGAAGCGAATGGAGCTAACTCAGGCATCGGACCGAAAAGTGGCCCCGGTTTTCGGGAAATCCGATGCGCGAACAAGGATCCAGCGTATCGGACCGAAAAGTGGCCCGGTTTTCGGGAAATCCGATGCACGAACAAGGCCCGATGACATCGGACCGGACATGCCGGGGATTTCAGCCGGCTACGGTTCCGAGGCGGATGCGCTCGCCGTCTGGACCGAAGAACAGGACGTCGCCGGCATTGAAGCGGGCGTGATAGGTTTGGCCCGGACCAACATCGCGCGCGCCATTGGCGCCGATGGTCAAGAGGTCGCCGCCGTCGTAACCGGCGTAGACGAAGGTGTCGCTGCCCAGATGCTCGGCAAACTCGACCTTGAGCCTCAGCGACAGGGTGCCGTCCTGAACGAAGTGTTCCGGTCGGATGCCGACGGTGACGGGCGAGCCGGCGGCGATCGGCAGATTTGCCGGGATCCGCACGTCGCCATGACGATGCAATCGGACCGACCCGGCCTCGGCTATGGCCGGCAGGAAGTTCATCTTGGGCGAACCGATGAAACCGGCGACGAACATGTTGTCGGGGTCGTCGTAGAGCTGAAGCGGCGATCCCACCTGCTCGATCACGCCGTCGCGCAGCACCACGATGCGGTCGGCGAGCGTCATGGCCTCCACCTGGTCATGGGTGACGTAGATGATGGTGGTGTTGAGCTTGCGGTGCAGCCGTGCCAGCTCGATGCGCATGTGAACGCGCAATTCGGCGTCGAGATTGCTGAGCGGCTCGTCGAACAGGAAAACGCGTGGGTGCCGGACGATGGCACGACCGATGGCGACACGCTGGCGCTGGCCGCCGGAGAGCTCCTTGGGTTTGCGGTCGAGCAGCGGCTCCAGTCCGAGCGTGCGGGCCGCCTCGCCCACCTGCCGGGCGATCTCGGCCTTGGGCACGCCGGCGTAGCGCAGGGCAAAGCCCATGTTGTCGCGGACGCTGAGATGGGGGTAGAGCGCGTAGGACTGAAACACCATGGCGATGCCGCGCTCGGACGGCTCGACATCGTTCATGCGGGCGTCGCCGATGAACAAGTCGCCCGAGGAGATTTCTTCCAGGCCGGCGATCATGCGCAGCAGGGTGGACTTGCCGCAGCCGGAGGGACCGACGAAGACGATGAATTCCCGGGGTTGGATTTCGAGGTCCACCCCCTTGATGACGTCCACCATCCCGAAGGACTTTTTCACGCCGCTCAGTTTCAGTTCGCTCATCGCCGGCTTCCCGCGTCGGAGGTGATCTTCACGCCGACCTTGCCGAGCCGGGCGTGGGTGATGGTGGCGGTGATCTCGCCGGCGCCGCGCGCGGTGATCCAGAAGCCCACCGAGCCACCGATCAAGGAGACCTGGCCGGGACCGACCAATTCGCCGGGGCCGGTGACGTCGATGCCGATCGGTTCGAACATGTAGGGCAGCCGGTTGCCCATCTGGTCGAGAGCGCGGACGATCACCCGCACGCTGTCGCTGGCGCCGATGCGGGTGGCGTCCGGCGAGACGACGAGGGAACTGGCCACGGGGTCGGCGACGAACTCTGCCTTGCAGACCGGCTTGCCGCCGACGTAGCCGGTGAACGTCACGTTCTGCCAGCCCATGCCCCAGTGGCCGAATTCCTCGTTGGGATAGTCCTCGCGGCGGATGATCACCGGCGGGTGCGGCAGATGCGGATAGGTCGCCCGGTCCGGCGCGAAGCGGCGCGGCGGCATGTTGCCGCTCGTCAGTTCAACCTCGTCGCAATTGGTCAGGATGATCAGCGGCAGCACGCCGCCGTGGTTGCGGTCGCCGCGCGTCCAGAAGGTCACCGGCTTCAGGATGGCCTCGTCGGACGGCTCGCACTGGCTGGCGTAGACGAAGGCGGCAAACTTCGGTTCGCGGAACATGTCCATGACGCCGTGATGGCAGATGCGATCGCCCGAGCCGAAGTCCTTGTGGGTATTGTAGTCGAAGGCGCACCAGCCGATGGCGCCGGCGATCTCGGGGTCGCCGTAGGCGGCGTTCAGCACTTCGAGGTGGCGGGTGACGTGCTCGGCCTGACGCTGTTCCTGATCGTAGACCTTGGTGGGGTACATGTGACCGGCAAACTCGGTGATCATGTAGGGCACCGTCCGGTCGAGTCCCGTCACCTCCTTCTGCGGTCTCAGCGGCGTGCGCGGCCGATTGCCGCCAATCTCCTCCATGCCGAGAATGAAGTCGTTCATGGCGTAGACGTCTTCCAAGAGCTCGCTTTCGACGATGCAACGCACGCCGCTGGTCGGGCGCGTCGTGTCGAGCTGGCGCGCCAGGCGATTCGTCTCCGCATAGAAGGCGTGGTTGTCCTTGGATTCGTTGACGCGCACGCCCCAGATCACGACCGACGGATGGTTCCAGTCGCGTCGGATCATCGACCGAACATTCTCGACCGAGGCTTCTTGCCAGGCCTTGTCACCCACGTGCTGCCAGCCGGGAATCTCTTCGAACACCAGAAGCCCGATCTCGTCGCAGCGGTCGAGAAACCAGGTCGACTGGGGATAGTGGGAGGTGCGTACGATGTTGAGCTTGAGGACTTGCTTGAGAATGTCGGCGTCGCGTTCCTGTGCGGCGCGGCCGAGGGCATAGCCGACGTAGGGGAAGGACTGGTGCCGGTTAAGTCCGAGCAGCTTGAGTGGCGTCCCGTTGAGGCGGAATCCGTCGGTGGTGAACTCGACGCTGCGGAAACCGAAACGGACGCGCCTTTCGTCGATGCCGCTCGCCGTCGCGAGGCGGACGACCATTTCGTAGAGGGTCGGCGACGCAAGATCCCACAGGCGGATGTCTGCGAGGCCGGCGAAGGCGAGCTGGACGATGTTCGCCTCAAGCGGGGCTGAGGCGTCTGCGATCGTCTCGCCCTTCGGGGAGCGCAACGTGACGGTGACCGTTCCCGAAAGCGGCAGGTTTTGCGGGTTGGCGAGTTCGATGGCCACCGTCGCCCGTTTCAGTGGCGCAAGGACGTCGGGTGTTTCGATCTTGCAGTTGGCAATGGAAACCGGCGCGGTGATGCGCAGCCAGACGTCGCGATAGATGCCGGCATAGGTCAGATAATCGATGCGCGCGCCAAAGGGTGGGATGGCGGGATTCTCCGAACCGTCGATCTTGACGGTGATCAGATTCTCGCCGGCTCTGAGGCGGCCGGTCAGCCGCGCCTCGAATGGCGTGTAGCCGTCGGCGTGGGCGGCGATGCGCTCCCCGTTCAGATAGACGACGCTGTCGGCCATGGCGCCGTCGAAGACGAGGTCGACCTCTTGGCCGGCCCAATCGGCGTCGGCGACGAACCGCTTCTGGTAGGTGAAGGGCTTGCCGTAGGATTTCTCGTCGAAATAGGCGAACGGCAGCTCGACGGCGGTATGTGGCAAAGTTACCGGCTCACCGGGGAGCACCTCGCCGGCGCGAGCGGCATCGAAGCCGGGCGCAAAGGTCCAGCCATCGTTGAAGGCAACATGTGAACGCATCAAGGCACCTTATTTGACAGATCCGAGCATGCCCGCGACGAATTGGCGCTGCAGCACGAAGAACAGGACGAGTGTTGGCAGGGTCGCGAGGATGGTCGCGACGAGGATGACGCCGAAATCGGGCGTGTAGGCCGACGTCAGGGCAGAGATGACGAGGGTGATCGTTTTGTGCTCGGGGGTCTGGAGCACGATCAGAGGCCAGAGGAAGTTGTTCCAGCTCATCATGAAGACGATGATGGTGGCGGCCGCGTAGGTCGACCGCATCGCCGGCATGTAGACGTGCAGGAAGATCTGCCACTCCCGGAGACCGTCGATGCGGGCCGCGTCGCGCAACTCCCCGGGGAAGGCCTTGGTGGCCTGGCGGAAATAGAAGATGATGAAGATGGAGGCGATGCTTGGCAGGACGACGGCGACGAACGTGTTGGCCAGCCCGGCCGACGAAACCATGATGAACAGCGGCACCATCAACGCCGCGAAGGGAACCGACAGCAGCAGCAGTAGCAGCGCGAATATCCGCTCCCGGATGCGCGATCGGAACATCTCGAAGCCGTAGCCGGCGAGCGAGGAGACCAGCAGCGTCAGCAGTGTGCCGGCCACCGCAAGGCCCGCCGAGTTGAGAAACACCCGACCGAGGTCGACCTGCTCCAGCAATCTCTCGATGTTGGCGAGCAGGTTGCCGCCGAAGCTCGTCTTGCCCTTGACGATTTCGGCCGACGTGTTGGTGGCGCCGACGATCATCCAGTAGAAGGGGAAGATCGAGACGAAGGTGGCCGCCGACAGAACGCTGTAGACGATGGCGTATCGGGTGATCTTGGAGGTCCCGGTCATTTCTTGTCCCTCGCGATCAGAAATTGCAGGAAGCTCAGGATCGCCACGAGCACGACGATGACGTAGGACACGGTGGCCGAGTAGCCGAAGCTCGGCATGAACTGGAACGTCAGGTTGTAGATGTAGAGCGACAGGGTCAGCGTGGCGTCGCCCGGTCCGCCCTGGGTGATGTTGTTGACCTCGTCGAACAGCTGCAGTGTGCCGATGGTCGAGATGATCGAGGTGAACAGGATCACCGGCTTCAGCAGGGGGATGGTGAGGCGGAAGAAACGCGCCCGCGCAGGAATTCCGTCGATGCGCGCCGCCTCGTAGATCGACTGGTCGATGTTCTGCAACGCCGCCAGATAGAAGATCATGTTGTAGCCGGTCCAGCGCCAGGTGATGGCGAGGATGATCATGACCTTGGCCCAGAAGGGATCGGTCAGCCATTGGATCGGCTCGGCAATCAGATGAAGGGCCATCAGGCCGTTGTTGACCACGCCGTCACTCTCGAACATCGAGCGGAACAGAGCCGAATAGGCGACCAGCGAGGTGACGCAGGGCAGGAAGATGGCCGTGCGGAAGATGCCACGTCCCCACAGCTTGGCGTCATTGAGCATGACGGCGAAGACGAGGGCCAACAGGATCATGATCGGCACCTGCACCACGAAGAAGACGCAGGTGTTGGTCAGGGCGTGCAGAAAGACCTTGTCGCCGAACAGTCTGAGGATATTGGCGAAGCCGCCGAAATGCAGGTTGGATCCCTTGCCGACCTGCAAGCTGATCCAGAGCGACCAAAGGATCGGATAGACGAGGAATATGCCCAGCAACGCGAGGGCCGGCATGACGAACAGCCAGCCATTGATCTGTTCGCCGTGAGCGATCTTTGAGCGCATCGATTTGGTGCCCCCGCAAGGACAGACGTGCCGGCGCCGCATGCGACGCCGCGTCCTGAAAGGCCCGGACAGCGCAGAAGCGCTATCCGGGACGGTCTGCGATCACTGGATCTGCTGGCTGACCCGGTCGTTGATGGCCTTGAGAGCCTCATCGACGCTGCCGCCCTTGGCGATCGACGGCAGCTGCGCCTGGATGGCGGAGTTCACTTCCTGCGTGAAGGTGCCGTAGTCGACCGATGGGATCTGACCGAGCCAGTTGGAGAAATTCTCCCAGACGGGCGCGCCGCCGAAGAACGGGTCGCTCGCCTTGTAGGCGGCGCCTTCGCGGGCGGCCAGCAGAGAGCCGACGGCGCCCTGGTTGATCAGAATGCCCTGATAGAAGTCGATGTCGCCGGCCCAGACGGTGTTGAGGAAGTCGGTCGCCGTCGTCTTCTGCTTGGACGAGGAGAAGACGTACCAGCTCGAGCCGCCCCAGTTGGAATAGTGGGTCGCGCCTTCGATGCCGTCGAGCTTGGGCAACGGCGCCACGCCCCACTTGCCGGACTGGTCCGGGCTGCCCTTGATGGTGCCGGTCATCCAGGCGCCGGAGGCCACGGCGGCGACGTCGCCGGACGTGAAGGCGCCCGTATAGGCCGACCAGCCGGAAACCGGCTTGACGATGTCCGCCTTCCAGAGCTTGGAGTAGGTTTCGAGGGCCGCCTTGAGCGGGGCGTTGTCGATGATGTCGAGCTGGCCGTCGGCGGTGAAGAACCATTTGCCGGCCGACTGCATCATCGCTCGGACAAGGCCAGCCTCGTTGAAGTCGAGGTCGAAGAAGTCGTGGCCGGTCTTGGCCTTGACGTCCTTGCCGATCTTGATCAGCTGATCCCAGGTGATGTCCTGAAGATCGGCCGGCTTGTAGCCGGCGGCCGCCAGATAATCGGACCGGTAGAACAGTCCCGTGACACCGGAATCAAAGGGCACCGAATAGGATTTGCCGTTGTAGGTCGCGGCTGCCACCTTGTAGGGGGCGAATTTCTTGAGGTCGATGGCGTCGGAGAGCGGCTCGAAGGCGGCCGGGAACCCCTGCAGGAAGCGCTGGGCGTTGTCGTCCTGGATGAGGACGATGTCAGGCAGTCCGTCCGTGACGTTGGCGAGAAGCTGGGTCTGCAGTTTCTGCTTGATGTCGTTCTGGGCGATGTTGTTGACGGTGATCTTCACGTCCGGGTGCAGCTTGGTGTAGCGGGCGGCGGCATCCTGCATGGCGGGGACGTTGAAGTCCGGATCCCAGCACCAAACCGTCAGCTCGGATGCCGATGCCGACGCCATCATCCCCGCCCCGATAACCAGGCAACCGAATGCGCTCCCCCAGCGCGTGCTGAGCTTTTTCATGTCCGTTCCTCTCTCAGACGTGAGACCGACAGGGTTGGTCAACCCTCGTATCTAGTGAAAAACGAGTCTCAATATTCAGTGAAATTTCAGTCGAGTCAATTCTCAAATCCAGGCAATTCGTTTTGCCGTCAATTGCCGGGGTGTCGGTCGCGTTCATTCGGAAAGCGCGGGATGCGACGGGGCGGATTGCGAGGGCACCATTGGAGGTGGTTGCCTTTTCCCGACTCTGCCCGATGAGGGGCTGATTTAGGGGCGGGGATGCGCGATCTTGAATTTCAGTGAATAATTGGCGCTGGAAACGGAGATATTTCACTGAAAGACGGCGAACGGCTTGTTCGTGCCGACGGCTAACGATATTTGAATACAAGCTTTGCTTGAATGCACCGCGTATACGTCCGTCCGGTCAAACCGGCCGCCCCAGCTCTGCAACACCGGTCCGAATGACAATGGCCACTCTCAAGACAATTGCAAAGGCGGCAGGCGTTTCCTCAACGACGGTTTCCCGCGTTCTCAACTCCGATCAGACGCTCTCGATTTCCGAGCAGAAACGCCGGGCCATCATCGAGGCGGCGGAAGCGATGAACTACGCGCCGCCGCGCGTGCGCAAAAGCGCCGGGCGCAACACGCTTCGTCGCGTGGCGCTGGTGCATTTTCTGCGGCCGGAGCACGAGCTGGTCGATCCCTATTACGTTTCCGTCCGGCTCGGGGTCGAAAGCCGCTGTCAGACCCTCAGGATGGAGACCGTACGGGTCTATGGCTCCGACCGGTTGCCCGAACCGACGCTTCTGGAGAATGCTGCGGGCGTCATTGCGATCGGCAGTTTCGAGCCCGACTACATTGCCTGGCTGGAGCGCTATGGCCGTCAGGTGGTGTTCGCGGATTCCATCCCGTCCGGAGAGGAGTTCGACGCGGTTGCCAGCGATCTGTCGGTTGCCATGCGCAAGTTGCTGAATGCGCTGGCAAGCAGGGGCTACAAGCGCATTGCCTATGCCGGCTGGATCGGGCGCGCCGAGAGCGATCCTCACGGCGAGATCCGCTGCCGTACCTACGTGGCCTGGATGCGCGAGCACGGCGGCTTCGATCCGGCCTATTGCGCCACCGAACTCAATCCGGACCACAACCCGGAACAGCTTGGCTATCAGATGGCCGAAAGGCTGATGGGCCAGCCGAGCCGGCCGGATGCCATCATCACCTGCAACGACAACATGGCCATCGGCGTCTACAGAAAGCTGCAGGAACTCGGCCTGTCGATTCCCGGCGATGTCGCCGTTGCCAGCTTCAACGACATTCCGACCGCCCCCTTCCTCACGCCGCCACTGACGACGGTCCGCCTTCCGGCCGAACAGATCGGCGAGGTGGCCGTCGATCTCTTGCGCGAGCGTCTGGGGGGACGCACGCTCGTCAAGCAGATCACGCTGGCCAGCCAGATCGTCTGGCGTGCCAGCGTCAGCTGACGGTTGCCCAATCGCACTGGGAGCGCCGCCCGATTCGGGTGCTCCAGGATGATCACCGCCGGCCCTGCGGCAGCGGGCAGGTGGCGCCGCAGCCGCCGACGCCGGGCACCAGATAGCGCAGGCAGCAGACCTTGCGTTGCGACTGGAGGCTGGTGCCGCCGGCATCCGGAATGCGTTTGATCAGCCCCTGCAAGGGGTTGTCCGTGCCGTCGGCGAGCTTGTGGTCGCTGGTGCCCTTGTCGAGATAGTCGGCGGCGCTGTCGACGTAGTCGTAACGCAGGCCGCCGGTCAGCGTCAGCTTGTCGAACAGCGTCAGTTCGTCCTGGGCGTAGACGCCGGCGGCGCTCTGCTTGACGCGCCAACTCACGTAAGGCGCCGGGGAGACGCAGGAGAGGCCGCAATAGGTGGGGTTGGCGGTGGGATCGGTGGAGGCGCCGTAGACCTCCTTGTAATCGAGGCCGACATGCGAATAGCGGGCATTCTGCCGGAAGGTTAGGCTGTTATCGAAGCGGTGGCATGAACTCGTAGCCGGCATCAGCCTGAATGGTGTCGAACCTGTTGTAGTCGGGTTCGCCCAGGAAGGAGGCGATATCGATGTTGACGCCGTGGGGAATGCCGTGCGCCGGTTCCTGTCTCGACCACGATCGGATCGAGATCGGTGGAAGACTGGGCGACCGCTGCCGACACCGAAAGCGTGGCGATGACGGCAAGGCTTGCTCCGGACATGAGAATGCCGGCGCCGCGACCGGCTGGCCGCAGCTTGTGGTTTCCTATGGCTCGACACACGGAGCCCCCAGGATAACGTTTGATTCACTGCAGAGAACAGTTCACGCAATGCATGGGCCGGCGATCCTCTTGTTGGCAGTCGAAGTCTGAAAACCTTCCGATCCAGACATCTGGTCGCGCAAAGTCATGTATCGAGAAGACGACCATCTTCTCGGTCAGGCGCGGCGGACGCCGATGTTTCCCGCCGGACGGTTTGTCACGGGGAGACGGGAGCGGAAACCGTGCTCGCCCGCCGTTCCAGGATCTTCACCACCGCGTCGGCGATGGGGGCGGTGACCAGCTCGGCGCCGACAGCGTTGAGGTGGTTGGAATCCTCGTAAAGCGGCAGGCCGTCCCGGGCGTAGGCGCAGGTGCTGGCATCGCACAGCGTGTCGTCGGGCTCGACGACGCTGACGTCCTCCGCCTTGTTCACCGCCGTCATGGCCGGCCGGACGATCGATTGCCGGAGATCGACGTCGGCGCGGTGCGCGTCCGGCACCGGGATGCCGATCTGCGCCCGCCGCAGCACGGCGGAGGGCACGTCGAAATTCAATTCCGGCACCGGGCCGACCAGCAGTACCTCGGCGCCGGCTTCCCGGATGGCGCGGATGGTGTGGTCGAGCGCATCGGCGAAGGAAATGGGGCCGCCCTTTTCCGCGTCGTAGAGGCCCTTGGGCGCGCCGCCGTCATAGGGCGCGCGCACCGGCGAGGCGATGTTGGCCCAGCGGTTGACGAGAATGACGACGTCGATCTTTTCCCGGGCCACCACCTTCAGGATATCGTCATGCAGGGTGGCGCAATTGGCGCGGTTCTTCGCCTTGGCCGTGGTGGTGCCGAACAGCATCTGGCAGTCGGCCATGGTCGAGAGAAGGCCGGAGAACCCGCGTTCGGCGAGGCGGCCGTTCAGCTCCGGGGCGATCATGCCGGCGTGGGAGTCGCCGGCGAGAAGATAGCGGGGCGGGGTGTCGGCGCCGCACAGCGCGAAATGGCTGGTCCTGGCGACGTAGTCGATGCCGGGGCCGCGACAGCTCGTGCTGTGTCGGGGCGCCGCATCGATCCGGGCCAGGAGGTCGCGCGCGTCGGCGTCGAGACGGATGGGAAAACCGCCGGTCCACAGCGCCAACAGGGCGATGACCGTCAGCGCGGCGATGCCGCCACCGAGCCCGAGCGCCGGCCGCGCCACGCTCTGGCGGCGCCCGAGGCGGATGAACGGCAGCTCGACGACCTGCCGCAGGGCGATCGCCGCGACGAGGCACAGCAAAAGCAGCAACACCTCCACCGACCAGCTCTTCTCGGTGCCGCGCAGGATGTTCCAGAAGGCGATGATCGGCCAATGAGCGATATAGAGCGCGTAGGAAATGTCGCCGAGGAAGGCGACCGGACGCGACCGCGACAGGCGGGTGGCGGCGGGCAGGGCGTCGGAGGCGGCAAGGATGAACAGCGTCGCCGCCAGCGTCGGCAATAGCGCGGCGAGGCCGGGGAAGACGGTCTCGGCCGACAGCGCGAAGCCGGCGGCGATCAGCCCGGCGGCGGCGAGACCGATCATCAGCCGGCGGACGAGCGGCGACAGGTGAAGATGCGGCTCGATGGCGGCGAGCAGCACGCCGAGGCCGATCTCCCAGAAGCGGGTGAAGGGATAGTAGAAGGCCTTGGTGGCGTCGTTGAGGCCGTAGACGAACAGGCAGTTGATGGCGAACGACAGGCCGACGATCGCCAGGATGGCGGTGACGATGGCGCGCGTCGTTCGGCACCAGGCGAACAGCATCAGGAGCGGCGGCGTCAGCAGATAGAACTGCTCCTCGACGGCCAGCGACCAGAAATGGATGAGCGGCGTGGCCGCGACGGCCGGCGCGAAATAGCCGAGGCGATCGGCGAAATAGAAGTTGGAGACCGAGAACAGCGAGGCCAGCGCCGAGCCGGCAAGCCGCGCCAACTCGTCCGGCGTCATCAGCAGGAAGCCGGCAAAGAGCGTCAGGCCAGTGGTGGCGACGATGTTGGGAAAGATGCGGAAGAAGCGGCGCCGATAGAACGCCAGAACGCTGCGATGAGCGGCGTCGGCGAACAGGCCACGGAAGATGACGAAGCCGGAGATGACGTAGAAGATATCGACGCCGGCAAAGCCGCCGGGCAACAGGTCGGGGTTCACGTGGAAGACGAGAACGAAGACGGAGGCCAGCGCCCGGAGGGCATGGACGTCGTGCCGGAACGGCGCGCGTCGGGGCGGTGGGGTACCTGGGTTCATTCGGGTCTGGTTCTGATTCCGCTGTCGGCTGGCCGGTAACCTATCAGAGCCGCCTGCCGCGCTCAAATCGACGCGCCGATGGATAAGGGCGGGGCGGTTGAGCAGAGACTGCCGTGACCGATTGAACAGTCTGCTGCAAATGATATATGATATGCATATCAGGCGGAGGTGGAGATGCGGGCGCTGGTCGATATTCCCGACGAGATGATCGAAAAGCTCAATGCCCTGTCGCGCGAGAAGGGCGTCTCAAGGGCGTCGCTGATCCGGGCGGCGCTGTCCCGTCTTGTCGACGAGGCGCAGACGAGCGATGTCGATGCGGCCTTTGGCCTCTGGCGCGGCGGCGAGGATGGCCTCGCCTATCAGGAACGGGTGCGGTCGGAATGGTGAAGCCGCTGTTCGATAGCTGCATCCTGATCGACTATCTCCAAGGTGTTCCGGAAGCCCGCGAGGAACTGAGGCGCTATGATGAGAGCGCCATCAGCATCGTCACCTGGATGGAGGTGATGGTGGGCGCGGACGCCAGCGTCGAGGCGGCGACACGCGCCTTTCTCGCCGCCTTCGAGATAATCGGTATCGACGCGGAGATCGCCGAACGGGCGGTGATCCTTCAGCGCGGATCGCGTATCCGCCTGCCGGACGCCCTCATCAAGGCGACGGCCGATGTGGCCGGTGCGCTGTTGGTCACCCGCAACAGCCGGGATTTCCCGCCCGATATGCCGGGCGTCCGGATCCCCTATGGGCTGAAAGGGTGAGTGGCGTCCCCGCCTTGCCCTTGCCGCTTGCCGGCTTTAATGCTGGAGCACGTCAACAAGGAGATAGGTCCATGTCGTTCCTGAAAAAGCTGTTCGGCCTCGGTGATCGTGCGCCGGCGGCGGAAAAGCCGGCCGAGACGCAGGACTACAAGGGCTTCAAGATCGCCGCGACGCCGTTCAAGGCCGATGGCCAATGGCAGCTCTGCGGCGTGGTCAGCCTCGAGGAAAACGGCGTCACGCGTGAGCATCGCTTCATCCGCGCCGACAAGTTTTCCGACGCCGACCAGGCGAGGGAAGTGGCCTATGAGAAGGGCCGGCTGATCGTCGATCAACTCGGCAAGTCGATCTTCGACTGATAGACCGCCTTGAAATTCTACTCCGGCGGCCGTCTGACGCAGCTTTCTGCGCTTCCGGTGCTCACGGCCTCTAAAGTCCGCTGCGCTCCGGTTCTCGACAGCCACGCCAGCCGACTCACCGCAGCGAATTTCCAAACGATCTCTACGCCTTGCCTTTTTCCGGCTTGACGGCTTCCGCCTTGAGGCGGCGCCGATGGCGTTGCGCCTTGACGCGGTTGCCGCAGGACTCCATGGCGCACCAGCGCCGCTTCTGCGACCGGCTGGTGTCGAGGAAGACGCCGCCGCAGGGATCGGCCTCGCACATGCGTAGCGTGCCGGCGTGCGGCAGCGCCAGGAAGGCGCCGATGGAGAGCGCCAGCCGGGCGAGCGGCAAGGCCATATCCGACCCGCTCAGCGTCGCCGGCAGGCCGACGATCGCCAGTTCCGGCGGGACGAGCGCCTTGGCGACCATGTGGCGCAGGGCCTGAAGCGGCTGATCGAGTGCCGGGGTCGGCGTGCGCGTCGCCTCTCCAAGATAGATTTTCCAAATGTCGCGGAGACGAACGGCGGCCGAGAACACGTCGGCGGCCTGCAGGGGCATGTCGCTTTCGGCCGCTTTCAGGCGGTCATGCTCGATTTCCGACAATAGTCCGGCGGCTAGCGCCCAGCCGATCAGCGCCGGGTAGCCGGTCAGGAAGTCGATCTCGCGGCCGTCGCGCCAATGGCGCGTGTTGGCAAAATCCAGTGCCGCGTCACCGCCCAGCATCCGGAGCCGCCCCAACGTGGAGAAATAGGCCGGCACCTCGGCGATTGATCTCTCATCCCGCATCATGTAACCTTTTATGGGGTTACTTAATCCCCTGACAGCGTCTTTGACAGTGTTTCAGCTCACAATAGCGAGGGGAACCATGCGACGCATTCACTTGTTTCCGGCAGCCTTTGCGCTTCTAGTCGCATTCGCCGGTTCGGCAACGGCCTTCGAGCCGAGCGATATCTACACCTCCCAAGTGGTGGTGAGCGGGCAGGGCGAGGCCAACCGCATCACCGGTTTCGGCATCTGCCTCGAACGGGTGCTGACGCGCGTCACCGGCGATGTCGCGCTCGCCGGCAAGCCCCAGGCCAAGGCGGCGATGGCCAGGGCAGCGGACTATGTGGCTGCCTATTCCTATCGCGATCGCCTGGAAGGCCGGCCCATCCACGACGAGCAGGGCACCTACGACCGGCCGCACAACCTCACCTGCCGCTTCAAGACCGCGCCGCTCGACAAGCTGATTGCCGACCTCGGTGGCAAACCCTGGCTGATGCGGCGTCCGGTCATCGCCGTCTTCCTCGATGTGCGGAAGCCGGCGGCCCGCTACATGGTGGCCGCCAACAATCAGCGCGATCTCGCCATGCGCCAATCGTTCGGCAACGCCTCCAACCTGATCGCCCTCGACGTGGTGTTCCCACCGGAGACGGCCGCCCTCAACCTCGGTGCCGCCGATCTCGATCCGGCGTCGCTGGCGATGAAGGCGGCGGCCGAGGCGGCGGGTGGCGATCTGCCGCTCGTCGGCCGGCTCGTCTGGAGCGATGCCGATCACGGCTGGGTGGTGGACTGGGCGTTGGAGGAGGGCGGGACGGTCCACCGCTGGTCGGTGCGCGGCGTCAGCTTCGACGACGCCTTCCGAACGGCGCTGTGGGGCGCGGCGCGGCTGCTTTCGGAGAGCGGCGAACCTTCGGTGAATCCTCAATAAGCAGCGGTTGCGTCAGCCCGGTGGTTGGCCTAGATCGTCCTGCGTCCTGACGGACGCACGATCTAGCTCTTTGTTGTCGCATCGGTTTTTTCGAAAACCGGATTCCACTTTTCGGTCCGATGCGCTAAGACCACACACCTATGGCAATCTCGGGTTGGGAATCATGTCGGAAGAACCGCACGGCGAACTCACCATCCGCACCATCGCCATGCCAGCCGACACCAATGCCAATGGCGACATCTTCGGCGGCTGGATCATGAGCCAGATGGACTCGGCCGGCGGCATGGCGGCGGTGCAGCGCTGCGGCGGCCGGGTGGTGACGGTGGCGGTCAACGCCATGGTGTTCCATCGGCCGGTGAAGGTGGGCGACATTCTCTGCGTCTATACCGACATCGTCGGCATCGGCCGCAGCTCCATGCATATCCGCATCGAGGTCTGGGTGCGCCGCTTCATCACCGACCGGCACGAGAAGGTGACGGAGGGCGAGTTCACCTATGTGGCGATCGACGACAATGGCCGCTCCCGGCCGGTCGATCAGGTCGACCGGCCCGAGTAAGCCGGCTTACTTCGCCACCGGCTCGATTTCCCAGGTGACGTTGACGGTGGCGCGGATGTCCTGCTCGCCGGCGGCCAGCGGCACGCTGTCGCCCTGCGGCGCCGCCTTGGCCATCATCATCGGCATCGGCGGGCGATCCTCAGTGCCTTCGGAGATCGACAGGATGCGCTTCAGCGTGAAGCCGGCCGTCTGGGCATAAAGCGCCGCGCGGGTTTCCACCGTCTTCAGGGCGGCGACGCGCGCCTGATCCATCAGGCTGTCCTGGTCGTCGACGGTGAAGCCGACGCCGCGCACGTCGTTGGCGCCGACGCGGATCACCTTGTCCAAGAGGCTGCCCGCCTTGGCGATATCGCGCAGCTTGACGGTGACGGCGTTGGAGACCCTGTAGCCGGTGATCTTCGGCGCTTCCTGCGTGCCGTCGGACTTCTGCGGCGGATAGACCATCACCGGATCGATGGTGAAGCCGGACGTGGAGATGTCCTTGTCGGCGACGCCGGCGTCTTTCAGGGCGGCGAGCGCTTTCGCCATCGCCTTGTTGTTGGCCGAAAGCGCCGCGTCGGCGGTGTCGGCTTCCTGCACCACGCCAAGCGACACGATGGCCGTGTCGGGAGCGGCGCTGACGATGCCGTCGCCCGACAGCGTCAGCGTGGCCGTTGCCGGGGTCGTGTCGGCGGCGAAGGCGGCGGCGGGCAGCAGCGCCAGGCCGGCGGCGACCAGGAGCGGGCGGGAAAAGGCGATCATCGTCAGTCTCTCCGTCACGTGTTCTCGGGGCTAGCCCCCAAGGGCAATCTCAATCGGGATAAACCCCGATAGGCGCTGACCATCGCCCGGCATTGAGGCGGATTCGTGAGACGCTGCTAAGAATAACGATGTGCCGATTGGACTTTAGCTGGCCCGCGCCTGCCGCGTGGCGGCGTCGGCCAACGTATTGTACTGGCCGTCGACGAGGCGGAGGATTTCCCGCTCGACCATGTCGGCCAGCGTGCCATCGGGGTCGCGGTTCCTGAGGCGCTGCACGTCGAAATCATGGCCGGGACCGCCGAATTCCGAGCGATAGGCGACGGCGGCGATCTCCCAGTCGTCGCCATCGTGCTCCAGGGTCACCATGCAGTCGATGCCACCGATGAGTACGCCGGCCCGGCCGATCAGTTCGACGTGGGTGGGCACCTCCACCGCTTCCCCCTCAAGGTCGGGGCCTTCGAAGCGATCGGGATAGGCGGCGAGGCGATTGGCCCAGATGGCATCGGTGTTGAGCAAGACGGTCTCCGTGCGCCCGCGTTTTCGTGCCGATGGGCAGGAAGATGGGCGTATGGAGAAAGGATACTGGGAGATAGACTATTTCGTCCGATGGGCTCGTTGGGGTGCGATGGGCTGGGGATGGCGGGCTGGCTGCGGTGCAGGGGAACCCTATAGGCGCGGCTGAGACATCTCGTCCCGAGGTCCTCGCTTTCGCAAGGATGACAAATTGATATTAAAGATCAAGCGGATGGCTCGGAGCTTGTGCCTGCGCGCCGTCCGCGCCCGCTTCGGATGGTTGCAGCTTCACTGCGGTTCCCGAACTATTCCCCGCTCCTATCACGCTGTCATTCTTGCGAAAGCGAGAACCTCAGGAAGGTAGGGCGAGGGGGTAGTATAGGGCGCCCAATAGGGGCGTCGGAGATTTCTCGTCCCGAGGTCCTCGCTTTCGCAAGGATGGCAAATCGGTATTAAAGATCAATCGGATAGCTCGGAGCTTGTGCCTGCACGCTGTCCGCGCCCGCTTCGGATGGTTGCAGCTTCACTGCGGTTCCCGAACTATTTCCCGCTCCTATCACGCTGTCATTCTTGCGAAAGCGAGAACCTCAGGAAGGTAGGGCGAGGGGGTAGTATAGGGCGCCCTATAGGGGCGTCGGAGATTTCTCGTCCTGAGGGTCCCCGCTTTCGCGAGGATGACAAATTGATATTTGCGATCAGGCGGGTAGCGATGCACTCAGGCTTCGACACCGACTTGCAGGGCGGTTGCCGGCGGCGTTCGTTGCCGCGCCGTCATCCTCCCCCGCATCCCCCTACATCCGCGACCACTTGCCGATGACGAGGCCGATGACGCGCACCAGTTCGGCCGGGCGGCGCTTGGGCGGCACGGCGGCGTTTTCGGAGATGATGTCGACGGTGCGCGGGTTGTCGTCGTGGTTGAGGCGCAGGCGCTTCACCGAGGGGCCGTCGCCTTCGTCGATGACGTAGATCTCGGCGTCCTTGATGTCGCTCACCGTGGTATCGACGGCGACGACGTCGGACGGGTTGAGGATCGGCTGCATCGACGTGCCGATCACCGGCAGGAAGATGACGCGGGCAGGATTGGCACCCAGATGGGCGCGCGGCACCACCCATTCGCCGGTGACCAGATGGCCGGACTGGATACCGCCGGAGCGCAGCGTCAGCACCTGGCCGGACGAACCATCGCCGGCGCCGGCCCGCGCATCCACCTCGGCCGAACCGCCGGGCAGGCGGGCCTGCCAGCCTTCCTTCCAGCCGTTGTCGTTATCTTCGTCGAAGGGGATGTGTTCTGGCTCCCCCTCGTGCGTGACGAGGTCGGGTTCGCTGAGGATCTCGTTCATGCGGACGCCCAGCACCTCGGCCAGGACGCGCGCCTTCTCGACGCCCGGCTCGCGGCCGCGCTTCAGGATATCGCGCACATAGGTTTCGCCAAGCCCGGCTTTGAGCGACAGGGACTTCATGTTGAAACCCTTTTCGCGCATCAGGCGTTCGAGACGTGATTTCCATGTCTGTTCCATGCTTGGGATTATGCCCATTGTTCATGGACCCGTCAACGGGTTTTTGCCCATTGACACGATGGAATTTTGCCCATTACAATCTATGCATGAACCCGATAACCCATTTGCTCTCCCGCATTGAGTCCACCTGCGCGGCTCGCGGCATCAGCGAGAGCACCTTTGGCAGATACGTCGTCAACGACGGCAAGTTCGTGGCGCGGCTCAGGGCCGGCGGCTCGCTGACGCTCAAGACCTTGGCGCGCGTCGAGGCGGTCCTGGTCGACGTGCCCGACCCCGGCGGGCTTCCTCCCGGCCCGCCGGGGATATCTCCGCCAAAATCGGTCTCAGACCGGCCCGACTGATCGGGCGGCACACCAATAGGAATTCGACGGCCGACGGGCTCGTCGTGGGGCGGGGGAGGCATCTGCTTCGGCCATGCCTCCCCCATATTCCCGCGCCCTCGGCTTGAGTGGAGTTTTCGATGGCAACGCTCACCCGACAATCGAGTGTCGCCCCCGGCCTGCTGCCGCAGCTTCTCCCCAGGGGCGACTATCAGGCCCACGTGGTGGAGAGCGCCGTGGTGCCCACCGCCTCAGGTCGGGGCGAGATGCTGAAGCTGACCTTCGAGGTGCTGACCGGCGACTTCCGGGGCCGGCGCCTCGTCGAACGGCTCAACATCGTCAACGCCCATGCCACGGCGCAGCGCATCGCCCAGGAAATGCTGGCTCGCCTGTGCACCGCCGCCGGCCTTGCCGGCATTGTCGACAGCGAGGAGCTGCACGGCATCGCTGTGATGATCCGCGTCGATATCCGGCCTGCTAGCGGCGACTATGGCGAGCAGAACATCATCAAGGACTATCGCGCGCCGGCCGCTTCGAAGCCCCCGCCGCGACAGATGACCAGCGCTCGCCGGCCGTGGGACCAGTGATCCAGAGCGACATGCGTTCTGGCGAACGCACGTAGCTCTGACGCTTTGTTGGAGCATCGTTTTATCGGAAAACCGGGTCCCACTTTTCCGAACGATGCTCTCGGTGTCGCCCTTTCCCGATCCACCCCACATCGCACGGAGGCGTGACGATGACCGCCGAACCCATGCCCGACGACAAGATCATGACCGCGCTGAAAGCCGCCGCCGGTGTGCTGGAAGCCATCCGGCCCTATTGCCTTCTGGAACTTTCGACCAAATACAGCGTGTCGCACGCCGGGCACCGCCTGGGCGCCTTCACCATCGACGAAGCGCTCGACCTCGCCGATGCGGTGCTGGCCGACGGGGAGGGTGGGCGATGAACCACCCGTTGCGCGGCACCTTCGTCGGCAATTCCATCGTCCGGCTGGCCGACGAGGGCGTGCCGATCGGTGCGCTGAGCCGCACCTTCAAGATCCCCTATGACAGCGCCCATGGCATCGTCCGGCAGGCGCTGGAGGATGGCATGATTGCCGACATGCCCCAGGCCGACTGGCCGGCCGGTTCGCGGCTCCGCACCCCCACCACCAAGCCGATCCGCCTCGAGGCGCGGCCGGATTTCCTGATGAACTGCAAGGCGGCGTTCGGCCTCACCCCGGCGGAGGGGCGGCTCATCCAATGCCTGATGCAGGCGCGCGCCTGTACCAAACCGCATCTCCACGCCGTCGTGGCGCCGGAGGCCGAGCCGAAGATCATCGACGTGTTCGTCTGCAAGATCCGCGCAAAGCTGAGAAAATTTCAGGTGCGGATCGAGACCATCTGGGGGCAGGGCTACGCCATGCCCGAGGAGAGCAAGCGCCAGCTGATGGCGCGGATCGGCGGCGGGCCTTGACGATGCGCCGACGAGGCTCAGGGCCAGCGGACGCGCGGGAAGGCGGTTCGCACCTCTGCAATGGCGCGCTCGATGGCCCTTGCCCGCTGGTCGGTCCGGGTCTCGGTGTCGGCCGGGGCGGCGCGAAAGGCGAGGTCCCAGTTGGCCTTGATGCCCGGGCCGTCGGGCAGCGGAATGAACTCGAAGTGCATGATGCCGATGGGGCCGTAATCGACCGCCGCCAGTGCCTGGACGTGGGCGATCACCTGCTTCGGCGTGATTGTCTGAAGGGTGTCCATCACAAGAACATCCATGGCTGCACGAGAAAGCGAACGATGCCGCGCTCGTGGTCGGTTGCCGCAATTCTCACGCCGATGCCGGCGCCGTCGTCGTTCGTGTTGATACGTCCGCGAGCCCCGATCATCAGCGCCAGATCTTCTTCCGGGCTGGCCTTGCCCTCAACGATCAGGCTGCCGTCGCTGCGGAGCCAGGCGTTGACGCGGAAAGCGAGCGGGATGGGCGAACGCCCGTCAAGTCTAAGAAGCGCCTTGCGTTTTCGCGCTGTCGATACAACCAGGGGTCAGTCCTCCATGATCGGAGCGGGTGGCAAGGCGGCGAAACCGGCACTCGGAAAGCCGGAAAAACACCGGATTTCTGTTGACTGGTTAACAATGTCTCATTTGTTCCCAAATGAAAAGCACAATTTTAGGTGGTTGCATTTGTCCGGTTTTTGGAGCGCGGCGGTATGAGAAGTCCCGCCTCGCGCCATTTCTCCACTTGCGGCATCTGCCAGCGGCGGGCCGACGGCATCGGCTTTTCGCCAAGCGGGCGGATGCCGGCCGTCTGGGTGTGCAACGACTGCGGGCTTGATCGCGCTCGAACGGCGGCGCGCCTCAGAGATTTCGACGCGACAGAGCGGCAAGCCTTCACCTGGGCGGCGCGGCGGGCCGGTGAATTCCTCGACACCATTGGCAAGACCGATTTCGCCCTGCTGACGCGTGACGAATACGAAGGCTTCCTCATGGCCTTCCAGACGCATTTCGTCGAGGAAATCCGCCGGTTGATCGAGGGCGAGCCCACCTGATCATGGCCAGGCTGTCGGCGCCCTTCCAGCTCTCCGCTCTCCCGCCGGCGCCCAACCGGGCGCTGGCGCTCGATCTGGCGCGCGCCGGCCTTGCCGTTTTCCCGGTGCGCGGCGGCGGGCCGGACGCCAAGAAACCGTGCCCCTCGGTGCGCTGGGGCGACGACGCCACCACGGACGCGGGGGCGATCGACGGCTGGTGGCGGCGCTGGCCGGACGCCATGCCGGCCATCCATCTCGGCCGCTCCGGCCTGCTGGTGGTGGATCTCGACCGGCACGACGGCGGCGAGGATGGCATCAAGGCCTGGGACGAGGTCAACCGGGGTGTGACGGCGCCGGCCGTCGATACGCCCAGTGGCGGCCGCCACATCTATTTTCGCCAGCCGGACGGGCGCGCCCACGGCAACCGCGAGGGGCTGCTCAAAGGGCGCGGCATCAACATTCGCGGGCTGGGCGGCTATGTGGTGGCGCCCGGCGCGCTCAGGGCCGATGGCGAGGGCGCCTATCAGCCTGTCACGGCCGGGGCGATCGTCGCGGCGCCCACCGTGCCGGATTGGCTCTATGCGCTGATCGATCCACCGCCGACAGAGCCCGAGCCGAGGCCGGAGCCAAGGCAAGAGCCGCGCGTTCCCTCGTCCGTTCCAGATGCCCGCCTCGCCCGCTATGCCGACAAGGCCATCGCGGCGGAGATCGACGCGCTGCGTTCCGCCGGCAAGGGCGGCCGCAACAACCAGCTTAACCGCGGCGCCTTTGCGCTGGGGCAGATGGTCGGCGCCGGCTGGCTCTCGGAGGCCACGGCGATCTCGCAGCTTTCCTCGGCGGCGCAGGATTGCGGCCTTGCGGCGGACGATGGCCTGCCGGCCTGCCTTGCCACCATCCGGAGCGGCCTCCGGAAGGGCCGGACGCAGCCGCGCGAGGCTCCACGCGACACCCGGCCCGAGCCGCCGCGAGCTGCCAATGGGCCGCGCCGCCTCGTCAAGGAGCGCAATGGCGCGGTGGTCGACGGCGACACCGGCGAGGTGGTGCACGAGGCCAAGCGGGCACGGGCGGCCGTGGAGTTTCCCGACGCGCTGACCCATGTGCCGGGCCTTGTCGGCGACATCACCAACTGGATCTGCGACACCGCCCGCCGGCCCAACCGGGTGCTGGCGCTCGGCGCGGCGCTGACGCTGGTCGGCACCGCCATGGGCCGCTTCTGGGCCGGGCCGACGCTGAGTTCCACCGTGCTCTACATGCTGGCGCTGGCGCCGTCCGGCGTCGGCAAGGACCACGCGCTGCAGCAGATCAAGCGGCTGCTCGCCGCCGCCAAGATGACGCGCACCATCGGGCCGGACGAGTTCATCTCCATGCCGGCCGTCATCCACTTCATCGAGCGAGAACCGCTGTCACTCTGCCCGATGGACGAGTTCGGCGCCTTTTTGAAACGCATCAACGCCAAGCGCGCCTCCGGCTTCGAGCGCGGCATCTCCAAGATCATGCGCTCGGTGTGGGGCACCAATTTCGGCCTGATGACCACGCCGGAATGGGCGGCGACGCCGGCCCGTACCATCCGGGCGCCGGCGCTGTCCATCTACGGCGCCTCGACGCCGGAGGATTTTTTCGAGGCGCTGGATGGCGGCGACGTGTCCAACGGCTTCCTCAACCGCTTCACCCTGCTCACCGTGGCCAGCCGCACCGAGGACCGCGAGCCGAAAGAGCCGCCGCTGGTGGTTCCGGAGAAGCTGTCGGAAAGCCTCAGGCGCCTGTTCGGCGGCGGCAATCCGCTGGTGGTCGCCTCGAAACTGCACGAAACCGACATCGAGATCGACCCGTTCGTCATCCCCTGGGGTCCCGGCGCCGAGGCGGTCTACACCGCCTTCCAACGCGAGATCCTCGCCTGGCAGGACCGCGACGCCGACGCCGAAAACTTCATCGGCCGCGCCGCCGAAATGGCCGTCCGCATGGCCACCATCCGCGCCGGCGGCCGCGACCCCGTGATGCCGAAAATCAGCGTCGACGACATGGAATGGGGCCGCGCCGTGGCCCTCTGGTCGGCCCGCACCCTCTACCGCATGGGCCGCCTCTACATCTCCGAAACCGACTTCCAGGCCGAGGCCAACCGCGTGCTGCGCATCATCGACAAGGAGGGCGGCGAGATTTCCCAGGAAACGCTGCGGGCGCGGATGAAGAACCGGCTGAGGGCAAGGGAACTGAGGGAGGTGATCGAGACGCTGGAGGATACGGGGGCGATCACAAGGGAGAGCGTGGCGACGGAGGGAGGAGGGCCGAGGAAGACGCTGTATTTTTTGAGGGGGTAGGTTTTTGAGGGGGTAGGGAAGTGTGGTTATCAAAGCACGGCGAGCTGGAGCCGTATTGCGATCTTCTAGGTCTCAACATACAAGTGGTTTTTCAACTTCTGGCATGCTTTCCCGCCGGAAATGAGAGCATGGTTGCGAGTTCTGACCCATGCGGCATGTGTCGCTCGAAGTGTTTGTTCAGCATTGAAAAAGAAATGTCCGAAGTAACATCCAGCAGAGTGCGGCCTAGCCTCGACAGCCCGCCAATCGTGGTGGTGGCTGGTGAAGAGAAGACGCTGGTGGGACTTCTCTTCTTTGTCGCGCTTGGGGGGGCGGCTGCAGCGTGTATTTTTATGGACCTGCACATGACGCTAAGGGGGTACATTGGCGCCTATGGCAGTGTTGTCATTAGTTGCTTCTGCATTCCTCTTGGCGTATGGCGGCTTATCTCTCCGCCTCGTCTTACGATTTCACCGCAAGGTTTAGTCTTTTTCAACGGTTTCAAGACGCAACGTTACACATGGCAGGAAATCTCTGAATTTGTTTCTTATCTGCCGTGGGGGCAGAACTACTCTCCCCATGTTGGGTTTATTCGTGAGAAACGACAGGGCGAAGATTCCATTTGGCACGACGTCACCAAGACCTCGGCCGGGATACACGGAACTTTGGGCAGTGGCTGGCTGGTGAGTACGCCCGATCTCGTCGATCTGCTCAACAGCGCCAGAGACAGGTGGGGCAAAGACGGCGAGGCGGGGTTGACCAGAAAATAAGCCGCGAGGCGCGGCCGGGATGATGAGCCATGATAACGCCTTACATTATCAGTCCCGCGACCAACGCCTGCGCCTTGGCTTGCTACCAGATGACGGCGCGGTCGTTCTTTTCGGATGTCGATACGGGTGAGATTGCCCGGATCACTGGCTGGAAACCCGGCCATATGGTCTGGGCTTTTCCGTTCTGGCTCTGGATGATGGAGCGAGGCGTTCGCGTCCATGAGTATGACACGATCGCCTACGTCGCCTGGGCCGAACGTGGCATTGCTGGGCTGGAGGAGTCCCTCGACGCGGCCTCGCTGGACTATGTCATTCAGAGGACCGAGAACCTGAAGGCTTGCGAGGAGCCGCTGCGGCGTTGCCTGGAGCATCCCAACTTCTCCTTCACACGGCAGGAGCCGGACTTGGCAACGCTCCGGCAGGGCTTATCGCCCAATTCTGTGTGCGAAGTGGCGGTTTGCTCAAAGACGCTCGACAAGGAACCCGGCTTTTCGCTGCACAAGGTCGTTGTCCTCGAAGCGCCGGAGAACCGGATCATTCTCCACGATCCAGTTTGGCCCGGCGCATCACCGCGCCCATTTCGCAGCGAGGCCGTCGACGACTTTCTACCTGCATGGCAGTTAGGCAAGGAGCTCACGGTCTACGAACGCGTCTAGTCCCGAGCCAACCCATTAGGTAGCGCGCAACTTTCATGCTAAGGTAGTGCGCAACCTTATGGAGGGCACCATGCCGCGCCCCAAGCAGACAGAAGGCGGCCTGACCAAGTTTCAGCGCTATCGTCGGCAACAGCAGCGCCGGGGCATGAAGCAGTTGCGGATTTGGGTGCCCGATCCCAACCGGCCGGAATTCGCCGCCGAGGCCAGGCAGCAGGGGCTTTTCTTACGAGGCCGGGCCGAGGAGGCCGAGGCGCTGGGCTTCATTGCCGACGCGTTTGAGTGGCGGGAAGAATGAGACGTGGCGATCTCCTGACGGTGTCGGCGCAGGGCGACACTGGCAAGCCGCGTCCGGCGGTCGTCGTCCAGTCCGATGCGCTCGACGCGGCCGATAGCGTGCTCGTCGCCTTGCTCACCAGTGCAATTGCCGATGCGCCGCTCTATCGGCTCACCTTGGAGCCCACTGCCGGCAATGGCCTCAAGGCCGTCTCGCAGGTCATGGTCGACAAGGTGCTGGCCTATCCGCGCGCCAAATGCGGCCCGGTGATCGGCCGGCTTTCGCCTACCAACATGCTGGCGCTCAACAGCATGCTACTGGTGATGATCGGTCTTGCCGACTGACCTTACTCAAAGCTCGCGATAGGCTTTCCGGTCGGTGTCGCTGTCCCATCAGCTAAATGTGCCGCGTGGATCTTCCCTTACAGTCGTCAATGCGTTGCGAGACCGATCACTCCACTCCGCCCTCAGCAGCGCATAGACGTACTCGTCGCCCCACCGGCCGTTGAACCGGTCGTTTTCCCTGAGGTGGGCTTCGCGCCTCATGCCCAGCCTCTCGACGACGCCCACCGATCCGGTGTTGGCGGCGTCGAGGCGGGCGAAGATGCGGTGGAAGCCGATGGTTTCAAAACCGATGGACAGCAGGACGGCGACGGCTTCCGTGGCGTAACCCTTGCCGGCATGAGCGGGACTGAAGATGTAGCCGATCTCGGCCTGCAGCGCGTCGCGGCTCGCCATCTTCAGCAACACCTCGCCGGCAACTGCGCCGCCGTCCTTCAGCATCACCGCCAGCCGGTAGACATCGCCATCGGCTTCGAAGCGAGCGCGCAGCACGCGGTCGAATTGCTCTCTCAGAGCGGCGCCGGTTGGGGCCGCCCTGTAGAGGAAGGCGTAGACCTCGGGACGGGCGTGATAGTCGGCATACGCCGCCCAGTCGTCGGCGGCGAACGGGCGCAGCACAAGACGTTTCGTCGCTTGGTGGGTTGGAAGAGGAATGAGGTTCATCGTATCCCTGGAATAATGTCGATCAGTCGAGGATGGTGTTACGCTCTTTACGGGCGAGGCGCGTCAGGCCTTCCTTCATGTCGTGCACCCGTTCGGGCGAATGGCCTTGCCAATGGATCACCTCGGCGATGACCCGGAGCGGATCGCGGGAGCGGTAGGAGAGGGTGGAGTTGCCGGGGAATTTCTGGTCGGTCAGGTTGGGGTCGTCGGCAATCGGGCCGGTAGGCTCCACGACGTAGATCCGCCCGGGTCCGCTGCCGGCGGCGAGTTCGGCGCCCCAGATGGCGGCGTCCAGCGTGGCCGAGAAATAGACCCAGGACAGTGGCTTCACATCGGTGAAGTTCGATTGATGGCCGACGGTGATCAGATCGCCCGGCTTGAGGCTGGCGCGGGTTCCGTGGAAGAAGGATTGCGCGAACATGCTGGCGGAAGCTGACATGGGCACGGCTCCTTGGACAGAGGGACGGCGCGACGAGTGATGTGTGGATCGCTCTGGGCGGATATGCTAGCCGTCGGACAAGTTCTCCAATTGGAACGCGCCATGCCGACGCAGGTTCAGATCGTGGCTTACGATGCGAACTGGCCGCGGCTTTTTAAAGACGCCGAAGCTCGCCTGAGGGAGTTGCTCGGCGCCTGTGTTCTCTTGGTCGATCATGTTGGCAGTACAGCCATTCCCCAGATGCCTGCCAAGCCGACGATCGATATCGATGTAACCCTGTCTAGCCTGGCGGATGTTCCTGAGGCGAGCCGTCGCCTTGTCGAGGCGGGCTATGAGGCGCGTGGGAACCACTACAACGACGATGTCTGGGCGTTCCTCCTGAAAGCCTCGACGCCCCGACTTCGCGTCTATCTCTGCCCGCCGGGAAATCGCACGCACGTGCGCCGTCTGGCGTTCCGCGATTATCTCCGCAATCATGACGAGGCCGCAGAGGCCTATGCAGCCCTGAAGCGTCAGCTTGCCGCGCGTTTTGCGTATGATGGCGATCGCTACACGGTGGAAAAGAGCGAGTTCATTCAGCAGATTTTGGGCAAAGCGCTGGCCGAGCTTTGGTGACAGACGACCAGTGCCGCTCTGCGTCGCGGCTAATTCACCAGGGTGTTTGCGACACGCTTTGATTTGCGCGTGTACAAGACCCAGATGCCATTGATGAGAAAAATCATTGCTATTCTCGTGTCACCGCTATCCAATAGGTCGGTAATCGGAATGCCGAGCGCAGCCCATACAATCCCGTATTCAAGAATGAAGACGACTGGTATCGCTATCCACTGATAGAAAAACCACTTGAGAAAGGATTTTTTCTTGCTGAGGAGTGCGCCAAACGTTATCAGCCCGAGCGCCAATGCGCCCAGATCTATTGTTGCTTGAGCGGCAATGACTATACGTACCCCGGGCATATCGGCAAATGCGGCGTATGTCTCAAGGCCGCGAATGGAGCCAAAGAGCAGCTTAAAGATCCCGACAGCCTGACAGACGGCGAGAAGAAGCAGCCAGCCTTTGATGCCTTGCAACTGAGCATTATCATCGGAATCCATGTCTCGAACCGTCCGGAGAACCAAAAGGTTGCAGTTTGCAGCTGCTCTCTAGGCCAGCGCGCATCAGAGTGAAACCATTTGTATGGCTATCTCGTTGTTACTACGTAGCAAACGAGGCCGGAAAGTCCGCAGCTTCTTAACATTGGGTAAACGCGGGTTCTTCATGACCTCACCTCTCCAAGCCATCCTGATCACCGGCACCTCGCACGTCGGCAAGTCGACGCTGGCCGAAAGGCTGGCGGCGCGGCTCGGGTGGAACGGCCTGTCCACCGACACGCTGGGCCGGCACCCTGGCCGGCCGTGGCTGGCGATTCCGCCTGAAGTGGCCGAGTTCTACGAACGGCTGTCGCCGGAGACCATCCACTGGTTTCTGAAGGTGCATCACGAGAACATGTGGCGGCAGGTGCGGCCGATGATCGAGGCGGAGAGAGACGCCGGGCGGCCCTTTGTGCTGGAGGGCGCGGCGCTGAGGCCGGAGTATGTTGCCCCGCTCTTGTCCGATCAGATGTTCGGCGTGCTGCTCCATGCCGAAGACGAGGTTCTGCGGAACCGGATGCACGCGGCGTCCGACTATGGGCAACGCGGCAGCGTCGAGCGTCGCCTGATCGACGCCTTCGTCGATCGCTCCCTCAGGGAGAACGCCGCCCTTTGTGCCTCGGCGCGCGAGGTCGGGCTGCGCGTTGTCGATACCACCGACGAACGGGCGGTGACGGGCCTGATCGATGAGCTTGTCGAACGGGCGACAGGCTGACCACCCGCCACGCCGGCAATCATGCCGCGCAGCAAAAGCTTTCCGGTCATAGCGGAATGGCTACGGGCGGGGAGAGCGGCGCGGTGCGGGAAATGCTGGACATCCAGGCCTCCTGGGATGGCGCGTCCCGATGACAGAAGGATGGCGAACAGGTCTGGCTCGCGGGTCCCAGCCCGGTCACAGTGGCGCGACCGTTCCGGAATTTCACCGACTTCCGCTCGACATCGCCGCCCACCTTCTGCCAGGTGAACATGCCTGTCAATTGCAATTCGTCCGGTGGAAAGCGCGATCTCCCTACATCGACGGGCGCGGTCGCGAACCCGCGCAACGCTTCTTGCTGGAAGGGCGCCCCATGGCCAATCGCCTGACGCTGGTCTCGGTGCCGACCGATGACGACCGCCGCGCCCCGCGCTTTCCGGGCTGCGACCGGCTGGACCTGCCGTTCGACAGCCTGCCGGAGGCGGTTCGCCACTGCCTTACCGATGCCGACCACCTGATCCATGCGCCGGAGATCGTCCTCGGTCCCAGCGCCGCCGTCCGGGCGCCGGCCGAGGCGGCCGAGGCGCTGTCCGACCTCGATTACGGCAACTGGACGAACCGGCCGATGACCGAGGTCGCCGCCGCCGATCCCGCCGGCTTCGAGGTCTGGCGAATGAATGTGGCGGCGGCCCCGCATGGCGGCGAGGCCATCACCGGCGCGCGGGACAGGGTCGGCCGCTGGCTGGCCGCGCTTGGCGGGCAATCCGGGTGCATCGTGGCGCTGTGTCCGGCGGTGATCGTGCGGATCACCCTCACGGCGGCACTCGACGCGCCGCTTCAGATGATCTGGCGGCTCGATCCCATGCCCTGGTCGGCCAGCCACCTGACGCGCCATGGCGACCGCTGGTCGCTGCGGCTCGGCCAGGCTTTGCCGTAAATGTAACGGTTCTTTTCTATCGTCAATGTGACGACGGCTTACGACAATTCGCCACAGTCGCGTCGTTGATTTCGCCCCATTCGCGGCGCTCCCTCGCGCCTCGCGGACACGAGGTGAAATCATGCGATGCCTTCCGAAAATCAACGCCATCTATTGGCTGGGCCTCATTCTGGCGAGCCTGTTTGGCGCCAATCTCGGCGATTTTCTGGGTGCTGGCCTCGGCCTCGGTCATCTCAAGGGGTTGCCCTTTCTGGCCGCCGGCTTTGCCCTGGTGCTGCTGGCCGAGCGTTTCCTGAAGCCGACGAGCACGCTCTATTTCTGGGCGGCCGTCGTCATCAGCGGCGCGGCGGCGGCCAACGTGGCCGACGCCTTCCACGATTTTCACATCCGCCTCGCCTCGGTGCCGTCGGTGTGTCTGTTGCTTGCCTTCATGGTGATCGTCTGGCGCGCCCGGGCACCCTACGCCGAGGAGCAGGGCTTCATCCCGGTCACCAGCTATTACTGGGCCACCCTGATCGTGGCCGGCGTGCTGGGTGCCACGGCCGGCGACGCGGCCGCCTATCCCCTGGGCTTCGGCGACCTCGGGGCGGTGGTGGTCTCTGCCATTCCGCTCACCTTCCTGCTTTCCATCGGACGCAAGGGGCTCTACTCCGACCTCGGCTTCTACTGGCTGGCCTTCGTGTTCGTCGTGGCGACCGGCGCGACAAGCGGCGACCTTCTGGCCCATAGCCTTGGTGGCTTCGGCCTCAGTACGGCGTTGAGCGGCGCCGCCTTCCTGGCTTTCGTCGTCATTGCCTACGAAACGCGGACGTGCAACCGGAGCTTTGAGGTGCAGACCGCGACGAGCGCCCTTTCATAGAGCCTGAGGGGCCGACTCCGCATAGGCGCGGGTGGACTCCCATGGACTCCCATCGCCGACCGGCGAGCGCCGCTTCGGACAGGGAACCGAGGCGGCTGGAGCACCCGCCGATCAGTGTTCATGAATCTGACCGGCGGGTGCTCAACTTCAGCCGTGGCAGGCCGGCAGGCCTGGTGCGCCGCAGGGCGGCTTCTTCTGCTGCGGCTTGCCCGGCGCGGCTTGAGCCGGTTGCGGGCGCCCCGGCTGCGGCTGGGTGTGGGCCTGCGGCATTATCTTCGGGGCGTGAGCCACCATCGGCGCGGCAACATGCGGCTGGAGGATGGCTGGCGGCCGGCCGACATCCGGGGCGCGTGCTGGAGCCCTGGCTGGAGCGTTGGCGGGGGCTCTGGCGATGGCCCGGCGCATCTGCGTCGCCCTCGGCGGCGCGAAGCTCGGCGCAGTCCGGGCCGCCTTCGGTTGCCGGCTGGGCGCGTTGGCGATCGCCCCCGGCGACTTCGATTTCAGGTTGGGCATCACCTGCGGTGCCGGCGCCTTGGCCATGTGCTTGTGGCCCTTCGGCTGCGGCGGATTGGCCGCGACCGGGAGAGCCTGACCGTTAGTGCCGGGCAGGACATGCGCCCCCTTGTTGCCCGATGGGGCAGCCGGGGCTTTGGCGGCCGAGGCCGTGTCGGGCAGAGGCAGCTTGGCGGCGTTCGGCTTGCCTGCGCCGGTTGGCGTTCCGCTCGGTTGGGCTGTGTTGAGCGGGGCACCGTTCGGCTGGTTGGGCTTGGGCTGAGCGTTGGTCACCTGCGGCGCGACCGGCGGCAGTTTGCCAGCCGGCGGCAGCGGCTTGCCGCCGAGGCCGGGAAGCGTGTGGGCGGCGGCGTTCCCTGCCTCTGGCTTGGCCGGGGCCGCCACCGCCTCGCTGGCTATGGGCGCCCGAGCGTCCGCCTTGCCAGAACTTTGTTGCGCCTTCTTCTGAACCGACGGCGGCAGGGCGACATGCAGCGCTGCGGCGCCGGCCGCGCCGAGAACCGCCGCGCCGACGAGCGTCTGACCCGTCGTCAGACCAGTGGTCTGGCCGGTGGTCTGGCCAGCCGCTGCCGGTGGCGCGTTGACCGTGGTGTTATCGATGGTCACGTTGTTGATGATCGTCTTGTGGATGTCGTTGAAGATGATGTTGTTTTCCGGCGGTGCCACGTTGCGCGGCGGCTCCACCCATTGCGGTACCGGCACGAACACCGGCACCGGCAGCACGTAGACCTCGGTGGGCGGCGGCGGTGGCGGCAGCTCCACGAATTCCGGCGGCGGCGGCGCCAGGAACACGGGCGGCGGCGGTGGCGCGTAGCCGAAATCGGGATCGCCAAAGTAGATCACCGGCTGCTCGACGTAGACCACCTCCGGCGGCGGTGGCGGCGGCACGTCATAGGCGATCGCCGCGAAGGTGGGAGGCGGCTCCAGCGCCGCTTCGAAATGTGTGAGGCGCCGGCGGGCGTCCCACCCATGCGGGCCGTGCGGGTAGCGGCGGAGGTAGGACCAGTAGGCCTCCGGCGTGTCGGCCCGCCAGGTTTCGCGCCAGGTGATCGCCTCGCGGCGGGCGGCGACGATGGCGCGGACGCGCTTGGCCATGGCGTCGTTCGGATAGGCGGCGAGGAAGTCCTCGTAGCCGGACAGCGTGTCGCGATCGAGCGCGGCGAAATAGGCGTCCTTCTCGTCGAACTCGCGGATCGGCTTGCTGCGGATCGCCGCGTCGCTTTCGGCCACCGGAGCTGGTGCGTCGGGAGCGCGATCGAAGAAGGTGAAGGGCGCGGTGAACTTCGAGGCGTCCCAGGCCACTTCGGCGCCCTTGGTGAGGTCGCTGACGCGGAGGCGCGTGTGGTCGAACACGTCGGCGAGCGGCAGGCCGCCGGCGCGGATCATCTCGGCCAGCGCGTGGGCATAGGCGCCGTAGGGGCCGTTCTCCTGGGGCGCCACCGTACCGGGCGCCGCGTTGAAGGCGATCAACTGGTTGGCGTCGGGGTCGACCAGAGCCAGGCCACCGGCCAGTTCCGGTGCGCCGGATTGCGGGAACGGATAGCTGCGGGCGGCGTCGAGCACCACGATGCTGCCGTGGTTCTGCAGCGTGGCCAGCGACTTGGTGAAGTCGGATAGCCTCAGCGCCTGGATCGGCACATCGGTGGCGTTGGCGATCTCAGCATCCACCGGCAGGAAGTAGTTGTCGCCCTGGTATTGCAGGCCGTAGCCGGCGAGATAGACGAACACCACGGCGTCCGGCCCGGCCGCGCTGGCCTTGGAGAGGAAGTCGCGCATGGCGTCGCTGAGGCCGTTGTGGTCGAGATCGCGGGCGCCGATCACGTCGAAGCCGGCGGCCTGCAGGGTCTGGGCGATCAGGCCGGCATCATTGGCGGTGGTCGGCAGCGCGCCGGCCGTATAGGCGGCGTTGCCGACGACGAAGGCGATCCGCTTTTCCGGGCCGTTTTGCGCCCGCGCCGGACCGATGAGGCCGGCACAAACAAGTATGAGGGCGATCAGCGCCGAGACAGCCGCGCCAGCGGCCTCCAGTCTCCAACGCCGGGACGACATCGATGTTTCCAGACGAGACATGCGCGCCTCCATCCACCCAGCCCGGATGCAAGGCGAATAATGCCCGAGCTTGCACTCGGTTCACCCGCCTTTGGTTATTTCCGCTCCGGTCTTCAAACCGCGCCTCAGGCTTGTAGGCGGGCAAGATGAAGCGGGGCTGAAGGGAGATCGGGGATGCGGCGCCGACTCCGCATAGACGCAGGTGGACTCCCATGGACTCCCGCGCGGAGGGTCAACCGAAGCGTCGCTATCGGATCGTGGCGGCTTTCCGCAAGAAGGCTTGCGGGCGGCGGCTTTCCGGTCACTGGCTTGACCGAGCCGCCACCGCCCTGCTGGCCGCGGGCACTGACCGACCGCTTTGCCAGACCTCTGCGAAGCCTTTTTTGAGCCTGCGTGGCAAGGCAACGCGTGGCGCCCGAGGGCGCCGAACCTTGTAAGAGCCGTAACTGAAGCGAAACTGAAATTGGGGTGGCTTGCCCCCATCTCCCTCTCGCGCTATTTATCCGCTCGGTCGGCAGTTCACCGAGGCGTCGCTGTTCCCTTTGGGAAGGCTAAACCTGCCCATTTGAGCCATTGACGGACACCCTCTCGTGCCGCGTCGTAAGGCAGCGACCGCGACAATCGCTTTGATTTCGGCACGCCTTGAGGATGAGTCATGTCCACGATCAAGTCTCAAGCGGCCGACGCGCGTCGGTCGCCCCGTTTCGTTCCGCTCACCGAAAAGCCGCCCGTCCTGCTGACCGACACGCCGCTGGGCGTCGTCCAGCACACCGATGGCGGCGAGGGGCCGGCCTTTCTGGCGCTGCATGGCGGCATGGGCGGCTATGACCAGAGCCTGGTGTTGGCCGAGGCGCTGCTCGGAAGGGCACCCGACTATCGGGTGATCGCCCTATCGCGCCCCGGCTATCTCGGCACGCCGCGCGCCTCCGGGGATAGCGCCGCCGCGCAGGCCGACCTGTTCGCCGCCTTGCTCGACAGGCTCGGCATCGAGCGGGCGGTGGTGGCAGCGGTGTCGGCCGGCGGCCCCAGCGCCATCGCCTTCGCCGCCCGCCATCCCGAACGCTGCGCCGGCTTGATCCTGGTGTCGACGGCCGGCGGCCGCTTCGACGTGCCGGCCTATGTGGTGAAAAGGCTCAGGTGGTTCGGATGGCTCGTCCGCGTTCCGGGCCTCCTGTCGGTCTTCGCCTGGCTGAGCGGACGGAATCCCGAAAAGGCGGCGGCGCGGGCCATCGGCGATCCGGCGCTCGTCCGGCGCACGCTGGATCATCCCGAGGCCGGGCTGCTGTTCGCCAGCCTGATGCGCAGCACATCCGAGCGGTTGGCAGCGCGGCTGCCGGGCACGGTGGCCGAGACGCTGGGCTTTGCCGACCTGCCGCCGCTGCCGTTCGACAAGGTGTCGGCGCCGACGCTGGTCATCCATGGCGACAGCGACGCGGTGGTGCCGTTTTCCCACGGCGAGCGATCGGCGCGGCTGATTGCCGGGGCGGAGTTCTGCGTCGTGCCCGGCGGCGGGCACGTGAGCCTGTTCACTCATTTGGATGAAGTGCGGGCGCGGGTGGAGCGGTTTCTCCGTGCGGGGCGCCTCAGGCTCTGAGGCACCTGGGTGTTGCCTAGCGCTTGTCCGGCGAACGCGGGATCACTGGAAAAGGTCCGCCCCCTCGTCGTCAGGCGTCGCGGTTGCAAACCGCGAACGGCTTTTGCTGGACGTGGCGCTGGCGGGCTATGGAAAGACCACCTCACTCGGCGAGTGAGGCGGGGCCGAGCGGAATGACGATCTCTGCCTTGAGGCCTTTCGGCGTATAGGTCTGCGCGACCTTGCCCCCGGCGATCGCCGAGCGGATCAGCTTGCTGCCGAAGCCGGTGACTTCCGGTGGGGTGACCGGCGGCCCGCCGCTCTCCACCCAGGTGAGGCGAAGCTCGCGTTTGGCTTCGTCCTGCTGCCAGCCGATCAACAAGCGGCCGCTCGGGATCGACAGGGCGCCGTATTTGGCGGCGTTGGTGGCCAGCTCGTGCAGCACGAGGCCGAGCGCCATCAGCATGTTTGGCCCCAGAATGACCGCCGGGCCGGGCTGGATCACCGCCGTCTCGGGGGTCGAATAGGGGGCGAGCACGCGCTCGATCAGCATCGCCAGACCGGTCTCGCCCTGCTCGGCAAAGCCGATGTCGTGGGCGTCGGCCAGGGCGCCGAAGCGGCCCAGCAGGTCCTCGCGATATTCTTCCGCCGTGCGGCCCGCGGTGGTGGTGCGGCGGGCAATCGATTGCGCCACGCTGAGCAGGTTCTTCATGCGGTGCCGGAGTTCGCCGAACAGCATGTCCCTGACGGCATCGCTGCGGGTGCGCTCGGTGACGTCGACGATGGACAGCAGCATGGTGTGGCCGCTGTTGTCGGGGTGGTGCAGCGTGCGCGCCGTCAGCAGCATGGTTTTCCGGCCAAGGCCGGGAAAGTCGTGCTCGACCTCATAATTGATGATGGCGGAACTGCGAGGGATCACCTGCAACAGCAACAGGCGCAGGTCGGGAATGTCCCATTGGCCGTCGCCCAGCTCGTCGATGGGTTTGCCGATCGTCTCCTGGCGGTCAACCTTGAAGGTCTCGAAGAAGGCGCGATTGGCGCTTTGGACGCGAAGATCTCCATCAAGCAACAGCATCGGGTCGGCAACGGTGTCGACGATGCCCTGCGCCTGAATATGTCCCGTGCGAAGGAGGCGGTATAGATCTTCCACGTTCATGACGATCGCCGCTCCGATAAAGACTTAGTTTATAAACAAACAGCTCGGCTCACAACCGCAATAGACGGGTGCAACTTGGACTTTCGGTGATCTCCGGAACCGGCCGCCGTGCTTGCTCGTTGATTCCCTCAGGGGATCGGGCTCGCTTGAGCGGCCGCCAGGCTGCCCGTTCCGCCGATGCTCTGGGGACGGCGATGTTCGAGGATTTCACGCTGGAGATGATCAAGCTGCCCGAGGCGACGCTGCGCGTGCGCCATGGCGGCTCCGGTCCGCCGCTGCTCTTGCTTCACGGCCATCCCAGAACGCACACCACCTGGTACAAGGTGGCGCCGCTTCTGGCCCGCCACTTCACGGTGGTCTGCCCCGACCTCAGGGGCTTCGGCAAATCTTCGAAGCCGGTCGATCCGCATGGCCACGAGGCGTCGTCGAAGCGAGCCAAGGCGCGCGACTGCGTTGACCTGATGCAGCATCTCGGCTTTGGCGCCTTCCATCTCGCCGGCCACGATCGCGGCTGCTACACCGCCTTCCGCGCTGCCATGGATCATCCCACGCGGGTAATGAAGCTCGCCGTGCTCGACGGTGTCCCGATCCTCTCCGCGCTGGAGCGCTGCGACGCCCGCTTCGCCGTTCGCTGGTGGCACTGGTTCTTCTATGCCCAGCCCGACAAGCCGGAGCGCGCCATCCTCGCCGATCCCGACGCCTGGTACGGCGGCACGCCGGAAGCGCTCGGCCCCGGCAACTACGAGGACTATCGCGCGGCGATCCACGATCCGGAGACGGTGACCGGCATGCTCAACGACTATCGCGCCGGCCTCTACATCGATCCGTTGCACGACCTCGACGACCTGGAGGCGGGCGTGCGGCTGAGATGCCCGGTGCATGTTCTCTGGTCGAAGCGGGACGACCTCGAAGAACTCTACGGCGACCTCCTCGCCATCTGGCAGCCCTGGGCCGAGCTGCCGGTGACCGGCGCCGCCATCGACTGCGGCCACCACATGGCCGAGGAGGCGCCGGAGGAACTGGCTGAGGAGTTGGCGGCGTTCTTCATGGAGGAGGGTGGGTGAGGAGCCCTCGTTCCCCTCGTTCATTGTGCCCTATATCGGCCGATTGCTCCATTCTGCCTGAGGTCCTCGCCTGCGCGAGGATGAGAGATAAATTATATATGTGAATCAGTCATATAGCCTATCTATAGATTGTTATCCTCCGCGAAGGCGGAGGACCTCAGGCCGGAAAGGGCATGAGGAAAATATAGATGGGGTGATTGGGGTTCCCGTCGCGGGGGTGGCTGCTCCCTTCAAGATGATGGAACGTGGTCCATGTCGGATGGCCACAAGCATCGAGAGGAAGCAGCCATGAACTATTATGCCGGAAT
>Ga0316600_10000009_pt1 | contig 287811 bp, 256 predicted proteins | sample OWC_soil_day5_CT_FD_207652 | JGI IMG/M metagenome (GOLD analysis project Ga0316600, IMG submission 207652) | Wetland soil microbial communities from Old Woman Creek delta, Ohio, United States - OWC_soil_day5_CT | ecosystem: Environmental > Terrestrial > Soil > Wetlands | place: USA: Ohio... | reverse complement strand
TTTTGAAACCGTCAAGCGTTTTTTAAAATTTGTTTTTAAAACTTGAAACGCCTGGAACTTCAAAAAACCCTTGCTCACTTCTGCCAATTCGCTGTTTGCGAACCAGGAACTGCACAAGGGGGAAGAACTATAGCAAGCCAGGCACATCCTGACAAGGGGCAATACAACATTTTTTGAAAAAAATGCCGGCCCTTATATATGCGTATATTGACGCCGCTTGATTGGCACCACTATAGTTGCGTATGACTTCTGATTTGCAAATCCTTTCTGACAAAATTGTCCAGTTGGCGGAACTGACGCAGCAACTGCGGCGCGAGAACGCCGAATTACGCTTGCACGTGACGGCGCTAACCACGGACAAAACCGAACTTGCGGCACGCATGCAGCAGGCAGCACAGCGTGTATCTGCATTAATGGACAAGCTTCCTGCACCATCCGACGAGGAAGAACCATCATGACCCGCATTGACGCAACCATTATGGGTCAGCACTATGCGCTGACTTGCAGCAAGGACGAAGAGCCCACGCTGCGCGAGGCAGTCGCCTATCTGGACAGCAAGATGTGCGCGATTCGTGATGCCGGCAAGGTCAAGGGCAACGACCGCATCGCCGTCATGGCGTCGATTGCAATCGCAGCCGAACTGTTGCTGACCAAGTCGCCGCAAGGGCCATTCTCCGGACTGACCGTATCGGAAGTGCGGCAAAAAATTACTGCCATGCATACGGTCCTCGATGCTGCGCTCGCGCCGCAGGAAAATCTCTTTTGATCCAGCGCAAAATTCTGCCTGGAGCAGTTGACACATCGCCAGTTTGCGGTAGACTGAAATGCCCTGCCGTGTTCGTGATTGCTTTATATCCTTGAACCATTCACGCGCATAGGTGACGGAATTTTGTTTGATGGGCGTGAGCATCGCTAGTCCGATGAACCCGAAATCGAACTTACCGTTACCACTTGAACCGTCAGGTTCAGGATGCCAGCATAACGGCACAGGCGGGGGATCCATACCGGTTGCACGTCAATGACGTGCAACTTTTTTTTGCCAATTAGCGTTCCACGGCAGCCCGTTATTCCAATTGAGTTTGCCGGTTAAGCTAGCGGCAACGCCTTTTCTGGACAGAAATTGAACAACGCGCAAACAAATCCCTGGATCGCACGCAGCCTGAAAAGCGTCTGGCATCCGTGCACGCAGATGAAGCAGCATGAAACCGTGCCGCTGGTGCCTGTCCACCGCGGACAAGGCGCCTGGCTGTTCGATACCGACGGCAAACGATATCTGGATGCCATCAGCTCGTGGTGGGTCAACCTGTTCGGCCACGCCAATCCGCGCATCAATGCCGCCCTCAAAGCTCAGCTTGACCAGCTTGAACATGCGATGCTGGCCGGCTTCACGCACGAGCCGGTGGTCGAACTGTCCGAACGGCTGTCGGCACTCACCGGCCAAGCGCTCGGTCATTGCTTTTACGCCTCCGACGGCGCATCGGCGGTCGAAATCGCGCTGAAAATGAGTTTTCATGCGTGGCGCAACGCCGGCAAAAGCGACAAGCAGGAATTCGTCTGCCTGCGCGGCAGCTATCACGGCGAAACCATCGGCGCACTGGCCGTAACCGACGTCGCCCTGTTCCGCGATGCCTATGGTCCGCTGCTGCGGAATGCGCATGTGATCGCCTCGCCGGATGCACGCTTGGCGCGCGACGGCGAAACTGCGGCCGAGGTGGCCCAGTGGGCTGCCAACCGGCTGGAAAACCTGTTGCAGCAACGCGCCGGCAATATCGCCGCCATCATCGTCGAACCGCTGGTGCAATGCGCCACCGGTTTTGCGATGCACGATTCCGCCTACCTGCAAATGCTGCGCGCCTTGTGCGACCGTTATCAGGTGCACCTGATTGCGGACGAAATCGCGGTTGGCTGCGGCCGCACCGGTACTTTTTTCGCCTGCGAACAAGCCGGCATCTGGCCGGATTTCGTCTGCCTGTCCAAAGGCATCAGCGGCGGCTATCTGCCGCTGTCGCTGGTGATGACCAGGGACGACATCTACCAGACGTTTTACAGCGCGGACGTGACCAGGGGCTTCCTGCACTCGCATTCCTACACCGGCAATCCGCTCGCCTGCCGCGCCGCGCTGGCGACGCTGGACATTTTCGAGCAGGACGACGTGCTGGCCGCTAACCGCGAACGCGCCACGCGCATCACGCAGGCGCTGCAACCGCTGGCGGCACATCCGAAGGTGCGCCATTTCCGCCAGCGCGGCATGATCTGGGCTTTCGATGCAGTGATTGAAGATCCGGCCGAAGCGGCCAGCTTTTCGCGCCGCTTTTTCACCTCGGCGCTGGAACACGAACTGCTGCTGCGCCCCATCGGCAACACGGTTTACCTGATGCCGCCGTTTATTCTGAGCGACGATGAAATCAGCTTGCTCGCCAGCCGCACGCAAGCGGTATTCGAACAGGTGATGCAGGCATGAGCGCGCCGTTTGCCTGCTTCGTCACCGGCACCGACACTGAAATTGGCAAAACGCTGGTGTCAGCCGCGCTGCTGCATGCGCTGACGCAGTGCGGCCTGCGCGCCGCCGGCATGAAACCGATTGCAGCGGGCGCAGAATGGCGTGATAACGCCTGGCACAACGAAGATGCCGATGCGCTGGCCGCGGCAGCGAACGTCGCCCTGCCGCAGGCATTGACCACGCCGTATCTGCTGCGCACGCCCGCATCGCCGCATATTGCCGCCGCGCTGGATGGCGTTGTGATCGACGCCACGCACATCCTCGATTGCTACCAGCGGATTGCGCTACAGGCAGATGCGGTGGTGGTCGAAGGTGTTGGCGGATTCCGCGTGCCGCTGGCGGAAAATCTCGATACATCCGAACTGGCGGTACAATTCGGTCTGCCGGTCGTGCTGGTGGTCGGCCTGCGGCTAGGCTGCATCAGCCATGCGCTCTTGACGGCAGAAGCTATTGCAGCCCGGGGGCTGGCGCTGGCGGGCTGGGTGGCCAATACCATTGATCCGGCCATGGGCTTTGCCGCCGATAACGTGGCTACAATAGCCAGTCGCATGAAGGCGCCACTGCTAGGGGTTGTGCCCCGCCTGGAAAATGCTTCGGCAAGTCAGGCGGCACGCCATCTCGATTTTTCCTGTTTGCCAGGCTGGCCCTGCAAGCAAAATTCACCGAAATAAGCATTGAAATAAGGATTGTTCTGATCATGTCGCAAGTCGTTTCGTTCCACCCACCCGCAGCACCCGTCACGTTGCCAACCGATGCCACCTGGCCGGTCGAAGACATCATCGCGCTGTTTGAATTGCCGCTGAATGAATTGCTGTCGCGCGCGCAGGAAGCGCACAAGGCCCACTTCCCGGAAGGCGACGTCGAACTGGCGACGCTGATTTCGATCAAAACCGGGGGCTGCGAGGAGGATTGCGGCTATTGCTCGCAATCGTCACACCATGAAACCGAACTGAAAGCCAGCAAGATTCTGCCGCTGGACGAAATCCTGGAAGCGGCGCGTGCCGCCAAGGCGAATGGCGCCACCCGTTTCTGCATGGGCGCCTCCGGCCGCTCGCCGAAAGAGCGCGACATGCCGAAATACGAGGAAATCGTGCGCTCGGTCAAGGCGCTGGGACTGGAAACCTGCGCCACGCTCGGCATGCTGCGCGAAGAACAGGCCTTGCGGCTGAAGGAAGCCGGGCTGGACTACTACAACCATAATCTGGATACCTCGCCCGAGTATTACCCGAACGTGATCAGCACCCGCAATTATCAGGAGCGGCTCGATACACTCGGCCGCGTGCGCAGTGCCGGACTGAAAGTCTGCTGTGGCGGCATTATCGGCATGGGCGAGTCGCGCCGCGACCGCGCCGGCCTGCTGGCGCAACTGGCCAATCTGAATCCGTACCCGAACGCTGTGCCGATCAACCACCTGGTGCCGATTGCCGGCACGCCGCTGGCAAATGTCGAACCGCTCGATTCGTTCGAATTCGTGCGCACGATTGCCGTGGCGCGCATCATCATGCCGAAAGCGCGTGTGCGATTGTCCGCCGGGCGCGAAAGCATGTCGGAAGCCGAACAGGCACTGTGCTTCATGGCCGGTGCGAATTCGATTTTCTATGGCGAAAAACTGCTGACCACCGGTAATGCCGAGGCGGAAAAGGATCGCGCGCTGCTGAAGAAACTCGGTCTGAAAATCAAGGAAATCGAGGCCGATCACCACCACCATCACGACCACGATTAAGCCTTCCGCCAGCCTGCGTGAACATCATTTATTACAACGACGGCGAGGACAATGCGTACTGGCTGGCGGGTCTGCGTGCGGCCTTGCCGCGCGCGGATATCCGCCTCTGGCTGCCGGGTGACGACAAACCGGCCGATTACGCGCTGGTGTGGAAGCCGCCAGTCGACATGCTGGCCGGGCGCACCGGGCTGAAGGCGATCTTCAACCTCGCCGCCGGGGTCGATGCGCTGCTTGGCTTCGGCGACGCGCTGCCGAAAGACGTGCCGATCCTGCGGCTGGAAGATGCCGGCATGGGAATGCAGATGGCCGAATACGCGACGCACGCGGTACTGCACCACTACCGCCGTTTTGACGAATACGCGCTGCAGGCGCAACAGCAGGAATGGCGCTACTTGGAAACGCCGCTGAAACGCGATTTCACCGTCGGCATTCTGGGGTTGGGAACGCTCGGCCGCCAGGTGGCGCAGGCATTGCAGCAGTTCGGCTTTCCCGTGCGCGGCTGGAGCCGCAGCCGCCATTCGGTGTCCGGTGTGCGCTGCTATGCCGGGCGCGACCAGCTGGGCGAATTCCTGGAAGAAACGAAGGCGCTGATCTGCCTGCTGCCAGCCACGGCGGAAACGGCCGGCATCCTGAACCGCGATACGCTGGGCCAACTGGCGTTCGGCGCCTACCTGATCAACCTCGCGCGCGGCTCGCATCTGGTCGAAGCCGATTTGCTCGACGCGCTCGAATCGGGGCGCATCGCAGCAGCCACGCTCGATGTGGCGGCGCAGGAACCGCTGCCGCCCGGGTATCCGTTCTGGCGCCACCCGCGCATCACGCTCACGCCGCACATCGCCGCCGCCACCTTGCGCGACGAAACGGTGCGCCAGGTCACGGAAAAACTGCTGGCGTTCGACCGTGGCGAAACGGTCACCGGCATGGTTGACCGGCAAAAAGGATATTGAGAGGAACAACGGTGAGCCTGCCGAAAAAAGTCAACATCATCGAAGTCGGCCCGCGCGACGGCTTGCAAAACGAACGCCAGACGATTCCGGCCGCGGTCAAGATTGAACTGATCAACCGGCTGTCGCAAGCCGGGTTCAGCAACATCGAAGCGGTTTCGTTCGTGTCGCCGAAATGGGTGCAGCAGATGGCGACCTCGGCCGAAGTGATGGCCGGCATCGCGCGCCAGCCGGGCGTGACTTATTCGGCGCTGGTACCGAACATGAAGGGCTTCGAAACCGCGCTGGCTGCCAGGATGGATGAAGTGGTGGTGTTCGGCGCGGCGTCGGAAGCCTTTTCGCAGCGCAACCTGAACTGTTCGATTGCCGAATCGATCGCCCGTTTCAGCGACGTGGCCAGAGCAGCGAAACAGCACGGCATGACGCTGCGCGGCGCGGTCAGCTGCGCCTTCGGCTGCCCGTATCAGGGCGAGGTGTCGCCGCAGGCCGCCGCCAGCGTAGTGGCGCAACTGCGCGACCTGGGCTGCGATGAAATCGACCTGGCCGACACCATCGGCGTCGGCACGCCAAGAAAAGTGCAGGCGGCGTTCGAGCTGGCCGCGCGCGAATTCCCGCTGGAGAAGCTGATGGGGCATTTCCACGATACCTACGGCCAGGGGGTGGCGAACGTATATGCCAGCCTCGAAGTAGGCATCACGACCTTCCACACCTCGGTCGCCGGACTGGGCGGCTGCCCGTTCGCCAGGGGCGCGACCGGCAACGTCGCCACCGAGGATGTGCTGTACCTGATGCAGGGCTTGGGTATCGAAACCGGCATCGACCTGCCGGCGGTGGTGAATGCCGGCCTGTTCATCTCCGAACATCTGGGCCGCCAGCCGGCCAGCCGCGCGGCCAACGCCATCACTGCCTGCCGTGCGCAAGCGACGCAAACGCCAAAATAACTGACTTTTTTCGAATATCAGTCAGTAAGGCCCAAAAAATATACTGGGGACAGTATTTAAAAACAGCCAGCAAATATGTGGCCCATCAGGGTGTTTTGACTATATACCCCTGGCTTTTATCTGAAGTCTAACTGGTGGCGGCAGGAAAACTGCCGTCGAGGTAATACCAGCGCCCATCTTCGCGCACGAAGCGGCTGATTTCATGCAGTTTCTGCGCCCGGCCCTGCAATTTGTAACGCGCGACGAATTCGACCGTCGCGTCGCCATTCTGCTCGCCATGCGCGACGATTTCCAGCGACAGCCATTTGACGCCATCGTCGTCGTGCAGCACGCGCTCGGGACGGGTCGTGCCGTACCAGGTCTGCTGCAGATACGCCTCATCGCGCAGCACGTAGGCCGAATAGCGTGAACGCATCAGTTCGAGCGCGGTCTGCGGCACGAGTCTTTGCTCGATGAAGCGGCCGCAGCAAGCGGAAAAAACGCCCCCTCCGCAGGGACAGGCGTCCGCCTGCCGACTGTGTTTCTTCTTGCTCATCCGCCGTTCCGGAAAACAGGCATAAAAAAACCCCACGGTAGCGGGGTTTTCGTGCCTCGCTGTCTGACTGATATCAGTTGACAGACTGGATGTTGGAAGCTTGCTTGCCTTTCGGGCCTTGCGTGACTTCGAACTGGACCCTTTGACCTTCTTTCAGGGTCTTGAATCCATTCATGTTAATTGCCGAAAAGTGGGCGAACAAATCCTCGCCGCCATCTTCAGGGGTAATAAAGCCGAAACCTTTAGCGTCGTTGAACCACTTGACAGTACCTGTTGCCATAAAAGGATCTTTCTAATAAGGACTCATCACACGAGCGAAAAAGCAAGAAGCAATGCGTACACCCCTCGCTAGACCTGCTCACTACATACTACAATTGACACGCCTGAACGAAGCTTCCGCACTGGCCAATCCTTATAATTGTTGAGGGAATAAACATCTAAGTCAAGCAAATAGGTCTGTAATTCGCCAATGACGGGCATTTTTTTTGAAGGCATGCACAATCACGGTGCTTTTTGTTGCGCCGATGCATGGGATGGTTCCTGCGGGCACATTGGAATTCGCGTAAGATTAGAGCGGTATAAACAACTCAGATTGGCGCATTGCGCCCGTTGCGAACAACTAAAATAGACTCATGGCAACAAAGCACGAGAATGATGCGGTTCTTGAACGCAAGATTGAAGCACGCAGGCCGCCGCCGATGTATCAGGTGCTGCTGCTGAATGACGATTTCACCCCGATGGATTTCGTGGTCCAGATCTTGCAGGAGCATTTCAACAAAGATCGCGCGTCGGCAACGCAAATCATGCTGAAGGTGCATAATGAAGGCAAAGGTATGTGCGGCGTGTTTTCGAAAGACATCGCATCCACCAAAGTTGAACTGGTGTTAACCCATGCCCGTGAATACGGGCATCCGCTGCAGTGCGTGATGGAGGAAGCATGATTGCGCAGGAACTTGAAGTCAGCTTGCATTTGGCATTTGTCGAAGCCCGGCAGGCACGATATGAATTCATCACCGTCGAGCATTTGCTGTTGGCATTGCTGGACAACCCTTCCGCGGCCGAAGTGCTGACGGCGTGCGCGGTCAACCTCAACGACCTGCGCAAGACGCTGACCAATTTCGTCGCCGACAATACGCCGATCGTGCCCGGCAACGGCGATGTCGATACCCAGCCGACGCTCGGCTTCCAGCGCGTGATCCAGCGCGCGATCATGCATGTGCAATCGGCGTCGAACGGCAAGAAGGAAGTGACCGGTGCGAACGTGCTGGTGGCGATTTTCGGCGAAAAGGATTCGCATGCGGTGTATTACCTGCATCAGCAGGGTGTGACGCGGCTGGACGTGGTGAATTTCATCTCGCACGGCGTGCGCAAGGATGCGCAGCCGGAACCGCAAAAAGCGCCGGAAACCGGCGACGAACCGCAAGGCGAAGGCAAGGAGAAGGAATCCGCGCTCGAACAGTTCACGATGAACCTGAACAAGCAGGCGCGCGAAGGCCGCATCGACCCGCTGATCGGGCGTGAACATGAAGTGGATCGCGTGGTGCAGATCCTGTGCCGTCGCCGCAAGAACAACCCGCTCCTGGTCGGCGAAACCGGCGTCGGCAAGACTGCGATCGCCGAAGGGCTGGCATGGCGCATCACCAAAGGTGATGTGCCGGAAGTGCTGCAAAAGGCGGTGGTCTATTCGCTCGACATGGGTTCGCTTCTGGCCGGCACCAAATATCGCGGCGATTTCGAGCAGCGGCTGAAAGCGGTGCTCAAGCAGCTGAAGGACAACCCGAACTCGATCCTGTTCATCGATGAAATCCACACCATCATCGGCGCCGGCTCTGCTTCCGGCGGCACGCTGGATGCATCGAACCTGCTGAAGCCGGCGCTGTCGAACGGCCAGCTCAAATGCATCGGCGCGACCACGTTCACCGAATATCGCGGCGTGTTCGAAAAAGATCATGCGCTCGCGCGCCGTTTCCAGAAGATCGACATCAACGAACCGACCATCGAGCAGACGGTGCAAATCCTGCGCGGGCTGAAATCGCGCTTCGAGGATCACCATAACGTCAAATACTCGGCTTCGGCGCTGACCACCGCGGCCGAACTGTCGGCACGCTACATCAACGACCGCCATCTGCCGGACAAGGCAATCGACGTGATCGACGAAGCCGGCGCGGCGCAACGCATCCTGCCCAAATCGAAACAGAAGCGCACCATCGGCAAGGCCGAGATCGAGGACATCATCGCCAAAATTGCGCGCATCCCGCCGCAAACCGTCAGCCAGGATGACCGCAGCAAGCTGCAAACCATCGAGCGCGACCTGAAAAACGTCGTCTTTGGCCAGGACCCGGCGATCGATGCGCTGTCGGCCGCAATCAAGATGGCGCGCGCCGGACTGGGCAAGACCGACAAGCCGATTGGCGCCTTCCTGTTCTCAGGCCCGACCGGCGTCGGCAAAACCGAAGTCGCCAAGCAGCTGGCTTACGTGCTCGGCATCGAACTGGTGCGGTTTGACATGTCCGAATACATGGAACGCCACTCGGTCAGCCGCCTGATCGGCGCGCCGCCGGGCTACGTCGGCTTCGATCAAGGTGGCCAGCTGACCGAAACCATCACCAAGAAGCCGCACGCGGTATTGCTGCTGGACGAAATCGAAAAGGCGCACCCGGACGTATTCAACATCCTGCTGCAGGTGATGGACCACGGCACGCTGACCGACAACAACGGCCGCAAGACGGATTTCCGCAACGTGATCATCATCATGACCACCAATGCCGGCGCGGAAAACCTGCAAAAGGCGGCCATCGGCTTCACCACGCAAAAACAGGCGGGCGAAGAAATGGCCGACATCAAGCGCATGTTCTCGCCTGAATTCCGCAACCGGCTCGACGCGGTCATCAGCTTCAAGCCGCTGAGCGAGGAAATCGTGATGCAGGTGGCCGACAAGTTCCTGATGCAACTGGAAGAGCAATTGCACCAGAAGAAAGTCGAAGCGGTGTTCACCGACAAACTGCGCAAGTTCCTGGCGAAGAAAGGCTTCGATCCGATCATGGGCGCAAGGCCGATGGCACGCCTGATCCAGGATCTGATCCGCAAGGCGCTGGCGGACGAACTGCTGTTCGGCAAGCTGGTTTCCGGCGGCAACGTGATGGTCGATCTGGACGACGATGAGCAAATCCGGCTGGAATTCCCGCCGGCCGACATCGCCCGCCCCCCTTCCCCGCTGGAAACGGTCGAAGTCGAATAAAAACCGCTGGATTCACCCCGAACCCGATCCGCCACCGGATCGGGTTTTCTTTTTCAAAACAGCTTTTCCAGCCAGATTGCGCCTATCGCCGCAACCGGCAACGCAGACAACGCCAGCGCCGGCAACCAGCGTATCGCCGCAACCACGGCCAGCATCCGCCACGCCAGCCACAGCGAAAACAGGCCGCCAGCCGCCAGCAAGCCGGCCTGCAACGGCGGCACCCACGCCAGCGCCAGCCCTCCGAGCCGCAAATGTTTCACGGTAAACAACGAAAGCCCCAGCACCAGCGTCACACCCGCCACCGGCACCAGTGCCAGCGACAGCCGTTGCCAGGACAGGCCAGCGTAAGCCGCGATGGCAGTCGCCAGCCGCAATGGCAGCCAGAGCGCCAGCGCCAGCATGCCGCCGCCAGCCAGCAGCACCAGCAGCAGGCACAAGCCATCGAACAGCGTGAATACCGCATTCGCTTGCGGATAGTTGACCAGCAGCCACCACGGCGCGGCATATTGTTGCAGCACGGCCAGCCCCCCCTGTCCCGGCAGGCTGGCCAGCGCCGACTGGAATAGCGCGAACCAGCGGCTACCGTGCCAGGTCATCGCCAGCGTACCCACGCCCAGAATGCCAAACAGCAGCGTCACCGCCTCGGCCGTACCGACATTGTGCGTTGCCAGAATCTCGCTCTGAGGCGCGCGCGGCGCCAGTTCGATCGCATCGCGGTAACCGCTGCACCGTCCACACGCATGGCAATCCGACATCCGCTGCATTCGCCGCACATCGATAAGCGGCGGACACACCAGCCGGAATGGCGTGTCTCGGTAAGCTTTCCACTTCGCCTCGTCCACGCGAAAGTGCAATGGCGCGAGTTTCGACAACAGCGCAAATACGCCATTGGCCGGGCACAGATACATGCACCAGATACGGCGTCCTCGGCCATACAGAAAGCCGGTCAGCAGCGCGCCCAGCGTCGGTAAGCCCAGCAACAGCAGTGTGGCCGGGTGAAAATCATAAACTCCAACCATCTGGCCATAAACGGTGGTTGCCACCAGCATCGCGCACGGCCAGCCCGGCCAGCGCATCCAGCGCGGAATTGAGCCATTGCGACCACGCTGGCTAATCGCTTCTGTCATCGTGCCGTCCGGGCAAAACAGGCCGCACCATGCGCGTCCGACCAGCAGCATGCTGGCCATGATCAGCGGCCAGCCGACACCCCAGAACAGGAATTGTGCAAACTTGCGCAGACTGCCGAGAATGCGCTCACCTTCGTGCGGCAACGGCAACAGCAGTGGCGCCAGCAGAAAGAACAGATAAAGCGCAACCACCGTCCACTGGATTCCTGCGATAAGGCGCTGATGCCGCCGCAGAGCATCGCCGATGCGCGCCAACAGAGGCTGCGCAGGGTGCCGCGTTGGTGGCCGGGATGGGCGCGGCGGTGGAAAATGACTGAAATTGGATTCCTGCATCGCGCCATTATCCCGTAATCCAACGAAAGTCGCTGCACCGCCACGCGAACCATTTTCTTGCGTTCAATCAACAGAAATCACAGCTTAATTCCGCAGTGCAACTTTGTTGTTGCAGTTTGTGTGCATAATCACTTCAGTGCACAAATATCTGTTGAAATCTTGCATGAATACAATCATCATTTAACCGCAATTACACTAGTCATTAAATATGAAAACGCCCTGACTTCAGACGCTCGCGGCGAACGCGTGTGCGCTGCAGCAGCATGCTGCAAACATAATTCGGGCAAATCAAAAAAGGCAGCCAAAGCATGAACAGCATAACAACGATTCTGGTAGTGGACGACAGCCGGGTTTCGCGCATGATGTCGCGCGCTTTCATCCTGAACAAGTATCCCGACTGGAAAATCGAGGAAGCCGGCACGGGCGAAGAAGCCATCGAAAAAATGGGCCGAATCGCGCCGGCATTGGTGCTGATGGATGTGAACATGCCCGGCATGGGCGGCATTGCGGCGGCGGAAATCCTGCGCGAGCAATATCCGTCGATGCGCATCGCGCTGCAAACCGCCAACATTCAGGACGCGATCCGCAACAAGGCTGCCGCCATCGGCGCCAGCTTCCTTGAAAAACCCATCAATGAGGCGCGCATCCACAAGCTGCTGGTGGATCTGGGAGTTGGCTGATGTTCGAGCTGACCGAACTTCAGCACGACGCACTGGTAGAAATCTTCAACATGGGCGTTGGCAGCGCAGCCAATGCCATGAGCCGCATCGTCAATGAAGAAGTGGCGATGTCGGTGCCAAGAATCACGTTCCAGAACCGCGCGGATGCCGCAATGGCGCTTGGCGATCGCGAATCACGTCGCATTTCCGGCGTCAGCCAACGTTACGAAGGCTCGCTCAGCACCGATGCGGTGCTGATGTTTCCGGAAGAAAAAAGTCTGGAAATCGTCCGCCTGATGGTCGGCGATGCGGTGCCGATGGAAGAACTGACCGAGATGGAACAGGAAGCGATGAGCGAAATCGGCAACATCATCCTGAATGCCTGCGTCGGCACGCTGGCCAACATCTTCAATACCGAACTGCAAGGCTCGCTGCCGAATTACATGGTCGGCAGCAGCAGTGATATCCTGTCGATTGGCGACAAATCGACCGACGACATTGTGTTGATGCTGCACATCGACTTCGCCATTGAAAAACACCGAATTGACGGCTACGTCGCGTTCCTGCTCGACATGATGTCGATGCATGATCTGCGGCAACACATCGACAACTACCTTGCAGGGATATGACACAGACCGCTCAGGACATGGACGCAGAAGTCTGGTTCGACCTTTCCCGCAATGTACTGAAGGCCGTAAATGTCGGCGTCATCGTGCTCGATGACCAACAGACCTTCGCGATCTGGAACCAGTGGATGGAACGCCACTCGTCGGTGCCGGCCAAGGATGCCATCGGCAAGCGCTTGACGGCGCTGTTCCCGGAACTGGAAAACAGCCGCCTGCACGGTGCGGTACAAAATGCCATCGAAAGCCGGTTGCCGGCACTGCTGTCGCAGACGCTGAACAAGGCTCCATTTCCGCTTTATGTGACGCCCAAGGATGCGCGCGAAGGCCACCGGATGCAGCAGGCAATCCAAGTGATTCCAATTTCCGCGCCCGGCATGCCGACACATTGCCTGATCCAGATCACCGATGTCAGTCTGGCGGTCAACCGCGAAGCGATCCTGCGCCAGCAGGCAATCGAGTTGCGCTCGAAAATGCATTCCGATGGCCTGACCGGAATTCCGAACCGCCGGCGCTTCGATGAGCACGCGGAAGAAAGCTACCGGCTGGCAATCCGCAACAGCCAGCAGATTTCGCTCATCATGATCGACATCGATTTTTTTAAGCAGTACAACGATCAGTACGGCCATTTGCAAGGCGACCAGTGCCTGATCGAAGTCGCCACTGCATTGAGCCGCGTGGTCAAGCGACCAATGGATCTGGTGGCGCGTTATGGCGGCGAGGAATTTGTTGTCGTGCTGCCTGACACCGACCGTGAAGGCGCAGTCAAAATCGCGGCCGACATGCGCGCAGGCATCGAACAGCTGGGCATCGAGCATGCGCAATCCGCCATCTCGAACCATGCCACCATCAGCATCGGCATCGCCACCCACATGCCAACCAAGGAAAGCGGCAACCTGCACGAACTGGTCAGCCAGGCGGATGAAGCGCTATACGAAGCCAAGCGCAGCGGGCGCAACCGCTTCATCTGCCACCCGGATCTGTCGCCCGCATCCGAACAAAACTAGACCTTAACCGTATTCATCATGCATCCACGCAACTTGACACTTTCCGGCGGCATCGCCATTCCCACGCTCGGCCAGGGCACCTGGTTCATGGGCGAATCGCGCTTCGAACGCAAGGCGGAATTAGCCGCGCTCAGACACGGCATCAGCCTCGGCCTGACGCTGATCGATACCGCTGAAATGTATGGCAACGGCGGCGCGGAAGAAGTGGTCGGCGAAGCGATTGCCGGCCTGCCGCGCGAATCGCTGTTCATCGTCAGCAAGGTTCTGCCGACCAATGCCAGCAGGAACGGCACCATTGCCGCCTGCGAGCGCAGCCTGAAGCGGATGAAAACCGATTATCTCGATCTCTACCTGCTGCACTGGCGCGGCAGCCATCCGCTGTCGGAAACCTTCGCCGCGCTGCAGGCATTGAAGGATGCAGGCAAAATCCGCGCATTCGGCGTTTCCAATTTCGATACGCCGGACATGGTGCAGGCGGCAAAAGTCGATGGCGGCGGCAATTGTCTGAACCAAGTGCTGTACAACCTCGGCTCGCGCGGCATCGAATGGGATTTGCTGCCATGGCAGCGCGAACGCAACATCGCCACGATGGCTTATTCGCCACTGCACCAGACGCAATTGCTGAGAAAGCCGGCGATGCAGAAAATCGCGCGGGAACTGTCGATCACGCCGGCGCAGCTGGCGCTGTCGTGGCTGCTGCATCAGGGCGTGATTCCGATTCCGAAATCGTCCGACCCTGAGCGCGTGGCCGAAAACCGCAATGCGTGGGATATCGTACTACCGGCCGAAGTGCTGAAACGGCTGGACGAAGCGTTCCCGCCGCCATCGCACAAGATGCCGCTCGACATCCTGTAACACCCCCTGCTGGCCGCGTGCGCGCGGCCGGTTGGCGCTACTGCGACAGCGCGATGATCGCTTTCACGAAATCCAGCGATTGTTCGGTGCTGCGGTTATCCGACATGCGGATTTTCACCACATGCGCGCGTGCGGTCCACAACCACAGCATGCTGTCTTCATTGTTGCCGTTGCCGTGGATGAGTTCGAACCGGTCGAACAGCACGCGCACTTCGCTGCCGTTATTCAACTTGATTGGAACCGTTCCATCATGGCTTTGATGCACCAGCGCGCCCCGCGACTGGCCATGCTGGCGGATTTCATTCTTCGTCTGTTCGTGCAGCCGGACCATCGCCGGATGCTCGACCGAGGTCGGAATTTCCTTCAAGCCGCCGGTATAGACGTAAACCGTCGCGGTCGTGCCGAGCGCCGAGCGGTAGCCGTAAGCGCTGCCCAGGCCGGGATGCTGCGCTTCGAAATGCCGCGCGCCAATGAGCTTGAACGCACCGACCGTCGCCGGAAAGGCGATGCCTGATGCAGCATGAACCGACACCACAGGCGCTGCCGGAACTGATGCCGCAGGTCCCGATGCGGCAGGAACCGGCTTGGCAATTTCTGGCGCCGCCTGAAGCGGCAGCGCAATGCCCGCCAGCAGCCAGACCACTGCCGCCAGCGTACGATGAAAAGCGCGGAATGATTGCATGATTCCTCCGGTACGGTGGATGGTGCGAGCCAGTATAGCCGGTTTAACCACCCGAACCGCGAACGAAGGCACGACTGTTGTGCTAGCTCAAGGCGGGCCGCCCCTTAGCTACCCCCTTGCCGCCCCTGACCGCCGATGTGCGTCAGCCCAGCCGCCCCTGCTCGACCAGTTGCCGAATCAGGTGGATGGTGTCGATGTCCGCTTCCAGATAGGCTGAACGGCGGAAATCGTTGTACATCGCCTCCGCGCCCTCGTCCGGGCTGGCGTCTTCGTATGAAAAACGCACGAACAGCGCCTCCGGCTGCGGTTCCTCGATCGTCACCGTCAGCGACGAATCGGAAAAATCGCCTTGCGCCGCCACATGGTAGCGCACCTGATGCTCAAGCAGGAAAGTCACGCGGTCGCGGATCACCAGCTTGCCGTAATTCAGGCTGCGCTGCATCGACGCATCAGTGCGCTCGGTAATCTCGAACGCTTCCAGATGAGGCATGAACATTTTGGGCGACTCGGCGCGCAACACCAGCCCGCGCCACAGCTGTGAACGCGACAATGGCGGAATCGTCGGATTGTTCAGGTTGTTAATCTCGATCAGATGCTCGAATTTCATGAAAATATACTACCCCGTGTATTTATAAACCACCCCGGATCATGTGGCCCAGCAGCACATTTACAGCACATACCCCTGCTATTTTGCCACTTTGGCTGAATTTGCCGGTGTTTCCAGCGCCATTCCCTTGATGAATTCCTTCGCCGGCAAACGCTTGCCGCCCGGCCGCTGCAATTCCAGCAGGCGCAACACGCCGCCACCGCAAGCGACCAGCACGCCATCTGCCGGATTCGCCGCCAGCACTTCGCCCGGCTGGCCGGCCGTTTCTGCTGCCACCGCCTCGGCGCGCCAGACTTTCACCTGCTCGCCACCCAGTTTCGCCACCGCGCCGGGAAACGGGTTGAATGCCATGATGCGCCGCGCCAGCGCCGTCGCCGGCAAGGTGAAATCCAACGCCGCCTCGTCCTTCATGATTTTGGCGGCATAATTCGCGCCTTCCGGCTGCGGCACCGCTGCCGCCGTGCCGGCTTCCATCGCCCGCAGCGTATCGACGATCATGTTCGCCCCCAGCGCCGCCAGCTTGTCGTGCAGCGTGGCGGCGGTGTCACCGGCCGCAATCGGCAGCCGCTCGATGGCCAGCATCGGCCCGGTATCCAGCCCTTCGTCCATCTGCATGATGGTCACGCCGGTCTCAGGATCGCCGGCCTCGATCGCGCGCTGGATCGGGGCCGCGCCGCGCCAGCGCGGCAACAGCGATGCATGGATGTTGACGCACCCCAGGCGCGGAATCGACAATACCGATGTCGGCAAAATCAAGCCATAGGCCACCACCACCATCACGTCATGCGGCGTCGCGCGCAGCAGTTCGTGCGCTGCGGCAGCATCGTCCGGATGCTTGCCGTCGAGTTTCAGCGACACCGGCTGCGCGACCGCAATCCCATGCGCCTGCGCCACCCGCTTCACCGCCGACGGCTGCAACTGCATCCCGCGCCCGGCCGGGCGATCCGGCTGCGTCAACACCAACGGCACCTCGACCCCCGCCGCCAGCAGGCTTTCCAGCGCCTGCGCGGCAAACTCCGGCGTACCGGCAAACACAACTTTCATGTCAGCATCCGTATCTAGTATCTGATTTATCTTCGCGGCAAACTATGCCGCCGTCACCCTAAGTGAGTAACTACTCGCACTTTGAAAACCGGCGCCTGCGTTCGGAGGGCAAGGAGCACAGAAACCGGGGGTACAGACCTACACCAGGATTCCGAGCACCATCAAGAAACCGCCGCACGAACGCGCGGTTTTTAACGCGCCCGGCGCGACAGCGGTCCCTTGCCGGCGATCCGGTCGCGTTCGCGCTCGCGCTGCCGTTCGCGTTCTTCCTTTTGCAGCTTGTCCTTGATCCGGCGACGCTTCAGCGGCGACAGGTAATCGACGAACACGCGCCCTTTCAGGTGATCGAGTTCATGCTGGATGCACACAGCTAGCCAGCCATCGGCCTCGATCTCGAACGGCTTGCCGTCAACATCGAACGCGCGCACTTTTACCCGATCGGCGCGCTCGACCTGATCGTAAATCCCCGGCACCGACAGGCAGCCTTCCTGGCATTCCTTCCGTTCCTCGCTGGCCCAGACGATTTCCGGGTTGATCAGCGCGCGCAACTGGTCACGGCTTTCGGACACGTCGATCACGACAATCTGTTCAGCCACGTTGACTTGCGGCGCCGCCAGCCCGATGCCGGGCGCGTCGTACATCGTTTCGGCCATGTCGGCGACCAGTTGTTTCAGACGATCATCGAACACTGTCACCGGCTTGGCCACCCTGGCCAAACGGGGATCGGGATAACGCAGAATATTCAGTAGAGGCATAAGCAACAGCTAGGCGGCAAGGAAACGTGTTTTTCTTGCTAGTTCAGGGTTTTATGGGCAGAATTTGATTCGATTTAGCAGTAATTCGGCAACGAACTGGCAACAGACAGGCAACACACGGGCCGGATTTCCCGCATCAGGTCTTGCGCACTCAATCCGCGCTGTCGCTTACGCGATGCCGCATTCATTGGAACGACCATGAAAAAGTTTAGCACAGCCGCCTTGATTCCCGCTCTTGCTACCTCGTTCGCGCTGTTGTTTGCGCCTTCCGCGCTTGCAGCCGGCAAGGGCAAGTGCGAATTTCTGCAGAATGCGCCCGACAAGCACACCGTGGTCAAGGGCGACACGCTGTGGGGCATTTCCGGCAAATTCCTTGAGCATCCGTGGTGCTGGCCGCAGGTGTGGGGCATGAACAAAGCGCAAATCAGGAATCCGCACTGGATCTATCCGGGCCAGATCGTCTATCTCGACCGCGCCGCCGGCCGCCTACGTCTGGGCACGCCAGCCGGTTCGAGCGCTCCGCGCGAACCGCAGGACGTGCGCCTGTCACCGCGCATCCGCACCTCGCCGCTGGACAAGGATGCGGTGCCATCGATCCCGGCGAAGATAATTGAACCGTTCCTGACGAAGCCGCTGATTGTCGATGAAAAGGAATTGAACGGCGCGCCGCGCATCGTCGCCACGCAGGAAGGCCGTGTCTATACCGGCAAGGGCGATCGCGTGTATGTGCGTGGCGATTTGGGCGGGCATGAAGTATTCCAGGTATTCCGCCCCGGCGTGGCGCTGAAGGATCCGGTGGACAAGAAAGTCATCGGCTATGAAGCAGTGCATCTGGGCACGATCAAACTAGCGCGCGAAGCGCAGGCGAACAATGAAGCCCATGCGTTCGCCGTGACCGAAGCGCTGCAGGAAATGGGCGTTGGCGACCGGCTGCAACCGATGCCGCCAACCGAAACCATCAACTATGTGCCGCATCCGCCGGAAAGCGAACTGGAAACCCGCGTGGTATCGATTTACGGCGGCGTGACCCATGCCGGCCAGAACCAGACGGTGGCACTCAACAAGGGCAAGAATGCCGATATCGACGTCGGCACCGTGCTGACGCTGTACCGCACCGGCGAAACGATTGCCGACCGCACCGACAGCCAGCGCAAGGTCAAGCTGCCGGATGAAAAATACGGCACGCTGTTCGTGTTCCGCGTATTCGACCATGTGTCCTACGCGCTGATCATGGAAGTCACCGATTCGGTTCAGGTCGGCGACACCGCGCGCACGCCGGAATAACGGTGACCCCGAGCGCGCCGGCTGACGAACTGACGGCCTGGCTGCGGCTGGAGCAGACCGAAGGCGTCGGTCCGGCGACGGCCAGGAAACTGCTGGCCGCGTTCGGCCTGCCGGAAAACATTTTCGCGGCCTCGCATGCCGCGCTATGCAAAGTCGTGCCGGAACGCATCGCGCAGGCACTCAAATCGCCACCTGCGGCCGGGATGCAGCAGCAAATCGAGCGCACGCTCGAATGGGCAGCGCAGCCGGAAAACCGGCTGCTGACGCTGGCCGACGACTATTACCCCAAAGCGCTGCTCGACATTCCCGACCCGCCGCTGTTGCTGTACGCAAAAGGCCGGGCCGAACTGCTGAACGCGCCGTCGCTGGCGATCGTCGGCAGCCGGCAGGCGAGCGCGCAGGGCGTGAAAAACGCCGAACACTTCGCCCGCGCAATGAGCCATGCCGGGCTGGCGATTGCATCCGGGCTGGCGCTCGGCATCGACGCCGCCGCGCACCGAGGCGGGCTGGATGGTGCAGGCTCGACCATCGCGGTCATCGGCACCGGGGCCGACATCGTCTACCCGGCCAGGAACAGAGAACTGGCGCACCGGATCGCGTTCGATGGCGGCTGCATCGTCAGTGAATGCCCGCTCGGCACGCCGGCGGTGGCGGCCAACTTCCCGCGCCGCAACCGCATCATCAGCGGAATGGCCAAAGGCGTGCTGGTGGTCGAAGCGGCGGCGCAATCCGGCTCGCTGATCACCGCCCGCATGGCGGCCGAACAGGGGCGCGAAGTGTTCGCGATTCCGGGTTCGATCCATTCGCCGCTGGCCAAGGGGTGCCACCAGCTGATCAAGCAGGGGGCGAAACTGGTCGAATCGGCGCAGGACGTGCTGGAAGAACTACGGCTACTGCCCGCGCCGGCGAATGCCTCAACAGCCACATCCGCCGCCGCACCAGCTGAAGTACCGGCCGATGCACCAGCCGCGCACCTGCTGGCCGCGATCGGCTTCGATGCCGCATCGGCCGACCAGCTGGCCGAACGCACCGGGCTGGACGCGGCGGCGCTGGCCGCGCTCTTGCTGATGCTCGAACTCGAAGGCCGGATTGAGCGCTTGCCCGACGGCAGTTACCGCCGGCTGGCCGGATAGACGCACACAGGGTTCAAGAAACAGCTCCAGCGGCTCCGGGCCGTTCGCGCACCGCTGCCGTTGCCAGCCGCCAGCGCAAAATAATACTCCATGGTGTATTTTAAAAATGCCTAGAAAAAATTGGCACAAAGCGAACTTTTTACCACATACCCCCATGAAAAGCTGGAATTTCGCCCCTCGGGCGGCGCAAGCCCGGCTTGAACTGGCGGCAACATCCCTGTACAGTAGCAACCATGTTTGATGTCCTAGTCTATCTTTACGAGAATTATCACCACCCGGAAGTCTGCCCGGATCCGGTGGAGCTGGCCAAATCGCTGTCCGAAATCGGCTTCAAGGAAGCGGAGATCCGGGAGGCGCTGGCCTGGCTGACCGATCTGGCTGCGCGGACGCAAGGGTTTTCCAGCAGCAAGTCGGATGAACGCGCGTTTCCGGCCAATGCGCATCGCGTCTATGCGCCGCAGGAATATACTGCGCTCGGCGTCGAGGCGATTGGCTTCATCGAGTCGTTGGTCAATTCGGGCGTGCTCAAGCCGATCGAACGCGAAATCGCCATCGAGCGCGCGCTGGCGACACAGGAATCGCCACTGACGCTGGAAAAATTGCGCATCGTCGTGCTGATGGTGCTGTGGAGCCAGGGCGACGACCCGGATGCGCTGCTGCTCGACGCGCTGTTTCCGGACGATGACGGCGACGAACCGCGCCTGCCGCACTAGCCTGTTTCTGCTTGTTCCTGCCCGTTCTCGCCCCCATTTTCTTGCGTTTGCGCAACAGCGCTTTGCACAGGCCGCTTGCACGCGGCGCGAATTTGATTACACTATCCGCAATTTTGCCCATAAAACGTCGCTGCCCGACAGGCCGCACGGAAACTGAATATGTCGAAAACTCTCATCATCGCTGAAAAACCATCGGTCGCGAACGACATCGCCAAATCGCTCGGCGGCTTCACCAAGCATGATGATTATTTCGAGTCGGACCAATATATATTGTCGTCGGCGGTCGGCCATCTGGTCGAGATTGCCGCGCCGGAAGAATATGAAGTCAAGCGCGGCAAGTGGACTTTCACCCACCTGCCCACCATTCCGCCGCACTTTGCGCTGAACCCGATCCAGAAAACCGAATCGCGGCTGAAGCTGTTAAACAAGCTGATCAAGCGCAAGGATGTGTCCGAAATCATCAACGCCTGCGACGCCGGGCGCGAAGGCGAGCTGATTTTCCGCCTGATCGCGCAGCACGCGAAGGCGAAGCAGCCGATCAAGCGGCTGTGGCTGCAATCGATGACGCCGGGCGCGATCCGCGACGGTTTCACCAAGCTGCGTTCGGACGAAGAGATGCTGCCGCTGGCCGATGCCGCGCGCTGCCGCTCGGAAGCGGACTGGCTGATCGGCATCAACGGCACGCGCGCGATGACTGCGTTCAACTCGAAGGAAGGCGGCTTTTACCTGACCACCGTCGGTCGGGTGCAGACGCCAACGCTGTCGATCGTGGTCGAGCGCGAAGAAGCCATCAAGCGCTTCATCTCGCGCGACTACTGGGAAGTCAAAGCCGAATTCGTCTGCGCCGGCGGCGTGTATGAAGGCCGCTGGTTCGATCCCAAATTCAAGAAAGACAATGCCGACAGCGAAAGACGCGCCGAGCGGCTGTGGAGCAAGACGGCGGCCGACACCATCGCCACCGCCTGCCGCGGCAAGCCCGGCGCCGTCAGCGAGGAATCGCGCCCGACCACGTCGATGTCGCCGGCGCTGTTCGACCTCACCAGCTTGCAGCGCGAAGCGAACTCGCGCTTCGGCTTTTCGGCCAAGAACACGCTCGCGATTGCGCAGGCGCTGTACGAGCGGCACAAGGTGCTGACTTACCCGCGTACCGATTCGCGCCACCTGCCGGAAGACTACCTCGCGACCGCGCGCGAAACGCTGGAAGCGCTGAAGGAAAGCAACAACTACCAGCCATTTGCGGCGCAGATCCTGAACAAGCAATGGCTGAAACCGAACAAGCGCGTGTTCGACAACAGCAAGATTTCCGATCACTTCGCCATCATCCCGACCACGCAGGCGCCGAAGAACCTGTCCGAAGCCGAACAGCGGCTGTACGATCTGGTCACGCGCCGCTTCATGGCGGTGTTTTTCCCCGCGGCCGAATTCCAGGTCACGACCCGGATCACCGAAGTCTCCGGCCACCAGTTCAAGAGCGAAGGCCGGGTGATGACCAACCCCGGCTGGCTGGCGATCTACGGCAAGGAAGCGCTCGACAAGGACGCGGAAGGCAGCGGCGGCATCCTCGCGCCGGTGGCAAAGGATGAAAAAGTGCTGACCGACAAGGTGAACGCGAACGCGCTCGCCACCCGCCCGCCGGCGCGCTACACCGAAGCCACGCTGCTGACCGCGATGGAAGGCGCGGGCAAGCAGGTGGAAGAAGACGAATTGCGTGAAGCGATGGCCGGCAAGGGGCTGGGCACGCCAGCCACCCGCGCCGCGATCATCGAAGGCTTGCTGACAGAAAAATACCTGCTGCGCGAAGGGCGCGAAATCCAGCCGACCGCGAAGGCATTCCAGTTGATGACGCTGCTGCACGGTCTGGGCGTGGATGAACTCACGCTGCCGGAGCTGACCGGAGAATGGGAGTACAAGCTGTCGCAGATGGAAAAAGGCCAGATCAGCCGCGACGAATTCATGCGTGAAATCGCGCAGATGGCGCAGGTGATCGTCAAGCGCGCGAAGGAATACGACGAAGACACAGTGCCGGGCGATTACGCCACGCTGGCCACGCCCTGCCCGAACTGCGGCGGCGTGGTGAAGGAAAACTACCGCCGCTTCGCCTGCACCCAATGCGAATTTTCGATCAGCAAGATTCCCGGCAGCCGCCAGTTCGAGATTGCCGAAGTGGAGCAACTGCTGAAAGATCGCACCATCGGCCCATTGCAGGGCTTCCGTTCGAAAATGGGCCGGCCGTTCGCCGCCATCCTGAAGATCGTGCGCGACGAAGAACAAAACAACTACAAGCTCGAATTCGATTTCGGCCAGCCGCAGGAAGACGAAGACGGCGGCGAGCCGGTCGATTTCAGCACCCAGACGCCGCTTGGCGCCTGCCCGAAATGCGGCGCCAACGTGTATGAAATGGGGCTGGCCTACGTATGCGAAAAAACGGTGGCCAAACCGAAAGGCTGCGACTTCCGCAGCGGCCGCATCATCCTGCAGCAGGAAATCCTGCCGGCGCAGATGGCCAAACTGCTCAACGAAGGCAAGACCGACCTGCTGCCAGGCTTCATCTCGCAACGCACGCGCCGCCCGTTCAAGGCCTTCCTCGTGCGCGGCAAGGACGGCAAGGTCGGATTCGAATTCGAGGAACGCAAGGCAGGAGCGAAGGCTGCGACCAAAGCAGGAAGCAAAGCGGCAGCTAAAGCCGAAGACGCGGCAGACACAGTGGCAGAAACGGCGGTGAAGCCTGCGCGCAAGACGGCGGCCAAAACCGCCACCAAGGCAACAGCCGCCAAACCGGCTACGAAATCTGCCAGCGCCACGGCGAAAAAAACCACAGCGAAGAAAACCGCTGCGACCAAAAAACCAGCTGCAAAGAAAGCCACGGCGAAAGAGTGATGCCACGCGCCGCCAGCGGCGCGTTTCGCCCGAACTGCCGGCGGGGGCAAAAATGACTGCACCCCGCTGGCAATTTCGTTCAACAAGGCCAAAATAACTGACTCACACGCCATTTCCAGTCAGTTAGGCCAAAAAATATACTCCCGCCAGTATTTAAAAACAGCCAGCAAAACTGTGGCCAAGCGGCATGTTTTGGCTATATACCCCACTCATTTTGTGTCCATGCCGCAACCGGTTGTTGAATGGCTGCGGGGACAAATCACTATCGTCGCCCCAGCGCAAGCACTACGAGCGAGAACGTGCGTCGTCCTATCTGAAAGGTCTCAAGTCAAATACGCATAGCCTATTTTGAACCGATTCCGGAATGACCAAACCAGGCCAGAACCGCTGGCATCATCAATATCCATCCGGATTCGTGCTCTGCCAGCGCCAGGCATCGCGGCACATGTCGTCCAGCGTCTTTTCGGTGCGCCAGCCAAGCAGCTTTTCCGCCAGCGCCGGATCGGCGTAGCAAGCTGGCACGTCGCCGGCGCGGCGCGGCGTGATTTGATGCGGAATCGTCCGGCCGCACGCAACCTCAAACGCGCGCAAAACTTCCAGCACGCTGTGCCCGCGGCCCGAACCGAGATTCACGGTAAACCCCGCCGGCTGCGCGAACAGGCGCTCCAGCGCCGCCACATGGCCGCGCGCCAGATCCATCACGTGGATGTAATCACGCACGCCAGTGCCATCCGGCGTCGGATAATCGTTGCCGTACACTTGCAGCCGTTCGCGCCGGCCGACCGCCACCTGCGCGATGTATGGCATCAGGTTGTTCGGCACGCCCTTCGGGTGTTCGCCAATCAGGCCGCTCGGATGCGCGCCGACCGGGTTGAAATAGCGCAAAATCGCGCATTGCCAACTGGCATCGCTGCGCACCAGATCGCCCAGCATCTGCTCGATCACCAGTTTCGTCCGGCCATACGGGCTGGCCGCCGACAGCGGCGCGTTTTCCGCCACCGGCACGGTGGCCGGATCGCCATACACGGTGGCCGACGAACTGAAAACGAAACGGCGCACGCCGGCATCGGCCAGCGCCTGCAACAAGGTCTGCGTGCCGCCAATGTTGTTATCGAAATACAGCAGCGGCTTCGCCACCGATTCGCCCACCGCTTTCAGCCCGGCGAAATGGATCACCGCATCGACCCGATGCTGGCGCAGCACCGCATCCAGCGCGGCGCGGTCGCGCACGTCGGCTTCGATGAAGGGCGCACTGTGGCCCGTGATTTGTTCCACGCGCTCGATGGCCACAGGCGAACTGTTGCTCAGATTATCGAGCGCCAGCACGCTGAAACCGGCTTGCAGCAACTCGACGCAAGTGTGCGAACCGATGTAACCGGCCGCGCCGGTCACGAGTATGGTGTTTGACATGGCATTCCCGTAAGCGCCCGCCACTCCACGGGCATCAATGCGCGCCATTCTGGCACAAACCGGAGCCATTCACGAATAGTTCCCGCCATTTGCAAGGAAACAACGCTTGTTTGACTTTACGCACAAGAACGCGACCCGCCATCACATTTTCATGCATCACGCATTATGCTCATATTGTCAGCCGATGCTCAATGGCCATGCATGGCATTTCGCTGTTTCAGCTCAGGCGGCTGCCAACAATTGGTGACAAATTTCGTCAACCGGACTGTTCTGATAGCCAAAAAACGTCAACAATCTGCCGTTTTACCTCGCCAAAGGCCTGAAATTGAAATGGCATGAATTGTGCGTAACAGGCATCGAGCAGATCCTCTGCTGTATACCTACCGATAGGAGAGCAACATGAAAGCACGTCAAATGAAACACGCCGTCCAGCGCGGCTTCACGCTGATCGAATTGATGATCGTGGTTGCGATCATCGGTATTCTGGCCGCTGTGGCGCTGCCGCAGTACCAGAACTACACCACTCGCGCGAAGATTTCGGAAGTCGTACTGGCGGCATCTGCCTGCCGTACCAGCATCACCGAGACCGTCCAGTCCACACAGAACTCCACTCTGCCGGCTGCTGGCTCCTGGGGTTGCGAAGTCGCTTCCACGTCCGGCACCAAATATGTTCTCTCAGTCGACACGACTAATGCTGGCGTGATCACGGTCACCACCACTGCCGACACTTCGCTGCCGTCCGATGCACGCAGCGCAACCATCACGCTGACCCCGTACTTGGATACGGCCCTGACCTCCGCACTGACCAATACCAGCGTCGGCACTCAGATCGCTGGCTGGAAGTGCACCCCGGGAACGACTGGCACTGCAATGCCGACCAAATACCTGCCTGGTTCGTGCAAATAATCGCCAAACCTGAGCTGGATAAAAAAAACCCCGCACATGCGGGGTTTTTTTATTTCGTCTGCTCCCAATCCAAGCGCTCAGCGCTGCCACGCCATCTGCCCGCAATCCAGTTTAACTTCACCGCGTTCAAACGCCGACACAGTGCCAAGAACCCGTACAGGACTGCGCGGACGCTTCAGCACGATGTGATCTTCGTCATCAATGCCAATCCACAGGTCCGTATTCATGTCGCTGCGTTCCCAAGCATTATTGCTGCGAAAGACAGCGGGGCTGGTCGCGGCAAATTTTGCCGGACATGTTTGCTGCACCTTGTCCAGAATGGCTGCTGCGCGAGTGCGCGCGCGCTCAATTTCGGGGTCAATCGACGCTGGCTTCAAACCACAGGACATGATCTTTTCATAGAGCTCGGATTCCGGAACCTGTTCTGGCTGCACGCCTGAGGCGAAATGCACATTCAGCAAAGGCCGGTGTTCGATCGGCAGGCAATCCGTTTCATCAATGCGCAAGCCGAACTGGTTTAATTGCTTGTTGCGCATGCCATAATAAATTTTCCGCAAATTGTCCGACGAGCCAATCGGCAACTCATATTCAAAAATTACCCGTGTCCTGCCTCGATATTCGTCCAGCAAACGCTGCAGCCGTTGGCCGCCAGGCGTGGTTAGCGAGAGCGAGTTTTGCCCGACAATGTTCACGAAACGCGAATCGGAATGGTAAAACACCGCCAGAAAGGCATTGCTCAACACATTCATGCTGAGCGAAAGATGTGGTTCGGCTGTCAGTTTCTGCGGGATAATCAGCTTGAACCATGGGCCGTCCCAATCCAGCGCCACATTGAAACGACGCTTGCCGGCGTAATAGACTTGCACCATCTGCACGGCCAGCAGCAGCACCAAGATCAGTTTCACATATCGCAATGGCAGCAGACGCCACAGCAAGACGCCGCACCCCGGCCCAATCAGCAATAGCAATGGAATCAGGTAACGCCCGTTTGAGGATACCAGCGCCCAGAGCAGCCAACCGACGGCAATATATGCCACAAATACCGTCTGGCTCCCCGACAACGCCTTCGCCCCCAGCCATTCATGCACGACCGACACATGTTTTAGCACCGCAACAAGCACCAGCGACGCACACGCGGCGAAAAACACGGCAAAGCGCATATCCGGCGCAATGATTTCCGCATACACCCAGGCAACCGGATCAACCATCCGGAATGGCAGTGTCATCACGTCTGTCAGCGATTCTGGCAAAAACCTCGCATGCTGATGATTCGCCGCAATGAAATCCGGCGAACGGAATACTTTGTTCAAGAGCGGGAAAAACGGATTGCCGAATTCCCGGTACAAGATCCAGCACCAGTGCCCCGCCGTCAGCAGCCCACCGATAAGGCCACTGGCACCCAGTACCGCGAAAAATTTCACCCGCCGCTGCAAATGCAAACCCGGCAGAAAACCGAAAACACATGCAGCCAGTGCGAATGGCGCATTCGTCAGTTTCATGCCGGTCGCGGCGCCCAGCAAAATACCCGCGACAAAAGTGTAAAGGAGCAGCCTTTCCGGTTCATCCCCCCCCTTGAGCAGTAACAGCACCGCCGCCAGCACGAACACCGACAAACTGATATCGGCATATGACGCGCCAAGCTCCATCAGGAACAGTACGCTGAATGTTCCCAGCAACAGACACAACAACGCCAACACCCAGCGCCCCAGCGGCGAGTCATTGGGCACATGCATGACTCGCTTGCATATGGCCCAAAGAAAAAACAGGTTTAGCGCGTGAAATGTCGCCAGCACAGAGCCGATGACCAGACTATGCCAACCCGCTTTCACCATCAAGTAAAACGGCACATAAGGCAGGGGATTCAAATAACTCTGGAAACTGCCTGCCATGAAATCCTTGCCAATCAGGCCATTCAGGTATGCATGCGGCCCATACAGGTAGTAATTGCGCAAATCCCAGTTGTAATCCGCGCCGGCATACCACGATAACGCCAGGCACAATGCCAGACTTGCGGTATAAACCACCCCATCAAGAATTTTCTTGTTCATTGTCTATCTGCGCGAAGAATATACAAATCATCAGTGGATTCTACTGTGAAGACCCTTGCCAGGACTTGTACAGCGACAAGCAATCGATCCCGGCCTCGCCTCGCTCGAAGGCATCCCGCGAAGCAATAACGTATCCCGGTTTTCCTGAAAATTGCGCATAAATATATTCCCGATCCACGCGCAGCCAAATCTCGGTGTTCAAATCAAAACGTGCCCAAGCATGTCGGTCTCGAAACACCACCGGACTGGTTGCCGTGAACCTTGACGGGCAGGCTTGCTGCACTTTGTCCATGGTCATGGCAGCATGTATCCGATCGCGTTCGATCGCCTGATCGACCGATACAGGTTTGACGCCGCAGGAAACAATCTTGACCGAGCGCTCCGCATCCGTCAGCGGCCGACCCGAGACATTGCCTGGCGGCAGATCCATCGGCACGCCGGTATGCACAAATGAAATGCAATCCGTTTCATCAAGGCGCAAGCCAAAACGATTTAACTGCATGTTGCGCATGGCTTGATATTTCTCGCTTATTTCACCGGACACCATTTCATTCTCAAACACCACCCTTGTCCGACCACGGTATTCCTCCAGCAGCCGACGCAAGCGCTGTCCACCAGAGGCATCCAAATCCAGCGAATACTGCCCGACGATATTCACAAAACGCGAATCCGGATGATAAAACGCGACCAGAAACGCATCCGGTTGGACCCCCATGCTGAGCGACAGATGCGGTTCATTTTTCAGCTTTGCCGGAATCTCCAGTTCGAACCAGGCACCGTTCCATGGGCGCGCCACGCTGAAGCGTGTGCGCCCCGTGTAATGAAATTGCACCAATTGGAGTCCAATCAGCAACACCAGCGTCAGCATCGCAAGGCGCTGCGGCAGCAAGCGGTTGAGAACGGCACCGCACCCGACGCCAATCAGCAGGGTCAACGGCATCAGATAACGACCATTCGAAAACATCACCATCCAGATCAGCCAGCCGACAGCGATATAGGCCACGAATGCCATCTGGCTGGCGGTAAACCCAACGGCATCTAACCTCTCTCTCAATGCTGGCCACCATTTTTTCAGCGACACAAGCAATACCAGCAATGCGCCAACACCAAAAAATATGGCGAAGCGCATCTCCGGAGCAGACAGTTCCGTATAAATCCAACTGTAAGTTTCGATAATGCGAAATGGCAGTGTTAATGCGTCGCCCAGCGATTCCGGCAAAAAGCGCTCATGGCGGTGCGACACCGAAATAAAATCCGGCGAGCGGAACACGCCATTGAAAAACGGAAAAATCGGGTTGCCGAATTCGCGGTACAACAACCAGCACCAGTGACCTGTTGCCAGCAAACCGCCAGCGATGCCGCCCACAATGAGGCTGACGAAGAAACGGAAGCGGCGCATCCATTGCATTCCAGGCAAAAAACCAAACACGCAGGCAGCCACTGCGAACGGCGCATTCGTCAATTTCAGCCCAGCGCCTATTCCCAGCAGAACACCACCGGCGAGCGCATAGCGCATCAGGCGTGCGGGTTCATCTGTTCCCATTATCAGCAGCAGCACACCAGCCAGCACAAATACCGACGTGCTGACATCGACATAGGTTGATCCGACTTCGACCAGAAATAACGTGTTGGCCACACTCAACAGCAGGCAAAGCAGCGCCAGAAAATACCGGCTGCGCGGCGCGCCTTCGGCTGCATTCATCATGCGCTTGCAGATCGGCCACAGCAGAAATAAATTCAGTGCATGAAACGCCGCCAGCAGCAACCCGATTATCAGGCTATGCCAGCCGGCTTTCACCATCAGATAAAACGGCACGTAAGGCAGCGGATTCAGGTAGCTCTGAAAACTGGCGCCCATGAATTCCGTGCCAAGCTGGCCATTCAGATAAACATGCGGCGCATACAGGTAGTAATTGAACAGATCCCAGTTGTAATCACGCCCGGCATACCAGGTAAAAACCATGCAAAACGCGAGGCTGGCGGCATAAACCGCCCAATCAACTATCTTCTGGTTCATGATCGGCCAGTAAAAACGAATCTCCGAAGCAATGTGTAGTTGAGCACAGGCACGATGACGCAGGTGACGAAAAACCCCAGTACCGGCATGAAACCGAGCACTGTATTGAACAACCACGGAAGAAAGGTGTATAGCAACAAGCCAAGCAACGAGGACGCGATGAAACGCGGGAACTCCACTCGCCGCGACCCGGTGGATTCAAACGTCAGCCAGCGGTGCCCGAGATATACCAGCGGCACGATCAGCATGAAGGCAATGAAACCGCTAGTGGCAGAAGACAGGCCGCTTGCTTCCAGCCATATGCCAACAGCCATGTATGCCAGCGAAGTTACACCGCCAACCAGCAGATAGAAAAACAGGCGTCGCCATTGCGCTGGAATGCGTTTGAACATGCCTCGCTGCCTCAGCGGATTGTCATGTGCGCTCGCCCTTGGTCGGCAACGTCAGGAAACCGATAATCAGCGAAGTCATCAGCGTGATGCCACCAACCAGCATCAACACCATTGAGAGGCTAATCTGCCGCAGCAGATCACCCGGGGTCAGAGCCCCGAATCCCGCCGCGCCCCACTCGGACAGGGCAAGAAAGCCCGGTATCAGCCCTGCCAGTGCCAGCAGCAAACCGCTGGCGCCGCCAAGTTCCAGCACCGGCGATTTCCGCAGCCGCTCCAGCACCGCATACTTTTGCAGCAGCCCTTCGCGAATGCCGAACATCTGGATGACGATGCCAATGGATACCGCCAGATAGCCAAGCACCAGCCCGGTGCCGGCGAAAAACAGTGTATGGACATCGAACGTAACCGCGCCGGCCTTGATTGGCCCCAGCAGCAACGCGAAATAAGCCACCAGACTGACCGCTGACAGCACCAGCCCCGGGATGATGAACAGCCAGCGCGGGCAAAACAGCAGCATGAAGCGCAAATGACGCCAGCCATCGCGCCACGGGCGCAGGTGCGGCGGACGTGAGCGCCCATCCTTCGACAGCGTGGTCGGCACTTCGGCGATTTTCATGCCGAACAGGTTGGCCTTGATGACCATTTCGGATGCGTATTCCATGCCGGTGGTACGCAAATCCATCCGCAGGAAGGCATCCTTCGTGAAGGCGCGCAAGCCGCAATGAAAATCCTGTGCCGGGCAGTGAAACAGCAAACGGCCAATCCAGGTCAGCACCGGATTGCCGATATAGCGGTTTTTCCACGGCATTGCGCCAGGAGCGATACCGCCGCGAAACCGGTTGCCCATCACCAATTCATAGCCTTCACCCAGCTTTTCCACGAACGCGTCAAGACGGCTGAAATCGTAGGAATCGTCCGAATCCCCCATGATGATCCATTTGCCGGCCGCTTCCACGCTGCCGCGAAACAGTGCCGCGCCGTAACCGCGCTCCTTGACCGGCACAACCCTCGCGCCCAAAGAACGTGCGATGTCTTGCGAACCGTCGGTGCTACCGTTATCCGCGATCAACACTTCCGCCTCTATGCCTGACTGCTTAATCCAGCGATTAGCCTTTTCGATGCAGATACCCAGCGTTTCCGCTTCATTCAGGCAAGGCATCAGGATGGTCAGTTGAATCCCTGCCATACGTTACCTCTTTTCAAGTAAGTGAAGGCAATGCAGCGTTCCACCAAAAACGAGGTCGAACGGCATCGGGTAGATTGCAAGCTTCCGGCTATGCTGAACGCTGCGCAATCCAGCTTGTTCAAAGGCGGCATCCCAACCCGAAGAAGACAGATAGTTATACGGCAAAACCACGCCGTGCGCCCGGTTCCCCACCCAGTCCATGAATCTGAGCATCACCCGGTCATATGCGCTGTCGCATACATGATCCTTGATGACCACCCATTTGCTGGCCACGCGCGCGCATTCCCGCAGCACTGCCACCGGATCATCGCAGTGATGCAGCACATCGACCGTCATCACCACATCGATCGAATCATCGTCAAAAGGCAACCGTGTGCCATCGTATTCTGCAACCGGAATGAAGGTTTTGGGCCGCACGAAAACGTCCACACCCGAAACGGCCAATTCAGGTCGAAACCGGCTGACAGCCAGCGCCATTTCCCCACTGCCGGCACCAACATCCAGCAAGGTGCTTGCTCCCATGGGAATGATTTCGGCAATTAAGCTGGACAAGCGTCGAACCCGCCGGTTCATTACCAGCGATCTGTGCGCCAGTATCGCTGCATTCTCGTCATGCTGCGTTAATTTCGGGTCGCTATCCATGTTTTCTTTTATTGTAATAACCGTAGCGGCAAGCCAGCAAAGTGGTTGCTTGCCGTCAATGACAGCTAACAACCCTATCCAATCCATGCCACTGCGTCAAGAATATCGACGGCGTATGTTGTTTGTATATCGCGGCCGGCATTTTTCATCAAATTGCAACAATCCTGTTATTTAGAATATTCAGAACAAATCTGTGGATAACTTTGTGAATAAACGGAATCTTTTTTCTATTTGGCAATGGACTCTATCTCAAGCATTTTTGAAGAAACATGCATGAAATAATTTTCCATATTATTTTCAACAGCTTACAAGCCACTTGTCATAAATGACATATTAATTACATAAATCACTAATTTCACCAAACTGTGGATAGATGGCTTTGTTAACAGGCAAGATAACCAGAATTCCCTTCGGTCAACCCGCAACCAGCATCGCTGGGCAGCACTTGCCATTGTTCTCATTCATCTTGCCTGCACCGGAACGATGCGCGTACCATCGTTGTTCTGTCCATGTCCGATTCCGGCCTCTCGTTCTGGCCGTTGACCGCACGTTATAGTGAATTTTTGCATGATTGCATCTGACCCATCCTCTCCGCTGGCATCTGCATCGATTGTTCCCGTTTCGAAGCTGAACCAGGCCGTTGCGCGCCTGCTCGAACGCAGTTTTCCGCTGACCTGGATTTCGGGCGAAATCTCGAATTTCACCCGCGCCGCATCCGGCCACTGGTATTTCACGTTGAAGGATGACGCGGCACAGGTGCGCGCGGTGATGTTCCGCTCGCGCGCGCAACTGGCCGGCTTCATGCCGCGCGAGGGCGACCGGGTCGAAGTGCGCGCGCTGGTCACGCTGTATGCGCCGCGCGGCGATTTCCAGCTCAATGTGGAAGCGATCCGCCGCTCCGGCGCGGGCAATCTGTATGAAGCCTTCCTGCGGCTGAAGGAAAAGCTCACGGCCGAAAGCTTGTTCGATGCCGCGCGCAAGCGCGAGCTGCCGGTTTTCCCGCGCGCCATCGGCATCGTCACCAGCCCGCAGGCAGCCGCTTTGCACGACGTGCTGACCGCGCTGGCGCGCCGCGCGCCGCATGTGCGCGTGATCGTTTATCCGACGCCAGTGCAAGGCGATGGCGCGGCGCTGAAAATCGCGCAAACGATTGCGACCGCCTCGCGCCGGGCCGAGTGCGATCTGCTGCTGCTGTGCCGTGGCGGCGGCAGCATCGAGGATTTGTGGGCGTTCAACGAGGAGCCGGTGGCGCGCGCGCTGGCCGCCTGTTCGATGCCGGTGATTGCCGGCGTCGGACATGAAACCGATGTGACGATTGCCGATTTCGCCGCCGACCTGCGCGCGCCGACGCCAACCGCGGCGGCCGAACTGGCCACCCGGCCGCGGGCAGACTGGCTGATGGCGCTGGAAACGCAGGCCAGCCGCCTGCAACGTGCGATGACGCGGCGCATGGCCGATGCCGCGCAATCGGTGGACTGGCTGTCGCGCCGGCTGATCAGCCCCTCAGCCTACATCGGCCGCGAACAGCTGCAACTGCAGTCGCTGTCAACCCGGCTGACGCATGCCGCGCGCGCGCCGGTAACAGGCTCGCGCCACGCGCTGCTGCATCTGCATACGCGGCTGACAGCGCAGTTGCCCGACACGGACACGCCGCGTGCCGCGCTGGCGGAGCAGGCGCGCCGGTTTGGCCATGCGATGTCAGCCGGCATCGGCGGGCAGCGGCAGGCGCTGACGTCGCTGGCGGCACAACTGGAACTGCTGAACCCGCAGCGCACGCTGGAACGCGGCTATGCCATCGTCACCGGCGCGGATGGCCAAATCGTGCGCTCGCCGGCGCAACTGCACGCTGGCGATGCGGTTGGGGTGCAACTGGCGCAAGGCAGCGCGCAGCTTGAACTGGCGCGGGTGAAAGCAACAATGGAAGCAAAAAACTGAGCCGGGCCAGCGGCGCCTCAGGAATTCCAGGGGTATATAGTCAAAACCAGTCGCCGGGCCACGATTTTGCTGGCTTTTTTCAAATACTGGCAGGAGTATATTTTTCAGCCTAACTGACTCAAACGGCGAATCCAGTCAGTTATTTTTGGCTTATTGAACGAAATTGCCAGCAGGGTCAGTTATTTTTCCGATGCCCGGATGCCGTTCGACAATCGCGCAGCCACTGTCGCGCCGATCGTCACAGCAACCGGGCCGGCAGCCTACAGCCCTGTGAAGGCGAAATTCACTTCCGGCCGCTTGCCGGAAACGATGTCGGCTATCGCGCGGCCGGAGCCGCAGCCCATGGTCCAGCCGAGCGTGCCGTGGCCGACGTTGAGGAACAGGTTGCCTATTTTCGAACGCCCGATGTACGGGATGTTCGATGGCGTCATCGGCCGCAAGCCGCTCCAGTAGTTCGGCTGATCCCAGTCGCAGGCATCGGGGAACATTTCGCGCGCACGGATTTTGAGCTGTTCGCACCGCACCATGTTAAGTTCGCGCCCGTAACCGTTCATTTCCGCCGTACCACCGACGCGCAGCCTGTCGCCCAGGCGAGCGAACACCAGTTTCTTGGCCACGTCGATCAGCGACACATACGGCGCCGCATCCGGCTTCAGCACCGGGAACGTGGCCGAGTAACCTTTGGCCGGATAAATCATCAGCTTGATGCCCAGCTGCTTCAGGAACGGCGTGGCGAAGCTGCCCATCGACACCACGAACGCATCCGCCTGCAGCACCTGATACTTGCCGCTGGCATCGATCACTTCAACCCCGGTGATCTTCGCGGCCGAGCCGGCGCCTTCGGTCAGCAGGCGCGTGGCGGTGGTGCTGTAGCGGAATTCGACCCCCGCTTCGGCCGCCTTTTGCGCCAGCCCGACGGTGAAGTTGTGCGCATCGCCGGTTTCATCGGTCGGCGTGTAGTCGCCGCCCACGATCTTGTCCTTGATCGGCGCCAGCGACGGTTCGAGCCGGATGACTTCATCGGTGGAAATCATGTGGCGCGGACAGCCGAGCGAAGTCATCAGCTGCGCACCCTTGGACGATGCTTCGAAATCCTGCCGGTCGGTGAAAAAGTGCATGATGCCGCGCGTCAGGCAATCGTATTCGATGCCGGTTTCAGCCCGCACCGCCTGCACGGTCTTGAGGCTGAAATCGGCCATCGCCAGGCATTGGCGGATGTTGTACGCGGTACGTGCAGCCGTGCATTCACGCAGAAAACGTACACCCCACTCCCATTGCAGCCACTCCGGCCGAAAGCGGTACAGCAGCGGCGCATCTTCCTGCCCAAGCCATTTCAGCACTTTCATCGGCGCCGACGGATTTGACCACGGTTCCGAATGCGAAACCGAAATCTGGCAGCCGTTGGCGAAGGAGGTTTCCTGCGCCGACCCCGGCTGACGCTCGATGACTGTAACGTCATGCCCTGATTTATTCAAAAACCAGGCTGAAGTCGTGCCAAGAATCCCCGAACCCAATACGATGACTTTCACAATTTTCCCCGTTGTTGTTAGAGTAGTTCTGTAATCAGTAACCTGCGCCGAATCACTTCCTTGCCTGCAGTCGCGCAATCTCCTGCGCAATGGCGCGTGCGACGATGTCGGCCAGCGTGGCTTGCAAGCCGCGCCGGATTTCGACGGTCAATTCCTCGCTCACCTTTTGCAGCACCTCGGCCAGCCCGTCCTTCACCCGGTGTTCCAGCACGAAATCAATCCGCCCCTGCATCTGGCGCAATACGCGCTCGTTCAGCACGCGTTCGATCTGCGCCCATTCCTCGCTGGCCGATTCCGCGCTGGCGGCGGCGGCCAGCCCGGCCGGATGGCCCGTCTTCACGTCATCCGACGGGCGTGCCGGCGGCTTCGGCGGCGGCGCGTCAAGCACCTGCGTCAGGACTGGAATGCTGGCGTCGGATGCAGGAATATTCATGGCTGGCTCATGTCGTGGTGGGACAAAGGATAGCCGCGCTGACGATAATGGGCGTAACGCTGGCGCCCGGCATCGACCTCGCCGGCTTCGGTCGAAACAATTTCGATCATCCGGCCGAATTGCGCAAAGTGCGCCGGCACCGCGCCCGACAGGTTGATCAGGATGTCGTGATGCGGCAATTCGCTCTGGTCGCTGTCGGTCAGAATCACTGGCGACTGCGCGGCAACCGGCTCGTTCACCTCGGCGTGCGGCAGGAAATCCTGCGCTGAAAAAGTCCACAGCGCCTGATCAAGCGCCGACAACTGGCGCCGATCCTGCGTCAGGATCACGATGCGGCTGTCGGCCGCCTGCGCACGCGCCTTGCGCACCAGACGGCAGATATGTCCGATCCGGTCGGCGACATGGGTGTGGAAATCAATCTGCGTCATCGCTGCTGCCGCTCCTCAGAAGCGGAATCCCGGCGTCGCATTGCCGTTGGTTGGCTGTGGACTGCGCGGCTGACGGACTGGCGGCTTTTCGGCTTCCGCCGCTTTTTCGACTGGCGGCGCGGCGGATTGCGGCGGCGCGTAACGGTAATTCGCCGGCAGCTGGCTGGTTTCCGGATAACCGGCTGCGGTCAGCGCCGCATCCCAGCTGCCCGCCTCGAAACCGGCCTGCGAATTGCGGCCCACGGTCAGAAACGGCAGACGGCCATCGCCACCAGCCTGCTTCATTCGCTCGGCATCGGCACTGTTATTGATGGTTTTTTCGACAAACGGAATGCCGCGGTTCTTCAGCAGCGTGCGCCCTTCGTCGCACGCGCCGCAACCGCTGGCGGAATACAACGTGACCGGGTTGTTCTTCACCGCCTGCGACAGCGAATACGTCAGCCCGCCGTCATCGCCGCGCCCGGCAACCTTTTTCTTTTGCGCCTTGACCGAGGCCGGCGGCGGTTGATCGCTGTAGGTCACGCGGCCGGAGGAATCAACCCAGCGGTACATCTGTGCCTGCGCGCCAGCGGTAACAGCGGTAAACAGCAAAAACAGGACTAGCCATCTGGTTTTCATCTTGCCCCCTTCCTGTTCTTCAAACCATCACCTTTCAAGCAACCATGCCATTATGCCGCAACAAGGCGTCGATTTCCGGTTCCCGTCCGCGAAATGCGACAAAAGATTCCATCGCCGGACGCGAACCGCCAACCGCAAGAATTTCGCGCAAAAACCGCGCGCCAACTTCAGCCGACAGAATGTTGCCGCCGGCATCATGCGCTTCCTCGAACGCGCCGTAGGCGTCGGCCGACAGCACTTCGGCCCATTTGTAGCTGTAATAGCCAGCCGCATAGCCGCCGGCAAAAATATGGCTGAACGAATGCAGGAAGCGGTTGAATGGCGGCGGCACCACGACCGCGAAACGCCGCCGCACATCTTCCAGCACGGAAGAAAACGGTTCGCTGCCATTCGGATCGTAATCGCAGTGCAGATGCATGTCGGTCAGCGAGAATTCGATCTGGCGCAGCATTTGCAGGCCGGACTGGAAATTCTTCGCCGCCAGCATTTTGTCGAACAGCTCGCGCGGTAACGGCGCGCCGGTATCGGCATGGGCCGTCATGTGTTGCAGCACATCCCATTCCCAGCAGAAATTTTCCATGAATTGCGACGGCAGCTCGACCGCATCCCACTCGACGCCGGAAATGCCCGATACCGCCAGTTCATCCACCTGCGTCAGCATGTGATGCAGGCCGTGGCCGAATTCATGGAACAGCGTGATCACGTCGTCGTGCGTGAACAGCGCCGGACGCCGCTGCCCATCCTTTTCCACCGGCTCGGAAAAATTGCATATCAGGTAGGCGGCCGGTGTCTGCACGCCATCGGCCAGCTTGTGGCGACCGCGCGCATCGTCCATCCACGCGCCGCTGCGCTTGCCGTTCCTGGCATACAGATCGAGATAGAACTGGCCCACCAGCTGCCCTTCCCGCTCGATGCGGAAGAATTTCACATCCTTGTGCCACACGGGCGCGGCGTCGGGCAGGATGCGCACCGAAAACAGCGCCTCAATTGCACGGAACAGGCCGTCAACCACTTGCGGCTCAGGGAAATACTGCTTCACTTCCTGTTCGGAAAACGCATAACGCTTTTCGCGCAGTTTTTCCGATGCATACGGGATGTCCCACGCTTCAAGCGTGGCAAGACCGAGTTCTTCGCTGGCGAACGCGCGCAGTTCCGCCATATCCTTTTCGGCAAACGGCCGCGCGCGCGCAGCCAGATCCTCGAGGAATCCGATCACTTGCTGCGGGCTTTGCGCCATCTTCGGCACCAGCGACACTTCGGCATAATTGCGGTAGCCGAGCAGCGCAGCTTCATCTCTGCGCAAGCGCAGCAGCGAACCGATATTCTGCGTATTGTCCCAATCCGCTTTATCGCCCAGTTCGGACGCGCGAGTGACATACGCACGATACATCCGCTCGCGCAGCGCGCGATTGTCGGCATACTGCATCAGCGGATAGTACGACGGGAAATGCAGCGTGAACTTGTAACCTTCCTTGCCATCGCGCTCGGCCGCGGCGCGCGCCAGCTGCAGCGCATCGTCCGGCAAACCGGCCAGTTCATCCTCGTTTTCGATCAACAGACCGAATTCGTTGGTGGCATCAAGCACGTTTTCCGAAAAGCGCGTACCGAGCGCAGCCAGATCTTCCTGAATGTCGGCAAACTGTTTCTTTTGCTCGTCCGGCAATTCGGCACCGCCGAGGCGGAAGTCGCGCAACGCATTGTCAACGATCTTTTGCCGCACAGCGCTGAACTGCTCGAATCCGGCGCCGGATTTCAGCGCCTTGTATTTGTCGAACAGCGCCAGATTCTGCGACAGCGCGGTCCAGAACTCGGTCACCTTCGGCAGGTTTTCATTGTAGACAGCGCGCAGTTCAGGCGTATCCGCGACCGAATTCAGATGACTGACGACGCCCCACGCGCGCGCCAGTCGTTCGGTGGCATCTTCCAGCGGAACGATGAAATCGTTCCAGCTCACCTGCGCCATCGGCGCTTCCAGCCGCGTGACCACGGCGCGTGCATCGTTCAGCAGCGATTCAATCGCCGGCGTGACATGTTCAGGCGCAATCACGTCAAATCGCGGCAGACCGGAAAAATCGAGCAGGGGATTTTGCATGTGTACTCCACTCAGGAAGCGGTTGACGATTGCTGCGCCGGGGGCCTGGCGCCCCCGGGTGATGCGGGTTTATTGCTGCTGACGCGCCTTCAGCCGGCGCTCGGCAGCCTCGATCGTGTTCACCAGCAGCATCGTGATCGTCATCGGACCAACGCCGCCTGGCACCGGCGTAATGTAACCGGCCACATCCTTGGCGTTGGCAAAATCGACATCACTGTACAGCTTGCCATTCTCGTCGCGCTCGACGCCAACGTCAATCACGACCGCCCCGGGTTTGATCATGTCAGCCGTGATGATGTTGCGACGGCCGGTGGCGGCGATCAGGATATCGGCCAGACGGGTATGGAACGCCAGATCACGGGTCTTGGAATTGCAAATGGTGATGGTGGCGCCGGCCTGCAGCAGCAGCATCGCCATCGGCTTGCCGACAATGTTCGACGCGCCGACCACGACCGCATGCGCGCCGCGCAGCGGATAGTTGATTGACTCCAGCATTTTCATCACGCCATACGGGGTGCATGGGCGAATTACCGGATGGCCGACCATCAGGTTGCCTGAGTTGACCACGCTGAAGCAATCCATGTCCTTTTCCGGATCGATGGCTTCGATCACCTTGCGCTCGTCAATGTGATCCGGAATCGGCAACTGCACCAGAATGCCGTGAATCTTCGGGTCCTTATTCAGCGCGTCAATCCGCTCCAGCAAGGCGGCTTCGGTGAAATCGGCATCGTACTTTTCCAGCACCGAATAGATGCCATTGGCGTTGCATGCCTTTTCCTTGTTCATTACATACACCATTGATGCCGCGCTATCACCCACCAGAATGACAGCCAGGCCCGGCTGTTCGCCCTGAGCCGTGAGTTCGGCCGCACGTTTCGCGATGTCTTCGCGAATCGATTGCGCCAGAAGATTTCCGTTAATAATTTGAGCGCTCATGTTATACGTCAACAAAACGAGTAAAAAACAGGATTATAAGTTCTGGCAGCCGGATCCGCTGGAAATTGCCTGATTTCGCCACACATTTCAGCCAATTTGATCATGTAATTTCATATTATGAAAAGCAGCATCACATTTTGCAATGCACGTTTTTTCGCAATCGAATACACTGGCCAAACTTCGACCTACCAGCGAAGCCGATGGCCAGCGTGGGCTAGCGCGTGCTTTGACCGAAAGCCGCCGGAATAATCCATTCCCCACGACGGCCTCTTCCAATAACAAAATCAGCCCCATATCAGGTGGCGAAGATCAACGGGAGACACACAATGTCCGAACAGCTTGACCAGATTTTGGCTGCCGCCGGCAGCGATCCAGATATCCAGGAAACCAGGGAATGGCTCGACGCGCTTGAGTCGGTGCTTGAAAACGAAGGCCCTGAACGCGCGCATTACCTGATGGAACGACTGGTTGATCTGGCGCGAAGGCGCGGCGCGCATATCCCGTTTTCCAGCAATACCGCTTACGTCAACACAATTCCGCCTGAGCAGGAGCAGCGCTCGCCCGGCAACATCGAGATCGAGGAACGGCTGCGCTCCTGGATGCGCTGGAACGCAATGGCGATGGTGGTGCGCGCGAACCGCCACGACGGCGATCTCGGCGGCCACATTTCCAGCTTCACTTCGCTGGCGACGATGTTCGGCACCGGCTTCAACCATTTCTGGCATGCGCCATCGGAAAACCACGGCGGCGATCTGGTCTATTTTCAGGGGCATTCGTCGCCCGGCATTTACGCCCGCGCCTTTTTCGAAGGCCGCATCAGCGAAAACCAGTTGATCAACTTCCGCCAGGAAGTCGATGGCAACGGCCTGTCGTCGTACCCGCACCCGAAACTGATGCCGGATTTCTGGCAATTCCCGACCGTGTCGATGGGCCTGGGCCCGATCACGGCGATCTATCAGGCGCGTTTCCTGAAATACCTGCATGCGCGCGGCATTGCCGATACATCCAACCGCAAGGTATGGGTGTTCTGCGGCGATGGCGAGATGGATGAGCCGGAATCGATGGGCGCGATCGGCATGGCCACGCGCGAAAAGCTCGACAATCTGGTGTTCGTGATCAACTGCAACCTGCAACGCCTGGACGGCCCGGTGCGCGGCAACGGCAAGGTGATTCAGGAACTGGAATCGGATTTCCGCGGTTCCGGCTGGAATGTGGTGAAAGTCATCTGGGGCTCGAACTGGGATCCGCTGCTGGAAAAAGACCAGGACGGCATCCTGAAACAAGTGATGATGGAAACCGTCGATGGCGAATACCAGAATTACAAGGCAAAAAACGGCGCCTATGTGCGCGAGCATTTCTTCGGCAAGCATCCGAAACTGCTGGAAATGGTGTCGCACATGTCCGATGATGATCTGTGGCACCTGACTCGCGGCGGCCACGATCCGCACAAGGTGTTTGCCGCATTCAAGGTGGCGCAGGAACACAAGGGCCAGCCGACGGTGCTTTTGATCAAGACCATCAAGGGCTTCGGCATGGGCGAATCGGGTGAATCGCGTAATACCGCGCACCAGACCAAGAAGCTGGACAATGAAACCCTGCGCCGAATGCGCGACCGTTTTGCGGTGCCGATTCCGGATGAGGATCTGGACACCGATGAAATCCCGTTCTTCAAACCGGCCGAGGATTCGCCGGAAATGGTTTACCTGCATGAACGTCGCCAGACGCTCGGCGGCTACCTGCCGCAGCGCCGCATGAAAGCAGACGAACAGTTGCCGGTGCCGCCGCTGTCCGCATTCCAGGCCGTGCTCGATCCGACCGCCGAAGGCCGCGAAACCTCGACCACACAGGCATTCGTGCGCATCATCAACACGTTGTTGCGCGACCAGAATCTGGGCCAGCGCGTGGTACCGATCATGGTCGATGAGTCGCGCACCTTCGGCATGGAAGGCCTGTTCCGCCAGATCGGCATCTGGAGCCAGCAGGGCCAGTTGTACGAACCGGTCGATATCGATCAGGTGATGTACTACCGCGAAGACAAGAGGGGCCAGATCCTGCAGGATGGCATCAACGAAGCTGGCGGCATCAGTTCGTGGATTGCCGCCGCGACTTCGTATTCGACCAACAACCGCATCATGCTGCCGTTCTTCACCTTCTACTCGATGTTCGGCCTGCAGCGGGTGGGCGATCTGGTGTGGGCGGCGGGTGACATGCGCGCGCGCGGTTTCCTGATGGGCGGAACCGCCGGCCGCACGACGCTGAATGGCGAAGGCTTGCAGCATGAGGATGGCCACAGCCACATCCTCGCCTCGACCATCCCGAACTGCCGCCCGTACGACCCGACCTTCGCGCACGAACTGGCGGTAATCGTGCAGGATGGCATCAAGCGCATGGTCGAGGATCAGGAAGACGTGTTCTACTACATCACGATCATGAACGAGAGCTATCCGCAGCCGGGCATCAAGCCGGGTCAGGAGGAAGCAATCCTGAAAGGGCTGTATCTGCTGCGCGAAGGCGGCCAGACCAAGCATCGGGTGCAATTGCTCGGTTCCGGCACCATCCTGCGCGAAGTTATCGCCGCCGCCGATCTGCTGCAGGCGGACTGGGGCATCGCGGCCGACGTGTGGTCGGCACCGTCGTTCACCATCGCCGCGCGCGAAGGCCAGGATGCCGAACGCTGGAACCTGCTGCATCCGACCGACGAACCGCGCGTGCCTTACGTCACGCAATGCCTGGACGCGAGCAGCGGCCCGATCGTCGCCTCGACCGATTACATGCGCTCGTTCGCCGAACAGATCCGCGCCTTCATCCCGAAAGGCCGCAGCTACAACGTGCTGGGCACCGACGGCTTCGGCCGTTCCGACAGCCGCAGCAAGCTGCGCGAATTCTTCGAGGTCAACCGACACTATGTGGCCATTGCAGCACTGAAAGGACTGGCCGACGAAGGCGCGATCTCGCGCTCGGTGGTGCAGCAGGCGATTGCGAAATACGGCATCGACGTCAACAAGATCAATCCGGTGCTGGCGTAAAGGAGTGAGACGATGAACATGATTGAAGTGAAAGTGCCGGACATCGGCGATTTCAAGGATGTCGAAGTGATCGAGGTGCTGGTCAAGCCCGGCGACATGGTGACCGTTGATCAGTCGCTGATCACGGTCGAATCCGACAAGGCCAGCATGGAAATCCCGTCCAGCCACGCCGGCATCGTCAAGGAAATGAAAGCCAAACTCGGCGACAAGGTGTCCGAAGGTTCGCTGGTGCTGCTGCTCGACAGCGATGCCAGCGCAGCGGAGCCGGTTGCCGCACCTGTCGCCACGCCTGCCACCACACCGGTCACTACATCCATCGCGGCGCCGGTCGTGATTGCCGTGCCCGCGCCCGTGCAAACCGCACCGGCTCCGTCAGCCCCAGTGCCGCCGCCAGCCGCCGGCAAGGCGCATGCATCGCCATCGGTACGCAAATATGCGCGCGAACTGGGGGTCGATCTGTCGCTGGTAGACGGCTCTGGCGCTAAGGGCCGGATTACGCATGAAGACGTGCAATCCTTCGTCAAGGGCGTGATGAGCGGCGCGAACGTGCTGGCCTCGTCCGCGGCCGCCGTGCCGGCATCATCATCCGGCAGCGGATTGAACCTGCTGCCGTGGCCATCGCTCGATTTTTCCAAGTTCGGCCCGACCGAATTGCTGCCGCTGTCGCGCATCAAGAAGATGAGCGGCCCGAACCTGCATCGCAACTGGGTCATGATTCCGCATGTGACGCAATACGAGCAGACCGACGTGACCGATCTCGAAGCCTTCCGCGTGGCGTCGAACGATTCGCTGAAGAAGGATGGCGTGCGACTGACGATGCTCGCGTTCGTGATCAAGGCCGTGGTCACGGTGCTGAAGCGCTACCCGGATTTCAATGCCTCGCTGGACGAATCCGGCGACAACCTGATCATCAAGAATTACTGGAACATCGGTTTCGCCGCCGATACCGTGCACGGGCTGGTGGTGCCGGTGGTGAAGGATGCGGACAAGAAAGGCGTGGTCGAAATCGCACAGGAAATGGGCGACCTGTCGAAGCTGGCACGCGAAGGCAAGCTCGGCCCGTCCGACATGCAAGGCGCGAGCTTCACCATCACCTCGCTCGGCGGCATCGGCGGCACCTATTTCACGCCGCTGATCAATGCGCCTGAGGTGGCGATCCTCGGCCTGTCGCGGCTGTCGATGCAACCGGTGTGGAATGGCAAGGAATTTGTGCCAAGACTGATTTTGCCGCTGTCACTGTCGTATGATCACCGTGTCATCGACGGCGCTCAGGGCACGCGCTTCACCACCTACCTGGCGGAAGTGCTGGCCGACATGCGCAAGATCATTTTGTAAATTCCGGAGAGAATGCCATGAGCATCATCGAAATCAAGGTTCCAGACATCGGAGATTTCAAGAATGTCGAAATCATCGAAATCCTGGTCAAGGCGGGCGATGCGATCAAGCTGGATCAGTCGCTGGTCACGGTCGAATCGGACAAGGCCAGCATGGAAATCCCCGCCAGCCATGCCGGCACCATCGTTGAAATGAAATGCGGGCTGGGCGACAAGGTATCCGAAGGCTCGGTTCTGCTGATGCTCGATACCGCCGAATCTGTCACCCAATCTGCCGCGACCACCGCTACGGCTGCTCCCACAGCCGCAGCCGTAGCGGCCGAAGCGCCGGTAACCGTCAGCTTCACCGGCGAAGCCGACATCGAGTGCGATGCGCTGGTGCTCGGCGGCGGCCCAGGCGGCTACACCGCCGCCTTCCGCGCGGCCGACCTCGGGCAAAACGTGGTCATCGTCGAACGCTATGGCGCGCTCGGCGGCGTCTGCCTGAACGTTGGCTGCATTCCGTCAAAGGCGCTGCTGCACGCGGCGAAAGTCATCACCGAAGCGGAAGAAATGTCGCATTGCGGCATCCAGCTTGGCCAGCCGCAAATCGACCTCGAACAATTGCGCGGCTGGAAATCCGGCATCGTCAAGAAACTGACCGGCGGTCTGGCCGGGCTGGCGAAGGCGCGCAAGGTGCAGGTGCTGCAGGGCGTGGGCGAATTCTCGTCGCCGAACACGCTGACGGTCGAAACCGATGGCGGCACGCAAGTCGTACGCTTCAGGCATGCTGTCATCGCCGCCGGTTCGGCAGCGGTGCACATCCCCGGCTTCCCTGCTGGCCACCCGGCGCTGATCGATTCCACCGGCGCGCTCGAACTGCGCAAGATTCCGAAACGGATGCTGGTCATCGGCGGCGGCATCATCGGGCTGGAGATGGCATGCGTGTACGATGCGCTTGGCGCGAAGGTCACGGTGGTCGAATTCGCCGACGGTCTGATTCCAGCCGCCGACCGCGACGTGGTGCGGCCGCTGCAACGCCGGATCGAAAAACGGTATGAAGCGATTTACCTGAACACTAAAGTGACCCGGCTGGAAGCGAATGGCGACGAACTGCTGGCAACCTTCGAAGGCAAGGGAGCGCCGGTCGAGCCGCAAAGCTACGACCTGGTGCTGCTGGCGGTCGGCCGCCGGCCGAATGGAAAACAGGTCGGCGCGGAAAAGGCTGGCGTGTTCGTGAACGAACGCGGCTTCATCCCGGTCAACAGGCAGCAACAGACGAACGTGCCTCACATTTTCGCCATCGGCGACATCTGCGGCGATCCGATGCTGGCGCACAAGGCCAGCTACGAAGGCAAGATCGCGGCCGAGGTGATTGCCGGCCACAAGGCGGCGTTCGATGCGCACACCATCCCGTCGGTCGCCTATACCGATCCGGAAATCGCGTGGATGGGGCTGACTGAAAGCGAGGCCAAGGCCAAGGGCATCGCCTTCGAAAAAGCCAGCTTCCCGTGGGCCGCCTCCGGCCGCGCGCAGGCAATGGGGCGCGATGAAGGCATGACCAAGCTGCTGTGGGAACCCGGCAGCCGGCGCATCCTCGGCGCCGGCATCGTCGGCGTGAATGCGGGCGAACTGCTGGCGGAAACGGTGCTGGCGTTCGAAATGGGCGCCGACCTCGACGACATTGCACATACCATGCACGCGCATCCGTCGCTGTCGGAAACGCCGATGTTTGCGGCTGAAATGGGGCTGGGCAGCATCACCGATTTGTACCTGCCGAAAAAGTAGTCCGGCGACGCATTGCATCAAATGAAAAACGGGGGCATGCCCCCGTTTTCTATTTCTTGTTATCGAACGTCCTTTTCATCCGATCCTTGCGCGCCTGCTCCAGCGATTCATCCGCCCGCCGCCGATCCAGCCCCAGCATTTTTTCGCCAAACTCGAACCACAGGAATGCCACTGCGAACAGGCCGACAATCCACCACCAGGACAGATTGGCAAAAAAACCGACCTCGAAATAACGCAGCGCGCACAGCGCGACGATGAGAATGATCAAAACCATGCAAGCCCCCTGCGATGAAATACGTCCCGATGTACGCCCGCTGTTTTACACCGGCATACGATAACACAGAGCCGTTCCTGCCTATGGCCATTTTTCAGCCGCCATCCAGTCCGCCAAGGCAAAAATAACTGACTGAAATGAACGGCAGGTCAGTAAGGCCGAAAAATATACTCACCCCAGTACATAAAAACCGCCTCAGAATATGTGGCCCAGCGCATTCATTTGACCACATACCCCGTCAATTCCGAGCAAAACCTGCCACACAGCATTACTTCCATTGCCGAAAAGGATGCCTAACTAGGCTGGCATTCGCATAGCGCCCATCTTGCGTCACTTCATCGCCGACCCATTCCGGCCTGGCGAATGGCTGCGTCTCGGATGCCAGTTCGATTTCCGCCACCACCAGCCCGGCATTCTCGCCCAGGAATTCATCCACTTCCCACGTCATCCCCTGATGCTCGATCCGGTGGCGGTATTTTTCTATCAACGGCTGTTCGCACAGGCGATCAAGCATCGCCTGTGCATCTGCCAGCGGGATCGGGTATTCCCATTCGCTGCGTGTCGGGCCAACATTACGTCCCTTGATGGTCAAGGTCGCCGATTCGCCTTCGATCCGGACGCGCACGACCCGATCCGGCTCGGAAGAAAGAAAGCCCTGCCGCAACAGCGTGCGCGGCCCGGCCGACCGCCAGCCATCGCCGCGCACCAGAAATTTCCGTTCGATTTCCAATCCCATGCATCCTCCTGAATCATTGACCGCGCGCAATACGTTCGCACAGGAAAATCCGCGATTCGCCTCAATGCCTGGCATTAAAAATTGCGCCCGTGAATTGTAATGCCGCCAGCAGCAAATCGCGCCCGAATTACCACCTGCTCTGCTATAATTGTCAGTTCGTCGGGGCGTAGCGCAGCCTGGTAGCGCACCTGCATGGGGTGCAGGGGGTCGTGAGTTCGAATCCCACCGTCCCGACCAATAAAATCAACGGGTTAGCGAAATTTAACGCTGCCCGTTTTTCTTTTTCAGGTGTTCGTGTTCGAATCCTGTCCGAAATATCAGCTTAACTTACTCCATATGAGTGATTAAAAGTTTCTGGCGCTTGATGCACGCAGAGGTCGACCGTGATCTGCTCTCCGTGCCAAGTAGATTCATAGAGTCATCAACGTCTTAAAACTCAGTCATTGCCACACGGTCAATAAGTCAGTAAATTATTTCTTTGTTTTTGGAAGTAAAAGTTTGGCCTATTGTGAGATGTATTTCCAAAGTGCGGGTAACCGCCAGAATTTAAACAGCATTACCTGGTGGGCGAGGTCGGAACATTACTTCAAATGACTCAATACACATAACGTGAAGAATGTTCCGAACAAACACCGCCTAGCAGGCAACAAGTGACAAGAGAACAAAAACATACGCGGATTAGAGTTCTGTCAGACCTGCATTTGAACAATAAAGGTTGGCAAGCCCCTTCAGTGCCCGCAGACATTGTTATTCTCGCTGGGGACATTTCCAATGGTGCTGCAGGTCTGCATTGGGCACGACAAGCTTTTCAGGACACCCCTATTGTCTATGTGTCAGGTAACCAAGAACTGTACGGCCATAATGTCGATCAGCTGCTACCTGAAATGCGCACGCTGGCGCGTCAATTAGGAATCCATTTCCTGGAGCAGGATATAGCAAGCTTTAACGGATTGCGGATTCTTGGAACAACGTTATGGACCGATTTTGATCTTTTTGGTCAAAGCGCAAGATGGCTTTCCCTCAACAGGCATAGACGTGATGCTCCACCTGACCGCAAGGACATTCGCACCCAATATGGCGTTGTAACGCCTCTTCTGAAGCTTAGATGGCATGACACTGCTGTGGCATGGCTGAGAAATGAGCTTCAAAAAAATTTCGACGGTCAAACAGTGGTTGTTACGCACCATGTTCCGACAATTCGTGGTTTGCCGGATCGATATATAGACGATTTGTCCTCAGCTGCCTTTGCATCCAATCTTGACTGGATGTTGCCGTTCGCTGACCTTTGGGTTTGCGGACATACGCATACGGCGGCAGACTTCCAAGCAGGTAGATGTCGCGTTGTAATAAACCCGAGGGGCAGAACGTTAAGTGGAAATAACGGGTTTGATCCTGAACTGGTCATCCGGGTTTAGCGTATTAATGCCAGCCCTCTCGCTTCAAATAGCACTAAAACGGCCACAGATCACCATTAAAAGCGACACAGAATCATCTATTATATTTTGTGCTGCAATGGCGCATTAAACGAAGGCCAAACAAAAGGAGTGGGATGTCTGACACTTAATCTTAGATATATCAGGTTTTGCCTTGTACTCTAAATTTGAATAAACGATACGGAGAGACGGAATGAGAAAAATAAAATGGCTAATGACGGGTTTGGCCTTTGTGTCGGTCACAGCTACGGCACAATCTGCCAATTTTGACGGAGTGCATCTGGGTTTGGGAGTGGCAGTGATTCAGCCTACTGTTCGTTACACTGATGCTGATGGTAGTCTATTAAAATGGGAAAAAACCACAGCCATGCCCGAAATTGATCTTTCATACCATAAAGCTTTAAATAACAAATTTTTGCTAGGCATAGGCATTAACGCAAATTTTGGCAAAAGACTGGATTTAGGAACTGAGTCTGAAGATTATGGGCGAGTTAGCGCATGGATGAGTCGGCATTATTCTATCTACATCCAACCGACTTATGTGTTAAACAACTCCACGGCTGCATTTGCCAAGTTGGCCTACCATTCCGCAAGAGTGAACGCTGTAGGACAACCAGGGGCAGATTGGATTCCCGACCGTTTTAGAGCACATGGTATTGGATACAGTCTGGGTGCCGTGAAAAATATTGATAAGAATTTTTATATCCAGGGCGAGCTTCAATATGTCAAGTATAGTGACAGAAATTTTGTGAACGAATACGACTTTCACTGGAAATTCAATCAAAGAACAGTCGGGGCCATTTTTAGTGTTGGATATAAATTCCAATAAAAATTGTGGCAGCCCTAAATGCGCTCTATAAACCTATTTGAAGCATAAGGGCTGCTTCAATTTATTTTCGCCGTGCAAAGCCTTGCGGCAAAACTCTAGGCAAGGTGGCTATAGGTCTCATACCAGACCATATCTACTAATTAGACAATATCCGGTTCGGCCGAGTTGCTGTCGTTGTCTAAACGCACTGAATGACCGCTCCGAGCTGGCACCGCCGCGGCATAGAGCTTCCGCAATTGGCCGATTACCGCCTGTTAGTCGCATTACTTAACGGTCTGCTTTGGATCGTGAGCAGACATTTGCAGTTCGTAAAAATGGGCGATTTACCCGGCATAGCCTCAAATTGTTGGTATAAATTGGTTGTAACTTGGCAAAACCACGTCCCCATTGATTTTTCTAGATGGATTGGATTCCGACTCCCGTTCAAGGAGTCGTGCAGCTAAAGCTTGCAGCAGAATTCACGTCGCCTGTGCCGTTATATCGTGGATACTGCGGATGCCGACAAACCGGCAACGTGCGCAGCACAGACCCTGTCGATTTATCGCGCTTGTTGTACACCAGTTGTTCCGGCGCCCGATTGTTTTCAACCCAGTTTGTGATGGCATCGAACCAATTTACGTCCGTCAACTTCTCGCCATCTGTGTGACTTCCGCCGGGAACGACAAAGAAACGGGTGTGGTTTGACGGATCCGTCAGGCCCAGTCCGGCAGTCATGCCAATCATTGTGGAATAATTTCTGACGTGATCATTAAACGATGTCAGGTTGTCGGATCCGTCGTGCCAGGAGATCAATTTCCGGCCGGACGCAATGTAGGCGGCCACCCGGCTTTTATCTGGAGCCGCGCCGATGGTGCGCATTCCGTATTGAAAAATCGGGTAATCATGATTCAGGTTGAACGACTGCTGCTTTGCCAACTCGCTAAACCATGACGGATCGCCCGTTGCCAGCACGGCATTCCCGCCGCCCAGCACGCCAAAATACACGACGTGCGGATACCAGTCCGTCCAGTTATAGCCCGAATAGACCGTTGTGTCATCCGCAAGCTTTATATCCGAAGTCACGGCTTTAACCGTCTGCACTTGTTCTGCGGTCAAGCATTTCGCCGGATCCGAATCCGCGGTCGGTTGACCGCACTGCAACGAGCCCACATCGAAATGGCACGCAGACTGGTTGGCAATCATTCCGTCGGTCACGCCGTCAAGTGCATCGCACGCGGCAATGGCAGCCGCAGTAACAGCTTGCCACTGCGTTGCGGAAGGCATCGCCGTCGTCCCGTTGCGGGAACCCAAATTCATCCAACCCACCGTCTGGCCCGTGACGTCCATGCCCATGCAACCCGAAACGATCCCGTCATATTCGTCAGGCCAGCGATCTGCGGCCATATAAGCATTTCGTCCACCGTTGGAGCAACCATTGAAATACGTCCGCTCTGGAAATTTTCCATAGAATATTTTTGCCAATTCCTTCGCCAGCTTGCGCGTCGTTTCAAGCGCCTTATATGCATAGTCTTCGGCTGACGCGACACCCTCTTTCGTTCCGTCGGCCCACACCAGTGGCGCCGCCTGCGACGGAACGGATGAACGATTCCCGCCATTTGACGCGGCATACACAGAAAGCCCGTCCTTCAGGGCGATATTCATGCTGGCGATCGCGCCGGTCGCTGCATCCGTTGTGATTGCAGACGTAATCTTTCCATCGAGCCCGCCTCCGCCTTGCTGCCAAAGCCTACCGGACCAATTCGCCGGAAGATCGATCTCCATGTCCAGATAGGGAGACCGGGTTGCGCTCACCTGGCAGAAAGCGGGATAGCCTGCCGAAGCGTCGTACCACCGGGTCGATGTAATGGTCACGTCGTCTATGGTTGTGCCATTCAGACTGGCGCAGCTTGCCGCGAGCCGCGTCGGATTGGTCGAGAAGCTGCCGCCTCCGCAGCCCGCCATCAACAACGAGCCGATAAGCGCAGCGCCTCGCATCAACCGAACTGTCCAATGCCTAGCGAGCCGGGCGGTTTCAAGGTCATTAATGATGTTCGATGATTTCATGGCTTTCATGAGGAAAATGGTTCCAGACTCACTATACAATCGCCGTAGAAAAAGCGCTATGAGAAAACTGTGGTCCGCCCCTTATTGTACCCGCCAGATATGCGTATGAGAGTCGTGGTATCAATAGACTATTTTTCGCGCAGGTCGCCGCCACAAACACCGCAGGATCTTTCTGTGCACAACTGCATCAATCTGCGACTGCCAACGTATGGCAGCTTTCTTCCGTGGGAATTTGAAAAAGAAAAGCAAGAAGATGTCGTGCAGGGGGTAGTGAGTTTGAATCCAACCGTCCCGACCAGAACAGTCATGCAAGGGTTGGTGATAGCATTCACCAACCCTTTTCTTTTTTGTCCCGACGCATGACTTCCAGCCAGACTGGTAATGCGCCGCTCATCCTGTTCGGCGCATTCGATCGCCATAACTTCGGCGACCTGCTGTTTCCGCATGTTGCCGCGGCACTTCTGCCGGGCAAGAATCTGCTGTTCGCCGGACTAGCGGAACGCGATTTACGCGCGTATGGCGGCCATCGCGTGGCTTCGCTGGCCAGCGTGCTGGCCGAATTCAATCACCAGCCAGTTGACCTGATGCACGTCGGCGGAGAAATCCTGACCTGTAGCGCGTGGGAAGCGGCGGCGATGCTGCTGCCGCCGGAAAATGCGCAGCTAACCATCGCGCGGCTCGATGCCAGACCGCACGAAAGGCAAGCGTGGGCGCGGCAAGTGCTGGCAACGGATGCAATGGCGCCGTATTGCCTCTCGCGTGCGCGCTGGCCGCAAATCAAGCGCGTGGTTTTCAATGCCGTTGGCGGCGTTGCGCTGGATGGCTTGCCTGACGACATGCGCGCGGAAATCTTTGCCAGCCTGAATGCGGCCGATGCCGTTGGCGTGCGCGAGCGACAAACGCTGGCACATCTGTCGGCGGCGGACATCGCTGCGCGGCTGATGCCAGATCCGGCGGTGATGGTGGCCGAACTGTTTGCTGCGCATATCCTGCAGCGTGGCAAACAGCATGAAGTGGCGCGAATTCAGCAACGATTCGAGCACGGCTATCTCGCGCTGCAGTTCAGCGCCGATTTCGGCGACGATGCAACCCTGTCGGCAATTGCCGCACAGCTTGATCAAGCGTCGGCGGAAAGCGGGTTGGGAATCGTATTCTTCCGCGCCGGCGCCGCGCCGTGGCACGACGAACTGGGCGTTTACCGACGCTGTGCAGAACGCATGAAAATCAAGCAGACGGCGATTTTCGATTCGCTCGATCTTTGGGACATTTGCGCGCTGATTGCAGCCAGCCGCGGCTTTTGCGGCAGCAGCCTGCACGGCCGCATCGTCGCCACCGCGTTTGCCTTGCCGCGCGTCAGCCTGCTGCGCGATGCCTTCGCCGGTCACCGCAACAAGCAGGCAGCGTATGCCGCCACCTGGGAACCGCGGACGATTGCCGGCATCACCGGAACGAGCCATCTGGCACAACATCTGTCACAGGCGTTGACAACCAGTCGGACGCTGTTGCAACAGACGGCCGACCGGCTGGCCGCCGATTATCGACAAAGATTCAACACGTTGCGTGCAGCGCTGTCAGGCTGAAGCGGGCCGGCAACATTACGGCAGGTATTTCAACTTCAGTTTTTTCAGCATTTGCTGAAGTTCCTCATGGCGCCCCGACCCAATATCCGGATTTCACAACCATGAACTTGCACGTCAATAATTACATCGCCTCGCCACTGTGCTTCAGTGAAATCTGAATCCCGGCACAAAAAATTTCTAACCGTCTGGATGCCGCCTGAACGGCAAGCCACGGTTTTACTCGCTTGACGCCTGGCGAAGGCACAACGTCCATATGCGAATTCATAAACTGAATGATTGTTCATAAAATGTCGTGACGTTATCCGCAATACCGGCGCGCTAACTGCACGCAACCATGCTCTCGAACCATCTTTACCGTGAAATGGGAAAAACGCATGTCGAACATCACGAACATCACACAACGCACGACGACCTACCGTTTGGGCGATCGCATTGTGAATCGTCTGGGCTATGGGGCAATGCAACTTTGCGGGCCGGGTGCTTTTGGCCCGCCTTCGGACCCAGATAAGGCGCGTGCCGTTTTGCAGGCAGCCGTGGCCGGCGGAATCAACCACATTGACACCTCCGACTACTATGGCCCGCACGTGACCAACCACCTGATTCGGCAATCACTCGCGCCGTATCAGGACGACCTGGTCATAGTCACCAAGGTCGGCGCCAAACGCGGGGCGGATGGCTCATGGCATCCTGCGCTTTCGGCGGCAGAATTGACGCAAGCCGTGCACGACAATTTGCGCCACCTTGGGCTGGAAGCGCTGGATGTCGTGAACCTGCGCAGCATGTTTGGCATGCTGGGGCCGATGGAGGGATCACTGGAACAACCGCTCTCGGTGCTGGCCGAATTGCGGCAACAAGGATTGGTGCGCCATATCGGCTTGAGCAATGTCACGGCTACCCAAATCCGGGAAGCGCGCCAGATCGTTCCGATTGTCTGTGTGCAAAACCTGTATAACCTGGCGCACCGCAGTGACGATGCATTGATTGATGCGCTCGCCCAGGACGGGATTGCTTATGTACCCTATTTTCCGCTTGGCGGCTTCAACCCGCTGCAATCAGCCATTCTGACTTATGCCGCACAGTGGCTCGACGTCACCACCATGCAAGTCGCCCTGGCCTGGTTACTGCATCGCGCTCCCAACATCCTGCCCATTCCAGGCACCTCTTCTCCGCCCCATTTGCAGGAAAACATCGCGGCCGCAACACTCGAACTGCCGGAGGATGTGCTAGCCTACCTGGATGGCATTGCCAGCGCTGAACCACAGGACTCGTCCTCAGCTTGAAGCAAAACGCAAGACCATGGCATTCGTTCTGGCATGCAACATTGACCTGATACCAGCACTCCTGCCGCATGTATCCGGGCCAAAACAGCAATACTTTCATGGTCCACATCGGGCGTGAAGTTCCTTCGCTTCTGCTCGACTTGCCGGCCAATGCCATCGACAAGGATTTCCGCCCACTTACCGCGCCTGGCGGTATTGCTTCACGGTGCGCCGCGTTCCCGCGCCACTGCCTGCAGGTAGCCGCGGCACAGCGTCAGCAGCTGGCTGCGTAGCACGTTGAGCCTCCTTTCCTGCATTCCCAATTCGAACACCGCCCTCGTGGTGCCATTCATAGCAGTCAGCAGGGTAAATGAGACATCCGGCAAATCATCGAACTGCGCATCGGTCGCGCTGGCCAGCATCGCAGTGCAGGCGTCTTGCAACTGGCTGGCTGTGCTGATGCGCAACTCGTCTGTATCCAGTTCTGCCGCGATTTTGTATAGTGCGCGCGACAAATCGGGGTTGCGGATCTTGATGTCGATAAACGCATTCACCATTCCCTCGGCCATTACCGCCATGGATGCGTTGCGCAACTGTCTGCATGCCGCATCAAATCCGCTCACAAATTCGGTTAAATGCTGCTGAATCACGGCATACAGCAAAGCCCGCTTGTGCGGAAAATACTGGTACATGGTGCCAACCGATACCCCGGCCCGCTCGGCCACGCGGGTCGTTGTCAGCCGATGCTCGCCATCTGTCAGCAAAACCTGAACGGTGGCTTTGAAAATGGCATCCACCGTCACTTCCGATCTGGCTTGGCGCGGCGTCTTTCTTGGCTTGAGAGCTTCAGGGTGATCAATATTCATATGCGAATCTGGAAACTGAATAATTATTCATATAATACAACGACTGCCATCGCTACCGCTAAAACCGATTCGCTGCCACGAATACATTTCAGATTACCCCCACCTTTTGAAGGAAACGCAATGCCTGCCCTATCCTCGCGCATCAAGCTTCTGTTAATAACAATCGCTACATTCTTGCTGCCCACCGCGGCTTCGGCGCAAAAAGTGCTGCGCTACTCCGACCATGAACCTCTGGGCGGAATGCGCACCAAGTTCATCAAGGAAGTGTTTTTTACGGCCATAGAACAAGAATCACAGGGCCGTCTTAAAATACAGGACCACTGGGGCGGCAAGGTTGCCGGCGCCTATGATGCCTTGCGCATCGCCGGGGAAGGCAACGCTGCCGACATGAGCATCGTCGTTCCCGAATACACGGCCAAGGAACTGCCTTTGCACCAGATTTTCAAAAGTTTCCCCACCGGGCCTAGCGGCAACAGGCAGCTCGACTTTTTCCGGCGCGTGTACGCCGAAGTGCCGGAGTTCGCCGCGGAACTGGAAAAAAAACAACGTGGTGCCCGCATTCATCGGCACCGGATACCCGGTTGCCTTTTTCAGTACCGAGCCACTGCGTGGCCTGGATGATATCCGCGGACAGAAATGGCGCTCGGCCAGTTTCTGGCACCGTGATTTCCTGCGCAACGCCAGCGCCACCCCTGTTTCGATGCCATGGAGCGTAGAAATCGTCAACGCTCTGCGCGCCAACAGCTTGAACGGCCTGATGGTCAACGTGGATAGCGGCTACATGCTCAAGGTGCATGAAGTCGCGCCCCATGTCCTGCTATCGAAGGAACTGTGGCTGGGGCACGTTTATTTGCTGGTCATGAACCGCGACACCTGGAACGCGTTGGCGCCAGCCGATCGGGATGCGATCCAACGCGCAGCCGAGCGCGCCTACCGCACCCTGGGCCAGGTGATGGATAGCAGCTTCGATGAGCAAGTGGCGACCTTGAAGCAACATGGCGCTACCGTCCGCATTCTGAAGGCAGCCGAAGTGCATGACTGGCAAACGGCCACCCGGCATCAGAAAGTTCAGGCTGACTGGGCAAAGAAACAGGAAGAGCAAGGCGGAAAAATGGTCGCAGCCGTGCTGGCAAAAGTCAGCGCCATCCTGCGTGAAAGCATGCCGCCAGCGCCGCACGCAGCGGAGTAACCAGGCTGACCGGTGCTGGCAACCCTCTGTTCCGGGCAAAGCGGAGCAAAGGGGAAGCAAAAGGCGCGATAATGGCCCATCGCCCTCACCCAAGGCATGGCATGAAAACCGGAATCCCTGGCCGACTGCTCGTCGCGACCCAGTTTGCGCTCATAGGGCTGATACTCGTCAACTGGCAGCCGGCATACAGCTTGTCATGGCCGGGAATGGTGGCGCTGGCAGCCGGTGCCGCGCTTGGTATCTGGACGCTGTTTTTCAACCGCATCGGCAATTTCAATATCCGGCCCGAACCAAAACCGGGCAGCCATCTAATCACCAACGGCCCTTACCGCACCGTCAGGCATCCGATGTATACCGCCGTCCTTCTGCTGTGCGCGGCGCCGGCGCTATCCGTTGGCACGCTGTACCAGGCAGCGTGCTGGCTGCTCCTGCTGGCGGTACTGTGGAAGAAATCGTCGGTCGAGGAGGATTTGTTGCGGCAGCAGTATCCGGACTATGCCGCCTATGCGGCCACGGCTGGACGTTTTTTGCCGCGTATGAACCTCAGCCGCAAAAAATAAGGCGTTACCAGAACAGCGGCTGTTCGCGCAGATGGCCGCCGATGTAATGCGTGACTTTCGGCGGCCGTTCACCGATGTGGAAGGCGCGTGCCTTCTTGTAGATGTGCTTGTCGGAGGCGATTTCGCGCTCATGCTGGCGCAGGTGTTCAAGCCAGGATTCAATCATGAAGCACTCGACCACCTTGCCCGGCTCCTCGGAATCGGTGAACATTTCCCACATGAATGCGCCATCGCGCCGGCGCAGGCGGCGCACCTGATGCAGTGCATGGGTAAACTCTTTCAACTTGTCCGGTTCGATGATGTATTCGATCATCACCATTACTGGCCCGCGATCCATCTCGCTCTCGTCACGGAAATGCGGCGTGGTCCAGTGCACTGTCGGCGTCAGGTCTAGCACTTCCAGTTGGCCAATGCGGAATTCCCAGGTCGCCGCCATGCCAACCATTGCGCCGATGGCCGCAAGCGTGAGCGACATCGGGATGCCGATCCAGGATGCAACCTGGCCCCAGATCGCGCTGCCGACCGCCATCCCGCCCATGAATACCACCCAGAAGAATGCCAGCCCACGCGCGCGCACCCAGGCCGGCAAAGCCACCTGCGCCGCTGCCATCGACGATGAAATCACGCTGATCCACGCCATGCCGGAAAAGAACATGGCCGCGATGCCGGCCGCAATGCTGCCGCTGTGCGCCAGTACCAGCATGGCGCCGGCAAACAGCGCGGTCGAGCCGCGCAACAGCTTGTCGCGCGATATCCGCAGCCGCAGATGCGGCAGCACGAAAGCGCCGGCAATGGCGCCCGTGCCAAGCGCGGCCAGAAACAGGCCGTAAGTGTCTGCGCCGCCACCGAGGCCATGCCGCACCAAGAGCGGAATCAGCGCCCAGGAAGCGCTGGCAAAAATCACAAAGGCGCCAACCCGTACCAGAATTGTGCGCAATTCCGGCGCATTGCGCGCATAGCGCATGCCGGCGCGCAATGCGCCCACCAGACGCTCAGCCGGCAGTTCGCCGTCAGTCGTCTTCCGGTGCCAGCCATACAGCGCGACGATAACTGCGCCGAAGGAAATGGCATTGAGCACGAATACCACCCCCGGGCCGGTCGCGGCGATGATCAAGCCTGCCAGCGCCGGGCCGACCGCGCGCGACACATTGACCCCGACCGAATTCAGGCTGACCGCGCCCTGTATTTCTTCGCGCGGCACCAGTTCGGGGATAATCGCGCCCCAGGCCGGCATCATCATGCCGGAACCGATACCAAGCGCAAACGTGAATACCAGCAATATCGTGGCATTGGCGGCGCCAGTCAGCGTGAACAGGCCAAGGAATCCGGCTGCCAGCCCCATCCAGATCTGGGTTGCGATCAAATAGGTGCGGCGGTCTAGGATGTCGGCCAGCGCGCCCGCCGGCAGGGCCAGCAGAAAAACGGGGAAGGTCGTGGCCGCCTGCACCAGCGCCACCATCAGCGGGTCGGGCGCGAGCGAGGTCATCAGCCAGCCGGCGCCGACTTCATGCATCCAGGTGCCGACATTGGAAAACAGCGACGCAATCCAGATCTTGCGGAAGATCGGATGGCGCAGAGGCCACCAGAGCGCGGTGTTGGCGATTGGTCTTGGCTTCGTCATGCAGTCTGGCAAACGCGTGAATTGAATGCTTGCAAGTGGCTCGCGGCTTATAATGCGATGAGTTCCATTTTACCTTCTGGAGATGACAGAATGAACGCCGCCATGCAAGTTTTGCTCGCCCACCGCAGCTATCGCGATTTTACCGACCAGCCCGTCAGCGATGCCGATCTCGATGCGATCATCGAGGCGGCCCAGCGCGCGCCCTCGTCCATCCATGCGCAAGTCACGTCGCTGATCGTGGTGCGCGATCCGGCCAAACGGGCAAAAATTGCCGAAATCGCCGGCAATCAGCCGTGGATTGCGAAAGCGCCGGTGTTCATCTGCCTGGTGGCCGATTTCGCCAAGACCAATGCGGCGGTCGAATTCGCCGGCGAAAAACAGGTGATCCATGAAAGCCTGGAAGGCTTCGCCGCCGGCGCGATCGATGCCGGCCTGGTGCTGATGACGCTCACTACCGCCGCGCGCGCAATGGGGCTGGGCGCGGTGATGATTGGCGGCATCAGAAACGATCCGCAGGCGATGATCGACCTGCTCGGCCTGCCGCCGCTAACCTTCCCGTTCATCGGCTGCTGCATCGGTCACTTTGCTTCCGAACCGCCGCTGAAACCGCGCCTGCCGGTGAAAACGTTCCGCCACGACGAGCAATGGCATGGCGTGCCGGACCAGGCGACGATGGAAGCCTACAACGCGGAACTGATGGGATACTGGAATTCGATCGGCCGGCCGGATGGCTTGCCGTGGACGGACAATACCGCCAAGCGCTACAGGCAGGTCTATTTCCCCAAGACCAAGGTGGTGGCAACCAAGCAGGGCTTCACCGTTGACAAATGAGGGTGTGAACCACCGTCGCAAGGCGAAATAATACTGGTGGGGGTATATTAAAACAGCCGCGGGATATCCGGCCCAGTGGCGTTGTTTGTTCATATACCCCCAAGCATTCAACATCGTCGCTTGCGCCTGCGCAAAGCATTTTCTAAAGAAAGCTGCCATGCTGCCGTTGAATCAACGGTGTCACTGCTCGTCCGCCCCGGCGCGAAGTGAAAAGCCGGCAGCGCCGTTCGGGCAGAATTGCTGTTCTTTATCCACTTCGCCCAATACCAACATGAAAAAAACTGCCGCGATCCTGATGGGTGCCTGCATTGTCGCCCTGTCCGGCTGCCAGACAGTCGGCTCCTCCGAATATCCCACTGACACCCAGGCCATCGCGCCGCGCGTGGTCAAAATCACCGCTGTCGGCCATGGCGCCACCAGTTCGTTCGACGCCTACTCTACCGGCCAGAAAAGGCTGATGGCGATGCGCGCGTCGAAACTCGATGCCTATCGCTCGCTGGCGGAGCAAGTCTATGGCATCCGCCTGACCGGCAACACCACTGTCGGCGCGATGATGGTGCAAAACGACAGCTTCCGAGTGTATATCGACACCACGCTGCGCGGCGCGCGCGTCCAGTCGATCACGCCGATGGCCGATGGCAATTACGAAACCGTGGTCGAAATGGACTTCGATGAAGCGCTGGCACGCGAATTCGCCGCACGCCAGCCAGCCGCAAAATCGGTTTCCGCTGCCGGCATGACTTCCGGCCACATGCTCAGGGGAATGAGCGGTCCTGGCCCGGCTTACGGTACCACGTTCTATTATGCGGAATAAGCTCGGCCGGTTCGCTGTCCTGGTTTCAGCCTGCGCAGCCGCCGCTTTGCTGACGCTGCCGGCGGCTGCACAGGCGGAGCCGGTTGAAATCGAAGGCATCGCGCAGATAACGGATGCCGGCATCGAACAGGCAAGGCAGGAAGCGATCGGCAAGGCGCTCAAGCGTGCAACCGAACTCGGTGGCATCACGCTTGAATCATCCGAACGAGTGTCGCCATCCGGCGAACGGCTGGAAAGCAGCCGCCTGCGCGCGGCCGACGCACCGCCGGAATACGCGATCGTGCATGAACGGGTCGAGGGCAAGCGCGTGCATGTGCGGCTGCGTTTTGAAAACCTGAATGCGCCAAATGAACGCGCCGCGATGCCGTCGTACAAGAAAAAGATCGTCGTCACTTCATTTGCGTCACAGACCCCGGCGCAAACCGATACCAGCTACCGCGATTTCGCCAACGAACTGATGTTCCGGCTGGAAAAATCGAACCATGTGCTCGCCCGCTTTTCCGAATACGCTGTTCCGGCCGCGAGCAGCGGCGAAACCGAACGTGCCATCCGCATGGCAGTGCGGCGGATTGCCGCCAGATACGACAGCCAGTTCGTCGTTTCAGGCGAAGTGCTGGAAAGCCAGTCGCCGGGCAAATTCCTGTGGCTCGGCAAACACGGGCACGGCAAGCGGCAGTTCGAGGTTCGCGTGGCCGTGTATGACGGGCTGACCGGCACGAAACTGATGCAGCACCGGATAGACCGTTTCGTCGATAATTCGGGCGAAGTCGGCAGCGACAAGCCTTTCGGCTCCAGCGATTTCTATGCCACCGAATATGGCGCGAAGGTCAGGGAAACCATCGAGGCCACCGCAGCCTCGATACTGAAGGGGATCGAAAACATCCCGTTCACCGCGCGCGTGGTGCGCACAAGCGGCAACCGGATCTACATTGACGCCGGCGCCACCTCGCTAATTGCACCGGGCGACAACCTGGTTTCGTATCGCGCGCAGAGCGAATGGGAAGCGGCCGACGTGCATTCGCACTACGAACCGCCGGTGGCTGAATCGCCGTTCGCATCGCTCACCATCACGCAAGTCTATCCGCTGTTTTCAATCGGCGAACTGCGCGCGAACCAGAAGGGCGTCAAGGTTCAGCCGGGCGATCTGGTGCGGTTCGACCACAAGAAAAACAAGGAAGAATAATCCGCCATTACGAAAGCAAACATCATGAAAAAACTGCTGATATTGCTCGTCGTTTCGATTGTCAGCCTGTCCTCGCTGGCACCGGCCCATGCGGCCAAACGCAAGGCCAAAGCCAAGCCGAAAGCAACGCGGCTGGAAAAGAAAGTGGATGCGCTGGCGAAAAACCAGCAGCGACTGGTTGCGCAGCAGGATCGGCAGGCAGGCGCGATTGAAGGCCTGCAGCAACAGCATCAAGCGAATGCCGCTGTCAGCAAGGGGAAATTCGAATCGATCCCCTACTCCTATCCCTGAATGAATCATCTTGGGGCGGTGCGCAACAGCGTTGACGCAACCGCCCCGAGTGCTGGCTGGACTAGAGCGAACCTGGCGCGGCCACGGGAGCGCTGAAGAATAGGTGAGCGATGAGATACATTCAGTGTTTCCTAGATATGCAGCCAAGCCAGCGCGCCCAGCACAATGCCAATCCCGCCGACACCGAGCGACGCATACTGCATCCACAGCTTGCGCGTCAGCAAGGCAATCGCGGCCAGCGCAATCGCGACCTGGATGGCGGTGGTCGATTGCGCCCAGCGGTGGTGCTCATGCATCCGGCCATCGGAACGCTTGTCCCACTCGGCTGAGGCCGCTTCCAGCTTCTCGGCTTCCAGCTTGATTTCAGCCTTTTCCACCTTGTAGCGGTCAACCTCGGCCTTGTACTTGGCCGGATCGGCTCCTGGCAACACCATCGCCAGTTCGGCCAGGTTCTGCTTGCTCGATTTCGCCTGATAGTAATTCCACTGGTTCGAGGCTTCGGTTTTCTTGATGGCGGCATTGTTCTTGAACATCGCCGCATCCGCCTGCGTGGCGCCGCCCATGTAGCCGAACAGCGCGCCGATGGTGGCCAGAATGGCGGTCATGACCGCAATCTTGCTGGCGAACGAATCGCTGCCGTGCGCCGCGTGTTCGAGTTCGTGGTCATGCGGGCCGTGAACGTGAAAACCATGATCGGACATATCAACTCCTTCAAACTGAATGAATAAGAAAACGGTTCGGACTAGCGTCGAATCCGGAAAAATCAAGCGCCCTGTAAAGATGGCCTAGTGCCGGCGCGTAACGCGGTTGCGTATCGGCGAGGCAAGCTGCGGCCGCGACTTGAAATAATCGACCAGCACGTCGAGGTCGTTGCCGCCCTCCTGCCGGTTCTTGCCTTCGGCGAACAGCCGGAAATTATCGCCGCCAGAAGCGAGGTAGCTGACCGTGGTCACGCGGTAAATCCGGTTCGGCTCAAGCGGCTTGCCGTTCAGTTTGACCGAACCGGCAACCACCCGCTTGCCCTTGCCTGGCGCCGCGCCTTCCGGCTGGCTGGCATCCCACGCATAACTGAAGCCATTCGACACCGACAGGATGCGCCCGCCCTTCGGCTGCGGCTGCTCCCACTGCTGTTCCAGCAGACGCACGATCTGCTGCCCGCTCAAATCCATCGTCACCATGTAATTGCCGAACGGATGCACCTGATACAGCAGGCCGTAAGTCACCTGCCCGCTCTCCGGTTCGAGGCTGCGGCGCAGCCCGCCCGGATTGATGAACGCGATTTCAGCCGGCTTGCTGCCATAGGCGGCGTTCGAAGTCGCCGCCAGATAGGCATCGGCCACCACGTCGCCGAGCGTGCTTTCGCCCGCCTTGTTCTGCTTGCGCTTTAACGGCGCATCAATCGCGCCAACCACCACCTCGGTCCGCTTGGCCACCAGCGATGCATACCTGCCCACCAGCGCCTCCTGGGCCGCATCCTGCGGCAGCGCGCGGTATCCGGCCGGCATCGGCACGGGCTTGCCATCGTCATTGGTGGCAACATCGCGGTTCACCGCAACATGCGTCTGCGCCACCTTGCGCACCACCTTGCGCTGCGCCGGGTCGATGGTCAGATCGATCTTGGTCGCCATCCGGCCATAGCGGCCAGCCTGCGTCATCAATTTGCCATCCGGCCGCGTGCAGACGTATTCCTCGTGCGTGTGGCCGGTCACCACCACATCGACCGCCGGATCGAAACGGTCGACGATGGCAATCGCCTCGCCGCTGAAACCGGGACAGGATTGGTTGTTGATATGCTTCGCCTCGGTCGCCGCGCCCTGATGCATCAGCACCACGATGGCCGCCACGCCCTGCTGCCGCAATTCCGGCACCAGCCGGTTGACCGTCGCAGCCTCGTCCGCGAATTGCAGCCCGACCACGCCCGCCGGCGAAACCACCGACGCCGCCTCCTTCAGCGTCACGCCGATGATGCCGAGCTTGACCCCGCCGATGGTTTTCACCGCATACGGCGCAAACAGCGTGCCGCCGCTTTGGCCGTCGATCACGTTCGCCGCCAGATAGCGGAATTTCGCGCCCTCGAATTTGCCATCGTTCATGCAGGTATCGACGCCGACGATACCGCGCGTGCCATCGGCCGATGGCGGAAAGCAGCCGCCGTTTTGCAGCCGCAGCAATTCGTCGCGGCCGTGATCGAACTCATGGTTGCCGACGGTCGAGAATTCCAGCCCGAGCAGGTTCAGTGCATCGATGCTCGGCTCGTCATGGAACAGGCCGGACACCAGTGGCGACGCGCTGACCAGATCGCCGCCGCCAACGACCACCGTATTGGCCGGGTTCTGTGCCTTCAACTGTTGCACCAGCGTCGCCAGATGCGCCACGCCGCCGGCCGACAACTGCGTCACTTCGCCGGTGCGCGGATCCTTGACCGCGACTGGCATCGCCGGCGGTTGCAGATTGCCGTGGAAATCGTTGAAGCTGACCACCGACACCGTCACCGGCGCTGATGGCGGCGACTCGATGCTGGCGCAAGAGGCAAGCAAAACGCTAGTGGCAAGCGCCAGCAGGCGCGCGAAGGACCGCATGAACGGCGACATGTGAACTCCCGGTATTGGTTCTGAATGGCCGCATTATGCCGCAAGCGGTTGTGTTTTTGCTTGTTGCTGTGCCAATATTCAGCCATCCGTCATCCGCCGCAACCAACGCCATCCCAATTCGCCCAAGGAGCCTCATGAGCCTGACCATCACCTCCCCGGAATTCAAGCACAACCAGACGATGCCGGCGCAATACACCTGCGAAGGCGACAACATCTCACCGCCGCTGGCATGGAATGCGCCGCCGGCCGGCACCCAAAGCCTGGTGCTGATTGTCGATGACCCGGATGCGCCCGATCCGGACGCGCCGAAAATGACCTGGGTACACTGGGTGCTGTACAACCTGCCGCCGGTAGCCGGCAGCCTGCCGGCCGGGATGCAGGAGTTCGAACTGCCGGGCAAAACGCTGGTCGGCACCAACGACCGCAAGAATGTCGGCTACAACGGCCCCTGCCCGCCGGTTGGCACGCACCGCTATTTCCACAAGCTGTACGCGCTCGATACCGTGCTGCCGGATCTGCATGCGCCAACCAAGGCCGAGGTGCTGCGACACATCGACGGCCATGTGCTGGCGGAAGCCGAGCTGATCGGGCTGTACCGGCTGACGAAATAACCCCAAACGCAGGGGTATACAACCAAAACCATGTGCCGGGCCACAATTTTAGTGGCTGTTTTTAAATACTGCCAGGAGTATATTTTTCAGCCCAACTGACCGGAAGCAACATTCCGGTCAGTTATTTTCCGCCCTCACCCCGACCCGCACAACATTCAGCCCTGCTTGCGCGGCCGAGGCTTCGTCCGCGGGCCGACCGCCAGCGCAGCATTCACCGCCTGCTCGACCGTATCGAGCCAGACGAACTGCAGCTGGCTGCGCGCGTCTTCCGGAATGTCTTCCAGATCCTTCTTGTTGCGCCGTGGCAGCATCACGGTGGTAATGCCGGCACGCAAGGCCGCCAGCACCTTTTCCTTGATGCCGCCGACCGGCAGCACCAGCCCGCGCAGGCTGATTTCACCGGTCATCGCGTGCGCTGCCGACACCGGCCGGTCGGTCATCAGCGAGGCCAGCGCCATGAACATCGCCACGCCGGCGCTCGGCCCATCCTTCGGGATCGCGCCCGCCGGCACATGGACGTGGATGTCGTGCTTGTCGAACATGGCCGGCTCGATGCCAAGTTCGGTCGAATGCGCCTTCACCAGCGTCATCGCCGCCTGCGCGCTTTCCTTCATCACGTCACCCAGCTGGCCAGTCAGGATCAGCTTGCCATTGCCCGGCACGCGGCTGGCCTCGATGAACAGGATGTCACCGCCAACCGGCGTCCACGCCAGCCCGGTGGCCACGCCCGGCAGGCTGGCGCGCAGCGCCAGTTCGCCCTCGAAACGCGAACCGCCGAGTATGGCTTGCAAATCTCGCAGGTCGATTTTCACCTTGCTGGCTGCACCTTCGGCAATCCGCATCGCCGCATGGCGCAGCGTGCTGCCAATTTCGCGCTCCAGATTGCGCACACCCGCTTCGCGCGTGTAGCCGCCGATGATTTCGCGCAAGGCCTTGTCGGTGATCGTGCATTGCTTGGCCGTCAGTCCGTTGGCTTCGAGCTGTCGCGTGACCAGATAGCGGCGCGCAATCTGCATCTTTTCTTCCTCGGTATAACCCGGCAGTTCGATAATTTCCATCCGGTCGCGCAACGGGCCGGGAATCGTTTCCAGCATGTTGGCGGTGCAGATGAACAGCACACGCGACAAGTCGAACGGCACCGCGAGGTAATTGTCGCGGAACGACACGTTCTGTTCCGGATCGAGCACTTCCAGCAGCGCCGCCGATGGATCGCCGTGCACGCCGCCGCCCATCTTGTCCACTTCATCCAGCAGCATCACGCAATTCCTCGCGCCCGCCTTCTTGATCGCCTGGATGATGTTGCCCGGCAGCGCGCCGATGTAGGTGCGACGGTGGCCGCGCACTTCGGCTTCGTCATGCACGCCGCCGAGGCTGACGCGCACGAACTCGCGCCCGGTGGCCTTAGCGATGCTTTGTCCGAGCGAGGTCTTGCCGACGCCCGGCGGCCCGGCAAAGCACAGGATCGGGCTTTTGCCCTGCGGATTGAGTTTGCGCACCGCCAGATATTCCAGGATGCGGCGCTTGACCTTTTCCAGCCCGTAATGGTCTTCATCCAGAATCTTGCGCGCGGCGGCAATGTCGATCCTGTCCTGCGTTTTGATTTCCCACGGCAGTTCGGTCAACCAGTCGAGATAGGCGCGCAGCATCGGGTATTCGGCCGACGATTCGGACATCCGCTCCAGCCGCTTCAGTTCCTTTTTCGCGTGCGTCAGCACTTCATCCGGCATGTTCGCGCCGTCAATCGCCTTCGCGATTTCGGCCGTTTCGCTTTCTTCCTCGTCCGTTTCGCCCAGCTGTTTCTGGATGGTTTTCATCTGCTCGCGCAGCAAGGCTTCGCGCTGACGGCCAGTCAGCCGCTCCTTGGTCTGCTGGTCGATATCGCGGCTGATACGCAGCACTTCGATCCGGTGCGTCAACAGCGCCAGCACCTTGTCCAGCCGCTCGCGCAAATCGAGCGTCGCCAGCACATCCTGTTTTTCCGCCGGTTTCAAATCGATCAGCCCGGCAATGAAATCCGCCATCATCGACGGTGACGTGATGCTCTGCACCGAAGTGGCCAGTTCTTCCGGCACCTGCGGAATCAGCGTGATGATTTCCGCCGCCCGCTGCTTGATCTGCACCATGCGCGCCTCGATTTCCGGCGCACTGCCCGGCTGTTCGTCGAAACGCTCGACCCGCGCCGCCAGAAACGGATATCCGTCGATGAATTCGGTCACGCGAAAACGCTGCTCGCCCTGGCAGACCACATGGTGCGCGCCATCCGGCGTGGTCACGTAACGCAGGATATCGACTGCGGTGCCGATCGGGTACAGGTCATCCGCCGCCGGCGTGGCCGTTTCCGGATCGCGCTGCAGCAGGATGCCGACCTGCCGTTCGCTGCGGATCGCTTCCTGTGCCGCCGCGACCGAGCCTTCGCGCCCGACCGTGACCGGTACCACCAGCCCCGGGAACACCACCAGATTGCGCACCGGAATGATGATCAGCGCATCTTCGGGCAAATCCGATTTGCCCGCCAGCATCTCATTGATGTCGTTGTTTTGCTGTTCGGTATTCATGCCATCCTCCTCAGGCCAGCTTGCGCAGTACCAGCCGCAGGCAACCGTTGTCCAGCGTCCGTTCGCCAATGTCGAAATGGCCTGGCGGCAAATCGATACGCCGCTCGAACCGCCCGTAGGGAATTTCCAGCCGCCGGATGGCCACACCATGCGGCGCCGGCATCGGCCGCTCGCCCACGACATACAGCGTGCCGCCATCGATCACGATTTCAACCTCGTCCGGGTTCACGCCCGGCAGCGCCACCAGAATTTTCAAGGCTCGGCTGGTTTCGAACACATCCGCCGGCGGTTCCCAGGTCGGGCCGTGTTCGCTGCGCCGGCCAGGATGAAAAAATTGCCGGTACAGCCGGTCTGAACGCTCCATCATTTCCAGCGCTCTGGCCCACATGGTTCTGCCCGGTTCGCGAAATGTCATTGCCATCCTCCCGTCAGGTTGCTGCATCGTTGGTTTGCGGCCTCAGTCAGTATCACACAGGTCATATGGGGCAGTTTGCGCAAAAACAAAGCTCCTCTGTCGCAAAAAATGCGTCAGCGGAAAATTTCCCTGCGCCGCACGCTATATAATGGTGCTTTGCATGAACCGTTTCTGACCGGAGTCATATTGAATAACTACCCGCACCCCATCATCGCCCGCGAAGGCTGGCCTTTCCTGGGCATTGCCGTCGTGCTTGCCGTTGCAGCAACCTGGTTCTGTGGATGGTGGTCTGTGCCGCTGTGGGTTATCGCACTGTTCGTGCTGCAGTTTTTCCGTGACCCGCCGCGCGTGGTGCCGTTCAGCCCGAAAGCCGTGCTGAGCCCGGCTGACGGCCGCATCGTCGTGGTCGAAAAAACGCAAGATGAATTCACCGGCCGCGAAGCGCTCAAAATCAGCGTGTTCATGAACGTGTTCAATGTCCACTCAAACCGCTTCCCGGTTGACGGCAAGGTCGAGGCGGTGCAGTATTTTCCAGGCAAGTTCGTGAACGCCGATCTGGACAAGGCATCGACCGAAAACGAGCGCAACGCAGTCGCCATCACCGCCAGCAATGGCGAAAGCGTAACTTGCGTGCAGGTCGCCGGCCTGATCGCGCGCCGCATCCTGTGTTACGTGCAGCCCGGCGACAGCCTGAAGCGCGGCCAGCGCTACGGCTTCATCCGTTTCGGTTCGCGGGTCGATGTCTACCTGCCGCTGACGGCGACGCCGAAAGTGGCGGTCGGCGACAAAGTGCGCGCCACTGAAACCATCCTGGCCGAATTTGCATAACAAACCGTCTTAACCATGTCGCGCAAACCCAGCTCGAGGAGGCTAGCATGAACCAGCCGGCACCCGACAAACCAGAATCCGACAATATCGTCGTTGTGCCGCTGCGCCCTTCGCTGCGCCGGCGCAGCGTCTATCTGCTGCCGAATGCCTTCACCACCGCCGCGCTGTTCTGCGGTTTTTTCGCCATCGTGATGGCGATGAACCATCGCTTCGACAGCGCCGCCATCGCCATTTTCATCGCGATGATCCTCGACAGCCTCGATGGCCGGGTCGCCCGCCTGACCAACACGCAAAGCGAATTTGGCGCGCAGTACGACAGCCTGTCCGACATGGTGTCGTTCGGCGTCGCGCCGGCGCTGGTGATTTATGAATGGACGCTCAAAGGCATGGGCAAGCTCGGCTGGATGGCCGCCTTCGTCTACTGCACCGGCGCGGCGCTGCGTCTGGCGCGCTTCAACACCAACCTCAAGGTGGTCGATAAACGCTACTTCCAGGGCTTGCCCAGCCCAGCGGCGGCGGCCATTGTCGCCGGTTTCGTGCTGATGATGGATGACCTGCAGTTGCCCGCCACCGGATTTACCTGGGTGGCGTGGGTGCTGACGCTGTTTTCCGGGCTGACGATGGTCACCAACGTGCCGTTCTACAGCTTCAAGACGGTCAACATCCACAAGCCGGTGCCGTATGCCGCCATCATCCTGCTGGCGCTGGTGCTGGTATTCATCGCGATCGATCCGCCGAAAGTGCTGTTCAGCCTGTTCCTGCTGTTCGGCCTCTCCGGCTATGCGGTCTATCTGTGGCGACTGCTCAAGGGCAAGCCGGTCAGCATCGTCGAAACCAAAACCGGACCGTGCGACGATCAGCCGCAACAGTAAACAAACTAGCGACGAATTGGGGCGCGAGGAATCGGGTGCAAAAGAAATCGGGGCAAGCCGCCGCGTCCCCATCAAATAACTGCCCCCCACTGGCAAGCCCATTCAATCAGGCCAAAAATAACTGACCTAAATGAACAACGGGTCAGTAAGGCCAAAAAATATACTCCGACCAGTATTTAAAAACCGCCAGCAAAAATGTGGCCCAGCACCATGTTTTGGCTACATACCCCCACACGCTCAGGACTCTGAGTGATTTGCAGTAGGTAAATTTCCCGTTTGATATGTTTCCAGCACTCGCTATGGATGAAGTGCAAGCAGCTGGGTTGTCGCTGCTCATCCGCTTGCGACGCTGCCGCTGGCGGGGAGCCCAAAGCGGATCAGAAACAAAAGTTGTCTGAGCGCAGCGAGTTTCTTTTGTTTCCCGCTTTGGGCTTCTCGTCAGCGGGGAATTCAGCGGCGTTGCGGTCGCCTTTTTTGGCCTACCTTTTTTGGCGACGCAAAAAAGGTAGGTAGCCGCCGGGCTACCCCCGGCAAGCCCGCAGAGCTGTAAATACCAACTTCTTGCCAACGCCATACGCTTGCGCAAAGCGCCTCGATGCCGCCCGCTAGCACATGTTGCCGCGCCCCAAAATGCAAAAAGGCCGGCAATGCCGGCCTTTTCTCAGTCCTGACAACGGAAGCTTTGTTTACCCTGCTTGCCCGGAAGCGCTGCCGAGCATATCGAGCAGGTAACGACGCTTGGCATCGTCCGCGCTCGCGATGGCATGGTTCAGGCCGCTGAAGACGGCCAGAATCGATGCCGTCAGGATGTTGGCGTGAATCCCGACGCCATAAAAGCTGCCTTCCAGCCCATTGAGCGTAACTTCAACGTAGGCCACCGCCTTGGCATCGGCTCCCTTGCCCATCGCATGTTCCTCGAACGATTGCACCCGCAGCGGCAGGCCAAAGGCAGCCACCGCGGCATCGATCGGACCGTTGCCCACGCCGCTGAGCTGGCGTTCAGCACCATCAACGGCGACATTCAGGCGCACGCCTTGCGCATCGTCCTGATCGAACACGCGATAGCTCTGGTAGGCAATGGTCGGGTGGGCGGTAAGGTAGGTCTGCTGAAACAGGTTCCACAGCGTTTCGCCCGTGGCCTCGCCACCGTGTTCATCGGTCCATTCCTGCACGATGCGGCTGAATTCAATCTGCATCCGGCGCGGCATCACGATGCCGTAATTGGCTTCGAGAATGAAGGCAACGCCGCCCTTGCCAGACTGGCTGTTGACCCGGATCACGGAATCGTAGCTGCGCCCGATGTCGGTCGGATCGAACGGCAGGTAAGGCACGTTCCACAATTCGCCATCGCGCTTGGCCAACCCCTTCTTGATCGCATCCTGATGGGTGCCGGAGAAGGCGGTAAACACGAAATCGCCGACATACGGGTGACGCGGATTGATCGGCATCTGGGTGCAGTATTCCGCCGTGCGCGCGACTTCGTTCATGTCCGAAAAATCCAGCCCCGGCGCAATGCCGGCGGTGTACATGTTCATCGCGAGCGTGATCAGATCGACGTTGCCGGTGCGCTCGCCATTGCCGAACAGGCAGCCCTCGACCCGTTCCGCGCCGGCAAGCAGCCCAAGCTCGGCCGCCGCAACCGCGCAGCCGCGATCATTGTGCGGGTGCAGACTGATGATGACCGAATCGCGCTTGGCGAGGTTGCGGTGGATCCATTCGATCTGGTCGGCATAAACGTTCGGCGAAGCCATTTCGATGGTGGCGGGCAGGTTCAGGATCACCTTGTTCTCGGGCGTGCCGCCCCAGGTATCGACCACCGCATCGCACAGGCGCTTGGCGAAATCCATGTCGGAACCGCTGAAGGTTTCCAGGCTGTATTGCAACACCCATTCGGTTTGCGGGTAGCGGGCGGTCGATGTCTTGCAGAACTTCACCGCTTCGCACGCCATATCGATCACCTGCTCCTCTTTCATGCCATAGACGATGTCGAGGAACGGCGGCGAGGAGGCGTTGTACAGATGGATAATGGCGCGTTTTGCGCCGCCGAGCGAATCGACTGTGCGCGCGATCAACTCCTGCCGCGCCGGCGCGAGGCAGCCAATCGTGACATCAGCCGGAATGTGATTGCCTTCGATCAGGCTGCGCACGAAGTCAAAGTCGGTCTGCGACGCGGACGAGTAGGCCACCTCGATTTCCTTGAAACCGATGTCGACCAGGAGCTTGAACATGCGCATTTTGCGTTCGCCGTCCATCGGTTCGAGCAATGCCTGATTACCGTCGCGCAAATCCGAACTGACGAAAACGGGCGCCTGGGTCAGCACCTTGTCCGGCCAGGTACGGTCAGGCAATGGAACGCCGCGAAACGGACGATATTTCTTGGAAGGGTCTTTGAGCATCATGGTGTGGTCTCCGATTGCGATTTTTAACAGGTCGTTGCGGCGACATCGCTGGAAAATGAAAGGTTGCCGGACTGTCGCTTGCTCAAGGCCCGGCACCCGCATCGCAGTCGTAGCGGGCTGGTAGAGCGAAGGGTGTATCGGCATCGGTTCATGATGATTAACTCCGGCATGGAAATATCACAAGGCGTCCATCGGCTGGTCGCAAACTGATTCGGATTGTGGGAATAGGGAATCTAGCGCGCTTTAGCGAGCTAGTAGCAGGAACGGTAGCAAGCCGCAGATCGGGCTGCTGTTCAATGCGGCAACAGGAATTTGGAGGTTCTGATACATACGACCAAACTATAAGCCTATTCTGAAAAACGCGCAACCAACCCCACGGCTTGCGAGAGCGAATCGTCCCCTCTGCTGCTGCCCATTTGATACCGCAACCAGCCCGGCCATCAACCCCGCTCCGGCCCGATTCATCGCTGCTCACGGCTTGAGCAAACGGATCGAGCACGGATAACGATACACCGTGTTCGGCCCCGACTGGATGGCGGCCACGATGCACAGGATCACGTTGGCCACGTACAGCAGCCACCACAGCAAAATGCCGATCAGCACAAAGGCCAGAATGAAACAGACGATGCCGCCAAGGATGACCGTAATCTGCCAGTTCAGGGCTTCGCGCGCGTTGTCCTGCAGGCATCCCGGCTCATCCTTGACCAGAAGAAATACAATCAGCGAAGGAATGAAACCAAAGAAAATACCCCCTAGATGCGCAATCAGAATGTAAAGCTTGCTGGCATCCGACGAGGAAATCACCGGGTTGCCAGTCGCCCCGACCTTGCTGCCGCATTTGCTGCAGAAAGCAGCGTTTTCCGGCAATTCATTCCCGCATGAAACACAAAACATACGTGCTCTCCAATTTAAACGATGCGCGACAGGATTGGGCCACACTGCCGCCAGCCTTTGGGGCAACGCGGAAATGGTTGCGCGGGTGATGCCGCATTACCCGGCCATCCACTCAGATTCCTGCGCTCAGGGCGCCTTGCAACTCATCCCACGCATCTATACCGTCAACGCCTCCTAGCGCCCCCGGCCACCCCGGCCGCTACGGCTACTCTCGCCCGGGTCGAACATCGGATCGCGCCCGTTCTGCATCTCCCGCACCACGCCAGCGCGGTCGAAATGCACATGCATCAGCGAATCCCAGACCCCGCCTTCCTTGTAGCGATACGACCAGACTTCGAGCTGGCGCAATGGCAGCCAGTCGGTTTCGGCCGGATGCCCGAACATGCGCTGGATGTCGGCCTTGCTGGTCACGCCAACCTTGACGGTCGCGAATTTCTCGACCGTCAGCACCTGCTCCCACGATACCAGCCGGCCATCCGGGCCGAGCTTGACCATGTGCGTCGTCTGCCCCCACGGCCCCTGCGGGTATTCGAGCAATTGTCCATCCGCCACCGGATAGCGTCCGGCCGGCTGGCCCAGCTTCGCAATCACTTCCTGCTCGGAAATGCCGGATCGCAGATTGTCGGATGAAAAAGTGACGCAGGCTGTCAGCGAAAACGCCAGCAGCAGCGAAAGAACGGGTTTGACCATTTTCATGCGTATCCCCTTGCGCCGGCACAGGCGCATTGCCTGCCACGGCAATTGAATGGAAAAGAGTTTTGCGCTATACTGCGCGCTTGGCCTGATTCGGCCATGTCTTTTTGATAATCACGGTGCATGGGGTCGCGACTCCACACACCGCATGTGAAAGGTAATTATATGTCTATTGCAAAAGAAGCCAAAGCGGCCATCGTGGCCGACAATGCGCGCGGCGCCAACGACACAGGCTCCCCGGAAGTTCAAGTCGCATTGCTGACCGCCCGCATCAACGATCTGAATTCGCACTTCAAGACCCACGCGAAAGATCACCACTCGCGTCGCGGCCTGATCATGATGGTCAACCGCCGCCGTAGTCTGCTGACCTACCTGCGCAACAAGGATTTGAACCGCTATCGCGATCTGATTGCCAAGCTCGGCCTGCGCAAGTAAGCCTTTGCGCCAACCGATTCAGGCTGATATGCAAAATTGCCTGCGCCAGATATCTGACGCGGGCTTTTTTGCTATTTGCAGGCTTTGAAATTTGCAGTTTCCAAGCAGCAAAGCGGCATACGCCGCTGTAACGAGGTGAACGACAGCGCCTGAAAATCTGTCGGCTAACAAGAAAGGAACACCCATGTTTAACAAAGTCACCAAAACCTTCCAGTACGGCCAGCACCAGGTCACGCTTGAGACCGGCGAAATTGCCCGCCAATCCACCGGTGCCGTGCTCGTGTCGATGGACGACACCGTCGTGCTGGCTACTGTCGTGGCGCAGAAAAACACCCGCCCCGGCCAGGACTTTTTCCCGCTGACCGTTGATTACATTGAAAAAACATACGCCGCCGGCAAGATTCCGGGCGGCTTCTTCAAGCGCGAAGGTCGTCCGTCCGAAAAGGAAATTCTCACTTCCCGCCTGATTGACCGCCCGATCCGCCCGCTGTTTCCGGAAGGCTACTACAACGAAGTGCAGGTCATCATTCACGTACTGTCGGTCAACCCGGAAATCGATCCGGACATCCCGGCGATGATCGGCGCTTCTGCCGCGCTGTGCATTGCCGGTATCCCGTTCAATGGCCCGCTTGGCGCCGCGCGCGTCGGCTATGACAATGGCCAGTACATCCTGAACCCGACCACGACGCAATTGAAAACGTCGAGCATGGATCTGGTCGTCGCCGGCACGGAACAGGCGGTGCTGATGGTCGAATCCGAAGCGCAGGAACTGTCCGAAGACATCATGCTGGGTGCGGTGGTTTATGGTCACGAGCAGATGCAGGTCGTGGTTAATGCGATCCACGATCTGGTCGAAGAAGGCGGCAAGCCGGAATGGGACTGGCAGCCAGCGCCGAAGAACGAAGCACTGATCGCCGCCGTGACCGCCGTCGCGCAGCCGCTGCTGGAAGAAGCGTACCAGACGCGCCAGAAGCAGGCTCGCACCGACAAGCTGCGCGCCGCGACCGCCACCGTGCTGGCCACGCTGACTGAGCAGGCCGCCGCCGCTGGCGTCGCCACGCCGGATTCGGTCGAAGTCGGCAACATCCTGTTCGACATGGAAGCGAAGATCGTCCGTTCGCAAATCCTGAACGGCGAACCGCGCATCGACGGCCGCGACACCCGCACCGTGCGCCCGATCACGATCCGTTCCAGCGTGCTGCCGCGCACGCACGGTTCGGCGCTGTTCACCCGCGGTGAAACGCAGGCACTGGTGGTGGCCACCCTCGGCACCGCGCGCGACAGTCAGAAAATCGATGCGCTGATGGGCGAATTCACCGACAGCTTCATGCTGCATTACAACATGCCGCCGTTCGCCACCGGCGAAACCGGCCGCGTTGGTTCGCCGAAACGGCGCGAAGTCGGCCACGGCCGTCTGGCCAAGCGCGCGCTGGCAGCGGTGCTGCCGTCCGCGGACGAGTTCAGCTATTCGATGCGTCTGGTATCAGAAATCACCGAATCGAACGGTTCATCCTCAATGGCATCGGTCTGCGGCGGTTCGCTCGCACTGATGGATGCCGGCGTGCCGATCAAGGCGCACGTTGCCGGCATCGCGATGGGCCTGATCAAGGAAGGCGGCAAGTTTGCCGTGCTGACCGACATTCTGGGCGATGAAGACCATCTCGGCGACATGGACTTCAAGGTCGCCGGCACCGCCAACGGCGTGACCGCACTGCAGATGGACATCAAGATTCAAGGCATCACCAAGGAAATCATGCAGGTGGCGCTGGCACAGGCGAAGGAAGGCCGCGTGCATATCCTGGGCAAGATGCAGGATGCAATGCCGAACTCCAAGTCCGAGCTGTCGAACTTCGCGCCGCGCCTGATCACCATCAAGATCAACCCGGAAAAAATCCGCGACGTGATCGGCAAGGGCGGCGCTGTCATCCGTGCGCTGACCGAAGAAACCGGCACGCAGATCGATATCACCGACGAAGGCGTCGTCACCATCGCGTCTGTCGATGGCAAGGCGGGCGAAGAAGCGAAACGCCGCATCGAGGAGCTGACGGCGATGGTCGAAATCGGCAAGATCTACGAGGGCACCGTGCTGAAACTGCTGGATTTCGGCGCCATCGTGCAAATCCTGCCGGGCAAGGACGGCTTGCTGCACATCAGCCAAATTGCCAACGAGCGCGTGAACGAAGTCAAGGACTACCTGCAGGAAGGCCAGACGGTTCGCGTCAAAGTGCTGGAAACCGACGATCGCGGCCGCGTGAAGCTGTCGATGAAAGCGGCTGCAGCAGAGCAGGCAACCGAAACCGCGGCACAATAATCAGCCAACCTGACCTTGGCGCATCGATTTGATGCCCAAGGTCAATTCCTTGTGTTGAAGTTGTCGTTACAATCTCACCCGCGCCATGATGGACGGGTGAGATTTTTTGCATAACGCCTGGCGCCTTCTCACGAAAAAAAACAATCATGCGAGCAATAGAAATCATCCCGGATGGCGCCAACAGCGTTTTGCGGGCCTGCGAACGCGCCATCCCCACACCCGGTGCCGGCGAAGTCCTGCTCCGCGTTCATGCGGCCGGCATCAACCGGCCAGACGTGCTGCAACGCATCGGCCGCTATCGGGTGCCCGATGGCGTGACCGACATCCCCGGCCTGGAAGTGGCCGGCGAAATCATCGGCGGCGATCTAGGCCACGGCGGATTCAAGCTGGGCGACATGGTGTGCGCGCTGCTGCAGGGCGGCGGCTATGCCGAATACTGCACCGCGCCGGTGGCGCAATGCCTGCCGATCCCGAAGGGCTTGAACGCCATTCAGGCCGCGTCATTGCCGGAAACCTATTTCACCGTCTGGAGCAACGTGTTCGACCGTGGCCGCCTCTCTCCGGGAGAAACTTTCCTTGTGCAGGGCGGCACGTCCGGCATCGGCGTGGCGGCGATCCAGATTGCCACCGCACGCGGCCACCGCGTGTTCGCCACAGCGCGCACAGAAGAAAAATGCCGTGCGTGCGAAGCGCTCGGCGCGGTGCGCGGCATCAGGTACACCGACGAGGATTTTGGCGAAATAGTGATGTCGCACACCAATGGCCGAGGCGTGGATGTGATTCTCGACATCATGGGCGGCAGCTACCTGCCGCGTGAAATCAACTGTCTGGCCGATGATGGCCGACTGGTGTTGATTGCGCTGCTCGATGGCCGCCGTGGCACGCTCGATATGGGCCAGGTGCTGCACCGCCGGCTGACGGTCACCGGCTCGACCCTGCGTCCTCGTCCGGTCGAATTCAAGGCGGCGATTGCGCAAAGCCTGTTGCGCGAAGTCTGGCCGATGCTGGAATCCGGCCAGGTCAAGCCCGTCATTTACCAGACTTTTCCGCTCGAACAGGCCGGCGAAGCACATGCGCTGATGGAATCAAGCATGCATGTCGGCAAAATCATCCTGCAAGTCGCCTGAAAATACTCCCACGGGTATTTCTAAACTACTCCGGAAATAGTGGCGCAACGGCGGTATTTCACCACATACCCCCGGCTTTCTTTCATTCCTGATGGTAGCTGGTGACGCGTTCGACTTCATCCTTCGAGCCGAGAAATACCGCCACCCGCTGGTGCAGTTTTTCCGGCTGCAAATCAAGAATCCGCTGGTGGCCATTAGTGGCCGCGCCGCCCGCCTGCTCGACGATGAAGGCGATCGGATTCGCCTCGTACATCAGCCGCAGCTTGCCCGGCTTGTCCGGTTCGCGCTTGTCAGCCGGATACATGAAGATGCCGCCGCGGCTCAATACGCGATGCACGTCGGTCACCATTGACGCAATCCAGCGCATGTTGAAATCCTTGCCGCGCGGACCGGTCGTGCCAGCCACCAGTTCGTCGATATAGCGCGTGACCGGCGGATACCAGTGGCGCACATTGGAAGTATTGATCGCGAATTCCCTGGTTTCATTCGGAATTCTGATATCGCGCGCGGTCAGCTTCCACGCGCCCATTTCACGATCGAGCGTGAAGCAGGCAACGCCGTGGCCGCAGGTCAGCACCAGAATCGTCTGCGGGCCATACAAGGCATAGCCGGCCGCCACCTGCTTCGCGCCCGGCTGCAGGAAATCCTGCTCGCTCGGCGCAGCCATTCCTTCCGGCGCCTTCAGCACGGAAAAGATCGTGCCGATCGACGAGTTCACGTCGATGTTGCTCGAGCCGTCGAGCGGATCGAACAGCAGCAGGTATTCGCCCATCGGATAGCGGTTTGGAATCGGATGGATGGTTTCCATTTCCTCGGATGCCATTGCCGCCAGATGCCCGCCCCACTCGTTCGCTTCCAGCAGGATTTCATTCGAGATCACGTCCAGCTTCTTTTGCACTTCGCCCTGCACGTTCTCGCTGCCGGCGCTGCCAAGCACACCCGCGAGCGCGCCCTTGCCGACCGCATGACCGATGCTCTTGCAGGCGCGCGCCACCACTTCGAGCAGCAGCCGCAATTCGGATGGCACGTTGCCATGCTGGCGCTGTTCTTCCACCAGGAACTGGGTCAGGCCGATACGTTTCATGTTTCTCCCATCTATTGTTTCGGATTGTTGTTGCTACCGGATTGCAATCATTCCGCCAGCGATTTCGATACCACTTCGCGCACGTCGCGCGACAGTTTTTTCGCCTTCGCCACCAGCTGCAGCGCCTTTTTCATTTTCTGCTGCAGCGCCGGCGTGAATTTGCGCCAGCGATCGAGCGTACGCGCCAGCCGCGCGGCGACCTGCGGATTCAAGGCATTGAGCGCAATCACCTGCTCGGCCCAGAATGCATAGCCGCTGCCGTCCGCCGCGTGGAATTGCGCCGGGTTGCCGTTGCAGAAACTGAAGATCAGGCTGCGCGCCCGGTTCGGATTCGACAGCGTGAAGGCCGGGTGCTGCATCAGCTTGCGCACCGCCGCCACGTCGGTCAACGGCGATGCCGCCTGCAGCGCGAACCATTTGTCGATCACCAGTGCTTCCTGCGCAAATTCACGATAGAACTGGCGCAGCGCCTTGTCCGCCGCCTTTTTCGCCACCGGCGTATCGGCATTCACCAGCACCGCCAGCGCGGCCGCATGATCAGTCATGTTGCCGGCGGTATCGAATTGCACCTGCGCCAGTTGCGCGGTGGTATCGTCCGGCCACGCGAGCAGATAAGCCAGCGCCAGGTTTTTCAGGCTGCGCTTGCCGGCAGAGACCGCATCCGGCTGATACGCGCCCTTGATCAGGCAGGCTTCGTAGGCAGACAGGAATTCGGCCTTCAGCGCCTGTGCCAGCGATACGCGCATGAACTGCCGCGCCGCATGGATCGCGGCCGGATCGACTTCTTCCATCTGTTCTGCAATCACGGCTTCGGACGGCAGCGTCAGCGCCAGCTCGCGGAAAGCCGGATCGAGCGATGCATCGGTCAGCGTCGCGCGCAGCGCATCGATTACCATCGGATCAAGTTCCAGCGGCTCGCCATTCTTCACCGCTGCCGTCAGCGCCAGCAGGCGGCGCATCATCAGCCTCTGCCCCGCTTCCCAGCGGTTGAAATGATCGCTGTCGTGCGCCAGCAGGTGCGCCAGTTCGGCATCGGTGTAGTCGTATTCGACCACCACCGGCGCAGAGAAATTGCGCAGCAGCGACAGCACTGGCTTTTCGTTCACTTGGGTGAAGGTGAAGGTCTGCTTCGCCTTCGTCAGTTCCAGCATCGCGCTGCCGCCAGAAATCGCTTTTTCATCCAGATGCAGCGGCATATCCTGACCGTCAGCGCCAACCAGCCCGAGCGCAAACGGAATGTGGAACGGCTGTTTCTTCGGCTGCCCCGGCGTCGGAGCGCACGATTGCGCCAATGTCAGCGTCAGTGTTTTCGCCTTTGCGCTGTAGCGCGTGCTGACATGCACGCGCGGCGTGCCAGCCTGACTGTACCAGCGTTCGAACTGCTTCAGGTCGCGCCCATTCGCATCGGCCATCGCAGCGCGGAAATCATCGCAGGTAACCGCCTGTCCGTCGTGACGTGCAAAGTACAGATCCATCCCCTTGCGGAAACCGTCGATGCCCAGCAGCGTCTGGTACATGCGCACCACTTCCGCCCCTTTTTCATACACGGTGACGGTGTAGAAATTGTTGATCTCGACGAACGAATCGGGCCGCACCGGATGCGCCATCGGGCCGGCATCTTCCGGGAACTGCATCTGACGCAGCGTGCGCACATCCTCGATGCGTTTGACCGCACGGCCGGACGACGTGCCCACCATGTCGGCCGAAAATTCCTGATCGCGGAATACCGTCAGCCCTTCCTTCAGCGACAACTGGAACCAGTCGCGGCAGGTGACGCGGTTGCCGGTCCAATTGTGGAAGTATTCATGCCCGACCACCGCTTCAATGTTGGTGTAATCGACGTCGGTCGCGATCTTCGGGTTGGCCAGCACGAACTTGGTGTTGAAGATGTTCAGACCCTTGTTTTCCATCGCGCCCATGTTGAAATCGCCCACGGCGACGATCATGAAACGCTCCAGATCAAGTTCCAGCCCGTAGCGCAATTCATCCCAGCGGATGCTATTAATCAGCGAATCCATCGCGTGCTGGGTCTTGTCGAGATTGCCCTTTTCGACCCAGACCTGCAGCAGCGCGCGACGGCCGGATTTCAGCCTGATTTTTTCTTCCTGACAAACGAGTTTGCCCGCCACCAGCGCGAACAGGTAAGCCGGCTTGTTGAACGGATCTTCCCACTTGGCGTAATGGCGACCACCGGGCAATTTGCCCTGTTCGATCAGGTTGCCGTTGGACAGCAGCACCGGATATTTTTTCCGGTCGGCACGCAGCATTACGGTAAAACGCGTCAGCACGTCCGGCCGGTCAGGGAAGAACGTAATCTTGCGGAATCCCTCTGCTTCGCACTGGGTAAAGAAGTTGCCGTTCGACACATACAGCCCCATCAACGACGTGTTCTGCGCCGGATGGATCACGGTTTCGATTTCCAGCGTGGCGATGTCGGGCGCGTTGAAAATGCGCAGGTTGCCGTCTTCCAGCCGCCACGCATCCCTGCCCAGCGTGACGCCATTCATCCGCAATTGCGCCAGCTTCAGGTCATTGCCGTACAACAGAATGTCGCGCGCCTTGCTGCCCTCGCGACGGATCAGCGTCATCTGGTTCGCGACGTGGGTTTCATCCGGAGCGAGATCAAAACCGAGATCGATGAAATCGACCAGGAAATCCGGCTGCTGGTAATCCTTGCGGTAAACCGCCTGGGCGAGTGTGTTTGGCATGGACAATCCGTTCGTCAGTTATTGTTACAGACCGCTGGCAGAGATCAGACGTGGCCGATCACCGGATGCGGTTGGTACGACGCTTCCAGCGTGGCGATTTCCTCGGCGCTCAGGCGGACGCTGATCGCGCCCAGTGCCTGCTCCAGCTGCGGCAGCTTGGACGCGCCAACAATCGGCGCCGTCACGCCCTTGTGCAGCAGCCACGCATACGCGATCTGCGCATTGCTGACGCCCTTCTTCTCCGCCAGCGCCGTCAGCGCATCGACCACCGCGAAATCGGCTTCGTTGTAGTAGTAGCGCAATGCCAGGTCGTCAGTCTTCGCGCGCGACGTGGCCGAATTGTTTGCGCTCACGTCCTTGTCTTCCGGCTTGCGGTTGCCGGCGAGGAAGCCGCGCGCTAGCGGGCTCCACGGAATCAGCGCCACCTTCTGGTCATGGCACAGCGGTATCATTTCGCGTTCTTCTTCGCGATACAGCAGGTTGTAATGGTTCTGCATCGATACGAAAGGCGTCCAGCCGTTTTCCTTCGCCACCTGCTGCGCCTTGGCGAACTGCCACGCCCACATGCTCGACGCGCCGATGTAACGCACTTTGCCGGCCTTCACCAGATCGTGCAGCACGGCCATCGTTTCCTCGATCGGCGTGGCGCGATCCCAACGATGGATCTGGTACAGATCGATGTAGTCGGTGCCGAGCCGCTGCAGCGATGCATCGACCGCGTGCATGATGTGCTTGCGCGACAGGCCGCTGGCGTTCGGATGGAACTTGCCCGCCATCGTCGGCGCATCGATGCTCATGTCGTCGGACACGCCGAAATAAACCTTGGTCGCGATCACGACTTCGTTGCGCTTCGCGAACTCTTTCAGCAGCTTGCCGGTAATGATTTCGGACACGCCGTTCGAATACATGTTGGCGGTATCGAAAAAATTGACGCCACCTTCGATCGCGCGGCGCACGAACGGACGCGCCGCTTCCTCGTCCAGCACCCATGGGCGCCACTGCGGCGAACCGTAAGTCATCATGCCGAGGCAAATGCGGGAAACCTTGAGGCCGGTCGGGCCGAGATTGACGTATTGCATCAGAGTTCCTTTCTGTCAGTAAGCGTGAGGCGAATCCGGCAGGCGGATATCCTCTGTCATGGTGAGCAACGACGCATAAGGCGGTCGCGTCAGGAAATCCCGAAAAGCATCGAGATGCGCCGCATTCGCCAGGCCGATATACAGCCTGGCTGGCGGCTGGCGCAAAATCCGGTTGAGCGTGACCTGCATCGTCAGCCGGCCGGTACAGCAAGGGCAACCTGGCGCAATGCGGATCAATCGCACCGCCGGATTGAATTCTGTCTTAACTGCTGGCGAACCTTCGAATATCAGCGCCGTATCATCGGCTTGTCCGCCAGACGCGATGGCCGCAGCAATCGCCGCTTCACGCGCTTGTGCATCCTGACCCGCAACCAGCGTGGTCAGTGTCATTCGCCTTTTCTCGTCGTCTTCAACGGCTCGACACCAAGCTGCTTCAGCTTGCGGTAAAGATGCGTCCGCTCCAGCCCGGTTTTTTCGGCCACGCGCGTCATGCTGCCGCCTTCCTTGGCCAGATGATGCTCGAAATACACGCGCTCGAAAGTGTCGCGCGCTTCACGCAACGGCAAATCGAACGACAGGCTGAAAGAATGGATAGCGGACACCTGCTGCGCCGCCATGATGGCTGCCGGCTGGGCGCTTGGCGGTATCGACGATACCGTCGCCGCCGGCGTGCTTGACACGACACGTTCTTCCGGCTGCGGCGCCACCACTCGCAGCGGCACCGGCGCATGGCGAGGCGGCTCCGGCGTGCGTGTCAGCCCTTGCTGCACCGCCTTCAGCAGCTTTTGCATCGCAATCGGTTTTTCCAGGAAATTCAGCGCGCCGATGCGGGTTGCCTCGACCGCGGTATCGATCGTCGCGTGGCCTGACATCATGATCACCGGCATCGTCAGCAAGCCGTCGCGCTGCCACTCCTTCAGCAGGGTCACGCCATCGGTATCGGGCATCCAGATATCAAGCAATACCAGATCGGGCGCACCGTTTGCACGCGCCTGCCGTGCCTCACGCGCGTTTTCCGCCGTCTGCACGACGTGTCCCTCATCGCTCAGGATTTCCATGAGCAATTCGCGGATACCCATTTCATCATCAACTACCAGGATATTTGCCATATCTGCCTGCCACTAACCGTTACTAAGAACAATTATCCACCATATCAAGCCAACTTCAACAACAAAATTGCCACTTTCGCGCCGCTGGCATCCTTGCGGTTCTCGATATCGATGCGCCCGCCATGCTCATCCACGATTTTTTTCACCATCGCCAGACCCAGGCCGGTGCCGCGCGCCTTCGACGTGACATACGGCTCGAACGCCCGCGACAGTATCTTCGACGCAAAGCCAGGGCCATTGTCGGACACTGAAAAACGTACCGCCTGGCACACTTTCGCATCGGCATCTTCATAGCGGATCACTTCGGTCAGCACGTCAACCTGCGGCTCAATCCCTTCTGGCCGGCGTTCGCCAACCGCATCCTGCGCATTTTGCAACAGATTATGGATAACCTGGCGCAACTGGGTTTCGTCGCCCATCACCCGCGGCAAATCCGGCGCCAAATGGCTGCGGATCGCGGCCTTCGCCTCATCGCCGTTGTACAGATGAAGGATTTCCTCCACCAGCGCGTTCAGATCCAGCGGCTGCAGCACCGCTGGCGGCGTCCGGGCGTAATCGCGGAAATCGTCCACCATGCGCTTCATCGCCTCGACCTGATTGACGATGGTGCTGGTGCTTTTTTCAAGGATGGCCGCATCCTGCTGCGGCAGCTTGCCTTCGAGCTTCATCTGCAAGCGTTCGGCCGACAACTGGATCGGTGTCAGCGGATTCTTGATCTCGTGCGCCAGCCGCCGCGCCACCTCGCCCCAGGCAATCGAACGCTGGGCCGAAATCACATCGGAAATATCATCGAACACGACGATGTAGCCGGTGCCATTCCTGACCGGCAGGCGCGAACCGCGAGCCAGCAGCGTCACGTCATGCCCTGCCTCGTGACCATCGCCAATGCGCGGAATTTCAATCTGCTGCTGCCAGTGCTTACCATTCGCTTTGTTGCCGCCGGCCGCCGATTGCGCGCTTTGGCCGGAAAACTCCTGCACAATCGCTTCCGCCAACGGCGCCAGGCCTTCAATCGATGCCAGCGGGCGCCCGATATGCGGGTTGAAATCGCGTTCCAGGATGCGCTCGACCGATTCATTGCAGCTGACCAGGCGGAATTCGCCATCGAGTACCATCACGCCGGCCGACATGTTGGCCAGCACCGATTCGAGGTAGATTTTCGCGTTCTCAAGTTCGGTCCGCGTTCTGTCGCCGGTACGGCGCGCATCGGCCAACTGCATCGTCATCGTGTTGAACGATTGCGTCAGCAGGCCAAGTTCATCCGGGCTGGCAACAATCGGCCGCGGCGACAGGTCGCCTTCGGCCACCGCTTTCGTTCCCTGCGCCAGCAGCAGCAGCGGCCGCGCGAAATTGGAGGCGATCGTAAACGCGGCCGCAATCGCGGCAAAAATCGCCAGCAACAGCGTCAGCGTCAGCGTCACGATGTAAATCTTGCGCAGCCCGGAACGCGCGAGCGAACGCGTCTGATATTCGCTGTAGGCGATGCGCAGCGCTTCCGCGTTTTCGGCCAGATTGCCGGTAACCGGCTGAATCAATTGCAAAAAGCGCGCCTCGCCCTTGAGCGACATGCCATCCGCGCCGCCAATCGCGACCACGACGCGCCACCGCAGCGGCACATCCTTGATCTGGTCTTCTTCATGCATGTCGGTGCCACCTTCGATCGTGGCAAAGCCCGATGCCAGGCGCGCCTGGTTCAACATCGAAGGCGTTGGCAGTTCGGGCGCGAGCCGCGTGATGTCGTTGCTCGCGGTAGCCACAATCTGGCCGCTGGCGGTGACAATCAGCGCATCCTCGAATTGCGCTTCATCGCGCAAGCGCGGCAATTGCGTAATCTGCGTCGCGGGCGACATTTCAGCCAGGCTGGCAGCCATCCGGCGCGCCTTGGCGCTCATGTCGGCCAGCGACGCATCGAGCACCGTGCGGCCAAGATTCACGCCGGATTCGAGCGCAGATTCGACTCGCACATCGAACCATGATTCAATCGAGCGCGACATGAATTGCACCGATACCGCATAAATCACGATCCCGGGCACAATCCCCATTGCGGCGAACATCAGCACCAGCCTTCCGGTCAGTCGCGTGCCGAACTTGCCGCGCCGGTAGCGCTGCAGGAACCGCCACAGCATCACACCAATCACTGCCAGCAGCGCCAATGCGATCGCCACATTCAGCGCCAGCAGGAGCGAATAGTTTTGGTCGAAAAAATCGGAATTATCGGAAGCTGATGCTTGCAGAAACAGCAGAATGCTCATGACGGCGACGCCGACCACCATCATGTAACGAAGCACCCGTGTCACTTGTCAGCCGTAAAAGAAAACCGTTTCCAGTCCGATGAAAGACGCCAGCTGCGGTTGTTGATCGCGTTTACCTGGAACGGTTTCGGCAACTGCGATACATCCAGCATCATTCGCACGGCAACCGTATATGCCTCTCCTGCCACCAGCTCGCCGTAATCGGCCACGGTCCAGCGCATGGGCCGCTTCACCAGCGAAAGCGCATCGTCCAACGTACGGTAGTTCTGCTGCAGACTGCCAATCACCGACGCATTGTATTGCCGGGTCAGCACATTGTATGAAACGCGCGTGGTCTGCTTGACGAAGATCGAGCGCTCGGCGAACCAGAACAAACGCGGCCGGCTCAATTCGACTTCGGTGGTGAAATACAGCGGAATGCCGCGCGCCAGCGCTTCCTCCAGCCCACGGTTCAGTTCGAACTGAAAACCGGCGGCCAAACGATAGCCGGTTTCGCCTGCTTCGATGCGCGCCTGCGTGATATCAATACTGTTCGCCTGCGCGACCAATGGCAGATGCACCAGCAATGCCAGCAGACCACAGGCTAACCAATGAAATAAACGTCGCGTCACGGACTTACTCGAAAGTCGGTCGTTAAAAATCTGTCATGCCTGATTCTTTTGAAACAGCGCGTAAAACAAACCATCATGATCCTGCTGCACATCCGCTGACGGCAGAATCTGGCCGGGCGCTTCCAGCCGGATGGCATGGTTGCGCAACGCAAACGCCGCCGCCTGCTGCTCAGATTCCTGCGGCCACAGCGAACAGGTTACAAAGAGCAATTTACCACCAGGACGCAACATCTGCCAAAGATTGTCCAGAATTTGTGCCGAAAATGTTGCAAGCTGGCGTGCATCGCCCTTGCGACGCAACCAGCGGATGTCCGGATGGCGCCGCACGATGCCCGATGCGGTGCAGGGAACGTCGGCCAGAATCCGGTCGAACGGCTGGCCATCCCACCAATCGCTGTTCGCCGCATCTCCCACGCGCACCTGCGCCTGCAACTGCAGCCGCTGCAGGTTTTCGCCGATGCGCGCCAGCCGGTTTTGATCGGCATCGAGCGCCAGCAAATCGATGGCCGCCATTTCCAGCAGATGCCCGGTCTTGCCGCCCGGCGCCGCGCACGCATCGAGCACGCGCATGCCGTCATGCACGTCGAGCAATGACGCCGCCAATTGCGCCGCCGCATCCTGCACCGACACGATGCCGTCAGCAAACCCCGGAATCTGCTCGACCGGCACCGGCTTTTCCAGCCTGACCGCGGCCGCGCCGATTTGCGTTGCCGCCATGCCGCTGTCCGCCAGCAGACGCAAGCAGGCGGCGACCGTGGTCTGCTTCAGATTCACGCGCAAGGTCAGCGGCGGCGGCTGGTTGCCCGCCGTCAGAATTGCCTGCCAGTCGCGCGGATACGCAGCCTTGATCGCATCCAGCCACCACTGCGGGTAATTCCAGACCGCGACCGGATTCTGCCGCGCCTGCGGCATCAGCGCCTCGCGCTCGCGCAGGAAGCGGCGCAGCACCGCGTTCATCATCCCCTTGCCATGCGAAATCGACGAATCGGCCGCCGCTGCCGTCACCGCCTGATCGACCACGGTAAACGCATCATAGGTTTTGGCGTCGGAAGCTGATGCCAGTTCGGCCAGCAGCGTCAGCGCGCAGCACAGCAAACCGTGCAGCAGCGCCGGTTCAGGCGCCTTGCTGGTCATCAGCCCGATCAGTGTTTCCGCCAGTCCGAGCTGGCGCATCGTGCGGTAAGCGATGTCCTGCATCGCGCCGCGCATCGGCGGCAACGGTTGCTGCTGGCCAAACACCCGCGCCAGCGCCTGCGGCAGCGCAGTGCCGGCCTTCACCTGCGCCACCGCCTCGGCCGCGCCGAGCAGTGCCAGCGCGAGCGAATCGGCCTTCAATTCCTGCCGCACCGGCAGAGTGGCAGGCTGACCGGCCGGCCGGCTGGCAGGCTTGCCAATAAACGAGCTGTCCGGCCGACTGGCATGGCCATGCGCCGGTTTGACCGTTTTTTGCACCGCAGTCTGTTGTGTCGCCGGCTGTTGCGTTGTCGGTTTTTGTGCTGCTGGTTTCCCGGCGAGCGCAGGCCGTTTTGCCGCCGGTTTCGCTGCCGGTTTCGACTTGGGCTTTGGCCTGGACTTGAGAGTAATGAGAGGACGCTGTGACATGGGAACGAATGGTACGGCAGAAACGGCGCTGCGTCATGCGCAAACGCAAAGCTGGCGCATCGCAGCAGCGCGGTGGCCCGACGCCGACCACAGAAACACGAGGGTATACATCAAAAACAATGCGCCGGGCCATATTTTTGGTGGCCGTTTTTAAATACCGGGTGGAGTATATTTTTTGACCTTAATGACCAAGAATTCATTTTGGTCAGTTATTTTTGGCCTGTACTACCCACCTTGCCCGAGCGCCGCAGCATGTTCAGCCAACAGGCGACTGAAAAACGTCGCGACGATGGTCCGATGCAAGGCGCACCTGAGCAGGCGCGCAAGCGCACTGCGTGCGTTGCTTGTGCAGCAACCGGACAACAGCCGCTCGGCGGCTCGTTGCGGCGCAGGGTAACTCGCCGAAGGCGATGTTATGCCGAAGCCAATGTACATGAAGTACATGAGGATTCCGAAAACGAAGTTTCGACGCAGGCTAACGTGAGCGAAGCGAACGTTAAGCGAAGCGGCCGCAGCCAACACCGCGCGGCAGCCATCCATCGCAGCAGGTTTTTGCTAGAAATCGCTGTCCAGCCCGTCCTGCACCTGCTCCGCCGCCCGCAACACTGCGCGCGCCTTGTTTTCGGTTTCCTGCCATTCGGATTCCGGCACCGAATCGGCGACGATGCCGGCCGCCGCCTGCACGTGCAGCATGCCGTCTTTCAGCACGCCGGTGCGAATCGCAATCGCCAGATCCATTTCGCCGCTGAATGACAGGTAACCGCAGGCGCCGCCGTAAATGCCGCGCTTGACCGGCTCCAGTTCGTCGATGATTTCCATTGCGCGCACCTTGGGCGCGCCGGACAGCGTGCCGGCCGGGAACGTGGCTTTCAATACGTCCATGTTCGACATTTCCGGCTTGAGCAAGCCTTCGACGTTCGACACGATGTGCTGCACATGCGAATATTTTTCAATCACCATCTTGTCGGTGACTTTCACGCTGCCGATCTCGGCGATGCGGCCGATGTCGTTGCGCGCCAGGTCGATCAGCATCACGTGTTCGGCGATTTCCTTCGGATCGGCCAGCAGTTCGGTTGCCAGCTGTGCATCCTTTTCCGGCGTCGAACCGCGCGGACGGGTGCCGGCCAGCGGCCGGATGGTGACTTTCTTGCCGCCTTCGGGCGTGCTTTCGTTCCGGACCAGAATTTCCGGCGACGAACCGACTATCTGCATCTGGCCGAAGTTGTACAGATACATGTACGGCGACGGGTTCAGCGCGCGCAACGCGCGGTACAGCGACAGCGGCGAATCGGTGAACGGTTTTTTCAGCCGCTGGCCAATCTGCACCTGCATCAGGTCGCCGGCGGCAATGTATTCCTTCGCCTGCAGCACGGCCTTCAGGTAATCTTCTTTCGCGAATTCACGTAGCGTTTCGGTGCGCGCGCTGCCGCCGATCGGCGGCGCTTCCACCGGCTGGCGCAGCAGCTTGCGCAATTCCTTGATGCGATGGCGCGCGCGGAAAAACGCTTCCGGCTGCAACGGATCGACATAGACGATCAGATACAGCTTGCCAGACAGGTTGTCGATCACCGCCAGCTCCTCCGTCAGCAGCAGCTGGATGTCCGGCAGGCCGAGGTCGTCCGGCGGCGCGGTATCGGCCAGCCGGTGCTCGACGCAGCGCACCGCATCGTAGCCGAAATAACCGGCCAGCCCGCCGCAGAAGCGCGGCAGCCCCGGCGTCAGCGCAACCTTGAAGCGCGACTGGTAGCGCGGAATGAAATCGAGCGGATTGCCGTCGTCGGTTTCAATCACCACGCCATCCTTCACCACTTCAGTACGCATGCCGTGCGAGCGCAGCAGGGTCGAAGCCGGCAGGCCGATGAACGAATAGCGGCCGAAGCGTTCGCCGCCGACGACGGATTCGAGCAAAAAGGTGTTTTTGCCGCCATCCTGGCGCTGCGCCAGTTTCAGGTACAGCGACAGCGGCGTTTCGAGATCGGCGAAAGCTTCCGCGATCAGCGGGATGCGGTTGTAGCCTTGCGCGGCCAGCGATTTGAATTCGAGTTCAGTCATGTTTTTCTCCATGCCGCAAGAAAGGGTGGCGCGGCGAGGTGCTTAAAAAACCTGCCAACTACGAGAGTCGGCAGCCAATCATCGGGTCAGTTGGACCAGGATTGCCAGCGTCGCCAAGGCCAGGCCTCAAGTGAGCCTGTTTGCGCAACGATGAGTTTTTTATCGAGAAACATGGAATTTTGGAAACGCTCGGAAAAACGTCAGGTAAGCCGGTTTGCTGCAGCCAGCAAGGTTTCAACTATACCATCCGAATCAATCTCCTGTACAGGCCGGCCGTGGTTGTAACCATACGGCACGCTCCATATGGCGCAACCTGCGGCGCGCGCCGCCTGCGAGTCGTTGACCGAATCGCCAATCGCCACCACCTCATTCGGCGCCAACCCGAAATCGGCGAATACGGTTTGCATCGGCAACGGATCGGGTTTCATTTTCGGCAGCGAATCGCCGCAATAGATCACGTCGAAAAATGCGTGGATGCCCATCTTGCGCAGCAGCGGCTGCGTGAATTCGGTCTGCTTGTTGGTCACGCACGCCAGCTTCAATCCCTTGTCACGCATCACCTGCAGGCCGGGAATCACGTCTGGAAACAGCGTGCTGTGTTCGCCATTGACTTCCGTGTAATGCTGCAAAAACGCGGCGAACGCCTGCGGCGCCAGTTGTTCGACGCTGTGCTCGTCCATCTCGGTCGCCAGCGTGCCGCGCACCAGATTGCGGAACCCCTTGCCGACATAACGGCGCACGATTTCGATTGCCAGCGGCGGCAGCGCCAAATCCTCGCGCGTGCGGTTGAGCGCAATGTGAAAGTCGAGCGCGGTATCGACCATCGTGCCGTCGAGATCGATGATTGCGGCGCGGATGCCGCTCAATGCTGCTGCCATCATTTGCCCACCGTCGCCAGTTCCTGCCGCATCGCATCGATCACGGCCTTGTAATCCGGCTTGCCGAAAATGGCCGAACCGGCTACGAAGGTGTCGGCACCGGCGCGCGCAATCTCGGCAATGTTGGCCGGATTCACGCCGCCATCGACTTCGAGCATGATTTCGCGCCCGGACGCATCGATCATCTGCCGCACCTGCGCAATCTTTTTCAGCGCGTGCGGAATGAACGACTGGCCGCCAAAACCGGGGTTGACCGACATGATGAGGATGATATCGAGCTTGTCCATCACATGCTCGAGCACATGCAGCGGCGTGGCCGGATTGAACACCAGCCCGGCCTTGCAGCCGTGGTCGCGTATCAGTTGCAGTGAGCGGTCGACATGCTCGGAGCCTTCCGGGTGGAAGGTGATGATGTTCGCGCCTGCCTTGGCGAAATCGGGGATGATGCGGTCAACCGGCTTGACCATCAGGTGCACGTCGATCGGCGCGCTCACATGCGGCCGGATCGCCTGGCACACCATCGGCCCGATGGTCAGGTTCGGCACGTAATGGTTGTCCATCACGTCGAAATGGATGATGTCAGCGCCGCCGGCGATGACGTTTTTCACTTCCTCGCCCAGACGGGCGAAGTCGGCGGACAGGATGCTGGGAGCGATGCGATACGTGGTCATGACGTCACTTTCAAAATCAATCCGCTATTTTAACCCTTTGCCATGTTTTGCTTTCGTCGCCATTTTTTGGTTCAATGCCAGCTTGCGAACCTTAACCGGAAACTTGCATGTCCATTTCATCGTTGCGCGCGGCAGCAATAGCTGCCACGCTCGGCATCGCGCTGGCGCTGGCCGGTTGCGGCACCGTCAAACTCGACACGCCTGAAGCGAAACCCGAAAAACCGCTGCTCCTGAAACCGGCCGATACGCTGACCGCGCCATCCTTCGCCGATCTACCCGGCTGGCAAGATGACGATCTGCGCGCTGCCTGGCCCGCCTATCTCGCCTCGTGCCAGTCGCTGGCCAGAAAACCTGACTGGAAAGCGCCCTGCTCGGCTGCGCGCAGGGTCGATCCGCATAACGGCGACGCCATCCGGCGCCACTTCGAACTATATTTCACGCCGCGCCAGATTATCAACCCGGATGGCACCGATACCGGCATGGCCACCGGCTATTACGAACCGCTGCTCAACGGTTCGCACAAGCGCGGCGGCCGGTTCCAGACACCGCTGCACAGCCCGCCGGGCGATTTGATCGCGGTCGACCTGAGCGTCAGCTACCCTGAACTGAAGGGTGGCCGGCCGCGCGGACGACGCGACGGCAACCGGCTGGTGCCCTACCTCAGCCGGGCCGAAATCGCGCAATCGAAATCAATGGCAAAAAACGTGTTGCTGTGGGTCGATGATCCGGTCGATGCATTTTTCCTGCAGGTACAGGGATCGGGCCGCATCCGTCTGGCCGACAGCGGCGAAACGGTGCGCGTGGCCTACGCCGACACCAATGGCCATCCGTACCGGTCGATTGGCCGCCATCTGGTCGAACGCGGCGAATTGACGCTGGAGCAGGCATCGGCGCAAGGCATCAAGGGATGGTGCGCGCTGAATCCTTCGCGCATGCAGGAGTTGCTGAATGTGAATCCGTCCTACGTTTTCTTCCGCCTGGAACGCCTGCGCAATCCGCAACAGGGGCCGAAAGGTGCGCTCGGCGTACCGCTGACGCCGCAGCGTTCTATCGCCATCGATCCACACTTCGTGCCACTTGGCGCGCCGGTGTTCCTGTCCACCACGCAACCGGGCAGCGGACAGCCGCTGAACATGCTGGTGCTGGCGCAGGATACCGGCAGCGCAATCCGGGGCGCGGTGCGGGCCGACTATTTTTGGGGCTTCGGGCATGAAGCCGGCGAACAGGCAGGCAAGATGAAGCAGCGCGCAAAAATGTGGCTGCTGATGCCTCGCAACAGCTTGTAAAACCGAAGAAAAGGCGGGGTATATAACAGAAACACCCCGCCAGGCGACAGTTTCCGGAGCTATTCAAACAGACTGACAGTAGTATATTCCGGACGCAACAGCCGCAAAAACAGCCGGGCAAACAGCAACGGAAGATTATTTGTGTACCAGCACCGGCACGGTCGATTGCGCCAGCACCTTTTGCGTTTCACTGCCGAGGAATAGGCGGTTCAAGCCTTTCCTGCCGTGCGAGGCCATGAAAATCAGGTCGCAACCGTAATCCTTGGCCACGCGGACGATTTCGCTTGAGGGGCTGGGCGATTTTGTCACCAGCACTTCGCACGGCACGCCCGCCGTATCAGCCACGGCTTTCAACATGCCGACATATTTCTGTGCATGACTATCCAGATGTTTTTCATGTTCCTGCACCGTGGCCGGGCTCATGCCATCGAATGGCGAAAAGTGAATCGGCACAATCACGGAAAGACCGAGAATCTGACACCCCGGAATTGCGCGCGCGAGGTCAATTGCGGCCGCAAAAACATCTTCCGACAAAGGCGTGCCATCAGTGGGCACCAGTATTTTCTTGTACATGCATCCTCCCGGTTAAATGGTTTCATCATACCGGGACACAATAAAGCCCCGCTTTAAACTGTGTCAAGCAACCGCCAGATCGCGCGGCACAAATGGAACACTTCACACGGCAGTAACAACTGCGCTATGCTGGCGACAATTTTTCCGCCCTCTTTCCCCTATCCGCATGACGCGCTTCGCCCCATTGCAAAACGATCTGCTGCTGCGCGCGCTGCTGCGGCAACCGGTTGAGGCCACGCCTGTCTGGCTGATGCGTCAGGCCGGACGTTACCTGCCGGAATACCGCGCCTTGCGCCAACGCGCCGGTTCATTTCTGGCGCTGGCAAAAAATCCGGCGCTGGCGACCGAGGTCGCGCTGCAGCCGCTGGAACGGTATCCGCTCGATGCCGCCATCCTGTTTTCCGACATCCTGACTATTCCGGATGCGATGGGGCTGGGGCTGTTTTTCACCGAGGGCGAAGGGCCGAAGTTCAGGCACCCGCTGAACGATGAAAAGGCAGTGCTGGCGCTCACGCCCCCCGATCTGGCGCAACTGCAATACGTGTTCGATGCGGTTACCCAAACCCGTGCGGCACTGGGCGGGCGCGTACCGTTGATTGGTTTTGCCGGCAGTCCATGGACGCTGGCGTGCTATATGGTCGAAGGCGGCAGTTCAAGCGACTTTAATCGCGTGAAAATGATGCTGTACCAGCGGCCGGATTTGATGCATCACCTGCTGGCAACCAATGCCAGCGCCGTGGCGGCCTATCTGAATGCACAAATCAAAGCCGGCGCGCAGGCGGTGATGCTGTTCGACACCTGGGGCGGCATTCTGGCCGACGGCGCGTACCAGCGGTTTTCGCTTGGCTACATGCGCCAGGTCATCGACCAGTTGCAGCGTGAACAGGATGGCGCACGGATTCCCATCGTGATCTTTACCCGCGGCGGTGGCCAATGGCTGGAAGACATCGCCGCCAGCGGCGCCGATGCCATCGGACTGGACTGGACGGTCAGCCTGGCGCAGGCGCGCCGGCGCGTCGGGCAGCAAGTTGCGCTGCAAGGCAATCTTGATCCGGCCGTGCTGTTCACGCCAGCGGAAGTGATCCGGGCAGAAGCGCGCAAGGTACTGGCATCGTTCGGCCAGCCGGAATCCGGCTTTGGCCATGTGTTCAATCTGGGGCATGGCATACCGCCAAACGTGCCGCCGGAAGCAGTATCGGTGCTGATTGAGGCCGTGCGGGAAAACAACAGCCAGACATTTGTTTGATGTTGCGCAAATGACGCATTCAAGCCTGTTCCACTAACAGATCCGAATATATTTATACACAAAAAAAATTTGGTTCCCTCATTTTGAAAAAAATTTTTTGCAAAAAAAGCGTTTGCGTAACACATTGATTTTAAAAGATTTATTTTTTGCATCCGGTTTGAGCAATTTGTTGAAACCCGCATGAAATCAAGCGATCCGGGGAGTCAACCGGCATTTGCCCACAAAGTTATCCACAGGATTTGTGGATAGAGGAAAAAAAGCTTTCGACGCGAATGTTTAGCTTATTTCTTGAAGGTTTACATTAAGTTTATGCATTGTCGTTTTGTACAAATCGCGGTTGATACCCCACTTGACATTTTTTTCGATTACCGCTGGCTCGGCGGTGACGATGCCGCGTTGCCAGCGGTTGGCCAACTGGCGCTGGTGCCGCTGGGAAAACGCGAAGTCATCGGCTTGATTGTCGCCGTCAGCGAACAGACCGACGTGCCACCGGAACGATTGCGCGACGTGATCGCGCTGCGCGCACAAATCCCGCCGCTGCCGGAACCCTGGCTGGCGCTGTGTCGCTTTGCCGCCGGCTATTACCAGCGGCCGCTGGGTGAAGTCGCGCTGCCCTGCCTGCCGAAAAAACTGCGCGAGCAAAAACCCCTGGCGCTGGAACGCGCGCTGAAGAAACTGGCGCAGACACAGGCATCGCCGTCCACCGTCGCCAGTGAAGCACCCACGCTGAACCCTGCGCAGCAACAGGCGGTGGACGCAATCGCCAATGCCGACGGTTTTACCCCGGTTCTGCTGCATGGCATCACCGGCAGCGGCAAGACAGAAGTCTATCTGCAAGCCGCCGCTCAAATCCTGACGCAATCGCCCGCCGCGCAAATCCTGATCCTGGTGCCGGAAATCAACCTGACGCCGCAACTCGAAGCCGGCATCCGCGCCCGCTTTCCCACTGTGCCGGTGGCCACGCTGCACAGCGGGCTGGCCGAAACCGAACGGCTACGACACTGGCTGAGTGCTCATCTCGGCCAGGCGAATATCGTACTCGGCACGCGGCTGGCGGTACTGGCGTCGCTGCCGCAACTGGCGCTGATCGTGGTGGATGAAGAACATGATCCGTCTTACAAGCAGCAGGAAGGCTTGCGCTATTCGGCGCGCGATCTGGCCGTCTGGCGCGCTAATCAGCTAGGCATTCCGGTCGTGCTCGGATCGGCCACGCCATCGCTGGAGAGCTGGCAGCACGCGCAGACAGGCCGCTATCGCAAAATCGAACTGACTGAGCGCGCGGTGCAGGACGCCGCGCTGCCGGCCATCCGCCTGCTCGACAGCGGCCGCAACCAGTTGACCGACGGCATGACCGCCGCACTGATGGCCGCGCTCAAACTGCGACTCGAACGCGGTGAACAATCGCTCTTGTTCCTGAACCGGCGCGGCTATGCGCCGGTGCTGTCGTGCGACGCCTGCGGCTGGGTCAGCAACTGCCCGCGCTGCACTGCGTTCATGGTGCTGCACCTGTCCGAACGCAAGCTGCGCTGCCATCACTGCAGCCTGGAAATGCGCATTCCGCGCGCCTGCCCGGATTGCGGCAACATCGATCTGCAACCGCTGGGGCGCGGCACGCAACGGGTCGAAGAAAGCCTGCTATCGCATTTCCAGCAAGCGCGCATCCTGCGCATCGACGCCGATTCGACCCGCAAGAAAGGCAGCGCGCAGGCGGCATTTGATGCCGTGCATGAAGGCGAAGTCGACATCCTGATCGGCACGCAGATGGTGGCCAAGGGGCACGATTTCCAGAACCTGACGCTGGTCGGCGTGCTGAATCCGGACACCGCGCTGTTTTCGCACGATTACCGCGCCAGCGAGCGGCTGTTCGCGCAACTGATGCAGGTGGCCGGTCGCGCCGGGCGCAGCGCGCAAAAGGACGACCACCAAAGCGAAGTGCTGATCCAGACGCGCTATCCGCAGCATCCGCTGTTTGCGGCACTCAAGGCGCATGATTACGGCGTGTTTGCCACCGCCTTGCTGGAAGAGCGCGAGCAGGCGTGCCTGCCGCCATTCTGCCATCAGGCGCTGCTGCGCGCCGAGGCGCGGGAATTGCCGGATGCACTCGCGTTCCTGCAGCAGGCGGCGTTGCTGCTTGCGCCCGAGGGCGTGACCATCAACGATCCGATCCCGATGGCGTTAACGCGCGTGGCCAACGTCTGCCGGGCGCAACTGCTGGTCGAATCAGCCTCGCGCCCAGCGCTGCAGGCGTTCCTGCGTGAATGGATGCCTGCGCTGCGCACGGTAAAAACCCGCGTGCGCTGGACGATGGAAGTCGATCCGGCTGATATTTGAACGAAAAAAACGGGGGTATCAATCAGAATACCCCCGCTGGGCCACCTATTCCGGGGCCGTTTTAAAATACTGCCACCAGTATATTTCGACCTCAAAACCGCCTGAATTACCCCGTCACCGTTACCTCGTGACCGGCTTGTAGCGCAACCGCTTCGGCTTCGCCGCCTCTTCGCCCAGGCGCTTTTTCTTGTCGGCTTCGTATTCCTGATAGTTGCCGTCGAAGAATGTAACTTGCGAATCGCCTTCGAATGCGAGGATGTGGGTCGCGATCCGGTCGAGGAACCAGCGGTCATGCGAAATCACCAGCACGCTGCCGGCGAATTCCAGCAGCGCGTCTTCCAGCGCACGCAACGTTTCAACGTCCAAATCGTTGGACGGTTCGTCCAGCAGCAGCACGTTTCCGCCCTGCAACAGCGTTTTCGCCAGATGCAGCCGTCCGCGCTCGCCGCCTGAGAGGCTGCCGACGTTTTTCTGCTGGTCCGATCCCTTGAAATTGAAGCGGCCAAGATAAGCGCGCGCCGGCATTTCGAACCGTCCGACAGTTAGCAAATCCGAGCCGCCGGACACGTCCTCAAACACGTTTTTGCTGCCGTCGAGGTTTTCGCGCGACTGATCGACGATCGATACCTTGACCGTCGGGCCGATATGAACTTCGCCGCTATCCGGCGCTTCCTTGCCAGTAATCATGCGGAACAGTGTCGATTTGCCGGCGCCATTCGGACCAATCACGCCGACAATCGCGCCCGGCGGAATGCGGAAGCTGAGATTATCGATCAGCAGCCGGTCGCCATAGCCCTTCGACACGTTCTTGAATTCGATCACGTCATTACCGAGGCGCTCGGCCACCGGAATGAAGATTTCCTGCGTTTCGTTGCGCTTCTGGTATTCGTAATCGGACAGTTCATTGAACCGCGCCAGACGCGCCTTGCTCTTTGCCTGTCGCCCTTTCGGGTTTTGCCGCACCCACTCCAGTTCCTTCGCAATCGCCTTTTGCCGTGCGGATTCGGATGCTTCTTCCTGCTTCAGGCGGTTTTCCTTCTGTTCCAGCCACGAGCTGTAATTGCCTTTCCACGGAATGCCGGCGCCGCGGTCAAGTTCAAGAATCCACTCGGCCGCGTTATCGAGAAAATAGCGGTCATGGGTAATCGCAACCACGGTGCCGGGGAAGCGCAGCAGGAATTGCTCCAGCCAGTCGACCGATTCGGCATCCAGATGGTTGGTCGGCTCATCCAACAGCAGCATGTCCGGCCGCGACAGCAGCAGACGGCACAGCGCGACGCGGCGTTTTTCGCCGCCGGAAAGCACGCCGATCTTCGCCTCCCACGGCGGCAGGCGCAGCGCATCGGCCGCCATTTCCAGCTGCTGTTCCAGGTTGCCGCCATCGGATGCCGCCAGAATCGCTTCCAGCCGCGCCTGCTCGGTTGCGAGCGCATCAAAGTCTGCATCCGGCTCCGCATACGCGGCATAAACCGCATCAAGCTTGGCGCGCGCTTCGAACGCATCGCCCAGCCCGCTTTCAACTGCCTGCCTCACCGTCTGCTCCGGATCGAGTTCCGGTTCCTGCGGCATGTAGCCGATTTTCAAATCCGGCATCGGCCGCGCTTCGCCGATGATGTCCTTGTCCACACCCGCCATGATTTTCAACAGTGTCGATTTGCCGGCACCATTCAGGCCGAGCACACCGATCTTGGCGCCAGGAAAAAACGACAGGGAAATATCCTTCAATATCTGACGCTTGGGCGGAACGATCTTGCCCACGCCGTTCATCGTGTAGACGTATTGAGCCATAAGTTTGAGGTCTTTAATGATGGTTAAAATGCCGAAACCGCAAGGATAACTGATGGCACGTTCAAGCTGTTGTATTTTTCCCGTTTCAGTCTGAGTTTACGCAGATCATTGCCGCATTATTCTTGCGTTTTCAGAAAGTTTGGCCTATTGTCCAATGCGCATAAATAACCAGCAGGACTAACTTGACCACCAGACAAACCAGTCATAGCGGAATCGCTGCCTTGACGCTTGCCGCCATCGGCATCGTCTACGGCGATATTGGCACCAGCCCGCTGTATGCACTGAAAACCGTGTTTGAACCGAAACACGGGCTGTCGCTGACACCGGCTAACCTGCTGGGGGTGATTTCGTTGATTCTGTGGGGATTGACGATTGTCGTTACACTGAAATACGTGACGCTGATCATGCGTGCCGACAACCGCGGCGAAGGCGGCGTGATGGCACTGATGTCGCTCGCTCTGTCGTCACTGCCGAAATCCTCACGCTGGAGCTACCCGCTGATGCTGCTGGGCGTGTTCGGCGCCGCCCTGTTTTATGGCGACAGCATCATCACGCCGGCTGTTTCCGTTTTATCTGCGATTGAGGGTCTGGAAGTTGCCGCGCCCGGCATGAAACCATTCGTCGTGCCGATCACTATCATCGTGCTGATCGGACTGTACGCTTTCCAGTCAAGAGGCACCGCCGGCATCGGCCGCTGGTTCGGTCCGTTCATGCTGCTGTGGTTTGCGATCCTGGCCGTCATGGGCGTGATCAACATCTTCCGTGCGCCGGAAATCCTGTCCGCGCTCAATCCGCTGCATGCGTTCTCGTTCATCGCACGCAACAAGCTAATCGCGTTTATCGCGCTCGGCGCGGTCGTGCTGGCTTTCACCGGCGCCGAAGCGCTGTACGCCGACATGGGCCACTTCGGCGCGCGACCGATCCGCATCGCGTGGTCAATGATCGTGTTCCCGTCGCTGGCACTGAACTATCTCGGCCAGGGCGCACTGTTGCTGTCCGATTCGGCCGCAATCTCGAACCCGTTCTTCCACCAGTTGGGCTCATGGAGCATTTACCCACTGGTCGCGCTGGCGACTGTCGCCACCGTCATCGCATCGCAGGCGACGATTTCCGGCACCTTCTCGATGACCAAGCAGGCTATTTCGCTCGGGCTGCTGCCGCGGATGAAAATCATCCACACTTCGGATGCCGAAATCGGCCAGATTTACATGCCGATGGTCAACTTCATGCAACTGGTCGCGGTAGTCATCGTGGTACTTGAATTTGGCACCTCAGATGAACTGGCCGCCGCCTACGGCATTGCCGTCACCGGCACGATGCTGCTAACGACCGTACTGTCCTTCTTCGTGCTGAATTTCCACTGGAAATTTCCTCTGCCGGTCGGGCTGGGAATTTGCGGTGCCTTTGCCGCCATCGATCTGGCACTGTTCTCGGCCAATCTGCCCAAAGTGATGGATGGCGGCTGGTTCCCGCTGCTGCTGGGCCTGAGCCTGTTCACAGTGATGATGACTTGGCGCAAGGGACGGCAACTGGTGACGCAGAACCTGAAAATGCACGCCATTCCGCTGGATGGCTTTCTCGAATCGCTGTTCCTTGTGCCGCCGGTGCGAGTGCCTGGCACGGCGATCTTCCTGCGCGGCGAAGTCGATGGCGTGCCACATGCGATGCTGCACAACCTGAAGCACAACAACGTGCTGCATGAACGCGTGGTATTCCTGACGATCTTCATGCAGGAAGTGCCGTGGGTACCAATACAGGAGCGGGTGCACGTGCAGGATTTCGGCCATGAGTGCTATCAGGTCAATATCTATTATGGCTTTCTGGATGAAACCGATATCCCGCAAGTGCTGTTGCAATGCAAGCTGTACGGGCTGGAATTCGATCTGCCTTCAACCTCTTTCTTCATCTCGCGCCAAACCATCATTTCGACTCCGGACGGCGGCATGAATCCGTGGCGCGAGCATCTGTTCGTGCTGATGTCGCGCAATGCGCGCGGCGCAGCCGATTACTACCGGATTCCGCCCAACCAGGTAATCGAGCTCGGCACGCAGATCGAAATCTAGCCGGCACCGTTCGTTTTTTGCCTTTGTGCGAGGCATCAAGCATAATAGTGCGCCCCTTTACAGGGAAGGCTGAAAATTCCATTCAGCCCATCCTGTATTTCTTTCTGACTGCCGATGATTTCTATCCTGGTAAGCTTTCTGGTCGCGCTGGTGAGCACGCTGTTCATCATCCGCCTTTCCCGGCAGCATAAAAACATCCTTGATCACGTCACGCATGATGTGCAGCGTTTTCACTCTCGCCCGGTTCCGCGCTTCGGCGGGCTGGGCATCCTGATAGCCGCGCTCGTCGGCGCTTCTGTTGCATGCTGGCGTGCGCCACCCGTCGGCCAATGGCTGCTGCTGCTGTTGCTGTGCGCGCTGCCAGCCTTCGGTTGCGGCATCGTCGAAGACTATACGAAAAATGTCAGCGCAATGCGCCGCCTGATGCTGACGATGGCCGCAGCCGCCATCGGCTACATCGCCCTCGATGCCGCCATCACCCGCATCGATCTGCCGCTGGTTGACGGTTGGCTGAAATACGCTTGGCTATCGCTGCCGTTCACTGTCTTTGCCGTCGGCGGCATCGCCAATGCGATCAACATCGTCGATGGCTTCAACGGCTTGGCCAGTGTGGTCACAATGTTCATGCTGCTGTCGATTGCCTACGTCGCGTGGCAAGTCAACGACACCTTCATCATGACCGCAGCTTTCATCATGGTCGGAGCGATTGCCGGTTTTTTCGTCTGGAACTTCCCCTACGGCTTGATTTTCCTCGGCGACGGCGGCGCCTATTTCATCGGTTTCATGCTGGGTGAATTGACGGTTTTGCTGATTGCACGCAATCCGCAAGTTTCCGCATGGTATGCATTATTGCTGCTGATATATCCGGTATTTGAAACGCTTTTCTCGATTTACCGCAAAAGATTCGTGCGCGGCGGATCGCCCGGTGTACCTGACGGCATTCATTTGCACATGCTGATATTCAAGCGGCTGGTGCGCTGGACGATAGGCCGGCGTGATGCGCGCGCACTCATCAAAAGGAATTCGCTAACCTCGCCCTATTTGTGGGTGCTATCGCTGATGGCGGTTATTCCAGCTACGCTTTTCTGGCGGAATTGCTGGATTTTGATTGGATTCTGCCTGTGTTTCGTTGCCGCCTACGTCTGGTTATATATGCAGATTGTGCAGTTCAATGCCCCCCGCTGGATGATTATCAGAAGGCAAAAAAAATAAAGCCGCGGCAATACGGATAATTACCGTCATTTATTTTCATATGCCCGATACGGCTGACGCATATTTTGATTAGAATATGCCATGACATTTTCAGAAATAAAATGTCAACCAACGAATTACCAGGAGGCCAACATGAATTTATCCGAACTGTCTGTCAGCGAATTGCGCGCTTTGCAGGAAAAAATCAAGCAGGAAATCAAAAAGCGCGAAGAAAACGAAATTGCGGAAGCAAAAAGGAAAATCCAGGCGATAGCGCAAAGCGTCGGATTGCCGCTGAAAGATTTGCTGACTGCATCGGCGCGCACCGCTGGCGGCAAAGTTCCGCCGCGCTACCGGAATCCGGGCAACGCCGAACAGACCTGGACTGGCCGCGGACACCAGCCGGTATGGGTGCGAGAATGGCTCGCCAGCGGCAAATCGCTGGACGCTCTGCTCATCAAATGACCGGGGTATCCTGTAAAATATAGCCACTCGGCCAGGTATTCCCTGGCCGTTTTCAAATACTGGCAGCAGTATATTTTTGCATCAAAATCGCTCGCACACGCGCCGCACACATCGGAAAACCGGCTTTCGCCTCATTCGAATCACACCATGCTCCCCCTCTCCAAAACCATCTTCAAGGCTTACGACATTCGCGGCATCATCGGCAAAACACTAGACGCTTCGATCGCACAACGCATCGGCCACGCTTTCGGCTCGGCCATCCGCGCCCAAGGCGGGCAAAAAGTCGTCATAGGCCGCGATGGCCGCCTGTCTGGCCCGGAACTGCTGACATCGCTCGCGTCCGGCCTGCAATCGGCTGGGGTGGATGTGATCGACCTCGGGCTGGTGGCGACGCCAATGGTGTATTTCGGCACCCACGTGCTGGAGGCGCAATCCGGCATCATGGTCACCGGCAGCCACAACCCGCCGGACTACAATGGCTTCAAGATGGTGCTCGAAGGCGAAGCGATTTACGGCGACACGATTCAGTCGCTGTACTCTGCCATCGAAGACGGAAATGTCGCACAAGGCAGCGGCAACTACCGCACGCACGACATCCGCGCCGCGTACATTGAACGCATCGCCAGCGATGTGAAGCTGGCGCGGCCGATGAAGATCGCCATTGATTGCGGCAACGGCGTTGCCGGCGCAATCGCGGGCGACCTGTTCCGCGCGCTCGGCTGCGAAGTGATCGAGCTGTTCTGCGACGTTGACGGCCATTTCCCGAACCATCACCCGGATCCGGCGCACCCGGAAAACCTGCAGGATCTGATCCGCTGCCTGCAAACGACCGACGCCGAAGTCGGCCTCGCGTTCGACGGCGATGGCGACCGCCTGGGCGTGGTGACGAAAGATGGCCAGATCATATTCCCCGATCGGCAACTGATGCTGTTCGCCAAAGATGCGCTCACCCGCCACCCGGGGCGCGAAATCCTGTACGACGTGAAATGCACCCGCCATCTGGCGCCGTGGATTGCAGCCAATGGCGGCCAGCCGCTGATGTGGAAAACCGGCCATTCGCTGGTGAAGGCGAAACTGCGCGAAACCGGCGCGCCGCTCGGCGGCGAAATGAGCGGCCACATCTTCTTCAAGGATCGCTGGTACGGCTTCGACGACGGCCTGTATGCCGGCGCGCGGATGCTGGAACTGCTGTCGCGCACGGCCGATCCGTCAGCGCTGCTGAATGCGCTGCCGCAGTCGGCCAGTACGCCGGAACTGCACCTGCAGCTGGCCGAAGGCGAAAACTTCGCGCTGATCGAGCAGCTACAGCGGGATGCAACCTTCCCCGGCTCGACCGAGATCATCACCATTGACGGACTGCGGGTCGAATATCCGGACGGCTTCGGTCTGGCGCGCTCATCGAATACCACGCCGGTGGTAGTGATGCGGTTCGAGGCCGAAACGCCGACGGCGCTGGCGCGCATCCAGTCCGAATTCAAACGCGTGATCCTGGCAGCGAAGCCGGATGCGCAACTGCCGTTCTGACCGCCGCATGAAAGTCCTGATCGTCCGCGTGTCGTCGCTCGGCGACGTGGTACACAACATGCCGATGCTGGCCGACATCAAGCGCCACTACCCGGAGGCGCAAATCGACTGGGTGGTCGAGGAAGCGTATGCGGATCTGATCCGCCTGAACCGACATGTGAACAAGGTCATTCCGTATGCCGAGCGCCGCTGGCGCAAGAGCCTGCTGTCGTCGGCTACGCGCGCCGAAATCCGCGCCTTCCGCGCCGAACTGAAACGCGAAGCATACGACGTGGTGTTCGACACGCAAGGCTTGCTGAAAACCGGCATCGTGATGGGCATGGCGCGCATTGCGCCGGGCGGCAAAAAGGCGGGGCTGGCCAATGGCACCGAAGGTTCCGGCTACGAAGGCATGTCGCGCCTGTTCCATACAATGAGCGTGCCAGTCGATTCACGCACGCACGCGGTGCTGCGCGGACGGCTGGTGGCAGCCGCAGCGCTCGGCTATTCAATCGATACGCCGGCCGATTTCGCGCTCACCCCGCCCGATCTGCAGCCGGACTGGCTGCCGGCAGAGCCGTATGCAGTGTTCTTCCACGGCACCGCGCGCGACGCCAAGAAATGGCCACAGGCGAACTGGACCGTCATCGGCCAGTTTCTGACAGAACGCGGGCTGCCAATACTGCTGGCCTGGGGCTCGGACAAGGAAAAACGGGAGGCGGAACAACTGGCGGCATCGCTACCGAATGCGCGCGTACTGCCGCGCCTGCCGATGCTGGAAGCGGTGCTGCTGGCAGGCAAGGCGGCACTGGCGGTCGGCGTGGATACCGGCCTGACGCACATCGCCGCCGCCTACAACCGGCCGACGGTGGAACTGTATATCGATTCGCCGCGCTGGAAGACCGAAGGCAACTGGTCGCCGAACATCGTGAACCTCGGCGATGGCGGACATCCGCCATCGGTCGAAGACGTCAGGTCAGCCGTCAGGGTGTTACTGAATTAACGGTAACGCCGCTATCCGGGTTGCCTGCCGGCGCAGGAGATGCAGGAGAAGCAGACGATTCGGAAACCGGTGCGTTGGCCGGCCGGTGCGTCATCTGCCGCAATTCGTCTTCAGTGATGTAGTCAAACACTTTCACCACCCGGTGTACGCCTGAAACGCCGCTGGCGATTTCCGCCGCCCGCGCGCCTTCGCGCTGTGTCACGCGCCCCATCAGATAAACCGTGCCGCGCTCGGTGACGGTCTTGAGCGCGCTGTTGAACACATCCTTCGCATCGATGAAGCTAGCCACCACCTTGCTGGTGATGTAGCTATCACTCGAACGCGACGAGAAATTCGACACCGGCCCGATTTCCAGTTCATTGACCACCGACTGCACGCCTTCGATGCGGCTGATTTCGCGCTCGACCGCTGCGCGCATCCGCTCATCCCGCACTTCGCCGGTCAACAACACCTTGCGGTTGAAGCTGGTGACGTTGACGTGGCCATAATCGCCGGCAATTTCAGAAGCGCGAACCTCTCCCTTGACCATGATGCTCTTGTCTTCGGTCTGCGCCCCAACGGTGCGGCGGTCGCTGGCGGCGAAAGTGCCAACCACAGCCGCGCCAACCACCATTTCGACGCAGCCCTGGAGGCCGATCATCGCTGCACCGCACAATACCGCCGTCGCAACCGGACGTTTGATTCGCTGCCAGTCAATCATGGATATCTCCTCCGAATAGCGCGGCATCGATGCCGTCGCAAATACTGTGTATCGCCAGCAAATGCACTTCCTGAATGCGCGCTGTACGCTCATGCGGCACGCAGATGTTCACGTCTTCTTCCGTCAGCATGCCGGCAATCTTGCCGCCATCACGGCCGGTCAGCGCGACAATGCGCATCTCGCGCTCGTGCGCGGCTTCGATCGCCGCCATCACGTTTTCCGAATTGCCCGAAGTCGAGATCGCCAGCAGGATGTCGCCGGACTGGCCGAATGCCTGCACCTGCTTGCTAAAAATATCGCGGAAACTGTAATCGTTGCCGACCGCAGTCAGAATCGAGGTGTCGGTCGTCAGCGCCATCGCCGGCAACGACAACCGTTCGCGCTCGAAACGGCCCACCAGTTCAGCCGCGAAATGCTGGCAATCGGCTGCCGAGCCGCCATTGCCGCACGCCAGAATCTTGTTGCCTTGCGACAGTGCGGCAAACATCATGTCCGCCGCGCGCGCAATCATCGGCGCGAGCAGTTCGGCGGCATTGGCTTTGAGTTCGGCACTTTCCTTGAAGTGCCCAAGTATGCGTTGGGTTCTCATAATCGTTGCATTATAGCTTCATGGCCGCGCAATAGCGGCTCAAATCACGTTTTTCAGCCAGGACAGTCGGCTGCCTTCCTTCGGGCCACCATCAATCGCGACCACATCGAAACGGCATGCCGGCTGCGCCGGATAGCGCAACAGGAAAAACTGCGCCGCGCGAATCATCCGCGCCTGTTTCGCCGGCGTCACGCTGGCGGCAGCGCCACCGAAAGCCATGCTGCTGCGCTGCCGCACTTCGACGAACACCAGCGTAGCACCGTCCTCCATCACCAGATCGATTTCGCCGCCCTTGCAACGGAAATTGCGCTCGACCAGCGTCAGCCCCTGTTGCGACAGATGCGCCAGCGCTTCATCTTCCGCCGCCTGGCCGCTACGCTGGCGCGCGGTCTGGCGGTCAGCGAAAGGATTGAACCATGCCACCCGACGTCCTTTCCCCCAACATGTAATTGAAGCGGAGCATTGCCAGCAACCGCGATGACGCGCACAATGCACCATCGCCCACTGACCTAAGGAAGCGCAGAAGAAATCGGTGAGCGGAATGAGATGCAAGGCGCACGGTGCGCAGGAACCGGAATGTACATACAGGTACATGAGGTTTCCGAGCACCGCGCAACGCAGCAGATCGTCCGCGCAACCATTTATTCAGCGTTTCCCCAACACCGCAATGCCAGAGTCCGCCACCTCGAACAGCACTGTCCAGCGCCTGATGGAAGACATCTCCCGGCAACAGTTTCCCGCCAGCGCATTATATGTGACCGCCACGCCGATAGGAAACACTGGCGACATCACGCTGCGCGCGCTCTACCTGCTGATGCAGGCCGATGCGATTGCGTGCGAAGACACGCGCAACACCAGCCAGTTGCTGGCACGCTACGGCCTGTCCAAACCGTTGATCGCGGTGCACGAACACAACGAGCGCGAACGCGCGGCGCACATCATCGAACGGCTGCACGCCGGAGAGCGGATTGCGCTGGTGTCGGACGCCGGCACGCCTGCGATTTCCGACCCAGGCGCGCGGCTGGTGGAAGCGGTTGCCGCCGCCGGTTTGCGGGTGATTCCGCTGCCGGGCGCATCGGCCGCCATAACCGCGCTATCTGCCAGCGGGCTGCTCGATAACGGTTTCCGCTTCGTCGGTTTCCTGCCGTCGAAGGCCGCGCAGCGCGATGCCGCGCTGCAGGATTTGTGCGCGCTGTCGGCGACGCTGGTGCTGTATGAAGCGCCGCACCGGATTGAACAGACGGTGGCAGCACTGGCATTGGCATTCGGTGGTGAACGGCGCATCGTCATCGCGCGCGAGCTGACCAAGCTGTTCGAGGAAATCCACCGCTGCCCGCTAGCCGACGCGGCCAACTGGCTGGCGGCCGACAAAAACCGGCTGCGCGGCGAATTCGTGCTGCTGGTCGAAGGTGCGCCAGCGGTGGCCGATACCGGTGAGGCCGAAGCGCAACGTGTGCTGGAAATCCTGCTGACCGAATGCACGGTCAGCCAGGCCGCGTCGCTGGCGGCGAAAATCACCGGCCAAAAGAAAAACCGGCTGTATGAACGCGCGCTGCAACTGAAAAATGGCGCTGGCTGATTTGCCGTTGGTCACGCCGGCGTTTACGCAAACAGCAGGGGTATATAGTCAAAATACCACGCTGAGCCACGTATTTGCTGGCCATTAAAAGATACTGCCCAGAGTATATTTTTTAACCTTAATGACCCGAATTTCATTTAAGTCAGTTATTTTAGGCTTCCGCAGCCAACCAATCCGGATTTTTAGCGCGAAATTGACAGGGTATAGCCGGAAAACGGCGGCTGCGCCACGTATTTACTGGCTTCTCAAATATACTGGCGGCAGTATGCTTCCAGCCCGCGCGAGCGCGAAACGCCCGCGACAGACAAATTTCCGCTTCCCTGCCGGCATTGATTACAATAAGCGCCATGCAGACGCACGAAAGCCATCGAGCGATTGGATGACTGCGCCGGCATCAGCGGCCGGAACCGGCAATGCCGCTTCCAGCCATTTTGCATGCGGCATCTTTTGAATGTGACCATTTGGATACCATCCCGTTGTGGGCGCAAATCGCCGCGCTCGCGCTGCTCATCTGCTGCTCGGCGTTCTTTTCGATTTCGGAAACCGCGCTAATCGCGCTCAGTTCCTACCGCGTCAAGCATCTGGCAAAGACCGGCAGCAAGCGCGCGCAAACAACGCTGTGGCTGCTGGCGCGCACCGACCGCCTGCTGTCGCTGGTGCTGATCGCGCAAACGCTGCTGAACTCGCTCGTGACCGCGCTGGTGACCGCGATTGCCATCGCCTCGTTCGGCAGCAACCAGACCGTGCTGACGATTGCCACCGCCACCATCGCCTTCCTGCTGATCATCTTTGCCGAAATCACGCCGAAAGTGATCGGCGCGACCTATCCGGACCGGATCGCGTTGCCGGCCAGCCCGATCCTGAAGGTGCTGATGGTGTTTGCGCTGCCGGCGATCTGGTTCGTCAACCTGTTCGTCAACCTGCTGCTGCGCCTGCTGCGCATCAAGACCGGCGCCGACGCACACAAGCAGCGGCTGTCGCCGGAAGAATTGCGCACGATGGTGCTCGAGGGCGGCGCGTTCATCCCGCAAAAACATAAGAGCATCCTGCTCAACCTGTTCGATCTCGAATCGATCACGGTCGAGGACGTGATGACGCCGCGCACGCAAATCGAAGCGCTCGATCTGGCGGTGCCGGTCGAAGACATCAAGCGCCAGCTCGTCACCTGCTATCACAACAAGCTGCCTGTGTATGAAGGCGAGATCAACCGCATCATCGGCATCCTGCATGTGCGCAAGGCGGTCGCGCTGCTGAATCAGGATGAAGAACTGACCGCCGAACATTTCCGCGAGCTGCTGTCACCGCCGTATTTCATTCCGCAGGAAACCGGCGTGTTCACCCAGTTGCAGTATTTCCAGGAAAACCGCGAACGGCTCGGCATCATCGTCGATGAATACGGCGAAGTGCAGGGACTGGTGACGCTGGAAGACATCATCGAGGAAATGATCGGCGAATTCACCACCACCATGCCCGGCAGCGCCCGCCCGGATGCGCTCGGCTGGAATGAACAGGGCGAATGTCTGGTTGAAGGCGGCACCTCGTTGCGCGACATTAACAAGCGGCTCGGGCTGAATCTGCCGCTCGATGGCCCGAAAACCATCAACGGCCTGCTGCTGGAAGAACTGGAAGACATTCCCGACGCGAACGTCAGCGTGAAATTCGCCGACTGTGTGGCCGAAGCAGTGCAAGTGCAGAACCAGGCCATCAAGGTGGTGCGGCTGGTCCGCTCCGGCGCGCGTGAAAGGGTTGCCGACTAAGTTGACGTTGCGCAAAAGCCTCAATGGTCAACCTGTTTACTCTTTACAAATGATTTGCCGCTAGGCATCATCCAAAGTGGCGCCCGATACAGGGCGCCGATATCATTCATCACCGATTTCCCGCATATGGCCGTAGCACAGACTGATCCGACGACCAACGGTTCCCCGATGCCAGGACTGGCACGCGCCCTGATGCAGGCGGGCCGCATTCCGCAGCAAGCCGCCATCGCCATCAGCAAGACCGCGGCCAATGACAAACAGCCATTCATTGATGCGCTGCTCAAAAGCGGCCAGATTGATGCGCGTTCTCTGGCCGCCTTCTGCGCGGAAACCTTCGGCTACCCGCTGCTGGATCTGGACGCAATCAAAAGCGACAATCTGTCGGACAAGATCATCGATGCGCGGCTGATGCTGCGTTTGCGTGCCGTGCCGCTGTCAAAACGCGGCAACCGCATCTTCGTCGCGATTTCCGATCCGACCCAGCCGCAAACACTAGATCAAATCAAGTTTCAGACGGCATCGACGGTCGAGCCGGTCATCGTACCGCACGACACGCTACTGCAACTGCTGGAAAAGCTGACAAAGAGCAGCGCGCAAGCCCTGAACGAAATGAGCGAAGATTCGCTCGATTTCGACCTGCTGTCCGAAGAACCGGACGCTGCCCAGGCCGAAGCCGACACCAGCGAAGTCGATGATGCGCCTATCGTCCGCTTTCTGCAAAAGACGATGCTCGATGCCATCAACGGCGGTGCCTCGGATATTCACCTGGAACCATTCGAAAAGTTTTACCGCATCCGCTTCCGCGTCGATGGCGAACTGACCGAATACGCGCAACCGCCAGTCGCGATCCGCGAAAAACTGGCGGCGCGCATCAAGGTGCTGTCGCGGCTCGATATTTCAGAAAAGCGCGTACCGCAGGACGGCCGGATGAAACTGGTGCTGTCGCCCACGCGCGCGATCGATTTCCGCGTCAGCACACTGCCAACGCTGTTCGGCGAAAAAATCGTGATGCGTATTCTCGATCCGTCGCAGGCGCAGCTCGGCATCGATGCGCTCGGTTATGAACCGGAGCAGCGCGAAATGCTGCTGAATGCGATTCAGCGCCCGTACGGCATGGTGCTGGTGACCGGCCCGACCGGATCCGGCAAGACTGTGTCGCTCTATACCTGCCTAAATATCCTGAACAAGCCCGGCATCAATATTTCCACCGCTGAAGACCCTGCTGAAATCAACCTGCCCGGCATCAACCAGGTCAATGTCAATGAAAGAGCGGGCCTGACTTTCTCGGTCGCGCTGCGCGCATTCCTGCGCCAGGATCCGGACGTGGTGATGGTTGGTGAGATTCGCGACCTGGAAACGGCTGACATCGCAATCAAGGCGGCGCAAACCGGCCACATGGTGTTTTCGACGCTCCACACTAACGATGCGCCATCCACGCTGGTGCGTTTGATGAACATGGGGGTGGCTCCGTTCAACATCGCATCATCCGTCATCATGATCACCGCACAGCGCCTCGCGCGCCGTTTGTGCACCTGCAAAAAGCAGGCAGAAGTCCTGGACGAAATTCTGCTGCAGGCCGGCTTCACGCCGGAAGACCTCGACGGCAGCTGGAAACCTTATGAACCTGTCGGCTGCGAACGATGCGGCGGCACCGGTTACAAGGGACGTGTCGGCATTTATGAAATGATGCCCATCAGCGAGGAAATCGAACGCATCATCCTCGAACATGGCACCGCGATGGACATCGAAAAGCAGGCGCGCAGCGAAGGTGTCAAGTCGCTGCGACAATCCGGTCTGGTGAAAGTCAAGAATGGGCTCACCAGTCTGGAAGAAGTGCTGGGCTGCACCAATGAATAGGAGACAGTGAATGGCCACTGCGCGCGACAGCAAGAAATCCGCCGAAATCAAGGAATCGATTTTTGCGTGGGAAGGCCGCGACAAAACCGGCAAGATCGTCAGGGGCGAACTTCGGGCCGGCGGTGAATCCGTTGTCAATGTCACCTTGCGCCGCCAGGGCATCACCGTCACCAAGGTCAAGAAAAAAACCTTCCGCAGCACCAAGCGCATCACCGAAAAGGACATCGCGCTGTTCACCCGCCAACTCGCGACAATGATGAAAGCCGGCGTGCCGCTGCTGCAATCGTTCGATATCGTCGCGCGCGGCCATTCAAACCCGTCGGTATCGAAGCTGGTCAACGATATCCGCAATGATGTCGAAACCGGCACCAGCCTGAACCAGGCGTTCCGCAAGTTTCCGCTATATTTCGATTCACTGTTCTGCAATCTGGTGGCCGCCGGCGAGCAAGCCGGTATCCTCGAGGATCTGCTGGAACGGCTGGCCACCTACAAGGAAAAGACCATCGCCATCAAGGGCAAGATCAAATCAGCGATGTTCTATCCGATTGCGGTCATGGCGGTCGCCTTCATCGTCACCGCGGTCATCATGATCTGGGTTGTGCCGGCGTTCAAGGAAGTATTCAAGAACTTTGGCGCCGATCTGCCGTGGCTGACGTTGATGGTGATCGCAATTTCCGACTTCTTCGTCAAGTTCTGGTATGTGATCTTTGGCGGCATAGGCGGCGGCCTGTACCTGTTCTTTCAGGCCTGGCGGCGTTCGCCGACGGTACAGCGCAGGATGGATCGGCTGCTGCTGCGCATGCCGATTTTCGGCGAGGTGATCCGCAAGGCAACCATCGCCCGCTGGACGCGCACGCTGGCAACAATGTTTGCCGCCGGCGTACCGCTGGTCGAATCGCTCGACTCGGTCGGCGGCGCTTCGGGCAATATCGTCTATGCGGATGCGACGCGCCAGATCCAGACCGAAGTCAGCACCGGCACCAGCCTGACCGTTTCGATGCAGAATTCAAACGTTTTCCCCAACATGGTGACGCAAATGGTGTCGATCGGCGAGGAATCGGGTTCGCTCGATAACATGCTGAGCAAGGTGGCGGATTTCTACGAGGAAGAAGTGAACGACGCCGTAGCGTCGTTGTCGAGCCTGATTGAACCGCTGATCATGGCGATTCTTGGCGTGCTAATTGGTGGTTTGGTGGTGGCGATGTATCTGCCAATCTTCAAACTGGGCTCGGTCGTCTAAGCCCGAACATATCAAAGATTCGTGGAAAAACGTGCCGCAAGGCACGTTCGCGCCAGCGAGGCATGCCTTGAACTCTAGCTGCCCAACTGCATGCCGACGTTCAAACCTGCCTGCCGGATGAATTCGTCAGCGGTCATCTTTTTGCCGTCTTCCAATCTCAGCGTAAAGATTTCAATCTGCCCGCCCTGCGCGGTAACGCGAAAGCTGGTTTCACCAATTTCCGATATCGTGCCAATCTTGCCCCTGACGCTGCCAAACGTGCGAAACAAGTGTTTCTTCACCTCAAACACATGAATCCGCTTGCCGTTCAGCGTAGTCCACGCGCCTGGCGCTGGATTGCAGCCCCGAATCAGGTTATAGACGTAATTGACATGATTGCTCCAGCTGATTCTGGATTCGGGCACGCGCAACCATCCTTCGTAGCTGGCTTCGCTTTCATCCTGCGCGACTTCGATGTGCTTGCCGGCAACCACGAGGTCTGCCGCCTCGAGCATCGCCTTTACACCCAGTGGAAACAATCGATCGTAGTAAACACTGCCGAGCGTATCGTCCGGCAAAATCGGGGTCGTTTTCTGCAGCACAATCGGCCCTTCATCGAGCCCGTCATCCGGCCGGAAAACCGTCAGCCCGGTTTCCGCGTCACCGCAGACGATCGGCCAGTTGATTGAACTGGGACCACGATATTTTGGCAGCAGCGACGGGTGATACTGGATGGTGCCGTGTTTGGGGATATTCACCAGTTCCTGCGGCGCGAACTGCACCACATACGCCATGATGCCAATGTCGGCATTCAAGCCTTGCATCGCTTCCCTGGCTGCATCGCCAGTCAGATTCGGCAACTGAAACAGCTTGATGCCCTTTTCCTGCGCAGCGACCCGAAGCGGATCCGGCCTTGCACCGTCCCGCTCTGGCGCGGTAAACACGCCGACTACTTCATCGCCGCGAGCAAGAAAGGCTTCCATGACGGCCTTGCCGAATTCCTGCTGCCCAATAATGGCAACCCTCATGCCAATCCTCGACAAACCTGGTGATAAAAAGATAGATGGGCAACTTTCGTTGCCCATCCTGTTACATGAACGAATGTTGCGTACAACCGGCGGAAAGAAGCTCCCTCCGCCAGTCACCCGACAACATTATTTCTTGCGACGCTCCGGAACGGTGAATGCACCGCCGTCTTTCATTGCCTGAACCTGATCAGCGTTGAAACCGCAAACCTGGGTCAGAATCTCGTCGGTGTGCTCACCCAGCATCGGTGCGCGGGTGATTTCTTCAACGTTACCTTCCGACAGCTTGACCGGCATACCAACGGTCCAGTAGTTGCCGCGCTTCTCGTCTTTAACTTCCACCCACATCTTGCGATGTGCGATGTGCTCGTCAGCCACAACGTCTTCGGTCGACAGAACCGGGCCGCACGGGAAGTCACGGCCGTTGAACATCGCGGTCAGTTCAAACTTGGTGTAGTTCTTCGCGAAGTCGCCGATGATCTTCCACAGTTCGTTCTGGTTCTTGCGACGCTCTGCCAGCGTAGCGAAACGCTCGTCAGCAGCCAGTTCCGGGCCACCGATCATTTCTGCCAGTTTCGGGAAGATCGCTTCTTGCAGAACCATGTAAACGTAGTCGTTTTGACCGAACGGTTTGCACGGAATGCAGTTGCCCAGCTGGCCACCGCCGGAGTCGTTACCAGCGCGCGGTACCGAGGTCAGGCCCAGCGTCGGACGGCTGTACTCGGACAGAGCGCCCTTGCCACCCATCAGACGGCCGTGGTCGCGGTATTTCACGCGGCACAGGTTCATAACGCCGTCTTGCATTGCAACTTCAACCAGCTGGCCCTTGCCGCCGTTGTGCGTGCGGTGGTACAGCGCAGCCAGAATACCGATTGCCAGGTGCAGACCGGTACCGGTGTCGCCAACCTGCGCGCCGGTGATGGTCGGCGGGTTTTCCGGGAAACCGGTGGTGGACATTGCGCCAGACATTGCCTGAGCGATCGGCTCATAGGCCTTGAAGTTTGCGTACGGGCCGGATGCGCCGAAGCCTTTCAGCGTTGCGTAGATGATGCCCGGGTTGATTTCTTGCAACCTTTCCAGCGTGTAGCCGAAACGGTCCAGAACGCCAGGACCGAAGTTTTCCATCATGACGTCGCTGTTCTTGACCAGCGCTTCGAACGCCTCGCAGCCAGCTTTGCTCTTCATGTTGACCGTGATCGAGCGTTTGTTGCTGTTGAGCATCGTGAAGTACAAGCTATCCACATCCTTGATGTGACGCAGTTGCGAGCGGGTGATGTCGCCCGTGCCCGGCGGCTCGAACTTGATGACGTCCGCGCCCATCCATGCCAGGAGCTGCGACGAGGTCGGACCCGCTTGAACGTGGGTCATGTCGAGGACGCGCACGCCCGATAATGCATACTTACCCATATTGAACTACCTCCAATGTGAATCAGTTAGGTTAGTTTAAGTACTTAGTACCCTTTTTGTACAAAGGGGGAAGTAAATACTTCCCCCATTGGTCTTACTACCTGCTTAACTATACTCACCGCTTGGTCGATGACGCAGACATCAGCCATGCACGCCCCTTTGCGCTGCCGCTTTCTACTGCAACAAGTTGCCTTTCGCATGAATCCGTGCCCCTTAATAATCCGCGACGCTTAAAATCGACTTTTTCACCAACAGACAGACCCCCCGCTCACGCGAAAATTCTGGCCTGCAAACTTCTCAAATACCCTGCACCGACAAACACGACAATCATCATCGCAATGCTTATGCTTACACCGGATATTCTTAAGCTAATTACTATCATAGCCGTTCCGGCGCCGATACATTCTTGACCGCAGTCAATTTTCAGGACCTGGCTGGCGGTTTTTTTATGCCTCTGCGCCCTCATTCGAAACGCGGCGAAAAAACATCCAGCCGCTTCGCCAATGGCGCTGACCGCCTCGCGCCTCCGCAGGTAGCGCTTCCAGTGCGCATGCGTTTGACATCGCGCAGAATGCCGTTGCACAAACCAGCACAATATCGAATAAACCATTTTCAGGGAAACGCCATGGAAACCGGAAGCCAGCACAGAAAGCAAAGCCATCCTGTCAGTCAATTATTCATCGACCGCTGGTCCCCCAGGGCAATGTCAGGCGAAGGCATCGCTGAATCCGACCTGATGACACTGTTCGAGGCGGCACGGTGGGCGCCATCGTCGAACAACAACCAGCCGTGGCGCATTCTGTATGCGCGGCGCGAAAGCGCACACTGGCCGCTATTCCTCGGCTTGCTGACAGAGTCAAACCAGGTCTGGGCGCAGCATGCCGCCGCGCTGTTGCTGTTCATCTCGAAAACGACGTTCGATTTCAATGGCAAGCCATCGATCACGCATTCGTTCGACACCGGCGCTGCGTGGGAAAACCTGGCGCTGCAGGGATGGCTCAACGGCTACGTCGTGCACGGCATGCAAGGCTTCAGCTATCAGCGCGCCAGGGATGAGTTGCAAATTCCGGATGCTTTCCAGATCGAAGCAATGGCGGCCATCGGCAAACCCGGCGCAGTCAGCACGCTGCCGGAAGCCTTACAGCAACGCGAATTTCCCAGCGATCGGCGCGAATTGCAACAGACGGTGTGCGAAGGGCCGTTCCGGCTGTAGCCAGTCTGCTACGCCGCAGCCGGCTTCCACTTCAGCGGCTCAATCGCCACCGTCTGATCACCGCCGGTCCACAGCATTTGTCCATCCTGCACCGTGCACTGCAGTTGCATTGTGCGTTCGGCCAGTCTGGCCAGCGACTTGGTTTCCTCAACCGGCAGGCGAAGCACAGTCAGGTTGGCTAGTCGCTCCAGCTTGCTGCGTTGCTGGTTCCACCAGACATCGGCCGCCTGACCGTAGCAAACCACCACCACCCGCCGCGCGCGCCCGCACGCCTGACGCAACCGTTTTTCATCCGGCAAACCGGCTTCGAGCCAAAGTTCGATTGCGCCAGTCAAATCCTTTTGCCACAAATCCGGCTCGTCGTCGCTGCTCAAGCCCTTGCCGAACGCCAGTTGCTCATCGGCGAACAGCGCGAACGCCAACAGGCGCACCATCATCCGTTCGTCGGTTTCGGACGGATGGCGCGCCAGCGTCAGCGGATATTCGTGATAGTGGTTGCGGTCGATGTCCGCCACCTGCAGACTAGCCTTGAAAATCGTTGCCTTGAGTGCCATCGCGAAGCTCTTTTGCCCGAAATATACTGCCCGGTGTATTTTTAAACTGCCGCAGAAATTCGGGCCAGACAGGTATATTTCACCCCATACCCCCCCGGAATTTTCCGCACCGTACCTTCGGCGGCACATTGCGCGCAAGACGCACGCTGCGCCGCCGCGCTTACGCCATCCCGTCAGCCGTCCTCGCCCACCTTCACCGCATGTTCGCGCGTTTCGTGGAAAGTCAGCTTCGGCCAGCGTTCCTGCGTCAGCCGCAGGTTCACCGACGAGGTTGCCAGATACGCCAGATTGCCCGCCGCATCGTGCGCCAGATTGTGCGATAGCGCCTTTTCGAAATCACCAAGAATGCGCTTGTCGTCACCGCTGACCCAGCGCGCGCTACTGATGCTGGTGCCTTCGAACGCGGCATCGACGCCGTATTCGTGCAGCAGACGGCTGGCGACCACCTCGAACTGCAGCACGCCGACTGCGCCCAGGATCAGATCGCCGCCGGCCAGCGGCTTGAACACCTGCACCGCGCCCTCTTCGCCCAGCTGCTGCAAGCCTTTTTGCAACTGCTTGATCTTCAGCGGATTCCGGATGCGCACCACGCGGAAGAAATCCGGCGCGAAGTACGGAATGCCGGTGAATTGCAGCAGTTCGCCTTCGGAAAAGCTGTCGCCAATCTGCATGTTGCCGTGGTTCGGCAAGCCGATGATGTCGCCCGCGTACGCCTCTTCCACCTGCTCGCGGCTGGACGCCATGAAGGTCACCACGCTGGACACGCGTACGTCGCGCCCCAGCCGCAGGTGGCGGATGCGCATGCCGCGCTCGAACCGGCCGGAACAGACGCGCAGGAACGCGATTCGGTCGCGGTGCGCCGGATCCATGTTGGCCTGAATCTTGAACACGAAGCCGGAAAACGCCGGCTCGGTCGGCCCGACCATGCGCACGGTCGCATCGCGCGGGCGCGGCGGCTGCGCCCAGTCAAGCAGCGCATTCAAAATTTCGCGCACGCCGAAGTTGTTAATCGCCGAACCAAAAAACACCGGCGTCAGCTCACCGGCGAGGAATTCTTCCAGGTTGAACGGGTTCGATGCGCCATGCACCAGTTCAACCTCGTTCCGCAACTGTTCGATCTCCATCGGGAACATTTCGTCCAGTTTCGGATTGGCGATGCCCTTGATGATCTCGAACGCCTGATCGGCACGCTCGCTGCCGGCCTCGAACAGCATGATCTCGTCGTTGATCAGGTGGTACACGCCGCGGAAAGTCTTGCCCATGCCGATCGGCCAGGTGATGGGCGCGCAACGGATCTTCAGCACCGTCTCGACCTCGTCCAGCAGTTCCAGCGGGTCACGCGCTTCGCGGTCGAGCTTATTCATGAAGGTGATGATCGGCGTATTGCGCATCCGGCACACGTTCAGCAGCTTGATCGTCTGCTCCTCAACGCCATTGCCGGCGTCGATCACCATCAGCGCCGAATCGACCGCCGTCAGCACACGGTAGGTATCCTCGGAAAAGTCCTGGTGGCCTGGCGTATCGAGCAAGTTGACCACATGGTCACGATACTCGAACTGCATCACCGAACTGGCGACCGAAATGCCGCGCTGCTTTTCAATGTCCATCCAGTCAGAAGTCGCATGGCGCGCGCTCTTTCGCGCCTTGACCGTGCCGGCGAGCTGAATCGCACCTGAAAACAGCAGCAGCTTCTCGGTCAGCGTGGTCTTGCCAGCGTCCGGATGCGAGATGATGCCGAACGTGCGGCGGCGCGCGACTTCCTTCGCGATCAGTTTCGAGAGGGCATCATTGCTGGATGAAGGTTTGTCCTGTTCGGCTTCCATGAGGTCTGTCTTTGATGGAAAACGTGCAAGTTTAATAGCTATTGGCGCCCTCGTCCAATGACAGTAAGATGGCCGCATTGCTCATTTGACCATCTTCAGAAAGGCTGCCATGCGTCACACCTGTCCGCTTCTGCTGCTCTCTGCCCTGCTGTTGTCCACGCCGACCATTCATGCCGAACGCCTGCGCAGCACGCTCGCCGACCAAAAGGAGGTCGCCGTCACAATCTACAACAGCGATCTGGCGCTGGTGAAGGATCAGCGCAAAATCGCCCTGAAAGGCGGCACGTTTGATCTGGCTTTTCGCGACGTAAGCGCACTGATGCGGCCGGAAACTGCGCTGCTGAGGAGCGTATCCGCGCCGGGCAAACTGTCGGTGGTCGAGCAGAATTTCAATTTCGACCTGCTGACGCCGCAAAAAATGCTGGAAAAATATGTCGGCAAAACCGTGACTGTGGTCAAAACCAATCCGCACACCGGAGCTGAAACGCGCGAACAGGCGCGCGTGCTGGCGGCCAACAACGGCGTCGTGCTGAAGATCGGCAACCGGATCGAAACCGGGTTTCCCGGCCGGATCGTGTATGGCGACGTGCCATCCAACCTGTATGACCGCCCCACGCTGGAAATGACGCTGCACAATAACGGCGCGCAGCAGCAGAACGTCGAACTCAGCTACCTGACCGGCGGACTGGCGTGGAAGGCGGATTACGTCGCCAACCTGAATGCGGACGACTCGCGGCTGGATCTTTCCGGCTGGGTCACGCTGACCAACACCAGTGGCGCCACCTACCGCAACGCAAAACTGCAACTGGTCGCTGGCGATGTGAACCGCGTGCGCGAAACGATGACCGCTGGCGCACCTCGCCTGACAATGAAAGCGGCACCAGCGCCCAGCACCGCCATCGCACAAGAATCGCTGCTCGAATACCACCTGTACACGCTTGAACGGCCAACCACCATCGCGGAAAACCAGACCAAGCAGGTAGCGCTACTGGCAGCGACCAATGTGCCGGTGAAAAAGGAACTGCTGCTGCGCGGCAGCGACTATTACTACCGCAGCAGCTACGGCGATCTGGGCCAGAAAATGAAACTCGGCGTATTCGTCGAATTTGAAAACAAGGCGTCGGGCAACCTCGGCCTGCCACTGCCCAAGGGCGTGATTCGCGTTTACAAACGGGATGGCAGCGGCAACGCTCAATTCGTCGGCGAAGACCGGATCGACCACACGCCTAAAAACGAAACCATCCGGCTGAAACTGGGCGATGCGTTCGACGTCACCGCCGACAAAAAACAAACCAGCTTCCGCAAGATCGATGGCGACAAAAAGTACAACTACACCTTCGAAAGTGCCTACCAGATTGTGCTGAAGAATGCGAAAAAGGAAGACGTCACTGTCACCGTGCAGGAACCCATGCCGGGTGACTGGAAAATCAGCGACGAAAGCCATCCGCATGTGAAGTCGGCCAGCAACACCGCGACTTGGCAAATCAAGGTACCAGCCGAAAGCCGCACCACGCTGACCTACACCACCACCGTGCGCTATTGAACCTTGAGCTAAGCCATGCTTGGACATGGCTGGCATCGAAGAATCGTCGCCCCATTTCTGTGCCATTGAATGATGCTGCTATCGCAGTGCTGGAACGACAGAATGGTAATACCCCACAAGAGTGTTCTCTCTTAATGCAGCTAATGCGAAAGCATGGCAGGCTGCCTTGAAGAGGGGCGGGGGGAGAACTGGGGCGATATGCGCAGTTTGCTCCTGACCATCTGGCGCAAGCTGCTTCGCGGTTGGAGGAGGTATTGGCTGGCTACGATTTAGCTACGCAAGGCTAAAAAGAAAAACGGCTTACATCGCTGTAAGCCGTTTGAATCTGGTGGCCAGGGACAGAATCGAACTGTCGACACGCGGATTTTCAGCCGCTTATTGATTTTGTAAATATTGTTTAATATCAATCGCTTACAATGCTTGCCGGCATTGAAAAACCACAGTAAACAACCGAAACAAGCTTTAATTAATGGTGTTGTGTCACAAATTTGGCACATCACTCTCAGTTGAGATGGGGCGTTTAAATTTTTAACGTTGGCGGTCAGACATCCGACCAGCTGATTACGAAGCGTTCAGAGACTTTTGAATATTCTCCCAAAATCCGACATTGATTCTCGTTGCATAACCGCCACCGATTCTCATTTCATATCATCCAATCATAGGCAGGAATGTCTACTGCGGCCGGGGTAGTTCAGGGCAGTGATTGCGAAAGCACAAAAATTCTAACTATTGACGAACTAACACGATTGCTTGTCGAATACATTAGCGTATCAAACACAAAATATGAAGCTAATGCGCATGAGTCCAAGAATGAAAAATCTGTGGAAGCCATGGATTATCTTAGCCAGCATCTTTACCGTTGGCATGGCAGCGTTCTTGGTTTTTACAACACCAACTAACGTAAGCTTTCCTTTGGTCAAAGGCACAAAGCTAACGGTCTCAGCATTCCGCCTTCAGCAAAGTGGTCTGCCACTCATTCTCGAGTTTAAAAAAGCTGTCGATAACAAGCGCCCCGAGCACGATAATTCAGCCACTTCCGTTGATCCGTGTAAAACGGGATACCTCTATTACCCAGCATCAGGGGAACCGATAAAAGTCAAGGAGTGTCTCTTTTACAAGCGTCCAGAGCACGGGAGTCAAGCTACTCACTTTGATTGGAGGAAAACAGGATACCTCTATTACGTGTCACCAGGGGAGCCGGTAAAAATCAGGATAACGAAGATGGCTACCAAAGAAAGCGTCATTTTTGAGGCGACACCAGGAGATGCTTGCAATGACGACAGATGCAGACGAAGGCTGGTACCGTACATAGATGACGGAGATCCGAAGCGCTTCACTTGGCCTCCAACTGGAGGATTGCTTCTGCCTGCTGGAAATTCCGACCTGCAGATTGATGTCATGGAAGTTGGTGAGCGCATTTCAGGCGAACAAGTGACTCTTAAGATAGAGCCACCCTTGGACTTCAAGTTTGTCTCCGCAGACCCTCTCTCTAGGCTTCTTTGGTGGTTCTTCTTTTGGCCGTTCTATGCATTTGTCTTGCTTGCCTGGGCGATCCTTTTGATATTGATAGGTCTTCCAGGCACACCTGAGTGATCAGCTTAAATTTAAAGCCCATCTTGAAGACTGTGTCGTGGCGTTTTGTTATGCAAATATCTGGCGGATTTGAATGCGAAATTGTGATGGTTTTCAGATCTGAACCACTGGCGGCTTTAGGGGGAGAATTAGTGGCGGAATCCGTGCGAATACTCAGGATCAAAAATGGCAGGTCTAGAGCGCACTTAGTCAGGGCATAGACTTATATGAAACAACATGCGCTTTAACAAACTATCTGCTAGCGACATCCGTCTTTTTCTTGCAAATTCTGTAGCATTTGAGGAGCTTGTTGAAGAGGTCAACAACGGAATCAAAGCCAATCCTTCTAGCTTTTTTCCAGACAACTGTATCCGCCCCTTTTGGTGCCGTTACTATGAAATGCCGATACATGAGCATATTACCCGCGTTGCTGGTACGTTTTGTATGCAAGATGAGCTTTCTGGATTCGGGAGTACATCTGAACACATAAAAGCAACTGCCGAGTTGCTGGGTTATATCGGGAATGTTGAGGAGTCATGCCTCGCCGAAATGGCTAGAGAAATAAATGACGGTGTAGTTGATAAAAATAACGCTATTCTGGCGCTAGCGCACGGCACCTCTTTGCAACGCACATTTCGTTGTTTGTTGATTTATGGTTGCTATCTCAATGAGCTGATTACCCTCGTTTCTGCTGGCGGAAAACATGCCGACAAGGCACTTTTCTGCGCTGTTCGAATCGATCCAACTGTAGTTGGTTGCTCTGCTGTGATGGGTCGCATTAGCCAAGCGGTAATGCAAAGCGACGAAAAATTCATGAAAAACCTCAGGAATGCAATGAGTGGCAAGCTGGGCAAACAAGATGAAATGAATGCCCAAAAACGGCGGTTGGTATTGCAGATTCTTCATGAGGAAGGCGCACTTAAGCTCTCGGATGATGACCTGTATGAACTCTTTGTTACCGAACTAGGCATTTACGACACACACATGAAGGATGGTTTGGAGAAATCGGATGCTGCGAGAAGCCTGCGGCAAATGGCATATAGGTTTATTAGGGAAAAGTCATCTACATAAAAACGCAAATTTTGTGTAGATGCATTGGCAAAGCCTCATGCATAAAGTCTGTATCCGTTGCAGGAAACGAAAGTCGTATGCCTGCCGAGAAAAACGGATACAACCATGTCAAACAATCCAAGACGTGGTGGATTATGTTCACCACACCCAGCGGCGAGCGCATTAGACGCTCTGCTGCAACAGAAGTTAAAGCAAGGGCGCAAGAACTCCACGACCAGTTAAAGGCTGAATCGTGGCGGATTGCAAAACTGGGTGAAAAGCCAAGGCGCACATGGGATGAAGCGGCCTTGAAATGGCTGGAAGAGACACAGCATAAAAAGTCACATCACGACGATGTGGCCAAGATACGGTGGCTCCAACAGTTCTTTCGCGGCAAATATCTCGATGAGCTGAAACGGGATGTGATTGCCAGCATTGGCGAACTCAAACGCAAGGAACGGACACCGGCAACTGCTAATCGTATCCTCGCCTTGATTCGCTCAATACTACGCAGAGCGGCCTATGATTGGGAATGGATAGAGAAACCGCCCATGATTAAGCTGTACCGCGAACCGAAACGGCGCGTGCGTTACCTGACACCGATGCAGGCGAGCAAATTGCTGAATGAATTGCCGGAACATCTGGCAGACATGACGCGGTTCTCACTGGCCACGGGGTTAAGGAAGGCGAATGTCACCAAGCTGGAATGGTCACAGGTGGATATTGCGCGCAAGGTGGCGTGGATACACCCAGACCAAGCCAAAGCGGGAAAACCGATTCATGTCACGTTGAATGCCACGGCCATCAATGTGCTGACCAAGCAAATCGGCAAGCATCCGAAATGGGTGTTTACCTATAAGGGCAAGCCGATAGAACAGGTCAACACCAAAGCTTGGTACAAGGCGTTGGAGCGTGCGGGGATTGAGAATTTCCGCTGGCACGATTTGCGGCACACTTGGGCGAGCTGGTTGACTCAACAGGGTGTACCGTTAAACGTGATTCAGGAGATGGGGGCGTGGGAATCGTCGGAGATGGTCAGGCGCTATGCGCATCTGGCTCCTGAACAGTTCTCGCAACATGCCAAGGTTGTGGATGACCTTCTTGGTGACACAATTTTGGCACAAGCGGAGAATGGGCAATAAAAAAAGGGTCACAGGAAAACCTGTAACCCTTTGAAACTGCTAGAAATTCTGGTGGCCAGGGACAGAATCGAACTGTCGACACGCGGATTTTCAGTCCGCTGCTCTACCAACTGAGCTACCTAGCCAAGAAGCGGAATTATATCCCAGCATGCCGGGATACGCAAGAACTTGATGTTCATGGCCGCGCGCGCCGCTATTTTGCATTCGTTTCGCTACCCAGTGGATCTGGATTTACAATCATAAAAACCAAAACATGGCCTTGGGCGACATCGCTCCAATAAAGCGGTTGGGCATCGCCGCGTAGCTCTACTTCTGATCCCAGTTAAAAACAAAGAAATTACCATTGCAAGCATAAGCACGAAACGGCCTATCCAGTGGTTGATGTCGTAAACAACATAACGAATAGTTACCTTAACGAAAGGATGGTCAGATGAATCAGAATACCCAAGCAGTTCATCACGCAGTTATGTCATTTCTTGACGCTTACGCCAAAGGCGATGTTAACGGCTGCATGGCGCTTATTGCCCAAAACAGCCCTATCCTGATATTTGGAACCAATCTGGATGAAGTGTGCAAAAGCAAGGATGAGGTTCAAGCGGCACTACAGCGCGATATCGCCACTATGTCGAACGTAAGGTGGGGCGAGGTACGACATATCCAGATCACTCAAGATACCTCCTGCGCTAACGTTTTGCTTGAATTGCCGCTGGCCTATGTTGCGGGCGGCAAAGAGGAGCAAGTGGTTTTCCGCTATGTTTTCTGCTTGGTCACGGAATCTGGGCAATGGAAGATTGCGACAGGCATGGCAAGCGTCCCCACAGCGGAAGGATGCTATTCATTTTCTTGATGTCCTTGTCATTACAAGTATAAGCACTCCACCAGCACACCAACTCGTCCCTCGCCCAGTCATTGAACATGTTCGCAGGATTACTCACAGTTTATGTGTGCAATCCTGTGAATAATTTCGTGATAGGTGAGGTAGTGCGCTGATCCGCCATCATTATTTTCCCTTGCCAAAAATCAAGGCAGCCCATGATGGCAGGCTGAAATTCTCACCGTAACCTACCTTTATTGGCAGAAAAATGCTTCTCACCCGCACAAATAGCGGAAGTTCAGACCTGATTTGACAGCGACACTTTGTCAAACCGGATAATGGCAACTCGAATTGAGACTTTTCTGACGAAATCCCCAAATCATGTGAGCAATCCTGTGAATAATCCTTAGATAGATAGGCGAACCATATGATTTGAATGAATAAATTCATCCTGCTGAAATTCAAGGCAGCTAATCCAATCCCTCCACCACCTGCCGCGAGCATGACTGAATGTTCTATGCGTTTTCAGAAAACCAGCTGATTCGCCCTTGTCCATCTTCATTCAGGCGAGCGACCAGTTCATCCGCCGTTGACGCAGCCAGAGTGAAGATGAACTCCACGTCATCGCCATGAGCAACATCCTTCAACGTTCCTCCAACGACTTCGATTTCCCGCCGCAGCAATCCTTCGAGAGCATACGGAACCGCGCACCGCAGGGTGCGCGTCTTGATGATGGGAACTTTCTGCGCATTTTTCAACGCCTGCGCAATGCAGTCGGTATAGGCGCGCATCAGGCCACCCGCGCCAAGCTTCACCCCTCCGTAATAGCGCACAACGGTTGCAAGCACACCATCCAAATCTTGATGCCGCAGCACCTCAAGCATCGGGCGACCGGCTGTTCCGGTGGGCTCACCATCATCCATTGCAGCCGACTGACCGCCCGCCAGCAAGGCCCAGCAAACATGAGCCGCCACCGGATGCTGCTCACGCAGGCCGGCAACAATGGCCTGCGCGCTAGCGCGGTTGGCTACAGGTTGAACACAACCGATGAATCTGCTTTTTTTGATCAGCAAATCGCTTCCTGCTGCTGCGGCAATAGTGTGTGTCATAAGCGATGTGGGTGCGATTCTTCCGTTGCGTACGGGTCAGCCGCTAACGCATACATGAACCATTGAGAACCGACCGGGCATGAAGAAATCACCTCTGCGCAGAGAATACAATCCCGCCAACTATCATGCCGAACGCTGCCAGATGATACAAATGCGGCGTTTCACCCAAAAAGGCGGCCGAGAATATCGCCGCAAACAATGGCGTCAGATTGCTGAAAAATCCGGCCACAGTCGGCCCGGCGCGCTGCACGCCCATGCCCCAGCAACGAAGTGCAATGATGGCCGGCCCGATTGCAACGAACAGCAGAGCCGCCGCCAGCCCCCAGCTCCACTCTATTCGATGGCTGCCAATCGCCCATTCACCGGCAGTAAAAACGGCTGACCAGATGACGCCAAAGCCAATCTGCGCCATCAGAAATGCCGACCAGTTGCCGCGTATGCTTTCCGGTTCTTTGGGACGAGTCAGCATCCAGCTATAACAAGCCCATGCGATGGTTGCCACGATCATGTAGAGATCGCCCGGAACCAGATGCATGGCCAGGAGCACATGCCATTCTCCGCGACTAAGAACAAGCAGCACGCCTGCAATCGATAACACGGCACCAACCACACGCTTGAACCCGATCCTGACGCCATAAAATAATTTGCCGATGAGCAGCATCCAGAAAGGCATGCTGGCGGCGACAAGCGTGACGTTGATTGGGGATGAACTCTGCAAGGCCAAATATTGAAGCGAGTTGTACAACCCCACGCTTAACAGCCCCAAGATTGCAAAACGTTTCCAGCTGCCCCACAGCTCACTGCCGGAACGAAAGATGAAACCAGCGAGCGGCATCAGGATGACCATGGCAATGGCCCAGCGCAACAGGTTCAACGTCATCGGCGACACCAACGCGCGAACCATGCGTCCGACCACCGCATTACCCGCCCATAGCAATGGTGGCACGGTCAGCAAAAAGGCGGTCTGAAAGGTGATTCTGGAAGTCAAGGTAATCAGGAACTTTCGCAGAAATATCTGCAGGCAAAGAGTCCCGATTATGTCTGGTTAGGGGTTTTTTGCCAATGTGTGCAATCGGCAACCAGGTGAATGTCTATGCGCCGGCATGAACGACGCAGTTTCGCCCCTGGCGTTTGGCGTCATAAAGCGCCTGGTCAGCGCGGGCATAGGCATCTTCAAAACGCCCGGCAGTTTTGCTGTGGCTGACACCGAAACTGGCGGTAACCCGTCGCTGCGGCAGTATGGCAAATGGACGATCGGCCACGGCCTGGCGCAGCATTTCTGCTGACACAATGGCATCTGCAAGACTGCGTGCCGGCAACAGGATGACGAATTCTTCACCGCCGACACGTCCTACCTCACCCACGCCATCAAGCGTGCCGACCAACCGCCCGGACAGTTCCTGCAGCACCGAATCGCCAGCGGGATGACCGAACTGGTCGTTGATGCTTTTGAACAGGTCGATATCAAGCACAATCACGGACAGCGGCCCGTTTTGCAGATGGTTCCGGGCGCGCTCGAAGATGGCGCCACGATTGAACACCTCGGTCAGCGCATCGTGTTTCGCCTTGTGGTCGAGCTGTTCAGTCAGATGCTGCAACTGCGCATTGAGCTCGTTCATTTCGCGTTCCGCGCGGTCACTGCGGCGAATCAGGCGTCGCATCTCGCGCAGTAGGCGATCGTAATCCTTTATCAAATCCCCAAGCGCAGAACGGTATGCCACCGCATCCAATGACTCCTGCGCCAGAACCTTGCGCGCCAGTTCCAGTGTGGCGGTTTCAACATCGAACAGATCGGGTTCAGTCATCAGCTATTGCATGCTCATGAAATTTCATGGCGGAAAAATCGTCCTGCAAATCCTGCCCGAATTCGCGCATCGTGTCGTCATCTTCGTGACGGTACCAGTTGACGGTCACATCCGCGCCATCCGCCGCCCTGTCGTTGAGCGTGCCGAACAACGTAAACAGCATTTTGGTGCTGGAGCTGTTGAAATACGTCAGTTCGACATTGAGTGTAATAGCTTGCGGACGCACTTCACCGTCCAGATATTCATTCAGCGAGGAAATGATGCCGCTGTAAAATGCGGCGGCATTTTCAGGGTAGGACTCGCCCCTGAGCGAAAGCACATTCTCGGTAAAACGAAAATCGACTTCCGGCGAACTCGGCGTGGCGGAAATATACAGATTTTCCATGGTTAAATCGTGGCCTTCAAATAAAACATGGTGATACCCGCTTCACGCGAGGGAGCAAAATCGAATTCCAGCGGTTCGCTGGCGTCGCGTGCCATCGTCAACAGCCCAAGACCCGCGCCCTTGCTGCCATCCGGCGCATCCGACTGCAGCATTTTTTTGTAGGCGGCCTTGATTTCATCGATCGTCATCGTGCGCAGCGGTTCCAGCGTCGCGCGCAACTGCTCCGCCATTTCCGTCTTGATCGGGTTGGCGCAAATCAGAAAATATTTCTCGCCATGAATGCCGATGCAAACCGACCCGTGCCGCATTTCGCGGTCGTTCCTGTCCTCCGGCGTCAGCGCGTCAGCCGAATAATGAACGATATTTTGCGCCATCTCGACGAATGATGAAAACAGCCGGCGCCGGGTCTGGCCGGCAGCGCCGATATGTTCGACCCCCATTTTCACCGCATCGGCCATGGCAGAAATAATGCTTTGCGAAAAATAGCCTACATAGTAAAAAATGACCCGTCGCTTGCAGGCAATTTCGCAAAATTCCCGATATTGGGCGTACATCGTGTTTGAATTCATTTTTCTCCGCCCTCCGTTACTTCACGCGAAAACCGAACAGCGTCACGTCATCACGCCGCATCTGCTGCCCCTGATAAGCCTTGAATTCATCCATCAGCACATCAGCGAATGCCTTCATCGGCAACTGGCGCTGCGCGATGATGGAGTCACGCAGCCGCCGCTTGCCATATGAAATGTTTTTCAGGCCGCCGATTTGATCAGTAAAACCGTCGGTCGTGGCAATCACGATGGCGCCTTCCGGCAGACTCAGAATCTTGCTCGTCCAGGCGGCATCTTCCGGCGTATTGACATAGCCGAGGCCGATGCGTTCGCCATCCACCATCTTGACCCCCGGTTCGTCCGGCACCAGCACAAACAGCGGCAGTTTTGCGCCGGCGAATGTCAGCTTGCGCATAGTTGCGTCGTAGCACATGAAAACCGCATCCATCCCCTCGTCCGACTCAGACCAGCGCGAATCGCCATCGTTCTGCCCCAGCGCATGCTTGATGCTGCGATTGACTTCCTCCAGCAGTTTGGCCGGATCACGCGCGCCATGCCGGTCGATCGCCTGCTTCAGCGCAGATGACGCGATCAGCGTCAAAAACGCGCCCGGCACACCGTGACCGGTACAATCGGCCACTGCCGCGAACCAGCCATCGCCCAACCGTTCGAAATGGTAAAAGTCGCCGCCAACCAGATCGCGCGGTTCCCATACCAGAAATGCGTCATCCAGTTCGCCAGCCATCGCCTCATGCGACGTGCTCAGCATCGCGCGTTGAATCACACTCGCATATTCGATGCTCTGCATTACATGCCGGTTCTTTTCCGCCTGCAACTCAACCACGACCCGCATCAGTTCCAGCCCGGAAGCCAGCCCCATCAGCTTGCCGTCCTTGACGATGACGAAACCATCCGCCAGCGTTTTGTCGCCCATCTGCACCGCCATCTCCGCAATCTGCTCGACACCGGTATCGGCATCGACGATCAGCGGATCCTTGTCCATGAATGCAATGCAGCTTTTCTTGTCGTAGATTTCCCGCTGGAACGGACGCGACATCTGCGACATGAAGATGTTGCGGCTGATCAGCCCAATCGGCCGGTCATTTTCCAGCACCGGCAAACTGATTAGCTCACGATGCTTGCTGAAAATTTCGAGCACGGTGGCATTGTTGCGTTCTGCGGCAATGCTGGGGGTGGCGACGCACAGGTCGCTTGCCTGCGGCTGCCGGAACAGGCGGCTCGCAGCCGACATCAGGGTGTTACCGAGGGTCATGTTCACGATAAATCAGAAGTTGCGCCCGCATGAAACGGGGAAGATGGCCATTGAAAACCGTTTTAGCCGGTAGCCTACTTCTGAAATATGACTGGCGCATGACCATGGCGGACGCGCGCATTTCCGCTCCACCACCAGATCAAAAAAGCGGGGGTATAGCCCAAAACCATGCCGCTAGGCCACCATTTCTGGGGCACTTCAAATATACCCGGCGGAGTATTTTTCAGGCCAAAATCCGCCGCCGCAACAGGTATTAGTGCAGTTGCGGTTCCGCGCCACAGCACTGCTTGAACTTGGTCCCGCTGCCGCATGGGCACGGATCGTTCCTGCCGGCCTTGGGCGCGGCGCGCATCACCGTTTCCACCCCCGATTTGCGTTTTCCCTGCCAGAAGCGGTGAATCAGCGGCAGGTTGGCTTCAATTTCAAACGCCAGTTTCTGGCATTGCTCCGGATCATCCACCAGCGCCAGCTCTTCTTCCTCGATATCGTCCGCGCCAAGCAAATAAATTGGCCGCATCAACGGCGCCTGTTCCGATTCCCAGAGGGGCTGCCACGCGTCAACGCGCAAATTCATCGCCACCCAGAAACCGTAGGCCCAAGCTTCGCCATCGAGCAACGTTTTTCCTTCCCATTCATGTTCGCAAAACAGCGGCTCGAATTCCTTCGGCGCCACCTCGAACGTGATCGCGATTTCATTCATGTAGCGCAGGATCAGCCGCAAAACCCGCTCCTGCTCCTTTTTCGATTTGAATGCCGGCGCCTTGTTTGCTTCGCCCCAGACATGCGGTAGCCATTCGGACATCGGAATTGCTTCCGGTCCGATGACAATCGCCGTCAGGAAACCGTGCAGGGTATCCATCGTCATCGCGCCGTCCGGACAGCGTTCGGACAGCAGGAATTGGTCAAGTTCATCGAACTCCTGATCGGATAGCGGCTGGTCGAGTGGCATGTCTGTTCCCGGAAAGGTTGTAATAAACGTGAGTGTAACTCGCGGTGCGCTCAGTACGCGGCTGTCGCCGTTTTTTTTGCCAGCAGCGGTGCCAGCAAGGCCATCGTCCGCTCGGTCGCGCCACGCTGCCGCGACGCGAATGCGAGTGCATCCCGCCCCATCTGCCCGCGCGAGGCATCGTCGCGCAACAAGCGGGCCGCCAGCCGCATGACTTCAGCCGCATCCGGCGCGCGCACCGCCGCATTCGCGGCAATCGCATCTTCGGTAATCGCGGCAAAATTGAAAGTGTGCGGCCCGACGATCACCGGCTTGCCAACCGCGCACGCTTCGATCAGGTTCTGCCCGCCCAGCGGCAGCAAACTGCCGCCGACGAACGCACAATCGCAGGCTGCGTAATACGCGAACATTTCGCCCATCGAATCGCCCAGCAGCACGCGCACATCCGGCGGCAACGGCTCATCGTCCACCAATTGAGAGCGGCGCACCAGCGACAAGCCACGCACGGCAACCATCTGCGCCACTTCGTCAAAACGCTGCGGATGGCGCGGCACGAGCACCAGCAGCGCGTCCGGCACATCAAGTTGCGCCAGCGCATCCAGCAGTAATGCTTCTTCGCCTTCCCTGGTGCTGGCGCACAGCAGCACCGGCCGTGTGCCGAAACGGTCGCGAAACGCTGCCCCAAGCGCAATGGCTGCATCAGGCACCGCTACGTCGAACTTCACGCTGCCAGTCACTTCAACCCGCGCCTGCCCGAACAGGCGCAGCCGCGCCGCATCGGCTTCAGTCTGCGCCGCGACGCAAACAATCCCGGCCGCGGCTTCCCGCATCAGCGCGCCGAAACGCTGGCCACGCGCGAGCGAACGCTCGGACAAGCGCGCATTCACCAGCGCCAGCGGCACCCGGTGCTGCACGCACTGCGCAATCAGGTTCGGCCAGATTTCGGTTTCCATCAGGATGCACAGACTCGGCTTGAAATGGCACAGAAAGCGCGCCACCAGCACGCCAATATCGTATGGCAGATAGGATTGCACCACCCTGTCGCCGTAGTGCTTGAACAGCGCCGCGCCGGTTGCCCGGCCGGTCGGCGTCATGTGCGTCAGCAGCACGCCATACTCGGAATAAGCCGCCAGCAGCGTATCGACCAGCGGTTCGGCGGCGCGGGTTTCGCCAACCGATACCGCGTGCACCCAAATAAGCGGCCTGTACGGTACCGATTGCGGATAACACCCCAGACGTTCGCCGATATGCTGGCGGTAGCCGCGCTCCCTGCGGCCGCGCCACCACAGCCGCAGCAGCGCGAACGGCAACGCCAGCAACCAGGCAACGGAATAAAGCGCGCGCATCAGGCGGAAATAAAAAGCGAAATGTTCATCGGCAGCATTATCGCGGAATCGCGGCGCAAACACCAAGCCTGCCGCTTCTCATGACACCCCCTGCCGCCCCGGAATCGCCGCCAGCAGCGTCTGCGTGTAAGGATGCTGCGGATTGCGATACAGGTCGTCCGAATCGGCCATCTCGACCACAGCGCCATCGCGCATCACCATCACGCGATCGGCCATGTAGCGCACCACCGACAGGTCATGCGAGATGAAGATGTAGCTCAGGCCGAAATCGTCCTGCAAATCCTGCAGCAGGTTCAGCACCTGTGCCTGCACCGACACATCAAGCGCCGACACCGATTCGTCGCACACCAGCACTTCCGGGTGCAGCGTCAGACAGCGCGCAATCGCGATGCGCTGACGCTGTCCGCCGGAAAATTCGTGCGGATAGCGGTGAAACGCTTCCACCGGCAAGCCAACCCGCTCCATCCATTTGAAGCACAGCGCGTTGCGTTCGCGATCGTCGGCGCCGATATTGTGGATGCGCATCGGTTCCAGCAGAATCTGGCCTACGGTGAAGCGCGGGTTGAGCGACGCGAACGGATTCTGGAAAACGATCTGCAGCCGCCGTTTGTAATCGTGAAATTCGCGGCTGCTCATCGCGAGGATGTCTTTCCCGCGAAAAAACGCCTGTCCGCCAGTCGCTTCATGCAAACGCAGCAGCGTCAGCCCAACCGTCGTCTTGCCGGAACCCGATTCGCCCACGATGCCAAGCGTCTTGCCACGCGGCAGCGTGAACGATACGTCCTTGACCGCCTTGAACTCCTTCTGGCCGAACAAGCCTTCGCGGCTGTAAAAGCTCTTGCTCAGATTTTTCACCACCAGCAATGGCCGTTCATCTTCCACATAGCCGCGCGTGCGTTCTGCCAGCACGATGGCCGGGCTTTCATCGCCGCGCATCATGTCATCGATCACCGGCAAATGATGTGGCCGAGCATCCAGCGGCGGCCGACATTCGAGCAGCGCACGGGTATACGGATGCTGCGGCTGCAGGAAAACCTGCCGTGTATCGCCCTGCTCCTGCACTTCGCCATTGCGCATCACGATCACGCGGTCGGCCATTTCCGCCACCAGCGCAAGATCGTGCGTGATGAACAGCACCGACATCCGGTGCCGCTGCTGCAATGCCTTGAGCAACTCGATGATCTGTTTCTGGATGGTCACATCGAGCGCCGTGGTTGGTTCGTCCGCAATCAGCAGCTTCGGCTCGCATGCGATCGCCATCGCGATCATCACGCGCTGCTGCTGGCCGCCAGACAACTGATTCGGGTAGTAATCGATACGCGCCGCCGGCTCAGGAATGCCAACTTCGTCCAGCAATTCGACCGTGCGCGCGCGCGCCGCTTTCGCGCCCATGCCCTTGTGCAGCCGCAACACCTCGCCAATCTGATAGCCGACGGTGAGCACCGGATTGAGTGACGACATCGGTTCCTGGAAAATCATCGACAGGTCGCGTCCGCACAGCGCGCGGCGCTGCCCGGACGGCATCGTCTGCAATTCCCTCCCATCGAACGAAATTTTCGACGCCGGCTCGATCAGCGCGTTTTCTACCGGCAACAACCCCATCACCGCCAGTGCGCTGACCGATTTGCCGCTGCCCGATTCGCCGACCAGTGCCACCGTCGCATTTCTCGGCACGTCGAACGACACCCCCTTCACTGCCTCGAACTCGTTTTTCTTGTCGAGGCGGAAGCGGATGCGCAGGTCGCGCACTTCAAGCAGGTTGTCGCTGTCTTCCAGACTCATCTATTATCACCGGCCATCGCAAAAAGGGTTGCTCGCGTCATGCATGCCACCATGCTTCACTTCAGTTTCGGATCGAGCGCATCGCGCAGCGCGTCGGTAAACAATGAAAACGCGGTCACCAGCACCGCCATCGCACCAGTGGCGGCGGTCAGCTGCCACCACTTGCCGAGAATCAGCTCGTTCTGCGCCTCGTTCAGCATGCTGCCCCACGACACGACCCCAACCGGCACGCCAAAACCGAGGAAGCTCAAAATCACTTCGGACTTGATGAAACCGACCGCCAGAATCGACATCTGCACCAGCGCCACATGGCTGATGTTCGGAAAAATGTGGATGAACATCCGGCCCAGATGCGACCCACCAATCGCGCCGGCAGCCAGCACGTATTCCCGTTCCTTGTGCTTCATGTATTCGGCCCGCACCAGCCGGAACACACCGGTCCAGCCAGTCAGCCCGAGAATCAGGATAATGGTTGTCACACCTTTCTGCTGCAGCACCGCCGCCACCGCCAGAATCAGCAGCAAATATGGGATCGAAGTAAAAATGCTGTAGAACCAGTTGAAGAAATCGTCGGTGCGACCACCGAAATAGCCTGCCAGCGCACCGAACAGCGTGCCGAGGAAGGTGGCCACCAGCGCCGCCACCAGCCCGACCACAATCGAGGTTTCAGCGCCCTTGATCGTTTTCTTGATCACGTCGTGGCCCCATTTGTCCGCGCCGAACGGCAGCGTCGTCTTTTTCTCGCTCGTGACATGGGTGGCCGCACCGGAAGGCATGCCGCGGATTTCAGCCAGTTCCTTTTCCAGCGGATCGGCAATGCCGTAGCTGTCCTCTGCGCCAGCTTCACCTCCGGCAGCGGCCGCCACGCTCGCGCCATCCATTTCGGCGCGTAACTCGCGTATCACATCTTTCAATGGATCGAGCGGATTTTCCGGCGGTACTTCGGTCGCGGCAGGCTCGGCCGTGCGATGCGCCGCATCAGCCTGCGCGCCTATGAACGAAGGCGGCGCATAATGCACGCCGATTTCATCCGCCCAGTCGTTCGCCAGCCAACCAGACATCGACGCGGCCAGCATCGCCGCGAACAGCAGCAGCACCGCCAGCGCAGCCATCGCTACCCTGTCTGCGCGCAAACGCCGCCAGGCGAGCGTCCACAGTCCGGGAGATAGGTGGCTGGACGAGGCAAACATCGGCACCCTATCGCAGTTTCACGCGCGGATCGACTGCCTGGTACAGCAAATCCGTCAGCAGGTTGAATAGCATGGTCGCGAACGCGACATACACGGTAATCGCCTTGATCACCGGAAAGTCGCTGCGTTCGACCGCCAGAATGATTTCCCGCCCGATGCCCGGAATCGAAAAGAAGCGCTCGACCAGAAACGCGCCGATCAGCAGCGACGGCAGATTCGACATCACATGCGTGATGATCGGGATGGCCGCATTGCGCAGCACATGCACCCACAGGATGCGCCCTTCGCTCAGCCCCTTGGCGCGCGCGGTGCGCACGTAATCCTGATTGACTTCATCCAGCACGAAGGTGCGGAACAGCCGCAGGTTCGGCGCCAGGCTGACCGCCAGCAGGATCAGGATCGGCAGCGCCGAATAGCGCAGCAGGTTGTGCGCGAAACTGTCGCCCCAGCCCTGCACCGGAAACAGCCCCAGCTTATAGCCCAGCCAGTACTGGAACACGATGATGTACACCAGAATGCTGATCGACATGCCGACCGTACACGCGATCATCACCGCCCTATCGGTCAGCGAACCACGCACGCGTGCAATCAGCAGCGCCAGCGCAATCGCAATCACGGTTTCCAGAATGGTCAGCGGAATCAGCAGCGTCAGCGACGGGCCGAGGCGGGTCGAAATGACGCGCGACACCTGCTCGCCGGTACTCCAGCTAGCGCCAAAATCGAAGGTAACGATCTGTTTGATGAAGATCCACAACTGCACATACACCGGCTCGTCAATGCCGAGCTGCCGACGGATATTCGCAATTTGCTCCGGGTTCGACATCTTGCCGGCGAGGATGTACGCCGGATCGCCGCCAACCCAGTTGAACAGCAAAAACACCAGCAACACGACCCCCAGCATCGTGGGGATCATCTGCCATAACCTGCGGACGATGTAGGCCAGCATGGGCGCCTTATGCCGTTGCGCTCACTTCGCCCGCTTGCCGCCGATTTCGTTGAAGAACGCCTTGCTGTCCGGCTCACGCCCGAGGAAGCCGCGCACCAGTTCGCTGCCGCGCAATTCGCCGCCGCGCGCCAGGATCGCTTTGCGGTAAGCCATGCCGACTTCCGGATCCAGCATGCGACCATCAAAGCGCGACCGCATGTCGAGCGCAATCACTTCGGACCACATGTAGCCGTAATAGCCGGCGGCGTAACCGCCCATCAGATGGCTGAACTGGCCCGGAAATTCGGTACCGGGCAGATAGCCCTGCGGCGTCGCGCCTTCCATTTTCTGCCACAGCTGCAGCGGTTCGCCACCAGCCTGATGTAATGCCATGTCGAAATTCGCATACAGATGCTGGCGCGCATAGCGGATGCCGCGCCCGAAATCGTGCGCCGCCTTCAGCCGCTGCACCAGCCCCTTGTCCACCGTCGGGCAAGGCGTGGAACAGAATGCCGGCAGCAGCGCCAGCGATTCGCTGCGACGCCCCCATTCCTCGAACATCTGCGATGGCGCTTCGACGAAATCGCGCTCAACGCTGGTGCCGGCATGGTCGGCATAACGCGTTTCCGACAGCACGCCATGCAGGATGTGGCCGAATTCATGCAGCAGCGTTTCCAGTTCGGTCGCGTCCAGCCCCTCGCGGTTGAAGTTCGCCACCAACACCGAGATTGGCGTGCGCCCGGTCAGCGTGCTGGCGCCGCGGGTGCCGAACGCCGCCGCATGGCCGTATTTGCCTTCGCGCGGGAAAATGTCGAGATAGATGCCGCCGATGCGCTGCAGCGTTTTACTGTCGATCACGTCGTAGTAGCGCACATCCTTGTGCCACACCGGCACCTCGGCCTGCCTGAACTGCACGCCATACAATGTGCCGGCCAGCGCCATGGTCCATTTCACCGAGGCATCGGTCGGGAAATACTTGCGCAGCGCATTCTGGTCGATGTCGTACAGCGCCTTTTTCATTTTCTGCTGCCAGTACGGCGTATCCCAGCGCTCGATGCGCACCGACGCGAGGTCGATGCCGGTCGTTTTCGCCTTGTATTCGCGCAACTCGTCCAGCTCCGCCTTTTCCAGCCCGGTCACCGCCTGTTGCACCTCGGCCAGGAATTGGTTGACCGCTGCCGGCTTGCCCGCCATCCGGCGACGCAACGCGAAATCGGCGTAGCTTGGCATACCGAACAGCGCCGCCATTTCCTGCCGCAGCGCGGCGGCTTCCTTCATCAGTTGCAGATTCCTTGGCGTGCCGCGGTTGATGAACGCGGTCAGATAACGCCGGCGCGCATTCTCGTTGTCAGCGTACTGCATAAACGGATGGAACTCGGTATATTCGAAACCGAGTTGGTAATTGCCGCCGCTGTCACGCTTGGCCTTCGCCAGAAATTCCGGCGGCAAGCCCTGCATTTCGGCCGGGGTAAAGGTCAGCTTTTGCCGGTTGTCGCGGATGTTGCGCGCGAATTCCTGCTTGAGCTGGGTCAGCCGTTCAAGGATGGCCTTCATTCGCGCCTGCTTTTCCGGCGGCAATGAAACGCCGGTATCGTCGAAGCTGTCGAGTATGTCCTGCCGCAGTTTTTTCTCGATCGGATCGGCCGGATTGGTGGCCTTGAGCCGCTGGTACAGCCGTTCATTCTGGAACAGCTCGGTCGCGAATTTGGTAATCGCCACCTGGCAAGGCTCGGCGCTACGGCGCACCGCCGGATCCGGCGACACGTTCATCAACAGCGCCACCGGCCCCTGCAAGTCTTCCAGCCCAATCTGCATCGCATTCCATTCGCGGAATACCACCTTCGCGTCTTGCGCCTCAAGGTCGGTCATGTTCGTCAACGCCAGCACCTTGCTGCGCAGGCCGGACAGATCCTGCTCGCAGCGCGACGCAAGCTCACCGGCTTTCAGCAGCGGAATCAGCGGGCGCGCGCCCTGTTCCGGCGCAGCAGCGAATGAAATGGCTGGCGCCAGCATGGCCAGTGACAGCAGGAATTGCGGCAATGAGCGTTTCATGTATTCACCATTCAGAGGGAAATTTCCGGTATTTTCGCAGACCTGACGCCGACATACCATCACCGGCGCATATCGAGGTCAATATAGCGCCATTCGGCATGCAGCACCGGATGTTTCTTGTAACCGATCACCCGCGGCTGCGCCAGCATGTTGCGGTAACGCGCATAGCCGATGATGGTCGGCGCGGTCACTTCCATCAGCCGCGCCATCTTGTGATACAGCAGGTCGCGCTCCAACCCGTGCGGCAGTTTTTGCGACGCTTCGTACAAGCGATCGTATTCCGCCATCTGCATGCAGCCGTTGTTGCTCTTGCCGACATTGCGACCATAGAACAGCTGCATGAAATTGTCGCCGTCCGGGTAATCAGCAATCCACGGGCTGGTACGCATCATCAGCCGGCACTGCTTCTCGGCCTTCAGCAAATCGGGGAATGGGCGCTTGTCGCTTTCCATCCGGATCGACAAGGAATCGAACGTCTTTTTCCACATTTCCGCCTGCTGCTGTCCGACTGAATCGGCACGCACCGAAAACGTTATCACGAGCGGCTGGCCGCTGGGCAGCGTGCGCCAGCCATCTGCGCCTTTTTTGTAGTGAAATTTGTCGAGCAGCGCATTCGCGGTTTTCGGGTCGAATTTCACTTTGCTGCGGTATTTCGGATCATGCCCGACGATACCGGGCGGGATCGGGTATTCGAGCTTGACCGCCTGGCCGTTCCAGATGATGTTGATTTCTTCCTGCACGTTGTGCGCCATTGCAATCGCGCGCCGCAACGCGATTTTCTCCTTCGTCAGCCCGCCCAGCACCGGATGCTGCATATTGAAGTAATAGTGGCTCAGTTCCGGCTCGATCAGCCGCGACAGCTTCACGCCTTTTGCCGCCAGTTCCGGCCGCAATTTGCCATGGTCGAGCGCGCGCGGTGCCAGCGGGCCATCGAGATTGAACAGGTCGATTTCGCCATTCTGGAATGCCAGCCAGCGCGACTGGTCTTCCGGCACGACGGTAATCTCGACCCGACCGATGCGCGGCATCGTTTTGCCCTTCATCGCGGCCACAATCGCCTTGTCTTCCTCGCTACCGGGCGCGAAATCCCACACCAAACCGCGGTAATCCGGATTCGCCACCAGCACCATCTTCGCCCCGCGCTGCCAGCTCGCCAGCAGATACGGCCCGGTGCCGACCGGATGCGCCATCGCGTGGCCGTTGCCGTCGCGGTATTTTTCGATCACTTCGCGCGCCACGGCCGAGGTCGGCGTGTGCGCCAGAATCTGGCCGAGGTTATAGTCCGGCGCATTCAGCCGGATGCGCAACGTGTAGCGATCGGGCGTCTGCAGGCCGGCGATCTTCGCGTCGTAATCAAACTTGCCGCTCTTTTTTGCCTGCATCGCCAGCGCGTCCAGCCCGGCAATCTTGCCTTCGACCAGCCAGCTCCACGGCGAGCGCAGCGCCGGGTCAATCAGCCGCTTGAGCGAATAGGCGTAATCGGCTGCGGTCAACTCGCGCCGCCGGCCATTGAATGCCGGATCGGGCGCGAAGAAAATGCCTTTCTGCACGCGAATGGTCCACACCCGCCCGCCCTGCGCCACCTGCGGCATCGCAGCCGCCGTTTGCGGCATCAGCTTCGCCGGCCGTGCCAGATAATCGTAGGTGAACAGCGTTTCGAAAATCGAGGCGTTGATTTGCGATGAATACAGATCGTGCGACGCTACCGGATCGAAACCTGTTTCCGCCGCGGCAAACACGGTGCGCAGCACCTTGCTAGGGTCTGCCGCCGCCATCGTCTGCAGCGGCAGGCACAGCGCAAAACAAAGCAGCAGGCGACGCAGAAATGTCAGGCTCATGATTTTCCTGAAAAATGGCGAGATAGCGCGCTATTGTAAGCCGCGCCGCGCGCAATTGACTGGAAAATATGCTCCATGCAGCAATTGAATTACACCGGATCTTGCCTGGCTGAACAGCATGATTTCCATTCATACTCTGTAACAAAGTGATTTGTCGCCGCCAAGGGTTCTGGCGTAGAATGCCCGCACAGTATTCCGGCGAAACCCGGCCAAATTGCCTGTTACTTCACAGAAGGAAAACACCATGACCTTACGATTTGCACATACGCTGGCGGCAGCCACGCTCGCCGTCGCCGCCCTGCCCGTCCTGGCGCAAAACCTCGCGACCGTCAACGGCAAGGCCGTGCCGGCATCGCGCGCCGATGCGCTGACCAAGCAGCTGGTCGCACAAGGCCAGAAGGACACCCCCGAACTGCGCCAGATGGTGAAGCAGGAAATCATCATCCGCGAAATCCTGGCGCAGGAGGCGCAAAAGCGCGGCATCGCGAACCAGACTGAAGTCAAGAACCAGCTGGAAATGGGCCGGCAAACCATCCTGATCAATGCGATGCGGATGGATTTCGTGCGCAAGAACCCGGTGACCGATGCCGCGGTAAAGGCAGAATACGATCGACTGGTGAAAGTCCATGCCGACGACAAGGAATACCACGCGCGCCACATTCTGGTGGAAAAGGAAGACGATGCGAAGGCCATCATCGCCAAGCTGAAGGATGGCGCGAAATTTGAAGACCTGGCAAAGCAGTCGAAGGATACCGGCTCGGCCGAAAAAGGCGGCGACCTCGACTGGTCGGTCGCGAACCGCTACGTGAAACCGTTCGCCGATGCGCTGGCGGCGCTGAAGAAAGGCCAGTTGACCGAAACACCGGTCAAGACGCAATTCGGCTATCACGTAATCCGGCTGGAAGACGTCCGCACTGCCAAGACGCCTACGTTCGACGAAGTCAAGCCGCAAATCGAGAAATCGCTGCTGGACAAGAAACTGCAGTCGTTTCAGGAAGGTATCGTCAAGGGCGCGAAGGTCAAATAAGCGTCCTGCGATTAATGAAAAAGCGCCGGGAATTCCGGCGCCTCGAGATGAAACCGGCGCATGCGGCAAACATGCGCCGGTTTTTTTATTGCCGCGTAATAACGGAAGAGGCCACTCCTAGAGGCGCCGCAACCACTTTCGCCACATCCGCCCTCATTTCCAGCAACTGCTCGGCTTTGGCCAGCCGCACCAGATTACGCAAGGATTCACGGAATAGATGCCGCGCCCGAATGTCCTGACTATCGACGCCGCTGGCGGCCACCATCGCTGCAATGACCTGTTCCGTCGTTATACGTTCGTCCATGAGTATTTGCTCCTCCCTTACCCGGAATTTCGACAATCGGATTGTGTCGCCAATCCTCAGCTTGCCATTTGAGAAAGATCAATTCCGACCGGATTTTGTTGCCACCCACCAACTTTAATTACCGGATGGCAAAAAAACGTCAAACAAATACTGCCGGTGAGTATAACGGCGAGCGCCAAGGCATACCTTGCAGAATCAATGGTTTTGGATCATACCCCCAACATGCAAAAATAACTGACTGTAATGAACAGCGAGTCAGTAAGGCCTAAAAGTATACTCCAGCCAGTATTTGAAAACAGCCAGCAAATATGTGGCCCGGCGGCATGATTTGAGCATATACCCCCGGGATTTTTGCTACACGGCGAAACCAGGCTGGCTCAGGCGAGCAGCTTCCTCAGCCAGGTGCTGATGTCGATGATTTCCGGCATGCACAGCGTGTGCGGCATCTGGTATTCATGCCACTCGACCTTTTGCCCAAGTTCATTCAGCACGTCGAGCGCGTCGCGCGCGCGGCCGACTGGCACCACATCATCCTGCGTGCCGTGCGCGAAAAACACCGGCACATCCTTGTTGGCCGGGTTGTAGCGCTCGCGGAATCCGCCCAAAAGCGGGATGTAACCGGACAGGCCAATCACGCCGGCCAGTTTTTCCGGATAGCGCAACCCGGTTTCCAGCGCCATCGCGCAGCCCTGCGAAAAGCCGGCGAGGAAAATCCTGTCGGCTGCGATGCCGCGCGCTTTTTCCTGCGCAATCAGTTCCTCGATCCATTCGCGCGACTGGTTCACGCCATCGGCATCCTCGACCCGGTCGTCTGCGAAACTGCCGAAAATGTCGAACCATGCGCTCATTTCGTAGCCGCCGTTGGCAGTCACCGGACGCTCGATCGCGTGCGGGAAGATGAAGCGGATCGGCGGGCAGCCGGTCAGGTCGAATTCCGGCACCAGAGGCACGAAGCTGGAGCCGTGGTCGCCAATGCCGTGCATCCAGATGACCGACACGGTCGGGTTCGGGCCGGTTTCGACCTGTTCGTATTCGAGGAAGGGTTTGCTCATGTTGTGCTTTCGGTTGGGTTGGATGGATTCGTGACTGTGCTGCCGGATTTATTTCTGCCGGATCGCCGCCTTCGGGCGCCAGGCCTTGCAGACCGCCTCGTCGGTTTCGATGTACGGCCCTTTGATCAGGTCAATGCAGTACGGCACCGCGGCGAAGATGCCGGCGACCAGTGGCTTGCCCTCGGCATCCTTCAAGCCTTCAAGCGTTTCGCGGATCGCATTCGGCTGCCCCGGCAGGTTCATGATCAGCGCCGCGTGCTCGCCGGTTTCACGGATCACGGCCACCTGCCGCGACAGGATCGCGGTCGGCACGAAATGCAGGCTCACTTGCCGCATCTGCTCGCCGAAGCCCGGCATTTCCTTGGTGCCCACCGCCAGCGTCGCCTCAGGCGTCACGTCGCGCCGCGCCGGGCCGGTGCCGCCGGTGGTCACCACCAGATCGCAACCCAGCTGGTCCACCAGCTCGATCAGCGTCCTTTCAATCAGCTCACGCTCGTCCGGAATCAGCCGCGTTTCACTTTTCCACGGACTGGTCAGCGCGCGGGTGAACCAGTCGCGCAGCGCGGGAATACCCTTGTCTTCGTATGTGCCGTCGGAAGCTCGATCGGAAATCGACACGAAGCCGATCAGCGCTTCATCAGGATTCGTCTTCTTCGGCGGATTCATCATGCTCCTCCTGCTGTTCAGACTGGTTTTGCAATGCCTTCAAGATCTGGAAAATTTCGCGGTAAGCCTTCGGCGGCTTGCTCTGCTCCTGCTCTTTCCTCGCATTCCTAATCAGCGTGCGCAACTGCTGCGCATCGAGCGCCGGATGGTCTGCCAGCAATTCCGTCAGCGCGCCATCGTCGGCCAGCAACCGTTCGCGTTGCCGCTCCAGCGCATGCATCAGCGCGGTTTCAGACTTTGACTGTCCGCGCCAGCCCTCGATCGTTTTCCTGATGGCGGCCAGCTGCTCTTCATCCAGCTCGCGCATTTTCTTGCCGACGAACTGCAGCTGCCGGCGACGGCCTTCATGCCCGCGGATGCGCTGGCATTCGAGAATCGCATCGCGCAATTCATCCGGCATCGGCACCCGCAGCACGCGCTCCTTCGGTTCATCGACCAACTGCTGGCCGAGCTTTTGCAGCGCGGTCATCTCGCGCTTCATTTGCGACTTGGACGGACGGTCATATTCCTGCTCGAATTCGTTCGACTGGAAACCGGTCGCGCCTCTATTGGCATTAACCATGTGAAATCGTGATATCTGGTGGAAACGGCTGCTATCATAACCGCTTTGCGTCGACTCAAGGAAATCAGGATGAGCCAGCCCGTGTTTACCCATACCCACGAACAGTTGCAGCAATTTGCGGATGACGTGCTGCGCCACGCCAAGCGCCTCGGCGCGAGCGATGCCGCGGTCGATGTCAGCGAAGGCGGCGGGCTGTCGGTTGGCGTGCGCAAGGGCAAGGTCGAAACCATCGAACAGAACCAGGACAAGGGCGCGAGCGTCACCGTCTATCTCGGTCAGAAACGCGGCAATGCCAGCACGTCCGATTTCTCGCCCGCCGCGCTGCAGGCAGCGGTCGAAGCGGCGTACAACATTGCGCGCTTCACCGCCGATGACCCCTGCGCCGGCCTGCCTGATGCCGACAAACTGGAAATGCAGCCGATGGACTTGCAGCTATGCTACCCGTGGTTGCTGCCGACCGAAGCTGCGATCGACATCGCGCTGCGCTGTGAGACGGCCAGCTTCGCCACCGACCGCCGCATCAGCAACAGCGACGGCGCCAATGTCTATACGCAGCAAAGCCACTTCGTTTCCGCCAACACGCGCGGCTTCATTGGCGGCTATCCGTATTCGCGCCACTCGATTTCAGTCGCGCCGATCGCCGGCAAAGGCGCGAAAATGCAGCGCGATTCCTGGTATTCGTCGCAGCGCGACCCGGCAAAACTGTCTGCGCCCGAAGCCATCGGGCGTTACGCCGCAGAACGTGCGCTGTCGCGGCTGAATGCGCGCCGGCTCTCGACGCGCAACTGCCCAGTGCTGTTCGAGGCGCCGCTGGCCATCGGCCTCCTGGGCGCGTTCGTGCAGGCCATTTCCGGCGGCGCGCTATACCGCAAATCCAGCTTCCTGCTAGATTCGCTCGGCCAGCAAATCTTTCCGGCGCATGTCCGCATCGCTGAAGACCCGCACCTCATCGGCGCGGTCGGCTCGGCACCCTTTGATGACGAAGGCGTGAAAACGGTGAAGCGCGACGTGGTCGCCAACGGCATCGTGCAGGGTTACTTTCTGTCGAGCTATTCGGCGCGCCAGCTCGGGATGCAAACCACCGGCAATGCCGGCGGCTCGCACAACCTGTTCCTGACATCGTCGCTGACGAAAAAGGCCGACAATTTCGAACGGATGCTGAAAAAACTCGACACCGGCCTGCTGGTCACCGGCCTGATGGGCCAGGGCGTGAATTACGTCACCGGCGACTATTCGCGCGGCGCCTCCGGGTTCTGGGTCGAGCAGGGCGAAATCCAGTATCCGGTCGAGGAAATCACGATCGCCGGCAACCTGAAGGACATGTTCCAGCAAATCGTCGCCATTGGTACCGATACCGTAACGCGCGGCACGAAGGAAACAGGTTCGATCCTGATTGAGAACATGACGATCGCGGGCAGTTAGGCGATTTGCGGTGAAATGCGGCCAACTGCGCATGGCGTCATTCCACCGCACCTGAACACCATCTAACAGCCGCACACAAGCCGGACACGCATTCGTTCCCATGTTCCGCAGACTGCTGACGGAATTCGCGCACACCCCGGCAAAGTCATCTTTTTGTCATGAACGGCAGATAGCATCAGGACGCTATTGCTTTGATAGTCGTTCATGACCCAGAGAAAAATTCTCTTGTTAAGCGTGTCCGCCGGTGCCGGACACACACGCGCGGCCGAAGCGCTTCGCGCCATCGTCTGCACCAAAAATTGTGGTGTAACCGCCACGCATCTCGACGTCATGCATTATGTGACGCGAAGCTTGCACCGGCTGTATGTCGATTTCTACATTTTTCTCGTCCAGCGCGCGCCCGGATTGTGGGGCCTGCTGTACCGAATCACCAACAATGCCAAACCGGATGGTCTGGCGCACAGATTTCGCCGTTGGTTTGAACGGTTGAACAGCAAGCCGCTGCTCAGGAAAATCGCCGAATTCCAGCCGGATGCCGTTGTCTGCACTCATTTTCTACCGGCAGAAATCCTGTCCGGACTGATCGCCAGCGGACGCCTGAATTGCCCGGTCTGGGTGCAGGTAACGGATTTCGATCTGCACAGCATGTGGGTACAGCCACACATGACAGGGTACTTTGCGCCCAATGAAGAAGTGGCGTTCGGCATGCGTGAAAACGGCATTGATGCCACAGCAATTCATGTCACCGGAATTCCTATCATGGAGGCATTTTCAGCGCCACTCGACCGCACGGTCTGCGCCCGCGAGCTGGGAATTGATCCAAATGTACCCACGCTGCTGCTGATGGGTGGCGGCGCAGGACTTGGCAGTCTGACCGCCATAGCCGGGCACCTGCTCGGCCTGCAGGAAAACTTCCAGCTGGTTGTAATGGCAGGCAAGAACGAAGCAGCGTTGGCCGCGCTGCAGAAGCTGGCCCAACATTACCCCGGCCGGTTGACACCACATGGCTATACCAACCAGGTCGAGCGCCTGATGGCGTGCGCCGATCTGGCCATCACCAAACCCGGCGGGCTCAGTACGTCCGAATGTCTTGCGATGGGGCTGCCGATGATTCTCAATGCGCCGATTCCCGGTCAGGAAGAACACAACGCCAACTACCTGCTGGAAGAAGGTGCGGCGGTCAGTGCCTTGATCTGGTCACGCTGCAATACCGGGTTCGGCATTTGCTGGCCAATCCCGCCAAGTTGCAGGCGATGCGGCTCAAGGCCAGGGCGCTTGGCCGCCCTCGCGCCGCGCATCACGTCCGCGACACCGTTATAGGAAAGATGGCTGAAAATGATTTCTGAACAAATTCTGCAACTGATTCTGACCCTGGGCAGTGTCATTGTTCTGGCTTTCTTTTTTGCACAGGCCGAAATTCATATCGAGGGTGACGCCGGATGGGCGGCGAACCTGCCAACATGGCGCATTGAAAATCACTGGCTGCTCGATATTTTCTGGGGCGGGCGCGCGATGACCGGTTACCACGCCTGGGTATTTCTATTCATCGCGATCTTCTTCCATTTCCCCTTGTGTTTCATGGCGCAGTGGTCGTTGCCGCTGGAAGCGCGCGCCGTTGCCTCGATCATGCTGTTCTGGATTGCGGAAGATTTTCTCTGGTTTATAGCCAATCCAGCTTTTGGATGGAAACGATTCCGAAAAGAAGATGCGATCTGGCACAAGAACTGGATATGCGGCGCACCGGTGGAATACTGGATTTTCTCCGTATTCAGCGCACTGCTATTCTGGTACTCGTATTGACTGCGCCGGCAACCTCGCAAGAATGGACTCTGGTCGCAAATGCCAGCCCAAGACCATGACGCACCCGCGCGCAAAACTCCTCCGGCGAGCGCGAGATCACGTCCTCCGGCACGCCGTATTTCATTGTCAGCCTGTCATGGTCTTCGAAACCGTACGAAACCATGAACGGATGCATGCCGGCACCAATCGCCGCACACATAGGCGCGCGCCGGGTTGACGACAAACCGCTTCCGGGCCAGGCGGAACTGCTCGGTCTTCATTTCTCCGACCGGAATGTGCGCGAGAAAGTCCAGTTCATCGATATCGATGCCATGGCGCATGAACAACTGGCGCAGCGTTTCCATCGGTTCGTTGGTAATGTTCTTCGTAACCAGACCAACGATGATGTCCGGCGCGCGAATCAGCGTTTGCAGCAATTCCGGAATCCCCGGATACAGCCGCGCTTCGCTGCGGTAAACGCCAGTCAGGGTATCGACCACTTTTTTCCGGCTTTTCTTGCTCAAGCTTTTTTTCAGATTCGAGGGAAACTCCTTCAGGCCGCCGAGATATTTGAACAGGTGATGCCGCTTCTGGAAGTTAACCTCGTCCCCGAGGGTCATGCCATGCTGGGAAAACGCGTCTTCGATGGCCTGATAGGCATCGATTGTCGTGCCATCCGCGTCGAAGATTATCAACTGCTTGTCGCTCTTGTATATGTTTTCGTACTGTTCGGATATTCCCATTGTCACCACACTCTGCAACCGTCCGGTTGCCTGCCCTTGGATAGGCACAAACTTATATTTTCCGTATTACCGATATGTGACCATTCCGATGGCTTGCGAAAACATGTCGTTTTTTTGCTCAATACCAATTCGCGCGCAGACAACCTCCATTCCCACTGAAAAATCATGCAGGACAAAGCGACCAAAACTCCCAAAAGCCATTTCAGGAGCATTTTCCTTAGCGATGTCCATCTTGGCTCGAAAGCCTGTCATGCCGAGCTCTTGAACAACTTCCTGAAAAACCATTCCTGCGATAACCTGTATTTGCTGGGCGACATTATCGACGGCTGGCGAATCAAGAAAAATTTCTACTGGCCTGAATCTCACAGCCACGTCATCCGGCAACTGATCAACAAACAACGGCACAATGCGAAGATCGTTTACGTGCTGGGAAATCATGACGGATTTCTGCGGCAGTGGATGACAGAAATTCTCCTCGAAGGCGTCACCCTGTGCAATGAAGCGACCCACACCGGAGTGGACGGCAAGAATTATCTTCTGCTCCACGGCGACATCTTTGACGCAGCACTCAATGCGACCAAATGGATGACCCTCGTCGGCGATTCCGCCTATGACGTGCTAATTTTCACGAACCGGATATTGAACGGGATACGAAAACTATTCCGGATGAAGCACTACAGCCTGAGTAGCAAGATCAAAAACAATGTGCAGCACGCCATTGATTTCGTGAGCCGGTATGAATCCATTCTTTTGAATTACTGCGTCACCAGGAAGCATGATGGCGTGATATGCGGCCACATTCATTTTCCCGCCATTCGTGAAGCGGACGACATCCGCTACATGAATCCCGGCGACTGGCAGGAAAGCTGTTCCGCCTTGGTCGAACATATCGATGGAACATTTGAACTGATCTATTGGAATGAGTTTCGATGATCACCCGAGCGGAGAAACCGGTCTGCCCAGCTGGATTTGACATACAATACGGCCTGTTTTGCGCGACATTTCAGGAAAAGCGAGCATGAAGATTTACAAAGTCACCGACGCAGGCATGGAAGAAATCCGGCAATTCATGCAGGACCATCACCGCCGTCCCGACGAAGCAACCACCGACAGCGCGCTGGCCAAATGGGTGATGGATGCCGAGATTTATGCCGACCTGTACGACATGGCGGTCGTCACCATTCCGGCCGAAGACAGCAAACAGGGCGAAGCGATATCGATCGAACTGGAAGGTGCGAGTCTGGATGTGGTTCAACTGGACGAAGAGCACAACTAGCCGCCCCTCTGGACGCGTGGCGCACGCCACGCTTCGTCAATCAAAAACTTCCGCCGCTGCCAACAAAGCCCCTTGGCCATCCTTGTCTGACAGTATGGCCGCGCCTGGCAGTTGCCAGTCAATGCCGAGCGCCGGGTCATTCCAGCGCAGGCAGCGTTCATGCTGCGGCGCCCAGTAATCGGTCACCTTGTACAGCACGTCGGCCGATTCACCGGTGACCGCGAAACCATGCGCAAACCCCGGCGGCACCCATAGCTGACGACGATTTTCGGCCGACAGCGTAACGCCGAACCAGTGGCCGAAAGTGCGTGACGACTGGCGCAAATCGACCACCACATCACGGATTTCGCCGGCCAGCACGGTCACCAGCTTGCCCTGCGGCTGGCGAATCTGATAATGCAGCCCGCGCACGACATTTTTGGCCGAATGCGAAATATTGTCCTGCACGAAACGCACGTCCAGTCCGGTTGCATCGCTGAAATGGCGCTGGTTGAAGCTCTCGAAAAACCAGCCGCGCGCATCGGGATAGACGTCCGGCTCAATCAGCAGCACGCCAGACAGATCAGCAGGCAGAACTTTCATCGTGTCGAAACCATTTTCATCGTTTTCAGGCCGATTGGGGGGGCAAAATATACTAGCAGGAGTATTCTTGAGCCACCTCAAAACTTCTGGCCCAAGCGGGTATTTTTGCCATATACCCCAGCTATTTGCCGCGACTCTCCGACTGTTTCAGATACCACGCGACCGTTTGCCGCAAACCATCGTCGAATGCCACCACCGGCCGCCAGCCAAGCTCGCGCTCGATCTTGCCGGTATTCATCGCATATCGACGGTCATGGCCCGGACGGTCGGCGACATGCGCAATCAGCGCGCGATAGCCACCCGCCGGCGCAGTTTGCGGCGCCAGTTCATCCAGCAACCTGCACAGCGCATCCAGCACCTGCAGGTTGGTCCGCTCACAATTGCCGCCAATATTGTAGCTGTCGCCGATTCTGCCCGCTTCGAGCACGCGCCGCAATGCCGCGCAGTGGTCGCTCACGTACAGCCAGTCGCGCACCTGTTCGCCATCACCATATATCGGCAGCGGCTCGCCAGCGAGCGCATGCGCGACCATCTTCGGAATCAGCTTTTCCGGGTACTGGCGCGGGCCGTAATTGTTCGAGCAGTTGACAGTCAGCGTCGGCAAACCGTAAGTGCAGTGCCAGGCACGCACCAGATGGTCGGCCGCCGCTTTCGACGCTGCATACGGGTTGTTCGGCGCATAACGCGACGTTTCGGTGAATGGCGCTTCGCCCGGCGCGAGCGAGCCGAACACTTCGTCGGTCGATATGTGCAGAAAGCGGAACGCCGATTTCGCTGTCCCGCCCAGCCCTTCCCAGTAGCCACGCACCGCTTCCAGCAGGTTCAGCGTGCCATTGACATTCGCGGTCACGAATGCGCTCGCGCCTTCGATCGAACGATCGACGTGTGTTTCGGCTGCGAAATGCACCACCGCGCGCGGCCGGTATTTGGCCAGCAAGGCTGCGATTCGCGCGCGGTCGTTGATGTCGGCCTGCACGAACACATGGCCCGGATCGGCAGCCAGCGGCGCGAGATAACCGAGATTGCCGGCATAGGTCAGCCGATCGATGTTGAGCACCGGCTCGTCGCATTGCGCCAGCCAGTCGAGCACGAAGTTCGAGCCGATGAAGCCGGCACCGCCAGTGACGACGATCATGCGTCGCCTTCTGGTATCGCCGCCGTTTCCGCGGACGCCTGTTTCGGTTTCGCCCCTTCGCGCCGGTTGAAGCCGGCCACCATGTCGAAGCGGAACAACCGGCACTCGAGCGCGCCATTGAAAAACGGTGTCTTGCGCGACTCCTTCAGCCGCAGCAATTTCGGTACGCCCAGATCGGCGGTGAACAGAAACACTTTCCAGCCGGCGAAACGCTGCTTCAGGGTATTGCCGAACGCGCTGTAAAACGATTCCGCCAGATCGTCCGCCGGCAGCGAACGGTCGCCGCGGACGCCAATGCGCTCGCCATACGGCGGGTTGGTCAGCACGATGCCTGGCGTATCGCAAGGCGGGCGCACTTCCTGCGCTTCGATCTGTTTCAGCGGCACATCGAACAGCACGCCGGCGCGCTCCAGATTGTGCCGCGTCATCGCGATCATGTCGCCGGAAATGTCGCTGCCGAAAATCGTCGGCTCGACCGGAACCGGGTTCGGCCGGAACGCGGTTTTCATCTCGTTCCATTCATCGGCATTGAAATTCTTGAAGCGCTCGAACGCGAAATGGCGACGTGCGCCGGCGGGAATGCCGAGCACCATCTGCGCCGCTTCAGCCAGGATCGTGCCGGAGCCGCACATCGGATCGAACAGCGGCATGCCCGGCTTCCAGCCAGCGACGCGCAACAGTCCGGCGGCGAGATTCTCGCGCAGCGGCGCATCGCCTTTTTCCTCGCGCCAGCCGCGCTTGAACAGCGATTCGCCGCTGGTATCGAGATACAGCGTGAAATTGCGTGCATCGACAAAGCCGAACAGCCGCATGTCCGGATCACGCGTGTTGACCGACGGCCGCTTGCCGAAGCGTTCACGGAAATGATCGCAAGCGCCATCCTTGATTTTCAGCGTCGCGAATTCCAGGCTTTTCAACGGCGATTTGATCGCGGTCAGGTCGACCCGGATGGTGCAATCAACGTCGAACCAGTCTTCCCAGCGCTGTGCCTGCGCAAGGTCATAAATGTCATTTTCGTTGCTGTAGGACGACTGCGCGATGCGCAGCAGCACGCGCGACGCAATGCGCGAATGCAGGTTGATGCGCCATGCATCCTGCATCGCGCCCGAACAGTGGACGCCGCCGGGCACCTGCTGGTGCACTTTCAGCGTCTTGCTCTGCTGTGCAATTTCGCCCAGTTCCTCGGCCAGCGGCGCCTCCATGCCTCGTGGGCAGGGGCAGAAGTAGGAAAATACTTTAGTCATGGTGGAGTACCCTTTATCCGTGTTGTATTACTTGTCGCCCCGGCGCATGCCGAAGCCCGGTGCCGTTTGCTGCCATGTCGCAAGACAACGTCGCTGGATTCCAGCCTGTGCCGGCATGACGCCCTGTACCAATTCAACGCAGCAATTCTGGCAAACGCCAGCGCCAGCGGTTGCCGTTACTTCCTGACCTCGCCGTGCCCAAGCACGACGTATTTGACCGAAGTCAGCCCTTCGAGACCAACCGGGCCGCGCGCGTGCAATTTGTCGTTCGAAATACCGATTTCGGCGCCGAGACCGTATTCAAACCCGTCGGCAAACCGGGTCGAGGCATTCACCATCACCGACGACGAATCGACTTCGCGCAGAAAGCGCAGCGCGCGGCTGTAATCCTCGGTGATGATCGAATCGGTGTGCTGCGACGAATAGCTGTTGATGTGGTCGATCGCCTGATCGAGGCCTGTTACCACACGCACCGCCAGCACCGGCGCCAGGTATTCGGTGCGCCAGTCTTCCTCGGTGGCTGATTTCAGGAATGGGTAGCTGGCCAGAAGGTGCCGGCTGTCGGCATCGCAGCGCAGTTCGACCTTTTCGTGCACGTACAGCGACGCAAGTTGCGGCAGCACTTCCGCCGCAACGCTTTTCGCCACCAGCAACGTTTCCATCGTGTTGCAGGTGCCATAGCGCTGGCACTTGGCGTTGAAGCAAACTTTGAGCGCCTTGTCCAGATCGGCCTTGTCGTCGATGTACACATGGCAGATGCCGTCCAGATGCTTGATCATCGGCACCTTCGATTCCTTCATCAGCCGCTCGATCAAGCCCTTGCCGCCGCGCGGCACAATCACGTCCACATACTCCGGCATCGTCACCAGCGCGCCGACAGCGGCGCGGTCGGTGGTATCGACCACCTGCACCGCCTGTTCCGGCAAGCCGGCGCCGGTCAGCCCTTCGCACACCAACTTCGCCAATGCGCGGTTGCAGTGAATCGCTTCCGAACCGCCGCGCAGGATGGTCGCGTTGCCGCTCTTGATGCACAAGCCGGCCGCATCGACCGTCACGTTCGGCCGCGCTTCGTAAATGATGCCAATCACGCCCAGCGGCACGCGCATCTGCCCGACCTGGATCCCGGTCGGGCGGTAGCGCAAGTTGGTGATTTCGCCGATCGGATCGGGCAGCGAGGCGATCTGTTCCAGCCCGTCGGCCATGGTCGCAATGCCTTTGTCCGTCAGCGTCAGCCGGTCGATCATTGCCGCTTCCAGCCCGTTCGCCCGCGCTGCCGCCAGATCCTGTTCATTCGCTGCGCGCAGCAGCGCCGCATCGCGCCGGATCGCAGCCGCAATCAGCGCCAGTGCGCGATTTTTCGTGTTCGAATCTGCCTTCGCCATCAGACGCGAAGCGGCCCGCGCCTGCTGGCCAATCTGATGCATATAAGTGGTAATGTCCATGATAATCCGGTTCAATAATCGTCAATCGATACGGCACTGCCGACTTCAGGTTGGGTATGCGCCGACAGGGAAAACAAAACCCGCACAGCATTCCCGTCGGGATATTCTGCGCGGGCCGTTGCGCGATGCCGCGTAAAGCAATACTGGTGGCAAAACTAGTTGAATACGCCCAGATATTCGCACAGCTTGAACAAGCCATACACTGCGCCACCCAATACGCAGAACACAATCAGCACGAACTTGAAATAAAACATCCGGTTGCCGGCCGGCATCCCGGCAGCGCAGCACGGATTGAAATCCTGATATTCCTGTTCGCCACTTGAGGAAACCGCCGGACCGCTGACGATCGGTGAATTCTCGATGGGAGCACTCACTATCGGTGAATTGATGATCGGCGAATTCACTATCGGAGAATTAATGATGGGCGAATCAGTAGTGTTGACTGTGTTCATGGGCGACCTCCCCTGTGGAAGCAATCAGCAAAACAGCAAGAAAGCCTGAGCCGCGTCCCGCCGCAATGCGGGATGCAAAAAAACGTCACCTGGAAAACCATTGCAGCAGCATGTAGACGCCAGCAGCGCCAAGACCGAACACGCCACAAATTATCACCACAAATTTGAGATACAAACCGAGCTGGCTGACGGGCATCCACTGCGCACCACCGCAGACTTCAATATCATCATAGCCATCCGCCAGTTCAACAGAAGCAGGACTGTTGACGATCGGAGACTCATTGGCGTTGGATATGCTCATGGCGACCTGTGTTTATCGTTATGTTAATCAACCCCCGGCATCGGCTCGTCGACTGGAGCGTGGGGCCTGACAGCTGAAAATTATACCTTGATTCGCCAGAACACCTGCTTAGCCACCAGCGATTTTCAGGCCGAGCTGCAATAACGCATCCCACGCATCGCCCAGCTGTGCTTCGGCCCGCAAGCCCTTGACCAGCTTGTCCACCTGCGCCGCATCCTGCTGCGCGCCACGCAACGTGATCAGATCGAGCCGGCGCAATGCCGCACCAACCAGCCGTTCGCGCGGCCCCCAAACGCGGTTTTCCTTGCACAACGCCGCCAGCGGCCGCCCCTGATCGATGCCAGCGCGCAACTTAAGCAGAGTGCGGATTTCATCGCTCACCGCCCACAGCACCAGCGGCAGCGGCTCGCCTTCGCCTTTCAAGCCTTCGATCATCCGCACCAGCCGTGCGGTATCGCCGGTCAGCATCGCCTCACTCAGCTTGAACACGTCGTAGCGCGCCACGTTCAGCACCGCATCGTGCACCTGCTCGAAACTCAGCTTGCCTTCCGGGTACAGCAAGCCGAGCTTCTGGATTTCCTGATGCGCCGCCAGCAAGTTGCCTTCGACCCGCTCGACGATGAATTCCAGCGCCGACCGCTCGGCGCCCTGTTTTTGTGCCGCCAGCCGCGCCGCAATCCACGCCGGCAATTGCGCGCGTTCAACCAGCGGGATCTCGATGTAGACCGCCGCCTTTTGCAGCGCCGCCACCCAGCCGGCCTTTTTCGTCTGCCAGTCAAGCGCCGGCAGCGCAATCAGCGTCACCGTATCGGGATTTGCTTCGGCCGCATATTGCTGCAGCGCCTGTCCGCCTTCGCGCCCGGGCTTGCCGGTCGGAATACGCAATTCGATCAGCTTGCGATCGCCAAACAGCGACATCGATTGGCTCGCCGCCAGCAGTTCGCCCCAGTTGAAATAACGGTTCGCCGTCAGCACCTCGCGCTCGGAAAACCCCTGCGCGCGCGCCGCCTTGCGGATCTTGTCGGCCGCTTCCAGCGCCAGCAGATGCTCGTCGCTGGTGATCACATACAGCGGCGACAGCGGCTGCGCCAGATGCGCATCAAGGCTGTCGTGCCGGAGCTGCATTGGCCGGAGAAACAGATGCTTCAGGCGTGAGCTTGACCGTCGCCAGCCTGCGAATCAATTGGGCGATGATGTCCGACTGCATGTCGCGGTACAGGTCGGCTTCCTCGATTTCCTTCGCCAGCGCATAGGTTTCGTTATAGTCCAGCGTGCGTTTCTGCACGATCTCGGTCGGCTGCATCAGCACCCGGCCCTTCGCATCCTTCAGCTGAAAACGCAGCGAATACACCAGTTCGTACTGGCGCGCGCGCCCCATCGCATTCAGCGACAGGATGCTCTTAGTTCTCTTTTCCGCCAGCAGTTCCAGCGACACCTGCGCCGCGCTGCGATTCGGCACGATGACCGTGCCGCCGCCACGCAGATTGCGCTTCAGTTCAACCGCAAGCGGAGCGGAATCGGGAAACGCGAAGTGAATGGTCGCAAACGGCAGGCTGTCGTGCGGGCTGGTGCCGCGCAAGTGGAAACCGCAAGCCGACAGCAACACCGCCACTGCCAATAGCAGCCCGGTGAGCGGAAAAATGCGTTTCATTTCAAACCCTCCATTCGCGTTCTCACTGCATTAAACGACGATGTTCACCAGCTTGCCCGGCACCACGATCACCTTCTTCGGCGCGCCGGTAATGAACTTTTGCGCCGCCTCGTTCGCCAGTGCCGCCGCTTCGATCGTCGCCTTGTCGGCTTCTTTTGCCACCGTGATGTTGCCGCGCAATTTGCCGTTGACCTGCACCACCAGCGTGATTTCGTTCTGCTCCAGCGCCGCCGGATCGACCTGCGGCCACGGTGCGTTCAGAATGTCGCCCAAGGCCTTCGCATAACTAAGCTCCTGCCACAGCACATGCGTGATGTGCGGTGCCACCGGGTTCAAGACGCGCAGGAAAATCGAGAAGCCTTCGGCGATGACCGCGTTCGAGGCGGCGGAGCCGTCCAGCTTCGCGCCTTCGAGCGTGTTCAGCAGAATCATGCAGGCGGAGACCACGGTGTTGTACTGGATCCGTTTCAGATCGTTGTCGGCCTGCTGCAGCGTGCGGTGGATCGTGCGCCGCACCGCCTTTTGCGCTTCGTCCAGGCTGGCGGCGTCGAGCGGCGCCGCGCCATTGATGTTCGCCGACTGCGCCAGCGCGAAATTCCACACGCGGCGCAAGAAGCGGTTCGCGCCTTCGACGCCGGAACCCGACCATTCGAGCGTCTGCTCCGGCGGCGAAGCGAACATCGTGAACAGCCGCGCGGTATCGGCACCGTACTGTTCGATGATCGCCTGTGGGTCGATGCCATTATTCTTCGATTTCGACATCTTTTCCGTGCCGCCAATCCCGACCGGCTGGCCGTCCGATTTCAGCTTGGCCGACACTGGCCTTCCGCGCTCGTCGGCCGTCAGTTCGACATCTTCCGGATTGAACCAGGTCTTGCGGCCTTCGGCATCTTCGCGGTAGTAGGTTTCGTTCAGCACCATGCCCTGCGTCAGCAGCTTGGTGAACGGCTCGTCGAAACGCACCAGCCCGAGATCGCGCATCACCTTGGTCCAGAAGCGCGCATACAGCAGATGCAATACCGCGTGCTCGATGCCGCCGATGTACTGGTCCATCGGCATCCAGTAATCGTTCCTGGCATCGATCATCGCCTCGTTCGAACCGGGCGAGCAGTAGCGCATGTAATACCAGCAGGAATCGACGAAGGTATCCATCGTGTCGGTTTCGCGCCGCGCCGGTTTGCCGCAGCATGGGCAATCAACCTTCAGGAAGGCCGCATGTTTATTGAGCGGATTGCCGCTGCCATCCGGCACGCAGTCTTCCGGCAGCACCACCGGCAAATCCTTTTCCGGCACCGGCACCGCGCCGCAAGTGTCGCAATGGATGATCGGGATCGGCGTGCCCCAGTAGCGCTGGCGCGAAATGCCCCAGTCGCGCAGGCGGTAGGTGATTTTCTTTTCGCCCAGATTCATCGCGCCCAGATCGGCCGCGACCGCATCGACCGCGCCCTGATAGCCCAGTCCGTCGTACTTGCCGGACGCGATGCAGCGGCCGGCTTCCTTGTCCGCATACCATTCCTGCCAGGCGTCGGTGGAGAATTCCTTGCCTTCAACCGCGATCACCTGCTTGATCGGCAACTGGTATTTTTTAGCAAACTCGAAGTCCCGCTCGTCGTGCGCCGGCACCGCCATCACCGCGCCGTCGCCGTAGCTCATCAGCACGTAGTTGCCGACCCAGACTTCCACTTTTTCCCCGGTCAGCGGGTGGGTGACGAACAGGCCAGTCGGCATGCCCTTCTTTTCCATCGTCGCCATATCGGCTTCGATCACGCTGCCTTTCTTGCACTCGTCGATGAACGCCGCCAACTCCGGATTGGCTTGCGCCGCCAGCGTCGGCAGCGGGTGCTCGGCCGCGACCGCGCAGAAAGTCACGCCCATGATGGTGTCGGCGCGGGTGGTGAATACCCACAACTTGCCGTCATCGATCAGCTTGCCGTCCGCGCCGACAATGTCATGCGTGAACGCAAAGCGCACGCCGGTCGATTTGCCGATCCAGTTCGATTGCATGATGCGCACGCGCTCCGGCCAGCCCGGCAGGCCGTTATCGACCTCGTTCAGCAATTCTTCCGCGTAAGCGGTGATTTTGGCGTAATACATCGGGATTTCGCGCTTTTCGATCAGCGCGCCGGAACGCCAGCCACGGCCGTCGATCACCTGTTCGTTCGCCAGCACCGTCTGGTCGATCGGGTCCCAGTTCACCGTGCCGGTGTGCGGATAGATGATGCCCTTTTCCAGCATCTTCAAAAACATCCACTGGTTCCACTTGTAGTATTCCGGCTTGCACGCCGCCATCTCGCGCGACCAGTCGATCGCCAGCCCCATCGATTCCATCTGGCCGCGCATGTGGTCGATGTTGGAATAGGTCCACTGCGCCGGCGGCACTTTGTTCGCCATCGCCGCGTTTTCCGCCGGCATGCCGAACGCATCCCAGCCCATCGGCATCAGCACGTTGTAGCCGTTCATCCGCAGATAGCGGTACATCACGTCGTTGATGGTGTAGTTGCGCACATGGCCCATGTGCAGACGTCCGGACGGATACGGCAGCATCGAGCAGGCGTAAAACTTGCCTTTCGGGAAGCGCGGATCGTTCTCGACCGCGCGGTAGGCGTCGATCGCTTTCCAGTGGTCTTGCGCCGATTTCTCGACCTCGGCAGGACTGTATTTTTCTTGCATGGCGGATGAAACGTGAGAGAGGTTCAAACCATGCATTATACCGGTTTGATCGGGCGGAAAATCGCGTTTTGGCGGCCATGCGACGTTGGTAAAAACCGCCTTCAGACCGGATTTTTCAGGGATCTTGCGGGGTATATAAGCAAATTCCGCCGCCGGGCCACAATTTCCGGCGCGGTTTCAAAATACTCCCACCAGTATTTTTGAACTAAAAATCGCGCCTTTTTCGGGCGCATTCTGCCAGCACCACTGCCGGCCTGCCGCATACCCGGTCTTTCTTGCCTGGCCTTATTTGCCCGGCGCGGCCGGACTCTTTTCCGATTCGGTCACGAAGGCGATTTTGGTCAGCCCGCCCTGCTGCGCCGCCGCCATCACTTTCGCGATCACGTCGTAGCGTGTTTCCTTGTCGGCGCGCAGATGGAGCGCCGGCAGCGGCCGCTGCTGCGACGCGGCCACGATCCGCTGCTGCAGTTCGGCGAATGCCATTTCATCGTTGTTCCAGAAGATGCGTCCCTGACCGTCGATCGAAAGCGAAATCGTTTCCGGCTTTTCCGGCGCCGGTGCCGTTTGCGCCTGCGGCAAATCGAGCTTGACCGCATGCGTGAACAGTGGCGCGGTGATGATGAAGATCACCAGCAGCACCAGCATCACGTCCACCATCGGCGTGACGTTGATGTCCGCCATCGGCTTGTGCGGCCCGTCGTCGTTGAAGCTGCCGAATGCCATCGCCTGCCCCTTTCCGTTATTGCCCGACGCGCGCGCCAGTGGTCAGGTACGCGTGCAGGTCGTAAGCGAAGCCATCGAGCTCCGCCAGCGTCAGGCGGTTGACGCGGGTGAAGGCGTTGTATGCCAGCACCGCCGGAATCGCCACCAGCAAGCCCAGCCCGGTCATGATCAGCGCCTCGCCCACCGGGCCGGCAACCTTATCGATCTGCACCGTGCCGGAAGCCGACACCGCCGCCAGCGCATGGTAAATCCCCCAGACGGTGCCGAACAGGCCGATGAATGGCGCGGTCGAGCCGACTGAGGCCAACAGCGTCAGCCCGCTTTCCAGCCGCGCCGACACCCGGTTGATTTCCTGCCGCAAGGTGCGCGTGATCAATTCCCCCGGATCGGTGGCGGCATTCAGGCTTGCGCCCCCTTGGGCGCGCAAGCCGGCTGCTTCGGCTGCCTGCGATGCCAGCGGCGCATACACCCGCTCGCTATCGGCCGCCTGCAGTACCGCAATCGCGTCCGGCAAATCGGCCGCCTGCCAGAAGCCCTCGAGCGCCCGGGCATTTTTACGGATGCGCCACGCGCTCCAGGCTTTGGACAGAATGTAATACCAGCTGGCAATCGACATTGCCAGCAGCACGTAAGCCACGGCATGGCTGACGGCATCGCCTTGCGCCCAGTAGTGCGCCAATCCGGAAGTGGTGGTTGCGGGATTCATGATGGTTAGTCTGACGGGATCAGGAACGTAGTTTAAACGGAATGGCGAGCCGATACCACTCGGCCACCGGCTGGCTGTTGCGCGTGGCAGGCCGAAAGCGCCACGATTGCACCGCCGACAGCGCCGACTGATCCAGCAGCGGATAGCCGCTCGACTGCGCCAGCTGCACCTTGCTGGCTCGCCCGTTTTCGCTGACGAGCACCCGCAGCAAGACCGTGCCCTGCTCGTCATTCTGGCGCGCCAGCAACGGGTATTCCGGCTTGCGGTTGCTGGCCAGATAATCGGCCGGCAGAGAAACCGGCGTGCTGTCGCCGGCAGAGCCGGAAATGTTTGCCGTGCCACCGCTGCCAGCGGCCTTGCCTGCGCCGCCGTCACTCGCGCCACCACCCGCTCCGCCCGAGGCAACGCCAGCGGCTCTGCTTGCCGGCGCGTCCGGCAGCTGCAAGCGCACGGCAAGTGACGTGGTGGCAGATGACGCCGCCGCAAGTACCGTGTGCTGACGTAGGACTGGCGTTGTGCTCGATATTGGAGTCGATGCCGCCAATGCAGCTCCCGCAGGCGCGGCAGCATCGCGCCCGCCACTGGCGGCGGTGGCCCCGCCGGAAACAGGCAACAACGCCACTTCCAGCGTACGGAAATCGTTTCGTGCCGGAACGGCGAGGAATTGCCAGGAAGCACCAAACGCGGCGGCATGCAACGCCAGCGTGGCGACGATGGCCGCAGGTTTCATTCGGCCACCGCAGCGCAGGAAACGGCTAGCGCAGGCCGAGGACTTCCTGCATGTCATACAGGCCGGTCGCCTTGTCCGCCAGGAAACGCGCGGCGCGCAGGCTACCCATCGCGTAGCTGACACGGCTGGACGATTTGTGCGAAATCTCGATCCGCTCGCCAATGCCGGCAAACAGCACCGTATGGTCGCCAACGATGTCGCCACCGCGGATGGTGGCAAAGCCGATCGACGACGGATCGCGCTCGCCGGTCACGCCTTCGCGCGCATACACCGCGCACTCCTTCAGGTCGCGGCCGATCGCATCGGCAATCACTTCACCCATCTTCAGCGCAGTGCCGGACGGCGCGTCGATCTTGTGCCGGTGATGCGCCTCGATGATTTCGATGTCGTAGCCGGTGGCAAAGCTTTTCGCTGCCATTTCCAGCAACTTCATCGTGACGTTCACGCCCACGCTCATGTTTGGCGCGAACACGACCGCGGTCTTGCTCGCCGCGGCGGCAATCGCCGCCTTGCCGGCATCGTCGAAACCGGTGGTACCGACGATGACCTTGATACCGTGCGCGGCGCAGTATTCCAGATGCTTGAGCGTGCCTTCCGGCCGGGTGAAGTCGATCAGGTATTCAGCCCCGGCCAGGCCTTTGGCCAGATCGCTTTCAATCTTCACCCCGCACGGTTTGCCCAGGAATTGCGACGCATCGACGCCGATGTTCGGCGACGACGGCAAATCGACCGCGCCGGTCAGCACCGCATCGTCGGCATTGACGATGGCTTCAATCAACATCCGGCCCATGCGGCCGCTGGCGCCGACAACGGCGATTTTCATTCGATTCATTTGATGGATTTATTCGTTTCGGGTTGTTTATCGGTGCTGGCATCCGGTTTCGCGGCCGGCTTGGCCTCCGGTTTCACCTCGGGTTTTGCCGGCGCCGTTTTTGGTTTTGCATCCGGATTGACGATGCGCGTGATGTAATCCACTTCGTTCGGCAGCTCGCTGTTCTCGAAGCGAATGACGCGATTCTCCTTGAAGAACACGGTCACGCGGTTCGCGGTCAGGCGGCCATCCGGTTTTTGCAGCCGGAACAGGTAATCCCAGCGCCATTCGTGAAACATGTCATTCAACAGCGGAGATCCGAGCAGAAAGCGCACCTGCTCCTTGGTCATGCCTTTGCGCAATTGGGACAGCATTTCTTGCGACACGAAGTTGCCCTGCTGCAGATCGACCCGGTAAGGCCGGAAAAGACTGGCCAGACGCTGCAAGCCGCTTGGCGCAGGCTTGTCCAGCGTGGGAATGGTCGCCGTGGCTGATACTGGCTTGGCACCACTAACGGCAGCCGGCGCGACGGTTGCCGGCTTCGACGCGGGCGAAGCAGCCTGTTTCACTTCCGCCGGCTTGGCATCTGCCGATGGCGCTATCTTTGCCGCCGGTGCGGCCGGGGTCACGGCTTCTGCCTTCGGTTCAGCCTTCGGTTCGGCCTTTTGCTCCGCCTTCGGTTCCGGCTTCGCTTCGCCCGGCGCGGCCACCGCTGCCGCGGTCGAGGATGCCGGGGCGACCGCCCTAGTCGCCGGCGCATCGTCGATCAGCGGGTTCTTCGACGCGCACGCCGTTAACGCCAGTACCAGAAACAGTGCGCTGCCAAGCGCCGGGGCGCGACCGCAGGATGAAAGCAACTTTTGCATGGCCATAATGGGGGCTCAGGGGTTAAATTGGGCAAGAATGCCAAAACGCTATATGATAAAGCAGATCACCGCAAATCATCACAAATACCCGAGTGCACAGAAAGATATGAGCGACAAACCGGCCAACCTCAAAGCCAGCGGCCTGAAAGCCACCGTGCCGCGCCTGAAAATCCTCGACATTTTCAAAAGCAGCCCGACGCGCCATCTGGCGGCGGAAGACGTGTACAAGATTTTACTGGCTGACAACATGGAAGTCGGCCTGGCAACGGTTTACCGCGTGCTGACCCAGTTCGAGCAGGCCGGTCTGCTGAAACGCAACAATTTTGAAACCGGCAAGGCGATTTTCGAGCTGAATGAAGGCGAGCACCACGACCATCTGGTCTGTCTCGACTGCGGCTGGGTCGAGGAATTCCACGACAAGGAAATCGAAAAGCGGCAAAAGAAGATTGCGCAGGAACGCGGGTTTGAAATCGTCAACCATTCGCTCGCGCTGTATTGCCGCTGCAACAAACAAGACTGCAACCATCGCGAAGCCTGAACCTGACCGGAGCCGTCATGCCCAACACCAGCATCGCCGCCTATACCATCGAGGCGCTCAGCTCCATCCGGCAGACCGCGCCGCTGATCCACAACATCACCAATTATGTCGTGATGAACAGTTCGGCCAACATCCTGCTGGCGCTAGGCGCCTCGCCGGTGATGGCGCACTGCCGCGACGAAGTGGAGGAAATGGTGTCGTATGCCGGCGCGCTGGTGCTAAACATCGGCACGCTGCAGCCGGACTGGGTTGACGCCATGATCGTCGCTGGCAAGATGGCGAACGAAAAAGGCGTGCCGGTAATCCTCGACCCGGTTGGCGCCGGCGCCACGCGGCTGCGCACCGAGGCGGTCAACACCATCATGCGCGAATGCGCAATCACGGTGCTGCGCGGCAATGCGTCGGAAATTTTTTCGCTGCGGTCGGCCAACATCAAGACCAAGGGTGTCGATTCTTCGCTGGAACTGGCGGACGAGATGGTCGACGTAGCCCAGGCAATGGCGCTGGAAATGAAATGCGTGATTGCCATTTCCGGCCCGGAAGACTGCATCACCGACGGCCAGCGCGTATTCCGCGTCGGCAATGGCCAGCCCTTGATGACGAAAGTCACCGGCAGCGGCTGCGGGCTGTCGGCCGTGGTCGGCGCCTTCTGCGCCGCCGACCGCGCCGATGCGACGAAAGCGACCGCCGCCGCGTTCGGCTACTACGGCCTGTGCGGCGATCTGGCGATTCAGGTCAGCGACAAACCGGGCAGCTTCGCGGTCGCGTTCATCGATCAGTTGTACGCAACCAGCAACGAACAGATTTCGGCGCTGCTGAAAGTGCGCGCAGGCTGAAGGCACCAAAAATAACTGACCGAAAAGAATTTTCGGTCAGTAAGGCTGAAAATATACTGGGGCCAGTATTTTAACCCCCCCCCAGCAAATATGCGGCCTGGCGCAGTGCTTTTACCACATACCCCACCAAAAATCTGTTCAATCAACCCAGACCGTCACATCCTTGGCCGCCTGCCGCGTTTTTGCCGGCTGCGGATTGATGCGGTAGCCGAACGCCGCCATCACAGCCAGCCCGAACTTGTCCCGATCCAGCACGCCTGCGTCAGCCAGGATTTTTTCGGTCGCTTCCTGATCGTAGCCCTCGATCGCGCATGAATCGATGCCGACCAGCGCCGCCGCGGTCATCATGTTGCCCAGCGCGATATACGCCTGCTTGCATCCCCAGTCGAACAGCGCGCGCGGGCTTTCCAGCAGGTTCAGATCGCGCTGCTGGAAAATGCGGTAGCGCTCGCGCTTGCGTTCGACGCTGTCTTCCGGCAAATGCTGCACTTCGCGCATGAAGTGGTCGATGTAGGCGGAATCGAAGCGCATGTCATCCTTGCGGCACAGGATCGCCAGATAGTGACTGGCGGTCGGCAAACTGTTTTGCGCGCCCCAGACGGTTTGCTTGAGTTTTTCGCGCAGCGCCGGATTCTGGATCACGACGAAACGCCACGGCTCGAAACCAAACGAACTCGGCGACAGGCGCCCCGCTTCGAGAATGAGCTGAAAATCGTCGGCGCTGATGGTTTTGGCCGGGTCGAACTGCTTGCACGCATGGCGAAATTCGAACGCGGCAAGCACCTGTTGTCTGTTGAGCATCGAAAACTCCTTTCATGGCATCCGGAACCAGCATTTTAGCCGTTCCAAACGCCAGTGGCAGGGTTCAGCGCTCGCACATATGGCGCATGATGTCGCGCCAGCTGACAATGCCAACCGGCCGGAAATCCTTGTCCACGATCGGAATGCACGAAATCTTGTGCTGGTTGAAAATGGAAACCGCATCGCGCACGCTGGCGCCTTCGGTCAGCGTGATCGGCTTGCGGCTCATGATCTGGTGCACCCGCTTGTTCAGCGTTGCCGCATCCTTGTAGGTTTCCGTCAGAGTGCCGATGTTCGGGCTGACCGCCTTGAGCAGATCGCGATCCGACACCACGCCAAACAGCTTGCCGTGCTCGATCACCAGCAGATGATGGAATTTTGAGTTGTCGAAAATGTCTTTGACCACGGAAAGCTTGTCGTCCATCTCGACCGTCACCACCTTCCTGGTCATGATTTCATCGATGCGCATGATGACACCTTTCAGCGTAAGCCTTATCCGCCGGCAAGCCGGCGTATTGCCATGAGGCAATATATTATATAACGGTCACCGTTGCTGCATATTGAAGGGCGGCAACATCAAAACAGCACCCAAGCAGCGTCAATAGGGAGTATGTCAAAAAATACCGGCTTTGCGCAAGAGAAACATTGGCGTCCGGAAATTACTGTACCGGGTATATGAAGGTGAAAGAGGCAATCAGGCTTCGCCCTAGGCCTCAACACCGCTCCCACACCGCCGCCAGCATCGACACCGCCGCCATTCCGGCCGTTTCGGTGCGCAGCACGCGCTCGCCTAGCGACAGCAATGTCGCGCCGTTCGCCACCGCTGCCGCTTCTTCCTCAGGCGAAAAGCCGCCTTCGGGGCCGATGGCCAGCGTTACCGGCTGCGGCTGATGCTCGCGCGCCCAGCCGGCGAGCGTCTGCGTCGCGCGCGGCGAGAACAGGATGCGGGGCTCCACCGACGGCTGCGCCATCCAGCGGGAAAAATCGGTCAGCGGTTCCAGCCGCGCCAGCCGGTTGCGACCGCACTGTTCGCTCGCGGCGACGATGATCGCCTGCCAGTGATCACGCCGCTTCTCGGCACGCTCGCCCGACAGCTTGACCACCGAGCGCTGCGCCGCCAGCGGCTGAATCGCGGCCACGCCCAGTTCAACCGCCTTTTCGACGATCCAGTCCATTTTCGAGCCTTCAGGCAACGCTTGCGCCAGCGTCAGCGCAAACGGCAATTCGGCTTCGCGCGGCGAATGCGCGCCAAGCGCGGCGCTGGCGTGCTTCTTGTCGATGCTGGCCAGCTTGGCCGCGTATTCGCCGCCGTTGCCATCGAACAGCGTGATGCCGTCGCCTTCGGTCAGGCGCAGCACATGCAGATGGCGCACGATTTCGGGCGGCAGTGGAACGGTGGCGCCGGCAACCAGCGGCAGTGCGCAGTAAAAGCGTGGCATCGCGATCGGGTCCTTGCTTGTCAGGTTGAGGATTGTCAGATTCCTGTCATCGGATATCTGGTTCAATAATGGAATTTTGCGTTGCTTAGCAGAAAAACCGCTATGCCTCCTTCCCCGATTTTAGCGTCAGATGCACCCGCTCTGGTGTAAAATGCCGGTCTTGCAACAGCATGACCGTGAGGAAAACCGTTCACTCACCGTTCTCCGGACAGACCTCTATGACTACTACGCTCCCAACCTCGAAAATGGCCAATGCGATCCGCGCACTGGCAATGGACGCCGTCCAGAAAGCCAATTCCGGCCACCCGGGCATGCCGATGGGCATGGCTGAAATCGCCGTCGCGCTCTGGGGCAAGCACCTGCGCCACAATCCGGCCAATCCGAAATGGATCAACCGCGACCGCTTCGTGCTGTCGAACGGCCACGGCTCGATGCTGCTGTACGCGCTGTTGCACCTGACCGGCTACGATCTGCCGATGGAAGAGCTGAAGAATTTCCGCCAGATGCACTCGAAAACGCCGGGCCATCCGGAATCGCATCTGACGCCGGGCATCGAAACCACCACCGGCCCGCTCGGTCAGGGCATTTCGAATGCGGTCGGCATGGCGCTGGCCGAAAAACTGCTGGCCGCGCAGTTCAATAAACCGAATTTCGATCTGATCGATCACCACACTTATGTTTTCCTCGGCGACGGCTGCCTGATGGAAGGCATTTCGCACGAATCCTGCGCGCTCGCCGGCACGTGGAAGCTGAACAAGCTGATCGCGCTGTACGACGACAATGGCATTTCGATCGACGGCCACGTCGAAGGCTGGTTCACCGATGATACGCCGAAGCGTTTCGAAGCCTATGGCTGGAACGTGATCCGCGCGGTTGATGGCCATGATGTCGCTGCGGTCGATGCCGCCATCGCGCAGGCGAAAAAATCGGACAAGCCGACGCTGATCTGCTGCAAGACCATCATCGGCAAGGGTTCGCCCAACAAGGCCGGCTCGCACGATTGCCACGGCTCGCCGCTGGGCGACAAGGAAATCGCCGCCGCGCGCGAAGCGATCGGCTGGAACCATCCGCCGTTCGAAATGCCGGCCGACGTTTACACCGCGTGGGATGCGAAGGCGACCGGCCGCACCGCGCAGGGCGACTGGGATGCGCTGTTCAAGGCTTACAGCGAACGCTACCCGCTCGATGGCGCCGAACTGGTGCGCCGGATGAAGGGCGAACTGCCGGCGAACTTCGGCGAAACAGTGAAGAATTACCTCGCCGCCTGCAACGAAAAGGCGGAAACCATCGCCACCCGCAAGGCCAGCCAGAATGCGATTCAGGCGCTGGCGCCGACGCTGCCGGAATTCCTCGGCGGCTCGGCCGACTTGACCGGCTCGAACCTGACCAACTGGAAGGAATCGATCTCGCTGCGTGCCGACATTCCGGGCAACCACATCAGCTACGGCGTGCGCGAATTCGGCATGAGCGCCATCATGAACGGCGTGGCGCTGCATGGCGGTTTCATCCCGTTCGGCGCCACCTTCCTCACCTTCTCCGATTACAGCCGCAACGCGATCCGCATGGCGGCGCTGATGCAAATCCGCTCGCTGTTCGTGTTCACACACGATTCGATCGGCCTGGGCGAAGACGGCCCGACGCACCAGTCGGTCGAACATGTCTCCAGCCTGCGCCTGATCCCGAATCTGGACAACTGGCGTCCGTGCGACACGGTCGAATCCGCCGTTGCGTGGGCGCACGCGGTACGGCGTCACAACGGCCCGTCGACGCTGATTTTCTCGCGCCAGAACCTGCCGTTCATGGCGCGTTCGGAAGAACAGATCGCCAACATCAACCGCGGCGGCTACGTGCTGCGCGATGCGCCGGATGCGAAAGTGATCCTGATCGGCACCGGCTCCGAAGTCGAGCTGGCGGTCAAGGCGGCGGAACAACTGGCGCGCGAAGGCATTGGCGCGCGCGTGGTCTCGATGCCGTCGACCGACGTGTTCGATCGTCAGGACACGCTGTACAAGGCCAGCGTGCTGCCGCGCGATCTGCCGCGCGTTGCGGTCGAAGCCGGCGTGACCGATTTCTGGCGCAAGTATGTCGGCCTCGATGGCGCCGTGATCGGCATCGACACCTTTGGCGAATCCGCGCCGGCCGGCGTGCTGTTCAAGCATTTCGGTATCACGATCGAACATGTGGTCGACGCAGCCAAGGGCGTGATTTCCCCATGCTGCGGCGGTTGCTGCAGTTAACCGGTTCATTTTCAAGAAAAACAGTCCAAGCACAAATCAGGAGCAAATAGCATGACTATCCGTGTCGCAATCAATGGTTATGGCCGCATCGGCCGCAACATTCTGCGCGCCCACTACGAAGGCGGCAAAACCCACGACATCCAGATCGTGGCCATCAACGACCTCGGCAATGCGCAAACCAATGCGCACCTGACGCAGTACGACACCGCGCACGGCAAGTTCCCGGGCACCGTTTCGGTCGATGGTGATTACATGATCGTCAACGGCGACCGCATCCGCGTGCTGGCAAACCGCAACCCGGCCGAACTGCCGTGGGGTGAACTGGGCGTTGACGTCGTGCTCGAATGCACCGGCTTTTTCACCAGCAAGGAACGCGCCTCCGCTCACCTGCAAGGCGGCGCGAAGAAGGTCATCATTTCCGCGCCGGGCGGCAAGGATGTCGATGCGACCGTGGTCTACGGCGTCAATGACAGCATCCTGAAAGCAAGCGACACCGTGATCTCGAACGCATCATGCACCACCAACTGCCTCGCGCCAGTGGCGAAGGCGCTGCACGAGAAGATCGGCATCGTGTCCGGCCTGATGACCACGGTTCACGCCTACACCAACGATCAGGTGCTGACCGACGTTTACCACGAAGACCTGCGCCGCGCCCGTTCGGCCACGATGAGCATGATCCCGACCCGCACCGGCGCCGCCGCCGCGGTTGGCTTGGTGCTGCCGGAACTGAACGGCAAGCTCGACGGCCTGTCAGTGCGCGTGCCGACCATCAACGTATCGCTGGTCGACCTGACCTTCACAGCCGCGCGCGCGACCTCGGTGGATGAAATCAACGCCGTGATGAAAGAAGCATCGGCCAATTCGAAAGGCGGCATCCTCGGTTACAACACCGCGCCGCTGGTCTCGATCGATTTCAACCACAACCCTGCTTCCAGCACCTTCGATTCGACCCAGACCCGCGTTTCCAACGGCACGCTGGTAAAAGTCATGTCGTGGTATGACAATGAGTGGGGCTTCAGCAACCGCATGCTGGACACCACCGTTGCATTGATGTCCGCCAAATAAACGTAGTGCCTGGCCCCACTCATTGCGGTGAAGGCTAACATGAGCACAGCGAATGTTAAGCGAACGCAGTGAGCGGCCGAAACCACAACGAGTAATGCCCCGAGCAATCGGGGCATTTTTCAAGGGCTTCAGCAACCGTATGCTGGACACCACCGTTGCGCTGATGTCCGCCAAATAAACGGAGCACATGCGTTCCCGCGAATGCCCCGAATTTTCGGGGCATTTTTATTGCACCTCTGACCGATAATCATGATCGAACTGACCGCCTCCGACGTCGCCGTCATCCTGCGACTGGCCAGCAACAAACCCCTCGACTACCTGCCGCAAGCCGAACTGAACGACGACGGCCAGACTGAAATCGTCCGCTGGATCGAAACTGTCGGCAAGGCCGACGATTCGCTCACGCCCTATGCCTGGTATTCGCTGGCGGAACAAAACGCCACAGCCGGCGATCCGGATGAGCCGGTCACGGTCGAAATGCTGCCGCTGTACACGCTGTCGGGCGAATCCGAAACGCTGGAACTGTGCCGCGAAAGCCACTTCGACTGGTCGATCGAAGCGATTCCGGTAGAAATCATCCAGAATGCGGAAGACCTGAACGACGCAGGCATCCCGGTGCATGTGCTGGTGCTGGCGGAAGCGGCTGGCGAAGCCCTGTTCAAGCAAATCAGCGACGATGACCCCGACGTGGCTGAAAGCGAACCGCAACTGCTGGGTCGCGCCATCAACGCCTTCTTTGTGCTGCTGTGCGACCATGCCGACATCGAGCTGGATGAATGGCTGCGGGTTGAGACGGACGAGGATCAGGTCGGCTGCCACATCGGCCAGGAATTATCCGACGAGGCGCTTCAGGACGCCATCGGCGCCGCGCGCGACACGCTACTGTGGCTCGCGCCCGAACTGGGCGAATCGCTGACCATTCCCGAAGACCTGCTGTTCGACTGACGCCGCGCCGCGGTCAGGCCCGGCTTTGGGGCACGGGGAAGCCTGCGCCGGGGCGGCGATAATGACCGGATCCTCGCCTCCGATTCAGCCACCAGTCGTGACTTAGCCGTTCAGCCAGGGGTATATAGCTAAAACCATGCGCTGGGCCACATTTTCTGTGGTTGTTTTTAGATACACCCACCAGTATATTTTTCAGCCCTATTGAATGAAACTGACTTTTCAGTCAGTTATTTCGGCTTGCGGCGGGCACGCCACGCACCCCAGCGAGCGCCGCAGAGGAAAAAACGGTAAAGGAAACGAGCGGCAGGAACAAGGCCGAACAACCAGGTTCAAGCCGCTATTTTTCGTCCGCCTTGCGTTGCGCCTCCTGAACCGCCTGCTGCGATTTTTCGATGCGCTGCTTGACGTCCTTGACCGTTTGCTGCGCCTGTTTGGCCTCGGCGGCCTTGGTCTTGCCGGCAACGGCCGCGGTTCCGGTGGATTCCAGGCCGCAGGCGGCCAGCGCCAGCGCGAGGGAAATGGTGACAATCACGGTAATGAGCGGTTTCATGGCATTTTTCCGGTGGTTCGAATCGATGGCACCGACGACGGCTGGGTCAATATGGTTGCCCGAACCGTCGCCGATTATTGCCGATGCCAGCCCAATAGACAATGTTTGCGCACAGCAGAAAAAGCCACTGCGACCAAAATCAGGCGCTCAACAGTTTCCGCTCAGGCCGGTTCTCATCGTGCGCGAACGCAGGCGCAATCTGCAATCGCTGGCGGAACGGCAGCACGTCGGGCGTATGTCGTTCAATCACGGCAATCCGCTCCGCCTCCGACAATGCAGCGTCGCCAGCCAGCTGGAATATGCCGACCGCCTGCGTCAATGCCGTTGCCTGCTCCAGCAACGCCTCGGCCGCGACCGCCGCTTCCTCCACCAGCGATGAATTCTGCTGCGTGGTCACGTCCATCTGCCGCACAGCATGATTGACCTGCTCGATGCCATCGCTCTGCTCCTGGCTGGCGACGGTAATATCGCCCATCAAATCGTTCACGCGGGCGATGCTGTCAACCACTTCGCGCATCGTCACGCCGGCATGCTCGACCAGCCTGCTGCCGGCATCAACCTTGCTGACGGAATCGTCGATCAGCGCCTTGATTTCCCGCGCCGAAGATGCACTGCGCTGCGCCAGGTTGCGCACTTCGGCCGCGACCACGGCAAAGCCGCGCCCCTGCTCGCCCGCGCGCGCCGCTTCGACCGCCGCATTCAGCGCCAGGATGTTGGTCTGGAACGCGATGCCATCGATCACGCTGATGATGTCCGCGATCTTTCTGGACGAGGCATTGATTTCACTCATCGTGGCCACCACCTGCGCCACGGCGCGACCGCCTTTTTCGACCACCTCGGACGCTTTCACCGCCAGTTCATGCGCATGGTGCGCGTGATCGGCATTCTGCCGCACGGCCGAGGTCAGCTCGTCCATCGACGACGCGGTTTGTTCGAGCGAGCTGGCCTGCTCTTCGGTACGCGCCGACAAATCCTGATTGCCCGCCACAATCTGCTCGGAAGCCGAAGCCACAGTGCCGGCACTATGGCGAATCTGGCCCACGATGCCGGCCAGCGCAGTCTGCATCAGCCGTACTTCGTGCAGCAGGCTGGACTGATCGCCCTGCTTCGTTTCAAAGGCAACGCCAAGGTTGCCATGCGCAATCTGCTGCACGATGCCAACCGCATATTGCGGTTCGCCCCCCAGCAGCGAATACAGCCGTCGCACCAGCGAAAAACCAATCACGGCAGCGAACACGAGGCCGATCGCGATCGCGCCCGCCATCAGGTAATTGATCCGGTCGAGGTTGGCATTGACCGCCGTGCTGTTCGTCCTGGCGCGCTGGCCCAGGTATTCCGCCAGCGGCAATGACGCTGCCTGCCCGCCGACATAAGCCGGATTGATCTGCTCAGTCACGACCCGTTCCGCTTCGCGCCATTTGCCATGCTGAATCAGTTCGACCGCGACCGTGATGCCGGCCAAGCCGAAACCACTGCTTTTTGTCCGCCAGTCATCCGCCAGCGTCTTCTCCTCGGCAGCGGCAATGCTGGTCGAATACTGTTCCCACAACTGATTGATGCGCTGCGTATTGTCGCGAATCGCGTTCAGGTGCTCTTCGAGCGCATGGCTCTGTGCGCCACCCGCTTTCGCCGGTTCCTGCTGCAATGCGAGCAGCAGGCTGCTGCGGTTCATTTCCATCCGGTACTTGATACGGATGATGCTGGCGTCCGAACGCGCATCGGCGACCGCCGTTTGCTGCAACAGACTGGCGGCATGCTGACCGCCATAAATGCCGAATCCGCCGATGATGACCAGCAACGCGCCCAGCAGGCCCAGCGCGATGGCAATAAGAGATTTAACCTTTAAATTGGCAAACATGATGTTTTCCCGATTGGTGACGTGGAATGAAACAATGGCGGCACCGCTTTTGGCGGTCAGCCACAGGTAGTCAACTGTATTTACGCTCTCCCGTTTGGCAAACCAATAAATGCTGCAATGCTTATTCGACTTGCGACTGAGCCGTGGCGCGTCGCTCGACGAACAGGCTGTTGCCAAAGATTTTTTTCGCCTGTTTCTTCGCTTCAGCCGCAGCCTCGGCGATCTGGTGATGAGAGTGATACTGCCCCGGCAGCACGCGCGTGATGCCGAGCGACAGGCTGATCAGCGGATGGAAGATTTTCCGCCCCTGCCGATCTTCACCGAGGTATCCGCCGCGTTCGCGCTCGGTTTCGGTGTAGTAATCCTGGATGGCTGCGGCAAAGCGGTTCAGGATTCGGTTGCAGCGGAATTCCCAATCCTGACTGCGAAACAGGATCATGAAATCGTCGCCGCCGATGTGGCCGATGAAATCGCATTCCGAATCGCAGTTTTCGCTCAATATCCGCGCGGTCAGACGAATGGCGTCGTCGCCCTTGCGATAACCGTGCACATCGTTGAACGGCTTGAAATGATCGAGGTCGCAATAACAAGCGCAAAACGGCACTTGCTGCTGCAGCAACTGATCTATCTGACCGTTGATTGGCACGTTTCCCGGCAGTTGCGTCAGCGGGTTGGCGTAGCGCGCCGCCAGAATCTGCATCTGCGTGATTTCACGCATCAAATCGTGGCCGGTTCCCATGCCGAGATAACGTCCCTCGCCGGTGATCACGAAGCCGTTGAACAGGTGATGCGCATCGGCTTGCGCCATCATGCGGCTCAGATCCGGCAGGCTGGTGTTCTTGTCGACAATCAGCGGCTTGGCATCCATGAAGCGCGTGCATGACCGGCGGCCATACAGTTCGCGCTGGTAAGGCTGCGCGAAGCACTCAATCATCCGGTGGCGGTTGATCAGACCGACCGGCGCACCGTTATCGACCACCGGCACGATTTGCAGATTCGGATAGCAAGCGAAAACTTCAAATACCTGATTGTTGTTCATCTGCGGCGTCACCACCGGCACGATGCGCAGCAGTTTCAGCGCCGTCATCACCATCGAATCCGTCGGCGCGTTCAGCAAACGCTCGGCTAATTCGCTCGCGCATGGCGCCGCCAGCAAACCGGCTTCGATTTCGGTTGGCGGTTCCGGCATCGGGCGCGAGATATGAAACCCCTGCCCATAGGCAACGCCGAGATCGCGCACCGCCATCAATTCGACCTTGGTTTCGATGCCTTCGGCAATCACCAGCGTGCCGGATTTTTCCGCGATTTCCTGGATCGATTGCACGAATTGACGTTTGATCGGATCGGCCTGAATTCCCTGCACGAAGTGCATGTCGATCTTCACGTATTCCGGTCTAAGCTCAGACCACAGGCGCAGGCTGGAAAAACCCTCACCCAAATCGTCGATCGCAATTTCAAACCCCAGGCTGCGGTAATACAGTACCGCCTGGCGCAACAGCGTATAGTCGCACGCCGGTTCGCTCTCGGTCAGTTCGATGATGACGCGGTTCGGATCGAGGCGAATCTGGCGAATATAAGCTTGCGTCTCGCCGTTTTTCTCCGCCCGTTGCACCAAACTTTCCGGGCTGATGTTCAGAAAAAGCTTGCCCGGCAAGCGCAATTCAACAAATCGCTCGAGCACCACACGGCGGCACAGATGCTCTAACTGCACCCCAAGATTGTGCGCCCGCGCAACGGCAAACAGCGTTGCCGGCGAATGGAGCGGGGTGTTCTGCGGACCGCGGATCAGCCCTTCGTAACCGATGACTTCACCGCTATGCATCTGGATGATGGGCTGGAATACGGCCGTCAGCCGGTTCTGCTCGACGATGTCCTGCAAATCGTCGAGCAACTCCCCATTCGCATCCGGATTTTGCCCGTGGCCGCGCGCATCGGCGATGCTCTGCGCCGCGGATCGCTGCAAGGTTGATGTACTCAGGAAATGCTGTGCCAGCGGCTGACTGTGCGAAGTGAGCTCGACATAATCGTCAAAAGCAATGAAGTCGCATTCATCAAGCGCCACCACACCCTCCATCTCACGCTGTTCAGAATCAATCATTTCGACACAAATCGTATGGAAATTTTGTGACTGGCGAATGACACTGGCTGCCTACAGTGCGGCCAAAACTGCTCGATGACTGCCATTGACAGTTCGCGTGCCAGTGCGGATTATGTCCATGCCACACCAATCTTCGGTCACGACGATTTCCCCCCATTCACGCAGTTGTAACAATTACGCGCCATGCTTCCCGAGTTTGTCTTTCACCAATACAATCAAAGGAAACAACAATGAAAAAAATCCAGACGCTCGCTGCGTTATCCGCGATTTCATTGCTGCTTGCCGGTTGCGGCGGCAGCGGCAGTGACAGCGGATCGTCTTCAACCACGGCCGGTTACTACGCCACCAAGACCGCATACAAACCACAGCAGGATGCTTCGAGCTATGAAGCCGCACCGGCCGGGTTTTCGCCGGTCTATGTGGAACTGGTTGCGCGCCACGGTTCGCGCGGCCTGTCGAGCATGAAATACGACGACGCCGTGCTGAACATGTGGAAGAAGGCCAAGGCCGACAATGCGCTAACCACGCTCGGCGCTCAACTCGGGCCGGACGTCGAAAAAATCATGAAGGCAAATTTTCTGCTTGGTTATGGCGTGAGCGGCATCAGCTCGCCGGGCTACGGCAACCTGACGCAGGTCGGCATCACCGAACATCAGGAACTGGCAAAACGCATGATGTCGCGCATGTCGTCGCTGTTTGCCGCGCTGAAAACCGGCGCGAAAACCAGCCCGCGCACGATCGACGTGATGAACTCCGGCCAGGATCGCGCGGTGGACAGCTCGCAATTCTTCGCCAACGCCATCGCCACCCAAGCACCTGAACTCGCAGGCACCATCACCACACCGCCAACGATTGACCGCTACCAGCTGTATTTTCACAAGCTTGGCAGCAGCGATCAGGTGACCGATAGCAGCAGCATCAATTACACCGTCTACCAAAACAGCCAGGCCTACCAGGCATTTGACGCGGCAACGGATGCCGGCGGCTACGGTACCGAAGTGACGGCAAAAATCGACGCCGTCCGTGCCCTTGATGCCAACAAGGTGGCCGCGCGCACGGTGCTGGAGCGTCTGTTCACCAAGGAATTCGTGGACAAGATCGACAATGGCACCTACAGCTTCGCCAACAATGGCAGCTACACCTACAACAGCGCCGACGGCAAGTTCACCAGCACGCTGACCGGCAACGGCAAAACGAAGATCAAGAGCATGGTCGATGCGGCGCAGTTGATTTACGAGTTGTACATCATCTCGCCGAGCATGAAAAACGAAACCGGCGTCGATTTCAACCAGTACGTTCCGGCAACACAGGCCAAGACCTTCGCCTACCTGCAAGACATCGAGGATTTCTACAAGAAGGGGCCGTCAGCGACCGAATACAACGGCATCGCCTACAACATGGCGCTCGGCCTGCAGCGTGACTTTTTCGACGAAGTCAGCAGGATTGCCAGCGGCGACCTGACGCGCGCCGCCCGCCTGCGTTTCGCCCATGCGGAAACGATCATCCCGTTTGCCGCCATCATGGGTGTTCCGGGCGCCGCCACGCCGGTTGCGCGCGCACAGACCTACAGCTACGACAACAATTCGTGGCGCGGCGATACCGTTTCGCCAATGGCGGCCAACATGCAGTGGGATGTCTATCGCAATGCCAGCGGCAAAGTGCTGGTGAAGATGCTGTACAACGAAAAGGAAACCGACTTCAAGCCGGCGTGCGATTCCGCCCGCTATGCCAGCGGCAGCCGTTTCTATGATTTCCAGAAGCTCAAAGCCTGCTATCTGGGCAACTGATCGGCCTGAGCCGGAGGGTCAAGTTGATTGACACCGTTCCGCGGCGCTAAAAAATACTCTACCCTGTATTTTTGAGACGCCGCGGAACATCTGGCCCAGCAACGGAATATCGACGCACACTCCCGTTTTTTTATCATTCAACCGGGAAAAACTGCATCCCACAGCCGCGCCGCGACCGCTGCCTGCGGCATGATCGCCTCCGCCTCGACGCGCGCATCCTCATCCCCCTGCAGGCGGGCCAGATGCTGCAGGCGCCGCATTTCGCGGTAGGCATCACCAGCGGCGATGCCCAGTCCGGGCGGAATCAGGCCAAGCTCATCGCACATGCGCAACAAGGCGATATTGCCCAGATTTCCGGTCAGCTGCGGATACTGCGCCGCATGCAGCAGCACCAGATACTGTACGATGAATTCGATGTCGATCATCCCGCCGCTGCCGTGCTTCAGGTCAAACAATTGCGGCGATTTGTCCGGATGCGCATCGCGCATTTTCTTGCGCATCGCCAGCACTTCCTGCTTCAGCTTGCCGGCATCGCGCGGCTGGCGCAGCACTTCGTCGCGGATCGCTTCGAAACGCGCGCCGATGTCCCCGTCGCCGGCACAGAAACGCGCCCGGGTCAGCGCCTGATGCTCCCACATCCAGGCAGATTCCCGCTGGTAATGCGCAAACGCCGACAGCGACGACACCAGCATGCCGCTGGCGCCGTCGGGTCGCAATGCGGTATCGACGTCGAACAGGATGCCGGCCGAAGTGTGGCTGGTCATCCAGGTGATGAAGCGTTGCGCCAGACGCGCATACAGCATCGGCGCCTCCGGATGCACATCGTCATACAGGAAAATCACATCCAGATCGGACGCATAGCCGAGTTCCTTGCCGCCCAGCTTGCCATAGGCGATCACCGCGAATTTCGGCACATCGAGATGACGGCTGGCGACCGTGTTCCACACCGCCGTCAGCGTTGCGTCCACGATCACGTCTGCCAGCGCCGTCAGATGATCGGCCAGCCGCTCCATCGTCAGTCCGCCCTGCAAATCGTACGCCAGCAGATGGAACTGCTGCGCATGGTGCACTTCGCGCAGCAAATCCAGCTGCCGTTCGGTATCACCCTGCGATTCGGCCAGTTGTGCGTTCAGATCGTGCAGCAGTTGCTGCCAGTCCGGGATCGCCTTTAGCAGCAGATCGTTGAGCAATTCATCCAGCAGGATCGGATGCTGCGTCAGGAATTTCGCTGCCCAGTCGCTGGCATGCATCATCCGGATCACGCGCTCCAGTGTTTTCGGATATTCGGTCAGCAGCGACAGATAGGCGGCGCGGCGCGCAATCGCCTCAAAAAAATCCATCAGCCGGCCCAGCGTGGCGAAATGCTGCTTGCCCTGCGCGGCAATCAGCGGCAACGCCGCATTGCACAGGCTCGCCAGCCGATCACGGCTCGCTTCCGGCAGCGCCTGGATGCGCGGCGAGCGCCACATCGCCTGCAACCGGCGCGCGCCAGATTCAGGCTGGTCGAAACCGAGCGCTGTCATCCGCGCCTCAAGCGCCTCGCGCTGCTCGGCCTCCGGCAGGCTGTCCAGCACTTTCAGGTCAATCCGGCTGCCGGCATCATCCGTCGGCGCTTCGCCCTTGTCGCTGAAAATCGCATCGAAACGCGCGGCCACAAAGCGGCGATGCGCCACCACCTGCGCCATCAGCGCTTCGACGTCGGCAAAACCCATCATCTGCGCCACGGTCAGCATGTCGGCTTCGCTCGCGGGCAACATGTGCGTCTGCGCATCATCGAGATACTGGATGCGGTGCTCCAGATTGCGCAGGAAGGTGTATGACTCCAGCAATTGCTCGACCACGTCCGGCGCCAGCAAATCCTTTTCCGCCAATGTACGCAAGGTCGCGCGGGTCGAGCGATCGCGCAGCGCCGCGTCGCGCCCGCCACGGATCAGCTGAAACGATTGCGCCAGAAATTCGATTTCGCGGATGCCGCCACGCCCTAGCTTGATATTGTTGCTGCGCTCAGGGTGCAGCCGTTCCTGCCGCGACACTTCAGCCCGAATCTGACCATGCATCGTGCGGATGGCGTCGATCACACCAAAATCGAGGTAACGACGGAAAACGAACGGCCGCACGATGCTTTCCAGATACGCGATGTCGTCCGCCCGGCCGGTGATCGCGCGCGCCTTGACCCATGCGTAGCGCTCCCATTCCCGCCCCTGCACGATCAGGTATTCCTCGATCATCGCCAGGCTGGCGACCAGCGGGCCGGAGGCGCCGTTGGGCCGCAACGCCATGTCCACCCGGAAAACAAAGCCGTCCTCGGCGATTTCCGCCAGCGCATTGATCAGCCGCCGTCCGAGCCGAATGAAAAATTCATGGTTCGACAGTTGCCGCTGCTCCGGCGCATCCGTTTTCGTATCGCCATCCTCGCCGTAAGCAAAAATCAGATCGATGTCGGACGACACGTTCAGCTCGCCGCCGCCGAGCTTGCCCATGCCGAGCACGATCAGTTGCTGCGGCTCGCCATTCTCCCGGCCCATCGGAATGCCATGCGCCGTCACCATTTCGGCCATCAGCGCATCGTGATGCGTGCGGATGGCGAAATCGGCGAACTCGCTCATCGCGCTCACGATCTCGTCCAGATCGGCGCGGCCGCACAGGTCGCGCTCGATCAAGGCTGCAATCAGCAGATTGCGCAGGCGGCGCATCGCGCGCGGCAATGAATGGCCAGCATCTGTTTCGTTTTGTAACAGCGCAGCAAAATCGAGCGATGAAGCGGATAATTGCGCCAATGAGGCCACCTGCTGCGCCCGCGCTGGATCGGCATTGCACCAGTGCAGGAAAAAACGCGACGCTTGCGAACTGGCCAAAAGGGAGCGGTTCATGATGATTTTTTGTTTGCAGAGTTATATCGGGGGTGTTGCGACATGCGCGCACCGTGCGCTGAAAAACGGAACAAACCGCAGCCAGTCGCCGCTTTTGATTGTATCCTTGCCCGTGTACCCTGCATAGTAAAGACGCGCAATCCTGACTCCGAACCCGCCAATGGCCAACGACCCGCAAAATCAGCCCAATCCGCTGCCGTTCCCGCAGCGCGTTGCCGCCGCGTGGAATGCGCTGGCCGCAGGCTATCGGCGCGCGAATGCCGCCGCATGGAACCTGCCGGGCATTCTGCTCAAGCTGCTGCTGGCGGTCTATTTCCTGTTCTGCCTCGCATTCCTGTCACTGCGTTTTTTCGTGCTGCCAAACATCGGCCAATACAAGGGCGACATTGAACGGCTGGCCAGCCGCGCGCTCAGCATGCCGGTATCGGTCGCCAGCATCGATGCGTCGTGGCATGGCCTGCGGCCGCAACTGCAACTGGAAGGCGTGGTCGTGCGCGACCGGCAAGGCCGCGCGGCATTGAATCTGCCCGGCGTCAAGGCGGTTGTCGCCTGGCGCTCGATCCCCTCATTCGGCCTGCGGCTGCACCGACTGGAAATCCGCCAGCCTGATCTCGATATCCGGCGCGATGCGAACGGCAAACTTTATGTCGCCGGACTGCCGATATCAACCGAGGCCGACAGCGATGGCGCCGGTGCCGACTGGGTCATGCAGCAGCAGGAAATCGTGATCCGCGACGGACAGTTGCGCTGGACCGACGAAATGCGCAAGGCGCCCGAACTGGCGCTGAAAGATGTCAATCTGATTCTGCAAAACGGCTGGCGCCACCATCGCTTCCAGCTGCGCGCGACACCGCCAGCCGCGCTGGCAGCGCCGCTCGACGTGCGCGCCGACTTCGTCCATCCGCTATTCGCCAAACGCATCTCCGACGTCCGGCTATGGAAAGGCGAACTGTATGCCGATGTGCAAAATACCGACCTGATCGCGTGGAAACCGTATGTCGATTACCCGTTCGAGATCGAACGCGGCTCGGGCGCGGTACGTGCCTGGCTGACGCTTGATCACGCCAAGCTGGCCGATTTCACCGCCGACCTGCGGCTGGCCGATGTTTTTGCGCGTTTGCGCAAGGATCTGGTGCCGCTCGATCTGGTCGAGGTCAAGGGCCGGGTTTCCGCGCACGAAGATTTCAGCCCGGAACATGAAGAGGGAACGCCAACCTTCGGCACGCATGGCCATGCGGTCTCGCTGACTGATTTCAGCCTGAAAACGAAGGATGGACTGACCCTGCCGGAAACCACGGTCAGCGAATCCTATGTGCCGGGCAAAGGCGATGCGCCGGGCACCACCAAGCTGACGACCAGACAGCTGGATCTGAACGTGCTGGCAAGTTTCACCAAATACCTGCCGCTGTCGGCCGACATGCGACAAATGCTGGCCGATTTCGCGCCCAGCGGCCAATTGAAGGATTTCTCGGTCGAATGGCAGGGCAATTATCCGGAACTGGTGTCATACCGCTTGAACGGCCAGTTCGCCAACCTGTCGATGAAAGCGCAAAAGCCGCGTGCCGCCCGCCCGGCCAGCGGCAAGACGCCGGCGCAACCGGCAATTCCCGGCATCCCCGGTTTCGACAATCTGACAGGCCGGGTCGATGCCAACCAGAAAGGCGGCAATTTCACTCTCGATGCAGACAAACTGACGCTGCAGCTGCCGGGCTATTTCGCCGACCCGTCCATGATGTTCGATACCTTCAAGATGCAGGCGAACTGGGCTTTTTTGCCACAGGACCAGTTCCAGTTCCAGGTGGACAAAATGGAATTCACTCAGCAGGGTTTGCGCGGTTCGTTTTCGGGCAAACACCTGATGCCGCTGGTGCGCGAACCGGGCAAGCCGGCCGGCACAATCGACCTGCAAGGCAAGCTCGACAATTTCGATGCCAACACCATCCACCGCTATCTGCCACTGCAAATGCCGGAGTATTCGCGCCAGTGGCTGGGCAATGCGCTCGAAGATGGCAAGGCGCAGGATGTCGTCATTCGCCTGAAAGGCGATCTGGCCGATTTCCCGTTCAAGGCCGACAAGACCGGTCGCCGTCCGAAGGGCGAATTCAAGGTGTCGATGCGGCTTGAGAATTGCAAACTGAACTACACCCCCGGCAAATTCGCGAAGGATGGCAAATCGCCCATGTGGCCGCAAGCCGAGCAAATCAACGGCAGCCTGTCCATCACCAATGAGCGGATGGAAATCCGTGGCGATACGGCCAAAACCGCGAATGTCGATTTGCAAAATGTACTGGCAGTGATTCCCGATTTGACCGCTGACGACATGATGCTGGAAATTTCCGGCCTCGCGGCTGGCGCGTTGCCGGATTTCGTGCGCTACACCACCATCACCCCGGTGGCTGACTGGATTGGCAATTTCACCGAAGACACAAAAGCGGCCGGCAATGCGAAGCTGGCGCTGAAGTTTTCGATGCCAATCAATCGCGCGCGCGACACCACGGTGCAAGGTTCGCTGCAATTTCTCGACAATGAGGTCAATCTGCTCAAGGGGTTGCCCCTGCTGTCACGGGTGAAGGGTAAGCTGGAATTCAGCGAAAAGGGCTTTGGCCTGCACGGTATTTCGGCCCACTTCCTCGGTGGCGCGACCACTATTACGGGCGGCACGCAGTCCAACGGTGCTTTGCTGGTGAAAGCGAACGGCACCCTCACCTCGGACGCGCTGCGCCAGACTTACCCTGCACTGTCGAACCTGTTTTCCGGCAATACGCGTTATGCGCTGACCATCAACGGCAAGGGGCGCCAGCCGGAAATCACGCTCGAATCGAATCTGCGCTGGATGGCGCTGGCCTTGCCCGAACCGCTGAAAAAACCTGCAAATGATGCGTTGCCACTTAAGCTGAAAGTCACGGCAATGACCGCGCCGGCCGGCACGCTGCGTGATGAAATCCGCGTCACGCTGGGCCCAAACATGTCGGCGCGCTACGTGCGGCAGAAATCCAGTGCCAAGAATTCACCGTGGCGCTTGGTGCAAGGCGGGATTGGCGTAAATACATCCGCGCCGGAACAACCGGGAGAACTGGTGCTCGCGGTTGCTGCCAGAACACTGAACCTTGATACGTGGCAAAAGACGCTGTCACCAGCAGCCCAGACCAAATCACAGAAAGCTGCAAAAGTCAGCCCGGCAGATGAACTCGAATTCGCGCAATACATCGAACCAGATCGCGTCACCCTCAAGACAGGCCAGTTGTCATTTTCCGGCCTGTCGCTGGAACAGGCAGAGGTCAATGCCTCGCAGCGCAACGGCAACTGGCAAGCCGACATCAAATCGACGCAGGTCAATGGCCGCGTCGGCTGGCAAGACCTCGGCACCGGCAAGGCAAAGGTGGTCGCGCGGCTGGCCAGCCTGACGGTGCCGAAAACGGCGGTATCGGATGTCAGCGGCGTGCTGACCGGCGAAAAAGGGCCGTCGCAGATTCCCGCGCTCGATATCGTGGCCGAGAATTTCGACCTGTTCGGCAAGAAGCTCGGCCGGATCGAACTCGCCGCCAGCAACACGCCTGGCAGCGGCGGGCGCGAATGGAATATCGACAAGCTGGCGCTGAGCAACCCGGATGGCACGCTGCGCGCCTCGGGCAAATGGAATACGCAAGGCGGCAGGAACGTGACCAAGATGGCCTATGCGCTGCAAGTGGCGAATGCCGGCAAGCTGCTCGGCCGCCTGGGCTATGCCGATGTATTGCGCAATGGCAAGGGGCGGATCGACGGCCATCTCGAATGGCATGGCAGCCCGTTCACGTTCGACATTCCCAGCCTGTCCGGGCAAGTCAACATGGCGATGGAAGCCGGCCAGTTCCTGAAGGCCGAACCGGGCGCCGGCAGGCTGCTCGGCGTGCTCAGCCTGCAATCGCTGCCGCGCCGGCTATCGCTCGATTTCCGCGACATCTTTTCCGCCGGTTTTGCCTTTGACGGCATCACCGCCAATGCCAGCATCGCCAACGGTGTCGCGAAAACCGACAACCTGAAAATGCGCGGCCTGAACGCGAACGTGCTAATCGAGGGGGTTGCCGATATCGGCAAGGAAACGCAGAATCTGCATGTGGTGGTCATCCCGGAAATCAGCGCATCGGCCGCATCGGTCGCCTACGGGCTGGCTATCAACCCGGTGATTGGCGTGGGCACGTTCCTTGCGCAACTGGTGTTGCGCGATCCGCTGCGGAAAATCCTGACGTACGAATATCAGGTCACCGGCAGCTGGAGCGATCCGACCGTGACCAAAATCAACCGTAAACTGGGCGAAGCGCTGAGCGCATCCTCCATCTCCATCGACAGTTAGAACAACAGGAATACCATGACAAAAATCGCTGCCGTACAAATGATTTCCTCGACCTCGATCGACGACAACATCGCCACCGCGCGCCGCCTGATCACGCTGGCGGCAGAAAAAGGGGCGAATCTGGTGCTGCTGCCCGAATACTGGGCCGCGCTTGAAGCACAGGACGCGGACAAGCTGGCCAATGCCGAGGAAGCCGGCCACGGCAAGATTCAGGATTTCCTGTCTGGCATCGCGAAGGAATTCGGCCTGTGGCTGATCGGCGGCACAATATCGATCAAGTCGGATGTGCCTGGCAAGGTGCTGAACACAACCATGGTGTACAACCCGCAAGGCGAGAACATTGCGCGCTACGACAAGATTCACCTGTTCAGCTTCAGGAAGGGCGACGAATCGTATGACGAATCCAGAAACATCGCGCACGGCGATTCGGTGGTCACGTTCGAGACGCCATTCGGCCGCGTCGGGCTGTCGGTCTGCTACGACCTGCGCTTCCCCGAACTGTACCGTGCAATGGGCACCTGCACCGTAATGGTGATGCCGGCCGCGTTCGTCTACACCACCGGCCGCGCGCACTGGGAAATCCTGCTGCGCGCGCGCGCGATCGAAAACCAGTGCTACCTGCTCGCATCCGGTCAGGGCGGCAAGCATGAAACCGGCCGCCGCACCTGGGGCCACAGCATGGTGATCAACCCGTGGGGCGACATCGTCGACGTGCTGCCGGAAGGCGAAGGCGTGGTCATCGGTGAGCTCGAACTGGACAAGATGGGCGATATCCGCGAACGACTGCCGGCGCTCAAGCACCGCAAGCTGTAACCGCCGCCTGCGGCTGGCATCGCCATCATATGCCGGCCGCGTTCCTGTGCCGCCCGGCACTGCGGCTGTCAAACCTGCCGCTACGCAGACCTGTGCCACCTGGCGCGAAAAATAAATGACCCGGAAGCCATTTTTACTCAACAAGGCCAAAAAATATACTAGGGGCAGTATTTTTAAACAGCCAGAAAAAATGAGGCCCGGCAGCTGATTTTCATCATATACCCCCACCAAATCGACTCAACCAGCCGCAACCGGCGCCATGCCAGCCGCATGTTGCCGCTCGCCATCCGCCACAGTTGCGATATGCGGCCGACCACCTCCGGCCGCGAATCCTCTACAATCCGGTATCAACCGATTTCATCCATCAGGAAAACATGACCCTGTTCGTTCCCAACCCGGCCATTCTGTCCACCGCCCGCGATACCCTGCTCACGCCGTTCAGCCTTGACGAAAGCGCATTGCAGCGCGCGCTGGGCGAAGTGTTCGCGCACCGCGTCGATTATGCCGACCTGTTTTTCCAGTTCACCAAAAGCGAAAGCTGGAGCTTGGAAGAAGGCATCGTCAAGACCGGCAGCTTCGCCATCGATCAGGGCGTTGGCGTGCGCGCGGTGTCCGGCGACAAGACTGCGTTCGCCTATTCGGACGAAATCTCGGCTGCGGCGCTGACGAAAGCAGCGCAAGCCACGCGCACCATCGCACGCCAGGGCGCGGGCAGGGTCAAGGTCGCTGCCGGCATGCAACACGCCGGCGGCCGCTCACTGTATCTGCCGCACGATCCGCTGGCCTCACTCGACGCCACAGCCAAGGTGGCGCTGCTGGAAAAGATTGAACGCATCGCCCGGGCGAAAGACCCCCGCATTGTGCAGGTGATGGCCGGCCTGGCGGGCGAATACGACGTAGTACTGGTCGCGCGCAGCGACGGCTTGCTGGCGGCTGACATCCGCCCGCTGGTGCGGCTATCGATCACCGTCATCGCCGAACAGCATGGCCGGCGCGAAATGGGCACCGGCGGCGGCGGCGGGCGGGTCGATTATGCGTATTTCACCGACGCGGTGCTGGAACAATATGCCAATGATGCGGTGAAGTCCGCGCTGGTGAATCTCGAATCGCGCCCGGCGCCAGCCGGCCCGATGACGGTCGTGCTTGGCCCGGGCTGGCCCGGCGTGCTGCTGCACGAAGCGGTCGGCCACGGGCTGGAAGGCGATTTCAACCGCAAGGGTTCGAGCATTTTCTCCGGCAGGATCGGCGAACGCGTCGCCGCCAAGGGCGTAACCGTGGTCGATGACGGCACGCTGGCCGACCGACGCGGCTCGCTCAACATCGACGACGAAGGCAACCCGACGCAGTGCACCACGCTAATCGAGGATGGCATCCTGAAAGGCTATCTGACCGACATCATGAATGCGCGCCTGATGAAAATGCAGCCGACCGGCAATGCGCGGCGCGAATCGTTCGCGCACCTGCCATTGCCGCGCATGACCAATACCTACATGCTGGCCGGCGACAAGGATCCGCGTGAAATCATCGAATCGGTCAAGCACGGGCTGTATGCGGTCAATTTCGGCGGCGGCCAGGTCGATATCACCAATGGCAAATTCGTGTTTTCCGCCAGCGAAGCGTACATGATCGAGAACGGACAAATCACCTATCCAGTCAAGGGCGCGACGCTGATTGGCAACGGGCCGGACGTACTCAACCGCGTCAGCATGATCGGCAACGATCTGCGGTTGGACTTCGGCGTCGGCGTCTGCGGCAAGGAAGGCCAGAGCGTGCCGGTCGGCGTCGGTCAGCCCACGCTGCGGATCGAAGATGTCACCGTCGGCGGCACCGGCGCGTAGCAAGCGCAAGGCATTTCGGCCGCAGCGGCCCTGCGCGCCCGGGATTTGCGGCACGGTGGAATCTCTGCTATAGTTGTCAAGTTGAACAAAAGAAACGAACGATGTCTGTCTTCCGCTTTTACTTTTTTTACTTTTTTAGCTACTCCAGCCCAATGGCGGTGGATCGGCGGAAAGCACGCGACTAAGCAGCAAACCGAATTCCAGAAAAACCGCCAGCGATGGCGGTTTTTTTTCATTTAACCGTTTTGACAGGAAATTCCATTTCCAAATCATTCGCAGCAAGGCGAAGTCAACAACGCTGCGGGAAATCTGGAAATGGAATGATAACCAGGAGAACACCATGCCTCGCACCGACGATTTACGCATCCGTGAAATCAAGGAACTGATGCCGCCGTCGCACCTGATTCGCGAACTGCCGTGTACGCCGAAAGCGGCCAAGACCGTGGCCGATGCGCGCATCGCGATGCACCGCATCCTGCACGGTCAGGATGACCGGCTGATCATCGTCATCGGCCCGTGCTCGATTCACGATACGAAAGCGGCAATGGCCTATGCGCACCGGCTGATGCGCGAGCGCGAGCGCTTCATCAACGAACTCGAAATCGTGATGCGGGTGTATTTCGAAAAACCGCGCACCACCGTCGGCTGGAAAGGGCTGATCAACGACCCGTATCTGGACAACAGCTACCAGATCAACGATGGCCTGCACATGGCGCGCGAAATCCTGGTCAACGTCAACGACATGGGCTTGCCGGTCGCAACCGAATTCCTCGACATGATCAGCCCGCAGTACATCGCCGATCTGGTCAGCTGGGGCGCGATCGGCGCGCGCACGACCGAATCGCAAGTGCACCGCGAACTGGCGTCCGGCCTGTCGTGCCCGGTCGGCTTCAAGAACGGCACCGATGGCAACGTGAAAATCGCGCTCGACGCGATCAAGGCCGCCTCGCAGCCGCACCATTTCCTGTCGGTCACGAAAGGCGGCCACTCAGCCATCGTGCGCACCGCCGGCAATGAGGACTGCCACGTGATCCTGCGCGGCGGCAAGGCGCCGAACTATGGCGCTGACAGCGTTGAAGCCGCGTGCAAGGAAGTGGCCGCCAGCGGCATTGCCGCGCGCATCATGATCGATGCCTCGCATGGCAACAGCTCGAAAAAGGCGGAAAACCAGATTCCGGTCTGCGCCAACGTCGGCCAGCAAATCGCGGGCGGCGACCGCCGCATCGTCGGCGTGATGGTCGAATCGTATCTGGTTGCCGGCCGTCAGGATCTGGTCGCCGGCCGCGACCTGACCTACGGCCAGTCGGTCACCGATGCCTGCATCGGCTGGGAAGAATCGGTCGATGTACTCGAAGGTCTGGCCGAAGCGGTGAAACAGCGCCGGCTGAAGGATACCGGCGACGAGCTGGAATAAGCCGCTCTCGCGCTGAAAACAAAAAGCGGCCTTGGGTGCCATCCCGGGCCGCTTTTTTTATGCACAACTGTCTAGAAGCGTTTTTTCAGCGTCATCGTATCGCCATCGCGGCGCATCTCGGTGCGGTTCAGAAACGACATCCCCAAAAGCGCCTGACTCAGCCCACGCTCCTGCACGATGGCGTCGATCTGGTGCAGCGTGATGCCGCCGACCTTCACCGTATCGAGCTTGACCATGTAGGCTGGCGCAATGCCATTCGCGGTGCGAACCTGCACCGGCCGGCCCTTCTTCTTGTAATCGACGCCAATGCGCGCCGCGTCGTAGGCCGGCAGGGTAATCATGGTCGCGCCGGTATCGACCAGCATCCGCACCGTGCCGCCGTTGACCTGCCCGTTGGCGATGAAGTGACCGCGACCGTCGGCATACAGCGTGGCGCTACCGGCATCCGAATCGCCGCTGCCGGCGTGCTGGCCCATCGCAATCTTCCGCTTGCGGCCTTCAACCTCAAGCACCGCTCCACCTTCGTCGGCGGAGATCAGCTTCACGCCGGGGATCACGTTCGCGCCAACCGCATACGCGCGCGGATTGCCGCCGTTGACCACCAGCACCGCCTTGCCCGGAAACAGACCGACGACGGCGATTTCAACCGCCTGCGCGGCCAGCGCGGACAGCGCGGACAGCGACAATGCGACAGCAAGCAGCAGGCGGCGCGGCATGGCTCAGTCGCGGAAGTTGTTGAATTCCAGCGGCAAATCGACATCCTTTTTCAGCATTGCGATTGCCGCCTGCAAATCATCTCGCTTCGCACCGGTCACGCGCACTGCATCTCCCTGGATGCTGGCCTGCACCTTCATCTTGCTGTCTTTCACCAGCTTGACGATTTTTTTCGCGTCGGTTGAATCGATGCCATTTTTCAGTTTAATCACCTGCTTGACCTTGTCGCCACCGATCTTCTCGATCTTGCCATCCTCAAGAAAACGCACGTCGATATTGCGCTTGGTCATCCGGCCCAGCAACACGTCGCGCAACTGGTTCAGCTGGAATTCCGAATCCGCATACGCGGTCAGTTCGTTTTCTTTCTGCTCGACCCGGGCATCGCTGCCCTTGAAATCGAAACGGGTCGCAACTTCCTTGTTCGCCTGATCGACCGCATTCCTGACTTCGACCATATTGGCTTCGCTTACTACGTCAAACGATGGCATGGCATTCTTCCTTTGATTGAAACTTGAAAACGGATTCTGGCAACGAATCCGGATAACGACAATACCCTCGATTTTACCCTGAATCGCCGAGGTTACAGCCTGATTGCAACCCATCTTTCCACCTGCATCCGTCACCGGCGGCGGAGTATAATCGTCCGCCATGAAAGCCCCTCTCACCATAGAGCGCGACGTTTCGCTACGCGAGCTCAACACCTTCGGCATCGACGTCCGCACGCGCGCGCTGCTGCGCGTGACCGACGCGGCGCAACTCGCCGCCGTCAGAAACGAGGCCGAACTGGCCGCGCTGCCGCGGCTGGTGCTCGGCGGCGGCAGCAACGTGCTGCTGACCGGCGATTTCGACGGGCTAGTGCTGCTGATGGCGAACCGCGGCATCGAAATCACCGGCGAGGACGAACAGGCGGTTTACGTGCGCGCCGCCGCTGGCGAAAACTGGCACGAATTCGTGCTATGGACGCTGAACAAGGAGCTGGCCGGGCTGGAAAACCTGGCGCTGATTCCGGGCAGCGTCGGCGCCGCGCCAGTGCAGAACATCGGCGCCTATGGCGCCGAAGTGCGCGACTGCCTACATTCGCTGACTCTGTTCGATTTCGAAACCGGCAGCATCCGCCGCTTCACCAGCGCCGAGTGCACCTTCGGCTACCGCGACAGCGTGTTCAAGCGCCAGCTGAAAAACCGCGCCGTGATTCTCGACGTCACCTTCGCGCTGCCGAAGCGCTGGCAACCGAATACCGGCTATTCCGACGTCGCAACCGAACTGGCGGCGCGCGGCATCGCCACGCCGACGCCGCGCCAGCTGTGCGATGCGATTGTCGCCATCCGCCAGCGCAAGCTGCCCGATCCGGCACGGCTCGGCAATGCCGGCAGCTTTTTCAAGAATCCGGTGGTATCAGCCGCGCAAAAGCAGGCGCTGGCGGCGCGCTTTCCGCAACTGGTCAGCTACCAGCAGCAAGACGGCAGCCACAAGCTGGCCGCCGGCTGGCTGGTCGATCAGGCCGGCTGGAAAGGCAAGGTCGAGGGACGCGCCGGCGTGTCCGAAACGCAGGCGCTGGTGCTGGTGAACCGTGGTGGCGCCAACGGAAAGGAAATCGCGCAGCTAGCGCAGGCGATTGCGGCCGACGTGCAGGCGAAGTTCGGCGTGGCGCTGGAAGCGGAGCCGCTGATCCTCTGACCCACAGCGCGCGATGGGCAACGCCGCTGTCGGCCTGCCATGGCAGCACCGGCGCGACCTACGCGACCGCCGGCGCAAAATATCAGGGGTATATAACAAAAATCGGCCGCTGGGCCACGTATTTGCTGGCTGATTTAAAATACTCTCCCCAGTATATTTTTTGGCCTTACTGACCAAAAATTCATTTTAGTCAGTTATTTCAGGCATAGCCGCCTTGCCTGCGCAAGAAAACAACCCGGTGACAGCCAACGCTGAACCATCCCTTGCGCACGAAGGGCTATTCCGGCTGCGCGGCCACCATCTGGCCCCGCAGCGGTCTTCAGAACTTCTTAGCCGTAATAGCAGACATAATCGACCGTATCCAGCGCCTCGATTTCGAAGCTGGAATTGCCCGGCACGGAAAAGCTCTGGCCGGCGCCGTAGATTTTCACTTCGCTTTCACCCGCCAGTTGCACGCGGCACTGGCCACCGATGATTTCCATGATTTCCGGCGCGCCGGTGTTGAAGGTCAGCTTCGACGGCAGGATCACGCCGATGGTTTTCTTGCTGCCGTCGGCAAACAAAACCGTGTGCGAAACGCATTTGCCGTCGAAATAGACGTTGGATTTCTTGATCACGCTGACGTTGTCGAATTGGGTGCTCATGATGGCCTTTCTTTGGTGGTTCATTCGATAAATGGATATGGCGCGGCGGGCATTGCCTCGCGCTCAAAAAAACGGCGCCGCTGCTGCGCGACGCCGTTCGTGCTGCTTGTTGATGCCGGAGGTTATTTGTCGCTCTTGCCCAGCTTCGGCAGCGCCACCGGCGAATCCGCATTCAGCAGGCCGACATTGCTGTAGATGCCGAGCTTGTGGCGCGTGTCGGCAATGTCCAGATTGCGCATCGTCAGCTGGCCAATGCGATCCTGCGGCGTGAACGGCGCATCCTCGACCTTTTCCATCGACAGCCGTTCCGGCGCGTAGGTCAGGTTCGGCGATTCGGTGTTCAGGATCGAGTAGTCGTTGCCACGGCGCAGTTCCAGCGTGACTTCGCCGGTGACCGCACGCGCCACCCAGCGCTGCGCCGCTTCGCGCAGCATGATCGCCTGCGTGTCGAACCAGCGGCCCTGATACAGCAGACGGCCGAGCTTGCGCCCGTTTTCGCGGTATTGCTCGATCGTGTCTTCGTTATGGATGCCGGTGATCAGCCGTTCGTAGGCGATGAACAGCAGCGCCAGTCCCGGCGCTTCGTAAATGCCGCGGCTCTTGGCTTCGATGATGCGGTTTTCGATCTGGTCGCTCATGCCCAGGCCGTGGCGGCCGCCAATGCGGTTCGCTTCCAGCATCAGTTCGACCGGGTTGGCATACACGACGCCGTTCAGCGCCACCGGACGGCCTTCCTCGAAGCGGATGCTGACTTCCTCGCGCTTGACCTCGACCTCGTCACGCCAGAAGGCCACGCCCATGATCGGCTCGACGATCTTCATGCCGGTGTTCAGGAATTCCAGATCCTTCGCTTCATGCGTCGCGCCCAGCATGTTGGAATCGGTCGAATACGCTTTTTCGACCGACATCTTGTAGTCGAAACCGGAAGCAATCAGGAATTCCGACATTTCCTTGCGCCCGCCGAGTTCCTGGATGAAGGTGTCGTCCAGCCACGGCTTGTAGATCCGCAGCGCCGGGTTGACCAGCAAGCCGTAGCGGTAGAAACGCTCGATGTCATTGCCCTTGAAGGTGCTGCCGTCGCCCCAGATGTTGACCTCGTCTTCCTGCATCGCCGCCACCAGCATCGTGCCAGTCACCGCGCGCCCCAGCGGGGTGGTGTTGAAGTAGGTCTGGCCGGCGGTCGAGATGTGGAACGCACCGCTTTGCAGCGCGGCAAAGCCTTCGGCCACCAGTTGTTCGCGGCAATCGATCAGGCGCGCCTGCTCGGCGCCGTACAGCTTCGCCTTTTGCGGGATGGCGTTGTAGTCGGATTCGTCCGGCTGGCCCAGATTGGCGGTGTAAGCGTACGGAATGGCGCCCTTCTGGCGCATCCAGTGCAGCGCGGCGCTGGTATCGAGGCCGCCGGAAAAGGCGATGCCGACTTTCTGATTGACGGGAACGGATTGAAGTATGGTTGACATGGTAATTCTTGATTTAGTTTAATACTTTGCCTAACAGCAGGTATTCCATTAACGCTTTTTGTACGTGCAGACGATTCTCCGCCTCATCCCACACCACCGATTGCGGGCCGTCGATAACGTCAGCGGTCACTTCCTCGCCGCGGTGCGCCGGCAGGCAATGCATGAACACCGCATCTGGCGCCGCCAGCTTCATCTTCGCGCTGTCGATGCACCAGCCGTCGAACGCTTTCATCCGCTCGGCGTTTTCCGCTTCGAAGCCCATGCTGGTCCAGACGTCGGTCGTGACCAGATGCGCGCCAACGCAGGCATCAGCCGGCTGCTCGAACTTCGTGTACTGCGTGTTGTCGGATGCAACCAGCGACCGATCGATGTCGTAGCCTTTCGGCGTCGAAACATGCAGATGGAAGCCGAAAATCTGCGCCGCCTGCAACCACGAATACAGCATGTTGTTCGCATCGCCGACCCAGGCCACGGTCTTGCCCTTGATCGAACCACGATGCTCGATGAAGGTGAAGACATCGGTCAGCACCTGGCACGGATGATGTTCATTGGTCAGGCCATTGATCACCGGCACGCGCGAATTGGCGGCGAAACGTTCAATGATGTCGTGACCGAACGTGCGCACCATGATGATGTCCGACATGCGCGACATCACTTGCGCCGCATCCTCGACCGGCTCGCCGCGCCCGAGTTGCGAATCCTGCGTGTTGATGTAGATGGCATTGCCACCAAGCTGCTGGATGCCGGCCTCGAACGACAACCGCGTGCGAGTCGAGCTTTTCTCGAACACCATCACCAGCGTGCGATCGATCAGCGGGTGGTAGGCTTCATACTGTTTGAACTTGCGCTTGATGATGTGCGCGCGCGCTATCAGGTGCTCGAATTCGTCGAGCGTGAAATCGCTTAACTGGAGAAAATGCTTGATTGCCATAGGCTAGGTTGGCGCCTGCCGCCGGATATGGGAAAGTGTCTGATTATACGGGAAGTTGGGCCAAAAGCCACGCCACCATTGCCAATCAGTAAAGCTTTTGCGACGACTCATGCACCAGTTGCGCATACAGCGCGTGGCGCATGGCAGCGATTTCTCCGCTTGCCACTGCCTCCAGAATCGCGCATCCTGGCTCGACCAGATGGCGGCAATTGTAGAAGCGGCATTTCCCCAGATGAGGCGTAAATTCGCGAAACGCCCGTTCCAGCATGCCTTCGCTCAAATGGTACAGCCCGAATTCCTGAAAACCGGGTGAATCGATCACCGCTGTTTCCGCATCGATCGCATACATGCGCGTAAACGTGGTCGTGTGCTTGCCGGTATCGAGCGCAGTCGAAATTTCACGCGTCACGATCTCGGCATCCGGCACCAGCAGGTTGATAATCGACGATTTGCCCATGCCGGACTGGCCGATCAGGATCGTCGTCTGCCCTTGCAGCAGCGGCAGCAAGGTCGCGCGGGTTTCATCCGGCGCACCCAGCGCCGATATTTCATGCACCGGATAGCCGAGCGCGGCATACGGTCGCATCCGTTCACGCGCCTTCGGCAGCAGCGCCGTCACGTCTGCCTTGTTCAGGAGCAGATGTACCGCCACGCCAGCCGCCTCGGCCGCGACCAGTGCACGCGACACCAGATCGTCGGCAAAACCCGGTTCGGTCGCCACCACGATGAACAATTGCGTCACGTTGGCCGCCAGCAGTTTCGACTTGTACTGATCGGAGCGGAACAGCAGCGTCTGGCGCTGATCGATGGCCTCGATCACGCCCTGCGCCGGCGAACTGGTTTTCACCCGCACCCGATCGCCCACCGCGACATCGCTTTTCTTGCCGCGCGTCACGCATTGCAGCCGCAATTCGCCCGCCTGCGCGATGTAATGACGGCCATGCGCGGCGATGACCGTAGCGGTGAGTTCAGCCATCATGCCGACAGAAGTTTGCCCACCCGCAAGCTGGCCGGCGGATGGGAATCGTAAAACGCCGAATACAGCGGGTCTGGCGTCAGCGTCGAAGCGTTGTCTTCATACATCTTCACCAATGCCGTCACCAAATCCTGCGCCTTCGTATGTTCGGCCGCGAACGCATCGGCTTCGTATTCATGCTTGCGCGAACTGAACGACACCAGCGGCGAACCGAAAAAAGTGAATACCGGCATCACCAGCACGAACAGCAGCAGCGCCATCGCGTCGGTGCTGGCAGCGCCCGGATTCACGCCCAGACCGGCATAAAACCACGGCTGCAGCTTCAGATAGCCGAGCAAGGCAAAGAATCCCAGCGACAGCACGAACATCAGCGCCATCCGCTTGATGATGTGCTTCAGCTTGAAATGCCCCAGTTCATGCGCCAGCACCGCTTCAATTTCCGGCGGCGCCAGGCGCTCGATCAGCGTATCGAAAAACACGATGCGCTTGGCCGCGCCAAAGCCGGAAAAATACGCATTGCCATGCGCGCTGCGTTTCGAGCCATCCATCACGAACAGGCCTTTCGAGGCAAAGCCGGTGCGCCGCATCAAATCTTCGATGCGAGCGCGCAATGCATCATCTGCCAGCGGCGTGAACTTGTTGAACAGCGGCGCAATGACGGTCGGATACAGCACCAGCATGCCAAGCTGAAACGCAGTCCAGCACAGCCATGCATACAGCCACCACAAAACGCCTGCCTTGCCCATCAACACCAGCAGCACCCATGCCAGCGGCAGGCCAATCACGGCACCGAGTAGGGATCCCTTGAACAGATCAATCAAAAACAGTTTCGGCGTCATCCGGTTGAAGCCAAACGCCTGCTCCAGCACGAACTGCCGGTAATAGCCGAATGGCAGTTCGAGCACGCCGGAAATGCACGCACAGCCCGCCAGCAAACCCAGCTGCTGCACCATGCCGCTGCCAGCCAGCCCGGCCAGCCATTCATGCAGCGCCTGCAGGCCGCCAAGAAGCGTAAAGCCGAGCAGCACCGCGCCCTCGACACAGCGTTCCGCCAAACCAAGGCGCGTTTTGGCGACGGTATAGTCGGCCGCCTTGCGATGCGCGTCCAAAGAAATCCTGGCCGCAAATTCCGCCGGCACGGCATCGCGATGCGCGCGCACGTGCCGGGTATGCCGCAATCCGAGCCAGAAGCGCGCAACCAGCATCGCCAGCAGAAAAAACAGGAAAACGATTGAAAATGCGGATGGGGACATTGCGCCGATGTGAGAAAATGGCTTGCTCAAGAAACTAGTAAGGAAGCATTATGTCACAAGCGACCGATTTGCAAACGCCGGCCGAAGCCGCAGAAAAACCTCAGCGCCCGAATGAATTCAACCTGATCTGGGTCGACATGGAAATGACCGGCCTCGATCCGGACAACGACCGCATCATCGAAGTGGCGGTGGTCGTGACCGATTCGCATCTGAATGTGCTGGCAGAAGGGCCGGTATTCGCCATTCACCAGTCCGACGAAGTGCTCAACGGCATGGATGCCTGGAACAAGGGCACGCACGGTCGCTCCGGCCTGATCGACCGCGTCAAGGCATCCACCATTTCCGAGGCGGATGCCGAAGAAGCACTGCTCGATTTCCTGCGCCACTTCGTGCCGAAGGGCAAATCGCCGATGTGCGGCAACACGATTCATCAGGATCGGCGTTTCATGGCGCGCACGATGCCGAAACTGGAAGCGTTCTTCCATTACCGCAACATCGACGTTTCGACGCTGAAGGAGTTGTGCCGCCGCTGGAAACCCGAAATCGTCAATGGCTTCAAGAAACACCAGAAGCACACCGCGCTGGCCGACATCATCGAATCGATCGATGAACTGCGCTACTACCGCGAACATTTCATCCTGCCCTGACGCCGTTTTTCGCGCGTATCCAGTCAAATAGCTGATGCTGTTGCATTTGCCGCGACAGCATCAGTATATTATTTGACGGAAATATTGTTCGGGTGCAAAAATCCATTGTATTCTTTGCATTTTCGCCGTCCACGCCCCGACACCTGACATGGTTTCACCCTGGCCCGTTCGATGAATCGCCTGACTGCGCACCGCAAGCTGAAATGGTTTGACAGCCCCAGAATTTTGCCCTGGGTGGTGCTTTGCATGGGTTTGCTCATCACCGCCTTGACATGGCATGCAACGCGATATGACACCCGAAACCAGTTGCGCGACGAATTCAATGCCCATGTCAGCCAAATCAGCAACCGGATCGAAAAACGTCACCATGAATCGCTGATGATCCTGCGCGGGATCTCCGGGCTGTTCAATGCCTCGAACGAAGTAACGCGCGACGAATTTCATACCTATATCGATTCATTGCAGGTTGCCAAGCATTACCCCGGCATCGGCAGCATCGGCCTGAGCGTGCTGGTTCCTGCCGGCAGCAAGGAGGAATTTATCCGAAAAACCCGGCGGCAAGGCTTGCCGGAATACGAGATCTGGCCGACTGGCGAGCGCGAACTGTATGCACCCGTTTTTTTCCGCGAAACCATGACAGGCAGCGGCCAGCGCGCCATCGGATTCGATCTGTTTTCAGAAGCATTTCGACGCGAAGCAATGCTGCTTGCGCGTGACAGCGGCAACATTGCGATGACAGGCAAACTTTTGCTGGCCAGCGATGTCGGGCAGGAAACCAGAACTGCGTTCCTGATGTACTCCCCGGTCTATCGCAATGGCTCGCCGCATGAAACAGTCGACGACCGCAGAAACAGCATTGTCGGCTGGGCTTACCTGTCGTTCCGCGTAAGCAGCATGATGGACGGCATTTTCGGCGAATCGCTGCACAATATCGGTCGGCAGGTCGGCTTTCACCTGTATGACGGCGCGCCCTTATCGGATGACGCCATTCTGTACCACTCGCATGGCACAGACCCCGACGACACCATCGCACGCAAGCCGCTGTTCGAAGCATCGGCCGAACTATCGCTGGCAAACAGGAAATGGACACTGGTCGTGCACACCAAACCCGAGTTTGAGGCGCGGCTGTTCGATTCGCGCCAGATGTTCGTCATCGGCATCGGCTGCCTGGTCAGTCTGCTGCTGTCGTTCATCGTCTGGCAGCAGGTGAACCGTCGCGCCCGAGCCATCTCGCTGGCAAGAAAGATGAACTACGACGTCATCGATCGCGAAAAACGCTACCGGCAAATGTTCGAGGACAACGCCTCGATAGCCTACATTCTCGATCCGGAATCCGGCAAGCTCATCGACATCAACACCGCTGCGGCGCAATTCTGGGGTTACACGCTCGACGAATTGCGCGAAATGAACATTGCAGACATCAACGTATCGCCACTGGATGAGCTTCAAACCGGCATGCAGCAGCAGGTGAAGGAAGGCAGCCCCGGCCAATTTCATTTCCGCCACAAGCTGAAAAATGGCGAAATTCGTGAAGTTGAAATCTACCGCTCGATGCTGACGCATCAGGGCAACACCTACATCTACTGCATCGTGCACGATGCCACCAGCCGGATACGCGCTGAAAAGGCGCTGCGTGAAAGCCAGGAAAAGCTGCGCGCCATTATCGATACCGCGATGGATTCGGTCGCACAATTCGATCTCAACGGCATCATCATCGACTGGAACCTGATGGCCGAAAAAACTTTCGGCTGGCCACGCGCAGAAGCCATCGGCAAACCACTGCTCGACACTATCATCCCGCCTCATTTGCGCGATGAGTACCGCGACAGCGCCAGACAGTTTCTCGAAAGTGACGACAGTCCGATACGCCATTCGCGGTTCGAGATTGTCGGCCTGCACCGCGATGGGCATGAACTCCCGATCGAAATGGCCATCACGACGATGATCGGCAATGCCGGACAACCCGAATTCTGCGCCTTCATCCACGATATCACCAACCGCAAGCGCAATGAAAATGCGCTGCGCAAAGCCAGAAACGAGCTGGAAAACCGCGTATTCGAGCGCACCGCAGAACTGGTACGCGCCAACCGCAGGCTGAACTCGGAAATTGCCGAGCGCACGCAAACGCAGGAAGCGCTGATGCAATCGCAAAACATGCTGCGCGAACTGGTGGCGCATCAGGATCGCATCCGCGAAACCGAGCGCAAGCGCATTGCGCGCGAAATTCATGATGAACTGGGGCAGCACCTGCTGGTTCTGCGCATTGATGTCTCGATGCTGTCCCGCGACACCAATACTCCGGAACAGGCCAAGCTCAAGCAGCGCATCGATTCCATCCTGCAGCACATCGACACGACGATGAAAAGCGTGCGCGCCATCATCAACAATCTGCGTCCGTCGGTACTCGATCTGGGATTGTTCGCCGCACTCGAATGGCAGGCGCAGGAATTCCAGCGCCGCAGCGGCATCGAATGCACGCTGCAGGCGGAAGAAGAAAATCTGGAACTGGACGACAACACATCCACCGTGCTGTTCCGCATCCTGCAGGAGGCGTTGAACAATGTGCTCAAGCATGCGCGCGCCAGCCGGGTACAAATCGACCTGCGCCGCCATGACGGCCGGTTGGTACTGAAAGTGACCGACAATGGCGTCGGCATCACCCAAACGCAAAACAAGGAACAGAAATCGTTCGGGCTAACCGGCATCCGCGAACGCATCAGCGTTCTTGGCGGAACGCTGGAAATCGACAGCAGCGGCAACGGCACAGTACTGGTCGTCTCGCTGCCGCTGGAAGAAGAATTGGCTGCCTGACATAAAAAAAACCGGCGGGTATGCACTCAAACATGCCTCCCCCGCCGGATTTTCCGCGGCTGCCAGAAAATACCCCCGGCAGTATATTTTGAAGTCTGAACCGCTGCTGCGGCCAATCAGCCGGCGAGCTTGTTTTTCAGCAACTCATTGACCTGCGCCGGATTGCCCTTACCCTTGGTCGCTTTCATCACCTGACCGACCAGCGCGTTGAATGCCTTTTCCTTACCAGCGCGGAATTCATCCACCGATTTCTGGTTCGCCGCCAGCACTTCATCGATGATTTTCTCCAGCGCGCCGGAATCCGAAATCTGCTTCAGACCTTTTTCGTCGATGATTTTGTCGGCTGCGCTGTCATCGTCGGATTTCGCTTCCCACATCGCGCCAAACACTTCCTTCGCAATTTTGTTCGAAATCGTGCCGTCGGCGATGCGTTTCAGCAGCAGCGCCAACTGCACCGCCGAAACCGGCGCGGCGGTAATTTCGACGCCTTCGCGGTTCAGCGTCGACGACACGTCACCCATCAGCCAGTTCGCGCCCTGCTTTGCCTGTTCCTTGCCGGTGGCGGCGATCAGCGCCTCGAAATAATCGGCCATCGCCTTTGACTGCGTCAGCACAGCTGCATCGTATTCCGGCAAGCCATAATCGCGCACGAAACGTTCGCGCATCGCATCCGGCAATTCTGGCATCCCCGCCTGCACGCGGTCGATCCATTCCTGCGAGATGGCCAGCGGCGGCAAGTCCGGGTCGGGGAAATAGCGGTAATCCTGCGCATCTTCCTTGCTGCGCATTTCGCGCGTTTCGCGGTTGTCCGAGTCATACAGGCGCGTGGCCTGCACCACCTGACCGCCATCCTCAATCAGTTCGATCTGACGGCGCACCTCGATGTTGATCGCATCTTCAAGGAAGCGGAACGAATTCAGGTTTTTGATTTCGCAGCGAGTGCCAAATTCCTTCTGCCCGACCGGCCGCACCGATACGTTCGCATCGCAGCGGAACGATCCTTCCTGCATGTTGCCATCGCAAATACCAAGCCAGGTCACGAGCGAATGCAGCGCGCGTGCATACGCAACCGCTTCGGCCGCACTCCTCATATCCGGCTCAGTCACGATTTCCAACAGCGGCGTGCCGGCGCGGTTCAGATCGATGCCGCTCATGCCCTGATAGTCTTCATGCAGCGACTTGCCCGCGTCTTCTTCCAGATGCGCGCGCGTCAATTGCACCGAACGGATTTCCTGCTTGCCGTCGCGCTCCAGCATGAACGACACGCGCCCGCCCTGCACCACCGGTTTTTCGTACTGGCTGATCTGGTAGCCCTTCGGCAGATCGGGATAAAAATAATTCTTGCGCGCAAACACCGATACCGGCGCGATGGTCGCGCCGACTGCGAGGCCGAACTGAATCGCCTTTTCGACTGCGCCACGATTCATCACCGGCAACACGCCCGGCAATGCCAGATCGACCGGGCATGCCTGCGTATTCGGCTCGGCGCCAAAAGCAGTCGACGCGCCGCTGAAGATCTTGGACTGAGTCGAGAGCTGCGCATGCGTTTCCAGACCGATCACCACTTCCCACTGCATATTCATTCTCCTCAGATACCCGCCGGGGCGCGCAGATGCCAATCCGTCGCCTGCTGGAACTTGTGCGCGATATTCAGCAGCCGCGCCTCGTCGAAATAGTTGCCGGTCAATTGCAAACCGACCGGACGGCTCGCATTGTTTCCGCCCTGACCGAAACCGCACGGGATCGACATGCCCGGCAGGCCGGCGAGGTTGGTCGAGAGCGTATAAATATCGCCGAGGTAGTTCGCCACCGGATCGTCGGCCTTGTCGCCGATATCCCACGCCACCGTCGGCGAAACCGGCCCCATGATCACGTCGCACTGCGTGAACGCCTGCTGGAAATCCTGCGCGATCAGGCGACGGATGCGCTGTGCCTGCAAATAATAGGCATCGTAATAACCGTGACACAACACGTAGGTGCCGACCAGGATGCGGCGCTGCACCTCCTCGCCGAAGCCTTCCGCGCGGGTTTTCTTGTACATGTCCTGCAGATCACCATATTCCTTCGCGCGATGGCCGTAACGCACGCCATCGAAGCGCGACAGGTTCGACGACGCTTCCGCCGGTGCAATCACGTAATAGACAGGAATCGACAACGACGTATTCGGCAGCGAGATGTCGACCAGCTTCGCGCCCAGTTTTTCATATTCTGACAACGCCGCGCGCACCGCCTGCTCAACGTCAGACGCTAAACCAGCGCCAAAATATTCCTTCGGCACACCAATGCGCAAACCGTCTAGCGGCTTTTCCAGCCCCTGCGTGAAATCCTCATCCGGCCGGCTAACGCTAGTCGAATCGCGGAGATCGAACCCTGCCATCGCATTCAGCAAAATCGCGCAATCTTCGGCCGTCTTTGCCATCGGCCCCCCCTGGTCGAGCGACGATGCATAAGCAATCATGCCGAAACGCGACACCCGGCCGTAAGTCGGCTTGATGCCGGTAATGCCGCACAGTGCCGCCGGCTGGCGAATCGAACCGCCGGTGTCGGTGCCGGTCACGCCAGCAGCGAGGCGCGCTGCCACCGCGGCGGCCGAACCACCAGAAGAACCGCCGGGCACGGCTGCCTTGTCCCACGGATTCTTGACCGGGCCAAAATATGAGTTTTCATTCGACGAACCCATCGCGAACTCGTCGCAATTGAGCTTGCCCAAATTGACCGCGCCAGCATCGATGAACCTGGTAACAACGGAGGCGTCGAACGGACTGATGTAGTTTGCCAGCATTTTCGAGCCGGCAGTCGAACGCCATCCCCGCGTCACGAAAATGTCCTTGTGCGCGATCGGAATACCGGTCAGCGGTGTGGCGTCGTTGAATTCAAGCCGCGTATCCGCGTCGGCTGCCTGCGCCAAGGTCAATTCTTCATCCACATGCAAAAAAGCGTTCAGGTCGCTTTGCTTGATGCGCGCGAGAAACAACTGCGCCAGTTCAGTAGCGGAAATTTTCTTGTCGCGCAACAGCGACGACAATTCCTTGATGGATTTGGTATGCATAACGATTGTTCTGTTTCAGAGCGCCCAAGGCGCATTATTCAACCACGCGCGGCACCAGATACAGGCCGTCCTGCGTTGCTGGCGCACATTGCTGGTATGCATCGCGCCGGTCGGGCTCGAGCACACGATCTTCACGCAAGCGCAATGACAGCTCGGGCATCAAGGCGGCGATCGGATGACTGAGCGGTTCGATGCCGGTGGTATCGACCGCACTCATCTGACCAACAAGCGCAAAAATGCCGTTCAGCTGTGCCAGCGTCTTGCTGGCACGCTCGTCGGAAATTTCAAGTTGCGCCAGATTGGCGATATGCTGGACATCGGAAAGAGATAATGACATGGTCTGGAGCGCGGCTTATCCACGCGAAAAGTTACACAACCCGCAACAAAAAAATTTGCCGTGAAAATTGTTTTGACGAAGAAATTTCGACCGCAACAACAGGCAAATATCGAGCGAATTATAAGGTAGAATGTCGGCTTGTTGCACGGTCGGCACTGCCGCCTGCACAGTTTAGGCAATGGATGCCCCTCTGAAAATGCTTATGCGCACCGTGTCTGCGCAACACAGGATTACTCATGTTTGGATTTTTTACGCAGTTATTCTCTAACGACTTGGCGATCGACCTCGGCACTGCCAATACGCTGATTTTTGCCCGCAACCAGGGCATCGTGCTGGATGAACCCTCCGTTGTTGCGATCCGTCAGGAAGGCGGCCCGAACGGCAAAAAAACCATCCAGGCCGTCGGCAAGGAAGCCAAGCAGATGCTGGGTAAGGTTCCCGGCAACATCGAGGCCATCCGCCCGATGAAGGATGGCGTGATCGCCGATTTCACCGTCACCGAGCAGATGCTCAAGCAGTTCATCCGCATGGTGCATGATTCCAAATTTTTCCGCCCGTCACCGCGCATCATTGTTTGCGTGCCGTGCGGCTCGACCCAGGTCGAGCGCCGCGCGATCCGCGAATCCGCGCTTGGCGCCGGCGCATCGAAGGTTTACCTGATTGAAGAACCGATGGCTGCAGCCATCGGCGCCGGCCTGCCGGTGTCGGATGCAACCGGCTCGATGGTGGTCGACATCGGCGGCGGAACAACCGAAGTCGGCATCATCTCGCTCGGCGGCATGGTGTACAAGGGTTCGGTGCGAGTCGGCGGCGACAAATTCGACGAAGCAATCGTCAACTACATCCGCCGCAATTACGGCATGCTGATCGGCGAGCAAACTGCTGAAGCGATCAAGAAAAACATCGGTTCCGCCTTCCCCGGTTCCGAAGTGCGCGAAATGGAAGTCAAGGGCCGCAACCTGTCCGAAGGCATTCCGCGCTCGTTCAACATTTCCAGCAACGAAATTCTGGAAGCACTGACCGATCCGCTGAACAACATCGTTTCCGCCGTCAAGAATGCGCTGGAACAGACGCCGCCGGAACTGGGGGCAGACATCGCCGAAAAAGGCATGATGCTGACCGGCGGTGGCGCGCTGCTGCGCGATATCGACCGGTTACTGATGGAAGAAACCGGCCTGCCAGTGCTGATTGCAGAAGACCCGCTGACCTGCGTGGTGCGCGGCTGCGGCATTGCGCTGGAGCGCATCGACCAGCTCGGCACGATCTTCTCGAACGAGTAAGGGACGGCAGCCAGAGCCATCCGGCTGCCTTGTGAACGACTTGCAGCATTGACGTTATTGCCGGACGTCTGATGGAACATAGTCCACCGCCACTTTTCCGACAGGGTGCGCCAGCGTTCGTAAAGATGGCGCTGTTCGCGCTGGTCGCGATCGCGCTCTTAGTGGCCGATTCGCGCATGCACACGCTTGGCCCGATACGCCAAGTAATTAACATGATGCTGTATCCGATCCAGCAAGTGGCGCTGTTGCCGCGCAGCGCCATCAATCTGGTCGGCGAGTATTTTTCTTCGCTGACGGAGTTGCAAAAGGAAATTGGCGTACTGCAACAGCAACAGCTGGAGAATGCGCAAACGCTGCAGCAAACGCAAAATCTGGTAACGGAAAATACCAACCTGCGCAAACTGCTGGAGCTTCGCGGTCAGACACAAACCAAATCCATCGTCGGTGAAATCCTTTATGACGCGCGCGATCCGTTCACCCGCAAGATCATCCTGAATCGCGGCTCGCAGGATGGCGTGATTGCTGGACAACCTGTCATTGATTCCAATGGTGTGATTGGCCAGGTCACGAGAGCATTCCCACTAACGTCCGAAGTCACGCTGCTGACCGACAAGGAGCAGGCGATTCCGGTACAGGTGGTACGCAACGGCTTGCGCAGCGTCGCTTATGGCCGTGGACAGTCCGGCCTGCTTGACTTGCGTTTCATGCCGGCGAATGCGGACGTGCAAACTGGCGACGTCCTCGTCACCTCCGGCATCGATGGCGTCTATCCACCAGGCCTGTCGGTGGCGAAAATCAGCCAAGTGGAAAATGTCGCCAGCGGTTCGTTCGGCCGTATCCTGTGCCAGCCCACTGCGGGTATGGATCGCAATCGGCAATTGCTGATCCTGCTGGTCGACATGAATATCCAGCCCCGTCCTGCTCCAGAAGAAACTGCCGAAAGAACCGGCAGGAGACGGCCGCGTGCCGCAGCTGCATCTGCGCCAGACACTACGGGACAAGCCCAATGAACCGCCCGCAATATATCCTTCTGCCGGCAAATCCACTGTTCATTTTCGGCAGCCTGCTGGTCGCATTCCTGCTGAATCTGCAAATCTGGGGGCGTGCACCCGGCGTGCCCGATTTCGTCGCTCTGGCACTGATTTTCTGGGGTATCCACCAGCCACGGCGGGTCGGTATCGGCGTCGCCTTCTGCATGGGACTGCTGATGGACGTGAACGATGCCACCCTGCTGGGTGAGAACGCATTGGCTTATACGCTGCTATCGTATTTCGCGATCACCATTCACCGGCGCGTATTGTGGTTCTCCGTCAGCAGGCAGGCGGTGCATGTGCTGCTACTGCTGCTATTCTCGCAAACAGTGCAGTTTCTGGTTCAGTACGTCGTCAACCACCGCATGCCGGGCTGGTTCTTTTTTCTTGAGAGTGTAGTCGGCGCTCTGCTGTGGCCTGTCGTCACCTGGCTTTTGCTGGCACCGCAACGGCGCGCGGTGAACCGGGACGAGAACCGTCCTATCTGAAGCATCCCGGCAACTCGCACCGCCCCCCGAAAACCATGTCGAAACTGGAAAACACAGAACGCGAACTGCAACACTTCCGCCTGCGGTTGACCATTGCCGGCATTTTCGTGCTGTTCTGCTTCGCCATGCTGCTTGTCCGTTTCGTCTGGCTGCAAGCCGTCAAGCACAAGATGTATGCGGAACTGGCGGAAGAAAACCGGATATCGATCGTGCCCGTCGTGCCCAACCGCGGCCTGATTCTGGATCGCAACGGCGTCGTGCTGGCACGCAACTATTCGGCATTTACTCTCGAAATTACGCCATCAAAACTGAAAGACGACCTGCAAACCGTCATCGACGAACTCGCCAAGCTGGTCGATATCCAGCCCAAGGATCGCAAGCGATTCAAGAAGCTGATGGAAGAATCGAAAAACTTTGAAAGCGTACCGATCCGGACACGCTTGAGCGATGAGGAAGTCGCGCGTTTCACCGTGCAGCGCTATCGTTTTCCCGGTGTCGAAATCCAGGCTCGCCTGTTCCGCCAATACCCGCTGGGCGCCGTAGCTGCGCATGCCATCGGCTATATTGGCCGTATCAACCAGAAAGACCTCGATACCATTGAAAGCCAGAACGACGAAGACAATTATCTTGGCACCAACTACATCGGCAAGGAAGGGATCGAAAAGAAATACGAGCGCGAATTGCATGGCACGACCGGATACGAAGAAGTCGAGGTGTCTGCGGGCGGGAAACCGGTGCGCACACTGTCACGCGGTTCTGCCACGCCCGGCAACAATCTGATCCTGTCGGTTGATATCCAACTGCAAAAAGTGGTCGAGGAAGCATTCGGCAACCGGCGCGGCGCATTGATCGCCATCGAACCAGCTACCGGCGATATCCTCGCCTATGTATCGATGCCGAACTTCGATCCGAATCTGTTCGTCGAGGGCATCGACCAGCAGAGCTGGGACGACCTCAACAATTCGCCTGACCGGCCACTGGTGAACCGCCCGCTCAGCGGTGCTTATCCGCCAGGTTCAACCTACAAGCCGTTCATGGCTCTGGCAGCGCTGACGCTTGGCAAACGCACGCCTGAAAACGCCATCGCCGATCCCGGCTATTTCATGCTCGGGAATCACCGCTTTCGCGATGACAAGCCAGGCGGGCACGGCTCGGTGAACATGTATACCTCCATCGTGCAATCGTGCGACACCTACTATTACATACTGGCGAATGAACTCGGTGTCGATACGATGCACGATTTCATGAAACCATTCGGCTTCGGGCAAAAAACCGGCATCGACCTGGAGCATGAACGCGAAGGCATCCTGCCTTCGACCGGCTGGAAACAAAAGGCTTACAAGACCCCGGCACAGAGAAAATGGTATGCCGGCGAAACCATTTCTCTCGGTATCGGCCAGGGATACAATTCCTTCACGCCATTGCAGTTGGCCCATGCAACCGCTACTCTCGCCAATAACGGCGTGGTGATGAAACCGCATCTGGTCAAGGCGATCGAAAACAGCGTGACTCGCGAACGCCAGCTGACCGTACCCAAGGAAAGCTACCGCATCGACCTCAAGCCAGAGCATGTCGAATTCATCAAGCAGGCAATGGTTGGCGTCACCAAGGAAGGAACTTCGGCCGCCGTGTTCTCGAAAACGGAATACATTTCTGCAGGCAAAACTGGCACGGCCCAGGTGATCGGCATGAAACAGAATGAAAAGTACAATGCTGCAGCGATTGCCGAACGCAAACGTGATCACTCGCTGTACATTGCCTTTGCACCGGCCGATAAGCCGAGCATCGCGCTGGCAGTGATCGTCGAAAACGGTGGCTTCGGATCGACCGCCGCAGCTCCAATTGCCAAAAAGGCGCTCGATTATTATCTGCTGGGCAAAAAACCTGAAGACAAGGATAAACCATCATCACCAACAGACACTCCGACACCAAGGGAAGATGCGGCACTGACCCGTCCTGTGGCCGAACTAAGGGCTGACGCCGAATCGGAGGGCGGCCCGAAAGAAGGCGAAGAAACCGAAGGCAATCGCGATTAAACATGCAAAAATTCGATAAAAACAGCCTGTTGCGAATGGTCAAACCCTGGTTCGATGTGTTTGACGGGCCACTGTCGCTGATTATCTTTTTCATCATGCTGGTTGGTCTGATTACGCTTTATTCAGCCAGCATTGATTTTCCAGGCAGGATGCAGGGACAGCTGCGTAACATCGCAGTCGCTTTCGTCGTCATGTGGATCGCCGCCAGCATCCCGCCACAAACGCTGATGCGGTTTGCCGTACCGATCTATGCAGTCGGCGTCGCCTTGCTGCTGGGGGTATTCGCGTTCGGCATGGTCAAAAAAGGGGCACGTCGCTGGCTCAATGTCGGAATTGTCATCCAGCCATCGGAAATCATGAAGATCGCTATGCCAATGATGCTGGCCTGGTTTTTCCAGAAACGCGAAGGCATGCTGAGCTGGAAGGAATATTTGATCGCTGCGATATTGCTGGCCGTACCGGCGGCACTGATCATCAAGCAGCCCGACCTTGGTACCGCACTGCTGGTCCTCGGCACGGGCTGTTATGTCATTTTCCTGGCTGGGCTGTCGTGGAAAACCATTATGGGCCTGTTCATCGCTGCTGGCGCCAGCATGCCACTAATTTGGTCCGTGCTGCATGACTACCAGCGCCAGCGCGTGATGACCCTGCTTGATCCGTCTGCCGACCCGCTCGGCAAGGGCTTTCACATCATCCAGTCAACTATCGCCGTCGGTTCCGGCGGTATTCTCGGCAAAGGCTGGCTGCAAGGGACGCAAGGCCATCTGCATTTCATCCCGGAACGCACCACTGATTTCATTTTTGCCGTCTATTCGGAAGAGTTCGGCCTGATTGGCAATCTGGTGCTGATGGGGCTATATCTGCTATTGATCGGCCGTGGTCTGATGATCGCTGCGAATGCGCCAACCATTTTCACCCGTCTGCTTGCTGGTGCTATCGCATTGATGTTTTTTAACTATGCCTTCGTCAACATGGGCATGGTCAGCGGCATCCTGCCCGTAGTCGGCGTGCCGTTGCCATTCATGAGCTATGGCGGCACAGCGCTGGTTACGCTTGGTCTGGGTGCCGGCATCCTGATGAGCATCAACCGGCACCGCAAGCTGGTGCAGACCTGAAAATCCCCCAACGAGGATGACTCCGATGCCCGCATTCGACACCAGCGCCATCCGCCACACTGCCATCATGCTGTTGGCGCTGACGCTCGTCGGCTGCGGCAGCGTGGTGAAACAACCGCCCGCTCCATCCACCAGCCCCAAGATGTCTTCGCAACCCGCGCTACCGTCTGCGGGCTCCGGACGCGGCGGCTACTATCTTGACGATGGCCCGGGCGAAAACATCCCTGCCGGACTGGAAAAGTCTCCCGATGCCGAACCAAAGGTCGAACCTTTGCTGCCGCGAGCAAACCGCCCCTATTCCGTATTCGGCAGTACCTATACGCCGGTGGCACTCAACAAGCCCTATTCGCAGCGCGGCGTTGGCAGCTGGTATGGCAAAAAATTCCACGGCCGGAAAACATCTTCCGGCGAACCGTATGACATGTACAAGATGACCGCAGCACACCCGACGCTGCCAATCCCGTCATATTCGCGCGTAACCAATCTCGACAATGGCAAACAGATTATCGTGCGCATCAACGATCGTGGGCCATTCCGCTCGAACCGCATCATCGACCTGTCCTACACTGCGGCGCTGAAGCTGGGGTATCTCGGCAAGGGTTCCGGCATGCTGCAGGTTGAACATTTGCGCCCCGAAGAAATCGATCGCATCGTCCGATCAAGGCGCATGAATGGAATTACAGACGCAGCAGTTGCGCCAGAGCAAACGCTGCAGGCCAGTGCCAACGATTATCCGCCGCTGCCATCCGGTTTAGGCAATGGCGCGCCGCAACCCGCCGCTCTGTCACTGACAGGCTATTATCTGCAACTCGGCTCATTTGCCAAGGAACACAATGCGCAAGCAATGCGCGCACAATACGCAATCACCTGGGCCGACAAGTTGCCACCCGTGCAGATCGTGCAAAAAGGTGAATTGTTCAGACTGTATGCCGGCCCGTTTTCCAGCCGGGATGAGGCAGCCGATGCTGCGCGACAGATGCAAGACTCAGGGGCGCCCAAACCTTTGATTGTCGAGCATTAACCATGTGCTGCGGCAAGCAGCATGGATAGGTCACTCGTCGGAATCTTCCAGCAGCATGCTTCTTTCGTTCACATCGTGCCGGATGATAGTGGCCTGGAAGGCATCATCGGCAGCTGTTTTGGCTGCGGGTGCAGGCGCCATCTTTGGTTCTTCGGCTGGGATGGTGTCAGATGTTAACGACGGTGCCTTGAGGATATCGCGCGCAATTTCGGACTCGATGGCGTCGATTTTTTCAGCCGTCATGCGTGCGATATCACGCTGTAGCCGGAGCTGCTCCGCTTCCCGCCAGGCGGCAAGATCTTCATCTTCCGGCGATAGCTGCGCCGGTTCCTCAATCAATGATTCCTTGTCCTCGACAGATTCATCCGGCTGCCGGTCCTTTTTGCCAAAAAAAGAAAACAACGCCACTTCCCTCTGCTCCTGTCGAAGACCCCCAAGAAAATATTTTTATTATGGCACGAATCAGTTATTGAATACAGCCACCCGCATGCACAAAGCATTACGGTGAGCGGCTGTCAGTCGTGGTTACTCCCCGTACAACTTTTGCTTCAGTTCACGGCGCTGCTGCGCTTCCAGCGACAGCGTTGCTGTTGGCCGCGCCAGCAGGCGCTGCACGCCAATCGGTTCGCCCGTTTCGACGCACCAGCCATATTCGCCCGAATCGATGCTAGCAATCGATTGTTGCACCTTTTTCAATAGCTTGCGCTCCCGATCCCGAGTACGCAACTCAAGCGCGTGCTCCTCTTCAATCGTGGCGCGATCGGCAGGGTCTGGCACCAGCGTCGTTTCACGCAAATGTTCGGTCGTTTCACCGGCATTCTTGATCAAGCTCTTTTCCAGTTGCTGCAAGCGCTCCTTGAAAAATGCGAGTTGCGCGTCATTCATGTAATCCTTGTCGCTCATCTTGAGAATTTCCGCCTCAGTGAGCAGGGCGCCGTTTGTTTTGGCGTCGGAAGTCGATTTTTTCGTTTTCGTATTCACTTAGCGTACCCTCACAATGCTTCGGTTGAGTAATTGATCAAACAAATTGTAATGGCAAAACTGCCGAATTTACCAGTTGAAACCTCCCTTACGCGACGGCCAGATAACTGTCTGAAGTCATCAGTACTGCGAAATTGACGCAGTTTATACCAAACATTGCTCCAGACCGCGAATAAAAATCTCTTTCGGCAATTTTTTTCCGATAAACACCATTTTGCTGGCACGCGTTTCATCCTTTGCCCAAGGAGCACCGACATCACTCCCCAGCAATTGATGCACTCCCTGAAAAACGATCCTGTGATCCGCACCGCTGATATGCAACACCCCCTTGTAACGAAGCATTTGCGCGCCATACACCTGCAGCATCGCGCTCAGGAATTCCTCCAGCAATTCATTGTCAAACGCGCGCTCGCTGGCAAACATGAAAGCAGCAATATCGTCCGCATGTCGTGCTTGATGTGAGTGGTGCGTGTGATCATGGCCGCAACCGCAGCCACACGCTTGTCCATGCGCATGGCCGTGATATCCCTGTTCGGCCAAAAAGCACGGTTCGATTTCCAGCTTGTCATTCAGATGAAAGCCTCGCAGGTCGAGCACTTCGTCAACAGGAACCCGGCCAAAATCGGCAGTGACGATCGAAGCACGCGGATTGATGCGCATCAGCCGCGCCTTCAGCGCCTGCAGTGCAGCCGACGCAACCAGATCGGTTTTCGATAGCAGCAAACGGTCAGCAAAAGCGACCTGGCTGCGAGCAGGCTCATGTTCATCGAGCTGCTGCATCGCATACACCGCATCCGCCACGGTCACGATCGCATCGATCATGTAATGTTGTGCAACCTGGTCATCAACGAAAAAGGTTTGCGCGATTGGCCCGGGATCGGCCAACCCGGTCGTTTCGATTACGATGCGGTCAAAATTCAGTTCGCCTCGTTCTCGTTTGCCTGCCAACGACGACAGCGCCTCGACCAAATCGCCGCGTACGGTGCAGCAGATACAACCATTGTTCATCTCAACGATCTGCTCGGCGCCGCCCTGCATCAGCAGCGCACCATCAATGCTTTCCTGTCCGAATTCATTTTCGATCACAGCAATCCGGTAGCCATGCGACTCCTGCAAAATCCGGTTCAGAAGCGTGGTTTTGCCGGCACCGAGAAAACCGGTCAGGATGGTAGCGGGAATCAACGACATATCAATCAACCTTCACAAGCATCAAGCCTCGCGGCTTTTTCCTAAAAAACAGTGGGGTATAAGGTGAAACCACGCAGTTCCGCCCGATTTTTGCGGCACTACAAATATACTGCACCCAGTATTATTTCCTCTTCGCTCGCGGATGCGTGGCATCGTAAACCTGCGCCAACCGCTGGAAATCGAGCGAAGTATAAACCTGCGTCGAGGCAATCGATGCATGACCGAGCAATTCCTGCACCGCACGCAAATCTCCGGACGATTGCAGCAGGTGCGACGCAAACGAATGCCGCAGCATGTGCGGATGAACGTCTGCCGGAATGCCTTGCATCAGCGCATGCGCCTTTAGCCGCAACTGAATCGTACGCGGCGAAATGCGCGTGCCGCGCATGCCGACAAACAGCGCGTGGCTATCGCCACCGGCCCCAGCCTTCGCCAATAGCGGGCGCACCGTCAGCCAGGCTGCTATCGCCGCCAGAGCAGGTTTTCCCACCGGCACGCTGCGTTGCCTGCTACCCTTTCCAGTAACGATCACCTCGCCCGCCTCGGCATCAAGCCAGCTGATCGAGGTGTAATCCTGCTGCTTCACATGCTGCAAATCCAGCCCGGCCAATTCGGACACCCGCAATCCGCTTGAATACAGCAGCTCGAACATTGCGCGATCGCGCAGTTTGACTGCATCGTCCGCACCTGAATCGCCTTTGCCTGACACCAGCCGCACCGCATCGTCAACAGACAGCGCTTTCGGCAGCGTACGCGCACGCTTCGGAGGCCGCACACCTTCGACCGGATTGACCGCCATCGGCGTTTGCTCGGCCAGCCAGCGAAAAAAAACGCGCCAAGCAGACAACGTGCGCGCAATCGAACGCGGGCCGATACCTTGCGCATGGAGTTTCGCCGCGAACTGTCGAATCTGAAGATGCGAGATGCCCGCCAGCGCAGTGTTGCCGGCGAATGCCTGCAATGCGGCCAGATCGCGCCGATAAGCGGCGAGCGTATCGTGAGAAAGCTGACGCTGCGTCAGCAGGCAATCCAGATAATCGTCTATGACGACGCCATTGGGATTGCCGTCCATCGCCGCACCCGCAGTCAATCCAGCAGGCAGGTCAGCGCCGCGCTAGCCGTTTCGCCAATATCGATGAGAAAATCGATTGCCATGCTGGAGGTAAAGCGTTCCGGATCGGGCGATCCCATGATCAGCAGGCCAAATACATCCGGCGAATCTTCATTGCGCAACGGCAGCATCGCCACCGACTGAATCTCTGCCGCTTCGAGCCATCGCACGGCTTCAAAATCGCGGTTCGCGCCACAGTAAGGCGATGACAGGCTGTTTGCGAACAATCTCGCATCTTCGCCCACATCCTGCGCAAACCAGGTGTGGGAGAAGGGTTCCGCCACGCGCCACAGGCGCAGCGACACATGGGGCACACCGAAAATGGTTTGCATGCCATTGATCAACGCGTGCGGCAAATCAACATCATTGCGCGCCAGCAGCAGGGCTCTCGTCCAGGATTTGTATTTTTGCACGATGACATCGTTTTCCTTTGCCACCCGCACCAATTCTGCCAGCCGCAATTCCAGCGTACGATGTTTGTCGCGCATGACTTCCATCTGGCGATCCTGCAAGGACACGGTGCGTCCGCCCAACTGACTGGGAATCCTTATCTGCGTCAGCAGGTCGACATGCTCCTGGAAGAATTCCGGATGGTCGGCAAGATACTGCGCGACGTTGTCGGCATCGAGAGATGAAATCATTATTGCGTTGTTCGGAATGAAAATGGACGGTGGTGATTTTACCCCGGAAATGCGCTGCTGCCGCGTTCCTGCAATCTGTATGGCTGCAGATTTCGCAAACAGCGGCGAGTGATGGCGCATATCTGTTGCACATTGGTGTTGCACAACGCTGACAGGATGACGGCATTGTGCGTGGTTAGCACAGTCTTTCGATGTTTTTCTATATCATTGGTGAAAGCATTACTCAAACGCCGTGCAAAATGCGGTAAGGTTGTCTTGCCTCAGCACAAGGATTCTCATGGCACTTCAGCCATCCAACGACGGACAACGACCGTTCGCGACGTCAACACCATCCGGCCATTTTGGACGCTGGCTGATTCTGGCTGCCATTATCGGCAATCTGCTGGTCATTGTCTTCAGCATTCTCAGCGTACAGAATAACCGCGAACACGCCGAACACTTGGCTGAAGTCCAGACGCAAAATCTGGCACAGGCGATGGAGCAGACCATCACCTTCAATATCGACAAAGTTCACCAGTCCCTGCGCGCCCTGACCTATGAAATGGAACGGCAACTGGCCGCTTCTGGCAAGGCCGATTTGTCAGCTCTGCAGCGAGTCATCGAACAACAAAAGGTGCTGCTGCCCGAAGCCACGGGCATTCGCATCATCGATATCAACGGAAAGGCCATCCTGGGGCAGGCCAACACGAAAAACCCCACGGCCAATGTTGCTGACCGCAGTTATTTCACCCAATTGCAGCAGGCACAAGGAATCAAAGTCACCTATTCGACTCCAATACTGAGCCGTTTCAGTAGCGAAATGGTTATCATCGTCGCCCATCGCATCAATGGACCAGATGGCAGTTTTGCAGGTGCCGTAACAGCACCGATTTCGGTTGATCGGATCAAGGCATTGCTGTCGCATTATGAGGTGGGGCAGAAAGGCATCCTGGCAATACGCGACCATGACCTTAATCTGGTACTGCGCTTTCCTGATGTTCCTCCAAACGAGCAGGTTGAAGGCAGGACGACTGAAGCGACTTCTGCCTTGCGCGAACTGATCAATCGAGGCCACACCATCAGCACTTACCATACCGCTGGCCGGTTTGATCAAGTCATGCGCGTCGTTTCCTATCGCAAGCTGACCAACATCCCGATGTATGTGCTGGCGGGGCTGGCCGAGAGCGAATACCTTGCCGGCTGGCGTCGCGATGTTGGAGAAACCGTGGGATTCGTTCTGGCCTTCGCGCTAATGAGCATTGCTGGCAGCTGGCTGCTATACCGCACGTGGCAAAGGCAGGTGCGCGATACGAAGGCATTGCGTGCAAGCCATCACGCACTGAAAGCAGCGCATGAAGCCCTGGCGGAACGGGATCGGGCACTGGCCTCGACACAAGCAGCCAGTGGCCTCGGCATTTTCATGTTGAAGTTCGAGACAGGGTGCTACACCTGCTCGGCCGAACTCGACCAGATTCTCGGCCTCCAACCAGGCGAGGAAATTACCATCGACAAATGGAAAGCGTTGCTCCATCCCGATGACACACCGGCAGTTCTGGCGTATTTCAGAGATGTCGTCATTCCGCAACGACGACCTTTCAACTACGAATACCGCATCATTCGGCCCGTTGATGGCAGTATCCGCTGGCTGCAAATTTTTGGCGCTGTAGATTGCGATGAAAATGATAAACCTCATCGCATGAGCGGCACGATTCTGGACATTACGGATCGCAAGCGCCAGGAAGAAGGCTTGCGCCTGGCGCATGAGGTGTTCATCAATACGCATGAAGCCGTCATGATCACCGACGAACATGCCGTGCTGATCGACGTCAACCCGGCATTCACGACGATCACAGGCTATGCGCGCGACGAGGCAATCGGCCAATCTCCACGCATGTTGCGCTCCGGGCAACAGAACCGGCAGTTCTACCAAGAGTTATGGAACACCCTGTCGCAGCAAGGTTACTGGGAAGGGGAGTTTCACAACCGGCGCAAGGATGGGACGGTGTATATCCAGGCCACCAAAATTTCGGCGATCCGCGACGATCATGATCATATCGTGCGCTATATCGCGCTGGCTTCCGACGTAACCGAAATGCGAGCCAATCAGGATCAGATCGAGCACCTAGCCTACCACGACAAATTGACGAATCTGCCCAACAGACTGCTGCTGGCAGACCGCCTGCAACTGGCGATTGCGCATGCCGATCAACAGCGGGAAATGCTGGGCGTGTGCTATCTCGACCTTGACGGCTTCAAGGCCATCAACGATACCTGGGGGCACGATGTCGGCGACGCGGTACTGGTCGAAGCGGCTCGCCGCTTGGGAGAAAGCGTTCGCGCCGGCGATACCGTGGCGCGGCTTGGCGGCGACGAATTCGTGGTGCTGCTGAGCAATGTGCACCAGATTGCCGAAATCGAGCATGCGATACAGCGCATGCTGACCGCTCTGGCACAGCCCATCCAGACCGGCACAACAACCGCCAAGCTGACTGCCAGCATCGGTGTTGCACTGTACCCGGACGACATCGAAGACGCAGATCAGTTGATCCGGCGGGCCGACCAGGCAATGTACACCGCCAAACGGACAGGCAAAAACCAGTTCCATCTATTCGATTCGGAAGAGGATCGCCGCCTGCGGATGCAATACGACCTGTCGAACCGCATTTCGCTGGCATTGGAGCAGGATGAATTCCGACTGCATTACCAGCCCAAGGTCAACATGCTGTCTGGTGAGATTGTTGGGGTCGAAGCGCTAATCCGCTGGCAACATCCGGATCGCGGCTTGTTGGGGCCAATGGAATTTTTGCCCGCGACTGAAAACACCCCATTGTCGATCGCACTGGGTGAATGGGTCATACAACGCGCACTACATCAAATGGCAGAATGGGCAGCAAGCGGACTGGGATTGCCGGTCAGCGTCAACATTTCCGGCTTCCATCTGCAACAGCCAGACTTTGTTGAGCGACTGTCGGCCCTGCTAGAACAAACGCCGGCGGCAAACCCGAAGTGGCTGCAGCTTGAAATCCTGGAAACCACTGCCGTGGAAGATATTGAATCGGTGTCCGGCATCATTGATGCCTGTTCCCGCTTCGGCATCTCCTTTGCAATCGACGACTTCGGCACCGGTTATTCGTCTTTGACCTATTTCCGCCGACTGCCAACGCATCTGATGAAAATCGACCGTTCTTTCGTGCGCGGCATGTTGAATGACACCGACGATTATGCGTTGATCGAAAGCATCGTCAAGCTGGCGCAATCGTTCCAGCGACAAGTCATCGCCGAAGGCGTAGAAACCTATGAACAAGGCCTGGCGCTAATGAAAATCGGCTGCTATCTGGCGCAGGGATATTGCATCGCACGCCCGATGCCGCCGGAAGAAATTGCGGCATGGGTCGGAGAATGGCGCATCCCGCCAGCATGGCAAGAGAAGGCGCAAAGCATACAGGCACGGCAAAGTGACGCGGTGCAATTGTTCATCAGGTAAACTGACGGCCATTTTTCTTAGCAATAAATTCCTACATGAGCACCTATGCCATCGGCGATTTGCAAGGCTGTCTGCTGCAAACCAAATCGCTGCTGAAACAAATCCACGCAGTCACGCCAGCCGCCAAACTGTTTTTTGTCGGCGACCTGGTAAACCGCGGCCCGAGTTCGTTGCAGACGCTGCGTCACATACGCCAACTGGGAGAACAGGCGAAAGTCGTGCTGGGCAACCACGACCTGCATCTGCTCGCGGCAGCACACGGCATCCGACGCGTGCGGCCCGAAGACGGCTTGCAGGAAATTCTGGACGCACCGGACCGCGACCAATTGCTCGACTGGCTGCGGACTCGCCCGCTGGCATTGCAGGAAAATGGCCATCTGTTCGTCCACGCCGGCGTGCTGCCGCAGTGGAGCGCGGACAAAACGCTGGCACTGGCACGCGAAGTGGAAACCATGCTGCAAGGCCCGAACTGGATCGACTTCCTGCGAGAAATGTATGGCAACCATCCGGCGAAATGGGATGATGCCCTGACCGGGACTGACCGCCTGCGCTGCATCGTCAATGGACTGACGCGGCTGCGCTTTTGCACGCCTGATGGTGAAATGGAATTTGCGACTTCCACCGGCGTTGAAACCGCGCCGGCCGGCTTCATGCCCTGGTTTGACGTACCCAACCGGAACGCACAGGATGTGACCATCGTGTTCGGTCACTGGTCAACACTTGGACTGCTGCTGCGTCCGCGCTTGATTGGGCTCGATACCGGCTGCGTCTGGGGCGGCAAGCTTACCGCGGTGCGGCTTGAAGACCGTGCGCTGTTTCAGGTTGAATGTCCGCAACACCAGCGTCCAGGCCAAGCGCGTTAGCAATCGCCTGCCGCGACGCAAACGCCAGTTCGCGCCGGGTCATCCCCTGCGTCGGCAATACGGGCAGCATTTGTAATTCGACGATAATTTCGCTGCCGCCAGCAATTGCCAGGATGCTCTCGATCAAGCTGATCTCACCGGCAAAGCCGATGGTCGGATGCAGCAGGCCAGCGGCATCGAGATAGCGCATCGCATACGGCTGCACCGGCACGCCTGCATCGATTGCGGCTTCGAACAGATTCGGATGAAATGGCAACAACATGCCCTGATGGCTGGTTGTTCCTTCCGGAAAAAAGGCGAAGCGTCCACCGAACCGCATGCTGGTGACCAAGTCATGAAAGATACGGCGCAAGTCGCGCGCGTTGCCGCGCTGCAGGAACACCGTACCGGCTTGCTCGCATAGCCAGCCGACTACCGGCCAACTGCGAATGCTGTCTTTCGCCACGAAGCGGCATGGCTGCTGAGCGTTGATTACGTAAATGTCGAGCCAGGATACGTGATTGGAAACCACCAGCGCGTTTGGCACCAACTCGCCCCGCACATTGACCCGCACGCGGCACATTTCCAGCAGACGCACTGACCAGCGCCAGATGCGTTCATCGCGTTTTGCTGCATTCAGATGGGGGAAAACCAGCGCACACGTCAACAGGCCGGCGATGACATGCATCACCATGCGCACAAGACGGAAAATCAACATCGGACAGTCCTTTGGGGGCCAGAAATATACTACCTGGAGTATTTTTTAATCACCAGGAAATATGAGGCCGAGGCAATGCATTATGGTAGATACTCCCAGACTATTTCAATCCACGGTCAAATGCAAGATGGCCGGCGACGATGGTCGCCTGCACGCGACCGGTCATTTCATGCCCGAGGAATGGCGTATGTTTGCCCTGGCTGGCGAGTGCGCCAGCTTCGACTTTCCAGCGCGCTTTGGGGTCGAACAGACACAGATCCGCCGCACTGCCGACAGATAACTGACCACCATGCAAACCGGCGATACGCGCCGCATCAGACGTGATGCGCGCCAACGCATGCGACAAACGCTGCGAAGCAGGTTTCACATATTCGTCGGCCCATTTCAGCGACAGCGACAACAACAGTTCCAGCCCGGTCGCACCCGGCGTCGCCTCGCCGAACGGCAGCAGCTTTTCATCGTCATCGACCGGCGTGTGATCGGAACAGATGACGTCGATGGTGCCATCGAGCAAGCCCTTGCCGATGGCCTTGCGGTCGTTTTCCGAGCGCAGTGGCGGCAACATGCGCGCATTCGCATCGAAATAGCCGATATCCTCGTCCGTCAAATGAATATGGTGCGCACCAACATCGCAAGTTACCGGCAAACCTTCCTTCTTCGCCTTCTGCACCAGCTCCAGCCCGGCAGCGGACGACATCCGGCACAGGTGCACGCGTGCACCGGTCTGCCGCACCAATTCGAAAATCGTGTGCAGCGCAATCGTTTCGGCAATTACCGGAATACCAGACAACCCGAGGCGCGATGCCACCGGGCCGCTGTGCGCGATACCACGCCCCAGGCACGCATCCTGCGGCCGCAGCCAGATGCTGAAGCCGAATGTCTTCGCATATTGCATCGCCCGTAGCAGCACCTGTGTATCGACGATCGGTTCGGCCGCCTGCGAAAAGCCGATGCAGCCAGCTTCAGTCAGCTCGGCCATTTCGGTCAGTGATTCGCCTTTCAAACCAACCGTCAGCGCACCCAGCGGGTAAACATTGGCCTGATTCAGGTTCTTGGCCCGGTGCTTCAGCATTTCGACCAGACCCGGTTCATCCAGCACCGGGTCGGTATCCGGCGGACACACCAGACTGGTAACGCCGCCCTGCACCGCCGCCTGCATTTCCGATTCCAGCGTCGCCTTGTACTCGTAACCGGGTTCGCGCAGCCGCGCCGACAGATCGACCAGACCGGGCGCCACCACCAATCCGGCAGCGTCAATCGTCTTGTTGGCGGAGAAGCCCTTCGGTTTTTTGCCGGGTTCGGTTACCGCGAGGATTTTTCCGCTGGCAATGCAGATGTCCTTCGGTGCGTCGATGCCGTTTGCCGGATCGATCAGCCGGCCATTCTTGATGTGGATTTTCATTCTCGTTCCGCCTCGTTAGCTGCCGCCCAGTATGCCCATCACCGCCATCCGCACCGCGATGCCGTAAGTCACCTGCGGCAGGATCACCGCCTGCGAGCCATCAGCCACCGCCGAATCGATTTCAACCCCGCGGTTCATCGGCCCCGGATGCATCACGATCGCATCCGGCTTAGCCAATGCGAGGCGCTCCGGCGTCAGGCCGTAGCTCTTGAAGTATTCCTGCGCCGAGGGCAACAGCGCGCCATTCATGCGCTCGTTTTGCAGCCGCAGCATGATGATCGCGTCCACGCCCTTCAGCCCCTGATTCATGTCGGTGAATACACGTACGCCCATCTGCTCCAGGTTCGACGCCAACAGCGTATGCGGACCGATGACCCGCACTTCCGGCACGCCCAGCGTCACCAGCGCATGGATGTCTGAACGCGCGACGCGGCTGTGCAGCACGTCGCCGACAATCGCCACCTTCAGCTTGGTGAAGTCATGCTTGTAGTGGCGGATGGTGTACATGTCGAGCAAACCCTGCGTCGGGTGCGCGTGCCGCCCGTCGCCGGCATTCACCACATGCACATGCTCCCGGCCGGTGTCGCGCAAATGCTTGGCGATCAGGAACGGCGCGCCGGATTGCGCATGCCGCACGACAAACATGTCCGCCTGCATCGCAGTCAGATTGTCGATCGTATCCAGCAGCGATTCGCCCTTGCTGGTACTCGATGCGGCGATGTTCAGATTGATCACGTCCGCCGACAAGCGCTTGGCCGCGATTTCGAACGTGGTGCGCGTACGGGTCGAGTTTTCAAAAAACAGATTGAACACGCTTTTGCCACGCAACAGCGGCACTTTCTTGACCTCGCGGTCGGAAACACTAACGAACGATGCCGCCGTATCGAGGATATGGGTCAGCACCTCTTTCGGCAAGCCTTCGATTGTCAGCAGATGCTGCAGCTCGCCGTGCTGGTTGAGTTGGGGATTAGGAAGCATGTTCCACCGTCAGCGAAAATATGCCGTCGTCTGCACGATGCAGCACGATCGACTGGTTGTCCTTAACCTGCAAGTACTCGGCCACAAAATCGGCGGCTATCGGCAATTCGCGCTCGCCGCGGTCGACCAGTGCCGCCAGCATCACTTGCGCTGGCCGGCCATAATCGAACAGCTCGTTGATCGCCGCGCGCGTCGTGCGACCGGTGTACAGCACATCATCGACCAGCAGGATCGAAGCGCCATTCACCTCGAACGGAATGTGCGAAGGCTTGACGTCGGCACGCAAACCTTTTTCGGCGTAATCATCGCGGTAAAACGATACATCGACAAACCCCAGCCGCTCCTCCGGAATACCCAAATCGGCCGCCAGACGCTCGGCCAGCCATGCGCCGCCGGAATGAATGCCGACAATTACGGGATCAGGAATATCGACCAGACCGGCATTGACTTGCGCCAGCAGCGCCCGGTAGAGTGCTTCGGCATCGGGTTCAGGAAGATTCTTTTTCATCAAGATATTGTTGCAGAATGAGTGCGGCAGATTGATCGTCGATGGCCTCGCCGCGTTGGCCATTCAGCACGGCGGATGAGTATCGCTCGTCCACCAGCGCAGTCTCGACGCCGAAACGCCCATGCAACTGGTTCGCGAAACGGCGGCAGCGCGCGGTCATCTCGTGTTCTGCTCCGTCCGGATGGAACGGCAAACCGACAATGCAGCGCGCCGGCTTCCATTCTGCCAGCAATGCACCGATCGCCGCAAATTTTGCGTCATTGCTTTCCTCCGCCACAATCGTCAGCGGCCGGGCCTGCCGGGTAATAGTGTTGCCGACCGCCACACCGATCCGTCTCAGGCCGAAGTCGAACGCCAGCAGCACCTGTTCCATCAACAGCCTGCCTCACGCATGCCCAGCACTCGCCGCCAGCATGGCCGGATCGATGCCCAGGAGTTTGAGTGCCGCCTTGTAGCGCTCTTCGTATGGCAGGTCGAAAATCACCTGTGGATCGGCCGCCACCGTCAGCCAGCCGTTCTTGCTGATTTCCTGTTCGAGCTGCCCGGCGCTCCAGCCGGAATAACCGATGCCGACCAGCACACGCTGCGGCCCATTGCCGGAAGCAACCGCTTCGAGCACGTCGCGCGACGTGGTGAAGGCGATGTCGTCGCTGACTTTCAGCATCGACGAAAACTCACCCTGCGGCGAATGCAGCACGAAACCGCGGTCTTCCTGCACCGGCCCGCCAAACATCACCGGTCTGGTTGTCCAAAGCGATATCTCGGGTTTCAGGTCCAGACGTTCGAACAGGTCGCTCATCTTGATTTCGGTCGGCCGGTTGATCACCATGCCGAGCGCGCCGTGCTTGTTATGCTCGCACAAATAGACGACCGTGCCGCCAAAGACCGGATCGGTCATCGACGGCATCGCGATCAGGAAATGATTCGATAGGTTCAGGTCAGGGATATTCATGATTTCATACCGTGAAAAGGTGGTTGTCCCTGGCGCTCGGCACGGACAACTTCATGCCGCGCTGCCTGCGATTTCATTCTAACAGCAATTATTGCGCCACTTTCACGTGTCAGATATCGACTGGATCAAATCATGCGGGGAAAACCCCAGTTGAAAGATAACGGTCGCCACGGTCACAGACGATAAACACGATGGTCGCGTTTTCCACCTGACTGGAAAGGCGCAATGCGATTTCGCATGCGCCACCGGCCGAAATGCCGCAAAAGATGCCTTCTTCGGCCGCCAGACGGCGTGCCATGTATTCCGCCGCAGCCTGGCTGACCTCCTCGACCCGATCGATTTTCGAACGGTCGAAAATCTTCGGCAGGTATTCCTGCGGCCACTTGCGGATGCCGGGAATCTGCGAATGATCGTCCGGCTGCGCGCCGATCACCTGAACCTGCGGATTCTGTTCCTTCAGGTAGCGCGAAGTACCCATGATGGTGCCGGTCGTGCCCATTGCGCTGACGAAGTGCGTCACCTTCCCGCCGGTATCGCGCCAGATTTCCGGGCCGGTGGTTTCGTAGTGCGCGCGCGGGTTGTCTGGATTGGCAAACTGGTCGAGCACGATACCGCGGCCATCCTTTTGCATCTGCTCGGCCAAATCACGCGCATATTCCATCCCGCCATTCTTCGGCGTAAGGATGATTTGCGCGCCGTAGGCCGCCATGCTCTGACGGCGCTCAATGCTCAGGTTTTCCGGCATCACCAGAACCATCTTGTAGCCCCGCAATTTGGCTGCCATCGCCAGTCCGATGCCGGTATTGCCGCTGGTCGGCTCAATCAGCGTATCGCCCGGCTTGATCTCGCCACGCGCTTCCGCGCCCAGAATCATCGCCAGCGCCGGCCGGTCTTTGACCGAACCGGCGGGGTTGTTGCCCTCCATCTTGCCGAGGATGATGTTGTTGCGGCGCGCTGCGTCTTCGCCCGGCAAGTGCATCAACCGCACCAGCGGGGTATTGCCTATGGTTTGTTCAATGGTCGGATAGGACATGGCGATATCGGTTCGATTCAGCAAAACGCCATTGTAATCTCGTTATCCGGCGCTGTCGGCATCCAGACAGCAAAAAACCCCGCCGCAGCGGGGTTTTTCGGGCAAAGGCGCGACTTACTTCTTCGCATCCTTGGCGGCAGGAGCAGGCTCGCTGGCGGAAGCTGCTGCATCCTTCTTGTCCTTTTTCTTGTCGGCCTTCTTGTCAGATTTCTTGTCGGCTTTTTTCTCAGCCTTCTTGTCGGCTTTCTTGTCGGCTTTGGCCGGCGCACCAGTTTTGCTCTGGCCGCCAACCGTCAGACCCGCCTGCGACAGCTTGACCGAATTTTTTTCACCGATGCCCTTGACGCGCTTTTCCAGGTCAGCCCAGTCCTTGAAATTGCCGCCCTTGGCGCGCTCGTCGATGATAGTTTTGGAAATTTTCGGCCCGATGCCCTTGACGCCGTCAAGTTCGGCCTGTGTTGCCTTATTGACGTCCACCTGCGCAAATGCAAGGCCCATGGTTGCGATCAACGCCGCCAGAACCATCAACAGTTTTTTGAACATATCGCTTCTCCTTGAAGGGGTTTTTCGTGAATCAATGCAACAACATCGGCCAGACAACTCGGCTTGGCAGCGAGTCCGACCGCCGTCGGGCATCATATGGCATTTCCGACATCGCTGGAAGTGATTTTGCATGCAGAAAAATACTCCCACCAGTATTTTTCAATCACCAGCAAATATGTGGCCCGGATAGTGGATTCACCATCATACCCCCCATATTTTGCAAAAAATCAGGCATCTCCGCCATGAATCCGGCGCAATTCGCGCTTGTTGGTCTTGCCGACACTGGTTTTGAGCAAGCCATCGACGAACAGGATATGCACCAGAATCGCAAACCGTCCCAGCCCGCCGACCTCGGCATTTTGCGCCACATGCTTGCGCAGCGCCGCTTCGTTGACCTTGCCCTGGTATTCTGGCCGCAACTGCACCAGCGCCAGCGGGCGCTCGCCCCATTTTTCGTCACGCTGCGCGATCACCGCCACTTCCTGCACCGCCGGATGCTGTGACAGCATGCTCTCCATCTGCAGTGACGACAGCCACTCGCCGCCGGTCTTGATGACGTCCTTTTCGCGGTCGGTAATCTGCAGGTAGCCGCCGGCATCGATATGGCCGATGTCGCCGGTATGCAGGTAGCCGCCGCTCCACAGCTGCTCGGATGCATCCGCATCATGCAGGTAGCTCTGCGTCAGCCACGGCGCGCGCACGACCACTTCGCCTGTGCTCTGGCCGTCATGCGGCAGCGGTTTCATGTCGTCGTCCACCGTTCGCATGTCCACCAGCGGAATCGGCAAACCGGCCTTGATGCGCAATGGCGCCTGCTCTTCCGGCGTCGCATCGTACAGCGACAGCGGCAACTGCACGATCGACAGAATCGGGCAGGTTTCCGACAAGCCGTAACCGCCAAAAATATCGATGCCACGCTGCCGCGCGGCAACCGCCAGCGACTGCGGCATGGCGGAACCACCGATGATGAGTTTCAGACGGCTCAGATCGGTTTCATCGCTATGCGGATGGTTCAGGATCATGTGCAGCACCGTTGGCACGCAGTGCGAGAACGTGACCTGTTCGGTGCGAATCAACCGGCACAGCCGCTCCGGCTGGTACATGCCAGGATAGACCTGCTTGATGCCAAGCATGGTGGCGACATACGGCAGCCCCCAAGCATGCACATGGAACATCGGCGTCAGCGGCATGTAGACATCATCGCGGCGCAATTGCTGCTGGCCAGGCGTGGTGCCCAGCGCCGCCGCGACCGCCAGCGTATGCAGCACCAGTTGACGATGGGTGAAATGCACGCCCTTCGGCAAACCGGTCGTGCCGGTGGTGTAAAAAGTGGTCGCGCGGGTATTTTCGTCGAAATCCGGGAAAACGAATTCCGCCGGCGACGATGCCAGCATGTTTTCGTATTCGGTGGCGAAGGCTATCTTCGATGCCGGCAACGCCGGGGTATCGGTCAGCAGCACGAAAGTTTTTACCGTCTCCAGCCGCGCCGCGATTTCCTCGACGATCGGCAGGAATTCGGCGTTGACCAGCAGCACGTCGGCCTGCGCATGGTTTAGCGTATAAAGAATCTGTTCCGGCGTGAGCTTGACGTTAACCGTCTGGATAACCGCGCCCATCATCGGAATCGCAAAATAGCATTCGAGATAGCGCGAACTGTCCCAGTCCATCACCGCCACCGTCTTGCCCGCGGTCACACCGATGCGCAGCAAGCCGCGAGCCAATTGCCTGATCCGCCTATCCAGCGTGCGGTAGTCGTAGCGCGAAATGTCGGCGTAGACAATTTGCTGATCTGGCGAATGCGCCAGCGGCGTCAGCAGAAGCTGCTTGAGCAGCAGCGGATAGGCATAAGCCTGGGAAGCGGATTGAAAAGACCCGGTTGGCATCGTGGCGCCCCGTAAAAACTCTTGTTGGAAATAAAAAAAACCACCCGTAAAACTGTTTCAACTGCCGAACAATTCGTCAAACGTGACCGTCGCGGTTCCCAGCTTACCGACCACGATGCCGCCGGCGCGATTGGCGGCCGCGACTGCTTCCGCCATCGGTTTGCCAGCACCCAGCATCGCCGCCAGCGTGGCGATCACGGTGTCGCCCGCGCCGGAAACATCGAACACCTCGCGCGCCACCGTCGGCGTATGCGCAACGCCATCGTCGGTATACAGCGTCATGCCTTCCTCGGAACGGGTCAGCAGCAACGCGTCGAGCCTGAGCTCGGTCCGCAGGCGCTGCGCCCTGGCAGTCAAATCGTCTTCATTGCGCCAGTCACCGACGATGCGCCGCAACTCCGCCTTGTTCGGCGTCAGCGCGGTCGCGCACGCGTAGCGCGTGAAATCGTCGCCTTTCGGATCAACCAGCACCGGTTTACCCACCTGCCGTGCGGCAGCAATCATCGCCGCGACATTAACCATGCTGCCCTTATCGTAATCCGACAGCACGATCAAATCGTACTGCGGCAGCAAATCGACAAACTGCGTCAGTTTGTCGCGCAGCACAGCTTCGGTTGGCGGCTGTTCGAAATCGATACGCAGCAACTGCTGCTGACGACCAAGCACGCGCAACTTGATGATGGTCGAACCAGTCACATCGCGCTGCAAATGGCTGGCGATGGCCGATTCGCCCAGCAGACGCACCACCGCATCACCAGCCTCATCCTGCCCGACCACGCCCAGCAAACCAACCATCGCCCCCAGCGCGGCCACGTTGCGCGCAACATTCGCCGCACCGCCCAGCCGATCTTCGCGCCGCCCAACATGAACCACCGGCACCGGCGCCTCCGGCGAGATGCGATTTACATCACCAAACCAATAGCGATCAAGCATCACATCGCCAACCACTAATATGCGTACATTTTCAAACATGGCTATCCCGCAAAATTCAGTTCATCACACTCAATTCTTCCGTGCGGCGCGGCGAATAGGTCTCCCAGCGGCTGCACGCCGGACACTGCCAGTAAAACTGGCGCGCCTTGAAACCGCACTGGCTGCACTGGTAGCGCGCCAGTTTCAGCGCGTAACCATGCACCAGATCCTTGACCATCGTCAGCTCCGGTAACGAATCTGGACGAGCAATCAACAATCTCGCCTCCAGCAATTTGTCCAGCCCGAGCAGTGTCGGCGTGCGCCACAGTTCATCGCGCACCAGGTTGTATGCCGCCTCGCCACCTTCAAGCTCGACCAGATTTTTGAACATCACTTCCAGCAAATCGATTGATGGCGCCTCGGACAGCCAAGACTTGAGCAGGTTAAACCCCTCCTGCGGACGCCCAACGGCATGATAGCCATCCATCAGGCGTTGCGCGACCAGCACCACATGCGGCAGGCTTTGCCGCTCGACCTGCTTCCACGCATGCAGCGCACCCTCGGTATCGCCATTGGCCTGCAATGCATCGCCCATCAGGATGTTCGCCCGCACATTCATCCGGTTCACCGACAGTGCCTTGTTGAGCAGATGTCGCGCGGCATCCGGCTGCGTCCTGACCAGCTCGGCTTGAGCCAGTTCGCAATAGAATTGCGCCACTTCCCGCTGACGACCACCGGCACCCGATTCCTGCAACGCATTTGCGGCATCAATCGCGCGCTGCCACTCCTTGACGCGCTGGTAAATTTCCAGCAGCGCACGACGTGCACGAACACCATAATTGGTTTCGTTCAGCAAGTTGAAGGTTTCCTCGGCTCGATCCAGCAAACCGGCCCGCAAGTAATCCTGCCCCAATTCATACAGCGCATGTTCTTTCTGCTCTTGCGGCAAATCCGGACGCGACAGCAGATTCTGGTGCACGCGAATCGCGCGTTCGATTTCACCGCGACGGCAAAACAGGCTGCCCAGCGCAAAATGCAGTTCTGCCGTTTCCGGATCAAGTTTGACGATTTCGATGAAGGTATCGATCGCCTTGTCCGGCTGCTCGTTCAACAGGAAATTCAGGCCCTTGAAATAGCCTTCCGGCAAGCTGCGCGACTCCGACAGCAACTGCTTGATGTCGATGCGCGCAGCCATCCAGCCCAGGCCGAAAAAGACAGGGATGCTCAGCAACCACCAGGTTTCGAATTCCATGCCGACCGGACAATCAAGTTAATTGGTCACGCCATCGGCGCGAGGTGTGTGCGAACGCGCAGTCTGCTGCGCCTCACCTTCCTTCTGCATCGCGCCAATGGCAATTTTTTGACGAGATATTTCGCGCCGATGCCGGAACACGGTCGGCGTCATCGCCAGTACACCAAAAGCCGCGCCAGCCACGAAGAAAGCCAGCAGCAGCAGCACCAGCGGGCCATGCCATTCGTAGTCCATGAAAAATTTCAGGGACACTTCGTGCGCGTTTTTCAGCGCAAAGCCGAAAAACAGGACAAACAGCATTGCCGCAATGATTCTGGCAACGATTTTCATAGGGCCATTCCGGTTGTGGGTTGCTGCAGGATGGGAACGGGATTATTGTACGCGAAAAAAAAGGCATCCGAAGATGCCTTTTTTCATTCTTGCTACGGACTCATTCGCCGATCAGCGGCTGCCCAGCCATCGCGTCCACACTTTCACGCAATTCCTTGCCCGGCTTGAAATGCGGCACCCGTTTTTCGAGCACCATCACTTTCTCGCCGGATTTCGGATTGCGCCCTATGCGCGGCGGACGGACATTCAGCGAAAAGCTGCCAAAACCGCGAATCTCGATGCGCTGGCCGTCGGACAGCGCCCCGGCCATTGCATCGAGTATCGTCTTGACCGCCAGTTCGGCATCCTTCGCCAGCAACTGCGAATAGCGTTCGGCCAGGCGGGCGATCAACTCCGACTTGGTCATGTGTCCGTCCGGATTAGTTCTTGTTATCGAACTTGGCCTTCAGCAGTGCGCCCAGGCTGGTCATGCCCGATGCAGCTGCGCCAGCTTCCGCCGACATCTTCTGCATTGCTTCCTGGGTTTCTACCTGATCCTTCGCCTTGATCGACAGCTGGATACCGCGCGACTTACGATCGATATTGATCACCATCACTTCGACCGTATCGCCAACCTTCAGGTGAGCGCCAGCATCTTCAACGCGATCGCGCGAGATTTCCGAAGCACGCAGGTAGCCTTCGACTTCTTCGGACAGTTGGATGACCGCACCCTTCGGCTCGACCGACTTAACAGTGCCAGACAGCACAGCGCCCTTGTCGTTCAGTGCAACGAAGTTGTTGAACGGATCGCCTTCGAGCTGCTTGACGCCCAGAGAAACGCGCTCGCGCTCGACGTCGATCGCCAGCACGACTGCATCCAGTTCGTCGCCTTTCTTGAAGCGGCGCACAGCTTCCTCGCCGGCTTCGGTCCAGGACAGATCGGACAGGTGAACCAGGCCATCGATGTTGCCCGGCAGGCCGATAAATACGCCGAAGTCGGTGATCGACTTGATCGCGCCGTGAACCTTGTCACCCTTCTTGTGGCTCAGAGCGAAATCTTCCCACGGATTCGGCTTGCACTGCTTCATGCCGAGGCTGATGCGACGACGCTCTTCGTCGATCTCCAGCACCATGACTTCGACTTCCTCGCCCAGCTTGACAGCCTTGTTCGGAGCGATGTTCTTGTTGGTCCAGTCCATTTCGGAAACGTGAACCAGACCTTCGATGCCCTGCTCGACTTCAACGAACGCACCGTAGTCGGTCAGGTTGGTGACCTTGCCGAACAGACGGGTGCCTTGCGGATAACGACGGGACAGACCGGTCCACGGATCGTCGCCCAACTGCTTGACGCCCAGCGACACGCGGTTCTTCTCTTGATCGTATTTCAGAACCTTGGCGGTGATTTCCTGGCCGACCGTCAGCACTTCCGACGGATGGCGAACACGGCGCCATGCGAGGTCGGTGATGTGCAGCAGACCATCAATGCCACCCAGATCGATAAATGCACCGTAATCGGTGATGTTCTTGACCACGCCGTTGACGATAGTGCCCTCTTTCAGGGTTTCCATCAGCTTGGCGCGCTCTTCGCCCATCGAAGCCTCGACCACCGCGCGGCGCGACAGCACAACGTTGTTGCGCTTGCGATCCAGCTTGATGACCTTAAATTCCATGGTCTTGCCTTCGTACGGCGTGGTGTCCTTGACCGGGCGGGTATCGACCAGCGAACCCGGCAGGAAGGCGCGAATGCCGTTCGTCAGGACAGTCAGTCCACCCTTGACCTTGCCGTTCACGGTGCCGGTGACGAGTTCGCCGGATTCCATCGCCTTTTCCAGCGCAAGCCAGGACGCGAGGCGCTTGGCCTTGTCGCGCGACAGGATGGTGTCGCCATAGCCGTTTTCGAGCGATTCAATCGCGACCGAAACGAAATCGCCAACATTGACTTCGAGCTCGCCGACATCATTCTTGAATTCCTCGATTGGAATGAACGATTCGGATTTCAGACCGGCATTGACGATCACGAAATTGTGGTCGAAGCGTACGACTTCGGCGGAAATAACTTCGCCCGAGCGCATGTCCTGACGCGACAGCGATTCCTCGAACAGCGCGGCAAAGCTTTCCATACCGGAAGCGGATTCAGTGGGTGCAACAGAAGTAGACATATTTGTTCAAAAGGTTAACCGGCAGGCTCGCGGGATGCGACTTGAACCGGGTCAGGTTAAAAAACCCGGACAGACCTTGCATCCATCCGGGAACAATACTACGCAATGGCAACAGCTACGCTTTGGCAGCGCGATACCATTCCAGCACCTGCGCCACCCCTTCCTCTACAGTGAGATCGGAGGTATCCAGCAGATGCGCATCCGGCGCAGGCTTCAGCGGCGCCGCAGCGCGCTGTGAATCGCGCGCATCGCGCTCTTCCAAATCCTTGCGCAGATCTAAAATGTTAGCAGAAAATCCCTTGTCAATCAACTGCTTATAACGCCGTCCAGCGCGCGCCTCAACACTGGCGGTCAGGAACACCTTCAAGTCGGCATCCGGAAAAATCACGGTTCCCATATCGCGACCGTCTGCCACCAGCCCCGGCTGCTGGCAAAAACGCAATTGCCGCTCGACCAGCGCCTGCCGCACCGCCGGCAGCGCCGCCACCCGCGACGAAGCATTGCCGACTTCCTCGGTACGAATCGCATCGCTGACATCCTCGCCACCCAAGAAGACCATCGTGCCGCTGAAACGGCACGGCAATGCAGCCGCCAACTTCGCCAATGACGCTTCATCATCCAGCGTCACGCCGCCACGCAAGCCCGCCAGCGCAACCAGCCGATACAGCGCGCCGGAATCCAGCAAATGGAAACCGAGGTGACGCGCCACCCGCTGCGCCACGGTCCCCTTGCCGGAGGCAGTCGGCCCATCGATCGTGATCACCGGCACATGCAATGCGCCGCCATAATTCAGGCAGCTTTCAAAAACGTTAGCCATGATTTTCCTGGCAATTACAGCAACCCTGCGCGCAGGATCTTGTTGAATTCATCGAAATATTCGGGGAAGGTTTTCGCCACGCATTGCGGGTCGTTGATGCGCACTTCACCACCGCCGCGCAATGCACCGTCGAGCGATGCCAGAGAAAAACACATCGCCATCCGGTGATCGTCATAGGTATCGATTGCCGCCGCATGAATCTTTTCCGGCGGCTTGATGCGCAGCCAGTCCTCGCCCTCGTCCACGGTCGCGCCCAGCTTGCGCAGTTCGGTCGCCATCGCCGCGATGCGGTCGGTTTCCTTCACGCGCCAACTGCCGATGTTGCGCAGCGTGCTGGTGCCGTCAGCAAACAAGGCGACCACCGCGATCGTCATCGCCGCATCGGGAATATGGTTAAAATCGGCGTCTATCGCCTTCAGTGCGCCATCGGAGCGCGCCTCGATCCAGTTGTCGCCGAACGTGATCACCGCGCCCATCTGCCGCAGCGCATCAACAAAGCGCACGTCGCCCTGAATGCTGTCGGCGCTGACGCCTTCGACCCGTACCGGCCCGCCGGCAATCGCACCCGCTGCCAGAAAATACGACGCTGATGACGCATCGCCTTCGACATGCAACGTATCCGGACTAACGTAAAACTGCCCCATCGGGATGGTGAATTTCTGCCAGCCATCACGCTCCACCTTGACGCCAAAACGCGCCATCAGGTTCAAGGTGATTTCGATGTAAGGCCGCGAAATCAGTTCGCCAATCACCTCGATCACCACATCCTGCTTCCTGGCCAGCAGCGGCGACGCCATCAGCAGCGCCGTCAGGAACTGGCTGGAAACATTGCCTCGAACCTTCAACTGGTCGGCGCGGATGTTGCCGCCGCGAATGCGCAGCGGCGGATAACCCTTTTCCCCCAGGTATTCGATGTTCGCACCATCAGCATTCAAGGCATCGGCCAGATCACCTATCGGCCGCTCGTGCATCCGGGCTACGCCGCGCAAGATGTAATCGCCATCCATCGCTGCCAACGCGGCGGTCAACGGCCGAATCGCCGTACCGGCATTGCCCATGAACAGCTCGGCCTGTTTCACCGGGAACGGGCCGTTCACGCCTTCGACCACGTAATTCTGCGTACCTTCGATCCGGGTCCATTTCACCCCCAGCACTTTCAGCGCATCCAGCATTACCAACGTATCATCAGACGCGAGCAAATCCATGATGCGCGTCGTGCCTTTCGCCAGCGCAGCGAGCAATAACGAGCGGTTTGAAATGCTTTTCGACCCCGGCAGACGCACCCTGCCTTCAACGTGGGTTACCGGTTTCAGGTCAATGAAATGTGGATATTGCGTCATCAGTCACCACCTTCCCTGTTTTGTTTTTCTGCTGCCTCGATCGCCTCGATCCAGCTCTGCCGCGCACGCTGCGCATTGGCATACACCGCATGGATTGCCTCACCGTCGCCAGCCGCCAGCAAATCGCGCATCCGATGCAGTTGCGCCAGATACGAATCGAGCATCCCCAGCAACATCGCCTGGTTCGCCAGCGTGATGTCACGCCACATTTCGGGCGACGAACCGGCAATCCGGGTAAAGTCGCGAAAGCCACTGGCCGCATACTGGAACAGCAACTCGGCCTTGGGTTTCTTGACGATGTTATCAACCAACGCATAAGCCAGCAGATGCGGCAGATGGCTGACCGCAGCAAACACGCAATCGTGATCCTGCGGCGTCAAGCGGTGAATGATCGCGCCGCACGCTTCCCACGCCAGGGCCACTCGCGCCACATCCTTTTCGGCGTTCTCCGGCAACGGCGTCAACACCGTTTTTTTGCCGACATACAAATCATCGATCGCCGCATCCGGTCCGTTGGTTTCGCGGCCCGCAATCGGGTGCCCGGGAATGAATTGCGCGATTTTTTCGCCCAGCACTGCGGCCGCCGCCGCAACCACATCGGATTTCGTGCTGCCAGCATCGGTAACTATCGCATGCTGCGGCAAGTACGGCTTGATCGACGCCAGAATCGCGCCAGTTTGTGCCACTGGCGCGGCAATCAGCACCAGATCGGCTGCGCGCACGGCATCCGCTACGGAATCAGCCATGCGGTCGATGATACCGAGTTCCAGCGCGCGCGCCAGCGCAGCCGGCGAACGCTCGACGCCGACCACCTCGGTGACCGCTCCGGCCTTCTTCAGCGCAAGCGCAAACGAACCGCCGATCAGCCCGACACCGAAAATCGCTATCCGGTTGAACATCGGCGAATTCAAGCGAGCACGTCCTTCAGCGCGGCAATGAACGCAGCATTTTCTTCCGGCAAACCGATCGATATGCGCAACCACTGCGGCAGTCCGTAACCACCAACCGGACGCACGATAATGCCCTTCTTCAACAACGCCAGGTTCACGCGCGCGCCGGCACCATCGTCGTTGCCCACTTTCACCAGCACGAAATTGCCGAACGACTGCACGTATTCGAGCCCCAGCTCGTCAAACGCCTGCACCAGCTGCCGATATCCATCTGCATTCAATTTCGCGCTTTTTTGCAGGAAGGCCGAATCGTTCAGCGCTGCAATCGCCGCCGCCTGCGCCAGCGAATTCACGTTGAACGGCTGACGGATGCGATTCAGCAAATCGGTAATTGGCGGCTGCGCCAGACCGAAGCCAACACGCAGGCCCGCCAGTCCGTAAGCCTTCGAGAAAGTGCGCGACACCAGCAGGTTCGGGAACTGACGCACCCAGTCGGTCGATTCGTATTGCAGTTCCGGGTTCAGGTATTCGTTATACGCCTCGTCGATCACAACCACGACGTTTTTCGGCACGGCCTGCAGAAACGCCTCGATTTCATTTGGCGGAATGAAGGTGCCAGTCGGATTATTCGGATTGGCGATATATACCAGTTTCGTATCGGATGTAATTGCGCGCCGCATCGCTGCGAGATCGTGACCGTATTTTTGTGCTGGAACGGCGATTCCGCGACCGCCGACCGCTTGCGTCGCCAGCGCGTACACGATGAACGAATACTGCGAGAACACCACTGACTGCCCTGGCTGGACGAATGCGTGCGCAGCCAACTCGAGGATATCGTTGCTGCCATTGCCGAGCGTGATCCATTCCTGCGGCACGTTGTAGCGTTTCGAGATCGCCTCTTTCAAATCAAAGCCGTTCGCATCCGGATAGCGACCAATCTCTGCCACAGCGGTTTCCATCGCGCGGCGCGCCGATTCAGGTATGCCCAGCGGGTTTTCATTCGACGCCAGCTTGACGATCTTCGCTTCGTCGAGGCCAAATTCGCGCGCGACTTCGGAAATCGGCTTGCCAGCCTGATAGGGTGCAATGGCGCGGACGTATTCCGGCCCGAGTTGGTTTGGCATGATGTTCCTTATAGACTGAACGGGTATGAACCCAATAACTTGAAAAAGGCAGCGCGTTCTTCCAGCTCTTTCAGCGCCTTCGCTACTTTCTCGTCCTGCGCATGTCCTTCGACATCGATGAAAAAGTTGTATTCCCAACTTCCCGTGCGCGCTGGACGCGATTCGAAACGCGTCATCGACACTCCATGCTTGGCCAGCGGCTCAAGCATCCGGTAAACGGCGCCGGCCTGATTTTTCACCGACAGCACCAGCGATGTCTGGTCATTCCCGCTCGACACCGTCCTGAAGCGGCCGATGATGGCAAAGCGGGTACGATTGTGCGGATCATCCTGAATATGCGCCTTCACCACCTGCAAATTGTATTTCTGCCCGGCGATTTCGCTGGCAACCGCCGCCATGGTCGGATCTTCGGCTGCCATCCGCGCCGCCTCGCCGTTCGAGGCCACAGCCTGGCGTTCGACGTTCGGAAAATTCTGCGTCAACCACACCTGGCACTGCGCCAGCGCCTGAGAATGCGCGCAAATGGTCTTGATACCATCCATCGAACCCGTCTTCGTCATCAGACTGTGATGCACCGGGATCGACAATTCACCGCTAATGGTCAGCGGCGTTTGCAGCAGCAAATCCAGTGTACGGTTGATCGTGCCTTCGGTCGAATTTTCGATCGGCACCACACCGAAATCAGCCGTACCCGCTTCGGCTGCACGAAAGACTTCATCAATCGAAGCGCAGCTCAGTGCCTCGATCGCGCTGCCGAACTGCTGATAGGCAGCCTGTTCGGAATAAGTGCCTGACGGTCCCAAATAAGCCACCACGGTACGCTTTTCCAGCGCCCGGCAAGCGGACATGATTTCACGGAAAATCGTCTGCAGGTCGGCACTAACCAAAGGGCCAGGATTGCGTTCGGCCACGCCGCGCAACACCTGTGCCTCGCGCTCCGGCCGAAAAACTGGCGCATTGGTTTTCGCTTTTACATGGCCGACCTGTTGCGCAACGCGGGCGCGGCGGTTCAGCAATTCGAGCAATTGCGCATCGATGGCATCAATCTGGTCGCGTAAGGGTAAGAGATCCTTGTCCATGAGAAAACCAAAGCCTGAGGTGATTAAACCTTCAATTGTATTGCATATTTGCGTGCTATCGACGCGTTACGCGCATTTGTGCGCGCATGAACACATTGGTCAGTGGCGCCGTTCGAATTCACGCAGATAATCGACCAGCGCCTGCACGCCCTCGACTGGCATCGCGTTGTAGATTGATGCGCGCATCCCGCCAAGCGTTCTGTGACCGCGCAATTGCAGCAGCCCGCGCTCCTGCGCGCCTGCAAGAAAGGCCTCGTTCAGCGCAGAGTCATGCAAAAAAAACGGCACGTTCATGCGTGAGCGGCAATCCTGCGCTACGGGATTGGAGTAAAAATCGCTCGCATCGATGCAATCGTACAGCAGCGCGGCTTTCTCGATGTTGCGCTGTTCGATGGCAGCCACGCCACCCTGACGCTTCAGCCACTGGAACACCAGCCCTGCCATGTAAATCGCAAAGGTTGGCGGCGTGTTGAACATCGAATCGTGGTCCGCAACCTTTTTCCAGTCAAACGCCGACGGGCAGAACGGCAACGCATGGCCGATCAAATCCTCGCGCACGATGACCACCGTCAGGCCCGCGATTCCCATGTTCTTTTGCGCACCAGCAAAAATCACGCCGTATTTCGACACATCGATTGCGCGCGACAAAATGTGCGATGACATGTCCGCCACCAGCGGCACGCAGTCATCGTTCTCGCCCATATCCGGCGTGAAATGGAATTCGACCCCATGCACGGTTTCGTTGGTGCAGACATGCACATACGCCGCATGCGGCGACAGTTGCCACGCACTGCGCGGCGGAATGGCGGTAAAACCGTTCTGCTGCGATGATGCGACAATGTTCACCTTCGCATACTTGGCAGCATCGCCCATCGACCGGCCAGACCAGTGGCCGGTATGGATGAAATCGATGGTTGCCGGCTGCGAAACTCGCCCCAGAAGATTCATCGGCACGATGGCATTCTGCGCAATCGCACCGCCCTGCATGAACAGAATGCGATAATTTGCAGGCACTGCCAGCAGTTCGCGCAAATCGCTTTGTGCCGCCTGCATGATCGACATGAACTGCGGCCCGCGATGGCTCATTTCCATCACTGACATGCCGCTGCTGCGCCAGTCCAGCATTTCGGCCGCAGCCTGTTGCAGCACCTCTTCGGGAAGCAATGCCGGGCCGGCCGAAAAGTTGAACGCGCGCGTCATGCTGGGTCGGCGTGGCCGTTCTCTTCGTCGATATCGGATTCCAGAATACGCTGCAGGCCGGACAGCGTGGTGCCATCCTCAACCGCGATCAGCGTCACGCCCTGCGTCGCGCGCCCCATTTCGCGAATCTCTGCCACCCGCGTGCGAATCAGTACGCCGCCGGTCGTGATCAGCATGATTTCATCGTTCTCATCCACCAGCGTCGCAGCCACCACCTTGCCATTGCGCTCAGAGGTCTGAATCGCAATCATGCCCTTGGTGCCGCGGCCGTGACGGGTGTATTCGCCGATCGGGGTGCGCTTGCCATAACCGTTTTCCGTTGCCGTCAGCACCGACTGCTGCTCGTTTTCCGCCACCAGCAACGCGATCACCTGCTGTTCGTCTTCGAGATTCATGCCACGCACGCCGCGCGCGGTACGCCCCATCGGCCGCACATCGTTCTCGTCGAAACGCACCGCCTTGCCGGCATCGGAGAACAGCATCACGTCGTGCTGACCATCGGTCAGTGCGGCGCCGATCAGGAAATCGCCATCGTCCAGATCGACCGCGATGATGCCGGCCTTGCGCGGATTGCTGAAGTCGGACAATGCCGTTTTCTTGACCGTGCCGAGGCTGGTCGCCATGAATATGTAGCGGTCTTCCGGGAATGTACGGTTCTCGCCCGACAGCGGCAGGATCACCGTAATCTTTTCGCCATCCTGCAGCGGGAACATGTTGACGATCGGCTTGCCGCGCGCCGCGCGCGAACCTTGCGGCACTTCCCACACTTTCAGCCAGTAGACACGGCCGCGGTTCGAGAAGCACAGAATGTAATCGTGCGTATTCGCGATGAATAGTTGATCGATCCAGTCGTCATCCTTGGTCGCCGCCGCCTGCCGGCCACGGCCGCCGCGCCGCTGGGCACGATATTCGGATACCGGCTGCGATTTCATGTAGCCGGTATGCGACAGCGTCACCACCATGTCCTGCGGCGTGATCAGATCTTCCGTTTCGAGATCGGTCGCATTCAGCTCGAGCTGCGACCGGCGCACATCCTTGCCGCCTTCGCCGTATTCGTTTTTCGCCTGCGCCAGCTCATCGCCGATAATCGCCACCACTCGCTCCGGCCGAGCCAGGATGTCGAGCAGATCGGCGATCTGCGCCATCACGTCCTTGTATTCGTTGACGATCCGATCCTGTTCCAGTCCGGTCAGGCGTTGCAGACGCATCTGCAGGATTTCCTGCGCCTGCTCTTCCGACAGGCGATACAGCCCGTCCTTTTGCAAACCGTAGTGCCGGGGCAGGTTTTCCGGCCGGAACGCTGCCACGCCGGCCGGGTTTTCCTCTCCCGTCCGCGCCAGCATTTCGCGCACCAGTGACGAATCCCACGAACGCGCCATCAATTCCTGTCGTGCCACTGGCGGCGTCGGCGCTGCCTTGATGATGGCGATGAAATCGTCAATGTTCGCCAGCGCCACTGCCAGGCCTTCGAGCACGTGGCCGCGTTCGCGCGCCCTGCGCAGATCGAACACGGTACGGCGGGTGACCACCTCGCGCCGATGCGACAGGAAGCATTCGAGCATCTGCTTCAGGTTCAGCAGTTTTGGCTGACCGTTCACCAGCGCCACCATGTTCATGCCGAACGTATCCTGCAGTTGCGTCTGCTTGTACAGGTTGTTCAGCACCACTTCCGGCACTTCGCCACGTCGCAATTCGATTACCACACGCATGCCGGATTTGTCCGATTCGTCGCGGATGTCGGAGATGCCTTCGAGCTTTTTGTCGCGCACGCCTTCGGCGATTTTCTCCAGCAGGCTTTTCTTGTTGACCTGGTATGGCAGCTCGTCGATGATGATCGCACTGCGGTTGTCGCGGCCGAATTCCTCGAAATGCGTCTTCGCGCGCATCACCACCCGGCCGCGGCCGGTGCGGTAACCGTCGCGCACGCCGGATACGCCGTAGATGATGCCGGCGGTCGGGAAATCCGGCGCCGGAATGATATCGATCAGCTCGTCGATGCTGCATTCCGGATTGTGCAGCACGTGCAGCGCGCCGTTGATCACTTCCGTGATGTTGTGCGGCGGAATGTTGGTCGCCATCCCGACCGCGATGCCGGATGATCCGTTGATCAGCAGGTTCGGGATTCGGGTCGGCAACACCGAAGGTTCCAGTTCCTTGCCGTCGTAATTCGGCACGAAATCGACCGTTTCCTTGTCGATGTCAGCCAGAATTTCATTCGCAATCTTGTCCAGCCGGCATTCGGTATAACGCATTGCCGCCGCCGCGTCGCCGTCGACTGATCCGAAATTGCCCTGCCCGTCAACCAGCGTGTAGCGGAGCGAAAAATCCTGCGCCATCCGCACCAGCGTGTCGTAAATCGACTGGTCGCCGTGCGGGTGGTACTTGCCCATTACTTCGCCGACGACGCGCGCGCATTTCACGTACGGCCGGTTGAAAACATTGTTCATTTCATGCATCGCGAACAACACGCGGCGATGCACCGGCTTCAAACCATCCCGCACGTCTGGCAATGCGCGGCCGACGATCACGCTCATGGCGTAATCGAGGTAGCTCTTGCGCATTTCTTCTTCGAGGGAAATCGGGATGGTTTCTTTGGCGAATTGATCCATTATGGGAATGCAGTTTGACTGGCTTGATAACCTGTTTCGGGGCCGGCAACATGAATGCCGCGGACGCCCGCAGTGTTGACATGTCACAATTAATCAGCTGACAATGAACTCCCTGTCTGCCGACTTGGATTTTACCATGTGGCATTACGCCCCAGACATTTCGGCGCATGTCAAAACGGCCTGCATGCTGGCGCAACAACCGCCATCGCACCACTGTGCCAACCGGACAAACTCGAGAACCTCAGCCCGTTCCTTCAACAAATTCCGGAACCTGATGAAAACAAGGAGTTTTCTGCTAAACCGCGCAAATTTGCTGCTTTTTTAGCCGGTTGCGAAAATGCGACAAATCAAGGAAAACCGTTTCCGATTGATTGACAAGCGTCAATGGAAACGCATCCGTGTGTCAAAATGTAACTGAACGCGTTGTACAGGCTTTGCCTGTTTCGCTATTATTGGTTTCGTGTGTACCATTTTTGGAAAATTGCAGTAAATTCGATGCGCAGCCTATCTGCGGATATCTCACCCGAGGGGAAAAATATGAATAAACTGATTAAACTTGTATTAGCTGCCTCCGCAGTTGTGGCAATTTCTGCTTCTGCTCAAACGACCGACATCAAGGCTAACAGCCCGTACAGCGCCTATGTACAAGACGGCCGTGGCGTAATCGCTCGCAGCGGTTTCGGCCTGTGCTGGCACACTGGCTACTGGACGCCGGCTGACGCCGTTGCCGGTTGCGACGGCGCCGCTCCGGCAAAAGCTGCCGAGCCGAGCAAGCCGGTTGCTGGTTCCAAGAAAGTTACCTACGCTGCTGACGCATTCTTCGATTTCGACAAGGCAATCGTGAAGCCAGCAGGCAAAGCCAAGCTGGACAAACTGGTTAAAGACATCAAAGGCGTGAACGTTGAAGTCATCATCGCAACGGGCCATACCGACTCGATCGGTTCCGATGCATACAACCAGAAACTGTCCGTTCGCCGCGCTGAAGCAGTGAAGGCATATCTGGTCAAGAAAGGCGTTGATCCGAAACAAGTCTACACCGAAGGCAAAGGCGAGAAACAGCCGATCGCTACCAACAAGACCAAGCAAGGCCGCGCAAAGAACCGTCGCGTGGAAATCGAGGTCGTTGGTTCGCCGAAATAACCCGGCTTCTGGAAAAACAAAAACCCCGCTTCGGCGGGGTTTTTTTCTGCCCCCAGTTTGGGCGTGTCACGTATAATCAATGATTGCTCGTCCATTTTTCATTGAACTGCGGCCCGTTTTCGACACATGAACGCCGACACCTCAGAACTGCGGAAATTTGCCGACATCGCTCACCGCTGGTGGGATGAAACAGCCGAATTTCGCCCGCTGCACGCAGTCAATCCACTGCGGTTGCGATGGATTGCGCAGCATGCGCCGCTGACCGGCAAAGCCGTGCTTGATATCGGCTGCGGCGGCGGGATCCTGGCCGAATCAATGGCGAACGCAGGCGCGCGCGTCACCGGCATCGACCTGACGGAACAGGTACTTCAGGTCGCGAAATTGCACAGCCTGGACTCCGGCGCGAACGTGCGTTACGAATGCATCGCGGCAGAAGATCTTGCAGCGCGCGAGCCAGGCCAGTATGACGTCGTCACCTGCATGGAAATGCTCGAACATGTGCCGGATCCGGCATCCATCGTGCGCGCCTGCGCCACGCTGGTCAAACCGGGCGGAAAAGTATTTTTCTCGACACTGAACCGCAACGCGAAATCCTATCTGTTCGCCATTATCGGCGCCGAGCAACTGCTGCGCCTGCTGCCGAAAGGCACGCACGATTTCACGAAATTCATTACCCCGGCGGAGCTGTCGCAATTTGCACGCCACGCCGGTCTGACGGTCGATGCGATTGCCGGCATTGGCTATAACCCATTTAACGACGTATTTTCCCTGACTCAGGATGCCAGCGTGAATTACCTGCTGGCATGCACGAAACCATAAAATTCCGTCCCTTTTACAATTATGAAAACCCCCACCCTGTCCCTGCCCCGCGCCATCCTGTTCGACCTCGATGGCACGCTGGCCGATTCCGCCCCCGATCTGGCGGCAGCAGTCAACCTGTTGCGCACCGAACGCGGGCTGGAACCGGCGCCATATGAAAAACTGCGCGCGGTGGCTTCGGCCGGCGCTCGCGGATTAATTGGCGCAGCGTTTAACCTGACACCAGAAGACGATGGCTATCCGGAACTTCTGAAAGGCTTCCTCGACAACTACCAGTCGGCGTTGATGGTCAACAGCAGCCTGTTCGACGGCATTTCCAGTTTGCTGCAGGGCGTGTGCGAGCGGGGCATGCCTTGGGGCATCGTCACCAACAAGTTTGCCCGCTTCACGACCCCGCTGGTGGCGAAAATAGGCCTGCACCAGGCAGCATGCGTGATTTCCGGCGACACCACGCCGCACTCGAAGCCGCACCCGGCACCGCTGCTGGAAGCGGCGCGCGTGCTGTCGATTGCGCCGCAGCATTGCTGGTACGTTGGCGACGACCTGCGCGACATTCAGGCCGGGCGCGCGGCCGGCATGATGACACTGGTCGCCGGCTGGGGCTACTGCGATCAAACGCAAACGGCATCGTGGGGCGCAGACCGGATCATGGCTTCGCCGCAACAACTGCTGGAACTGGTACGCCAGACGGCATTGCAGGCCGCCTGAAAATAACTGACTCAAATAAATTTTGGGTCAGTAAGGCCAAAAAATATACTCCACCCAGTATTTAAAAACAGCCAGCAAAACCGTGGCCCAGCACATGGTTTTGGCGATATACCCCCACAGAACAACGACCATATCGCAACCAGTCGTTGCCTGCCACGATGATCTGGGGCTATTGTCTCCCCGGCGCAAGCGATTTCAATCGCGAGCGTGCGCCGACAGCCAATGTGAATGGTTAACGGTTAAATACAACAGCACCAGCAACTTCCGCGCAAAATAAAACAGCGAGCCATGTGTTGCATGGCTCGCTGTTTTTTGGCAGACGGCGGAGCTTTTACAGCCCGGCGGCGCTGCGCAACGCCTGTGCCTTGTCAGCGCGTTCCCAGGTGAACTCCGGCTCTTCACGACCGAAGTGGCCGTAGGCGGCGGTTTTCTGATACACCGGACGCAGCAGATTGAGCATTTGCACGATGCCTTTCGGACGCAGGTCGAAATGCTCGGCCACCAGCGCAGACAGTTTCTCGTCGGCGATCACGCCCGTGCCTTCGGTTCTGACCGTGATGTTGATCGGCTTGGCGATGCCGATGGCATAGCTCAGCTGGACCTGGCAGCGTTTTGCCAGCCCGGCGGCCACGATGTTTTTCGCCACGTAGCGCGCCGCATAGGCCGCCGAACGGTCGACCTTGGACGGGTCCTTGCCGGAGAACGCGCCGCCGCCATGCGGGCACGCGCCGCCGTAGGTATCGACGATGATCTTGCGCCCGGTCAGGCCGCAATCGCCTTGCGGACCGCCAATCACGAAGCGACCGGTCGGATTCACCAAGTAGCGCGTGTTTTTCAGCCATTCCTTCGGCACCACCGGCTTGATGATGTCTTCAATCACCGCTTCCTCGATCGCCTTGTGCTGGATTTCCGGCGCATGCTGCGTTGACAGTACGACGGTATCGACACTCACCGGCTTGCCATCGACGTAACGCAGCGTCACCTGCGACTTGGCGTCCGGCCGCAGCCACGGCAGGCGGCCATCCTTGCGCAATTGCGACTGGCGCTCAACCAGCCGGTGCGCGTAGTAGATCGCCGCCGGCATCAAATCCGGCGTTTCGTCGCACGCGTAACCAAACATCAAGCCCTGATCGCCGGCGCCTTGATCGAGGTCGATACCCTGGCCTTCATTCACGCCCTGCGCAATGTCCGGCGACTGCTTGTCATAAGCGACCAGCACCGCGCAGCCCTTGTAATCGATGCCATATTCCGTGTTGTCATAACCGATGCGCTTGATGGTGTCGCGCGCAACGTTGATGTAATCGACGTTGGCGTGCGTGGTGATCTCGCCCGCCAGCACCACCAGGCCGGTGTTGCACAGCGTTTCAGCGGCAACGCGCGCATTGGGGTCCTGCGTCAGGATAGCGTCAAGAATGGCGTCGGAAATCTGGTCGGCAACCTTGTCCGGATGACCTTCGGACACTGATTCGGAAGTGAAAAGAAAATCGTTAGACATCGCAAGCTCCGGTAATGATTGAACGAAAGGTCGCAGTCAACCATCACAGCCTGCGACGCTTTAGCGATAAGCCATCGAAATGGCTGCATTTATATTCCGCCCCGCAAGTTGTCGTTTAACACGGCGGACACTGCTAGTTATGGTATTTTACGCCTCTTGCCGAATTTTGGCGCATAAACTTCCGCCTCAGCCATCATGCCTGCATTTCCGCCCCGCATACCACAGCACGCCCCCCTGTCCACGCTGATTGCGTCCGTCGCATGAGATTGCTGCTTGCCCTGATGTGGCTGCTGCACTGGCTGCCGCTGCCGCTGCTTGGCCGGCTTGGCGAGGGATTGGGCTCGCTGTTGTTTTTTGCTATGAAACGGCGGCGGCACATCACGCGGGTCAACCTGCAATTGTGCTTCCGGGACAAATCGGAAAGGGAAATCAGCCAGCTTGCACGCGCACATTTCCAGGCCTATGCCCGCAGCGTGCTGGAGCGCGGCGTGCTGTGGTGGGCGCCGGAAAAACGGCTGAAAAAACTGATTGTGATCGAACCGCGCCTGCCGCTGGACGAATTCGCCGCCGGGCCGGTGGTCATGCTGTGTCCGCACTTCGTTTGCCTCGACGTCGCCGGCGCGGCGGTTGCGATGCAGGCATCGGCTTCGTCGATGTACGTGCGGCAGAAAAACGCGCGCTTCGATGAAACCTTGCGCCGCGGACGCGCACGCTTCAAGCCGGTCAAACTGTTCACCCGTCAGGATGGCATCAAGCCCATCCTGCGCGCGCTGCGCGAAGGTTTGCCGTATTTCATGCTGCCGGACATGGATTTCGGACTGAAGGATGCCGAATTCGTGCCATTCTTTGGCGTGCCGGCCGCAACGCTGACCGCGCTGCCGAGAATCGCGGCCGCCGCCCGCGCCAAGGTCATTCCTGTCGTTGCCACCTTCCTGCCCGACTACCGCGGCTGGAAAGTAACCTTCTATCCCGCGTGGGAAGATTTTCCGGGTGACGACATGCTCGCCGCCACGCGCAAGATGAACGCTTTCATCGAGCAACGCATCCGGGAAACGCCGGCGGAATACCTGTGGACGCACCGCCGGTTCAAGACCCGCCCGCCAGGCTTGCCGGATGTATATAATTAATGCCTGATTTTTCCAGCCATTTTCTTCGCCGCACATGAAGCTGAAATTCACAAAAATGCATGGCGCCGGCAACGATTTCGTCGTTATTGACGCCATCAGCCAATCGATAGAACTGACGCCGGAACAGTCGCGCTTTCTGGCCGACCGTCGCTTCGGCGTTGGCGCCGATCAGATTCTGGTGGTTGAAAAACCGGCGACTGCCGGCACCGAGTTCCGCTACCGCATCTTCAACGCCGATGGCAGCGAAGTCGAACAATGCGGCAACGGCGCGCGCGCATTCGTCAAATTCGTCGCCGAAAAAGGCTTGACCGGCAAGCGCTGCATCCGGGTTGAAACGAAAGCGGGCATCATCGAACTGCAACTGGAAGACGACGGCAATGTCACGGTCGACATGGGCGCGCCGGTGCTGGAACCGTCGAAAGTGCCATTCGACACCAGTGGCCTGCGCGGCAAGGCGGAAGGACAGGACACGCTGTGGCCGCTGTACCTCGAACCAGCGGGGCGCGAAGGCAAGACCACCCAGATTTCGGTCGTTTCGATGGGCAACCCGCATGCGGTGCAGGTCGTGCCGGATATCGACGCCGCGCCGGTCGCCATCGACGGCCCGCTGATCGAACAGCACCGGCGCTTTCCGGCGCGCGTGAACGCGGGCTTCATGCAGATTGTTGACCGCCATTCCATCCGCCTGCGCGTCTATGAGCGCGGCGCTGGCGAAACGCTTGCCTGCGGCACTGGCGCCTGTGCGGCAGTGGTTGCCGGCATTCGGCGCGGACTGCTTGAATCGCCAGTACGGGTCGAGGCACGTGGCGGCGTGCTGAATATCCGCTGGAATGGCGAAGGCCAGCCGGTGATGATGTCCGGTCCGGCAGTCAGCGTGTTCGATGGCGAGCTAGAACTACCGGCCTGATGGCCAGAACACGCGGGCAAGCTCTGCCGCGTCAAACCAGGGCCGTCAACGGCATTTTCGGCTCAAAATATACTGGCAGGAGTATTTTCAAAGCACCAGCAAAGTTGTGGCCCAGCGAAATTTTTCGCCCATACCCCGCCATTTTGCTAAAACTCGGATTGGTCTGACACAGCGGCGAAGCATCAATCGCCACCAGCCGCATCGCCCCCTGCTTCCGGCAACAGCGTCTTTAAGCGATACAGCCGCTGCCGGTAATTTCCTTCCGGACCATTCACGCTGCAATCGACGTTCTCGAAAATGCGCACGATCCGGCTGAGCACCTGCCGCTCCTGGCCGGTTTGCAGCAATACCAGCCGCCGCTTGCTACGGCCATAATTCTCGCGGATATCGACCACCAGGCAATGCCCCTGATCGGCCGCACACGGGTCAATCAGCAATGCCTCCGCACGCGTCAGGCCGAAACAGGCAGCCAATTCAATTCGAGCCGCCAGAAAATGATGGCCATTCATCATTTCGCGCGTCAGTTGCGTCTGTGCGGCCTGCGCCCACGGCGCAGGCTTCGCCCGCGGCGCCACTTTTTCCAGCAGCGTCGCCGCATCGCTGATGCCTTGCGCCGCCGCCTTTTGCAGCCAGAATGCCGCGCGCACGTCATTACCCTCGTTGTCGCGCCGCGAACGCCAGGCATTGACGCCACATTCCAGTTGCGCCGCCGCGTGCCCCATTTCTGCCGCGCGCTCAAGGTAACGCTGCGCATCGGCTAGACTGCGCTGCGAAAATTCCGGTTTCATGTAGATGCGCGACAACGCATACCATGCGCCCGCCTTGCCTTGATCTCCGGCGAGCGTCAGCCAGCGCACCGACTTTTTGAAATTCGCAGCGCCGGCCCTTGCCTTGATGCGGGCACCGCTCTCGTCCATTCTCGCCAGCCACAAGCCAAGCGAAAACGGCGCGATCTCATCTCCAGCCTGCGCAGCCAGTTCCCAGAACAATTGCACTTCATCCGGATCGCGCTCGTCGCGCAATGCCAGCACCTGCGCGCAACGCGACAGCAGTCGCGCATCCTCAAGCCGCAAGCCCGGCATGCCCGTCCGTGACGGCTCTGAAGCCGCGGTACGTATATGCTGACGGGCAATTTCACGCGCCAGCGGCAATGCCCAATGCAGGAAAACATCCCTGTCGCCAGCATCCCACGCATGATCGGCCAGCGCCTGCTGCGCCGGCGCCACACCACTGCTAGCCGCACGCTCGGCCCATGCCTGCGCATTGCCATCGACCGGCAAATCCACAGACGGCGCATCCGACACAATCTCGGCCAGCAGCCACTGCGCATCCGACAGTCCGGCTTTGGCCGCCATTTCCAGCGCCATGACCGCCTTGCGCCGCACTTCCTCGTCTACCCCAATCCCATCTTGCGCCAGCACCAATCGCGCGAACACAACGCCTGCCTGCATCACGCCGGCATCGAAAGCGCGCTCGTACCAGCGCGCAAACAGCGCACGGTTCTCGCTTTGCGCCGCTATCTCATACGAAACATGGTTGCCGATGAGCATCCACGCTTCCGCGCAATCCTGGCGCGCGGCACGATCCAGCCAGTGCAATGCGGTCGCCATGCTTTGCGGCAAACCATCACCACCAAAAAGGTAACGCTTGCCCAAGGCAAGTTGCGCCTCAACCTGCCCGGCGCGCGCGCCTCTGATCATCGTTAATTCTTCGCGACTTGCCATGAATGATTCCAGCCCCAAATTCACCCGTTAACACCAGCGCTCAGGCGGCCAATGCAACAGAAATTAGAACACAGAAAAAACACCAAAAAAAGTCAAAATATCATCGACTCAACTTGACTACCAGCAGCAATGGAACCATAAATGTATCGTTTGCACAACACAAAATACATCTACCCACCCCCCTTTTTCGGCAACATATCAACCTGAAAGGTAAAGCAATTTATGACAACCGCGTTACATAAATACAACGCAAATCCCGCGTTTGAAAAGTTTTGACCCAAATTCCGCCACTCAAGAAACCAATTGACCACCTTGTGACGGAGAACCCTTTATCTTTCACTCATCCGAGTGTCCAGTTTGATCGACCTTTACGGATTTTTAACTGATTCACCTTTTCGAAAAGGATTACAAATGAAAAAAACTCTCATCGCTCTCGCCGTACTCGGCGCTGCTGCTGGTGTAGCTCACGCGCAAACCAACGTTGTTATCTACGGTGTTGCTGACATCGGCCTGGTTAAAGAAACCGGCTCCAAGCTGAAGATGGACGAAATGGTTAACAACCGTATCGGCTTCATGGGTTCGGAAGACCTCGGCGGCGGCCTGAAAGCAACGTTCCAACTGGAAAAGCGCTTCGACCTGTTTGACGGCGACACCCGTGGCGGTGCTGGTAAAGAATTTGACGGCGCATCGAACCTTGGTCTGGCTGGCGCAAGCTGGGGTCAAGTTCGTTTCGGCCGTGTAAACAACCTGTCGGTTGAAACCATCCGTAAATTCGATCCGTTCGATCAGTATGGCGTTGGCGGCATGTTCGAAAACAGCCTGCGTTCCGCACGTATCAGCAATACCGCACGCTATGACAGCCCGGTATGGAGCGGTTTCCAACTCGGCGCAAGCTACACGCTGGAACAGCCTGGCGTTGCTAACAACGCAGTTCCGGCTGGCTCGAACGCTGGCTATGCGCTGACCGCAAAGTACAACAACGGCCCGCTGGCTCTGGCTGCCAACTACGACAAGCTGGCTGATTCCAACGATTCCAACAACTGGAACGTTGCAGCTGCTTACAAATTTGGCCCGGCTAAGGTTTCCGCTCTGTACGAACAAGCTAAGCTGAAGTATGTTTCCAATGATGCTAAAGAGAAAATCTGGCTGGTTGGCGTTGACTACAAAATCGGCGCAGGCGCAATCGTTGCATCTTATGGCCAGTACAAGTACCAAGACACCGGTGTTGATGGCAAAGACAAGAAATATGCAATCGGCTACAACCACAACCTGAGCAAGCGCACCACTGCATACGCTCACTATGCTCACACCTCCTACGAAGCAGCTGACAACGTCAACGGCTTCCAAGTTGGTCTGACCCACAAGTTCTAATAACTGCTTGTCAGTTAACTGAACAGAAAAAGGCGCACGAAAGTGCGCCTTTTTTGTTGCCGCGCCGAACCAGCGGCGCACACTCGCAAAAAACCATCGGCTCGCGTTGCCGCATCATGTGTTGCAACAAACACACACTCCACTTCCTCTGACAGGCTTGTAATCAAACTGTCACTTTGGCTCCGTATTCTCATTGGCATCAGGTTTTTCTCTTGCAGAAATATCTGGGTGGCCAGCTTGCGGCCAACTGCCGCAACTACCGCCAAGTTTCGCCAGCAAACCTTTGCGTTGGCCCGTCAAATACGAATAACTTTCAGAGGAACACAGAATGAAAAAAACGCTTATCGCTCTCGCAGTTCTCGGCGCAGTTGCCGGTGCCGCTCACGCACAATCGAATGTCGTGGTCTATGGTACGGTTGATATCGGTTACGTCAAAGAAACCAACAAGAAACTGAGAATGGATAACATGGTGGACGAGCGCTTGGGCTTCATGGGTTCGGAAGACCTCGGTGGCGGCCTGAAAGCCACCTTCCAATTGGAAAAACGCTTCAACCTGCAGGATGGCACAGCAACCAACGCGATCGACTTCGAAGGCGCATCCAACCTCGGTCTCGCTGGCAGCTTCGGCCAAGTCCGCTTCGGTCGCATGAACAACCTGACCACGGAAACCATCCGTCAGTTCGACCCGTTCGATCAGTATGGCGTCGGCAGCATGTTCAAAAACAAGATCCGCGAGTCGCGCATTGCCAACAGCGCACGCTATGACAGCCCGAACTGGAACGGTTTCCAACTGTTGGCCACCTACACGCTGGAAAACCCGGGCGCTGACACCTCATCCAGCACCTATTCGAGCGTTGGCAAAAATGCTGGTTACGGCTTGACCGCTAAATACAACAACGGCCCGCTCAGCCTGGCTGCCGATTACAACAAGAAAGCAGACAGCTTCGACTCCAACAACTGGAACGTTGCTGCGGCGTACGCATTTGGTCCGGCCAAGGTTTCGGCCCTGTACGAAAAAACCAACGTAAAATCGGCAACCACCGATCTGAGCCAGAAAATCTGGTTGATCGGCGGCGAATACAAAATCGGCGCCGGCAAGATTCTAGCTTCCTACGGCCAAATCAAGGATCAAACCGTTGCCGGTCAACCGAACAACAAGAAATTCGCCATCGGCTATAACCACAGCCTGAGCAAGCGCACCACCGCTTACGCGCACTACGGACATACCGATTATGAAAATGCCGACAACATCAACGGCTTCCAGGTTGGCATGACCCACAAGTTCTGATAACGGCCCGTCAGTTACATGAACTGAAATGGCGCACGAAAGTGCGCCTTTTTTGTTTGCTAGAACAAGCCACAACAGCATCCGACTGTTGCAGCAATGGCGCTTTTCAAGTTCCGGCAAACCGCCGGTAACCGTTTGCCCGCAATTCGCATGCCGGGCAATGTCCGCATCCGCGCCCCCAGTCGTGCAGATGCCGCTCACCAAGGTAGCAGGTGTGGGTTTCCTGCCGGATCAGTTCAATCAATTGCCTGCCGCCGAGTTCCTGCGCCAGTTGCCAAGTCTGCGCCTTGTCGAGCCACATCAGCGGTGTTTCCAGGCGGAAGTCCGTGGCCATCCCCAGATTCAGCGCCTGCTGCATGGCGCGAATCGTGTCGTTGCGACAATCCGGATAACCGGAAAAATCGGTTTCACACATACCCCCCACCAATACCGTCAAGCCGCGCCGGTAAGCCAGCATCGCAGCCACGGTCAAAAACAGCAGATTTCGCCCGGGAACGAATGTGTTCGGCAAACCATTGGCCAGCATCGCAATCTCAACCTCGCCGGTCAGGGCGGTATCGGAAATCTCGGCCACCACCGGCAGGTTGAGCAGGTGATCTTCACCCAGCCGCCGGCTCCATTCGGGCGACACGGCACGCACACCATCGAGCACCGATGGCCTGACCGTCAGCTCAACCAGATGGCGCTGACCGTAGTCGAAGCCAACGGTCTCCACGCGCTCGAAACGCGACAGCGCCCATGCGAGGCAAGTGGTCGAATCCTGCCCGCCGCTGAAAAGCACCAGAGCACCGCCGCGTGCATCCGTATTATCCATTTTGTCCGTCATTTTTTCTCAAGCCGCAGGAGTTTCTGATCGCTTCGCGTGCCATCGGCATCATGGAAACTGACCCGAACCGGGAACCAGTCGAGCGATGGCGCCAGCCATAAATCAAGCTGCTGTTCCCTCGAACCTTCCGGCAGCAGGCGCGTGATGCGCACAGCCTGAATTGCTCCCATTGGCGTATTGATCCTCTCCTGCCGGATCACCCGGAAAGTCCAGATTTCTGCATCCTTACGCCCGACAACGAAGAATTTCCACTCAGAACCGCTGACAAATTTCTGCGGCACCCCGCGTGCCACGCTCACCAGTTGCAGCATGATGCTGGCGCGGTCCTGCTCGCCACCGATCAGCGGGTAGGTCTGCGGCGCATCGGTCAGACGGACGATGCGATGTTCACGGTCGAATGTTGCGCCGTAGGCCGGCTTGCGCATGCGTTTCTCTGTCAATTGCAGCGGCGCCAAGCCAAACGGATCGATCACGCCTTCGCTTTTTGATTCCAGCGCCTTGCCCAGCAGCGATGAACGTGTTTCACTGCTCAACTGGTAACGATTGCCGGCAACCCGCCAGCGCAGCACGGCTTCGCCATTCAGAGTCAAGCCATGCTGTGAAAACTGCACCGCATACACCAAATCCGCCGATGGCGGCAGCCTGAACCGGTACTTGACGGCTGGGTGCTCGTTTGCCAGCAACGGCAATGCCAGCACCAGCAGCATCGCGGCGACTGCGCGCCGCAACCACAATAATAGCCTCATCAAACATGCTCCAAAACGTAAATGGGAGAACAGCACATCAGCGCACTCCCGGCTGGCGGATTTCAGCCAGCCTCAGTTCAAGGTAGTCGCCATTTTTTTCGTTATAACGCAACCGGACCGGATACCAATCCTTCTCCGGCGCCAGCCACACATCCAGCGTCTGCTCATAAGAGCCGGGCTGCCGGTTATGCACCAGATGCCACGCCTTTATCTTGCCAATGCCCGACTCGACCTCTTCCAGCCCGACTACGCGCACATGCCTGATCTCGGCATCGCGCACGCCGGCAACCACCAGCTGGAATTCTGCGCCACTCTTGAATTTCGCGCCCTCGCGCCGCCCGATGCCGGCAAGCTGCCAGACGATGCTGGCGCGGTCCTGTTCACCGCCCTGCCGCCGGTATGACTGCGTCGATGAAGAAAAGCTGACCAGGTTGCGATCGCGCTGAAAATGCGTGTTCGTCGCTGAACGGCGCAAACGCTTTTCGGTATAAATGACCGGCGCGATGCCATAATCGCGATCGATCACGCCTTCGCTGTGGAAATTCAATATGCTCAAAAACAGCACGCTGAAGTCGCCATCAATGCTGAAATTGCTGCCGTCCGATTGCCAGTTAATCCGGCCGCTGCCATGAATTTCCTGCCCCTTGCTCAATGCGTGTCCATCGAAATGCAGTTCGGCCGATGGCGGCGCGGTCACCTGATAGCGCGGCGTGGTCGGCAGCATGTCCGGCCTGGCTGGCGCGGCCACACCATTCCTCGCCGCCTTGCTGCCACCACCTGAACCAGCAGACGGTTTCACCAGCATCGCATCCTCGACACTGGTACCCGGCACTTCGATGCCGGGCGTGCCATGCGGCAAGGCATCGCCGCCCGCCCCGCCATCGCCACGACCATCACCGCTACCGCCGCCGCTCCCTCCACCAGCGTCCCGCTCGCGGCTGACGACAGGTTGCGGCAGGCTCGCCGTTGCGACCTGCTTTTCCACCGGCGCGACAACAACCTGCTCGACTGGCTCAGGCGCAGCCGCCGGTGCCGGCGCAAGCTGAAGCTCGACCGTCACCGTGGCACCGGAACCGCCGGCACGCGAGGCCAGCTTGCGCTCCGGCGCAAACGCGCAGTAGATTGCCGCCAGATGCAGCGCAACCACAAGCAGCAACACCGGCCACCAGCGCCGGCGTTCTTCCGGTAACGATGCAGGAAACGTATTCGTCATGATGAAAGTCTAAACGCATTCGGCCAATTGCGCGATGACCTCCTGCCAGGAAAGAAATGTTACCAGTTGCAAAGCAGACCAACGCCCACGGGCTCAATAACGGTTGAGGCTGCCTGCAGCAACTTGATACAATCGCGGCACACGTCAGAAAAATCATGCCGATGCCACCGACCTTCGAAACCAAACTCTGTTCCCGCGCCGACCTGTCCGTCCGCATTGCAGCGCTGCCCAAGCCGGTAGTGCTGACCAATGGCGTGTTCGACATCCTGCACCGCGGCCATGTCACCTACCTGGCGCAGGCACGCGCGCTCGGCGCATCGCTGGTGGTGGCGGTGAATACCGATGCATCGGTCAAGCGTCTGGGCAAGGGCGACGACCGGCCAGTGAATGCGTGCGAAGACCGGATGGCCGTGCTGGCAGCACTCGAATCGGTCAGCCTGGTGGTGCCGTTCGACGAAGACACCGCGCTGGAAGTGGTGCAACAGGCAACGCCGGACATCTATGCCAAGGGCGGCGATTATGACATGGCCGCGATTCCCGAAGGCCGCGCTGTCGTGGCACAAGGCGGCAAGGCGGTTGCTATCGATTTCGAGCATGACAAGTCGACCACCGCGCTGTTGAAAAAAGTACGCCGTCAGTGACGCTGGCGTTCGCGCCACCACAACCAGAGCGCCCAGCTTATCGGAATCAATTCCAGCCAGAACGACCAGTGCTGCAGATAATCCAGCCGGCGTGAGCCTGTCATGTGCGGCACGACCAGCAGCGAATAACGCTCGTATGCAAACGGCGCCAGCCAGCGGATGCTGCCGGCGACGCTGTCCAGACACAGATGGATGAAGGCATTGAGCGCGAACACCAGCCCTAGCGATGCCCAGCGCCGGTCGCGCGCCATCCGATGCCAGACGATGGCCGCCAGCAGCAGCGCGCCCCACAACAACGGATAATGCGTGACATAGGCGTGATGATGATGTCGCTGCTGACCTAAGGTGTAGTAGTAAAGAAAATCAAAATCCGGTGCGACAGCACCCAGCAGCGACGCCATAAGGAATGCTCGCCAGGAAACGCCACTGCTGGCAAAACGCCGATACGACAGTTTGGCCACCACATAACCGGCGGGAAGATGGCCGAGAATCATTCGTCGTCCGATTCGCTGCCGCCTGCTTCACGTTCATCATCCGCGCGCGCAATGCCGTCCGCCTGCAAATCGGCGAAACCGAACAATTCGGCATCCATCAGGTGCGACGGCACCACGGTCGAGAGCGACGAAAAAATGTTTTCAATCCGTCCTGGATGCATCTTTTGCCACTCGTGCAGCATGGCCTTCATCTGCCGGCGCTGCTGGTTCGGCTCCAGTCCGCACAGGCTGCACGGGATGATGGGAAACTGGCGCACGTCGGCATAGCGCACCAGATCGGCTTCCTTCACATACGCCAGCGGACGAATCACGATATGCCTGCCATCATCAGTACGCAGTTTCGGCGGCATCGTTTTCAACTTACCGCCAAAAAACAGGTTGAGGAAAAAGGTTTCGAGGATGTCTTCGCGATGGTGTCCCAGCGCAATCCTGGTCGCGCCCAATTCGCCCGCAACGCGGTACAGGATGCCGCGCCGCAAGCGTGAACAGAGCGAACAGGCGTTGCGCCCTTCCGGAAAATGGCGTTTGACGATCGCCAGCGTATCCTGCCGCTCGATGTGGAACTTCACGCCGCGCTCTTTCAGGTAGGCCGGCAGCGTGTCCGACGGATAGCCGGCAACAACCGGCTCCAGGTTGACCGCGATCAGCTCGAAATTGATCGGCGCCCGCGTCTGCAAGGTCAGCAGCACATCGAGCAGCGCATGGCTGTCCTTGCCGCCGGAGAGGCAGACCATCACCCGGTCGCCTTCCCCGATCATGTTGTAATCGCCGATTGCCTGCCCGACCTGCCGGCACAGGCGCTTGTGCAGCTTGTTGTTTTCGTAGGCGGCGCGAATGGCCTTTCTAGTGTGAACCGTTCCGGTCACGCGACGTCTTCCTTGAAGTGGAACACCTCGACCCCGACGCTCTCGCAATCGACATACACGTCCGGCTTTTCAGTCGACACGCGCACAGCATATACCTTCGGATGCGCCAGCAGCGTGCGCGCGACATCATCGCACAGCGTTTCCTGCAACTGGATATGGCCTTGCGACGTGCGCTTGGCCAGCGTATCGCGCATGAAGTTGTAATCGACCACTTCGGACAGGTCGTCGTGCGACGGCGTGGACAATGCCAGCGGCACATACACATCGACGTTGACCAGTATCCGTTGCGCGGCCTTTTTCTCGATGTCGTCCACACCGATGTTGACCGGCACCTCATAGTTGCGCAGGAACAGTCGGCGGCAATCGGTCAGTTTGTGGCGATTCAGGGATGTCAGCATGATTCAGGTATTGCTTTCTTGAGGCTGGTTGTTGCTAGGTTATTGCAAAGTGATTGCTTACTTGCCGGACGTGGTGGCTTTGGCGACGAACATTACGTCCTGCCGCGTCGGGATCAGGTGCTGGCCGCCATCGACCGTGATTCTCGCGCCGGTAATCGCGCGCGATTCGATCAGGAAGCAGACGGCAGCGGCAATGTCTTCCGGCGTGCTGGATTTGCCCAGCGGCGTGACCGTGTGCGCCAGCGCGAATTCTTCCTCGGTCATGTCGGCCGAGACCAGCGTAATGCCGGGCGCGACGCCGACCACGCGCAGCTTCGGCGCCAATTCCTGCGCCAGCATCACGGTCGTGGTATCGAGCGCGGCCTTTGACAAGGTGTACGACAAAAAACTCGGATTCAGGTTAACCAGCTTCTGATCCAGCAGGTTAACCACCACCGACTGGCTGCCTTCCGGCGTATCGGCATGCAGCGCGCGCGCCAGCAGAATCGGCGCCGCCAGATTGGTGCGCATGTGCGCGTCGAGCGACGCATATGAAAACTGCTCGACGCTGTCGTGCTCGAAAATTGACGCATTGTTGACCACGCACGATACCGGCCCGAGCGCAGCCACCGCGCGCCGCAGCAATCCCTTGACCGCGTTTTCGTCGGAAAAATCGCACGGCAACGCCACCGCGCGCTGCCCCAGCGCCTGGATGTCGCGCACGGTCGCCTGCGCATCGGCTTCTGAATGGCGGTAATGCACGACCACGTCCCAGCCGCGCCCGGCCAATGCCAGCGCAATCACCCGCCCGATACGTTTCGCGGCGCCGGTAACCAGCGCCACGTTGCGGCTGTCTGCTGTCGTCATGCTGTCTTAAATTTGAGAATACAATGGGGGGAATGAAACTTCCTGAACCAGACCACGACGCGAGCGTCGCTTCCGACGCGCTTTGCCGCCTGATAGCCGATGACATCGCACGGCATGACGGCTGGATTCCGTTCGCGCGTTACATGGAACTCGCACTGTACGCACCCAATCTTGGCTATTATGCCGGAGGCGCGGCAAAACTGGGCCGGGAAGGCGATTTTACAACCTCGCCCGAGATCTCGCCACTGTTCGCCGCCGCGCTGGCGCAGCCGGTCGCCCGCCTGCTGGCGCAGACCGCACCGCAAATGATCGAATTCGGTGCCGGCAGCGGCAAGCTCGCGCGTGATTTGCTGACCGAACTGGCGCTCTTGGGCGAACGGGTGCAGCGTTATGCGATCGTTGAACTCTCAGGCGAACTGCGCGCGCGCCAACAGGAAACGCTGCGCGACTTTCCACAGGTTGAATGGCTCGATCGGCTGCCGGATGCGTTTTCCGGCATCGCGCTCGGCAATGAAGTGCTGGATGCGATGCCAGTGCATCTGGTGAAAAAAACGGCGGCTGGCTGGAACGAAGTCGGTGTCGCGACGGATGATGCGCGCTTCACCTTTGCCGAACGCCCGTGCGATGCGGCGCTGGCGGCCCGGATCGCAACACAAATTCCAGAAGCCGAGTCGCTGCCGGATGGCTATCTGACCGAAATTCACCCGCAAGCCGGCGCCTTCACGCAAACCGTGGCCACAATGCTGGCGACGGGCAATGCCGGCGCGGCACTGCTGATCGACTACGGCTTCCCGGCACGCGAATACTACCTGCCGGAGCGCAACCGAGGCACGCTGATGTGCCATTACCGCCAGCACGCGCACGATGACCCGTTTTTCCTGCCGGGCTTGCAGGACATCACCGCCCATGTCGATTTCAGCGCCATCGCGCAGGCGGCAATCGACGGCGAGCTGGAAGTGCTGGCCTACCTGAACCAGGCTGCATTCCTGATGGCGTCCGGCATCGGCGAACTGCTGCTGCGCACGCGGCCGGACGACGCGGCGCGCTACCTGCCGCAGGCGAATGCGGTCAAGCTGCTGCTGTCGCCAGCGGAAATGGGCGAACTGTTCAAGGTGCTAATAGTCGGCAAAAACGTGCGCCTGCCCGACGCACTCTTGCGCGACGACCGCAGCCACCGCCTTTAGCAGGGTTGTCACCAAAGCGATAGTCCATGCGGCGCACGGCCGCGCCGCTACTCGGCGATGCCCAGCCCCTTTTCCAAAATGCCTTCGACATAGGCGACGATGTACTGTTGCAGCGCCTCGCCTTCGAGCGTGTTGTCGAGCATCTTGCCCGACGGGCTGCCCTTCAGTTCGCCATGCTGGAAGATGCGCGCCTGCCAGTGGACTTCCTTGTGGCCGCTGTATTCCGCCTGGTACTGATAGTTTTCGCCCCCCACCTTGCAGGTATATTCGCCCTTGAACGTGTGTATCCGCTTTGTCATACGCGCCTCCCAGATGAAATGCCGCTTGCCGATACCGCTTTGCCCTTTTGCGGCGCCACGGTCAGTTCAGGAAATAATCGACTGTCACCACCACCCGCACTTTCTTCGCGATGTCCGATGCGCCGGCATTCGCGCCATCGCCTTCGCCCTGTGAACTCCGGTCGCGATCAGCGATGGTGAACAGTCCTTGGCTGGCGCGGCGGATCATGCCAACATGGCTGTCGCTGTCGGAGGCGAATTGCGTCGCCGCTTCACGCGCTGCCTTGGTCGCGTCAGCCATCATGCCGGGCTTGATATCGTTCAACTGGGTGAAGATGAATTGCGGCCCATTGCGGTCCCAGTTACCCTGCGATGACAGCACCACGCCGGCTGCGGCCAACCGGTCGGTCATCTGGCTGACTTTCTTCACCCGCTCGACCTCGTTCGAGCGCACCTGCACCGTGTATTCGACCAGATAGCGGAACGTTGCCTTGCCCTGTTCGTAATCCTTCGCCTGTCGGTCTTCGACCCGCTGGTTCTGGCTGGCGATTTCCGCCTCGCCAATGCCGTTTTCAGCCAGGAATGCCAGCACTTTTCTGCGCGCCTCGTCGGCCGCTTTGTTCGTTTCAGCCAGATCATTGCCGGCCACGCGCACGCGGATCGGCCATACCGCCAGATCAGCCTTGACCTCCTTTTCCGCCACGCCGCGCACGGTGACGAAACGCTCGCCGCGCTTGCCGCTGCTAATGCCTTCAGCCAGAATCGTCGCGCTGCCGATCAGCCCGATCGCCACCGCCAGCGCCGCCATGATTTTCGTGCCCCTGTCATCGAACGCCCATATCGACATCGGATACCCTTTCGCAAGGCAGCGCGTCGGCGCTGCAAACAGACCAGCCTGTCAGGCGGATTGTAGCAACGATTGCGGGGCTGATATCATCTTGCACATCTTCAATCTGAAACGGAGTTGATATGCCACAGATGCCTCGCCCGTTCGCCCACCCTTTCATCTACCCTTTGGTCCGCCATCTGCTGCGCTGCGCGGCCGCCTTGCTGCTCGGCCTCGCGCCGCTGGCGCAGGCCGAAGCGCCGCAGCAACAGACGCAGGTTCCCGGCTATTACCGCACGATGCTGGGCCAGACCGAGGTCACCGCGCTGTTCGATGGCGCATTCAATCTCGATGTGCAGCGACTGAAAAACGCGAAGCCAGAAGATATCCGCCAGCTGCTGGCCCGGATGTTCGTCGGCACGGAGAAAATGCAGACCGCGGTCAACACCTACCTGATTAATACTGGTCGTCATCTGGTGCTGGTCGATGCCGGCGGCGGCGCGCTCTATGGCCCGACCGTCGGCAAGATGCTGGCCAACATGAAAGCCTCGGGCTACGCGCCGGAGCAGGTCGATACCGTCATCGTCACCCACATGCATGGCGACCACATCGCCGGACTGATTGATGCGGACGGCCGCGCAACCTTCCCCAACGCGACCGTATTCGTGGCGAAGGAAGATCATGATTACTGGCTGTCAGACAAGGTCGCCGCCGCCTCGCCCGCCAGCTGGAAACGGATTTTCGATGGCGCGAAGAACACCGCCGCGCCCTATCTAGCGCAAAACCGCTGGCAAACCTTCACCGTCGGCACGCAACTGGTACCCGGTATCACCGCGGTCGAAGCGCACGGCCACACGCCGGGGCACACCGCGTTCGCGGTCGAATCCGGCAGCCAGCGGCTGCTGCTCTGGGGCGACGTGGTGCACAACCACGCGGTGCAGTTCAGGCGGCCGGACGTCACCTTCGATTTCGATGTCGATCCGAAACAGGCGCTCGCGACCCGGCTGGCGATCTTCCAGGCGGTGGCGCAAAGCGGCGAACTGGTCGCCGGCATGCACCTGCCATTCCCAGGAATCGGCCGCGTGCGGGCCGACGGCAATGGCCAGTACAGCTGGGTGCCGGTCGAATTCAGTCCGCTGGGCACAAAATAACTGACCAGAACCAAACTTTGGGTCATTAAGGTCAAAAAATATACTGGGTGCAGTATTTTTAAACGCCCAGCAAAATTGTGGCCCAGCGGGGTATTTTGACCATATACCCCACCAATTCATGCCGCCGCCCGGACAAAACCGGCAGCGGCGGCGCCGATGCATTAGAATGCCACGCCATGACCATCCTGCTGTCTACCCTCAACGCCCGCTATGCGCACACTTCGCTCGGCCTGCGCTATCTCGCGGCCAACATGGGCGAGCTGGAAGCGCAGACCGAAATTGTCGAATTCATCATCGGCGGCAACCTCGCCACGATGGCGGAAAAGCTGCTGGCGAAACGGCCGCACATCATCGGCTTCGCGGTCTACATCTGGAATGTCGAGGAAACGACCAAGCTGGTCGCGCTGCTGAAACGGCTGGCGCCGGAAGTCATCATTCTGCTCGGCGGGCCGGAAGTGTCGCACGAAACCGAGTCGCAACCGATTGTGGCGCTGGCGGATTACACCATCACCGGCTGGGGCGATCTGACCGCGCCGGCGCTGTGTCGGCAGATTCTGGCGGGCGAACGGCCGGCGCAAAAAATCCATGCCGGCGCGCAGCCGCGGCTGGAAGAAATCGCGCTGCCGTACCGCCATTACACCGACGAAGACATCGCGCACCGCACGATTTACGTCGAAGCCTCGCGCGGCTGTCCGTTCAAATGCGAATTCTGCATTTCATCGCTGGACAAGACCGCGTGGAAATTCGAGCTAGACCGGTTTCTGGCCGAGATGGAAGAACTGTACCGGCGCGGCGCGCGGCAGTTCAAATTCGTTGACCGCACGTTCAATCTGAACACGCAAGCCAGCCGCCGCATCCTGCAATTCTTCCTCGACAAGCTGGCGGCTACGCCGGACGATCCGGTATTCGCGCATTTCGAAGTGGTGCCCGATCATCTGCCGGCGGCGCTGAAGGAAAGCCTGGCGCAATTCCCGCCCGGCACGCTGCAACTGGAAATCGGCGTGCAAACCTTCAACCCGGCAGTACAGGCGCTGATTTCGCGCAAGCAGGACAACGACCGTTCAGCGGAAAACATCCGCTGGCTGATGGAGCACACGCACGCGCACCTGCACGCCGACCTGATCGCCGGCCTGCCGGGCGAGGATCTGGCCAGCTTCGCCGCCGGTTTCGATCGGCTGATCGCGGTCGGCCCGCACGAAATCCAGTTCGGCATCCTGAAACGGCTGCGCGGCACGCCGATCATCCGCCACACCGACGAATTCAGGCTGGTGTTCGATCCCAGCCCGCCATACACCATCATGGCGACCGACCGGATCGATTTCGCCGCCATGCAGCGGCTGGTGCGCTTCGCCCGCTTCTGGGACATGATCGCGAATTCCGGCCGTTTCGCCAACACCTTGCCGCTGATTCTGGCCGACGCGCCGTTCGCGCGTTTTCTGGCGCTATCGGACTGGCTGTACGCGAAAACGAACGCCACGCACCAGATCGCGCTAGCACGGCTGGCGCGGCTGGTGACGGACTGGCTGACCGAACAGGGGATGGAAGCCAACGCGGCGCGCGCCGTGATCGATAGCGATTACGCCGGCGGCGCGGAAAAACCGCACCTGCAACGCAAGGCGGAGGGCGACACCGCGTCGCCGCAGCGGCAGTCGCGCCATCTGGCGGCGAAAACCTTGGCCGAAAACGCCTGAACCACAACACCCTTGCCAGCCACAACAAGGCTTGCTATAATTAAAAGCTACGCTAATTTTTTGTTGCGCGAGCTTCTCGCGTCGGCGAACGAACACTGACCCGTTTTAGGAAACACACATGGCAAATTCCGCACAAGCACGCAAGCGCGCCCGCCAGGCAGTCAAGCAGAATGCTCACAATTCGAGCCTGCGCTCGACGCTGCGCACCGCAATCAAGGCTGTCCGCAAGGCTATCGAAGCTGGCGACAAGGCAGCGGCGGCAGCGACCTTCACCAAATCCGTTTCGATCATCGACCGGATTTCCGACAAGAAGATCGTTCACAAGAACAAGGCTGCACGTCACAAGAGCCGCCTGTCTGCTGCTGTCAAAGCAATGGCTTGATCGCCCGCTGCATTTGCAGCCGGCACCGCAGTAAAAGAACAACCCACATGGCTTTGCGCCATGCGGGTTGTTTGCATTTCCGGAAAATAACGACAGCAGCCGCAAGCAACTGGAGCGCAAGGCGCATGAAGCGCAGCATTCAAGCCGAGCGGCAGCTTATGCGAACTTGCCTGACGCAGTTTGCTGCCGTTAGCCGCGCTCAGCCAAATCAGAGTTCGTAACCGAACGCCTGCCTGAACCGTCCGGCGATCTCTGTCGGCGTCAGCTTGTGGTTCTGCCCGCCCTGATGGGAAATCTTGATCGCCCCCATCAAACTGCCCAGGCGGCCGCATGTCAGCAAATCCATGCCCCTGACGATGCCGTGCATCAACCCGGCACGAAAGGCATCGCCGCAACCGGTCGGATCGACAATTTTTTCTGCCGGCACACAAGGAATGTCGAGCACGACATCACCGGTATAAATCTCAGCCCCCATCTCACCGCGCGTGATGATGAGGGCCGACAACCGCTGCGCGATTTCGCGCGGCATCAGGCCGGTGCGGTCAACCAGCAGTTCCGCCTCGTAATCATTGACCGTGACGTAAGACGCCAGATCGATGAATTCCAGCAATTCGTCGCCGTTGAACATCGGCAAGCCCTGGCCCGGATCGAAAATGAACGGAATGCCAAGCGCGGCACAATCCTTCGCGTTCTGCACCATGCCGTCACGGCCGTCCGGCGCGACGATCGCCAGTCTGACCTCACCCGCTTCCGCCACCTTGTTTTCATGCGACATCGACATCGCGCCCGGGTGAAACGCGGTAATCTGGTTGCCGTCGATGTCGGTGGTGATGAATGCCTGCGCGGTGAACGATTTCTTGATGGTGCGCACGTTGCGGTGCGACAGTTCCAGCTCTGCCAACCGCTCCAGATACGGTTCGCCATCGACCCCGATGGTCGCCATGATGCGCGGATCGCCGCCCAGGAGTTTCAGGTTGTACGCAATGTTGCCCGCCGTGCCGCCAAATTCGCGCCGCATGCCCGGCACCAGAAACGCGACATTCACCTTGTGCAGTTGATCCGGCAAAATCGCATCGGAGAAACGGCCATGAAACGACATGATGGTGTCATACGCAAGGGAACCGCAGATCAGGCAGGTCATGATGTCTTCCTAGATATGTCAGGGATAGAAAAGATATACGCGATAACCGGACGGCTTGATTTGCTCAAGCTCAAACGCCAGTTTGATCGACTGTTCGGAACTGGCGGCGAATCCCTGCGCAACCAGTTGCGGATTGGGCAGGAATTCAGCCGGCGCAAATATGCGGCGCGCGACAGCCTTCTCGTCCGAATCATTTAACGTCAGCTCGATATTCGGCCACACCTGCCCTTGCGCGCTGCGGTTGCGCAGCACAACGCCGAGCGTGTACGCCGTTTCGCCATTCGCCGGTGCATGCAACTCACTCACTTCCACCGTCACCTGATCGATCTGCTTTTCCAGCCCGACACGGCAATCGATCACCCCGCACACCGATTCAATCGCCGGCTTCAGCGCCGGAAATGCGGCGGCAATCCTCGCATTGAATACATCCACCACCTGCCACAGCAGCGTCGGCAACATCAGCAGCACGCCAATTAGCATCGCGATGCGCCAGATGCGCCCAAATCGCTGCTGGCGCCGCGCGCGCTGCATGAACTCCGGCTCCTCGATCGCATCCACTTCCGGTTGCGGCTCATCTAACTCGAGCGAGGGCGACGCATGGTGGGCGTAAGCCTGCGCCTGTTTTGCCTGCAGCAAATCGGGGAATTGCGTCGGCATGAAATCATTTTCCGGCGCATCCCGGCCATCGGTCCGATGTGCCGGAATATCTGCCGCCGGTTCGATGAATTGCGGTTCGCGCCGCGAATCCGGCTTCAGTTCGGTTTCAGGCAGCACATCAAGCCGGTCGTCCGGCGGCGCCATGTCCAGCCGCACAGGACGCGTATTCTCGCCCAGCACAGGTTCCGGCGTGGCCGCGAGCGCTGTCGAAACCGGCTCTGCTTCATCCTCGACTGACAGAATCAGGTGCAGATCTTCGACCGGTTCGGTCAGTGTCTGCTCCTGCTCTTGTTCCCGCAGCGCCGGCGCAATCTCGCTTATCCGGCTTTGGGCACGTTCCGGCCTGAAGACTTCCGCGCCGCCCTCTTGCGGCAGCAACTGCTCAACACCATTGAAAATCTGCTGGCATGAACCGCAGCGCACGATGCCGTTGAACAGCTTGAGCTGATCCTGCACGACGCGAAACGTCGTGTGGCAGTACGGGCATCGCGTCGCCAGTGCCATCGTTCAGCTTCCGTCCGGCAAATGGCCGTAGAGCGCTACCCAGCCGTCCTGCGCCTTCCACACCTTCATCCCGATCCAGTGCGCATACGCCTCTGCCACCTCATCCGCCTGCCGCTCCAAGATGCCGGACAGGATCAGCGAACCGCCGGGCGCAACGCGGCTAGCCAGCATCGGCGCCAGCAGCTTCAGCGGACTGGACAGGATGTTGGCCACCACCACGTCGAAAGTCCGCCCTTCTGCCTGCGCGGCGAATTCATCCGGCAGATGAAAGGCTACCTGACAATGGTTGCGCGCCGCATTTTCGCGCGCTGCGAGAATCGCCTGCGGATCGATATCAACCCCGGTCACTTCGAACGCGCCCAGCTTGCTGGCCACCAGCGCCAGAATGCCGGAACCGCAACCATAGTCGAGCACGGTCTTGCCGGCAGGCGCATGCGCCTCCAGCCATTCCATGCACAAGCGCGTGGTCGGGTGGCTGCCGGTGCCGAATGCCAGACCGGGGTCCAGTTCAAGGATCAGCCCGTTCGGATCGGGCGCGTCGTGCCAGCTCGGCACGACCCAGATGTTCTGGCCGATGTGTATCGGCTCGAACTGCGACTGCGTCAGCCGCACCCAGTCCTGCTCGGCCACTTCGCGCACGATGTAATCGGGCAACGCTTCCAGGCCGCAGGCCGCGGCCACTTCCGCCATCACGGTCTTGGGGGCGACCTCGGCCGGAATCAGCGCGACAAGGCGGCTGCGCTCCCAGGCGGCGGCTTCGACCACCATTCCCGGTTCGCCGAAAATTGGCTTTTCAGCCGCCGTGCCTTCATCGGCATCCTCGACCGACACCGACACCGCGCCTGCATCCATGAAAGCGTCAGACAGTGCTTCGGCGTAATCTCTTTCAACTTCGATGACGATTTCATTCCATGTCATGTCACACGCCTTGATTCAGCCCTACATTCAACTCGATGACTGCTCTTTTTCCGCCGCAGCCCTTTCCGCCAGCATCTGCTCCAGGTAATGGATGTTGGTGCCGCCTTCGATGAAGCACGGATCCACCATCAGATCACGGTGCAGCGCGATATTGGTCTGGATGCCTTCGACCACCATTTCGGACAGCGCCACGTGCATGCGGCGAATCGCCTGCTCGCGCGTCGTGCCGTAAGCAATCACCTTGCCGACCATCGAATCGTAATACTGCGGCACGGTATAGCCGGCATACGCATGCGAATCGACGCGCATCCCCGGCCCGCCCGGCGCATGCCATGCGGTGATCTTGCCCGGCGATGGCGTGAACTTGAACGGGTCTTCGGCATTGATGCGACATTCGATCGCATGGCCACGGAATACGACATCGCGCTGGCGCATCCGCAAACGCTCGCCGGATGCGATCATGATCTGTTCCTGCACGATATCGACGCCGGTGATCATTTCAGTCACCGGATGCTCGACCTGTACACGGGTATTCATTTCGATGAAATAGAACTCGCCGTTTTCGTACAGGAATTCGAACGTGCCCGCGCCGCGATAGCCGATCTGGCGGCACGCATCGGCGCAGCGGTCGCCGATTTTCTCGATCAGCTTGCGCGGAATGCCCGGCGCCGGCGCTTCCTCGATCACCTTCTGGTGGCGACGCTGCATCGAGCAATCGCGCTCACCCAGCCAGACGGCATTGTTGAACTGGTCGGCCAGCACCTGGATTTCCACATGGCGCGGATTTTCCAGGAATTTCTCCATGTAGACTTCCGGGTTGCCAAACGCCGTCTGCGCCTCGGATTTGGTCATCGAAACCGCATTCAGCAACGCCGCCTCGGTATGCACCACGCGCATCCCGCGACCGCCACCGCCGCCCGCAGCCTTGATGATGACCGGATAGCCAACCTTGCGCGCGGTCTGGATGATTTCCTTCGGATCGTCTGGCAGCGCGCCATCCGAACCGGGCACGCACGGCACGCCGGTCTTGATCATCGTCTGTTTCGCGCTCACCTTGTCGCCCATCATCCGGATCGATTCCGGTTTCGGACCGATGAACACGAAGCCGGATTTTTCCACTCGCTCGGCAAAATCGGCATTCTCGGACAGGAAACCATAACCCGGATGGATCGCCTCGGCATCGGTCACTTCGGCCGCGCTGATAATTGCCGGCATGTTCAGGTAACTTTGCGACGACGGCGCCGGGCCGATGCAAACCGATTCATCTGCCAGCTTCACGTATTTGGCTTCACGATCGGCTTCGGAATGCACCACCACGGTCTTGATGCCGAGCTCGCGGCATGCGCGCTGGATGCGGAGGGCAATTTCGCCTCGATTGGCAATCAGAATTTTTTCAAACATTCTTTAGGTCTTTCGAAATACAGCCATCAAACAGTCTATTCCGTCGAAATGCGACGAAACGGTGTTCAGCCGATGATGAACAAAGGCTGGCCATATTCGACCGGCTGGCCATTTTCAACCAGAATCTGCTTGACCACGCCGGCAACTTCGGCATCGATCTCGTTCAGCAATTTCATCGCCTCGATGATGCACAGCGTATCGCCAACCTGCACGCTGGCACCGACCGTGACATACGGTGGATTGCCCGGCGCGGACGCGGCATAGAAGGTGCCAACCATCGGCGACTTGACCACATGCCCCTGAATTTCTTCCGGTGCGGCAGCGGCAGGAGCCGCGGGTGCCGGCGCGGCGGCGGCAGGCGCGCCAGTCGGAATCTGCACATACTGGGTGGTTCCCGGCTGCGCCTGGATCATCATCGGCTGGCTGGCTTGCGGGTTGGACTTGATGATGCGAACCTTGCTTTCGCCTTCGGTCACTTCCAGTTCCGCGATATCGGACTCGGCCACCAAATCGATCAGGGTCTTGAGTTTGCGTAGATCCATATGAAAATCCTGAAATCTGCGATTGCTATCAAAATCGCTCTGGTTGAAAAAGAGCGCAATTGTAAGCGATTTAACGATGTTGCGCGAAATTACGCAAAATTAAATCATATTTTTTTTAGCGCAAAGTCGATTGCCAGACGATAACCTTCGATCCCAAGACCGCATATTACACCGGTTGCAATCGCTGACAGAAAAGAATGGTGCCGGAACGACTCCCGCTGATGCACGTTCGAGATATGCACCTCGATGAAGGGAATAGCCACTCCGGCCAGCGCATCACGCAACGCGACGCTGGTATGCGTCAGCCCGCCCGGATTGATGACTATCGCATCAACCCCCTCCTGCCTGGCGGCATGAATGCGGTCGATCAGCGCGCCTTCGTGATTGCTCTGAAAACAAATCAAACTGGCGCCAGCTCCGCCCGCCTGCGCAACAGCCGCACTCTCGACATCAGCCAATGTCGCCTTGCCATAGACTTCCGGCTCGCGCATTCCCAGCAGATTCAGGTTGGGGCCGTTCAGCAACAGGATATGCTTTGCCATGACACGCCGTTCCAGTTAGTGACAATGACCGGATTCTGCCGTCAAATGATATTGATTGGCAAGCAAAAAGAACGTATTGCAACCATGCTCAGCCCTCGCCTTCAGCCACCAGTGCGCGCACCACATCCAGATTGGCGCGCTCCAGACGGCGCTCATCCCTCGCCCTGACCGCGCCACGCAAATCATCGGGCGAAAACAGCGCTAAATGAACACCCTCGCCCTCGCGCAGAAAACTAAGCACCTCGACCGGATCGCGCTGCGGCCGGAAATGTGGCGTTTCCGACACCTCAAAATTAACATTCCGGTTCAGCAGAAAAATTTCGACCTCCTTCGGATTGTCGGCAAACAACTGCAAATGGATGTCCGAATGTTCGCCCGCCGTGCCATTCAACACCGCACCGATCAGATAAGGATCGAACTGCGCCAACTCCTCCATCACGTCAAGCGCCAACTGCCGCAGGCGCCGCAGTCTGGCCGGCTGACTGTCGGCCAGGAAAAGTTCATTATAAATGCGCACCTCGCCCTCAATCAGCTCGTTGCCCGGCAGCACGTCGTGGCTGATACGCCCATCACCCAGCACCTGCCTGGCCGCCTTGCGCTTGGCGGTGGCGTAACTCACCCCCTCCTCCGCTATCAGTTTCGCCGCGGCAGCGGCAATTTCCATGCGGAGCGCATCCGCTTCGGTATAGGTTTGTTTGCTCATGCGCGAATGATAACCGTAGAACCGGCCGGCTCGGGTAAAATCGGACATTTGCATTCCACCTCTACCACCATGCACATCCACATTCTCGGCATCTGCGGCACCTTCATGGGCGGGCTGGCCGTGCTGGCAAAAGCGGCCGGACACAAAGTCACCGGCTGCGATGCCAACGTCTATCCGCCGATGAGCACACAACTGGCGGCGCAGGGAATCGAGCTGATTCAGGGATTCGACCCCGAACAGACGAAATTGCATCCCGACCTGTACGTGATCGGCAACGTGGTGTCGCGCGGCAACCCGCTGATGGAAGAAATCCTGAACCGCGGGCTGCCATACATGTCGGGCCCGCAATGGATCGGCGAACACATCCTGCAAGACAAATGGGTGCTGGCGGTGGCAGGCACGCACGGCAAGACCACCACCTCGTCGATGCTGGCATGGGTACTGGAAGACTGCGGCTATTCGCCCGGATTCCTGATCGGCGGCGTGCCGCTGAATTTCGGCATTTCCGCCCGACTGCACGGCAAGGATGCCGCCTCGCCCTTTTTCGTGATCGAGGCAGACGAATACGACACCGCGTTTTTCGACAAGCGCAGCAAATTCGTCCACTACCACGCGAAAACCGCGATTCTGAACAATCTCGAATACGACCACGCCGATATCTTTCCGGATGTGGGCGCGATTGAAACGCAATTCCACCACTTCGTGCGCACCGTGCCCGGCGTCGGCCGCGTGATTGCAAACGCGAACGAGGCATCGCTGGCGCGCGTGCTGGCACGCGGCTGCTGGAGCGAGGTCGAAAAATTCGGCTCCGCCGCCGATGCCAACTGGACCCTGACCGAACACGCCGACGGCAGCTTCGACGTGCTGTTCAATGGCGCAAAGCAAGGCACGGTCGCCTGGCGGCTCGACGGCGCGCACAACCGGCACAATGCGCTGGCCGCGATCGCCGCCGCAAGACATGTCGGCGTGCCGCCAGCCGCAGCGATTGCCGCGCTAGGCCGGTTCGAAAACGTCCGGCGCCGGATGGAAGTGCGCGGCACGGTCAGCGGCGTCACCGTGTATGACGATTTCGCCCACCACCCGACCGCGATCGCCACCACCATCGGCGGCCTGCGCCAGCGCCTCGCCGCGCAGGCGCAACCGACGCGCATTCTGGCGGTGCTGGAACCACGCTCGAACACGATGAAGCTAGGCGCGACCAAGGCAGCACTGCCGGGCAGCCTGAACGGCGCCGATCTGGTATTTGCCTACGGCGCCACCGCTGGCAAGGATGCGCTCGGCTGGAATCTGGCCGAAACACTGGCGCCGCTTGGCGGCAAGGCGCAGGCATTCGACAACCTCGATGCGCTGGCGCAAGCCGTTGCCAGCGCCGCGCAGCCTGGCGACCAGATTCTGGTGATGAGCAACGGCAGCTTTGGCGGCATCCACGAAAAAATCCTAGATTTTCTGGCAAAATCATGCAAAACAATAACATAATCGTTTATCTGCACGGATTCCGCTCATCACCGCAATCATTCAAGGCGCAATTGTGCGCGCAGCGGATGGCGCAACTAAAAGCGGAAGATCGATACATTTGCCCGCAGTTGCCGGCATCTCCAAAAGAATCAGCGCAATTATTGCAAACACTGCTGACCCCATTCATGCCGGAGCAAATCACGCTGATTGGCTCATCGCTCGGCGGCTACTACGCCACCTGGCTGGCAGAAAAGCTCGGCTGTCGCGCGGTGCTGCTCAATCCGATGACCGGCATCCCGGCCAACATGGCGCAGTTTCTCGGCGCCACCACCACCTTCCACACGAATGAACCGTTCGAATTCAAACCGGAATACGTCGATGACCTGCTGGCGCTGAAGGTCGAGCGGATTACGCGCCCGGAGCGCTACTGGCTGATCGCCGCCACCGGCGACGAACTGCTCGACTGGCGCGAGATGGTCGCGCACTATCCGGGCGCAAGGCAAACTATCATCGACGGTAGCGACCACGGCCTGACCGGTTTTGAACAGTATCTGGATGAGGTGCTGGCCTATGGTGGTATAGATGCAGCCAACATCAGCAGCAACAGGGATGCGCGGTAATGCCCACTGCGCGCAACCGTTGGCATTCGCACATCAACGCCACCTGCCCACAAGCGCTGCGTGGCTGGCTGACGCTTGAAACGTCGCTGACGGCCCGGCTGCGGCGGCACGGTTCGCCGTTCCGGGTACAGCGCCTGAAACAACGGCGCGAACCCTGCCTGGCCGACGAAGCAGCTATCATCAGCCAACCGCGGGGAATGGCCCGCGTGCGCGAAGTGCTGCTGCATTGCGGTGGCAAGCCGGTAGTGTTTGCTCACACCGTCGTGCCGCTGGCGTCGATGGCCGATTGGCCGACCTTCGGCGCACTGGGCGAACGCTCACTGGGCGAATTACTGTTTGGCGACCCGCAAGTCGCACGAGGGCGGTTGCAGTTTGCGCGACTTGATGGCCGGCACCCGATAGTACGACGGCTGTGCGCCGCGCTGCCGGCAGAACGGATAGAATCGCGGCTGCATGCGCGCCGGTGTCTGTTTCGGCGCAAGAATGGCTTGATGCTGGTAACCGAGGTTTTCCTGCCCGGCATCGTGAATTTATAAAAGTTGGTTGAACATGAATCTGTTTTTTGAAGAATCCGGCGATTTCAAGACCGGCACCGTGCTGTCCCATGCGGGCGAGTCGTATCAGGTCGAACTTCCCGGCGGCAAGCGCACCAAGGTGCGCGCCAGGGACGTGCTGGTGCAATACGCGAACCAGACGCCAGAACACCTGCTGGAAGACGCGAAAGCGGCCGCGGCCGAGATCGACCTCGATTTCCTGTGGGAAGTCGCGGGCGAAGATGAATTCGGCTTTACCGATCTGGGCCAGGAATATTACGGCCACGAACCGCTGCCGCACGAGGCGGCCGGCCTGCTGATGCGGCTGCACGCCGCGCCGATGTATTTCTACCGCAAGGGCAAGGGGCGCTACAAGGCGGCGCCGGAAAGCTCGCTGAAGGCTGCGCTGGCCGGCATCGAGCGCAAGAAGCAGCAGGCGATCATCCAGGCGCAGTACGTGGAGCAACTGAAGGCGGGCACGCTGCCGGAAGCGATGCGCCCGCTGGCGTTGCAACTGCTGCTCAAGCCGGACAAGAACAGCATCGAATACAAGGCGCTGGAAGCTGCCTGCGACGAACTGCATACCTCGCCGCAGCAATTGATGCTGGCGACCGGCGGCGTGGGATCGCCATTCGATCTGCATCTGTCGAAATTCCTGTTCGAATATTTCCCCAGGGGCACCGGGTTTGCGCCAGTCGAGCTGCCGCCACTGCCGGATTCACTGCCTGTCGCCGAAGTGCAGGCGTTCTCGATCGACGACGTGACCACGACCGAGATCGACGATGCGATGTCGGTCACGACGCTGCCGGACGGCAAGATCAAGGTCGGCATCCACATCGCCGCGCCCGGGCTGGGCATCCGCCCGGACGACCTGCTGGACAACATCGCGCGCCACCGGTTGTCGACCGTTTACATGCCGGGCGACAAGATCACGATGCTGCCGGATGAACTGGTCGATCGCTACACGCTTGGCGCCGGTCAGGCGCGACCCGCGCTGTCGCTGTATGCCACGCTCGATCCGACCGACTGGTCCGTGCTGGCAACAGAAACCAAGGTCGAACGGGTGCCGGTGGCCAGCAACCTGCGGCACAACGATCTGGATCACCTGATCACGCCGGAAAGCCTGGCGGCGAACGAAGGCGACTATCCGCACAAGGCCGAGATCGCGCTGCTGTGGCAATGGGCGCAGGCGCTGGAACAGGCGCGGATGGCCAAACGCGAAGGGTTCGGCCTGAAACCGGAACAGACCAACCGGGTCGATTTCAATTTCTACGTCGAAAACGGCGTGGTCACGATCGAGCGTCGCCAGCGCGGCGCGCCGCTGGACAAGATCGTGGCCGAACTGATGATTTTCGCCAACAGTTCCTGGGGCAAGCTGCTGCACGAGCATGGCGTGCCCGGCATCTACCGCAGCCAGAACCGCACCGGCTGGGGCGGCAAGATGCAGGTACGGATGGTCACGCACGCGGCACCACATCAGGGGCTGGGGGTCGATCAATATGCATGGAGCACATCGCCGCTGCGCCGCTACACCGATCTGGTCAACCAGTGGCAAATCATCGCCTGCGCCGAAAAAGGCGTGGCCGCGCCGCTAGTGGCGCCATTCAAGCACAAGGATGCGAACCTGTTCGCCATCGTGTCAGCGTTCGATGCCGCCTATGCCGCCTACGCCGATTTCCAGTCGCAGATGGAACGCTACTGGTGCCTGCGCTGGCTGGCGCAGCACGAAGCAAGACAGGTCGAAGCGGTGGTGCTGAAGGATGAAGTGGTACGACTGGTTGCGATTCCGCTGGTGATCCGGCTGCCGGGCATGCCGGTGCTGGCGCGCGGCGCGCAGGTGAAGCTCGATCTGATCCGCTGGGATGAAGCGGAACTGACGGTCGAAGCGCGGTTGCTCGAAGTGACTTCCGGTACGGCCGATGATGACGCCAGTCTCGAAGACGAGGAAGAGGAAGTCATGGCCGCCGAGCCGGAAAACGGCAATGGCGACGCATCGAAGGAACTAAACGGCGCCGACACCGCCAGCAACGCCACTAGCGCCTGAAAACAGACTCGGCCGTGTTTTTGCAAACCGCAGCGAAATGGTGGCCTGCCGGAGAATTTCAGGCACACCACCACCGCTTTTTCAAACCGGCGCCGACTGGCCATTCGTAATGGTGGTAACGCTGGTCATGCCGGCGCAGGCTGGCATCCTGGTCGCCAAACTGGCGTGCATGACCAACGTCGCCCCGGCAAGCCTGAATCAGGCTCGGGCCGGCGTGTGCCGGCGATGCCGCCACAATGCCCCAATAATTGCCCCTATAACTGCCCCAGCTGGCAATTGGGCTCAATCGGGCAAAAATAACTGACCGAAAATGAACTTTTATTCAATTAGGCCCAAAAATATACTCCCACCAGTATTTAAAAACAGCCAGTAAAAATGTGGCCCGGCAGGTTGTTTTGACCACATACCCCCATCATTTCTGTTGCATTTTTGCCGCACGACCATGCCAGCCGCCACCGCCAGCCCCGGCGCGCGCTCAGCGGCCTGCCAGTGGCGCGGGCGAATGTGGGTGGTTATGGTGGTTATAGCCGGCCAATCGTTACACAGCTCATTACGCGCCGCCGCGGAAATGGAATAAAATCCGGAAATTGTGCCATCCGGATGATTCGCGCGTGAAGCTATTGCTGCAACAAAACCGAAACCTGTCGATTGCCATCGCGCTGTCGGTGATCACGCACGCCGTTTTGCTGTCGGTGCGCTTCATCTCGCCGGAAACGTTCCGCCTGCCGCCGGCCAATCCTGATCTGGAAGTGGTGCTGGTGAATGCGCGCCACAGCAAAAGCCCGACCAATCCGGACGCGCTGGCGCAAGCCGACCTCGACGGCGGCGGCCATGCCGATGCCGGGCGCGCGAAATCGCCGCTGCCGGACATGGGCCGACATGAAGATGGCGATAGTCTCAAGCTGTCGCGCAAGCGGATGGAGGAGTTGCAGCAGCAGCAGCAGAAACTGATGGCGCAGATCCGGCAAAGCGGCCTGTACGGCGCGCCGCCGAAAAACGGCCGCAAGACGCCGGAGCCGGCGCAGCAGCCGGGCGGTGCCGATGCGACAGAAAGCACGCGCATGCTGGCGCGCCGGGCGGCGGAAATCGGCCGCACGATCGAGGATCAGAACAAGAAGCCGAGGAAGACCTTCATTTCGCCCAGCACCCAGCGGGTCGAATACGCGATGTATTACAAGACGATGCAAAAGCGGATCGAAGACATCGGCACGCTGAATTTTCCGCAGGATGGCGATAAAAAGCTATATGGCGAGCTGACGATTTCGATTCCGGTTTTCCATGACGGCTCGCTGTACGAAAAGGAAGGCGGCCCGAAAATCGAACGCTCGTCCGGCATTCCGGCGCTGGACGCGGCCGCAATCCGCATCGTGCGCCGCGCGGCGCCATTCGGCCGTTTCCCGAAGAACATGCGTCGCGCCGATGGCGGCGACGATCTGTGGATTGTGATGACCCGGTTCACGTTCACGCGTGAGCAAGCCCTCCATGCCGATATCCGATAGGTTCGACATATGACCAGCCCCGACCGCTACGCCGTCATCGGCAACCCGATCGCCCACAGCAAGTCGCCGGAAATCCATGCGCGCTTTGCCGCCCAGACCGGGCAGAACCTGAGCTATGAACGGCTGCTGGCGCCGCTGGACGGCTTTGCCGCCACGGTGCGCGAATTCGTCGCACACGGCGGGCGCGGGCTGAATGTCACCGTGCCGTTCAAGCTGGAAGCGTTCGAGATGGCGACCGCGCTGACCAAACGCGCGGACGCGGCCGGCGCGGTCAACACGCTGCGCTTCGACGGCGACGTGATCCTCGGCGACAACACCGATGGCATCGGGCTGGTGAACGATATCGTAGCCAACGCCGGCGTGCCGCTGGCGGGCAAGCGCATTTTGCTCTTGGGCGCGGGCGGCGCCGCGCGCGGCGTGATCCTGCCGTTTCTGGAACAGTCGCCAGCCGCATTGACCATTGCCAACCGCACGGTCGGCAAGGCGTTCGAACTGGCGCAGCGATTTTCCGGCGGTAGCCACATCGCCATCGACGCCTGCGCGTTTGGTGAGCTGAAAGACCGGTTCGACCTGATCGTCAACGGCACCTCGGCCGGACTGTCGGACGACATGCCGGCGGTGCCGGCCAGCCTGTTCCACCCCGGCGTGCTGGTGATCGACATGGTGTACGGCAAGGAGCCGACGCGCTTCATGCAATTCGCCGCGCAGCATGGCGCGGCTACGCGCGACGGGCTGGGGATGCTGGTCGAACAGGCGGCCGAATCGTTCTTCGTCTGGCGCGGCGTGCGTCCGGATACCGCACCGGTGCTGGCTGCGCTGCGCGCGCTGCTGCAAGCGTAATCCCGTCACTCGCATGAAACGGCTAGTGCTGTTCTGGCGCAAATACCGGTGGTGGCTCATCGCCGCGCCACTGGTGCTGTTCGTGCTGGTGCAAGGTTATTTCTTCGCCCAAATCTGGTGGTGGGTCGATCACAATCCGACCTCGACCAGCTTCATGCGGGCGCAACTGGCCGAACTGCAGAAAAAGAACCCGAAGGCGAAACTCAAGCACCAGTGGGTGCCATACGAGCGCATTTCGAGCAATCTGAAGCGGGCGGTGATCGCGTCCGAGGATTCGAACTTTTCCGAGCATGAGGGCGTGGACTGGGATGCGCTGATGAAGGCGTACGAAAAGAACTCGAAGAAAGGCAAGGTCGTCGCTGGCGGTTCGACCATCACGCAGCAACTGGCGAAGAACCTGTTCCTGTCCGGTTCGCGCAGCTACATCCGCAAGGGGCAGGAATTCGTCATCACCTACATGCTCGAATTTCTGATGGACAAGGAGCGGATTTTCGAGATTTACCTGAACGTGGTCGAGTTCGGCACCGGCGTGTTCGGCGCCGAAGCGGCCGCGCGGCACTACTACCGGATTCCGGCTTCAGCGCTGAGCGCGCAGCAGGCGGCCAAGCTGGCGGTACTGCTGCCGCGGCCGCGCGTCTACGGCAAGAACCTGGATTCGGCCTACCTGTCCCGCCGCACCAATACCATCCTGCGCCGCATGGGCGCGGCTGAACTGCCCTGACCGCAAACAACGCCATTCGTCAGCGGCGGTTGCCGCGCTTGCCGCCGTTCACTGTTGAAAGTACACTTGCGCCAGTTTTGGTGCCGTGAAGCGCGTGCATTTGTCGCATGCCAAAGCGGCCGTACATTTTCCCGAACACAAGTCAACAACGACCCGCCGATGATTAACGTATTCGTACTGCAAAACGGACGCTTGAACCAGGTGCCAATCGAGTCGCGCGCCGATTTGCTGAACATCGATCCGGTCTGGGTTGACCTGACCGATCCGAACGACGAAGAGCGCGGCTGGGTCAAGACCATCTACGGCGTGACATTGCCGGATGAGGACGACGTCAAGGACATCGAAGCCTCCGCGCGTTACTACGAAGCGGAAAACGGCGACCTGCACCTGCGCACCGATTTCCTGCTGGATGAAGACGACGGCCCGTCAACCGCGGTCACGGTCGCGTTCATCCTCGCGCGCGGCAAGCTGTTCTCGGTCCACAACGAAGATTTGCCGGTATTCCGGCTGGTGCGGCTGCGCGCCCGGTCGCGCCCCGGCTACATCACCGATTACAAGGACGTGCTGCTCGACCTGTACGCGACCGATGCCGAATATTCGGCCGATGCGCTCGAAGGTATTTACGTCACGCTGGAAGAAGTCAGCCGGCGCGTACTGCAGGAAGAGTTTTCCGATGCAGATGCCGCCTCCACCCTGAGCCTGATCGCGCAGGAAGAAGACTTGAACGGCCGCATCCGGCGCAACATGATGGATACGCGCCGCGGCGTCAGCTTCCTGATGCGCACACGGCTGCTGGATTCGGAACAGTTCGAGGAAGCGCGGCAAATCCTGCGCGACATCGAATCGCTGGACAACCACACCTCGTTCCTGTTCGACAAAATCAACTTCCTGATGGATGCGACCGTCGGTTTCATCAACATCAACCAGAACAAGATCATCAAGATTTTCTCGGTCGCGAGCGTAGTGTTCCTGCCACCGACCCTGATCGCCAGCATCTACGGCATGAACTTCAAATCGTGGTTCCCGGAACTGGAATGGGCGTACGGCTATCCGTTCTCGCTGGCTCTGATGCTGTGCAGCGCGATTGCGCCATTCTGGTATTTCCGCAAGCGCGGCTGGCTGAAATAGCGTCACACCGCGCCCGTGATGCCGGCCATGTCATTGCAGCGCAGATGAAATCCTGTGCAGCTGGTGTGCGGCGCACGCTAGCGCCAGCATCCACGCTCAACACCGATGCGGCGATAGTGCCCCGCGCATCATCCCGCTCAACCACCTGTTGCGACCTCGCCATTTCCATGGGGTATATAGCCAAAACAACCCGCAGTGCCACAGTTTTACGGGCTGTTTTTAAATACAGGGCGGAGTATATTTTTCGACCTAATTGAACGAAAATTGCCGCCTGGTCAGTTATTTGGGCGCAGCAACCATGGCAACGACAACCCCAAGCCACGGCAACGCACCGGGTTTAACCGGCCGCCAGCCGCGCAAACGCATTACGCGCCGCCGCCAGCGTCGCTTCAATCGCCGCGTTGTCATGCGCGGCTGACACGAACCCGGCCTCGAACGCCGAGGGCGCGAAATACGCGCCCTGCTCCAGCATCGCATGGAAAAACGCATTGAAGCGCGGCACGTCGCACGCCATCACGCCGGCAAAGTCTGCCGGCACCGATGGCGCGAAATACAGCCCGAACATGCCGCCCACCGCGTCGGCGCAAAACGGCACGCCCGCTTCCCGGGCCGCGACGGTCAAGCCATCGGCCAGCTTGCGCGTTTGCGCCGCCAGCCGGTCGTAAAAGCCGGGCGCCTGCACCAGCTTCAGCGTGGCCATCCCGGCCGCGACCGCGACCGGATTGCCCGACAGCGTGCCGGCCTGATACACCGGCCCCAGCGGCGCCAGATGCGCCATCAGTTCGCGCCGGCCGCCAAATGCCGCCACCGGCAGGCCGCCGCCGATCACCTTGCCGAGGCAAGTCATGTCCGGCGCTATGCCAAAGAGCGCCTGCGCGCCGCCAAGCCCAACGCGAAAACCGGTCATCACTTCATCGAAAATCAGCACCGCACCGTATTCGGAACACAGCCGGCGCATCGCCTGCAAGAATGCCGGCGTGGCCCGTACCAGATTCATGTTGCCTGCAACCGCCTCGACGATCACGCACGCGATTTCGCTACCGCGCTGGCGGAAGGCCTCTTCCAGTTGCTGCACATCGTTGTATGAAAGTACCAGCGTGTGCCGGGCGAAATCCGCCGGCACGCCGGCGGAGGTCGGGTTACCGAAGGTCAACAGGCCGCTGCCGGCCTTCACCAGCAACGAATCGGCATGGCCGTGGTAGCAGCCTTCGAACTTGACGATCAAATCGCGCCCGGTCGCGCCGCGCGCCAGCCGCAACGCGCTCATCGTCGCCTCTGTGCCGGACGATACCAGCCGCACCTGCTCGACCGACGGCACCAGCCGGCACAGCGTTTCAGCCAGTTCGATTTCGCCTTCGGTCGGCGCACCGAAGCTCAGCCCGCGCGCCGCCGCCGCCTGCACCGCAGCCACCACCTCAGGATGCGCATGGCCTACAATCGCCGGCCCCCAGGAACCGATGTAATCGATGTAGCGCCGGCCATCGGCATCGCGAAAATACGGTCCGTCGGCATCGGTGATGAAACGCGGCGTGCCGCCGACTGAGCGGAAGGCGCGCACCGGCGAGTTCACGCCGCCAGGAATGCTGGCTTGCGCACGGGAAAAAAGGCGTTCGTTGCGGGTTGTCATGGTGTCACAAATATCGGGCAAAATTCGATGGATGGCGCGGGAATGCAACAGTCGCGCCACTACCGGGCACATCCTTGATGCCAAACAAGCCACCAGCATCGAGGAAAGCGCATCATATCAACAACAATTCAGCAGAGGAAAATACCATTTTTGAGACAAAAATGTATTGTCTTTATTGCAGGTCAGCAATTATGTAGTATTCTCAAACAAATCCCGGATTGTGACCGACGGCGGCAACGAGGTGGCCAATTTGAAAATCATGGTAATTGATGACAGCAGTACCATTCGCCGCACGGCGGAGCTGTTTTTACGACCCGCAGGTTATGAAGTCATTCTGGCCGAAAACGGGTTTGATGCCTTGGCCAAAATTAACGATCACAACCCCGCCCTGATTTTCTGCGACATCCTGATGCCACGGCTCGACGGCTACCAGACCTGCGCACTGATCAAGAAAAGCGCGCGGTTCCACGCAACACCGGTCATCATGCTGTCGTCAAAGGATGGCCTGTTTGACCGCGCGCGTGGCGCGATGGTCGGTTCGGCCCATTATTTGACCAAACCGTTTACTAAGGACGACCTGCTCAAGGCCGTCACGGATCATATTCCGCCAGCAATACCGAATTAATTCACCGAAACGAAGGACGCCATAAACATGCCTGTCAAAAAAATCCTTATTGTCGATGACTCCCCGACGGAGCGCTATTTCCTGACCGATCTGCTGGTCAAGAAAGGCTTTACCGTATCCACCGCCGAAAATGGAGAAGAAGCGCTGGACAAGATCAAGGCGGACAAGCCGGACCTGATCCTGATGGATGTCGTGATGCCTGGGAAAAACGGCTTCCAGATCACCCGCACCATCGTGCGCGACCCGGCGATGCAGAATGTCACCGTGTTCATCTGCACCAGCAAGGATCAGGAAACCGACCGTATCTGGGGCTTGCGCCAGGGCGCGCACGATTACCTGATCAAACCGATCGATCCGGACGCACTGCTGGAAAAAATAGCCGCTCTCGGATAAAGACCAGACATGACGTTCACACCATCAGACGACAGTTCCGCCACGCAGCCAGAGATTTCGTCACAGCGAATCGAACGGCGCAAGCGCCTGCGCCAGTTCCAGACGGATCTGGCCGAGCGCATGCAGCAAGTGCGCGAACAGGCCGATGCGCTCGAAAACCGGCTGGGTGTCGTCGCAGGGCAAACCAACTGGCTGCTCGATCTGATGGAAGTCGGCGAAATCGTGCCAGCCACGGCCATTACTGAAGTGCCGATGACGAAAGACTGGTTCCTCGGATTGCTGAATATCCGCGGCAATCTGGTTGGCGTGATCGATTTCGCGCGTTTTCTCGGCATGGCGCCGACACCGATTGAAAACGTCAGCCGGATTGTCACGCTGGCGCCGACGCTCGGCGTTAACTGCGGGCTGCTGGTGACGCGAATCACCGGCTTTCGCGATACCGCGCACATGGAATCCATGAGCGATGGCACGGAAATTACCGGCGACTGGGCTGGTCAGCGTTACCGCGACAATGACGCGCAAGAATGGATCAGCCTCAGGCTTTCTTCACTTGTGCAGGATCCACGCTTTCTGCACATCGGTTTATAAAAAGAGAAGGTGCGGCAGCACTATTGGCAATCAGGAGATGACACATGGCGTTCGAAATCCCGTTTTTTTCTAAAAAGAAAAAGGATTTGTCACCCCAGGAAGCAGAATCATCGGCGACGCAAGCCGCTGGCATCAGTGGGCAACCCGAAGAAATCACTGCGGCCGCGACCGGCCTGCGCGAAGCGGTCATCACCGAGCGCCGCAAGGGTACGCTCAAGGAGGTCCAGCTGCCGCTCATCGGCCACTTGCCACGCCGCCGGCAGGAACGCATCCTGATGACGTTACTGTTCTTCTCCATCGTGCTCGGCATCTTCTTCGGTCTGGCGCAATGGCAGCGTCTGTACATGACGAACTTCCAGTCACAAACGGCTACTGAACTCCAGCAGCAATACCAGCGACTGAATGCCGCGACCGTGGGTGCGGCACAGGGCAAGCCGGGCGCGATTGACCAGCTGGAAACCAGCCACCAGCGATTCAACAAGCTGCTCGAAACGCTGCGCGTGATTCAGCTCGGCGAGTTTACCGGCGGTGCGGAAGACTACGGTTACTCAATCTATAATGCCGATCCGGCCATGCTGGAAACACGTACCAAAATTCAGCAGATCTGGATTGCGCCGGATGCCGCGGCCCGTTCGATGCTTGAAATCAAGGATGAGCTGAACGGCTTCAGTTCCTCGCTGGTCAAGGCGATCCAGTTGTCGACCGACATTCCCAAACAGGTTGAACAACTGGCAGCCAGCAGCGATGGTGCCACCGCCGGCCAGTTGCGTTCGCTGGCGCGCCGCATGGAGCGCGGAAAGACCGATCTGGTCACGGCCGAAGGGCTGAATACGGAACTGGCTTCATCGCTTTTGCGCGACATCTCCAGCGTCCGCAACAATGCAGACAACCTGTCAGCCAGCGGCGACAAGGCACAGCGCGATGCCACCAACAAGCTGCAAAGCCTGCTACTGCAGTACCAGCAGGCGATCGACGTGATCGTCAGCAACCAGCAAAACATTGCCATCGCCCAGCAAGCAGTGCGTCAAATCCAGACCTATAACGAACCGTTGCGCGACAACCTGTACGAACTGAAAAACCTGTACTTCGAAGACTCCCACCAGCTGCGCTGGCCGTTCTGGATGATGCTGCTGTTCGTTGCCATTTCGCTGCTGGTTGTGGCCTCGTTCATGGTGGTGCAGGTTCAGGGCGGTATTTCCGATGCAGCGGAAGCGGAACGGCGCCGTCTCGAAGCGGAAGAACAGCGTCTGGAAGCTATTCGGCTTGAGGAAGAAGCGCGCGAACTGAATGAACGTAACCAGGCGGCGATTCTGCGCCTGATGAACGAACTGCAGGAAGTGGCGGACGGTGACTTGACCACGCAGGCGACCGTTTCCGAAGACATCACGGGCGCAATTGCAGACTCGATTAACTACACGGTTGAGGAATTGCGCGGTCTGGTCGGTCGCGTTACCGCAACGGCGGAGCAGGTGAACTCGGCATCTACCGATGCGCAACAGATTTCCGTCGGCCTGATCGACGCATCACAACGACAGGCACGCGAAATCGAGGAAGCCACGCAGCAGGTTCTGCGCATGGCAGACGACATCAACAGCGTTTCCAAATCCGCCAACGAATCGGCCGAAGTTGCGCGCCAATCGCTGATGGTGGCGTCTCAGGGCGCGTCCGCGGTGGAAAACACGATTAAGGGCATGAATGAAATTCGCGACCAGATTCAGGAAACCGCAAAACGAATCAAGCGGCTGGGTGAATCCTCGCAGGAGATTGGTGAAATTACCGAGCTGATTTCGGACATTACCGAACAGACCAACATTCTGGCGCTGAACGCCGCCATCCAGGCGGCATCGGCCGGCGAGGCAGGAAGAGGCTTCTCGGTCGTAGCAGAAGAGGTTCGACGTCTGGCAGAACGCTCAGCTGAAGCAACCAAGCAGATCGGCGCGTTGGTGCGCACGATTCAGACCGACACGCACGACGCGGTCGCCGCGATGGAAAACTCGACCCAGGGTGTGGTAGAAGGAGCGAAGCTGTCCGACGCCGCTGGTGCCGCACTGGCAGACATCAGCCGAGTTTCAAACCAGCTGGCTGATCTGATTCAGGGAATTTCGTCTGCCTCCGAACAGCATGCTGCATCGGCCAACGGTCTGGCACGCAACATCCAGCACATTCTTGGCATTACCGAACAAACGCAGCAAGGTACGCAGCAGACGGCGACCTCGATTCAACAGCTGTCAACACTGGCTGAAGAATTGAAGAGTTCCGTCGCGCGTTTCCGTGTTTCTGCCTGAAGGGAATTTCTTGAACGATGCGACAGCGTGACGACATTGAGACACACTCAGGCCAGCTTCTGATTTCCAACCGGTGATCCTATGACTCAGTCTTTTCATGCATTGCCAGGAAACCGCCGGAGCGATTTCGACAGCGGCCCACTTTCATGGGTAATGGAAGAAATCCGGGAAGCGCTCGGCCAGTCGCGCACAGCACTGTTCGACGCGCTGGGCAAGGGCGACGACGCCGGCACAACGCAGCTCAACCATGCGCTGGCATTCCTGCATCAGGCACATGGCGCGCTGCAAATCATCGATGTCAACGGAGTCACCATTCTGACCGACGCTATCGAAGACATTCTGCGGCGGATGTCTTCGAAGGATATTCCACTGAATCGAGCCAATGCGCGGATTATCGAACAGGCTTATATCGCCCTGACCGAATACCTGCAGGAATTGCTTTCCGGCGACTGGCAACAGCCGCTGCGCTTGTTCCCGTACTATCGGGATTTGCAAGAGTTGCGCGGTAGCGAACGAATCCATCCGGCAGATCTTTTTTTCCCGGAAATTGAAATCGCGCCCGAAAGCATGGGCGCATTGGCCGAATCGTCCGCAACGCCATCCTCCCCCGATTACGCCTCGCTAAGGCGTCGCTTTGAGAAAACGTTGCTGCCGTTGCTGGTTAATCAGGGTGCGCCCGCGGATACCGAAGCGGCGGCCACACTACGCGATATTGTGGCCGAAATATTGGGGGCACAGGATAACCTGGGCGGCCGAGAATTCTGGTTCGCCATGTATGGCTTTGCCGATATGCTGTCGGCCATGACGCATCCTGCCAGTGTTTTCGATAAGCAGATCTGCGGCCGCATGAACCGCCAGATCAAGTTGCTGGCGCAAGGCTCATCCAGCGTATCGGAAAGATTGCTGGTTGATGCTCTGTATTGCTTGTCGACCGGAGATCCGGCAGCCCCTGTGGCATCCAAGGTTCGGGCAGCATTTCATCTCGCCGACGCCATTCCCGCAGATTTCGACCAGAAGCGCTACGGCCAGACTGACAGCGTTGCTTTGGGAATGGCAAAGGCCACCCTTTCACAGGCTAAGAATGATTGGAACCGTGTCACCAAAGGGGATGAAAATTCGGCCAAGTCCTTTGCAACGGTGTTGCGGCAACTAGCTGACGCAGCGGTACGGCTGAAAACGCCAGCGCTGGAAAAACTATTTTCCACCATTGCCGCCGCGGCTGCACCGGCCGAACAAGGCATGGCTATTAGCGACCACCTGGCACTCGAAATTGCTACCTGCCTGCTGTTTGCCGAAAACACGCTGACGCAACTGAACCGGTTGCCGGAAGATTTCCCGCAGCGAGTCGATACGCTGATTGACCGCATCAATCTGGTGGCAGCAGGCAAGGAACCGCCTGCGACAGCGCAGTGGATGGACAGTCTGGCGCAGCAATCGCAGCAACGGCAAACCGTCAGCGTGCTGGCAACCGAGATGGAATCCGGCCTGCGTCATATCGAGCGCATACTCGACGAATACAACATCGACCACACGAAGCACGCGGCGCTGGCCGAAATTGATCCGATCCTGCACCAGATTTCCGGCGTTTTGTCTGTTCTAGGCCAGGAAGATGCGATGCAGGCGGTATTACATACCAGAACACTAATCCAGCAGTTCCGCGATGCAAACCTCAGCCAGGAAGATGGCGCGGCATTTGCATCCATTCCTGATGCCGTCACGCAAAACATCACCGCTCTAGGATTTTTCGTCGAAATGCTGCCGCAGCACCCGGAAATGGCACGCAACCGTTTTGTATTCGATCAGGAACAGGGGATTTTCCACGCCAATCTGCTGGAAAAAACCGCACTGCGTCCATCCGCCGTCCGCACAGCCGACACAGCTTTCGACCCGGTGCTGGATATCGAGGAACAAGCGCCAGTCGCCCAGCCAGCTGCAGCACCGAAACCGCCTGTACAAGCTGCAGTGGCAAGTCAACCTGTCAGCGATGAAGATATCGACGCTGAATTGCTCGACATTTTCATGTCCGAGGCAGAAGAAGTCCTCGATTTCGTTAAGCAAACCGTACCCGAAGCACGCAGCCACAAAGACGACCAAGAACAATTGTCCACGCTGCGCCGTTCGTTCCACACCCTTAAGGGCAGTGGACGCATGGTCGGCCTGACTGCCTTTGCCGAAGCAGCCTACAGCATTGAACAGGTCATGAACCTCTGGCTAGCTGAAGCGCGCAACGGCACGCCTGACCTATTTTCCTTGCTGGACAAGGCGGCAGAAGAACTGGGCGAGTGGGTTGACGACCTGAAAACATCAGGCAAGTCCGCTCGTTCGCCAGTACCGCTATCCGACGCAGCCGAGCGGGTGAAACAAGGTGAGCCATTCCAGTATGACGACGACATTGAAGCGCCGGCAATCAGCGACGAACCAGACGACGTGGCGCCCACACGAACCGAAGCGGATGAAATCGACGGCGAACCGGAACAACCGCTGGCATCTTCTGATACCGAACCAGAAGTAGGAATTGTGGCCAGCCGTACAGACGAGAACACCGAGATTCCTCCCGCTGTTGTTGATGCGTCACCAGCCGAACATCCACAGTCGCGTTCGAATGTCATTGAATTTCCCGGCACGACAGCACCGGCAAATACCGAGAATGACAATGTAAAGCGCATCGGTAACCTCGAGATCAGCGTACCGCTGTACAACATTTTTGTAACGGAAGCGGACGACATCCTGCGTTTTCTGACGCAGGATTTTTCCGAGTGGCAGCATGAGCCGCACCGCGCTGTTTCCACGCGCGCAGTTCAGGCAGCGCATACACTGGCCGGCATTTCTGCCACAGTTGGAGTCACTACCTTGCAGGATGTGGCACACGCACTTGAAATCTGCCTGGAAACGCTTGAATACCAACCTATGGCGCTGCCTGCCGCCGCGTTTGACACTTTGCACTCGTGCATCGAACAAATGAAGCAGATGCAGCAGCAAATTGCCATTAGCGAAATGCCAGCTGGACAGCAGGAAATCATCCGGGCGTTGCGCGAACTGCAACAGGAAGCCGCAACCCCGGCGGCAACTGCCCCGACCATGGTGGAAGCGGATGCGCCAGAAATCACGCCAGCGGCGGCGGCGTTGCTGTCTGCAAAAGAACTCTCAATCGAACCGGCCACGAGCGACGATGGCGAAGCTTCGATCAGCGCAGCAGATGAAAACAGCGAAGATCATAACGAAGATGTGGAGCAATTTCGTGATGCGCTGGATCCGGATCTGCTACCGGTCTTTATCGATGAAGGCCGTGAGCTTCTACCGCAAATTGGCGAAGCACTGCGCAACTGGCTGAGCAATCCGTCGGATACCAGCCATGCGCCAGAAATCCTGCGCCAGTTGCATACTGCAAAAGGCAGTGCGCGCATGGCGGGTGCGATGGGATTCGGCCAACATTTGCATCTGATGGAAAGTCACATCGAAGACGTGCTGCATGCGGGTACTGCGACAGCCCCGATGCTGGAAGAACTGCTGGTTCGTCACGACCACAGCCTGCAATTATTCGACCATCTGTTACATCCGGAAAAGGAAAAACCTCAGCCATTCAGGCCGGCACAACAACAGGCATCAAGCGCCCTACCGGACACGCAACTAGTTGCGACTGACACCACGCCATCTACGCCAGAGCCTGAGACGGGACGTCGTCCGCCTGCGACAAACGCCACAGTTGCTCAACCAGCACCTGCGGCACCAGTTGCTCGAGTGCGTGTTCGCGCAGATGTGCTGGATCGCTTGGTCAATCAGGCCGGTGAGGTATCGATCGCTCGGTCCAAAATCGAAAACGAGGTTGACTCGCTGCGTCAATCACTGACTGATCTGACAGACAATCTTTCTCGTCTGCGCTCGCAGTTACGTGAAGTGGAAATTCAGGCTGAATCGCAAATTGCCTCGCGCATGGCTCAGGCAACCGACCGGGAATTTGACCCGCTTGAATTTGACCGCTTCTCTCGTCTGCAGGAGCTGACGCGGATGATGACTGAAAGCGTTGACGACGTTGCCTCGATTCAGGATAGCCTGATACGCACTGTATCCGGCGCCACTTCCGATCTGGAAACGCAGGCGCAATTGACCCGTTCGCTGCAACAGGATCTGATGCAGGTGCGGATGGTTCCATTCGCCAGCATCGCCGAACGCCTGTATCAGGTTACGCGCCAGACGGCAAAAGACGTTGGCAAGCCAGTCAATCTCGATATACGCGGCACCACGGTCGAAGTCGATCGCAGCGTTCTGGAAAGGATGGCCGCGCCGCTTGAACATCTGCTGCGCAATGCGATCGTTCATGGCATTGAGCCAAGAATGGAACGCAAGTCACTCGGCAAAGGAGAAACCGGTGAACTGTTGCTGGAGATCCGGCAGGAAGGCAACGAAGTAGTACTTCTTCTTTCCGACGATGGCAAGGGGCTCGATTGGAGCCGCATTCGTGAGCGGGCACTGGCCTTAGGCTTGATTTCTGCCGAGCGTGAACTGTCACAATCGGAAATGGAAGACCTGATTTTCCAAAGCGGCTTTTCAACCGCAAGCGAGGTCACATCGGTTGCCGGCCGGGGCGTCGGCATGGACGTCGTCCGTTCTGAAACGACGTCACTTGGCGGTCGCATCAGCGTGCGCAGCGAAACCGGCAAAGGAACAGCATTCACCATCAATCTGCCTCTGACGTTGGCGGTATCATCCGTTGTTTTGCTCGCCATCGGCGACAAAACCTATGCCGTGCCATCAGTTCTGGTTGAACAGGTTCAGCAATTAAAAACTGCGGCAGTAACAGAAGCAAAGCGGACCGGCGGTATCGCTTGGATGGGAGAGAGCATTCCAGTTCATTTCCTGTCAACCTTGCTTGGTGACACCCTTTCATTACCGGCAGAACAGCCGATCACACCTGTCGTCATGTTGCGAAGCGGAAACGATCGTGTTGCGCTTCAGGTTGATGATGTTATCGGCAATCGAGAGGTTGTTGTCAAAAACATCGGACCGCAACTTGCGCGGATGATCGGCATTGTCGGCGCAACCGTGCTTGGTTCAGGCGATATCGTGCTGATTCTGAATCCTGTCCCCCTCGCACACCGCATCATTTCCGAGCAAAATGCGCCCGCACCAATCACCAGCATTGCAACGCTCCCATTGGCAAACAAGACTGACAGTGTTGAACAGCCTTCGCAACCAACTGCTGAGCCTACGCCGCCCCCCATCGAAACAGTTGCGTCAAGCACTGCGGTACATGCAAATGCTGAGCAACCTGCGCCAAACACGCATAAGAAAAATATTGTCATGGTGGTGGACGACTCGCTTACTGTGCGCCGTGTAACGCAGCGCTTCTTGCAGCGTGAAGGCTACCAGGTCGTACTGGCAAAGGACGGGGTTGACGCGCTGGAAAAATTGCAGGAGATCCAACCGGACGTCATGCTGGTCGATATCGAGATGCCGAGAATGGATGGCTTCGACCTGATCCGCAATGTCCGAAGCGACAATCGCATTTCGAAGACCCCGATCATCATGATTACTTCACGAACAGCCAGCAAGCACAGAAACTACGCGATGGAACTGGGTGCAAATGAATACTATGGCAAGCCATTCCAGGAACAGCAACTGCTGGAATCCATTGAAGAATTTGTCGGCAAGGAAGCCGCACCAGCAGAACCTGAACCCGCAAGTTGAAACCAGTTGGTAGCACGACAGGCGCCACGAGGCTTTTGTGTCCCGTGGCGTTTTTCTTTGCGGATGTAAAAATGCTCAGTTTTGCCACGAAAAGCAAAAACCCCCTCGAAGCGGTAAGCTTGAGGGGGTTTTCAGGATAAGAGCCTGACGATAACCTACTTTCACACTGGTTTCAGCACTATCATCGGCGAGAAGTCGTTTCACGGTCCTGTTCG